>BNJS01001751.1_pt1 | contig 429378 bp, 448 predicted proteins | sample 8540461 | NCBI WGS metagenome assembly BNJS01 (sample SAMD00202454, study PRJDB9452) | human saliva metagenome | isolation source: human saliva | place: Japan | reverse complement strand
GAAGCGTTACGTATTGCCTGGGTAGATCTATGCTACATTGCTTGCATATCACTATCGTCTTCAGGATGGGGGTAAAACTTATATCTCGCTTTGCATATTATAATATCCTAGTCCAGAGTATCAATATAACTAGGATAAGACTGGGTATATGGCCTTTCCTAATAGTCCTGAACATTAAATGAGGACATTGGTTGTTGGATATGTGGTTTATAGTCCGGAGGCAAGAGGTATAGATTGGTATTCACTCTTGTATATTGTCTAGCTGTGTAGTTAACATCTTATCCTTCTGGTATGAGCAGTTAAGATCCTTAACTGTTGTGCAACTGAGGGTTAGTTTTAGAATCTAATGGACTTTCCTGTGTTTGTAGATGAGATCTTATTTTTTTTTTTTGTTTTCAGCTGGTGGAAAGCTCAGAGTTGCTAAAATTTATCCATAAAGGAAATGTTTTTTGGATGAGTTGGCCTTCCTTATGCGAAGGAATATTTAAGGCTTGATTCTGATTTTCAAGAAAACATAGCTCAATCTGAATTGTGGTATAATTGGTGTCATACATATTTTGAAGCCTATCAAGCATGGGTTCACAAAATATAAATCATCAATTGTAATCAAAAACTAAAAAAGTCAAAATCTGCTTTTTCCTCTTTTCCTTGTTTTACATTCATCATTTTAGAGAAAATGCTGACATTCTTTTGCATATTCCTTTTCAAAAGTTAAAAGTGAGAAGTAGGATATTCAATTTAGATCATGACTTTCGATTCAATGAATTTTAATAACAAGGTGGTGGCAAAAACTAGATGTAGAGTTCACTCAACTCAAAGAAGTCCTCCTCTACTGTAAACCAGAGGGTTATTTTGATTAGAAAATTTGGACTTGATGTTGAAGAGAAAACCCCTTCAAAAATTGAAAGAATTCTCTCTTACTAGAGAAAGAGTAAACAAATCGAAACTCAGCGTTTATGAGATTTAGAAGACTTATTGTAGGTATTGGGTATATATGACGTGTTGAAGGAGTAAAATATTCTTGAATCACTGGAGGAATCGTAGGAAGATGTTTTGATCTCAAAAATTATTAATAAAAATCTTTTCAAGTTACAGCTCAATTGATATGATTGTATTTTGATATCACTCTACTCTCAAGAGAAAATAAAGAAATCAATAGAGCTTATGTCGAACCTCTTTACGAGATCTTTGACCAAGCTTACTCTTTACTCTTCAGCACTTCAAGGAGGGAATTAGTCTCAAGGACCTTTGTGAATTCATCTCTGAGCTCAAAGAATAGTTTTTGTTGAAGATACTGGAAATTCCATCTCTTTAAAATGATCTTTCTATGTTAACTTCTTTAACATCGTAAAAATGTTACCATACTAGACGGAAATCTGACTTTTGGTTTTGGTGACATCAATAAAACAGTGAAGCCAAGATGTATATATACTACTGTGAAGATTTAACAATGATTTATTATCAGAGCTCCATGCAAAATCATTGAGCGATTTCAGGGAGAACTTATAAAATCAATACTGTTCACAATGAAATTTTGTGTATAATGACTTTATCAATCTAGACTAGGACCTATGAGTCTTAAAGAGTTATGATTCCAAGGGGGAAGTGTGAGATATCCTAATTAGAATCTTTCAAAAAATAACCATCCAATGACTGCAAAAGAACTTACCAAGGAAGTTCTCAGGAGAAAAAATGGTGATTCAAATACTGTAGTTCTGAATTCTTAAAAAGTTTAAAGAGATTTTCAAAGTGTGATAAAGGAACCTATGCTTATATTGGAGAATAAGATAACTAAAATAAAAGTTGATTTTCAAATTTGAAAGTCAGTTTTTTTTATTTTTAAATAAAGATAGTTTTTATAGTTGAAAAAACTTGAAATAATCTATATCTATCAACTGATAAAGTCAGACTTTGAGCTTCTTATGTTATAACAACAAAGCAAATATTTTATCCTTTCTTCTTTTTCAATGCAACTCACTGTTTGAGGTATCTCTAAGAATATCTACATGAAACCTCAAACCTCAAGAGGTTTTCATTATCTCAAGAAGCTGAATCACTAAGTCTAGAGCTCAATGCAGTAGTTTTTTCGATCAGAAGGCCAGCAGATATTGCTCAGCTTCCTCTAGCATGAGTTAACACTTTGGTCAAAGACAACATCCTCATCAGGAGAATCTCTGGCTGTGATCTATATGCTTGAAAATTTTATGGCCTTATGCTGCAACATGTATGGAAAATTATAAATGCCTGAGCTCTTCCTCTATGAGCAGACAACATGATGAGTTTGGTGATGGGAGGTTCAGACGGAACATCTGCGTTCTGACTGTAAAAGCCAGACGGTACCAACTGTGGTTCCGTGAGGAAGTAGTTGAGGGTCTTGTTGCGGTAGCTGAGATATGGCAATTGCCGCTCTTTGGAACAGACACCTGAGGGAGTGCGCCAGCTCGCGTAATGTGGTGAATTGTTGGTTTTAACCAACTTATGAGCAGTATCTCGTTATGGGTGTGTTGCGATGGCTTCTCTCTCTTTGATCAAGTTGAATCTTTAGTGGGTAGAAGATGCTCGATTTTGTTCTCTTTCTGCATCTCATGATCCCAAAGACTCGTCATGCACTCAGAGCAGATGAAATCAAAAGATCCAAAAACTGACTTAGAAATCTATAGTTTCTTCATTCCTCAGGAAGCCCTAGATGAAGTTGACTTGGTCACAGATCAAACATTATTTCTCCAAAAGCTTGATCAACTCGCGCTTTTGGACAAAAAGAGATGGTCCTCTATGTGAAAGCATCATTGCAATCTACTATACCTTGATGTCATATGTGCTATTGATCTGTCTCGCTTTGATGGTATTAGATTCTGACAAGTCATGAAATACCCATGCTATCCAAGTCTTGACTAGTATTATTCATGAGAGAAAGGGTTTTGGAGAAGAAGCAAAGAGAAGAACTTTAGAACCTTCAAGCTCTGCAAACTACGGAAGCTAATAATTAAAGCTTTTACAAGCTCAAAACAGCTAAAATCTGACTTTTGAAGATCTATTCAACAATATGATGTTGTGCTTTTAACATCTCTGAGGTTGATCGAAAATTTGAGAAAACGACGATCTTCAAAGTCTTGCTTGGGTAGATCTTTATACGGTTCTGCAAATCTGCTGGATTGCCTGCTTTGATTCTTGGTGAATTCTCATCAAGAAGAAGGCTCCAACAGGTCTTTAGATTATCTGACCTATTGACTTCAGACCAGTGAGTACTCAATATGGCACAGCTCATTGAAAAACTATTTAACAAAAAGAACGCTGATTTTCGTCGGTGTTTTTCCTTTTTTCAACTATTTTCACAAAATCTGTTGTCTCTTCCTTTGCTCACTTGTCTTTCTGGGTTTAATATTTTTTTTTTCTCCTGGATGATTTAGCCACGTCTCAGTTCTTTAATCAAATAAATAGTCTTTATTTGGTCGTTAGGATAAAATTGTCTTACACTTTTCATTGTAAACCCAGCTCGTTGATCTTGGGAATCTGAGTAGACTACAAGTCAGGGTTTTTCCTTTCTAAATATGAGAGTGTGTTTACTGTTGCCAAAATTCATATTATTAGCATAATTAGATTTATAGAAAACAACTTTTGTTCCTCTAAATCAATTCCCTTGATATTGATTTCTCCACTTGCTGGAAGAACACGAGCATCCATAATACCTTTTGACAAAGGGAATATCTCTCTCAAACCACTTTTCTTGTGGTTGATAAAAGTCCTCTCATCCTCTTTTGCAAAGCTTCATCAGCATCTGAATCTGACTTAAACGATTATATTTGCTCCAGCAAAACCAGAAACCAAAGGTTGGACCTGGGATCGATCTGTAAAATTCCCGTTTTCTTCGCACTGAACGACATATCTCTTTTCTCTGCCATTTTACAATCAAAAAAAGATCAAAACCTGACTTACCAAGTAAAGAGTTTGATCTTCATATGGTACGAAAAGATTTTGAGTTTTTGACTGTTCAATAGTGATCTTTGGAGTTTTGAACTGCATGGATAGGACTGACGCAACAACAGTCGCTTTTTAGAGATTTCTACAAAGATACAATCTGCTCCAAACCTATAGCAACTGACAAAGCAGTGGGTTCAAAATCATTTCTTATCAATCGATCGAGGATGAGGATCAGGCTGTAAAAATAAGATCACTGAGTCTATTGTTCAGAGAAAAGATCGTCAACATAATGCAAATAAAATCTTTGTCCAAAAATATTTTTGATATTCTGCCATAGGTATCATATCTCATCCCGTAAAAATTAAATCCTGAAAATCCAGTCAGCATGCATAGCTTTTACCATCATTTTGAGGAGAAAAATCATTCTTTCATTTTCTGGATTTTTCATCAATATCAACACGAAACTCTTCCAGAGATTATAACTCTTTCCTCTCTCCAAAACTGATTGTTTTGTCAAAATAAGGGTCTTCCACCTCTGCTCCACCACACGAAAAAGCAACTCCCCAAATCAAGAGAAATAACAAGAGATCGAGACTAGTCGTTTATGTCCATTATAAGATATTAAAAAGATATTAAAGAAGAGAAAGTGTTACCTACACTCCTCAAAGATTAATAACCTAGAGGCTTGAATACTTTCAAGAAACATGCTTGTCCTTTTTGAGATATCAATCATTTTCTCAATAACTAACAATAAAAGCTCTCCCTCTCGACTATCATCTTTGCCATGAAATTCCCACTACTTTTACCGGTTTTAAAACCATTATACCATCCTCCAAACTAAAGCTTCATCTAGATCAATCTCATGTTAGATAAACAAACAGCAAATTTATATCATCATCTGAAAACTATCAATAGAGACAATAAAAGGTTTCCTTTCAATAGGAGTTTCTTTCATTTTCATCTTACTATAAAACCATATAAAGTTTTACAAAGAAATCCTACGCAACAAAATCACCATCGCTTACTAATAATAAGATTATTATAATACATTAAATGAACTTTTATCTCTAGAATAATTCTTCTTTTCGATCAAGATATATATTTTTCACAAAAGCAAGATCAATAACCACTTAATAAAGAGATCTAAAAACTCATTGCTCTACGCTTCAACCTCAATGATTATATATATATATCAGCACCTGAAACTGAAATCTTTAATTGGAGCGAGACACGGGGCTCAGACGCAACAGTCTGCTTGGAAGGCAGGAACTCTAGCCAATTGAGTTTACACCCGCATAGTACATTTGTACAACATAACTTATAACAATCTGGGTCAAAATGCAAGGGCACTGAGATGTGGGCATAGCTGAGACTTGGACCAGCGACCAGATTATAGCGTCTTCGACTCTAACCAACTGTAGGCTATATGCCCAGAATCAAATCCTCAGCAATAGTCCATATACCTTGATCCAAAATAGTGGTGGGTGATATAGGACTCGAACCCACTGTTACAGCTTGTAAGGCGGATGCTCTATGCCAACTGAGCTAATCGCATTACATATCCACAAAGTGGTAGAACTTCGAGAACGAATGGCGGTCTTTGACGGGAATCGAGACCTCTGATTAAGAAGATTGAAAGTCTCCTGTCCTAGCCGTTGGACAGTAAGACCAAAGTGTTAGGAAGAAGTGGCGGGATGGAAGGGACTCCGAACCCTCGACCTCCGCGTGACAGGCAGGCGTTCCTAGCCAGCTGAACTACCACCCCAGAAACCGATAATCTCATCTAACACATAAGTAATGGGAGCCAGCTATCGGGATCGAGGCCGATAGCCTACGCCTAGGGCAGTTGCTCGCAATTGAACTAAAGCTGGCACAAAAGTCCACTAGTGGGACTAGTAAAGAGTATCAAATGCTTTTGGAAACTCCTAGCCTTTTTCTAGCTCAAGCGTTTCTCTTTAATCACTCCAACCTGAGCGGCCTTTATCAATAGCCTTAAATACTTTACTCAAATCCCTCGACAGTCAAAGCAGCTTTCAGCTTCAACACCTTTTAAGAAATTTCTCCTCGCCATTTCATTCTAAGCTTGAAAACTCATAATTTCTCTTTGCGAGGAACTCAGATCTATTCATAGCTTTTGATAGCTGGCTTCTCAATCGAAAGCATTAGAAAAGCTGCGAGGTGGACATAAAGATGATCAACTCTCCGAGAGTGGGACTCTGAACCCACGACCTGTGGTTATTAGCCACTTGCTCTCACCGGCTGAGGCTAACGCAGTTTGCGCACGGCTACTAATATAATGATTTGCATGACCCTCAAGAGAGATCGACTATACCACTTTTTCTCGATCAACGATAGTTAAGAATCTGCTTTTTAGCTCATTTGATGTTAGTGGTGCTACAACTACTAGGAACAGGACTTGAACCCCGCACGCCGAAAGCGCACTTGATTCTAAGCCAAGCATGTCTACTGAAGTTTCCATCATTATCCTGGCATAACAACAGCATACTATTAGTTCAAGATACTCGGAGATAGGACTCAGACCTCATAACCCTCAGGATTCAGAGTCTGATAGCTCACCATCGCTACTCCCGATTATAGAGTATTGGTTGCGGAGGATGGAATTGAACCACCCATTTCGGGTTTATGAGGCCGACAGACCTGCTCTCTACTCCGCATTTACTAAACTCTCGAACTAGGAACCAGGTCAACCTGGACAAACGGAGTCAGTCCGGTGTCCTACCATTAGACGAGTTTCCATACGACAGTTTGAACGAGCGATACTATACAGTCATCTCATTTTCCAAGTGAAAATGAAAGATATCAAAAAGATAAAAATCAGATTTCACCTTCCTTTCAAAGACCAGAAAAGAGAAAATTCCAGCATGTTGAAACCAATATACTGGAATTTAGAATCAAACAATTAACGAATGGTATACCATCTATTAGGAAATAAGTACGTTGAGTTTCTCAACCTTAAGATGGTGTATCCAAGAATTAAGAGCACTTTTGAGTATCCCTCAGTCTCGCCGAGGATATCTCCGTAAAATCCTGAGTGTATAGGATCGACTCCCTCCATATCAAGCTTGAGGACTGAAGATTTAACTCCTGATGAACCAGTTTGGACTGAATTTCTTTGATGAAGGATCTGATCATCATAAGGAAAAACTTTGGATATAGACCTCTTTCTCTGATACAGGGATCTTTTGACTTGACAAGAAATGTTACCTAAAATAAAACAAACTGAAGTATTCTTTTCTATATCATGTTTATTTTTAACGACAAATATAAAATAAATATTTTAACAAAAAGTTAAGAAGAAAATACCTGAACTTAAAGTCAGTTTTAATCTTTTTTATTTTTAATTAGCTTAGTCTCTTGATTCATCTGCTGATTGAGAGCATTGTATTTGATTTTCAAGCAGCCATTTTCCCAATAATATCGTCTATATTTCTATCATAATATGAAGATTGGACCAAGATTCATGGATTCTATGATCTGTCACCCTATCTTGAGTGAAAGTTAAAGTTCTAATCTTTCTGATTTATCTCAGTTCAATCTGATTTCTCTGAGAGCTTTTCTTCTGCTTGTTTTTCTCTCAATTTGATAAAGTCTTGACTTAAGGCAGAAAGCTTTTTCCTATTTTGTATTTGGATTTACTTATTCCGATTACAATCAAGCTTCTACTAGGGCAAATGGTGAAGCTAACTCATGTTTGTTTTTATTCGCATTTTGTCCTCCTGATGAAGAGTCGATAAGTATCCATAACATCTTTGGATCGATCTGAATATCCACATCCTCTGCCTCAGTCATAGTAGCAGTAACTGCAGAAGTATGTATTCTAACATTAGATTCCGTATCAGGGATTCTCTGTAATTCTTGTGTACTCCGACTCAAACTTCATCAAAGATATACACTATTACTTGGGCAGTTTTACATTACAAGTTTTACTCTAATGTCAGAAAGTCGCCTCGACAATTTAGTTTTCGACCTTTTCTCTGAGCATAACTAAGATACATTTTGAGAAGCTCTGAAGTAAAAGTCCTGCTCATCACCTCCAGCAAGAGTTCAATCTTCCAAATAAATATTTTATCATCATTCGGATTCAAGTGTGTATAAATTTTAGATCGTAATCATATTTTTCAACATCCTCCTTTGCTGAATCAAGCTCTCTTTGTGCTATTTCTAACATATCTCACTAGTTTCAGTAGCAAGCATTTCCTGAGCATTAGCCATCGTTTCAAGGGCTTTTATACTCCAACCATTCATAAGTCCTTCCAAAGATGAAAGCTCTTATTTACTTCAGCCTTCCACAACCAAAATCTCCCTTAGGTTTGAGAGACTCCTCCTCAGAGACTCATATTTATTGATAATCGTTTGCAATTTTCCAACATTTTCTCTCTAATCGTAATAAACACCACAAAAAGATCTAAAATCTGACCTTCACCCTCTTTTATCCAATCAATATCCAAATGGGATCAAAACACATGATACAAAGTAGTTATAACTAAAATGAATATAGCTACTCAAAACATCCTGCCTGTCAAAACAACCAAAACCATGAAACCAAGAACTATCCACTGCATGTTTTTTTTCCAATCGATCTCATCGACGATGATTCATTACCTTTATTAGCTTCATAACCATCCAATGGTGGCAATGAATCATGTTAAAGCAACAAAGCAAAAATTAGCATAATCAACATTTGCCAAAAACTAACCATATCAAGATCAGGATTGACAGCCCTCTGACAATCTTAACATATACCAAAAGCACAACTATCCCAATCAATTTCTAAAACAATATTGTTTGCCAATCTGTTAAGGCAACCAAAAGCTCATCTCTATATGGATTGTTGAAATAATTGGGATTGTAAGGAGCTAATTTCCAAACCAAACCCAATCAAAAACATCAAAAGAACTATAATAGATCTATATATGTTTCAAAGGATTAGGAGTGTTTACCCAGCATCTTACCTGTTGGATCCCTTTCAAGAACATATGTCACGCAACATGCGTATATTCATGAATACTGATCGAAATATAACTACCCCACCACTTATAACTAATAATTTCAGAAACATAAAAACCATTGAATATAAAACTATCCTGCAGGACTAATCAGACCATTGAAAGGAGATCAGAAGGATTTTTCTGGATTAGGCTGCTGATGAGGAAGAATCCTGCTCTTGCAACACCTGATCTCCTGTTCAGGATTGTGGCCAGAAACTCTCTTTCTTCTCCTCCTGATGATCTCAAAGAGACAATACCTTTCTAACTACTATCCAACTTAATAGTGTTTCTGAAAACTTCTTAAATTCCAAGTTTTGAAAATCAATAATTACCGACTGCATCAAACTGCATTTTATACAAATAATTTCTTCGATTATACTCTCATGAAGTTCAGCTCATGTGGATACATTTCCAGTTCTAATAAGGTCTTCGATACCAATAAATCATATGGATATCCTAGAATCACAAATGGCATATCATTTCCAAAAAGCTGATTGATCTGAGAGGTAACTAGATTTATTTGTCGCCATATTGTTTAAAAAGCTGAGTTAGATTTGATTTGTGAGTTTGAAGGATTAATCAAAGGATCATTCAGTTAAAATCTTGAGAACATCTTTTTTTAAGACCAACAAGTTAATAGTATTGAGCAAGATATCATAATCCCTCTCACAAGTTACCTTCCAAATCTTCCGGAGCATTTACCTGCTCAACAGCAACATCAAGCACACTATATTTGTCAGAATATCTCTATCTGATTGATTGCAAAATATCTAAGATTATTATAATACACGACTTTTACCTTTATCATTAAGATCGCTATTAGTTCCAGTAGTCGCTCGCTTTCTGTTGATTCGTCCCTCCTAAAAGATAGAGATCAATATATCCTATTGTATACGTCTTCCCCTTAATGGTTCCTTGAATAGTATATTTATTAAGCCTTCCTTTTAAATTTTACCAAACCCAAAGGGATAAAAACGATCTTTTATCAAACTTTATAATTTTTGGAGTATAAACATTTTTATTTGTATCAGAAACCTGATATTTTCAAATTGATTTGAGAATTTTATCTCAAGATTGAAAATATTGTTGTAAGGCCTTGTACAGAATACAAACTTTCACACTGTTGATCGCAAGTGACTTCAAGCAAAGCAGAAACCCTACTATCCTTACAAATCCTGGAGAGTCATTTCCTTCTTCTGGCTGATTTCCAACGATTAAGAAATTCCTTTAATCATTACTTCCATCAGAAACAAACTGGAGCCAAGAGGATCCGTATATCTAAGAGTAGTTTCGATATTCCCTTTACACATATTTCTGCATTAATCAGCTGCGTCTTCTAAACACCATCTTTTGAAGATTTCGGTACATAGGGTTAAAAGTTGGCTACTGCAACATTTAATCTTTGATATCCAGGCAAAAGAAGACTGATATGCATAAGTATCAACAGCCAATTATTATCTCCATCACAGATTGTAGAGCAAATCTTTTCAAATCCACTATACTTTTGACGATGAGAGCAAAATTTGGTATCTCTCACACTTTTGTCAAATCAAAACCAAACTCTGAGTATCACTTGTTTCTGGTGCGATCACACAACCACTTCAGTAATAGGATTTCCACGCAAATGCTCTTTATATTTATTGATGTCTGCATTTACAAGGACATGACTAGGCAAAGATAGATAAGCAAAGAACAATCATTATCTGTCGCACCAGTTGGAAAAAGTTACAAGGCAGTGGTCAGATTTCTTTGCCCTACTTTTACATCCTTATAGGCGCGAAGGATTTGATATCCCAACATTTTTCACCAAGATCTGACTACAGGTAAAACAAATCATCTAGACTAATAGACTTTCCACCACTTCTGTGCCTCTCGCTAGAACCACTAAGCCTCACAGTATAAGTCTGATGATCACTTTGTTGAAAGAGAACAAAAGATCAGCTCAAACCTTTTCGCGCATTGACTCTATTATAGTCCAACAGGAATCAAACAAAAAGACTGAGAAAATATACTTGTCAGATATTTTCAAATAAGGCAAATAAGAAACCCTCATTAAAGATTGCCTTGACAAAGGTTCTTCACTTCTTTTGTTGTAGTCTTTGGGAATCATCGTACTGATATCCAAGCACAACTGTGCCTCACCATACTACCAAAATTACATAAAGAATACATCACAAATCCTCTTTAGAGTTGCCAATCCATAAGAACGATATCTAGCATTATTTAACAAGGTAAAAGTGCACAATAGCTAATACAAAACAAAATTCCAGAAACTTACCAAGTTCAAATGCTGCAACTTTGACTCCATAGTCTTTTTACTACCATATCTCATCTGTGTTTCCACCAAATCCCAGTCCAAGACCACCTCCTTTGGGGACTGAAAGCAATACGCCGCTACAAAAACAATTCCAGCAATAATCATAAGAATAATCAACAAAGTTTTTCATTATTTTTACTTAAAAATAAAGAGTATGCATTGAGTTTATAAATTTGTTTATAAAATGCAAGAAGAAAAACTTGAAGTTTACAAAAATTTTCCTATATCATAGAGTGATGTTTATCTCCACAAAAATCAAATGGTAAAAATCTCGTGATCGTAGAGTCTCCCTGCAAAATCCCAAACCATCAAATTTCTAGGTCCAGACTATGGTCAAGGCATCATACGGGCACACAGTCTGACTCTACCAAACAAAATGAATGGGAATCAATATTGAAACTGATTTCTCCTGAGCACGTTTGTTTCCCAGACAAGAGTAATCTCTGAACTGAAATCACCTCAAAATCTGCAGAAAAACGCGAATCGCAACCGATGAGGACCGTATGAGAAGCTATCGGACGACATCTTGCCAATCAGCTCGGACTCGATATTTTCAACAACGCGAGAATTGTCTTCATGAGATTACAAAAACAGCAATGCTAAAGCAATTGAAAATCCAGAACCATTGACATGCATTTAGTAGATGCACAACAAGCAAGAAGAGTTTTGACAGACTTGTAGGTTTTTGGAACTCTCACCTGTACTTTGGATCAAAACCTGACTCTCAGCCGGAAGGTTCCAATCTGTCGCAGTAAAATTGATCGTCGAAAGAGAGAGAGATTCAGGATTTTGAATCAAGGCTCTTCAAAGCTACGAAAATTCCTTACAGCTGAAAAGAAAAACCTCAGTCGAACCTTTCAAAACAACTTAAATCCGAAGACGAAGCACTGAACTTCTCGAACTTCTAAAATCCTCCACATACACCATTGGAGACATCGAGTTAAACCAGGGAAAAAGAGTCCATCAGCGCCTTTTACGACATCAACCCTTCAGCAAGAAGCCAGGAAAACTTGGGTTCTCTGTGGCAAGGACGATGCAAGTTGCACAAAAGCTCTATGAAGCATGACTCATCACCTATGAGAACCGACGCCGTAAATCTCTCAGAATTTGCAATCAACGCAATCAAAGAGCAAATAACAAAAAGAATATGGTCCTGAATATTCAAAAAGTAACCCATTACGCAACCAAATCAAAGGGAGCACAAAGAAGCTCAATGAATGTATCAGACCAACCCATATGGAGAACCATATTGCAGGTTCAGATGCAAGCGAAAACTCTATCAACTTATCTGAAGAGAACCATCGTCTCTCAAATGGCTCCCGCCATCACAGAAAAGACCAAGGCTAGAAATTCTGATTTCAAACTCTTCAAAAGTAAAATTTATTGCAAGTGGAGGTGATTAAGTTTGATGGGTTTCTCAAAGTATATATGGAATCGAGCGACGAAGACGAAGAAGAAACATGCAGGAATGCTTCCCAAGATCCAAACAGGAGAAAAATCTGACCCTCTTCAATCCTCATTTCTCAAAAATTCAAACAACACCCTCCAAGATACACTGAAGCAAGCCTCGTTAAAAATCCTGAAGAACAAGGCATCGAAGACCTTCAACCTATAGTCCTACTATTTCTACGATCCTAAAAGAGGTTATGTCCTCCTAGAGGACAGACCTGGAACCAAAAGGAATATTCAAATTTACTCTCCAAGACGGACAACCACCAGGAACGAGAGAGAGCAAACCACATGAGCAGAAAAGAAAGATGTTTCAAGTGATATCTGAATGGTTGTAACTGGACTTTTTGGATCAGAATTTTGAAAACATTGTGAATTACTGATTCACAGCAAGTGTAGAGCAAGAGTTCGATGAAATCGCGCTGAAACTCGAAACGAAATAGAAATGACTGCAAAATTTTACAAACCCATTTCATGAACAAATTGTTAAAACTACAGGAAAAGAAAGATAACACAGAAAGACAAATCTGAATCCATCCTAGTTCTTGAAAAGCCCATTATCGCAAGAATTGGTCTTCGGTCCTATGATTCAGATTGGGAATCAGGAAAGATGAAGATATTGCATCTATGCCTGCAGGAAAAGAATATCGAAACAATCACTCTTGAAGAGGCTCTACAAGCCTTGCTCTTCCAAGAACACTGGGAACTACCAAGGAGAAGAGGTTTCTACCTACAGGACGTTTTTGGACCTTATGTAAAATTCAAAAATCTTTATGTATCAATCAAAAAGATTCGAGATTAGATCCTTTTCTATCACACTTGAGGAAGCGATCCCACCATCGAACAAAAATCCAACTCGAAGCCAACAAAAATATCAACGAATTTACTTATGAAAAGAAAAATTCAAATTTGAATTGACCCTATGGTCCTACCTCAAATTTAATAATAAGAAAACTACAAAACTCCTAAAAGGATGAAAAGATCCAACGGACCTTACTTAGAGGACTGCCTAGAAATCATAGGATCACCTGAGAAACAAAAAGAAAAACCACAAAGACTCCAGCATCCCCAAAGAGTTACAAAATAAAGAAGCAGGATTCAGAATCAGACTCCCTGCTTTTTAGTACAAAAATACCTTTTTAATAAAATGACCTCCTTATCTTGCGATATTTCAAAAGATTCCGAACTAGAAAACTATATTTCTAGAAACAAAAATTCCAGCCCAGAATCTTTTCCAACCTATTTTATTCAGCAAGCATTTTCTTTTTCCAGTCTTCCAAAATACGATTAAGATACACGATATTATGCAATCCGATCAAGCTTCCTCCATAATGTTTCTTGCTCTCTAAAGCAAATGACACAACATACGCCTTTACTAAAGTTTTACAAGTATAGCAATCACAGTTTTCTGTTGAGGACTATAGTCAGTCCTAAACGCTGAATTGATAGATCTTAATGCCTCTGATCTGAAAATGTAACACCATGTCCTCAGAGCCTTTGTCGCGCCACACAATCAAAACATATCCACCCCTTGCTCATAGCAAACCTCAAATCCTCAGGAGTTCATACCCCCATCAAATATCTTGGTTTATCCTGAGGAAGTAGCGGAGCTGTATGTGCCACAACTTTTTCGATAAGTTCTCTACTCTCCCCTACACTTACCCCACCAATCGCAATTCCATCTCGAGCAAACTGACTTAAATACTCTGCCGATCAGTGTCCTAAGGTCCAAATAACTTCCTCCCTGCACAATTGGAAGAAAGTACTCCTCTCACCTGATCATACTTTGGCGCCAAATGGTCAAAGGCCCTTTTTGCCCAGCGATGTGTCATTGCAATATGCTTTTCAATAGTCTTTTTATCAGAACCAGCAGGAGAACAAACATCTAAAACCATCATAATATCAGATCCAAGCTCACATTGGGTATCTACAACATTTTCTGGGGTAGAAGATATGCTTACTTTCCATCATACGGAGAGTGAAAATTTTAACGCCCTCTTCAGTCAGCTTTATTCCTACTTTTATGAGTATGTTTTTGGTCATTAAACTTTTGATTTGCCAAAGACCAAGAGAAAAACCTGAAATCCACCACTATCTGTCAAGATGAGTCCGTCTTTCGAGTTTTCAAAAGTGATGCAAACCACCTGCCTCTTTGAACAATCTTTACTTCCCTGGACGCAAATAAAGATGAAACGTATTTGCTAGAATGAGATTGATCGGCTCGATATTTTCTCAATATATTTCGGATCTTGAGAATATCCAAGATCAAACCTTGATCGCAGCCTTGGTCTCCAACTGGCATAAAATCGAGTCCTAACTCAACTCCATTAGAGTTATTTCTCGACTCTCGCATTCCCTTTGTTTAAGAATTTGAAAATTCAACTTTCCCATACTTCACAATAGAAAATAAAGATTTAACTTTAGTATGCAAATTTGCCAAAACAAAAAGCAAAACTTTTCACTTGCAACAATCTTGTTCCCCATATTAAAGAGAAAAATCTGAATCATATCAGAATTCAGACCTATTCTAGGAAACAACGTTCTACTCTTCTGCCCTCGCCTTTGACTACCTTCTTAATGTCCGCCAAACGATAGTCCCTTTCTCATCAATTTTCTGGATAATCTCAAATCCATCAATACCTTTTTCTTGTACTGATTAATTTCTTTTGAATCCTATCTTTCAATACCTTCCTGAATATCTTCTGCAAATGCATTAGACAACTCAGCAATAATCTTTGGATCAATTCCTTTTCATTGTCAATTTCTTTTGAATGACAAAAAGAGGTTTTCCTTTTTCTCATAACTTCACTATTGAGATAACTCTCACAAACATCTTTATCATTGAGAAAATTTTTCAAGCTTCAAGTTTTTCTAAAGTCTCTCATTACCATTTGAGAATCATAGCCATGTTGATACATCTTGATTCTAAGTTCTTTCTCTGTCTTTGGATACTTGCTGAGAACATCCATCGCATATTCATAACAACTCTTTCGCCATATTTTTCAAAAATCCTATTTAGAGAACTAAACTAATCTTAACATCACCGAAAAATAGAAGAAAATCTGACAAACATTTCCCATCATCTTTTGTCCCTTTTTGGATATCTCGAGCAATGCTTCTCCCGACAAAGAAATGCACTCAAACTCAGCAGATCAATTTCTCCATCTCTACACTTTCAGTAGTCTAAATCATCTCAACCTTTGCTCTATCGCAAAATCCGCATCCTTTTTCTCATTTGATTGAGGAAACGAGAAAATCTCTGCTACTCACCTCTTTCTCAAGTTCAGGAGTGATTTGCAAATCCAGCTAGCAATCATATTTCCTCAACCGCAGTATCATGAGCATCTAACCCTTCATAAGCAATTTCATAATCACTTGCATCTAGGGATCCAGCTTCCTCACTGAGGAGAAAAACACTTCAACTTTTCCCATCTTCCAAGCTCTCTGATATTACCCTGTTTTCCATTGGAGATGATTTGTCCGTATCTTTTCCCAAATTTTGCAGAAAGTTGACTTCGATAGGCTTAAAAACCTTAGTAATCGGAGTTTTCACTCTGAAAACTTGAGATTTCTTTTTACATTTACTTCCTCTTTATAATTTCCCCATATTTCTGCAAAATTCTTCCTGATTCAACATTCTCCGTTCAAAAAGCTAAAAAGTCTGATTTCAGTGTACAAAATCACCTTCAAAGTGCAAGATATTCAGAAAGGACTTTCTTTCAGCATTCCAAAAGAAAGTCCCAATTGCCCTAGAGATAATCGTCAGAAAAAGCAGATTTTTAGCGTTGCAGATTGCAAACAAACTGCTCGGATCCCTGTAAGACCATATTGAGGACAATCCGTACGCCCATTCTTTCAGAGCTTCCTTGATCGCAGTAATGATAGAGCCTGAGAGCCACAGTCTTACAGGCTTCCCTCATGTTCAAGAGAGGCAGGATAGCGACCAAAGAGATTAATCTGTAAATAGAGGGTCTGTTTTCCTCTAAAATACGCTAAGTACGCAGGAACCTGAGAAGAGTTCAACAAAAGTGTCTTATCTGCTTTCCCAACCTGTTAACAGATTCTCAAGACAGATTTGCTCGGAGCACGCAGATCTCCAAGTCCTGCCTACGATCATCATGATGTAGAGGTTCTTTCAAACCTCTTGAGTTATCCTCGAAATCCTTATTCAAGGCTTTGAGCTTCTGCTCAATCACAGGATTAAGAAGAGAAAAGGTTAATAGTCATAGTCTTTCTTTTTAGTTAGACATATATCTTCTGACAACCATCAAAAGATGGCAATTATGAATACTACCATATTAAGAAAAAGTCAAGGGATTCTAATCTAAAAATACTTCCTTATAAAGGAACAACTCTCATCTGCCCTTTTATATTGCCCTGAGCAGTATTTTGAGATCAAATATCTTCCAGATTTCGAGGTCCAATACTTGTCCTCTTGAGTTCAATCAAAGCTCCTCCTAGTCCTAGTTGTCGCTAGCCAATATCCTATACTTTCTGACTATAGGTCCCAGAACCCACATCATCTAAGTTTCAGTCAACGAAAAAGAATAATCCAAAAACCTCAAAACCATACAGCTTCATCTCTTTGTTGATTATTTCTGCAGTTCATTTTCTTTGCACTCTTCATACATTCTCTTTCCATTTTTGCTTTTTGCAGAGAAAGTAGGCGAGGAAGTAACACTTTTCCTTCTTGATAACAAATACCGTTTAAAAAGCTCTAAAATCTGACTCAATTCTGGAGCCGGGATCAGATTTCATTCTTTTTGTCAAAAATTGCTTTCCTCCCTCTGTAATAACCTCAAATCTCTCTTCTTTCCCAAAACTTGCATCTCGCGTATCTGTCAACAGCGAAAAATCGATCACCGTCTCATAACTCTTATCCATACCAATAAGCGCTGTCAGGCTTTTTGTTCCCCTTTCCTACTCCAAGTAAATCATCAGTCCAGAAGCCATAGGGATCCAAAGTTCCACTATGTCCTACCTATCCTGAAAATGAGTTCTTATAATTTTCACTACATCAAAACTAGAAATTCCACTAGGCTTATCACAAGCTACCAACATACCCTTCTCCAAACAAGAATAAAATTCAACCTCCACTATAGCAAAAGCCCGTTTTTGCAAGCCAGATCGCTTTTTCCATTGATTTTATCAGCAAATTAACTATCTCTACTAACAATTTACCTCCTTCAAATCATCATGCCACTCAAGATCAAACTCATTTTTATTTCACTAGTACTCTTTATCTTCGGAACTAGTCTTTTGGCACTACAAGAAAAACGAGATCTAAAGTCTCGACTTCAACTTCTTTTGACCTCAAAAACCTAGTGAAAACTCCATCTCTTATCGTATGAGGAGATATTATGCTCTCTAGAGGAATTTGACGATGGGCAAAGAGAGGCTATGATCGCACCCTTTGCAAACAGCTGATTTAACCCTCTTGCCCAATTCCCGAGCTGCACTCTGGACAAGCGCTAGTGTTTTTCAACCTAGAAAGCCCTCTTTTTCTCCCAGCGATAACGATAAAGCACAAGGAGGATTTCTCTTTCGCGCCAATAGTGGCAACATTCGGATCTTAAAAGACATTAGAGCCAACAATACCTTACTTTCTTTCTCGCCAACAATCACACCAATAACAGGTGGACAAGGAATTCTTTTACTAAGGAAACCCTTAAAAATGCCAACATCCCAAACTTTTTGAGCAGGAATGGATAAAAATGAAGCGCAAAACACTTCTAAAAGTCACTGACTCAATCTTTGTTTTCAAGCTTATTCTTATGATGGTTCATTTTTATGCTACAATAAAGATTCCTTTTGCTCGAAATCCTCTCAATCAAGAGCAAATACTCTCAGATCTAGAAAAGATGCAAAAGCTCAACTGTGATTTCAAAGTTCTCTCTCTCCATCGAGGAGCCGAATACAAAATCAAAAGCAAACGCTCGACAAAAACAGCTTGCTCATCAGCTCATAGACCAAAGTGCAGATCTCATTATTTGAAATCATTCCCATATCCCAGGAGAACGGGAGATTTACAAAGATAAAGTAATTTTTCTACTCACTTGAAACTTCCTTTTGAGTCAAGATCGAGGCAAAAAATGCTTCAGGAAAAACTCTTTGACTATATCTGGGATTTTGACAAAAAGACTAACCGTTCCCACATAGCATTCCACTCCTAGCAGAATTAAAACTCACAAAACAAGCACTTGAATACGACACCTCTCTGCCAAACTTCAAGTCTGCTGAAATCAAAAATGACAATTCATCCCCTAAATCCTCAAACCCTCCTCAGGGATTTTAGAAAAATTAGTCCTCAAACTCTAAATTAATAAATTTAGAAAAATCAAAACTGACTCTGGAGATCAATCTCACTCAAAAGTCAGTTTTTACTATTTTCTATCAAAGGACTCTAGTCTTGAACATCTTGCAATTCATAAAATTCAAGAATATCACCTACATCAAGTTTCTTTCCAATTTTTACTTTCACCACAGTCTCACTCAGCTTTTTACTTCTTTCACCTCATCTTTATTTCTCTTGAGAGAAAGAATTTCAGTTGGTAAGGATATCATCTCCTCTATACACTCTAGAATTTGAGTTTGTTTTTCACCTTTCCATCTCTAACCATTCCACCAATAGTCATTTCTCTAGTCTCGGTATGGAAGATCTCAAAAATTTCCAAGCTTTCCTACAACAACTTCCTCTTTCTCAACCTCTACCATTCCTAGCAAAAGATTGGTCAAAGTAATCGTCAATTCATAGATAATATCAAACGCCTTCATCTCAATTTTTGAGATTTTCAGCCTTCTTTTTGAGTACTGCATTCATTGAGAGTATTAAATCCAAGCAACAATGCTTTAGAAGCCTGTGCAAGAGAAAGATCACTCTCTCAAAAATATCCTACATCACTATGTACCACCTATATTCACATTCTTTGGCAATGGCACTCATCAACCGCTTGTTTAGCGCTTCTAGACTTGAAGAACCATCAGCTTTCAAAAATTAGTCTTAATTCTGATACCTTTGACTGATCTCCAGCCTTGAGCTGAGCAAGGAACTGTTGCAATGCTCCATCTCCAGTGGACTTTGTTTCTGATTCTTTGATAAAGGCAATTCTCTGATTCGCTTCTTTTTCATTGGAAACTACCTCAACAATTCTTCCTGGTTCTGGAAGCTCAGTAACATGATCTGAACTGGTTCTCCACCAGTAATCTTTTGAAGTCTCGCTTTCCAATCCAGTTTTGCATTCTCCTTTTACTTTTCCATAGGTATTATACGCCACGATAATATCTCCATTTTTCAAAGTTCCCGTCAAGATAATCAAACTTTGCAACTACTCCTTGTTTAGGATCTTTGTAAGCATCTACCACAACACCCACTGCTTGTCTATCTGGATTATACTTAAGCTCAAGCATTTCTGATTGCAAAAGCACATATTCAAGCAAAAGATCAATACCCTGACCTGTTTTGGACGATACTCCACAAATGGGGTATCTCCTCCCCAATCCTCAGGAGTCAAACCATACTTATGACATCAGACTTGATCTGTTCCATATTACTTTCCTGGTCTATCAATCTTAGTTACCGCAATAATAATTGGAACTCCTGCTGCTTTAGCATGATTAATTGACTCAATCGTCTGAGGCATCACACTATCATCTCGCGCAATTACAATAATAGCAATATTAGTAAGCTTCTGCACCTCTGGCTCTAAGAGAAGTAAAAGCTCATGCCCTGGAGTATCAATAAGGTGATTTTCATTATTATATTCAATCATAGAAGCACCAATAGACATGTAATTCCTCCAGCTTCTCCTCATGCAACACTTGTCTTTCTGAGATAATCAAGCAAGAAGTCTTTCCATGATCTACGTGTCCCATTACGGTTACGATCGGAGCCCTTTCAATCTGAACTTCTGCTTCCTTTATCAATATCCAAAATCTTTGCAAGTCTCCTTCCATAAAGCTTTTGCACATCAAGAGTAGCTTCCTTCTTCTTAAGACTTACTCCTAGATCTTCTGCAATCAAAGACGCAGTATCAAAATCAAGATTTGCATTAAGCCCAGACATAATTCCATTGAGCATCAACTTTTTCATAACCTCTGGCAATGGTACTCCAATCTTTTTCTGAAAATTCCTTTACGGTAATAGCATCATCGATAACTACTTCTGATTTTTTACCAAGTTTGCTGAAGTAGTCGCCTCTTTATGCTGTTTCTGTAGCTGGAGTTGGCTTTGTGTTCTGGCTTTTTGGCTCTACATGTTTTGGAGTATCTACCTTCTAGAGTCAGATTTTTTTCTCTACTTTCTGATTTTTGATCAAGGTGTTTTTGAATATCTTGCAATTTTACTACTGAAGATTCTGGCTTTTTCTTGAAACTTTGAAAAATCAGTCGCTGGAGCAATAACCTTTTCTTTTTGACTTATAAGTAGACTGACCAATAGAGATATTTCCCCTTGCTTCTTCACCGGAACTGGACGTTCAGGAGCCGAAGAAACCTATGAGCCTCATATCTCTCAGTGATTGAGATTCTCTATGCTAATACGTTCTTCCTTTACCGGCTTTTCTTCTTTTGGAGCATTTATCATAATTCCATGAGTCTAAAGATCATTGTCATTAGAAATTTCTTTTCTTCTTTTGCTGGCTGCTGGAGCATCTGCCTGATGAGAAAATCGAAGTCCAGACAAAAACCTCCACCAAAGTCAGATTTCATCAGTTTTTAAAACTTTTTGCTTCTGCTGAAGATTTAGCCTCACTTCAAATGAGATTTAAGCTTTTCAAGATTTGCATCTGATAAAGTTTGAGTTTTTGCGGTCAATTTCTTTCCCAACTACCGCTTCATAAGCCTTGGCAAACTCTTCCTGCCCAAGACCCAAATCCTGCATAACATCTACAATACGAGGCATACCCTTTGATTTAATAATAAAAAGCCAAAAACTGACTCTAGTGTACGAAAATCAGCCTCATTTTCAAGAAAAGAAAGAAAAATCTCCTTATTTAACTTTTCAATTGAAACAACACACCAAATAGCTATAAGTAAAATAATTTTACATCTTACCCAAAAATGCCCTATCTGATCCCGACCAACACTTGTTTTTGGACTCGCAGCCTTCTATTGTTGACCCTCAAGGCTACAACGCTATTTTTGAACTCAAAAACCGCCCTCACTCCAAGCCTTTAGCTATCTTGGTAGAAAGTTTTGACTGGCTTGCTTCTCCTACGAGTCTTACTAGTGAGCAAATTCATTTTCTCGAACACTATCCTCGTCCTTTCAGCGTTTTAACTGCATCAGATTTTTGGAAAATTTCTTTGCTGAACAAAGTTGGTTTGACCATCAATATTATGCTCAATATTCCTTAAGATTGCCCTACTTCAGAGCAATACAAGCTGATCCAAGAAGTCGGTCCTCTCTTTCTTACCAGTGCAAATCTCAGCTGACAAGAGGAAATTTACACACAATCCGAACTCAACAAAACCTTTTTGCAGAAGTTACTAGATTCAGGAGAGGTAGAAAAATCTGACCTTTATTGATCTTTTCTCCAACTCCACCTAGTGAAATTTTTCCTTCAAGGGAAACACACTTGAACAAGTCTTTTTAAGATCCTAACTCTCAACCATGACGCACAAGGCACTTTTTGCGATCTCAACATTAGGACTAGGACATGCTACTAGAACACTACCGATTATTCAACACTACCTCTCACTCAATTATCACATCGATATCGTTTGCTATGGAAACGCTCTAAACTACCTTAGAACCGAACTCCACGGAGAAAAGGTCAGGTTTTTGAACTTTTTAGACTACCCACCTATCGAAAGATGAAGTGGACGAAGCTTTTATCCAATGTTAATATCTGACATTCTGACAACCATGCGAAGAATAGATCATGAACAAGCATTTCTCACCAAACTTGAAAAAGAAACAACTATCATTTTATCTTTTCTGATGGAAAAATACGGCTTCTATTCAGAAAAACACCATGCTATCTCCTCACTCACCAACTGAGTTTCTTTGAGATTCCTAAAATTTTCAAACACTCCCAAATTATTGTCGACTATCGAAATAGGGAAATCTTTTCTCTCACTTTACTCATATTTTTATCCCAGATTATAAAGATCCAGAGCACAATCTCTGTGGAAAACTTGCTCATCCTCGCTGGCTAAGTAAACTGCCCCACTCCTTCATAGGAATTTTACTCGCTTTTGGAACCCCTAAAGCTAATAAAATCAAACCAAAAAGCTGAATCTGAAAACAATCGATTACCTTTTTACAATAAGTGGATATTTAGCAGAGCATAGAGAATCTTTTTATCCAAACACTTAGTCAATCAATCCAAACTTCTCAAAGGGAAAAAGTTTTTATTCTCTGAGATACCAAACAAAAGATTACTATCACTACGACCCAGAGCATAATATTGAAATCTTCGGCTACCTTGCCGGAATCGAAAAATAAAAATTTGTCTACGCAAAAGTAATCATCTCTAGAGCAGGTTATACAACTATTATGGATCTACTGGAGCTGGAGAAGCCTGCACTCTCACCCGACCCCCAATCAGACAGAGCAACTCTATCTAGCAGACTATCTCGGAGAAAAACTTTTTGTAAAAAGCACAAGAATCTGATCACCTTATCGACCTCGTGAAAACTCAACCTCTTCATACGTTCCCGCAAAACACAAAAACAGCTCAAGCTATCGAGCTGATTTATAACACACTGCCACACTAAATGATTGATTTCGCACTAATCTTTCACCCATCAATACCCAGTTATCTTTTTATAGCATCATATTATAGCCCTCCTACTAGAAGGACCTATTGTAATCTTTACTCTAACTTCACTTTCCTGAGTACTTAATCTTCTCTGGGTAATTTTTATACTTTGCAATTATTTGAGATGCCTGAGGAGATATTCTTCATTTCTTAGTCGGAAAAATACAGTAAAAACTCATCTCAAAAATCCCATTCTTCTCAAAAATCAAAATCAAAAATCAGAGTTTTCTTAACTCTTATCAAAAATCAAAGAATATCCTCTTAGAAAAGCTCATCATTATCAAATATACTCCACCACTTACCACACCAGGACTACTATATCTATGATCCAGTGAACTTGATTTTTATCATTTTTAAAAAGCACACTCCTCTGCCTAATCTCATCAACTCTCGTTTTTCTATAGGAGGTGCTTTTCTGGACGAGCAAACTTTCAACAAAACTCACATCAGCCTTATCTTAATTGGTTTAGGTGTTTGTCTTTTATCCTAACAAAGGAATGAGACGAATATGAAAAACTTGTCCAAACAATTGACATCACAATAATTTCAAGTCTCATTAAATGAAAGTTTCTTGCATCATACCGGCCTACAACGAAGAAAAATCGATTGTCACGACACTAAACACAATCACCCTCTTTGAATTGAGATCTTTTCGAAATTATTATTATAAACGACTGTTCCAATGATCAAACACAAGATATCCTAAACTCATATCCAGTGCAAAAACCTTCATCTCGTACATAACACAAATAACCTAGGGAAAAGCGCAACAGTATCCGTGGAATCGAGCTTGCAAAGGTGATTATATCTTACTTTTGACGCAGACTTGCTACACCTCACAAAAGCAAAACATCATCGATCTCATTGCCCCAATAAAAAGTTGAAAAAGCAGGTCCTCAATTGCGTTCATCAAAAATTCACGACCGCTCCCACCTTTTCATCGACTATTGTAACGGACAAAGAGTGATTCCAGCAACTCTTCTCAAGCAAAACATTTGAAAAATATCCAATCTTCTTTTGATATGGACTCGAAATCTTTCTCAACCAACTCCTAATCCAAAAACAAGATCTCTACTTGCTAGCTGTACACCGAGATAATGTCGAAAAACGACTTTCATCAGAACAAAGATGGACTAATAAAAAGGGCGAATCAAAAATCTAAAAATCTGGCGACATATTTTATATTCAGCATGAGGACTATTCGCCTTATACAAAATGAATCGAAAACTCCAAACATTATTAAAGAATAAAAAGTCAAAAATTTGACTTTTTAATTAGGAGTATCATTAAGATAAATTTTTATTTCTATACAGAAAACAATGCCTGAAAAGTTAACTCTCGAAAATTGAGGAGAAATGAGAGAAGAAATCAAATCATCAATAACAAAAAGAACTCAATGATCTCAAGCTAGAAATAGCAAGTGATAATGATCAAATTTTATCAAACTTTAAAGACAAAGAGCGAAAAAGGAAAACGTTAGCAATCTCTGGATCGCTACAACACAACTTAAATTGAAAGAATTAGGATACAAGGTAGGAAAAGTTGATGGTATATATGGAAAAATACTCGCACGCAAGCACAAAAAGCCTTTCAAAAATAATGGACTAACAGAAGATGGCTATGCAGGCAAAGATACAATAAATAAAATGTTAACAGAAGATGTTAAAAAGCTGACACCACAGATACTCCCATAACAGAAACCAATAAAGAAAAATAAAGAACAAAAAGAAAATAAAGAACAAAAAGAAAATAAAGAACAAAAAGAAATAAAGAACAAAAAGAAAAATAAAGAACAAAAAGAAAATAAAGAACAAAAAGAAAATAAGAACAATAAAGAAACTCTAAAAGTTTGATGAGTAGAACATATTATAATCAGACCAAAAACTATTAAAGAAATCCCGACACCAGATAAACGGGATAAAACAAAGATTTATATTTTTGATGATATCAGTTTTATGACAACTGAAGAGCAATGAATCTAAATGATGAAAGTATGCATAATACCACAGATATAATTCAAAAAGTTACAAAAACAGCAAAAACTAAGTAGTAAAGAATTCGACGAAAAATATCATTCAACAATCCAAAAATAATGCAGAAAAAGATTTTTCAGCAAGTAGATTTGGATCCGGAATGGGAAAACCTTACCGCAAAACTTAGCTACAAGACAATACAATAGAAATAGATATCTCTAAATACTGCGATAATAGATGAAATCTAATCGAATTGGATGAATTAAAAATGAAATAGCAGCACGAAAAGCAAAAATCGAAAAAGATAACAAAAAATAAAGCTGAACTCAAAAAGCTGAAAATTTCTTCAAAAGAAAAACATATAAAGTAGATAGACTTTTTCAAAGACAACCCAAATATTCCATGAAGTAATGTAGCTAAAAAGGACGACATTCAATATTCCTCATTTTTGAGAAATTTTACTGATGAAACAATCTCATTTGATAAAGATTCAAAAATCGAAGGAAATAATCTTATCCTTGAATTAGATCAAAAGTGATCTAACGAATATAAAAACATTACAATCCCGTTAAAAAGACCTAGGAATAATCTCTGGAAACTTCATCTTTGGAAAAATCAATTAGCTATAACCAACTAGAAGACAATCTTAGAAAAAGCTCTTGCATCGATGAAATTGTTGGATAATCTTTTTATCAAAAAAGAGATATTGTCTCCTACTTCTCGATCATCTTCCACTCCCCCAGGCTTTAACCCATCTAAATTCCACTCTCCAATCCTGATCCTCTTAAGATAAACAACCTTGTTACCTACAGCCTCCAGCATTCTTTTTAACTTGATGATACTTTCACTCTGTTATCGTCAAGAGAATTTTTATCCTCGATTTTTGAACTTTCGCAGGCTTAGTAAGATATCCATCATCCAAAAATAACTCATTTTTCAAGCTTACTGCAATCCTCATCAGAGATCACAGAGTCTAGCCAGACTTCATACTCTTTTTCTTTCTCTCGTTTAGGGCTAATAACTTGATGAATAAACTGCCCATCGCTAGAAAGCAATAACAACCCTTCCGTATCGACATCCAACCTTCAAGCTACATGCAATAGTTCCACATACGGACAGTCTAACATTTGATTTTTATAGCTTGGATAGCCAAACTCATCCTCATCTGAAGAAATATACCCAGCTGTCTTATACAAAATTGCATAAACTTCCTCAAAAATTCAACTTCCACCTCTCTTACCTGAATTTTTCTCCTCACAAAAGTCTAAAGTCAGGCTTTTTAACAACTTCTCCGTCGACACGAATCACTCACTCTTTGCAAACAGCATTACATTCTCTCCTACTAACAAGCCCCCAAATTTGCCAAATACTTATCTAATCTCTGCATTTTTCCTTTTTCTAATAAAAAAATCAAAAAAACCTGAATCCATTGTACAAATCCTTTTGCCAGAAAACAAGCATATTTCTCACTCTAAAAAGTAATCTCCTTGCATATCTTTAAGGATTTCACTATAGTAAAATCAGAATTTTAGAATTTTTATACTGAGTATGCTAACTCAACATAAACCAACACTTTTTCAACGAAGGAAAGCTCAAGGAGCGAGCATCAGAACGCAAACTTCAGCCATTCAAACTGAAACAGATTTTTCATGAAATCTACAAAAACCAAAAATACTGATTGGGACTCCATGACAACATTATCCAAAGACCTCAAAGCAGAGCTCCAAAAATGACTTTGATCTCCTCGCATCGAACTGATCGAAATGGTAGAGGCCCCTGATACCACTAAATTCGCATTCAAAAACCAGAGATGGAAATATCATAGAAGCGATCTTAATGTATCATTGGCAAAAATGAAAAATACGTCAAAAACAACCAACCAAAAACTCAATCGTATCACACTATGTATCTCCTCTCAAGTAGGCTGTGCTATGAAATGTATCTTTTGTGTAACAGGAAAATTAGGATTCAAAAAGACCTTACTCGAGAAGAAATCATTTCACAAATTCTTTTTGCAAAACTCCTATATCAAAAAGATTTGGAAAAAGAAGATGGAAAGCAATCGGTCAGTAAGAAATGTCGTATTTATGGGTATGGGAGAACCTCTTCTCAATTATGAAAAACATGAGAAAAATCACTTGAAATCATGCTCCAACAAGACAGGCTTTCACTATGAAGAAGACATATCACAATTTCCACTTGCGGAATCATACCTGGCATCAAAAAGCTCATCGAAGACAAAGTCGATGTCAAGCTCGCAATTTCCTTCATGCACCAAATCAAGAGCTCAGAAACCAGATTATGCCAATTGGAAAAAGCTTTCCCTCTAGATGAGCTCATGACCACCATAGATGAATATGTAAAAGCAACTGACAATCGTATCTTCTATGAATATATCATGATCAAAAACATGACCGACAAACCAGAACTTTGCACACCAACTCGTCAAAACTCCTCAAAGGAAGACTAGCACACCTCAATCTCATCCCTTATAATGAAAACCACTGCAATTGACCTAGAAGAGAGCGAGAAAAAAGTATACAAAAATTCAAAGAAATATTAGAAATTGAGGAATTACCGTAACAGTACGCGACAGCATGGGAAGAGAAGCAAAAAGGAGCTTGTCGGACAACTCGGCTATGAAAAAGGTTGCCAATTCTGAACAATAATAAATATAATCAGTTTTACTTTTATAAAAATAATTAAAATGTATGAGAGAGAGATAAACCAGTTCTAAACAGGGCTTTTACGCTTGTAGGAGATGTTAATCGTGGTGATCATCATCGGAATTCTGCAGTCTTTGCAATCTTACCAAGGCTTACTGGCTATATGGCAAGAACGAGAGATCTCAAAAAGGCAAACAGACCTCAGAAATATGGCAGCACATTGAGATGTATAAGGGTGCACATGGTAGCTATCCCTCAGAGTCATAAATGAAGAAGATAAGCGCTTTGTACAGCAAGGGAGGATTTTTTACCAAGAGAGGATTTTATATCTTTGGGATCTATTGATCGCTTAGACGGCATCAAAAGAATATTTATCAGATTTCCCCAAGATCCAAGCAACTCACAAATCTTTTTATGATGATTTATTACCCATTTTTGATAACAAGCTTATGAAGCAACACGAAAAACAAAAACGCTGGGTTAAATTCCATCAACATATCATTCCTCCTGGAGCTTTATGTCTATCAACAATTTTTAAGGGAGGAGTATTTGGTAATCGTCGCAGTTCTTGTAGCCAAAGTAGAAACTCCTGAAAAATGCAAATTTTGTTTGGGTAAGGAAGGGAACATGTGACTCACGGGAGGGAAGGGTGGAATCATCCAACATATACCATACATCAATCTCCCCATTCCTGATGGGAAATAGATAACTTAGTATTTTTGCAAAAACCATTACTAAAATGAAAGACCCCACGCCATGCAAAAGTTGATAACGATGAAAATTGTACCTACTCAAATGTAGATCAGCTCTATTATATTATAAAATTAGACTAAAAATCTCAATTACAAAAACTCACTTAATCGTGAGTTTTTTTATGTGCAAAGAAAACGGAGATTCCAAATCCGACCTCAAGCCGAGAATGCAGAACTTGCATCATCTAATGCTCTAGGCATTCCTAGTAGCTCATCTATTAGATATCGTATTCATTCAGTTCTCAAAGATAGTCTGCAAACAACATCCACTGTTTATATAGCATCAGCATATTTTGTAGCACACCTATCTCTCCCTAGGAGATATTTCATCATTCCTCAATGAAAAAACATTGCTCATAGAGCCGAAATGAACAAAGAAAGGGATCAGACTTTTTCTTTTTAGTTTTGGTATCAGAGAAACTTCTTATCAAATCTAGAATCTTTTTGAGGATAAAAAAAGATCCAAAAATCTGACTTCAAACAAAGATTCACTTAAATCACGAATCCCAAAGCCAAAAAGCTATGCCTCAACTTGAATACTATTCAAGTGTCAATTTTGTTCCACCAACGCCACTCGACGAGACACTAACCACTCGGGTAAAATCTAATATTTCATAACAGGAGTAAAGACCGCTTTGCATTGTCTCAGGATCAGATCTATTTTTACCTGATGACGATATCATTATACTTACAAATCAAAGATAATGCAAATTTTTTTATAAACTTTTTTTGAGGAAAATTAAAAAAAGAAGGAAATTCAGACTTCCTTCTTTCTCTCTATATATTAAAAATTTCAACCAATCAAAATACATACTTCCAATCACATATATTGACAAAAAGAAGCATCATTACTCCCATAATTAAATGCATCAACTTTAGTATTTTTTTATTTTTCATTTTTGCAATCTTTTCTACACTAGACTGTCCTGTTCCGACAAGCAAAGGTAATAACGAGCATTGGCAAAATAAAAAAATCAAAGTTATACAAAACCAAATATCAAATCCCCAATCCTGCAATAGAAACGTTTTTCTGACTTAAGTAAGTCCTAGCACTACAAAATACGGACCTGAAGAGCATGGCAACAAAAATAAACTAACTAAAATCCCCAATCACAAAATGCACCCATAGGAGAAACAGCTGACTGTATAATTTTCATCATCTTTTGGTCTCCAAGCTATAGGCACCTCCATCAAAAATCACTCACCATACCGAAAAATAATCCTTAATATTCGCTCCTGCGATAAGCAATCCAACGATCCCTACAACTTCGCTTAAAACGCTGTCGTAACCTCTGCATATCCCAAGCACTTTATAAAAACCCCATTCCAATCAACAAATAAGACAGGAAAATCGCTAATGAAAAACAAAAAGCCCAGCTGCTATCGTCTTTTTCTACTTTTAGATTTGCTAAAAGATTGTTGAGAAGTAACAACATTATCACGGCAAAAGGCACAAGGGATTAATACTATCAGCAGCAGCCATCGGTACCATAATTCACAAGAATTTTACAGGATTTTTGCACGGCTTCCTTTATCCAAATCAATCGCAGTCTGAGCTGTCGCCCCAGTCAAATAAGAATCTAGATCAAACTTTTCTCATTTTTGCAATGCCGAGAAAATAGGCAATGATATCAACATCCCCCATAAGAGAGTTAAGCTGACCTCCACTCTCAATCACCATAAAAGGAGTTCAAACCTGACTTCGAGAAAGATTCAATTTTTTTGAGATAAGATGAGAGAAGTTGACGATTTTTCAGCATTTTCAAAAAACTTCATACTTACTAATCTTGTAGCTCTTTTCAATATTATTCTCTTCAAAAATACTTTTTCTACCTTAAGACAATGCGCACAGCTATTCCCATAAAAATAAACATAGCTTTTCACTAGCCCTAGACTCCATCAAACTAATGAAAACACAGCGATAAGCAATAGTAGTATTTTTCATCATTAACATAATAAGATAAAATTATTTTTACTCTCCTCAGCCAAAGTTTTGAAGGTATCTGTCATCATATATTCAATTCCAAGCTGTTTGAGTCTACGATAAGTAAAGACATCATTTACCGTATAAGCAATAGGAATAATAGATTGCCCATAACGATTTTTCACCCCTTTTTAACTCTTGCATAAACTGCTGAGTAAAAGAGTCTATAAGGAGCCATTACATAAATATAATTTCCTCCTGAAACCATATGCAAAGCAAGCCTTATCATCAATATCTAGAGCAGATAGAAATCCCCTCTGTTTGTCCAATTTTTCTCATAACTCAGGATCTCCACTAGAGAAAAATAACATTTTCTGAAAGCTGATTTTCTTCTACGATTTGTTTTCACCTGATCGAGATATTTTCACCTTATCCTGACTACATTTTGCATTATTCGAAGTCTTAAGGTCTATAAAGAAGAGTGAAGTCAGAGTTTTTATCTTTGGTAATCTATCTTGAAAGAGAAAAAAATATCTTCTCCATTTGTTAGCTTTACACTTTCTCAGTTCTTCATAAGTCATTTCACATATTTCCTTATTTCCTCTGTTTACAATCAGTATTATAAGGATATGGTCAATGGATAACTACCACCTTATTATCCTTTGTCAAAGAAACATCTAACTCAAGTGCCTTTGCTCATACCCTAGCAGCTGCAATAAATGCAGCCATAGAGTTTTCTGTAGTTTCCGTATGATCTCCTCTATGAGCAATCAATTTTGCTAGAGTCTGATCTCAACTTAAAATGGAAGATCCATGATTCTTCAGGACTCTGATCTTTTTGATATTTAAGTCCCTAAATACATATAGTTTGCTATTCCTTTTTCATCAAAAGATTCCTTTCCCTGTTGACATCATTTTTGCAGGGATATCCAAAGCTTGCACTAGCTCAACTCGCATTGAGAACAGTAGACTTTGGTTGAACACTAAAATTTCTTATTGCCCAATTTCTCTTAATCTCTTTTGTAAAAATATCATTGCTCTGCTCCAAAAACCTTTAACATCACCAGTCCCAAATTCCTTCAAAAGCGAATAAAAAATATCAGTCTGCTGATAAAGATTTGGATCAATTTCTCCAGCCTCAATCCCACTACCAATAACAAATGCCATAATTCTAGCATCAGCACTAGCACCTCGTTTCTTATATTCTTCAGGTTCCATAGGGTGTCATTTTACGATGATCTCCTACTACCACGAGCATTCCATTATCAAAGAACCTCTCCTTTTTGAGTTGAATATAAAACTTTGCAAAACTCTCATCCATATAACGAAATGCATCATCTGCAGTATTCCCATAAGGACTAGAATAGGGAGTATGAGAAGAAATGGTCTGAAGCCCTATAAAATAGCTTCAAGTCTGACTTCTTACAACATCCATCGTCTTATCATAAAGTGCCTCATCCGGGAAAGCATTGAAAGGTATAGTGTCTTCCAATCTCAAAAAGTCCTTTTTCTCACAAATTATCAAATCAAACTTTTTTTAAGAAAAATACCTCTGATTAAGAAAATCCAAACTCGCAGTACTTACAAAATGAGTATTATAACCTTGTTTTTTTTAAAAAACTGCCCTAAACCATCAACAACTCCAGTAAATCTCTCATATCCTGTCTTAAGAGAAGTTCCTAGAAAATTGTGGCTCCACTCCCATCAAAGTAGAAATGTGTCCCATCTCAGAAGTTACACCATTTGCAAACATATTGGTAAACATAACGTCCTTCTCGAGCGATCTTTATCCGTCTGAGGAAATTTGTCATACAAACCTCCTGTTCTCTTTAGAATCTACTGCTGATGCAGATTCATAGAAGACTAAAATCAGATTTTTATTATTTCTTCCTTTATCTTGGTAAAAAGATCCTGGAAAGTTCATCTTATTTTCATAAAGCTGAGTTGCCTTTTTCAAGCAAAAGATTTTGCAATCTTTCTCATTTGATTCTACAATCTCCTCATAACGAGAAAGGTAATCATAAGCAAGTTGTGGCTTTTGTGCAATAGCAAACTCTAAGAGTTGTTTTCAAAGAATAGGCTTTCCATTCTGATCTTTCCAATCCTTGAAAACGCATCAATATAGCTAAAAAACCAGCTCTGGCTTTTACACTCAAAAGCTAGCTCCAGTACCTGAAGAAAATAAAGCATCTCCTGATCATCTCTTGCATCAATCAACTCCTTTTGAGGAAATTGCTGCAAAAATCGACTTCAGGATTTACTTTTGCATAACGATACCATGCCTGTTTTTTTCTCTCAAAGTTCAGTTTTTCCCCATGTAGAAAGAGCTAAAAATCTGACTTTACATCACTTTCTTGTATCTTTTATGTTCAGCTAAGATTAAGTTGATAATATTCCTTAAACCGCTGAGCAAATACATTTTCTACTGGCAATTCACCACCTGAAACCTGTAAAATCGGCAATGGAATCAATTTGAGCACAATCAGCCCGCTCCTACCAAAATCCAAACCGCCATTTTAGTCAAAGAGAAACTTTAATCCATCTCCCAATCAGCCCAAATAATCGACATAAATATCCCAAACTCACAAGACAAACCCCATGAAAGATAAAGCCAAATAATACTATCCGCATTTGCAATCATTCAACTCATCTGAACAAACGAAAAATCTCTGCTGATATACAAACATTGCTACCACATCAGAAAAAACCAACAAAAGTCAGAGTACAACCAAAGTTTGAATTCAGACTTTAGCTGTTTTTCTCCAAAGTCTGAGCATAATAAGCCAATAGCCAACAATAGTCCCTATCAAAAACCCATCCCCTTGAACAACTTCCAAGACAAAATATCCAATCCATCGCCATTGCATTTGATCAAAGCAAATAACCATATGCATACAAAATCGCTCCCCACTTGAGTGCAAACAAAAACACCAAATGCCAACAAAAGATAAGAAACAAAGGTATTCTGCCTAATCTTATGTACCCAATTCATTTGTTTGATTTTATTTAATCGGTTCATCGGAAAATCTTTTAAAATATAAAGTCTTATTAGAAATATTTTGAAATCTATCTTCTAAACTTTGCTTTTTACGATTCTGATATTAAAGTGGAAAGTTTTTAACCTCTTCAAATTCCATTTCTTCTCAAAAATTCCTTTTCTCAAAATATCAACCTGCCATGTCATCATTTCCAAAAACATTGTTAAGTCTGACTTTCCGACAACAGTTTCCTTGAGCTGAGAAAACATTTTTTTCTATACAGATCCAGTCCATCATCTCCTCATACAAAAAGCAAATCTCGGCTCTCGTTTTTGTACATTTGCTGGAGAATTATCATCAAAAAGTCTGATCAGGGATATAAGGCAAATTTGCAGTCATCACAATATTTCTTCCCTTCTATCACATCAGGATAACTCTCAAGAAATGCACATAAATCAGACTGAATCATCCTCATCTCATGCTTTCTAGCATCAATTAAATCGTCATAATTTCTCTTTGGCTACATAAAGTGCATCAGCAGAGATATCACTCATAAACACCTGTGAAATCTTGTCCTGATTTTTGCAAAAAGCACACTACATCCCTAGGACTCAACTACCCGTTCCAATATCAAGCAAAACAAAATCAGAAAGCTGACTTTCTTGTAAATACTCAGTAAGAGCAGAGATCATATACTCAGTCTCCGGTCTAGGAATAAGCGTATGCTCATTTACCCAGAACTTTCACCCCAAAAAACTCTACATACCCCAAAAATATATTCCAATGGTTTTTTTCATCCTCTACGTATTCACGATAAGCCTTTCTGAATCGTTATCAAAGTCTCAGAGTCTATTTCAAACTCAGAATCGATCCAAAGTTCTTCTCTTGTTTTATTCAAAGAAAATGAGCCAAAAAGCTTTCTCTAAGACAAACTTCTTTTTATATCCAGGATCCTGCAAAAAGTTGTTGTAATTTCATCAAATTTTATTAAGGGTAAAAATAGTATCATTAAAGATATCGAAAAATTACTCTTCATTTTCAAGAAAAAAACCATCTAAAAGTCGACAGCCCTTGACAACAATAAAAAAAGAAAGAAAGTCTGACTTCTTTCCCTTTTTCTTTTTATTAAATCTCTAATTATCTTTTTATATACCTTCACATTCCATGTTCCATCTGGCAGCTTTGTTTCCTCTAATTCGTGGATTAAGCACTCTAACTTTCATGATAAGTATACCCCTGTCCTGCTGCCCAAACTGCTAAGTTGTCTCACCTTATTTAAAGTGACAATCTTGAGTATCTGGAAGGGAATATTGGCTCCCCCACTTTGAAAGATCAAAATAACTACTTAAGTTTTCATAAATCTCCTTTCATTGCCAAAATTCTAAATACATATCTGTAGGTCTCATTATTCAAATACAGATCATAATAATTATTTTGATACTGATATGCCATATCATTAGAGATTCCATTAGATCCTCTATTATATGCAGCCATTGCCAAGGTTCGAGATCCAAATTTTTCATAAGCCTTCTTGAGATATCTAATTGCAGCATCAGTTGCCTTCTCGGCATCCAATCTCTCATCAATAAAACTATCTACTCTCAAATTATAACCACTAGCTGTAGCAGGCATAAATTGCCAAATACCAGCAGCACCAGCATTACTAACAGCAGTCTCTCTTAGAGCTGACTCTGCCAATGCTAAATAAAAAATATCTGTTGGAACTCCAGCTGCCCTCAATTTTTTGTTCTATCATAGGGCTTTAAAAATATGGGAATCTTTTTCCACATAATTTTTCATTTGAGCTTCATTCATCTGATTAACCGCCAATTCCTCTATCAAACCTCTCAATATTCATATGATGAGTCTTATCAAAAGGAACCGTCTCTCCAGCCAAAATCTTATTAGCAGGGCTAGAGGAAAAAAAACTAAATGCAGTAACTATTCCAGCAGAAAAACAACACCAACAATCATCAAAGATATTGTTCTCTTTAGCTGTGAAACCAAGAAGAAAATTCAGGTTTTCATCATCATTTTCTCTAAGATATAAAAACAAATTCAACTCTAAGGATTTGATTGCATTTTACAAGCATATTTTTTTATGATTATTTTATTTACTTTTTCTGTCCATAAAATGGAACATTATCAAGGTTTTTCCTCAAAGAGAAATTAGGAAATAACGCTTTTTACTTACGAGCTTTCGCTGACCTAATGCTCAACTTCGAGTTCCAAAAACTTATTTTAGGAACGACAAAAGATCTAAAAATCTGATCCAAACCCGCATTTTTCAGAATGTGACGAATCTTGAAAAAGTAAAAGAATATCTTGGACTCGAATATTTCATCAAAACTCAATAATTCCTCAAACCCAATATATATTTTTGACAACCACAATCATGCTCTTTATTTTCGATACAAAGAACTCCGAAATTGAGACATCACAAAAATGAAAGCAAGACAAAATTTGCACTAATCCACATTGATCAACATAGCGATCTAAACCAAAACACAAACGCTTTACCTGAAAACAAATCTGGATGATGATTTTTCAACTTTTGTACAAACAAAAGTGTAATGTAGGCAACTTTCATTGAGCCTGCACTCAAAGCAAATCTCATCAGCCACATGGATCAAATTAGAAGCGAATATAAGCTCCTCAAACTATCAAAAACATTCATAAAAAACTATATCCTAGATATAGACCTGGATTTTCGAGCAGAAGAAATGAGCATTGAACAGTTTGATGAAACCATAAAAAAACAAAAACCTAATCCCTCAATGCAAAAGTTGTCACGATAGCGACCTCTCCCTATTTTTCTTCCTCAAGAAAAAGCGATTCAATTGCTCCAGATCCTCCTAGATTAAAAATATTTAGACAAGGTAAGGAAAACTTGAAAAATACAAACAAAAACCTTATAGATAAGGTCAGGTTTTTTTATTTTTTTCAAAAAAACAATGAAATCATTAAACAAGTGGATCCTTTGAGGACTTTTTAGCAGTATTTACAATAGTACTTTTTGAAGGAGGATTATCCTACTTTGGAAATCATAGCTACTACGGCGACATGTTTAGCTGGAAGAATTTTTTTGATTAATCTTATCTGCACTTGCATCTGCAACACTGCCTTTGTACTATCTCTATACTACTCCCAAAACCACAATTCTGACAAATTCTATGGAGAATTGCTATAAGTTTAGGGACATTTTCCATCTTACATGAACTAATTTCTGGAACCCTTATTAGCTTTTTTGCTCCAATCTTACTCTTGTGGAACACAGCACTGCTCTTGGGGGTTGGTATACTTATCCTCTTTGCAATGTTTAGCCTAGGATCACGAATTACTCGTATTTCAAAACTCTTCTCTCACATCGGACTCAGAGAAACTCTTTTGAGCTTTTGAGCTGGATTAGTAGCATTTCTTGTAGTAATGCAAATTTTGATGGGATTTTGAATTTTTTATTGGCCAATCTTGTGGATCATCTTAATTGCATGCTTAATTCTTGCTCGAAAAGAAAAATCTCATCTAAACATCCATCTGGAGAATGTAAATCAGTTTCTTGCAACGCTTCATACCCAAATCCGCAAAAAAAACACTTGGATTTGGATGATTTTATTAGCATGATCCCTAGCTTATTTCTACTTTGGATTTAGCCATACCATCATCCCATATCCAACAGCACGAGATGCCAATCACGAATATCTCTACACCCCAAAAGTCATTGCAGACAACGGAGGAATCCTACGAGGCAACAGGGGAACAGCAAATGCAATGCCTTATCTCTGGCATGGACTTATTGCATCTGCCTTCTCTTTTTGGAAACCAATTACTTCAATCACATCACTTGCCACTGACACCTTCGCAATCAATATGAACTTTTTGGAGTGGAATTATCGTATTAATATTCGGGATCTATCTTATTATAGAAGCTTTAAAATTCTTTTGCTCCTCAACAAGAAGATAAGAAATCTGAATTTTTCTCAAAATGCATTCTTTATTGCCTGGGGGCTGCTCCTTGCTTGGCTTACCAGTGGAATGGGGGCCTTCCTTCTTTTTGTAGATAATAAAACCGATATGGGAGTACTATCTCTGACGATTTTAGCACTTTTCTCTGGATTCAGCTTTCTCAATCTTCTTTACCAGAAAGATAAGCAGGAAGAAGCAGACAAAACAAAGAAAATTTCAGTTTATCTAATGATTTCTGCTATATTCTTTTGGATTCTCTATCATGGCAAAGCCAACAGCATTCATTGATCTCGTCATTTTTGCACTATTAATGATTGGACTTTGGCTCAATACTACCTCTGCTATAGGACTTGGAATCATGGCAATCGGAGCTATGGGAATTGTTCAACCGCTCTATGCATCAACATTTATCAATCCAACACTATGAGCAATAATCCTAGCTATTGGAGGCATTATTCTAGCCATTGGATTCATTAGAGGACTTCTGAAGAAAAAAACCTCACTTTTAACATTTGGTTCAAAAATATTATCTCTTGGGGAATAGTATTTCTCTCAACAATCGTAATATTTAAGGCACCTCGACTCGCATATCAAAAAATCATAAATAATGATCAAAACTGGTCAACTTTCCCTAAAACCTTACTCCTTGGATATCAAAATGAAAAATCCATGAGAAAAATTCAAAAAATCAAAAAAACTGACTCAAAACCACAATTACTTGCAACACTTGGGACCAGTGAATCTCTAAAGTAGACAAAAATACAATCGATAGTCAAATACTCAACGAAACAATCAAATAACCTCAACCTCGCTCAATGTAAACAAACATCATTTGATGAAAAAGATCTCTCTGCAAACCTTCAAAAAGCTCCAGGAAGTACACTGAGAGAAGACTTTTGGAAGATATGTAGGATTTAATACAAAAACATTTAAAAAGAAGTGGAGTTGCTGGACTCGTATTAAAAACTTTTCTTTTTGGGAAAAATAATCACTGCTATGGAATTGATAAAGACTGAGTTCTTCTTTGTCAAAAACAGAGAAAAACTCTCAACTCCATCACTAGCAAAACCTTGAAGCTCTCAAAAAGATCTTTGAAAAACCGTGAAGGAACGGTAAAAACCCTAATTGAATCAGGATTTAACCTTTCTTGAACAACAACTCTAGATAGCGTGTTTTCAGATCTTTCAACCTACTATAAAGAACACAGCATCCTCACTAGCGATAGTTGATTTGACATTCCATATAGGTATCTTGTTCCGATCAATGCCGTTTTCAACTGGTCTTTACAAAACTTAAGTAGTTATTATACTGATATTGGTTTAGTACGAATCTTTTTCACTTATAGCACTTATTTGAGCACTTCTCACCTCTCTCACTCAACTCAATAAAAAGCTGATTTTCTTCATCAGCGCTGTCGGATGTGGACGAATTATTCGATGGGCAATTGCTGCAGGAATCGTATGGTATGGACTTGGATTGATGATTTGGCTTTTACTTGCTGTTGCTGTATTCTTTCAAGATATTAACGACAATCCTACAAATAACAAAACAACAAAAAGAACTCGGCTCTTGGATCCTTGGATTTATGGTATTCTTACTAACCACACAGCTTATATTAAACTTCCTTAGAATTGGATCTCAAGCAGGAACTTGACCTTTTGGCCGATATAAAGCTTCAACTGGAAGAGAACAAAAAATCTGATCTTCATTCTCAGATCTAACCAAAACAACGACAACTTATAGCTTTGGAGCCAAAAATGTTTTTGATCTCCAGTTTGGACAATATTCACCACTTATTGAAGAATTAAAAAAACAGAAAAGATGAAGATGGTGTGTTAATTGCAGGAACCTATATCCAATACTTCCTCCACAATCAAAAACATTACCCTAGATGGACTCCTCTCTCAACTCCGAGAACAAATGTCTGACTACAATAGCTGTAAGACCCTATCATAGACTCAAAAACAATCATATCAAATATCTCGTTATTGATCCAAATATTGGAACAGTTTGAAGGGTTTGAGCAGGAAATGAAAGTCTTTTTCCATAGATTCTTTGCCAAGTTAGATAGCACAGAATCCAAGGTTCAAACTCACGGAGCCTTGACTATGCTTGCTAGATTTGCCCAAGACGGCTATCTCAAACTCTTCTTTACCAATAATATCGGTGCAAAATATGCATTCAGTCTAACAAACGAAGAATTAAAATCTGAATTCTGATCTCTTTCAGATGATGATCTCATTCTCCTCAGAGCAAAACTTGCTGTTGCGAAATTCTTTCATCACTCAACAGGATACTTCTCTCTTGGAGCACATCAATCAGATCTTTCATAAAAAGACTTGATCAGCTACGAGGGACTGGATGACCTAGCAAACATTCTCAATAAAAAAATTGATGCTCAAAAGCTCTATGCACAAATCCCAACAATAACAGGAGGAGCTTGACTTTCTAACCTTAGTGACGATGAGAAGATCGTAATAGCACAATACCTTATCCTTGGACAAATGATAAAAAAGCTGGACAAGCCTCTACACTCAAAACATTAGCCAACTTATCCAAGAATCAATCTTTGGAAATAGTCAAATTATCGCGCTAGAAATGCTATAACTCAAAATAAAAACACCTCATCTTAGAGGTGTTTTTTTCTCATAAAAAAATTAAAAAAGATAGTCTTTTTTCGACTATCTTCTTCTCACCATTTTTCATCTTAGTTCTAATCCATCCAGAAGATGGAGCTAAAAACAATTTCCGAAGCTCCAGCAGGTGTTCTGATATATCTATATCCATCAGGGTCTGTTCTAAGCCCTAGTTTCCCAACAAACCTTTTCTTCCTCTAAGGAATCGATTATATGTTGCTCCTTTTAGGATTAGTATACACTCCAACAATTCAAAGCTCCTTTTGCTTCTTCGAGTTCAAGCTTTCTCTTTGGATAATCAAATCTTCTCGCACCTCTCACTCTACTCGCTTGCTTAGCTTGCTGAGCTTTCTTTTTGCGATTCCTGTTTATTTGTTCTACTTGCCATTTTTACACATAAGAAACAAAAAAATAAAATTCTGACCTCAAATATTCTACATCGTCTAGATTCAGATTTTTGATCTTGTTTCCAAACGAATATAAAATACTAGTTATTGATTACTTTCTGGCTTTATTTTTGTTGAAGAGCATATTCCACTTCGCCTTGATAAGTACTCTATATTGAACTATATATTGCACAACACTAAATAGAGAAGTTACTGCTAAATAAAGTCCTACACCAGCTGCAAAACTATACACAATACTTACCATCATAAGCGTCATCATAATATTCATTATCATCATCATATTTCCCATATCTGGCATCTGAAGACCCTCCTGGCATAGCAGCAGGTTTGTTTTGCCTTTTTTGAGTCAAACTTGTAAGTTGAAATTGAGTAAAGTTAAGTACTGCAACAATAGCCGTCAATACAACATTATGATTCTCAAACAAATTCATACCTAAGAAATAAGCATCAATCCCTTCCCCAGAAGAAAATCCCATTTCCAAAAGCTCCAAAAGAAGCTATAAAGCCACTCATGAGGAATAGCTCCTTCTGCAAACTTTCTCACTACATAGTAAAGACCAACAAATACTGGCAACTGAATAAGCATAGCAACACATCATTTCATTGGACCAGCTCCTTCCTTTTTCAAAAGCTTCATTGTTTCCTCAGAAAGCTTCTTAGGGTCATCTTTATATTTCTCCTGAATTTCTTCCATTTTTGGTTGGATACTTGACATCCCCTTTTGACATATTAGCTCCCTGCCATACTATTTCTAAGCAAGAGTAGCCTTACAAGCAAAGTCAAAAGAATAATCGCAATCCCCATATTTCCTCCAAAAATCGCAAGAAACACAACCAAAAGATTAAAGATTGGACGATAAAGAAACTCCGCCCAGAGTGCACCAAATACAGACATACTTTCACAATAAATAAGATAAAAAAATTCTGAGTATAATACCAAAGACAAACTTTTTTTAGTTTAAATCTTCTTTAGATTCAGTTTTTTCATTTTTCTCAACAGCGTCTCCTTCATCAGAAAAAAAGCATCATCACACCAGGAATAATCAAAAACAAAGGCCAAAGTTTATAAAGAAAAACTAAAACCAAATTAGATTTTTAACACTCAAAAACATATCAAGCAGAAAAAATTATTCCAAGTACAATCAAAAATAATTGCTTGTACATAAGTTTTTTTGAAGATATTTTTTTCATTTTTGCTTTTTCAGATAAAAATTATACTTTCATTACTTCTTCAGCTTTAGCTTTTACGAGTGTATCAACCTTAGCTGATCGAGTCTTTTGTCAATTCTTCAATGTTCTTTTTCATTTTGCTTTATGAGCATCTTCAGAGATTTCCTTTGCAGTGAAAGCCTTTTTTAGTCTCAGACATTGCTTCTTGTCTCACACCTCTCATCTGAGTTTTTTGCATCTTCTCCCATAGACTTTTACCTGTTTTAGTGATTTGATCTCTTCTCTCCTGAGTCAATGCTGGGATCTTGATCAAAATATGAGAACCTTTGATTATCTACACCCAACACCAAGAGCTGAATCGTAAATAGCTTTTTCAATCGCCTTAGCTCCTGACTTATCCCATGGTTCAATCTTAAGCGTAGTGTTATCCATAACCGTCACATGAGCCAATGCATTAACTTTCATTGTTCCATAATCAGTCTCTACATTAAGGTTATCAACAAGCCCTGTAGTAGCTCTTCCCATCTGCAATGCTGCAAATTCATTCTCCAAATACGCTCAAAAGCTTTTTCATACCATTTTCATACGTTGAAATATCCATTTTGTCTCTAATTACTTGATAAAACAATTCATATTAGTATATAAAAAGAAAAGAACACTTTTTGCAAGCCTAAAAACCGACTTTTTTTAGCTTCCCCATCCAAAATGTTCAAAAAACAGAATAAAAATCTGACTTTTCTCCTCTATTTTCCTTCTTTCTCAGTTTGGAAACAGTTTTTATTTGCCTCAGACAATATTTCCCAACACCATCTTCTCAAAAATGCTGACCAAACGCCCTATATGCCTCCAAACACCTAGTTCACTCTAATTTATACCTAGAATTTCAACAAAAAGCCATTGATCTTATGTCTGCAGATCCTTTTAAAACTACTACTGCACAAATCAACGATGGAGAAGGGGGACTTTTCACCAATAAAGTATTGAAACTTTCCTCTCCCACCGCAAACACCAATCTCCCCCTCATCACAGACCTTGCAAAAGAGTTAGAAACTGCCATCACAAATATGCTTATTTGAAATGCAACAACTTCTGCCCTTTTTCCTCTCTCTACCCTCAATACTCAAACAGACGGATTGATGTCATTTTTAATTTTATTTCAAGAAAGACCGCTCGTTAGAGACCGAGCAAAAGCTCCAAAACATTGATCGAGATATATCTGAGACAATATACATTCTTGGGCAAAAATGAAAAATCTGAAAGACGATCGAGAACTCAGAAAAACTTCAGTCTCTTATTAGCCGTTATCAAAGTTTAGGACTCTTAGATAAGAATTATAATCTCCCATCCTCAATCTCATACCTAGACACCTTGCTTGAGCTACAAAGCCTAAATATTAGTATAAAAAACATTTCTTTCTTCTTCATCAACCTATAAACTCACAAACAGTACAGGGAAACATCAGATTTGATGAAAAATGGGTAAAAACACTGAAAACGGACTATAAATGTGCAAGATTTAATGGAATAAACCTTGCTGTACCAAAATGTGGTTCTAGTGCAAATGCGCTCCTTACAAATCTAAAAACACTCACTTCAAATACAAAAAGAACTGGAGCTTCTACTCAGCATACCATCACTTCTGCAATCAATAGACTCAATGAATCTCTTAAAGGCTTCAAACATTTCAGATCAAATAAACAAAAAAAGTCTGACCGCAGATGAATTAGCCCTTTTGAGATCTGTCTATGGATTAGATACGACAAAACTTACTGACGAAGAGCTCTCTTCACTTTCGCCAATTTCCATCACACAAAAGGACAAAAAAATCAACGACAAGAAGCTAAAAACAAACACAAGAAGAAGCTAACAATATTTGATCACTCATTTCTGAAACAATCAAACATTTCAAAAGAAACTTTTCAACAAGCAAAGAAAGAACAAAAAGAAAAGGAATCAGAATTGGAAACACTATCCTGACTCCTTCTTCAAGCAACCGAACTACAAAACCAAAAATGAACACAACATTTCACTTCACGAGGAACTATACAAGGACTTCAAACTCCTCATATCTGCGGAAAAATAGCATTAAAGATGAAAACAACACTTGCAAACACGACACTAAGCACCAATCAGTTTGCGCATCTTAGCTTCCAAATCCAAGAAATTGCCACACTCATTTGAGATAAAAAATTTCTTGAACGAGAAAAATCTCAAAAACATCTGCTCTTATCAGTGTAGTAATCATCCGTCTTCAACCTGTTATATCCCTTTAATCAAAAATAAAATGCAAAAACCGGTCAAAAATAGCTATAAAAAGCGTTATATAAACCGAAAAATGGACTAAAACTCTGATTTTTGTCTCCTTTTTTTGCCTATTATTTAAAGCAAATGTTTCTGCATTTTCTCCAACACCAGATCAAATCATCAGTCTACGAAGCTGAGCTTTGCTAAACTATACTGCCCCTACTCGTACACAAAAAACCACGAACAAAGCAAGAAATCGTAGATAACTTGTAAACAGTCACCTCACCTTTCACTCAACACAGCCTTTTCTGATACCACAGATCGATATCATGCTTCAAATAGCCTCTTTTTGTCTCTACTTTGTTCACAATCCAATACCGAACTTCCGACCTTTCATGCAACAATTTCCTAAAAAGAATCAACAAACTACCTTTAGAGATGAAATATCTCTGAGAAAGCTTAAATACTCATCTGAATGTACAGATCCTAATAAAAAAATACCAAGAATCATGTAATCTAAGCTGTTCTTTCTAATGAAATTATTTCAGATGTCATCAGTGATCTCACAACCCTCAAACAAGGAAATCTCTATGGAATTATCAACAATAATTTTACTGATACAAAAACACTAGACAATCAAATCAGTCTTCTTGCTGAAAAACCCTAAATATCGGTCAACACAACAATGATCAAACAAAATTCTGCTGAGGAAAGCTCCATTCCTACCCAAAACCTGCAATCAAATTGCAAAAAGTTTTTAAAGCTTTTTCAAAAAGCTTTTGACAAAACTAAAAATTATTGACACAAAAACTCCTAAAAGATTCTGAAAACACAAAGATCAAAAACCTCTGTATCAAAAATGAAAAAGAATCCAAAAGCTTTTTGATGCATTGTTTTGTAATATTTTTCTCCCTTAGAGAAATCAGAAGGACTCAATCCTTTTTATCAATCAAACCTATAATGAACTACTACGATATATGCTTTTTAGCAGTTATTATCGTTATAATCTCTCTCTATCTCCAATCCCAATACAAACATCCTTGCTGAGATCAACCTTCTTAACTCTCAACCTCTCACTATCCTCTCAGCCACCAATCAAACCTCAAACAGCTTTCTGACATTCAATCAACCTATCCTTATCACATTGGATTACTTGCATATCAAGAAGATTTACTCTGGCTAAGAAATAATTATTTATCCAAGCTTGTAACGCTCATTTTATACATTCTTTTACAAAGTTCAAGATGTCCAAATTCCAAATTAAAAACGAATAAAAATCTGACTTCTTTCTTTCTTTTACCACTTCTTGCTGGGATTGTTTTCCCTCAATAATTTTTACCTCAGCAAATGGTTTTTGAGCATCTCTAAAATCCATTGAATCAAAGCTCAGTGAAATCTCAAACTCGCGCAATTCAGCAACAAAAAAATCAATACAAAACATCATCTAAAATCACAACTAACCTCTTTCAAAAAAACCTCCAACAAAACGAAACAAAAATAGAACATTCCATAACAGCTACTCTCAAAATCGCTCAAAAATACCATCAAAAGAGAACAAAATTGTGATCTTAGCCAAGAAGAAATCGCCTCTTATATCTATCTCAATGATAACGAATTTAAACAGTATCGAGACCTTCAAACACTCAAAAATTCAAACCTAAAAAGGAAAAATCTGACTCTATCAATCGAACTGCAATTAGAGCAAATGGATGTCTAAAAATTGCAAAGTGTCGTACCCCCAGAGAGCTAAACCTAACCCCTATTTCCATATGTAACAAAATTGTAATGGATGCATACACACCAGCAAAAACGAAGCTCAACAATATCAATACCTCCAGCTCAGCAATTTTTGGAAATAATAAATATCAAAACGGGGAAAAAGCAAGACTCAGATTATGATATTCTAGCTGATATTAATCAAGTTGGAAAAATATTTTTCAATGGATCTCAATGATTTAAAGATGCTCCAACAACAATCTTTTATCAAAGTCCTGACTTTACAACTTCTTCATCTATAGGAAACTCTAGTTCACAAATATGATCTTCTCAAAATAATCTTAATACTTCCAATCAACAAAACAATTCAATCCCATCTCAACCTAATAAAGAAAATAATTCATGAAAAATCCTAACCTATGAGATGAAAATCCTAACGTAATGACAGACAATCAAAAAGAACCATCAACGACAGAAGATGAAGAAATCAATACACAAATCAATTCATCTACACCCTACTCTTGCAAAAAAATCAAAGCAATGAAACACTATTTGCAAACCAATGTCTTCCTCCTGGAGTTTCTAAATTTACAAAAAAACGATAAAAAAACTGACTTAGATGCAGTTATCTGATCAAATTCTGATCTACAAAAAACTCTCCAAATCTACAAAATTATACAACAGCGCAAAAACGCCCTCAACAAAATTAACACCCTTCTTCTCCCAACCTCTAATCAAAATAATAAAGGCTCAAATCCTGACAGTCTAACCCCAGATGAACAAAAAGAACTTCAGAAAGACTTAGAAAAATGCACTAATAAATGTGAATCAAAAAACGCAAAAGGAAAATATGAACTTGATTTTCGATGAAAGACAAGTATGTAAACTCCAGTGCCTATGTGGAGAACGAAGCTCCCCAGCTCTTGAAGAAAAAAAGCAGACTTTCCAATTCTTCAAGCAAATGCACTCAGGATCAGATTTTTGTACTATTCCTGCAAAAGCAATTAATGTTAATACTAATACAAAAACCATCTATAGTATTGCTGAGGTCATCTCAGAAATCCTAAATCCTATAAGCAACCTAAATCTCTGAGGAAGACTAAGCACAAGACAAAAAAAATCTGAATTCCTTGATAGTGAATTCTCCCCTCAAAAATTGAGTAAAACAGTAGCATTCACTACCAATCTAGGAACAAAAAGCCCACCTCCCATTACCTCAGATGCCGATAAAAAACTGAAAAATCAAGCAATTTTTGATAGCATTAACTGACCTGCAGAGAAAAATAGCTACCTAATACTCAATCACCCTATTTCCAATATACAAAAACCTATAAAAATGAGAAAAACAAAAACAAAAAGATAACTCAGACCAAAGCAATAATCCAGATAGCATTCTCATAAGAAATAACCAATCACATTTATTTATTCATCTTTCGGAGTTTCTATCTCTCCAACAAAATTTTCTCTCATCATTTCAAACAAGTTTAACTAATATCAACTCAACGCTTACCACACTAGAAAAATAAGAAAAATAAAAAGCTAGGAATAAAACCTAGCTTTTTACTATTATTCAGATTTTTGATCTATATTTCTAACTGGAGCCGTTAACTTTCCATCCTTGAAATACACATCAACCATTCTTGAATTTATTTTTCAAATACCCTATAGGATCAAGTAAGAAAGCATTGATTTGATCTACAGACTTCTCATTCAAGTCAAAAACCAACCTCTGAACAATGATAGGTTTCCTTACTTCTCCAAAAATCTAAAGAAATCTGACTCAAACGATTTGTTGCAAGATCATACTGTCCAATGAAATCAATTTCCTTAATAGAGAAATATATCTTGATCACACCTCAAACAACGTTAACCTTCTTCGGTTTTTTTGTTTGAAGTATTTTACAAATGCATCATTAACAAGAATTTGCTCTTTCGCACCAAATCAAGAATCATTAGATTTTTAACTCATAATTCCAAATTTTCTGAATAAATCAAAAACGTAGTATCTCTATTTACAGCTTTTTCGATCCAATTCAGACAAAAATCTGCTGTTGCAATGTTTGATCTGAAATCTCAATACCTTTAAGGACATTATCTTTCAAAAAGGAAACGATAATTCACTCCAGAGGCTGTATCAATAGATTTAATCATCAAAACCTCAGTTTTTCAACATTTTTTTAACAGACTCCCCAAAATTCTTTTTGAAGCATTGCGCACAAGTTAATCTCAAACTTTTGGTTAGCCTGAGCAATTTCTTGATTATCTTTTTACCAATGAAAGCATCTTAAGAAAAGAATATTTATCGGTACTCAAAAAGTGTATTTACATATTCTGTCAGATTTTTATCTTTTTGGAATACTAATTTTAGTCACATACAAACTTGCACCATTAAAAAGCCAGCTCTGCCTCAATTCTTAAATTTGTAACCTGATCTTCTCATCTAACCGTCAACACATCTCCACTCATAACAGAGGAGGTCAAAAATAAACTGAACAGGAACATTTGCTCTAAATAATTGCTCAATATCAACCTTTTTGCTCTATAAGTTCTTGAACATTTTGAGCAACTGAATCATCTTTCTTTGCAATTCCTTTAAAAAGACTATTCTTATCTCCATTCTCTATCTGCAAAAGCTTCGTTAATAGCTGATTTTTGTTCAATAGAGACCTTTTGCATGATCATCTCTTAAATAAGGGAGTAATAAATTTTGATGATACCAATGAGAAAACTGTTTAGAAAAAAAGAATCTAAAAGCTGTGTATCTCTCTCCTTCCTTTAACAAAAAGACTTGTCCAAAAATCCAAATATGAGGTCAAAAATTGTTTCTACCTGTGCAGTTCATTTTTATTTGTTTATACAACAACTGCTGAAGAGAAAAGAGCTTATATTGATTTAATCTCAAATCATTATAAAATTTACCATCAGATGTTCCTCACAAAAACCATTATTGATTTCACCAAAAATCCCTAACAAAAAGAATACTCCTTAAAAAGTTTCACGATCACAAGAGGCCATCATATCTGTTAAAGCAGAATTAACAGTTCATCAATAAGTTATATACTTAATAACGCCATTACAAAAAAAGTTTTTTTCTTTTCATGAGAATATCTTACCTTAGGATAGATCTGCGTCAAAACATCAAGTAGTGAATTATTCTCCTCTCCTATAGAAGTTGTATTTTCTGATACATTTTGAAGTAGAAGGAACCTCCAAGACAAAAAAAGTTTTTCCAAAAACTTTGTCAACGCTGACTGACAAACAAAACTTCCTGCACTTTTTAGTTTTTCAAACAATCTAATCCAAAAATAAGATACAACATTCTCTGTTAACAAGAATCTATCAAAAACCTTAGTTCTAAATGAAGTAAAGGATAATGGTTCCACCAATATTTCCTGAAAAAAGATGAAAAATCTGAATTTTTGATAGAGATCTCCTGAAAAAAATCTGTCCAAAAATTTGTAATTTTTTGTTTCTCCCCCAGCAATTCTCGGTAAAATAAATTTTTCCTCCTACAGATAAAAGATTATCCTGACTTATAAATCAAGAATTCTCAGGTTTCACCATACCTCAAAAATGCAATAAGATTAATTCCTGACTCTTGCCTCATAAAAAACTCTCATACTCATCTTTATTATTCAAATTTTTGTTCTTTTATTCTCATGATATCTCCAAAATTAATAGATTCTTCAATAGAAAAAGGCTTGAACAGAAAAAGAAAGCAACAATAAAAAGAACAGAAATAATACCTCAAAAAAACAAAAAAACTCAATACTGAAATAATAAACGATAAATCAGTAAATACCAACGAATAACCGCAAGCTGTTTTTCTGTTAGGAAGATTGATTCTTTCATAGAAAGACATGAAAGATAAAGTCAATCTAATTATATTCATCTTCTATCAAAAACATCTGACTTTTTATGTCAGATTGATTTTATATTCAATAGTACTGAAAAGAGATAAAGTAGTGAACAAAGTGTATAAATTTTGAATGTTTTTAGAATGGTGGTCTATCCCCACCTTCCGGTAGGGATGCCTTGTTACGACTTAACCCCAGTCACTGATTCCCTCCTTAACCCATATAATGAGTCTTCAAAGAGCCTCAGCTCCCATGGTTTGACGGGCGGTGAGTGCAAGGAACAGGGACGTATTCACGGCAGCATGGCTGATCTGCCATTACTAGCAATTCCAACTTCATGTACTCGAGTTCCAGAGTACAATCCGAACTAAGGGCAGTTTTAAAGATTTGCTCCACCTCGCGGTTTTGCTTCTCGCTGTACCTACCCATTGTATTATCTATGAGGCCCTAGGTGTAAGGGGCATGAGGATCTGACGTCATCCTCTCCTTCCTCTCGGTTACCCGAGCAGTCTGTTTAGACATACTAACTAAACACGAGGGTTGCGCTCGTTTCCAGACTTAACTAGACACCTTGCGGCACGAGCTGACGACGACCATGCACCACCTGTGTAAAGCTCCGTATTGCTACGGATATCAGGCTTTCACCTGAGACACAATACATGTCAATCCTAGGTAAGATTCTTGGCTTATTATCCAATTAATCTAGATAATCCACTGCTTGTGTGTTCCCCCGCCTATCCCTTTGAGTTTCATTCTTGCGAATATACTACCCAGGCGGCTTGCTTAACTCGTTAGATTACGACACTCCTACCAGTAAACTGATAAAAACATCTAGCAAGCATAATTTACGGTTTGGACTACCAGGGTATCTAATCCTGTTTGCTCCCCAAACTGTCGTCCCTCATCGTCAAGTATTCTATAGTTAGCTGCTTTCGCTTTCGGCGTTCCTTCCGATATCAACGCATTTCACCGCTCCACCGGAAATTCCACTAACCCCTAGATACTTCTAGATCTGCAGTATCCATTCCCTTTCTACGATTGAGTCGTAGGATTTGAAAACAGACTTACAGATCAGACTACGGACACTTTACGCCCAGTAAATCCGGATAACGCTTGAGACCTACGTATTACCGCGGCTGCTGGCACGTAGTTAGCCGTCTCTTATTCTTGAAGTACCGTCATTCGTCTTCCTCCAAAAAAGAAGTTTACACCGTAATGCTTCATCCTTCACGCGAAATTGCTGCATCAGACTTTCGTCCATTGTGCAAGATTCCCCACTGCTGCCTCCCGTAGGAGTATGGGCCGTATCTCAGTCCCATCGCGACCGGACATCATCTCAGACCGGTTACCCGTCATAGGCTTGGTAAGCCATTACCTTACCAACTACCTGATAGGACGCACCCCCCTCCCGAAGCGATAAATCTTTCCTCACATCGGAATTTCACCATCGTGAGCATATTGGGAATTAGCTACATCTCTGCAGTTATTCCCATCTTCGGGGCAGGTTAAGCACGCGTTACTCGCTCGTTTGCCACTAACCTTACTTTGTGCAAGCACAAGGCAAGGTCCGTTCGACTTGCATGTGTTAGGCATTTCGCTAGCGTTCATCCTGAGCCAGGGTCAAACTCTTCAAAAAGTTTCACACTTTTATCTCTTTTTAGTACTATTAATGATCACTTTCTCCATAGAGACTATCCATCTCTATTAATGGTAGCACTAACCTCACTTTCCCAGCCCTGATAGAACCAGTATCATCGACCGATATGCGCTTAACTTCTGTATTCGGAATGGGAACAGGTGTTTCCACATACCGCATCAGTACCACCGTTATTAGAAATGAATCTCAGATCAAAATCTATTGATTTCCTTTTGTTTTTCAACAGATTTCTTTCCTTTTTCAATCCTTACAATACCATAATATATTACCTATTTCTTAGAAAAAAACGATAAACCCGCTCGACCAATTAGTACATCTCAGCTCAACCCCTTACAGGGCTTACACTTAATGCCTATCAAACTGGTAGTCTACCAGAGGTCTTACCTCCATAAAGGAGAGGGATATCTAATCTTGAGACAAGTTTCCCACTTAGATGCTTTCAGCGGTTACCTTTTTCCGAGCTTAACTATCCAGCCGTGCTCCTGGTGGAACAACTGGTACTATCAGAGGCTCGTCCAACCCGGTCCTCTCGTACTAGGGTCAGCATCTCTCAAATATCCTACGGTCACAGTAGATAGGGGACCGAACTGTCTCACGACGTTCTGAACCCAACTCGCGTCCCGCTTTAATGGGTGAACAACCCAACCCTTGGGACCTTCTACAGCCCCAGGATGCGACGAGTCGACATCGAGGTGCCAAACGGAATCGTCGCTATGAACGCTTAGATTCCATTAGCCTGTTATCCCCGGAGTAACTTTTATCCGTTGAGCGGATCCCCTTCCACTCGGAAGATCCGGATCACTTTCGCCTACTTTCGTATCTGTTCGACCTGTCAGTCTCACAGTCAAGCTTGCTTTTGCGAATACACATTCACCACGGTTTCCATCCGTAGTAAGCAAACCTTTGCACGCCTCCGCTACTTTTTTTAGGAGGCACCCGCCCCAGGTAAACTGTCCAACTGAAACTGTCTCCCAACACAGGGATTAGAACTGCTACATATTTTGGGTGGTATCTCACTTTTGGCTCCGCCCCAACCGAAGTCGAAACATCAAAGCCTCCCACCTATACTGAGCAAAACATGCTACAGTCCAATATCAATCTACAGTAAAGCTTCACAGGGTCTTTCCGTCTAACTGTGACTACCCGGCATTTTTACCGGGATTGTAATTTCACCGAGTCTAAGGGTAAGACAGCATGGGGATGATTATGCCATTCATGCGCGTCAGAACTTACCTGACAAGGAATTTCGCTACCTTAGGACCGTCATAGTTACGGCCGTCATTCACCAGTGCTTAACCCTCGAGCTTGCACAAGAGAGCATAACATTCTGGCATTGGACAGGCATCACCCGCTATACATCCTCTTACGAGTTAGCAGCGAGCTGTGTTTTTGATAAACAGTTCCCCCCATCTCTTTCGCTGCGATCCCGATTGCTCGGGACAGGACTTATTTCGAAAGTACGTCCGCTAATTTGCCAAGTTCCTTACCCATTAGTTATCTCGATTATCTTAGTATTCTCTACCACCCCACAAGTGTCTGATCTGGGTACGGGTTATCTATAGATTAAGTTTAGAGGTTTTTCTCGGCACCAAAACGATAAGAATTTCTAACTCCGAGGAGTTAAATCCCGATCAAGCTCAGTATCAATAGTTGTGGATTTTCCTGCAACTACCTTTACGACTAACGTCATAAAAACCTCACTCTTTCGACTCAAATCCTTAATAAGCTCTTACAAATCTCGATGCGTCACCCCATCACTCTATAAATAAGTACTGGAATATTAACCAGTTATCCATCGACCATCCTTTTCAGGATGCGCCTTAGGTCCCGACTAACCCTACGACGATGAACGTTGCGTAGGAATCCTTAGGGTTTCGATATATTGAATTTTCATCAATAAGCGTTACTCATGTCAGCATTTTTACTTCTTACTAGTCGACCACACCTCACAGTGTAGCTTCATCCTGTAAGAACACTCTCCTACCACACAGTGTATTTCTACACTGGTCTTCGATTTCGGTATAATGCTTAGCCCCGTTACATCTTCAGCGCATCTTCGCTAGTCCAGTGAGCTATTACGCTTTCTTTAAAGGATTGCTGCTTCTAGGCAAACCTCCTGGATGTATAAGCAAAGACACCTCTTTTTCCACTTAGCATTACTTTAGGGACCTTAATCAGAAGTCTGGACTGTTATCCTTTCGACTATGAAACTTGCTCCCATAGTCCCACTCTGTATTATTCCTTGAAGCATTCGAAGTTTAGTAAGGTTTGGTAAGATCTCTCGATCCCCCTAGCCTTTCCAGAGCTCTACCTCTTCAAGACCTTCAAATACAGGCTGCACCTAAATGCATTTCGGAGAGAACCAGCTATCACGGTATTCGATGAGCTTTTCACTCCTAAACACAGGTCATCGGAAGGTTTTGCAGCACCAACCCGTTCGGTCCTCCAGCATAGTTTCCTATGCCTTCAACCTGCCCATGTCTAGCTCATACCGCTTCGGGTCTATTGATAATAACTATTCGCCCTATTCAGACTCGCTTTCGCTACGGCTCCAGCTATAACTGCCTTAACCTTGCTACTACCAATAACTCGCTGACCCATTCGTCAATAGGTACGTGGTCACCCAAAGGCTCCCACTCAATTGTAAGCAATAAATTTCAGGTTCTATTTCACTCCCCTACCTGGGGTTCTTTTCACCGTTCCCTCACGGTACTCTGCGCTATCGGTGTAAAAAAGTATTTAGCCTTACCCAGTGGTCTGGGCAGATTCATGCCGAATTTCTCGTGTTCGACATTACTCAGGTGCTATTTAATGTGGTGTCATATTTTCAGATACGGGACTTTAACCTCCTATGGTGTGCCATCCAAGCACTTCTCCTAATATAACATCTCTCCATTCGAAGATTTCTAGCTCTTCACAAATAGTCCTTCAACCCTCTTATTAGCAACGCCTAGAAGCTTACACTAATAGAGTTTGGGCTCTTCCCTGTTCGCTCGTCACTACTAAGGGAATCTCATTACGATTTCTTTTTCCTTCGGTTACTGAGATATTTCACTTCACCGAGTATTGTCAACTTTGTATTCTCTTATAGAGAATAGGTTGCCCCATTCGGATATTCTTGACTCCAAGCGATTGTTGGCATCTCATCAAGACTTTTCTGCAGCCAGCTACGTCCTTCTTCCTCTTTTTTACCCAAGGCATCCGTTTATTGCTTTTAAATAGATTTATCTACTAAGAAATAGTGTAATATATTATGCTATTGTTAAGGATCTCATCTTCTGCAACCTCTTCTCTTTCTTGGTTGCGGAAGTCATATTACATATTTCCTACTAAATTGCAAGTTTTTGTGCGATACTCAGTCTAGCCTTACCCTCTCACTCCTTTTTGGGGTCTAGAGGAAAAAAATAAAATCTCGCTATCAAAACCTCTAAATTAAAGAAAAATTACATTTTCATCCTTCTTGTCCTTCTAGCATTTTTCATAAAAGAGAAAGGACTTTCAAAAAACATACTCTGCATGCACTGAATATAAAAATACAAAAACGAACCATCAACGACGAAACAATAATTTAAAAATCCTATTTGCAAAAAGACCACGATCCTTATAATAAAGAAAATTTTATATTTCTCGAAAGCGGTCCTCATGCTTATATACCTTTTTACCTATATGGTAGCAATAAATCTCCTAACCTTTGTTATTCGATGAATCGACAAACGAAAGGCAAAAATAACAAACGAAGGATTTCAGAAAAACACCCTACTAGGGACTGAGCCTTGCCTGAGGACGGATAGGAGCAATCTCTGCAATTGGTTTTTTTAGACACAAAACGATTAAATCAAGCTTTCTCTGGAGATTCTACTTAATTGGTTTTATCTGGATCTGTGGACTGATAACACTAACGCTTATTTAATTTCTATTATTTAAAAAACATGCACATTACTCTTACCTGCAACGGAGAATACGTAAATGCTCACTGTTGAAGTCTTTGACACTGCAATGATAGGCTCTCTGAAAAAGGAATTCTTACATCATTAAGACTTGCAAAAGAACTCAAAAATCAGATTTTTGACTATATTTTTTTGTAGTGACTTTGGATTTAGAAGAACCACTACCGATATTATCGTTGAACAACTCATCTACAAAGAGAGTAAAAATTATCGTTGACGCCAATCTTAGAGAAAAAGATGCAGACATTTGTACCCAAAAAATAAAAGAAAATATGAAAATAGCAGGAGACCCTAATCCTGAAAATGCACAAATCATCTCCAGACTATTTATCAGAAGCGATAGCATTCCAAGCGAAAAGAAAAATAGTGAAACGATAGAAGAAGTCCTTGTTCGTTCTCAAAAATTTCTTCATCAACTCCTTCATACTTATCCAAGCTCAGCAAACATTCTCATTGTTGGAAGCCCAATCATCAATAGCTTTATCATCGCACAACTCAAATGAGAATCTACTTTTTACAAAATATATTACAAGCCCCTGCTCGCTAAGTGAATACGACCAAAGGGGACAGAAACGAAAAGAAATTCGCTTCAATAATATTCAACATTTACACCTAAAATAATTTTCATGTATTTTGCATTCAAAGACCAATATGAAGACTTTATTGTAGAGGAAAAAATTAGACTATACACCAAATGGAATTTGAGATGCATGGCACCTTTTTATCGAAAAAAAGGGGATTAATACTATGGACATTATCAGCCATCTCACATCAAATCTCCCTCTAAAAAGAGAAGATATTGGAATTGCTGGACTCAAAGATAAAGAAGGAATTACTAGACAACGAATCACCATCTACAAAAAGATCAAGTCTTGCTGAGGAGAGAACGCAATCTTATCTCTTTTTAAGAGAAAAGTGCACAATTCTAAAACAATCCTGGCATGAAAGTCCTCTTATGGTTTGAAAAAACATCGGGAATAGTTTCAAAATTAGACTTAGAAAAAGAGAGCATCTTTCTTCTGAACTAAAGCACCAACTTGAAGCAAACCTTGAAAAAAGCAAAAAGACTGATTTCCGAATGTGTTTGGATTCCAAAAGATTTGGAAAAGGAAACAAAAAAACTTCAAAAAGCTGATAAGATATTCCAAAAAGGAATAAATCATCCTGACACCTACGAAGTTAAGTTCAAACTTCAAAGTTGGGGGAGTATGCGATTTAATGAATATGCTATGCAAAGACGAGAAAAAGGGAAACTTTTAATGGAATGAGATATTCTCATCAATAGCCACAATGGCTTCTGAGCTCAAGTTGCCTATTACCAAGAAAGAAAGCTCCATCACTTCGATTATCGAAAGTGTAAAGACCAACACCAAAAATCAGACTTCTTCTCCCCCGATTTCGAAACTTTCACAACAGACTACAATCCTGAAAGACGACGAGTAACAGGTCCTGTATTGGGATGGAATCAACTCCTCCCTCCTGCTTGAAGCAAGGCATCATTCTTTTGACCAAGAAATAATAAAAAAGCTGATTCCTAAATGGGGGAATCGCTATTAGCAAAAATATCATCTCTACGGATTCAGGAGAGCGCTAGTTATCAAACCCGAAAAATCTAGAACGAGAACGAGATAATCAGGACCTTATCCTCTCTTTCTCCCTACCAACTGGCTCTTATGCAAGTAGTTTTCTTGCGCACATCTTAAAAAAATATCGACCCCAAAGGATGTATAAGCAACTGACTCACTATTCCAAGAATAACTTCTATAGAAGAGATAAAATAAAAAGAAACCTGACCAAAAAGATCAGGTTTTTCTTTTCTTAATCATTATATCCTTGTTCCTCAAAGGGTCATACCAATAATTTCATCATTAGGTTCAACTTGAATATTTTGCACAGCTTCACGATTAATATACACATACATGAGCATAAGCATAGGGCACTCTACCAATAATTTTTTTGTAATATACTCTCCAAGATCTTCTCTAATATTTTTTTAGATTATCTTTAATATCCATTCTTTTTGCGTTTACTCTATACTTTTTCTCTCGCAAATTCAACGATCTGAGTGTGAATCTTTTTTTAACCTCTGAAGAATATACAAATCCCTAGATTCTATCTGGATATTTCCAACAAGTTCCTTTGTTTTTGGTATCTACCTTAAAAATAAGCCCAATAACTCCATTTTCAGACATAATATTTCTCGCCTTCATCACATATTCTCCAGACAAATGTCCCTGCCCCTTTCCATCAATCATGACAGTATCAAGCTTAATCTTCTTTTTCTGAGGTAAAGACAACATCGTCATACATTTCAATAAACTGCCCATTATCTGGAAGAAGAATGTTCTGCTCTGGAATACCCATTACCATAGCAATTTTCTTATTAGCATGTCTCATATATGGCTCTCCATGAATTGGACAATAGAATTCAGGATTGATCAAAGACATCATCAACTTAATATCCTCCTGATATCCATGTCCTGAAGTATGTGTATCCAATCCTGGTTCATCAATAACCTCAACCTTAAGCCTCACAAGATTATTGATCATACTAATTACTGACTTTTCATTTCCTGGGATAGTGTGAGAAGAAAGCAACACGGCATCTCCTGGTCTAAGTTGAAAATCATAAATTCTCAAGTAGCCATTCTCACCCTAAAAGCACTATTTTCTTCTCCTTGAGAACCAGTACAAAGAACAAGCACCTTTTCAGCTGGCATAGATTCAGCTTCAGCTGAAAGTTGACGAATCATCCCCTTTGGCGCTGTAATATATCACAATTCTTGACAAAGCTGAACATTTGCAATCATTGATCTTCATGCAAGAAACACAACCTTATCATATCTAATCGCACTGTTGATAATCTGAATAATTCTTCCTACATTTGATGCAAAAAGTAGAAACGATCATTCTATAACTCTTATAAGAACGAATTACTTTATCCAGATTTTCTCAAATCAATTTTTCTGAAACTGAATGACCTGGCTTATTTGCATTAGTTGATTCTCCAAGATAAAGCCTAACACCTTCCTGTCAAAATTCTTGAAATCTTCCCAAGATCTGCTGGTCTATCAATAGATGGAGTAAAGTCTACCTTAAAAATCTCCAGAGAAAAACAACCAACCCCTTTGGAGTGTGTATAGAAAATCCCATAGATTCTGGAATCGAATGATTTACCCTAAAAACTCAACAGTAAATACTCCCAACTTCAGAATATCCATATCTGGATCAATAAGTTTTGAATTTTAATTTTTGAGATCTCTATCATCAAGAGACTTCTTGATCATCCCTAATGTCAATGGAGACGTATAAATAACAGGAAAATCAAGCGGAGCTAAAAATATTCTTAAGGGCTCCAATATGATCCAAAATGACCATGCGTGATCAAAATACCTCTAATATTTTTTTCTTTTTAGCTACAAGATAACTCACATCTGGAATAATATAATCCACACCAGGCATATCATCAGAAGCAAACTCCATACCTGCATCAATAACAATAATATCATCTTCATACTCCATCACATTCATATTTGATCCGATCTGTTCCAAACCACCCTAACCCAAAAACTCTAACAGGTTTTTCACCCTTTTGATAAGTTTAGTAGGATCTTCAATACAGAAGGACGATTTCTGTGACGAAGAAATGCCTCTGACGACATTTTCTTCTCCCCTTATCATTAGATGATCTACGAGGACGAGGGTGAACAGAGTCTTTTGTTCTGACTTTTTATTGTTTTTTTCTGGTAAATTAATAGAAATGTTTGATTGCATAATTGTTTCCATTTTATATGTATAATATAAAAGTAAATAAATGATTGATAACTATTTAACCACATTAAGAGCCTCTTGCCAACAAAGAAAAGTCCCTCTCATCTCTCCTGAATCTCAGAATATTTTTGCTCAAAATTCTCACTACTTATCAACCAAAGAACTGCCTTGAAATAGGAAGTGCCATCGGTTATAGTGGGATCTTTATAGCAAAAACTATTGCAGAATGGGGAGGAAATTTAACTTCATTTGAAGTAGCCTATCCATCATATTTAGAAGCACAATACCATGCTCGTCAATGTCAGATAACTAATGTGAAGCGGTATCCCTTTGATTTAACCAAAATCGAAGATACAAGCAATATCTTGCCAAAAGCAGTGTGATTTTTGTATTTATTGATGCACAGAAAAAATCAATACTGAATCTATATGGAGAAAAATACAAGAAAAATCTAAGCTCGGAAAAATATAATTGTACTCGATGATATTCTCAAATATCATACCAAACTAACATGATTATACGAATTCCTAGAAAAATCAAATCAATTATGAGATCCAACAAAGTGAAGAATGAGATGGAATGATGATTATCCACAATGCAAAAGCCAAAAAATCTTAAATAAAAAAAGAAAAAGCTGACCTAGGAGTTTAGATCAGTTTTTTTAAATTCAATATTTTACTTCCCAAAAATTTTTGGCTTTCAAGACTTTGCTCTATACCAATCAAGAGCTTTCTGGAGCTCCTTTACCGTAAAAATCTGGACAATAAAGATCTGTAAAATAGAGCTGTGCATATCCAATCCACCGAAGCATAAATCCAGAAAGTCTTTTTGCTAGCTGTTGCTTGGTTCTAATCACAAGTTCAACAGGAGGCAATCCTCAAAAATCTAAATATTTTTCTAAATTTTCTTTTAGCTAATAACATCTCCACTGGCAACTAACTTTTTCATTGCTCTCAAAAATTTCATCTTGACCTCCATAATTAACCGCAAGAACAAATGTCTTATTACTCTCAGGATAATAAAACTCCTCTGTTTTTTCTATCAAAAAAATCAACTAAATCTTGAGGGAGTCAGTCCATATCCCCAGCTACACGAAAATTAACCCTCTCCTGACGAAACAACTCATACAAATTCTCTGTAATCTTCCTATACAAATCAAAGAGATAATCAAGTTCCTGTTGAGTCCTATTAGTCAGGTTTTTCAGTACTAAGCCCCCATAAGGTAAATACCTCAATATCTGTCTGAGTATAAATATACTGTGCAATCTTAATCATCTGATTAAAACCCTCCAAATGTCAAAAAACCATCAAGTCCTCTTTCCTTGGCCCAGGTTCTATTTCCATCCGGGATGATAGCAATATGTCTTGGATAGTGCATAATATTGTAATAAGTAAATGTGAACAAGTGTATTAATCGTAAATCTCAATGCAAATAAAAATCACAAAAATTCCTAAAACACTTGTATGAAACAAACTAAAAACTGATTCTTTTATTACACTGAACCTTTTTCTTGGATATTAAGGTTCTTGATAAATTATCAACTTGTTCTTTTTAATCCAAACATCTCAGCAATTTGCTGATTTGTAAGCTGATTCACTTCTTTATTTTCCAAAAAGCTCCAATACCTGTTCTCTATACTTTTTGCAAAGGAGATTCTTCAAGTACACCTTTTTCAATCAACCTTTTCTTGATACGGACAATTGGAGCTGTTAAAAAGCTTTTTAGCGGCATTCGTTGTCGCTTTTCAGGCCTCTTCTGGGAAAAAGCTCTTTTGCAATTTCTAGATTAGTCTTGTCTGCACCATTATTCATAAAAATACTCATAAACTCTCACATGCAAACTTGTTACATTAAATCACAGGACTGAACTAACTTGTTCAAAGAGTTGAGGCTTTAAAAGCCCATCAGATTCCAATTCTTTTCTCACTCTCCAAACATGCACACGAGAAACTCCTGTTTTTCGGCTACTTCTTGATCTGTCAATCATGGGCACAGTTCAAAAAAACATTTTTTTACAAATGCCTTTTTGTTCCCAGCTCCCTATATTCTTTTTAGGAACAAAAACTAAATTTTTCCATGAGAGATTTTCCCAGTTATCATCAGCAGGGATCAACATATACTCATCAGGATGTAATCTTGCTTTTTGAATATCCAGGGAAATAGGGTCAAAATTCCTTTTCCATCAGTTTTAGCACATTGATCTCCACTTCTTTATTGATAATCTCTCAAGTTGAAGGATCTTTAATAAGCTTATGAATGCGAACTCTCGGAGCTTTTTCTTGGAAGGAAAGATATTTTATTTTTCACCATTAACCCCCAGACATATCAGTCTCTATCTAAGGTATAATACTTTTGATGATAAACTCCCAATAGCAATTCTTCATTCAGGAGGTTCTGTCCCTCTCTCAATCTCCTAAAAGTCACTCAATAAAACGATCCGTAATCTCAGGGCTAGTATAATTTTTTTCCCATAGTATTGCGTTTGCCTAGCAAGAGCAATACCTGAAAAGACCTTTTCTTTTGCCATAAAAAGAAATAAAAATTAAAAAAACTGGATTATTGAGAATATTCAACATAGAATTCAGATTTTTACCCTTTTTAAAAGAATATTTTTTTCTGAACCAAGCTTTCTCTATTATATCCAGTTTCCCTATTTTTTTCAATTTTTAGACATTAAATTTGAAAAACAATCACATCACCATCTTGTACAATATAGTCCTTTCACTCAAGTCTAATTTGCCCCTTATCTCTTGCTGCTGATCGGGAACCAGCCTCAAGAAGCTTTTCAGTACTGATCACCTCTGCTTTGATAAATCCTCTCTCAAAGTCCGAATGAATAGCGCCTGCAGCCTGTGGTGCAGTAGAGTTGAGTGGAATAGTCCAAGCTCTCGTCTCCTTCTCCCCAGTAGTAAAATAATACATAAGCCCAAGCTGATTAAATGCCAAACTGATCAAATCATCCAAGGTTGGAATCTTCTTCTCTCCTGAGATTTCAAGCAATTCATTGATAAATTCAGCTCTTTCCTCTGCTGAAAAACTCCATCATCTCAGATTCTAACTTGACACATACAATGGCAACTGGAGCATTAAGCTTTGCTTCATACTCTGACTTGAGTACCTCTGCATTAGCTAGATCCTCTTGTGCAATATTGAGAGCATAAACAAATGGTTTGAGTGTAAGGAAATTATAGGATCTAATCAATTTCAAATCTTCTGCACTAAGTTCCGATCTAATTGTATTTGCCAATTCTCCTCTATTCAATACTTCTTGAATCTTTTCCAAAATCGCAACAACTTTCCCATCATCTTTATTCTGACTTATTTTTTTGCTTTTTTGCAATGCTGGTAAGCTCTTCTCAATCTGTTCAAGATCTGCAAAAATTAACTCTGTATTAATGATTTCTCTATCTCTAAGTGGATCTACACCTCCTTCTACGTGAACAATATCTGTATCTTGAAAATGTCTTAATACTTGAACAATCGCATCTACCTCTCTAATATGAGACAAAAACTTGTTTCCAAGTCCTTCCCCCTTACTCGCTCCTTTTACTAGTCCTGCAATATCCACAAATTCCGTATGTGCATAGACAATCTTTTTGTGTCTTGGACATCTCAGAAAGAGCGACCATTCTAGGATCCTTTACATCTACAATTCCTACATTGGGTCTCAATTGTACAAAACGGAAAATTCTCCGCAGGTGCAGCATATGACTTAGTCAATGCGTTAAATAACGTCGACTTTCCTACATTTGGTAGTCCAACAATTCCTATTTTCATTCCTTTTTCATAAAACTAAATATTTCCCTTTACTATAAAGAAAAGCAGGGGAGTTTGCAAGGACTTTTTACAAAAAAACAAAAAAATCTAATTTTTCCTTCTTTTTTTATCCCAGATATACGACAACACAACTACCCAGAACATCTAAAAACCAGTTCTCATCATTATCAATTTTAAGATAAGCGCCACAAAATTTTCCATCCACACTTCTTTACTTTTCATGACTCATTTTATCAAAAATCTGACTCAAAAGATCAAGTCAGACTTTTTATTATTCATAAGTTTCATACTTCTTCATCACAAGATCTCCTTCAACCTTATTCATAATTTCTTGTACCACACCTACAATAATAATCACTCCAGATCCCGTTACCACCATAGGCAAAGATCCGAGCTCACTCACAATACTTTGGATAAATGGCAATGCTTGAAGTACATAAGTATAGATACCAATTACTGCAAGAGCCAAACCTCCCCAAAGACAAAGATGCATCAAGATTTTATTGATGTATTGAGCAGTGTGTTTTCCTGGTCTAATTCCAGGGATAAATCCACCTCTCTTTTGAATATTATCAGAGATTCTATCTGGGCTGAAAGTAATCATCGCATAAAAGAAAGTAAACAACACGATAAAGATTACATATACTACAATAGCCCAAAGCCCAGGATTGTGAGAATAAATATTGAAATGCGTCTCAATCCAGTTTGCTACACCAACAAGTTGCTGATTTGCTGGATTAAACTGAGTAATTAACTTTGACAACAAATATGGAAAAGATACAAAAGCCATAGCAAAAATAATTGGTACCATTCCTACAGGATTAAGAGGAATAGGAAGAATTGAAGATTGCTGAGCTTTACCTTGTTTTGCATAGATCACAGTAATCTCTTTGAGAGATCTAAGCATAAAGATAGACAAAAGCACCAATACCAATACAATAACAATCATAAACAATGCCATACCCCAAATATTAGCAGTAGTAGAGAAAGATCCATATAATTGTTGAGTAATACCTGCAACAATAGAAGAGAAGATCAAGAGAGATATTCCATTTGAAATTCCCTTACTAGTAATAAGTTCTCCAATCCACATAAGCATAATAGATCCAACCATCATTACAAAGGCAGAAAGCATCACATTAGCAAAACTTGTTTCAATAACTGCTCCACCAAGCATACTATTTACCAAATATACTGCACCAATACCCTGCAAAAAAGCTAAAGGCAATGTCAAATATCTTGTATATTGATTAATCTTTGCTTGTCCAACCTCTCATTGTTCAGTCAATTCCTCAACAGCAGGGAAAACCACTCCAGCAAGTTGCATGATAATAGAAGCTGTAATATAAGGAGAAATTCCAATAGCAATAAATGAGAATTGATCCAAGGCTCCACCAAGCAACATCATAAAGTTTCCATAATCAGAGTTTGCAGCTCCAAGTGTTTGAGAAAGCAACATTCCCAAATCAGCAAATGGAATAGGGATAAACACAAGCAATCTATATACAGCTAACAAAGCCAAAGAAATCAAAATTTTATTTCTAATAGTCTTATTTCCAAAAACTTCAGCCAATTTCTTAAAGAACTTTTTCATCACAATTGATCAAAAAAAGATAAATAAATCTGATATCCATATTGGATATTCTCAAAAACAGATCTTTACATCAAAAAAGCAAAGAAGGAACGCGATGGTTGGTCGCGTTCCTCTCGAGAAGACTCTCACTATTTGATGCTTCCACCTGCTTTTTCAATTTTTTCTTTAGCAGAGTCTGAAAATTGTTCAATTCCTTCAAATGACAAAGCTTTAGACAACTCTCCATTTCCCAAAATCTTTACAGATTCAGCAGAAGATTTCAAGTATCCAAGTTCTACTAAAACTTCTTTTAGTTACAAGAGAAGAAACTCTCTCATCATTTTGCAAGCTAGCAAGATTTACTACTGCAACCTGATCTACAAGTTTGTAATATCTCTTGAAACCTCTATGCTTAGGTAGTCTCTGAACAATCGAAGTCTGACCTCCTTCAAAGAAAGGCTTCATTGTGTGACCACTTCTAGACTTTTTGTCCATTAGCACCTCTTCCTGAAGTATTTCCTCTTCCAGAAGCATTACCTCTACCTCTTCTGTCAGAGCTTATCTTTCAATCCTTTACTTCTCACCAAACTATGAAGTTTCATTATCTCATTATCATAAATACTAAAAATTCTGATTATTCTGCTTGTTCTTCTGTTTTTGCAGATTTTTTAGCAGGAGCTTTTCTTGTTGTAGCTTTCTTTACAGGAGCCTTTTCTTCAGCAACTTCTACAGGAGCAGCAACAGGAGCTTCTTCTTTCTTTGTTTTTTGCATAGCAACAAAGTGTTCTGGATGCTTATATGAAGACAACGCTTTAATAGTAGCCAAAGCATTATTAAGCTTATTGTTTGATCCTACCATCTTAGAAAGAATGTTAGAATAACCCGCAAGTTCCAATACAGATCTGATTGAAGAACCAGCCTTAAGACCAGTACCCTCAGAAGCAGGCAAAAGCTTTACCAAACACGCCTTAAATTTTTGAGTAATTGGATAAGGAACAGTATCATTCTTTGTCAAAGGTACTTCAAAGATATTCTTATAAGCTTCATGAGAAGCCTTTTTGAACAGCACTTGCTACATCATTTCCTTTTGAAATTCCAAGTCCAATCTTCCCTTTCTTATTACCTATCAAAATAGTAGCTCTAAAAGACAATCTTCTACCTCCAGTAGTTACTCTTGTTACTCTTCTAACCTCCAAAAAGCAATTCATCAAATTCCTTCTTTGGTTTTTCTCTTCTATTATCTCTTTCTGGTCTCATAGACATAATAATTAATACAGATAAATATTATTAGAAATTACTTAAAAACTGAATTCCTCCTTTTCTCAAACCATCAGCAAAAAGCTTTAATTCTACCGTGATACAAGTAACCATTTCTATCAAAAGTCAAAGAAGAAACATTCTTTTCCTTCAACACAACAGCAAAGTTTTCTCCAGCATTAGCAGCTCTTTTCAGTCTTTGTAGCTCCTGTAGCAGATTTATCTGAACATACAGCAACTACATTACCCATTGCATCAAGAACCTGAGCTTTTTACATAAAGATTAGATCTTTCAACCAATAATCTATAATCAGGATTCAAACTTTTTAATTTTTGAATTCACCTTATTCTTTTCTCCTCAAGTATTTTTCTAATCTTATCTTGGAGTTTATTCTTCAAATAACTCATAACAATAAACATATAATAATGTAAAACCATATAGAATAATCTAAGCTACTATTTCTTAGCTGATTTACCTGGCTTAATCTTAACAAATTCATCAAAATATCTAATACCCTTTCCTTTATAAGGTTCAGGTTTCTTGTATGCTCTCACCTTAGCAGCAACTTCACCTACAAGTTCTTTATTTATACCTGAAATGAAAAATCACTGTATTTCCCTTAGGATCTTGTTCAATTCTCATATCAATTCCTTCAGGAATTTGATAATTCACCTTATGAGCAAATCCAAGAGAAAGAACCAAAGTTCTTCATTCCAATTTAGCAGAATACCCAACCCCAATAATCAAAAGTTTTTTTTCATATCCTTGAGAAACTCCAACCACCAAATTAGAAACCAAAGTTCTTACCAATCCCCAAAGATTTTTATACTGATCTTCTAAGATAGAAAAAACTAATTCTGATTCATTTTTTTCAATTTTCACTCCATAAGGAATATTCAATGAAAGAGTCCCTTTAGGTCCTGTAACTTTCACAGAGTTTTCAGCTAATTCAACCTCAACTCCCTGAGGGATGCTAAGAGGCTTCTTACCAATTTTTGACATCTAATAGCATTTTAAATAGTAAAGCATAAGACTCACGATATCGCAATCTTGACTAGTAAATTTCAGCAATCAATTCTCCACCAAGTTTCTTTTGTTTTGCTACATGAACAGGCAAAAGGCCTTGATTTGTAGAAATAATTCCAAGTCCCTTTCCACCTGCAACAGTCTTCAAATCCTTATAACCAACATACCATGGTCTAGAAGGCTTTGAAAAAAACTTTACAGAAGGAATATCATTTACAGGATTAACTACCTTTTTCAATTCAATAGAAATTACTTTTTTTGCATCTGTTCCTTGAATAGAGAAATCTTTTACAAATCCATATTGCTTCAAAAGCTCAAGAATATTTGCCTTAAATTTTGAATATACTACTCCATCAACAGTAGTTCTTCTTGCCATATATGCATTTTTAATTCTGATCAACAAATCATGAACTGGCGCATTAACATAAGTCATCGTTATCAATTCAATTCATAAAAATAAAAACAAACAAATTACCAACTAGCTTTCTTAAGCCCCATAATCAAACCTTCTCTTGCATATCTTCTAAGACAAACTCTACAAATACCAAAAATCTCTGATATAAAGCCTTAGATCTTCCACACAATCTACATCTATTGTAGTATTTTTGTTGGTTGCTCTAGTTTTTCTCCTTCACAAACCTTTTTCAAACATTTTTCATTGTTTAGCTTTTTAATGCAGTTCTTGCCATCAGTAACAATTGATAAATATAAATAACATTACTTAAAGATGAATCCTATTTCCTGAAGAAGCGCTTGTGAAGCATCTGGAGTACCAGCAGTACTTGCAACAGTAATTTGAAGCCCCATAGGAAGGTTTACATCATCAACCCCAAGTTCTGGGAAAATATTGTAATTCTGAAGTCCAAGATTAAGATTTCCTTTTGGATCAAAATTCTTCTTAGAAATCCCTGAAAAATCTCTAATTCTTGGCAAAACCATCTTTGCAAATCTATCCAAGAAATCATAAGCTCTAGCTCCTCTAAGAGTTACCTTAAGCATCACAGGCATACCTTCTCTCAACTTAAAGTTAGAGATAGCTTTTTTCGATTTTACAAGAACCGGTTTTTGACCAGTAATTCTAATCAAATTTTTCTCAAATTCTTCAAAAATCTTTATGCCCCTTTCTTGTTACCAAAGAACCAATTCCCATAGAAACAATAATCTTGTCTACCTTTGGAGCTTGATTGATATTTTTAAGTTGCAAAATGATCTTTTAGTTTTGCAAACAATTCAGACTTTTTCATATCTAAACAATCAAAAATATTTAAAAACAACTAATCTATAATCTTTCCAGTTTTTCGCTTTTCTCACCTTCTTACCATTTTCAGATACTTCAATAGCAATCTTTGTAGGTGCTTTTTCTGATTCTAGGTAATAAGCAACATTAGATACATGCAAAGGCAATGTTTTTTTTACAAAACCTTGACCTTTTAACTGCCTTTTTACAACATTTACATCCTTAAGAGTAACAAAATCTCCATCTACTGATTCGATAGTAGAAATAGCCCCTTTGATTTACCAGAAATAACGATCACTGGATCAGATTTTCTAAGCTTTTTCATTAGATACATACATTACAAATAAATTGGAATAACTATTACAATACCTCTTCTGCCATATTAGTAATATTTCTATAATTTTCTCTAAAGCTCTCTTGCAACAGGACCAAAAACTCTTTTACCAATTGGATTCATATTCCCTTAGCATCTTTAGTAAGAAGAACAATAGCATTATCAGCAAATCTAATATATAGTTCCATCCTTTCTTGCAATTTCTTTCTTAGTTCTCACTACAACAGCTTAGCAAACTTGCCCTTCTTCACAGAAGCAGCAGGAGCAGCATCCTTAATAGCAACAACCACTCTATCACCAACTCTTGCAATTCTACCTGAAGATCCTTTCAACACTCTGATAATTTTTGCTTTTTTTGCTTGTGTGTTATCAGCAACCACAACCAACGATTCTTGTTGCAACATGATACAAAAAATGAACAATCTAAAATTACAAAACTTCAACAATATTCCATTTCTTTAGTTTAGAAATAGGGTTTTTACCAATCTGATTTTTACAGTATCACCAAGTTTAGCTTGGTTTTCTGCGTTATGAGCATAATACTTTTTTTCTCACAACAAATCTCTTTTTATAGATAGGGTGCATTTTTACAGACTTAACCAAAACTACACAAGTCTGATTCATCTTATCACTTACAACCTCTCAATCAATTCCTTGATATTTTTCACCAATAATTGTCATTATGCATTAATCTTAGATTGTAAAAACGGTATTGATTCTAGCAATCTTCACTCTTAAATCTCCAATCTTGTGAGTTTCCTTAAGAGCTCTAATACTATTTTTTTCATTTTTAATTCAAAGAGTTCATTTCTTAGTTGCTTTCTAAGCGCTACCAACTCTTTAATATCTTTTAGAAAGAGTTCTTTCATAAATAAACCTGTTCCTTTCATAACAAAAATATTTAGTGGTATAAAAATTATTACTTAATTTCTCCTTTAGCTACAAATCTCGCCTTAATAGGAAGTTTCTTTTGCAGCACTTGTAATTACCTGTTCAGCCAATTCTCTAGAAAGACCAGAAAGTTCAAACACAATTCTTCACTTTCTAACTGGAGCTGCATAAATATCTACATCACCCTTTCCAGAACCCATCGGCATTTCCAACCCCTTCTTAGTAATAGGAGTATCAGGAAAAACTCTCATCCAAAAGCTGACCAACTTTTCTTGTATGTCTTACAATTACCTTTCTCGCAGCCTCAAGTTGCTTATTTGTAAGATAACCACTTGTAGTAGCTTTCAATCCATATTCTCAAAAAGCTACATAATTTCCTCTAGCACTCTTTCCCTTTAGAGATGGAACTATTTGCTTTCTATATTTCCACTTTTTTGGAGTCAACAACATGATAATAACAATATTTTTAATTAAAAACAACAAGTTTTCTACCACAAACACTAGTCTAAATTCTGAGTTTTTCTAGTTTTTCTTTTTGTTCCCAGAAAGAACACCTTTTTCAATCCATACCTTAATTCCCAAAACTCCATATTTAGTCATAGCCTGCATATAGTGATAATCAATATCAGATCTAAAGGTCTGAAGAGAAACTCTACCATCAATGAATTTTTTTCACTTCTCGCAATATCAGTTCCTCCAAGTCTTCCACCAATTTGAATCTTGATACCACTAGCTCCCTTTTCCATAACTCTAGACAAAACATTCTTTACAACCTTTCTATAAGGCATTCTTGATTCGAGTTGAGAAGAAATATATTCAGCCATAATCTTTTGCTGATAATTCAGAACTCTAACCTCTTTGATAGTAATTTTGAAAGGTTTTCCAAACTTTTTAGTCAAATCTTCTTCCAAAAGCCTTAATCTTTTCACCATTTTTTTCCCCATAATAACACCAACTTTAGATGCGAAGATGATGATCTCTCCCTCTTTAAGAGTTTTTCTAATTACTACTTTAGCTACACCAGATCTAGCAAGCTTTTTATCAAGATAATCTCTAACCTTAATATCCTCAACAAAAATCTGCAGAGATTCTTCTTGTTTTTGCAAAACCATTCAGCTGGTCGTGATTTCATAATCCCAACTCTCATTCCTATTGGATTTACCTTTTTGTCACATACTCACAAACTACTTAGTATTTAAAACAACCTTTACATAAGATCTATATTTCTCATAATGGCTAATTCTAGATCTAGAAACAAATCTAACTCTCTTAATTTTTGGCCCTCTTCCCACTTCAATTCTCTCTACAAAAAGATCATCCAAAATTAAGTGAATTATTATTTACCGCATTAGCAGCAGCAGACTTAATCAACTTATGAAGAGTTCTAGCTCCTTTTTGGCATAAATTCCAACATATCCAATGCCTTTACAACCTTCTTACCTCTCACAAGAGATGCAATAAGATTCATCTTCTTATCTGACAAAAGCGCATACTTCAATGTTGCTGTAACTTGATTACTCATAACGATATCCAAATTAAATAGTTAAATAGATTCAGAAATCTGAAGACCTAGAATGGGTGTCCTCTAAAAAGTCTAGTAGGTACAAATTCTCCCAATCTATGTCCAAGCATATCTTCAGTAACATATACTGTTACAAATTGTTTTACCATTATGAACTGCAAATGTAAATCAGATCATTTCTGGAACAATATGACAAGCTCTATCCCAAACCTTAATTACTTTCTTATCTCCAGTTTCATTCATCTTTAAAAGCTTATTCATCAACTTTTCATTCACATAGAAACCTTTTTTTAGAGATCTAGCCATTTTACCATCATCATATATATATAAAAATGCTTTTTTCTAATGAAATTACTTTCTCTTAGAAACAATAAACTTATCTGACCACTTCTTTCCTTTTCTAGTCTTCATTCCAGAAGCAACAAGCTTACCACTGAATGATTTAGGACCTCTCTTAGATCCAATAGGAGAGTGAGCTTCTCCACCTCCAAGTGGATGGTCTACTGGGTTCATATTCTTTCCAAGAACTCTTGGTTTTCTACCAAGCCATCTTTGTCTACCAGCCTTTCCGATAACAACATTTTTATGATCACCATTTGACAACTCACCAATAGTTGCCCAACAATTTTCATTGAATTTTCTTACTTCTCCAGATGGCATCTTTACAAATACAACCTTAAGTGCCTCATCTCTACCTGCAATAGTAGCAAGAGAACCTGCAGACTTAATAAGTTTTCCTTCTGAAAATGGAGTAATTTCAAGATTAAAGATATTCATACCCTCTGGAATATCCTTCAATTGTCTTCTATTCCCAGCAGCGATATCACCCTTTATTTCCATTCATTACAACCTGACCAACAGTTGCTCCTTTTCCACCCAAGAACATATCTCTTTTCTCCATCAACATAATTCAAAAGAACAATTCTAGCTGTTCTATATGGATCATACTCAACAGCAGCAACTCTAGCAGGGGATATCAATTTTATTATATCCTTTAAAGTCAATAATTCTATATAATCTCTTATGTCCTCCTGCCATAAATCTAGAGGTAATTCTTCCTTGATTATTTCTTCCCCAGTTCTTCCTAGAGTCTTTGTTAAAGATTTTCTCAGGTCTTTTTCTGAGTAAGATCAGAAAAATCATATCCAATCATAAATCTTCTAGAAGGAGTATAAGGTTTATACTTTTTTTACAGCCATCTGAATCAAATATTTACAATACTAAATAACTACGCAGCAAATTCAATCTTTTGATCTTTTCCAAGAGTAATAACAGCCTTTTTAAAAGCTCTTCTTACCAACTTTCTTCTCTCTCTTCCTTTAAATACAGTATTTACCACATTTACTTTAAGAGGAGTTACCTTATAAATATATTGAATAGCAGCACTAATATCATTTTTATTAGCATCATTATGTACCTTAAATACATACTTATTAGCAACCTCTTGCTGTCTGTAAGTTTTTTTCTGTCAAAAACAGGAGCCAAGATAATATCATAAGGACTAAACTTTACAAGAGCCTTTATTGAATTATTCTTTCTAGCTCTTCTCTGCAATTTCTCTTTAAATGTCATAATGTTGTAACAAAAAACATAAATAATTTACTTTAAGCCTGATTTACAAAGTCAAGTGCTGGTTTCAAGAATACAATTGCATCAGCATTCATCAAATCAAATGGATTAAGATAATCTACCAAGAGATACTTCAACCCTTCGATATTTCTAAAAGACTTTACAATTCCATCGTCTTTTTTATCAAGAACCAACAAAACTTTTTTCCCAGCCTTTCCCATCTTCTCAAGAAGATTTAATGCTGATTTTGTATTCGGCTCCATAGAGTCAATATCAAGTCCAGAAATAATATTTTGTTGAAGCTTCAAAGTCAAAAAGACCATTTAGAGCCAACTTTCTTGATTTCTTTGTCATAGCTTTTTCAAAAATTTCTCTCTGATGTAGGTCCGAAAGCAACTCCACCATGTCTTCTAATTGGAGAATTTTTATCTCCAACTCTAGCGTTACCAGTACCCTTTTGCTTATAGAGCTTTCTTCCAGATCCTGAAACTTCAGCTCTTGTTTTTTTGTACTAGTAATTACATTACGAGCATTAGCTGTCTGAAGAAGAAGATATTCGTGAATCAAAGACTCATTAACCTTTTTCAGGAGCAAAGATCTCTCCATTAAAGTCAAATTTTGAAACAACCTTTCCACTCTTATCATATACATCAACTGAATATACCATTTTAGATTATACATAAGATCATAAAATTATTCTACGAAGAACTTCAATTTAGAATTTCTTGCACCAGGCAAAAGAACCTTTAACAACCATCAATTTTTCTCCTTCTCTTTCCAAAACTTTTAACAAAGGAATTCTCTTGATAGTTTTTTTGTTCTGATCCCATATGTCCTGCATGTGGATGTCCTTCATAGTTCTTCTTGGCTTTCTATTACCCTTTGAACCACCACTTCTTGTAAACTTATGACCATGAGTAGCACTTCAACCCTTGATATTACATCTCTTTACCATACCCTGGAAACCTTTACCTTTTGATTGTCCTGTAACTGAAATAGTTGAAACACCATCAAAAAGATTTGTATCAAGAACCTCACCAGCCTGATGAGCAGAAAGAAAGTTTTCATCTACCAAAAACTCAGTCACCATACTATAGTCAACCTTCTGTCCCTTATCCTTATTCAACTCTTTCTTCTCAACACCAACAACAGCTGACACATATCCATCCTTCTCATTTGTTTTAAATCTTACAATTTCCTGAGGAAGGAGTTTTACAAGAGTTACTGCAACAAATTTATCATCAATCCACATTTTTGTCATTTCCTGCTTAGAAACAACAAGTCCACCTTTTGTATTAGCCATAATCACTAATTTTGATCAATTAAAAACAAAGCACAAATTACCAATTACGAATAGATAAATCCACAATTCGTAATTCGTATTTTATAATACCCTAAACTTAGAAAAACCTTAACATCAACCAAAAACTCCTACAGGAATTTGAAGATTTTGAAGATATTCCATTGTTTTTGAAGCAGTTTCAACTACATCAACAACTCTTGTATATGAAATTCTTTCAAATTGTTCTCTAGATTTCTTAAATTTAAAGTTTGATCTCAAAAACAGTATACACCTTCCTTTTCTTTTGGCAAAGGAATTGGTCCTTTAATTTGAGCACCAGATTTTACCAAAAGCCCTACAACCTTAGACACAGAAGCTTCCAACATTCTCACATCATAACTCTTCAATTTAATTCTTAATTTTGGAGTCTGATCCTTTTTACAGCTGACATATACACCGTTGATTAAAAAAATAAATAAGTTAAGAAAAAAACAGACCTCGATCTGAGATAAACCTTAAACCAAGGCCTGTCTTATATCTTTTATAAATTATTCAAGAACCTTTGTAACAACTCCAGCTCCTACAGTTCTACCTCCTTCTCTAATAGCAAATCTCATTCCATCTTCCATAGCAACAGGATAGATAAGTTCAACAATAATCTTTGCATTATCACCAGGCATAATCATTTCTACACCAGGAGCAAGTTCGATATTTCCTGTAATATCTGTAGTTCCCATAAAGAATTGTGGTCTATATCCACTCATAAATGGAGTGTGTCTTCCACCTTCTTCCTTCTTCAATACATAAACCTCTGCTTCAAACTTCTTGTAAGTCTTTACAGTACCTGGCTTACAAAGAACCTGTCCTCTTTCAATAGATTCTTTATTCACACCTCTAAGCAAAAGTCCAACATTCATTCCAGATTCTGCTTGTTCCCACGCTTTGTGGAACATTTCAATACCTGTAACTACAGTCTTCAAAGGATCTGCACCAAGACCAAGAAGTTCAAGTTCATCGTTCATTTTTACAATACCTCTTTCAATTCTTCCTGTTGCTACAGTACCTCTACCCTTAATAGAGAATACATCTTCAACTGGCATCAAGAAAGGCTTATCATTATCTCTTTCAGGAACTGGGATATAAGTATCCAACGCTTCAAAAAGTTCCCAAATAGGTTTTGCAGCAGCTTCATCATTTGGATTTTCAACAGCCTTAAGAGCCGATCCTCTAATAATAGGAGCATTTTCATCAAAACCATTTTTCTTCAAAAGCTCTCTAATTTCTTCTTCAACAAGATCAATCATATCAGCATCTTCAACCATATCACACTTGTTCAAGAATACAACAATCTTTGGAACATTTACCTGCTTAGCCAAAAAGAATGTGTTCTCTTGTCTGAGGCATAGGTCCATCAACTGCAGAACAAAGCAAGATAGCTCCATCCATTTGAGCAGCACCAACAATCATATTCTTTACGTAGTCGGCATGACCTGGACAATCGATATGAGCATAATGTCTGTTATCAGTTTCATATTCTACATGTCTTGAAGCAATAGTAATACTCTCTTGCCTTTTCTTCTGGAGCGTTATCGATTTGATCATACGCTGTAAATTTTGCATACCCTTTAGTTGAAGCAACAGCTGTAAGAGCAGCAGTCAATGTTGTCTTACCGTGATCAACGTGACCGATAGTTCCAACATTTACGTGTGGTTTAGTAGCCATAGTAATTGTGTTTAATAAATTAAAATAAACATAACCGATACTATACAAATCTCTAAAACAATTGCAAGAGATTTTTCTCAAAAAAAAGCTGATTTTGATCATTTGACAGTCACCAACATCTTAAGTTAGGCTATCAACCTTTTTTCAAAACCACATCCACCCATATCTAACCCTACCAACTCAAAAGATAAGAAGTATATAGACAGATCTTACTATTACATCGGGAATGCGGGACTCGAACTCGCGACCTCTTGGTCCCAAACCAAGCGCTCTAGCCATCTGAGCTAATTCCCGAACACTAGACTTACAAGATGAGAATGGTGGGCGTGGGTGGACTCGAACCACCGACCTCACCCCTATCAGAGGTGCGCTCTAACCGCCTGAGCTACACGCCCATTATCATCTTGAACTATTTAGTGGTGCCAAGAGGCAGAATCGAACTGCCGACACAAGGCTTTTTCAGGCCTCTGCTCTACCACTGAGCTACCTTGGCTCATAAAAGAGCAGAAAACTTTATATTTATTTTCCTAGTAATTGCAAGAGATTTTTGCTTTTTTTAATAAAAACAGAAAAAGACTGACCAAAAGATAGGATCAGCCTTTTATTCTTATCTGTCTATTTTTCTATTTTGTTACACTTATATATATAAAGAAAAAAATAATATTAAAATAAACAAACTACTTTGGACACACTCCAACGACAAATTCCCTTTCAGTATTAAATTTCAACTTTGCCACTTTTCTACAAGTTGTGTCATCTCCAATGTCTGAACCTCCTCAAACATCTTACTTAACTCTCTCAGAATCATAATCTTACCATCAAAAACCAAGTTCCTCAAGATCCTTAATCAGCCTCTCCATCCTATGAACCGATTCATAAAAAATGTTGGAATCTGACTTTTGCATTGCTGTTTTAAGTGCCGTTTGACGACCTTTTTTCTGGGGAGGAAACCAATATAGACAAAACTTGAAGTATCAAACCCAGAACCAACTACTGCTGGAACCAAAGCATTTGCACCAGGCAATACAGAAAACTTCAAACCATGTTCATAACAAAGCTGTATCAAAAACCTTACCAGGATCAGAAAGTCAAGGAGTCCCTGCATCTGAAAGCATCCCAACATCATTTTCTCCTATCAAATTGACATAGTGTGCCAATTTTTCCTTTGTCAGTAAAACTTGTCAAAGAAAAATTGCTTATCTTCATAAGGAATCTCATACATCTGCAAAAGCTTCCTAGTAATTCTAGTATCTTCACAAATCAAAAACTTCAATTCCCTCATGAGCCTCAAGGCTCTCAAAGTAATATCCTCCTTATTACCGACCGGGGTTGGTATTAGATAAAAGCATTTGTACAAAAAAATAAAAAAATAAAAAAATCAGATTCTTTTTGAAGCTTGACTATTCGATTACAATTGTTTTCTCCTGAACAGTTACTAAACCATCTTTCACCATTCCTGCAACGATCTGACCAACATCTTTCTGAGGGAACTCAGCACAAACACAATCAAAGGTCAGACTTTTTATCTCACCTTTTGTCAACTGTTTAAGAATCCGTCCTCTAACCTGCCTATCTGATCCCTCAAACTTTGACTGCTTTTCCAAGTGACTTAATCTTAGTCTTTCTTGCTGTCAAATGCACTGCACCATAATCCATCAATGCATTGTGCCAATCACGACTTCTTCAATAAGGAATCATCTGCTGAGCAATATGCTCTAGCTCTTTTATAGGAGTTTCTTCATCAAGCTTCAATAAAAAAATCAAAACCCTTCTAATATTAGTATCAATGACAACCTCCTCCTGATTATACGCAAATGCACAAATCGCTCCTGCCGTATAGGGACCTATTCATGGAAGAGACAACAATTCTGATTTTTTTCTTGGTAAATCTCACCCAAAAGAGTCAACTACAACTCTAGCACACTCCTGCAACCTCAACGCTCTACTATTAAACCCCAATCCAGACCAATAAGCGAAGAGCTCACTTTTAGGAAGCCTAGCAAGAGCTTGATAATCTGGAATATCCTTCATCCATTTTTCGATAAGGAATTACACGATCCACCTGAGTTTGTTGACTCATCACCTCAGAGATATGAATGGCATAAGGATCCTGTGTATGCCTCCAAGGCAAATCTCTCCCATTTTGCTCATATCGAGTCAAAATTTTTTCCTGTATTTGTTGTATATTTTTTATATCACACACAATATACCACCCAAAAAATAAAATCCAATAGCTTATTCACCAAAACAAAGGTTATGAAAAAGCACCACGCAACTGACTACTTGGCCAATGTTCAAAAATTTTTGCAACCCATCTTCATACCCCTGATCAAAGATATCTCTAATTTTTCTTCTGCAGTATCTATTACACCTACTTTGAGTTTCCTCTTAAAAGATAATTAACTTGATCTAAGTCCTTAAGAAGATGCTTGCATTGAAACCATATAAGAGAGCATCAATGTATCCATCAAACTATTAACCAGCTGATCTTTTCTAAACTGTCCTAAATATATCCCAATCACTTCTTGTTCTGGGTAGTCCCTTTTTGCATACTCCAAAGGAAAATTACACAAAAACACCTCCGTCTACCAACATAGAACCATCATACTCAACGGCTGGAAATATACCAGGAATTGCCATACTAGCCAGCACAGGACGAAGCAACTCTCATTTGGAAAAAAAGTCTAAACTCTGCCTTCCAAATATCGGTAGTCCCCACATATAAAGGAACACTCAACTCTTCAAAGGTTGGCTTGATATCCTGTTTTAGCAAATCCTCCACAACAGAAGATCTAAGCAAAGACATCTTTGGTGGCAAAAGCAATATTCTTAAACGAGAACAGTTCTGAAGTAAGAAATCTCTCAAAATATCCTCAGCCTTCCATCCACTTGCCCAATATGCTCCTGTCAGAGCCCCCGCACTCACGCCATAAATTGCCTCGATCTGATCTCTAAGTCAGAGCTCCTCCATTGCTTTCAGTACACCACACGCGTAAAGTCCTTTGGAACCTCATCATGAAATAACCAACACATATTTTTTTATCTCAAGCCATCATATCCTCCTCAAAAATAAACATTTTAAAAATTTAGCTAAATCTAGCAATTTGCAGACAAAAAACAAGAGATAGTAAAAATCTTACATATAAAAAATACAGCTGACTCCTTTGACAGAAATCAGTTTTTCAATTATTTTCTTAAATAAACTATTTAGCAACAGTAGATCTCTGAAGCATCAAGAGAACTCGTCCTCTAAAGCTCAAGCATATTTGGTGTAATATTCTTAAGATTCCAGCCTCTTTCAGTGCATTCAAATGACCATTTGCCCAATCTTTTCCATCTTGATTGTATTTAGCACCATACAATACTCTAGAAAAATACTGTTGCAAACTCAGCTCTAGTAACAAACTTGTTTGGTTCAAAATGAGACAATGCTGTTCCATCATGATGAATTCCCATAATCTGAAGCTGGTAAGCCAACTGAATATAATCAGCCAAATCTCCCATCTTTGAATCTACATCTGGATATTGAGCAACTCCAGTCAAAACAGGCTGTTTTCCAAGCACTTTAGTCACATATACAGACATCATCTTTTGCAAGTTCAGCTCTAGTAAGTGGCTGATCAAGTCTTGCTCAGAAATAGCTCTAATAGTAGTAATATCTTTTCCACACGCCCAAAGATAAGCATGATTCTGTTCCTCTGAGAAGCTAGATCCCTCAGCAGAGCAAAGAGAAGGAAGAGCATCTCATGAATAATTTCGCACTTCTACTTTAGGTTTTACTGGCTGGTTTACTCATGTATTTACAGATGAGGACACCCCAGAGACCACTGAAGTAGATGGAGTAGTTGTGGAAGCAGATGAACCTCCACCACCTCCTCAACCTCCAGATGCTCAACATGTATGATTCCACTGAGCCTTAAGAGTAATATTTTCCGCAGGCATAGAAGATGGAAGTGCAGGACTCCATCCATTAAACCTATAACAACTTCTTGTAGGATTTGCAGGAGGAGTTATAGTAGTTCCATATACTTGTGTAATCCTTTCTACTTTGCTACCACCATTACTATCGAAGGTAATAGTATATTTTTTAGGAGCATAAAATCGTCCATAATCAGGCTTAGCTGTCTGAAGCGTATATCCTATCACTTTTCCATCTTTCGTAATCTCATGATAGGCCTTAATTGAATGATTCTTATTTACCCAAGATGGAACTATCGCATGATCAAGATCAGGAGTAATAGAATCTGTTGTTGTTAAAGCTCCCACAGATTTAAATACTTCCGCTCAGAATATTCCATCATTCTTTTGCCCTAAATACCTTTGTTTGATTTTTTTCAATCCTTAGCCACATTTACAAACAAAAAGCTTTTCTCCAGCCACCTCCTTGATTTCAAGAAGATTTGTGGTATCAGTAAATTCTAGGATCTTATCATGTACTGTTGTCATTTCAGGAGACATACCCTGTTACCTTTCTTATCAATGCATGAGTTTCATTCAATTTAATTGTCTCACCATCCAAAGCTACAGGAATATAATTTACATTACTACTACCATAAAATTTAGTTTCAGCTGGACAGTCTTTTCACTTCATATTTTGAGTCAGCATTTTTGATTGAACATTTTGTATCTCATAAATATTTAACTTTTGGGTTACTTGAATAAATTCCAGAATTAAGAATCAATTTATTTTTATCTCAACCAAGTGAAACCAAAGAGTTTTCTTCGTATTGAAGGACAGAACTTCCATCAACAAGCACACGGTTTTGAAGCAGAAGGATTATTAAATAAAATTGCATCCTGTTTATTTCCCTCTGTCTCAACACGCGATTCTATTGTGGTATTGGTAAGGACAATATCATAATTCTCTGCATACATGCCATTAGCACCGTCTCATTCCACAACAAGAGTTCAAAAAAATCATTTCGTCAATCTTTATTGTATGGTTTTCTATTTATACCAACCAAAGTAGAGTCAGAAATATTAACTTTTCCACCCTTACCCCATAAGTTAACAGCTCCCCAACCAGCTACTTTTGTTTTTACTAATATTCATCTTAGTATTTGAAGCATCCATTGATAACATTAATAGTATAATCTTTTTGCCACCAAATCACAATTATCTACATTCAAAGTTATGTTTTTATAATCATTAACTTGAATTGCTCTTTCCATCTCCCTCATTTGATGACTTAATTGTCAAATTTTTTTAATAGTCACATTAACATCCGGAGCCTCAATCACATTCATCTTTTTAGCAGCACTGTCTAATATACGTCAATCACCATCTATGGTAACAGACTTTTTAATCTCTATAACTTGAGTTGACGTAACATCTTTTGTAAGAACAATTTCATCCCCATCATTAGCTGAGTCTATCGCATCTTGTAATGTTACAAAAGCCTGATTCCCAATCTTTGCTTCTCCAACAACAGGCACATAAACAAAGTCTCTATCTGTATCTGGCTTAAGAAGGAAATATCAGATTAGTTTTTCAGCAGAGTTTTTTTACTTCTGCATATTTAACAAAAAGAATCTAAGGAAGTCCAAGCCCCTTTTAAACTAGCATCCAGATCATATGAAAAAGCTGGCGTTCCATTCTTAATTGTCTTTAATGCTTGTCTATAGATAGAATCCTTCTTTTTCAAAAAGAGGAGCAAATCATTTAATGAAAAATAACCTTTTCCCCTCAAAAATCGACAATCTCTGACGTAGATCCCAAATAATAATCCGTAGTTTCTGAATATTGTGCTTCCGTAGCCTCACAATCTACAGTTCCATCAGCCTTCAATAAGAGAGAAACCTCATTATCAGAATCAAGAGGAAAGTACTTTACTAATGTTGAAGTATTACTAGATTCTTCTACTACCAAAGCTCAGTTTGTAATCAGTTCAGATGGAATTTCCTGATTTGAAAGTTCCGCTGAGTCTGATCTAAAAACCTTAACCTAAGATTCTTGATTATCAAGATTTTCTCATTGCTCATTTGAAACTTTTTCAGTTTCTTGACTTTTTACCTGCTCTGAAACGATAGGCGCACCTTCCTCCGCAAATGCAACCCCTGTCGGCAAAAAGACATTAGCAAGCAGCATTAGAGAAGCCAATACTGCAAGCATTTTACCCTTTGTGTTGTCCATTGGATATATTATATAAAATAAAAAACTACTTACATTCTTAAACCTAGCAATAAATACTGTTCAAGAACAATTTATAACATAGGAAAAAACTAGCCTCATTGCAAAAAACTACTTTTCCTATTGACATATACAATATATAATATTGAAAACATGTCAATACAAAATATAGTCATATTATAGACATTTTCAAGAGAATTTTTCACCAGTTAAGAAGAGCTCTTTTTAAAAAGAGAGGAAAAAACAAATACCTGACCTCCAAAGAAAAAAATTTCCTCAAAAATCAGATTTTTCACATTTTAACACTACAAAAACAACTAGTCTATTAATGCATCTCAACTCAAAAGCTCATCAGAGAGTTCTGGACCAGCAAACATAGCCCCCAAAAACACTTACAAAATCCTGAGCATCTTTTTGGCTCTGCAAAAAGTATAGCTAGAAATCTTCTCCACACGATACTCACCAGCAACAGAAGCTTTCACCCCATCAATTTCTATCTTAATATCAGGTTTTACAGACAAGGCGCTCTTCTCTACCACAAATGCTAATGTCCCTGAAGCTTTCAATTGTACATCTTCACCATCAAGAACAGAAACTTCAAAAAGCAACTTTTCCCCTACCAGATTGTTTAATTGTATAAACAAAAGCTTACCAGCTGAACATCTCCTGAAAGACTCTCACCACTCATTAATGGAGAAACCTTAATCATTCCTTCATGAGACTTTTGCAGTCACCTTTTGAGCAAAAATTGATTTTTATTTCATCTTTCAAAAATAAGGTCTCCATTTTTAATAACAAACTTAACATTATCCTTTGCATAAATAACAAAAATATGCCTCAAGATTTTCAAATTTCATTGAATCAATCATATTCTCCATCTGAGTCAATTTTTGTTGATCTTCCATAAAACAATGATCCCACAGAAGCAACATTTCCAGAAAGAGCATTTCAACTCAAATTTGCGCCAGAGAACATAGCTCTAAGCGCCTCCTTAGCATCAGCCTTTACAAGATCCTCATTAAACTGCACCTTCCAAGCTGGTTGTCATTCATATTCCACACTTTCTACTCCCGTATAATACTCTACCTTATCCTGCATAAAAGCACCAGTAAAGACAAACTTTTGAGCATTCATCTGTGTTGCAAGATCCTTAAGTTGAGTTCATGAAAGAGTAAACCACTTTCACTTAAAACCATCCACCATTGAAGTTACAAAAGAAAGTTGATCTTTTAAATTATCATTCGCCTTGATATCAAGTTTTGAAAGCTGAAAATATGGAATATAATCCTTGATCAATGCCTTTACACCAAGATCTGCTGTCAAATCAACCGCAGTTCCCATTAATGCTTCCTGAGAAGAAAGCTCTAACTGAAGATTCACATCTGATTCTTGATTTTCTGTTTTTCCCTCTGAAACATTAGTAGAATTAACAACAATTTTTCCTACCTCTCCTGTTCCTAACTCAAGATTAATTGCCCCATTAAGTTTACTTGAAAAAAATAGCTTCCTTATCAGAAATAAGATCCAAAAATCGATAAAATAGCTGATCTCTGTTCTCCATAAGCCTTAACAGTCTCTTCAAAACTTAAATTTGGAGCTTGTTGATTACATGCAGCAAGCACTGTTGCCCTCAACAAGAATAACTAGTCATAAAATCCCTTTTTCAATTTGCATTATATTTATAGAAAGATTAAAAATCTTATATTTAGTCAGCTAAATATTCGCGCAATGGAGTATACGATTTTGCAAAAGATTGTAAAGACTTTTTACTCCTCACAAATCTAGCAAACACCTCTCATTCCAAAAACCCTCTTCATTTAAGCCAGATCCTGCCAAACGGAACTTGATCTTTAGAGCCTCCTGACTTCCAGCAACTTTAAGCTTACACCGCCTTTTCCCAAGATGTCATCTTAGCATAAATGCGTCTCATTCTCTATCACCAACAAGCTCTCCCCAAAACACATCTCCAACCCTTTCTTCTGACCTAACAATCAACCTTCAATTTACCTCTTCAACATTAAATTTTCATACCACCGAAATAAAAGGGAGTCCATTTTAGAATCTTTAAACGAATCTCGCCCTAACTTTAAATCAGAGAAGGGCTGACTTTCTCTCAGATCGACTCCGAGAAAACGTCCTCTCAAACGCTCTATCACATCTGCCCAACGATCGTTTTGGATATTTCCAACACCTCCATACCACGCTCATGACTCAAGCACCCCTCGAAGCTCACCACCTTCACTAAATATTTTTCCATCTCAAGAAAATAAAACATTCTCTGCAATCTCCTTTCCTTTTTGTTTAAAAAGAAAAAGAAAAAAATCTGACTTTAGTCTCGTTTTCATTCTTCTCACCAGAAAAATAATATTTCCTGTAATTACCTTTCAATCAAAAAGATAATCCAAACCAACTTTAATCTCAAAATCCCCTGATCAATAACCTCAAAATTTTCTTATCTTTTTGTAAAAATAGTATCTTGAGAGTATAAACTCAGACTTTTCTCTTATCAAAAACCCCAGTCCTCATAGAACAACTAGAATCAAAAAGTCAGATTTTTCCATTTCATTAATTTCTTTCAAAATCTCAAATAAACACCTCATCTCTAACAAACAGCGAATAAAAAGCAAGCCAAACAAAAAGTTATTTTTGACAGATTTCTTTTTTTGAGTACAATTAAGAAGAAATTTTTAGTTTCAACCTAAAAACAAAATGAACACAATTAGAGTGGATATTGACAGCATTCTCTCAACTATCTCAAAAAAATCCCTCAATTTCAGATCTCCATCTCAACTGCAATGAAAAATCTTCATATAGAATAAATGGAGAAATTTTTCAAGGACCCAAACATTCAATTCTAAACTATGAATCTATGGAGATTATTTTAAAACAACTCCTCCAAAAATAATGTTCAAAAATTTTTGATAAATTCATTACAGATAAAGAATGTGATTTTTGCCTATGAGGGAAAAAGATGGAACAACTTACAGAGTAAATGCTTTTTCGAGACAGGGAAAAATCTGAATTGTAATGAGAAAGATTAACAATATAGCAAGAAAAACTGGAAGAAATGATGTTTTCAAATCAAGCTGAAACTATCAAAAAAACAACATCCTCAACCAAAAGGAAAGGACTCTTCCTCGTTACAGGACCAACAGGAAGTTGAAAGTCCACTTCTATCGTCTCTATGTTGGAACATATCAACAACACAAGAACAGATAATTTAATCACTATTGAAGATCCTATAGAATTTCTTTTTAAACCAAATAAATGTATCATCTCACAAAGACAAGTAGGACAAGATTCTCGATCTTTCAAAAATGCACTTAAATCACTTTTTAGACAAGATCCTGATATCGTTTTTCATTGGAGAGATCCGTGACACAGAAACTGCAGAAACCGTACTAAGTATCGCAGAAAGTGGACATTTAGTCTTTTCCACACTCCATACCAGTTCTGCATCAGAAACCATTAGTAGATTTCTATCATTCTTCCCCTCTAATATCCAAGAAAGTATTGCCAATAGACTAGCAAGCATTCTTCTAGGAATTCAATCACAGATGCTCGTAAAAATGTCTAATAAAGAATCTAGAATTGGAGTATTTGAAATCATGCTCAATTCAACAGCAATCAAAAATAATATTATGATATCTCACAAGTTGATGCAACAATCGAATCATCAACAGCATCTGGAATGATTTCTATGGATCAGTATGCAAAAAACTAATCGACAAAGGGACAATTAATACAAAAGACGTAGAATGGATGCTTAAAAAGATCAAACAAACTAAGAAGTCAGATTTTTACTTTATTTAACTTCTTAAACTATGCAAGAAAAGCTACAGTGGGAGCAATAGAAGAATAAAGCTCTCCTCTCGAGAAATCAGAAAAAATGAAAAGAAAACATGAAAAAGTACCCGAAATTCAAAAAGCTGCCTCATATCACCGTTTTGAAGAGAAAAGAAGCCGAAGAATTGCTAAAAAGATATTACAGAAGACTCTTCTATAAAACCTACAGAATACGCTAATACAGAAAAACATCTCTTCGAGAAAAATCAAACTTTTATTCAAAAATTAACAAAAAAACCATGACTAATCTAGCACTTATCCAAACAAAACTTCCTGAAAATCTCTGGGGAATGGCTCAAACATTTTACAATTGATGACAATAGTCTCAATCAATACTCAGACTTAGTAGTTTTGATTTTTAAATTCAAAAATCACTATCTGATAATGCAGAAAAAGCAAAATTGGTTTTAACCTATTAACAATCATGAATGAAGAGCAAATCCTCAAACTCAAAGAGATCCTTACCAGAGAAAAGGAGAAACTAGAAATCAATCAAAAATACGCAAAGAAGCAAGAAGAAATTAACTGAAAATACCAACAAATATTTAACCAACAAACTCAACTTCAAGCAAAAGAAAATGTCAACAGACAACAAGAACTTGAAGAAAGCAGACAATTTACTTGCTCAAATCTAATCAATGAAGTCCTTCAAACATCTAATACGCTATATTATAGCATAAAAAAAGTCTGATTTTTCTACTTTTTAACCATAACTGCGATAAGCTGAACAAGCTATGCTACAGAAGGAAGCAATGCCTATGATCTCCTTCAACAAGCATTTTGATCCAGCTATTCAACAAAAACGTTGTAGTTGGATGAGACAGTATAGGAACCGACGTTGAAAGTGTAGGAAATTATGTACTAAATGGAGGATCTACTCTCAACCTAAAAATGATTAACCAAGAGACAATCCTTAATTATTGAAAGTTACTCGCTTTATCCTTAGGATGTCTATTGTATTAGCCGTAACCATGCTAATTTACAATGGAATTCAATACATGCTCAAAACATCAAAGGGAGAGCACCCAAAAAGACATTATAACAAACATTATCTACATTCTTGCTGGTGTTTTACTAGACTTTATCAAGTGTTATTATTATTAGACTTGCTAGCTCTATAGGTATGAGTAGCCTGACAGACATTATATAACCTTTACTTTCTCTTATCACCATGATCAAAAAGGACTCTGCTCAATATTAATAGCAATTTCAATGATACTCCCACTATTTGCGATAGAGGTTGAGACTACCACAAGACTCTTCCCAATCCAAAAACGATCTAAAGTATCAATACAAGAAAAAAATAACAACAATTGAGTAATAAACTCCTCTCAAAAGTAAAAAGATTCCACAATATTCTCTGTAATCAACCTTATCAACAAATACCTTTGGCGATCCTTTGGAGTAATAGCAATGGGATTAACTGCCTATGCAGGATATGAGGCCATTAATTCATGAGGAGATACAAAATCACTCAAAAAGGCTATGCAGAATATTTATTGGAATTGCTGTAGGATTGGCAATATAATGCTTTCATCAGCATTAATAAAAAAATTGTTGTAAATTTAATATAAAAATAAAAAAATCTGATTCTATCTCCGAATCAGATTTTTCTAGTTATCAATTATCTTGATCATAATAATTCTTGGCAGCATCCTCTTGAGCTTTCTTTTTATTGGTTCACTCTCAAGTTGCCAAATGAACCTCTCCAGCCCAAATTTCAGCAGTATAAAGCAAAACATTTCACTTGTTATCAACTTCTTTCTCAAAAATTCTTATAAGTTGGCAATACCTTATACTCCTTCTGCACTTTTTCCTGAGCCATAGTCTTATAAGACTTAACCGGCATTTTGCTATCTCCTTAACTTTGGGATAAATATTTTTCAAGAACAAACTTCTCTGCAACATCAAACCCCATATCCAAATAGAGATATCCGATCAACGCTTCCAAAGCATCAGAAGTAATGGATGCTTTTTCACGTCCTTTATTTTTTTCCTCCCCTTACTAATAAAAATCTGTTGATTAAGTCAGATTTTTTGAGCAACTTCCACAACGTTTCCTCTCTCACCAACGCTATTTTTATACAAGGTCATAGTTGACTCCTGCATTCAAGGGAAAATTAAGAAACAGAGCCTTTTGCAATTACTGCTCCAAGAGCAGCATCTCCCAACAAATTCTAACCTCTCATTATGCAAATAGGGTTCTTTAAAAATCTGAAGCATACGATTTATGAACAAAAAGCACACAAAAAGTTCAAAATCCTGAATTTTTTCAGTGTCAATGCCCACCTCTCCAAATATCTTAATAATTGCTCTCTTTTTCTTTTTACTCACGGTGGCAAACACAACATTTTCACCTTTTCTAATATCTAAAATTAACGATATTGTATTGATAACTTTTTCAGTATAAGGCTGTAATTGCAGTCCAGACAAATAACTAGCTCATAACACCACATTTACATCTGCTCCTGTATAAAGAACAACTTCATTCCCATATTCATCAAGCATTGTTCTTTGCACACCAGTATTATACACAACTTGGTCAATAGGAAGAAAATTTTTAAGAGCCTTAATAGTTTCCTCATATCACTTAGATTCAGATCATTCCACATTAATGTAAGCCGTAGTCAAAAGATGTTCATTTGGATTATTTTCTGAACCTATCATATTTACTCCATATCTCTTTCATCTTTGCTCAAACTCTAGTTGCAAGCTTAATATTTTGCATTCACTGAGCACGCAAAGTCTCTTTCCCAATACGGTTATCAACAGAAATCTTTGCTCCATCTAACAAATGTCCCTGCACATGAGCAGCAAAATCAGCATAATTATTAATCATCTCATAATGAGAAATATTTCCTGGTGTTGCTCAATAAGGCAAAATCACTGAGGCTCAACCAAACAAATCCCTAGGAGGATTATACAAAAACGCTCATTTTTGCATAGCATAAATACTTCCTGGGACATAAGATACATTCATCCCAAAAGAAAACATCTTAATCTTATCCGCATACTGTGCCGTCCAGAGCATCTCATCTAGACTAATATTTGTTTGGATCATCTGAGTCAAAGTCACCATAAAGTGCTTTAAGTCTATCTAAAAGATAAACTTTCAGAGAGAGAATTTTTATTTTTACTCACTCAATAATCAACTGCTGCCTTAAAGAACGATCAAAATCTGATGCATGCCCTGGTGCATGTCTTGATCTAGCATATTTAAGAGCAATTGCTCAACTCATATACTGAAGACCAGCCTCTACATGCAAAGGATCATATCCTCTCAAGTTATCATCTGGATATAAAGAATCATGCAATGAAGATGGAACATTTACTTCAATTCCTCCTACAGTATCAATCACTTGCTTAAATCCAGCAAAATCAATCGTCGCATAGTATGGAATCTCTAAACCTGTAATATCCTTTAAAACAGCTGAAAAACCTGATGCTGTTTGAACGATATCTTTTTATAATGCCCATATAGCTGAGAAAACACAGCATTGATTCTAGATGCTCCACCTAATGGATTTTTAATATACAAATCTCTAGGAATAGAAAGCATTGACACTGCTCATTTTTCTGGATTCCAAGAAGCAACAATAATTGAATCTGCTAAAGTATCCTCCTCCATGATGAGCTCCACCATATCCAATCAACACAACATTTACATTTCCATACTGATCTCTTTTCATCTCTGTTCCGACAGTCTTACTCACAACTGTAATAGCTTCTTTAGTTGCAGAAGAAAGCATGTTTTTAAAATTTTTGCGCATAAGACCCTAAAAATAAAGCAACACCTAAAAGCACAAAAATACAATCCCCATTTTCCACCAAAAAGATCTCTTTCTCTGCTGTTGAGACGCATACATTTCATCAACTCAAACCTTTCTTCTTTGCATCAATATTCTTATAAAATCTAAAGTCAGTATTTGAGTATACAAAAATTAAAAAACAATTTCAAAGCAAAAATTAAAAATCTGACTTCAATCAAAAGTCAGACTTTTACTTTTATCAAAGAAAACTATTTTCCTTTTTGTTCTATAAACCATCAAGAAAACATTTCCTCTAGTATCATGAATAGTAGGAGTTGTTACAGAAAGGATTCCTGCTTCTTTCAATGCTTCCATATGTTTTTGTCCAATAAGCATTTCCATCATTATTATCGTACTTATTTCCATTCAATACTCTTGAGAAAAACAGTAGCTAATTCTGCTCTAGAAACAAATTTATTTGGCATAAAGTTAACAAGAGGTGTTTTTTTCCATCAGCATGAAGTCCCATAATCTCAAGTTCACAAGAAAGTTTCATATAGTTAGCAAGATCTCCTGCAGCTTCAGCTTTATCAGCAAATTCACAACCAACTTTATTTTCTACAACCTTCTTATCAAAGAAACTTCTGAGCAAATACAGACAAAATCTTTTGCAAGTTCAGCTCTAGTAAGATTCTTTTTCCATCATAGCAGATTGAAGAGTTGGCATTGTTGTCATTCCCATAGATCTAGCGAAAAGGAATGCATTATTCCATTCTGATGGGTAAGTAGATGTTCTCAAAGATTCTACTGCAACTTTTCCAGCCTCAGTTTCTGCAAATTTAACAGTTGCTTCTGGAAGAGTTCCTGTCAAGTTAACTCCAGAAAAAAGATTACCTGTAAGAGTAGCTACTGGAACATTTACACCAGTAGTAACTGTACCTGTAGTTTGATTTCCAGTTGTTGGAGCAGGTACTGTAGCAGAACTACCACCACCAGTAGATCTATGAGGGTTTTTCTAACACAGTCATATCCATAACCATATCCATAACCATAATCTCCATAAGTACATCTATAATTACTTCACTTGTCTGTGTTACTAAATTCTCCATTTCAAAGCAGACACTCCTGCAATTCCAATCAATGCTACCAAAGCACCGAAAACTGACAAGAGAGCTCCCTTTTTACATTTGCGTTCATCGTAAACAAAGGATAATAAATAAAATAAAAAAATCCTATACGGACTATCCAAAGGACAAATATACAAAAAGGGATAAAAATACAAGAGATTTTTACTATTTTTTTGAAATACAAAATTAAAAAAAGAAAAAAATCTGACAAAAATGTCAGACTTCTCATTTTTCTTCATTAATCAATATCATAGGTAAGATAAGCCTTTCTAATAATTTTTAAAGTCTCGACACTATCGACATTAAGAGCCTCACTTCAATAAAAATGTTGAGTATAAAAATAAGAATTTTGCTGATCTCCATAACCATCATCTATTTTTATATTCTGTAGTTTGTAGGAGTCTTCAAAGTCAAACTCAAGCGTTTTTCGCAGTCGATATTGCCTGCTCCTTAGCATCTTTCAACGCAAGTTCACGAGCTTGATTAACAACCTCTTGAGTATTGCTAACTGAAAGATATATATTTTTAATGTCCATACTTTTCTTATCTTCAAAAGCAGAAATTAGGCGCCTTCATTTTTCTACCAGATTGTCTCAAGTCGCCTGTAATGTTACATAAGCATCTAAACAAAAGGAGCCTTAATCTCCAAACCACGAGCATAACAACGTGGAGTATAATCTTCTCTTTTTATCCAAAAATGGTTATCATCTTTTTTTACAATTCGCCCCTGAGATCAAAATTGCTGCTGTATTTCTTTAACCTCCTGATTAAATTTCTCAATAGCCTCTTGTTCTGCTCCAGAATAAACAGCATTTAATTGAATTTTAATTTCATTTGGCTGAACTTCAACCTGTCCTTCTCAGACAACATTAATTGCCTCTCGCCCCTTAGTAAAAAGACTTGACTGCATAAATTCCAGACACACAGACAACAACTACCAAAACTGCGATAAAAATTCTGTCAATTGTTTTCATCGAGATCATTTTGGTTAAAAATAAATAATAAGAGAATACCCTTATTATAACAAAAATCAAGTACAAAATTAAAAAAATATCGCTTCGCGTTATTTACTTCGTAAAAAATCTTGCATTTGAAAAAGGTAAAACATAAAAAAATAAGTCAGAATTATTTATTCTTTTGTATTTTCAGATGACGATAGATATCAAAAGCCTGGCTCCTAAATGGCAAAAAAAGCGAAAAAGAAGCAGGTGTTTACAAAACTCAAGAATGAGGAGAAAAACCAAAATATTATGTTTTGGACATGTTCCCATACCCAAAGCGGTGCAGGACTCCACGTAGGACATCCGAAAGGATATGTAGCCTCAGATGTTATTGCAAGAAAAAAAATGCTCGAAGGCTATAATGTTCTTCATCCAATGGGATTTGACACATTTGGACTTGGAACCGAGCAATATGCAATAGACCACAAAATGAAACCTCAAGTGGTAGCTGAACAAAACATCAAAACATACATTTCCCAACTAGAAAAAATAGGATTTTCCTATGACTGGGAAAGAAGCTTTAGCACAGCAGATCCTGAGTTTTACAAATGGACTCAGATGATTTTCCTAAGTTTTTACAACGCTTATTTTGACGAAAAAAAGATCAAAAGAGCAAAACCCATTTCTGAACTAGAAGAAAAACTTAAAAAAGAACAAAAGTCTGAATCAGAGATCAGCCAAATCTTAGACAGCGAAAGATTAGCATATCTCGACTACAGACCAATCAATCGATGTCCTCACTGTAAAACAGGGCTTGCAAATGAAGACTTAGACGATGGAAAATGTGAAAGATGTGGGAGCCTCGTAGAACAAAGACCTATGAGACAACGAGTATTAAGAATCACCAAATATGCACTGAGACTTCTCGATGGATTAGAACAATTTGGATCGAGACGAATCCATGAAAAGAACTAGAAAAGAAATTGGATTGGAAGATCTGAAGGATCTCAATTTAAGATGAAAAATTCAGAATTCAGAAGATTTTTCGAAGTCTTTACTACAAGACTAGATACGGTTTTTGGGATGAGTTTTGTAGCCCTTGCACCAGAACATCCTTTGGTAGATCAAATCACAACTACAGAACAAAAAAACTAAAGTACAAGAATACAAAAGAACAAACGAAACATAAAACACAACTTGAGAGAACAGAGCTTCAAAAAAGAAAACAGGAGTTTTTACAGGAGCTTATGCAATTAATCCCTTTAATAACAAACAAATTCCTGTGTATATAGGAGATTATGTTTTGGCAGGATATGGAACAGGGGCGGTAATGGGAGTCCCAGCTCACGATGAAAGAGATTTTGATTTTCGCCAAGAAACACAAACTCGAAATCAGTGAGGTCGTAATTCAAACTCAGACGTTTTCTTTTGATTTTTTTCTACTATGGATACTCTCGATCCTCAAGCTACTCAAAAGGGAGTTTTGGTAAATTCTGGTGAATTTTCAGGTCTAAAATCTGATGAAGCGATTACGAAAATGCAGAAACGACTTGAAGAAAGAAGACTTGGTGGAAAGAAAACGAATTTCAAGATTCAGGACTGGGTATTTTCTAGAACAAAGATATTGGGGTGAGCCTTTTCCCATCATCTTCTCAGAAGGGAAAAACTATCGCACTTGAGGTCAGATTTGCCACTCCTTTTGCCAGATGTAGATCATTATGAACCAACAGGAACTGAGGAAGGACCTCTTGCAGAAGTCGCAGAATGGGTCAATACTACAACCACAGATGGGAAAACCAGCAAGAAGAGAAACCAATACAATGCCTGGCTGGGCTGGATCTAGCCGATATTGGATCAGATATATGGATCCAAGAAATAATGATGCTTTTGTCTGAAAAAGATGCAGAAGCTTATTGGCAAAAATGTGGACACTTATGTTGGAGGGGCTGAGCATGTAACTAGACACATTATTTATGCGAGATTTTGGCAAAAATTCCTTTATGATCTAGGAATGGTCAGTAAAGATGAACCATTTCAAAGATATCAAAAAGTTGGACTTATTATGGCAGAAGATGGTCGTAAAATGTCTAAAAAGACGAGGAAATGTGATTAATCCTGATGATGTAGTTGCTGAATATTGAGCCGATGTGTTGAGAACCTATGAAATGTTTATGGGACCTTTTGATCAAGCAATTGCTTGGAATACTCAAGGAATGAAATGAGTAAAAAAATTCTTGGAAAAAATAATCGCTTTATGGGACAAAGTAGACTTGGAGAAAAAAGAAGAAAAACCTGAAATCGAGACACTACTTCACCAGACAATAAAAAAGCTGACAATTGAGATTGACGAATTTAAATTTAACACTTCGATATCTCAACTTATGATTCTCGTCAATAAACTCAGTGAAGTAGATCAGATTTCTAAACAAACTTTTGAAGCATTAATTATAATGTTAGCTCCATTCGCACCTCACTTGGCCGAAGAATTCTGGGAAAAAAATTAGGAAATGAATTCTCTCTTTACAAAAATGAAGTTGGCCAAAAATTTGACGAAAAAGCTTGTAAGTAGCATCATTACTCTACCAATTCAAATTAATGGAAAAATGAGAGGAACACTACAAGTATCTCCATCACTCTCACAAGATGAAATCTTGAACCTTATCAAACAAGATGAAAAAAACTTGCAAATTATCTAACAGGAGAAATTAAAAATGTATTTTGGTTCCTGGAAAAATTATCAATATCATCTTATAAAAAGAAAAAACCTGACTTTTTGATCAGGTTTTATCTTTTTTTATTCAGAGAAAGTCTAATTTATACAAACTGGGACTGAAATCCTTCTGGAACATTATTATCAACAATCTTTTGCAACATAATTATCAAAAATCTTTCATAGTAATTCTTGTAGCTCATTTTGGAGCAATACCTGGATTAGCTTTTTGCTATCTTTTCTGCGGACAATCACTCACTCGGAGATTCAAAAGACATAGTCAGGATTGTTGCTATATTTTCTTGCTGCTGGAAAAAATGCTTCCAAATAGAGGTCTTTTAAGGAATTATATCCTTTATTCTTTTCATAAAACTTCTTCACATAATCAAGCTGCATAAGGGGGACATTGCTAATAGTTCCTTTCTTGTAATCTTCATACTTTGTAAGGTCTTTGGCATAAATTGAATCAATCCCGCAGCTCATGATTTATTACTAGCAGTAGAATCTAAACCAGATTCTTTAAACATCACAGTCATCAACCAATTTGGATTTATTTCCAAATCTTTTGAAATATCTTCTACTTTTTTTCTGAAAAAGACGGTAGGTCAATTTTAGCAAGACCTTTTACTTCATCTAGTCTCATAAAGCTTTCCATCATATCCTTTAAGTTCCTTATGCTCTACTAAACCTGTTTCGTTATCTTTTTCTAAAGCTTCCTGTTTGTTTTTCATCTGGAACTACTTTAGTTTCAAAAACTCACTCGGCAATAAAAGCATCTGCCTTCATTCCCAATACAACAGTATCTACATTAATAGCAATTCCAGACGTTAAAAGCAAATGCCAAATCATCTGAACTTTTTATCTTCCTTATAAAAGAATCATTTCCCAAAAATTTTTGGTAACACAATCTGAAAATATTCATCTATAAACTTCTGCTTCAATTCTTGAGAAGAAAAGAAATCTGATTTTTATTTGTAGTTGTTCCTTTCATTCTGAATTTTTAACCCTTTCTACAAAAACTCTTGCTTGGCATAGTATCCAACACTGCAACATTTAACTGATCTGCAGAATTCAATTTCTCAAGCAAACTACCTTTTAAAGTTTCCATATCAAGATTTAGCTTTGACATATCCTGCTCTTTTTATTTTTACCTTAAACTGGTTTTACTATCTGCTGAGAAAAATCAGATTTTTCTTTCTTTTTCAGAATAGTTTTTCATCACATCTGAAATAAACTCTCTTTTTGAAGGATTTAGATTTTTTTCTATTTCTCTCCTTCTCCATCATCTTTGAACCCCATCCAATCATCAAGAAAAATCAAAGAAGTCAAAAAACAAAATTCAAAAACTCACTTTTACTAACTTTTGAATTATTTAGTGTCTCAAATATATCCAATCAAAAACTCTGCAAAGTCCTCTCAATACTACCAAAATTTATCCATAGCATCAAAATAATTTTTTTATTCACAACCTCTGTCTTCTCAAAAATTTATCTGAGCTATCAACAATTCACAAAAGTTTTTACAGTATTAGGATTAGAATCAACCATCTGAATTCATCCAATACTTGATCTTATCATCTCTAACCCCTGAGCCAATTGTGCTTGTCCATTCTGAAGTTCTTCTGAGCTGTGCTGTAAATCTTGCAAAGAAAACTCACTTATATTGAGAGTTCTTATATCCAGATTTTTCTTTATCCCAAACAGGATTTTTCATTAATTTCTGATAAAAAAATCATAAGATTTTTCAATTTATCTAATATTCATCTCTGCTGAGGAAGAGATAAAAAATCTGACACCATCATAAGTTTTTTTGCCTGAGAATATACACCAGAAAAACTTCTGAGAAAAATTTCTTACCCCATTAAACAAAGCAGAAAAAAACTTTCAATATTCATCTTTCATAGCTCTCACAAAAATTGTATATTGTTTTCTTGTCCTCCCCTCAAAATATCCATTAAAAACCATTCTGTAGCAGGAACTATAACCTTATAAAGATACTCTGGAACCGGAGACTCTATAGTTATTCCAAATTTTCTAGCATAAAATCTAGAAATAGCAACATTAATCTTCCTAAAGAGATATTCAGCTCTTTGTTCTGGAGATTTTTCCCTTCATTTCAGGATAGTTCTCAAAGTCAGGATGCGCAAAAACTTTAAGCATTCTTTGCTCTAATTCTGTTCATTTCACAATCTCATTATAGGTCTGCAGGGAAAATTTTCATATTTATTCTTATCTATTTCATTCTTTAATTGATCTGTCTTTTCGTATAGTTTCGGTTGTTGCTTGTTTCGGCTTCTAGCTTATTCAAAGCTGCAGTAGTTCAAGTCTCCACTTGAGAAAAAATTCTCCTGAGGGTTTTTCTACTGTAGATTGTTTGTATTCACATTACTCATTAGTCTCCTAAGAAGAAAATAAAACCTAGTTCAATTATATCTATTTATCCATAAAATAACAAAAACCTGACTTTTTAATCAGGTTTCGTTTTTAGTTTAGAAATTATTTAGATTAATATCTTGTCTAAGTACATTCCCATAAGAATCCGTAATTTCAACGGTAACATCAGGTGTTTTTACATTAAACTGGACAATAGGGTTGCCATATCGACAAGAATTTTTCCTGTATTTTTCTACAACCTTAATGGACTTAATAGAGGAAATTGCATCTTCTCACATCAACACAACACTAAAGCTTCCATCCTCAAGCTTTTTGAACAGCTTGATTGATCTCTTTTTATTTGAGGAAGCCCAGTATCTGTAGAAATCAAATTAACCAGAAACAGAAGCTGTTTTTCATACCATTATTAACATCAATCGCAGTTACCGCCAAAAGTATGTAAACCATCAGAGAAACGAGAAAGATCAACTGGCTTTGTACCATAAATCTCAACACTATTATCTATATAAGATGCAACTTGCTCACCATCAAGAGTAATCAGTATTTTCTTTATATTAACAGGGAGATTTCACAGTATAAACAACGGCATTCTTCTTTTGCAAAACTCTGCTTCTCAAGTGGCTTTGTAAAAAGTAATTTGAATAGAATCATTATTTGATGGCTGCATTCCCTCACAATACTTATCTGGCTCAGTCATAAACAATGGAAGATTTACAGTAGCTCCTGTAGCATTTACACTTTCCTGTAAATACTTCTTAATTCCTTCAAATCCATTTTATTTGGCATAAAAAGTTGAAAGCTGAATCAAGAATCCTTTTTAATTCTCTCTGTAGGAGTCAAAGGACTTACCTTTCCAAAACAAAGCCAAATCTACTTCTATTTCACGGACACCATTATCTGCCTCCTTAGGCAACATTCCATTCCATCACAAAGTAGAAATCACTAAGTCTGCTGGAGTTTGATCTGAAGCTAATTTTCATGAAAGCTTAGAAATATTTACTGTTGAAGTATCTTTCATTGGCATTTCCTCATTAGTCAATAATCCTTGAGCCATCAAATCAGCCAAAAAAAGCTTTCACACTATTTGCATGAATACTTCCACCATAAAGCCTTCGCATTCATAGGCCTTGCATCTGCATTTCCAGCCCACATCATCAAAACTTTACTTGGAGTATACGCAGCTAACCAACCATCTCTAGGTAATGACGCCTTTTCTGTTCTTACATTTGATGTTCCTGTCTTAAGAGCATAGGTCAACCCTCTCATTAAACTTAGTTGCCCATGCTCCAATTCTATTACTCGGATCTGAAAAGGATTTTCCACATTAAAGAAACAATTCCTGGTTTTATAACATTTTGCTGAACCTCAGGCTCCTTTGTATATAAAATAGAACCATTACTTCCTCTAATCTCAAAATAGGATTTAATTTTTGCTGGGGTTGTAGTAGAAAGATGAGTATATGCAGAAGCCAACTCTAACATACTAACTTCAGCAGCACCTAAAGAAAGAGGATACCCATACTCAATCTGATTTTTCACCCCAGAAAGTCACAAACTCTGTAAAAATGGTTTTGCAACCTGCTCACCTCACAATGCTAAAAACATTTTAACAGCAGGTATATTTCTACTAAAACCAAGCGCTCTCTTCAAAGGCAAGGTCCTTCAAATTTTCCATCAGCATTACTTGGGTGTATCTTTACCAATGAGAATGGGATATCATAAATAGGAGTATCTAGTGTTAATGGTAATTTTATCGAAATCCCAACGCATAAATCAAAGGTTTTATTGAAGATCCACTTTGTCTAGGATTTTTTTCACCATATCATTTTGTCCTTGAATATCTTTATTAAAAATAATCAAGAGATCCTACGTAAGCCAAAAACATCTCCATTTGTTGAATCAGCATAAAAGCAAGGATGAGTTGCTTGCTCAAAAATTCAAAGAGATGCACTATTAGAGCTTTATTGCCTTTTCAGCAAGTTCCTGAATATTTGCATCAAGAGAGTCTTTACGATCAATCCTCCCTGTTGAATAGATCCAGAACCAAAATCTTTCTCCAAAAGCTCTTTTAATCCAGAATACAAAATGTGGAGCCTTAATTGCGAAAAGTATTTTTTTCTCAAATATCTTCGTAAACAGATTCTGACAATGCCGCCTTAAATTCTTCCTCCTTTATCATTCAATCTTCAAACATTCTAGCAAGAACATACTCAGCTCTACCATTTACATAATTAACGGTATAAGTAGACCCATCAACAGAAACACTCTTTGGAGCTAGTGAATTAAGAGCCTAACTATAGATTCAGCGCTTCATTTCCCAGCAAAAAGAAAGCCGTCATCAAATTATTCCTAAATTCTGTAACGATCATAGATTTAATATTTCCTGCATAAGCAACAGTTTCTCCATTCACATCCTTAATATCAAAAGAACCTAGTAATGATGTTGATTTATACGGATCATATCTAGTTGGAGCCTTTGGAATAGATGCTAGAATTGCAGATTCCATAATCGTTAAATCCTTAGCAGATTTATTAAAATAAATCTTACTAGCAGCCTCTACTCCATAAGCATTATTTCACAAGAATACATAATTCAAATAAAGTTCCAAAATTTTTATTTTTTTCATCTCATGCTTTATTTGACTACTAGACAAATCTTTTTCTCTGCCCTAATTTGCTGTTGTAATACATTATTCAATCTTTTTGCAAGAATAATCTGAGTCAATTTATAATCAACTTTTTGGAAAAATTTTCCTCAAAATGGTCTTTCTAATTTCATCAAATTAGTAATCAATTGTTGAGTCAAGGTAGATCATCATCCACCATTTTTCCAAGCATTGCCTTAACTCAAGCTCTGAAAAATTCCCATAGGATCAAGCCCCTCATGTTCCCAAAATCTCTGATCCTCAACGGCAACAATAGCTTTAAGCATTCGTGGACTAATCTTATCCAAATCCACATATTCTCTATTTTCATCAAAAAAATCTTATAAAGTTCTACTCAATTTCTATCTGTAATAATAGTTGCCTGAGTTAGTTGCATATCTTTAATTTGACTTACATCAGGAAGATTTCTCAAAACCCTTAATTGCAAGTACAAAGAAAAAACAACAATTCCAAAAATTAAGAAACCAGAAACTCAAAAATAAAAACCAATCTTCTCAAGCCCATCTTCTCTAGTTTTTGCAAAGCCAACCAGTTTTTCTTTTTTTGAGAAAGAAGAAAAATCTGATCTTCTGGATCAAAAATCTCTAGATCTAAAATTTCACCATACATTACTTCTTTGCATTGTCTTCAAACAAATATAAAGTATATATCTATTGTGCATATAGGTATGAGTATATTTTTCCTTGATTAAAACAAGAAAAACCTGACTTTTTAATCAGGTTTTTCCTTTTTATTTAATTAGTGATAAATATAACCAATAATTTTTCAATTTGATACATTATCCCATCTCTGAGTAACAATATATTTACCTACATAATTCATATCTTCCAATAGCATTTCTCCTGAATCAGGATAATAAGCTTTAATAACAGCAACATGACCAGCATAACTTCTCAATGAACTATAGATAACAAGACCTCCTACTTTTTGGAGTAGTTCTAGAGTTTTAATTCCTGCAGCTTTTTGCAGTTGCACTTTGTGCATTTGCATACCAATCCTTAGCATTTCCTCCAAAAAGCCTAGCACCATCAGCATCATACATCCAGGAGAAAGAGATGCAGCATACCAAGTACAATAACCAGGAGCAAATCCATTAGAAAGTCTCTTATTAAAGTACCATTGTTTTTGTCACTTATTATGAGAACTTGTTGTCGTTTGAGTTACTCATACATAAGAAATTGCTGCAGAAGCAGAGTTCTTCTTAATTCCAATCTTAGTTGAATTATTTTTCTTAGTTACTGGAAGCTCATCTTTAGGAAGCTGAGGTTGTTCTCTTTGCAAGAGTCCTATTTCATAAGCTCTCTGTTCACTTACATTGATGAAAATTTCTTGTCCTGGATAAAGAACTTCACTTTCATCTGAAAAATAGTTTAGTGTAATCAGATCTTGAAGATTAAGTCTATAATACTCAGCAAAAAGCTTCAATGTCTTTGCCTCTTGTACTACATACAAAAATACCATCTTCATTATCACTCACTATAAGTTTTTGTCCAGCAGAAATATCTCATGAGAGCTTATTAATTTTCTTAAGCTCTGCAACTGTAACTCAAAACTCCTGAGAAATAGACTCGAGAGTATCTCACTTCTGAACATTATAAGTTATGATAGATGATTTATCATCATCTGAAGAAATATCAATATTTACATTATCAGGATTTATTCCTACCTGATCACTTTCTGTTCCTAAGAATACTGAGTTAGTATTTACCGGTTGCTCATTTGCACTACCAAAGGCATCTGCATAAAGCATAGTTACCACAAATACTACCATTTGAAACACAGCAAACACAACTTTTAACTTGCTGGTTTTTGTAGTTTTTCCCATATAATCTTTGAATCATAAATGGCGGAGGGTGGGATTTGAACCCACGGACCGATTGCTCGGTCAACAGTTTTCAAGACTGCCGCATTCAACCGCTCTGCCATCCCTCCACTAAACAACATCTAACACTCCAATAACTGTGGGTTGAATGATTTTGCAAGGAAGAGTATAGTGAATTACTCTTGATTTTCAGAGAAAAATAAATATAGTAATTTTTACCAGTCCTAAATTAGTATTTCAACACCAAAAACAAACAATATTTTTATTTTTTTAAAATAAATTAAGTATAAAAACATGCATCAAAAATAATCTAAAAAAATTTTTACCCTCTAGAAACAGGGAAAGACAATAAAATACTAAGAACAGTTTGTGAAGAAGTAGAAAAATCACTCCAGAAATCAAAGAGTTTGGTAAAATTCTACTAGATCTTATGCGAGAATATGATGGAGTTGGACTAGCAGCTCCTCAAATATGAGAAAACATAAGAATGATAGCTACAACTCAACGAAAGAAATTTCCAAATGAAAAGAATCCAGATAAAGACTTTCTCTGAGAAACATTACTCATCAATCCTGAAATTATCAATACATCAAAAAGAAATGCAAACATCAGAGGAAGCCTGTCTTTCTCTCCCTTGAGACAGAGGGTTTGTACAGAGACACCAACGAGTAGAAGTGAAATATCAAGATCTCAAAGGAAAAATCCCATCAACAAAAAAATATTCTGGATTTAATGCTTGTATTATTCAACATGAAAATTGATCATCTTAATTGAGTTCTCTTTATAGATAAACTTATAAAGAAGAAAAAACTGACATTAGAGTCAGTTTTCTTTTTTAGGTAAAATCTTTTTACCATATAAGTTCAATCTAATTTATAGCCTAATTTAGCATAATATTCTCTTACTCAAACACCAGAAATAACAGACAATCTTTCATATCAAGCAACTTGAGAAATATTTTTCCGCTAAAGACAAAAGCTGCTTTCAAGTCAAGTATGCTGGACCTTAGCATTTTGATCCTCTACTTGTTTCAAACTCTGTAAACTTCAATATACATGTAGTTCTCTAATCAATGCTGTTCATGCGCCTAAACCATTTCAATCTATAGCATTTTCTGCAGTAATCAAAAGTAATCTTGTAAAAACCATACAAATAACCAAGTTCATCTTCAAAAACTGATAAAATATTCAACCCCAGATCCAGACAAATACTTTCTCACAACCAAATTTAGTTGTTCTGTTTTTTCTTTTTTATTTCTCATTTCTCTGCTCCTAGTATCCAAGCTTACAAAATGACGGAAATCTGAAGTATTTGGCATTTTACCAAAGATAAAAGATAACATTTTTTCTCACTCAAGCTTTACACAGTCTTCAACGAAATTTATTTCATCATCATACACTCTTAAATGTGGATAGAGCCTTTTATATAATCATAAACGATAATCTAAATCAGCATTTTTATATTCTTTCAACAAAGTTTCATGCATGAGTTGTGAAAGATTTGTAACATTAGATCCAGCACTAATTTCTGTAGCTGGAATATCACGAATTAGTCTCTTAATTCTCGTATAAGGTGGAATAATCTCACGAAAAAGTCTGACGAATAATCTGACTAATTTCCTCTGTAGTTATTGGCTGATACTTTCCTTCAAGATAAAGAGTATAAAAGCTCTGTATCTGGAATTACAGAAGTCGGATAAAATTTAATTTCATCTGGTCTAAGAGATTCATCATCATAAATCTGCCTAAAAGTATCAATATCTTTTTCAAGATTTGATCCATAAAGTCCAGGCATAATATGAATTGACATCTTAAATCCATACTGCCTAAGACGATTCATTGCAACTCTAATCTCCTCAACAGTGTGACCTCTTTTATTCATTTCCAAGATCTGATTATCAGTAGACTGAACTCCCATTTCAATCCTTGTAACTCCCATCTCTCTTCGCTCACGACAGTTAGCATGCGTAACAAAAAGGAGGAGTTGTCTCAATAGTTAAACCGATAATTCTATGTTCAGCCTTTTCATTCATTTTAACAGCCTCAGCCAAAGAGGAAGAAAGCTGAATTTGATCCTCGTTTTTCACTTGAAATGCGTATTTTCGATCAGAATTTTCTACCTTATTTTCTATTTCAAGTTGTGAAAAAGGTATTACACGCATCATAAAGTCTTTGAATAAATTCTCTTTTATAATCGTCTGGATAGAAATCCCAAGTACCTCCAAGCACAATCATCTCAATTTTATCAGTCTTATGTCCAGTCTGCTGAAGAGAATAAAGTCTATTATAGACCTGTTTTACTGGATCAAATTGATTGAGCCAAGCTCTCATCGCTCCAGGTTCTGATTTGATATAACTCTTTGGCATTTCTGGATCATTTGGACAAAAAGATACAATGACTCGGACAAGGATATGGCTTAGTCAAAACCTGTACACTTACAATTCCTGACATTGATCTAATAGCCCTTTTACGAAGCAAAAAGTTCAAAATCTGACTTTTTCTCAATCTTCCCTTCTTTCAAAAGATCAAAAATATACCTGTAAAATCTGTGATTTACTCGGTAGAGTAGCCAAACCATTTTTCTTTGCAAAGGACCTCTGAGCATCTCTAAGATGTTCAGCATTCAAATCCTTTATATTTAACAAATAATATACCAAATCTTGAAAACTCATTAACCTTTATTTACAATAAAATTACTTTTACCAACAAATATCCATTAAAATAATTAATAATATTTTTTTCCAGAATATTCCTTTTCCCAAGATATACCATCAATAATAATTTTATAGGTAGATTTTTTTATCTCTAAAACAGGCTTATTTACAATTCTTTTTGTCATGTAATTGATAAAGTTCATCCCAATATGGAGAAAAGTCTAACTCATATTTTTATTTCCAAAAAGTGAAGTCATAAGAAGAATCACTTCCATTCTTAGACCTTGAATCTGAAAGAGAATAAAGTTTACTATATCCAGATATATCTGCAATAAATCCTTCATCATAATCAGAATTAACTGAAAAAGTAAGTCCCTCCTGGTAGCATCAACTAAATCAATTCAAGCACAAAAACGACTCTCTGACATAGTTTCTTTTTTTGACATTCTGTATCAAAAATTGACTCCATTGAGCTTTTTGAATACATATGATCAAAATCTCGCAACAAATTATTAATACGATCAACCTCCTCTCACTTTATTTTTGTAAACTTCATGATTGCAATGGAAAATTAACATCATTTTTCATCAAGATAGCATCAATTGACTTTGCTGAGACCTAAATGAAACATTTGTAGCACTCAATGGTCCATAAAGAGACAAAAGACTCAATCCGAACAAAAAGAAATCAAAAATTCTGAATATTTTTTTAGGAAATATCAAAGAAAACACGGAAAAAAATAACTATCAAAAAGATTGCCATCATTATAAAAATATCTATTGATGCTTATACCATATTGCAAAAATTCTCTGACCAAGAGCAATCGCCATCATAATAGCTACAAACAAGAAACCACAAAATAATATCTTTCTAGAAGTTCAAACTTTTGTCACTTCTGAGGAAAAAGTTGCATAAATAGTCAGTACTCCTCGAACAAAAATCCTATTCCCAACATAACAATAATCCCTTAGGCCAAACTCCTAAAACCAATATCTTAATCCCATAAGCCAGAAATATTGCTAAATATACAAAAAGCTAATGGCAGAAAAATATACACTCCAAAAAATTTTTTTCTTATACGAGAATCTTCAATATCAATATCTTGCTCCTCTTCTACTGGCATTTGTTTGATTGCAAATAAGTAATGGTTAAATACAAAGGATCCACCAAGAAGAATAAAAGAAAAAAAGCAGCAAAGTATCAATACAAATCAGATGAAAAATCTAGTTCAAACAACTTTTCTATAGATAATATCGCAGCACTCAATCCTCCCCAAACAACAATACCAGCCAATAATCAGAATGCTAAGGACTGAAAAAAATACTTGTCCATGAATACCAGATTTTTTTCTCATTTTTCACATAAGAAAAAGCTATCACTGCAAAAATTACAAGAACCAATAACAATAAGATTCCATACTGGAAAAGATTCTCCAGAATAAACAAAACGCTCCTCTACGAGGAAAAAAATATCAAATTCAGCATAAAATAGCTAATAATTGAGATCCCCAAAAAGCATAGCAAATTCTATTTTTTTACAAGGTTTTTGATGTAAAAACATAAACAGATCCTAAAAACAGCTATAAGCAAAAGCTACCAATCAACCTGCTACAAGCTTCGTAAATAAAACAGAAGACATCGAAAGATAAATCTCCCTCATTTGCAATCGCCATCAAAAAAACCAACGCCAAATGCGCAGATGGAAATTGCATAAGTGATTGTCATCGATTAGAAAAAAATTTCTCTTCGTTTTTTTCATCATATTTTTAGGGAAAAAAATATAAAAACATCTTAATATATCTCTATCTCTCTACAAAAGTCAAGAAATCCTATCTCTCAAAATAAAAGATTTGATAAATGATTTTTGAGTATTTTCAACGATAAAATACATTTTTTTAATCAAATGATAAGGAATTTTTCTTCAAGATAAAATAGCATCAAAAATCTGACGAATATCCACAGTCAATTTTTCATTCAAAAAAATAAGTCTTTCCTCAAAAATCAGAGATATTCTGCTCAAAAATCAAATTGCTATATCAGAGGGATCCTTATCTTTTTGATAAAGACTAATAGTACAAAAAATATTTACTTATCTCTGATAAAAAAATCAGAATAACTCCAAACTTTCAAAGGTTGCTGATCAGAAAATTTTAGAGAAAAAAACATTTTTTTAACAAGAGAAGAATCCTTTAACATATCAGCATAGATTACAATATCATCTGATTTAATATGATACTGCTCCTTATCAATAAACACAAGATTAGTATAACCTAAATCCTCAAGCAGCAAAGATAAATTATTCATTCCTAACTCTTCAATACCCAAAAAGTACAATTTTTCATATTTTTTTACTTTAATTCTAAAAAGAATTTTTGAAATTTTTCTTTCCCTTGTGAAATAATTCAAAGATGATCAACTATTTTTCAAATCTTTATGCCAATCAATGTGTTTCAATCAAAATAGTTTTCAACTTTTCCATAAAATCAGGATCTTCCTGATCAAGCAGAATTCATTTTTTCTGTTTTACATACCAGAGAGCATTATTTTTTTGATCATGAGTCCAAGGAATAGGAATCATTATCATCTTAATTCAAAATAAATCTTGTTCAGCTAAAGAGGTCGTACCTGCTCTCGTTATAACCAAATCTGATGTTTCATACAACATTCCAATCTCCTTTTGTGTACAAAAATCTTTAACTTCTACATTTTGAAAAGATAAAAACTGAGCTTTCAAATCCTGATTCAGCTGTCAAAGTACAACAACAAAATTTAATTCTCTTAATTTTTCTTCAGTATTTAAAAAGAGTTAATAGGGTTCATAAATAGTTTTTGCTCACTGTGAACCTCACATTACCAAAACTTGAGTATTTTCAGTTTTTACTAATTTCTTTTCAGGAATCAAATCTTCTGACAAAATTTGTCCAACAATAATTCAATCCTTCAATACCTCTGGGAAAGCTAAACAAAAATTATGAGAAGAAAAAAATTAGAAGCAATACGATTTACAAGTCATGCACGAGTATCTGACTCATGAACAAGAATTTTTTTCTCAAAAATCCAAGCTGCAACTACCACAGGCAAAGCAACATACCCTCCCTTGCAAAAACTACATCTATCCTAAATCTAAGAAGATAAACCAAAAGATTGTAATATTCCTATAGTAAACTTAAAAAGATCCCAAATATTTTTTTCAAAAAGCTTCTAATCCTTTTTCTCTCCTCCATTTTCCAGATAAAAGAGGTAAAAAGTCAGATTTTTCATTTGCTTTTTGTAAATCTGAAACTGTTTTTCCTCTAGACTTCTTCTACTCCCTGCCCAAAAATGATCTCAAACCTGTTCCTTATGATACTTATCCAAATATTGAATCATACTCTTAATCGGAAAAAGTATGTCCTCATGTTCCTCCTCCAGCTCGTAAAAATATTAATTTTTTTCTTCATTAATTTTAGGAAAAAAACTAAAAAAATCTGACATTATTTTTCCAATTTTTTTCTAATTTATCACAAACCTGTCTAAAAGTACAGTTTTCACACTTTTTGTTTTTGAAAAGTGCGAGAAAAATACAGTACTATCTAAGGGTTCATTAGCCAAAAGGATCTTCATTAACCAAAAATTTCTTTTGAAAATCAACATCTTTTTCTAATCTTTTTGTACAATATCATCAATATCCTCTTGTAACCTCTCCTCCATAAACAGACAAAGAAGGTAAATAAACCTCATAAGCAGAAATTTTAGTGTTTATCAAATTAGTTTTTCCTTTAGTTGCTTTTTAATAATAATTTCAGAGCATATACCTTAAGCTGATCCGTCAATGCTGAAGAATCAAAAGGATCCTTACCTGTTTTCCAATCTAAAATCAGATATTCATTTTCTCAAACAACAACTCAAAAAAATCTGGACTTGCCATAATATTTACATTACTTAAACTAGCTATTCACTCCAAATCAATCCTCATCGCATCAAAAATCTGGAAATCTAGGATGCTCAATATATACCAAATACTTCTTCTTTATAAAATCTATTACCTTTTTCACCATTCCGAGAGAATAAATTGATCAAGATTATTAAGAACTTTCCCAATCACCTCCTCCAATCTATCATCTACATTTTCTCAATAAAAATGCTCACTTAATCATCAAAAAATCATCAAATTTAAGTTCAGAAAAAAATCTTTATTTTTAGAAAAATTGAAACTCTTCCCTCATCTCCTGAGCTATATGCAACTTTATAGTATCAACATCAACTGGATTTCAAGACTGAACTGCATTAAGATAATCAGAGATTAAATAATGAGTTTTTCTCCCATCCACATTTCTAAAGATTTACAACGTTTCAATATTTGTGCCTCTTTCCAAAAAAATCTGGATAATCAGACCTAAGAGCTGTAGTATAATAATTCAGATAATATTTCTTTTCACAATATTCCAAAAAGCGTAATCCTAGTATTTGACCAGCTTAACTTATGTCTATGTTTTTATCATATTAGCAAAAGAAAAATAAAATATCATCTTATTTTTTTAATATAACTAACTGATTGTCTGTAAAAGTCCAGCAACTCCAATCATAGCTCAATTATCCGTAGAATAAACCATTTTTACAGGAGAAAAAAAGGAAAAATTCAGATTTTTCTTGTTTATTTCTTCAATAACTTCTGATAACCTCTGATTTGCCGAGACTCAACCAGCTATTGCAATACTCCCTGCTCAAAATTCCTGAGCTGCCTGAATAAGTTTTTTTGCCATTACCTCAACAACAGCCTCTTGAAATTCATAAGCAATATCACAGATGAGCTGATCTGTTAATTCAATACCTTCCTTTTTCAATTTTTCTAAAAGAAAAGAAACCTGACTCTTCATTCCTGAAAAACTAAATTCATATTTGTCATGAGAAAGAAAAATCCTCTTAAATTTTACTTGTGGATTTGATCTTCCCATTTTTGCCTTTTTGTCCAATCCAAGATCCTCCCGGATATGGACCTCAAAGCATTCTTGATACCTTATCAAAACATTCTCCTGCAGCATCATCTAAAGTACATCCAAGCTTACTAATAATAAAAGCCTGCAAATTCTTCCTGATGAAAACGAGAATAATAATCAGACTTTTGTTCTGTCTTTTTCTCTATCAAGTACATATCATTATGTCAACCTGATGCTGTCAAAATCACAAGAGGAAATACTATATCACTAAGTTTTTCTCAAGTAAAATTGAAAAATATGTCCATGAATATGATGAACAGGGATTACTTTTTTTGTCAAAGTAGGTTCAAAGCTCAAAAGCAACGGTCTTACCTACCACCAAAGATCCTGGAAGTCAAGGTTGAATTGTCACTGAAATTGTGTCAACTTTATTAATTTTTCCCAACCTATAGTTTGCAATATCGCGATAATCTTTTTCACTATGTAATCTAGAAGCTAATTCTGGAACTACTCATCAAAATTTCTGATGTTCAGAAATCTGAGAATAAGCTAACAAATCCTCTACACGAAATACTCAGTCTTGATCACAAGAAACTATTGCTAAAGAAGTATCATCACAACTAGTTTCTATTGCCAAAGTTTTTCATTTGAAGCTTAATACCAAATTAAATTACCTTGACTATATGATTTTTAAGCTCAAAAAGAGAAAAATCAAAAAAAGTCTAACTCAAGAATAAAAAGTCAGACTTTTTATTATGTTTTACTTTCCTTTCTTTGTCAAAGTCAACATCAAATATGCAGTAGGAACCGCAACAAATATACTACTAAGTGTAGAAGCAACAACTCCTATACCTACAGTAAAAAGCAAAAGTCGCTAATACTCCAGATCAAAAATACCATCATTGCAATCAATACAAGCAATGTTGACAATGAAGTACCCATAGATCTCTTCATAGTTTGCCAAATACTATCATCAAACACAGAAAGAAGTTGATTACCTTTGATGTCTTTATGTGCCAACATATTCTCTCTTACTCTATCAAAGATAATAATAGTATCATTGATACCATAACCAATAATTGTCAAAAATCGCAATAATAAATACTGTATCAATCTGAACTCTAGCATCTATCATCATCCAAATACCATAAGCTCCAGCTGGGAAAACTTACACTAATAAGAGTAGTCAAAACTACTACTACAGCCAAAATTGCTGGAGAAATTTGTTTTCTGATAGTTCCAAAAAGAAAAAAATCATATAGATAACCATAGCAATAATACCAAATCCTAGAGCTTGACTAGCTGTTTCTTGCATATAATCTCCTACACTAGGACCAATAATAAGCTTGATCAATGATCTCTTCTGTAGAATCAATATACTTTGATTCCTGCAAAAGAGAGGAATAAGCTGAGAAATCTGATTTACTTGTTCATCATTCTCAAATCTTTGATTAAGTTTTTACTGATACTTGAGTATTTGACTTTTCAAGTCAAATTTTCATTTTAGGGAATCCTTTATCTACCAAATAATTACTTAAATCTTCCTGAAATTTAGCATCATCAGAAATTTTTCCCTCAAAAGTAATACTCACTCCTCCTGTAAATTCTTCTGAAAAACTGAGCATTAAGTATAAATACAATCCAAGAAATAATCATACCTGCAACTCAAAGAATAAGCCATAAATACGCATTCTTTACAATACTAAAAGGTTTCTTCATCTTGACAAAAAGAAATAAATTTGAATATAATGTATCTTTTTACCTTTATTTTTCAAGTTAAAAAAGAAAAAGTCAGATTTTGTTCTTTTTCTCCTTTTTTGAAAGTTAATATATTATTATTTAAGATATTTTTAGCTTATTTTGATTGTGTTCTTCTAATGTTACTCCATAATAAATTTTTTTCCCTGATTATCATGCAAATAGAACAATGCATCTGTTTTTTTGATAATTAAACAATGCATCCAAAGTAGCAATACTTGGAGAAGAAATAGGAGTTGGCATAAGACCTATATTTTTGCCTAGTATTATATAAATTTGTAGCATCTGAAAGATTTGAGGGGATAGCATCTCTACATTGACTATAAGGAAGCTTTTAATCAATAACACAAAGTTACATCTGCATCTAACCTCATCCCTGCAAACAACCTGTTAATAAAAGATTCCTGCAATAAGTGGCTTTATTTGTTTGATTTTTTTCCTCATTTTTCTATGACAGAAGCCAAAAATCAATGCACGATAATTAGTTAAATCCAATCATTGAGGAGTAAACGTAATAAATTGATCACGATACTTTTTCCATACCTTATTATCAAAAGTTTTTCAAGTTGCATTTTTATAACCTTTTCAACAGAAGCTCACTGCTGATCAAGAAAATAAGTATCTGGATATAGAAACCTTCCAAACTCTTCCCTCAGGCAATAATGCTAAAAACTAAATTCTGATCTCATTTTTTTCTATAAATTGCTGATCTTGTACTTTTTGTAAATAAACACCAGCATTAAAGAAATTATTCTTCGTCAAATACTGATCAATATCATAAATAGACCATCATTCCAAAAATGTTAATTTCGTATGACTTAATTCTGGTCATTGAGCTATAAAAATTCATCAACTCAATTTAGAATAACTACCACTTAAATGATAAATTCATTCTTGTAACTTAGGTAAATCACGAGAATGATTTCTCATCCAAAAATTTCATCATTATTTTTTTGAAAACCTGACAAATGTCAATAAAATTTAGAAAAAGTTTCTCATTTTGAAATTTCAATCCTTGTACCTGGTTGATAAAAAAATTTTTGCTATTATAACTAGCTCCTATAATATAAAAAAACTCCTATCACTAATAAAAAAAGAAATCAAAACAACAATACAAAAAACTTAGACTTTTTCTTTCTTTTTCTAGATTGATACAACATCAACAATAAAAACAAACTAAAAACCAGACTTAAAACCACTTTTTCTTTTTTTAAAGATTCGGACAATCAAAAACTCCCATAACTATCATAATCACTAGCAAAATCAAGAATGCATAAGGACTATCAGCCAAAGGTAATTGTACATTCATTCCAAACATTCCACTAATCATAGTCATTACTCCAATAATCACCGTCAAAATAGTCAAAATTCAGACATTTGTATTTGTCATCATATTAGTAAGAGTATTGAATATTTCTCAAATAGAATCTATATTTTTCATGAATAATGAAATATATCACAAAATTTTACTTGTTTTATACTCTAGATCCTCAAAATATACATCCAAATCTCCTTCATAAAAAAATTTTGCAGTTGCCTTTTGTAGTTCTACTAATATCTCTTCATGAGGAGTAAATATTGTTTTTCAAAAGAACCGTATTTCTCTTTTTAATCAAAACTTTCTTAAGAAAAATTTGCATCAACAAAATTTTTATCAAAAAGCTTGCTTTTTCCATTTCCATTAAATCTAAATTGAATTTATTTAATCCAATTAATACCTTATCATACATCACATCGATAATTTTATAGAGAATATAATAAGGAGAAACCTTATATTCTTCAGCATCATCTCACTCTTCTCTAATTTCTGATATATATTCTTGTCTGATTTTTCTCAATATTATTTGTCGGATATTTAGTAATTGTAATAATAAAATCTTTTACCCAATATAATATTCATTTCATTTTGAAACATATTTTTCTAATTTTTCATTATACTTTGGAAAATGCATTACCAAAAAAATACAATCATCATAAATATCAATTTTATCATGAGCACTAGGTTCTAAAAATATCTTGTTCAACCATTTCATGCAAATCTAATCCTTTTTACCATATCTTCTAGTTGTCTACGATCAGGTCTAGAAAGATAGATCCACTTCATTTTCCCTATTTTAAGAGTTGTTGTACTCATACTTCACAGATCAAAAATAAAAGAATTAAATAAACTATACTTTTTCCATAATGAAATGCAAAAGAAATAACAAAAATCTGAATTTAAATCCAGACTTCCATCAAGATTACCTAGAGCGGGACTTGAACCCGCACGACCGTGAAAGTCACCAGATTTTGAGTCTAGCATGTCTACCAGTTCCATCACCTAGGCTTATTTGACTTTCTCAGTATAGTAAAATCCCAAGAAAAAAATCAAAACATTTTTATACAAAAATCAGTTTTTCACTTTTTTTACACAAAAAAACAGAGAAAAAACTAAGCTAAACCTCAATAATTTCCAAATCTTTTTCCTCCTTTTCTTTTTTTAATTTTCTGAGTAAAAATCAAACCTGTAGGACCAACTATCAAAGTAATCACTCAAAAACACTAGCAATATCTCAAAAGAAAACACCATGAGCTCAATCATTAGCAAGGAGAGTCTTCCCTATAACCAAAGATACTATACCTATTACAAATAAAATAGCTCTACTAAATTTAACATGAGTCGGCACTAATCCATAACACCAAACAACATACAAAAGACAAAGCTATTAAAATAGCATATACAGGATAATTAAATTCCTGATGAGACATTTGTACAATACTTTGACCGATTAATAAATTATAAAACAAAAATCCTACAAATATTCAAAAAACAAAGAACAAATAATCTTTTAATATAATCCTTCATCCATTAAATTAATATAATAAACAATCACAAGTTTATAAAATTGAAAAAGCTTTTTCAAGAGAAAAATCAACAAAGCTTTTTCATGATTAAATAAAATATATAAATTTAAAAAAAGATAAAAAAATGATAGTAAGAAAAAATTATAGTTTTTTTGTGAATTGATGATATTTTTATTAGAGATAAAGAAGATATTTTTTTCTTTTTTTGTTCTGTGAAAAAGTGAGTTTTTAAAAAGGTGAAAAAAAGAAAAAATAATTTTTTTATTTAGATAATATTTTTGTTAAAAATAATGTGAAAAACTTTATTTTTTTCTTTTTATAAAAATTGAAAAAAATTTGAGTTTTTCACAAAATTGATTTTAATCAGAAATCATAGTTATTTACTGTTTTTGTTTATTATCTTCTATTTTTCTTTTTCACATGTTTTTCATAATAAAAATTTATGATATTCTTCTGCTATGTTTCCATTTTTGATAAAAGGGATTCCAATTAGCAAAGCCATTTAGTATATATAAAAACTTATTTCTTCAAGTTTTTGATTTGAAGAAAATAGTAAGGGAACCTTTTTTCTTTACAAATAATGATAGTTGTTCTTTATAACTATTTTGCAGAGATGATAAAGTTTCATTTTGTATAAAACTATCCAAACTTATTTTCTTAATTTTTCCATAATAAAGCTGATAATTGAGTGTTTTAGTAATTGTAGAAAAAGAGAGTTTACTTTGGGGGATATTTCAAAGAGATTTCATGAAGGATCTTGAATTGCAAGGATACTGCTATCTTTAAAAATTTCTATTCTCATTTAGTAGAGAATATTGTATGTTTTGGCTCTCATTATAAGGAAGAATAAAAGAAAAAATTCTGACTTTGAATTCGTTTTTGCTGCTGAGAACTGGATCGATCAATAATAGAATATAAAGGAATCCTCAGAATCAGTATTTAAATAGTGAAGATAATAATTACGAGATTCTATAAATTCAGAGAGATTAAGAGGCTCCCTATAGATCATAAATATTTCAATACTTATCATAAAAACTAATATACTCAAACTAAGTCATAATTTTAAATATCTAGTAAGTGGAATATAATCAAATGTACTAATATAAATTAAAACACAACTTAGATAAAAATTATAAATTCTCATTGGCTAAAAGTTGAGCTCTGGTTTAATTAACATAAGTAAAAATAAGATATCCCTCTATGATCAGAAGTATATTTTTAAAAGTATATATATCTTGTTTGTGCCATAAAATAGGAAGAATAAACCAAATAGAGAAAATAATATAAATATAATGGAATAATTTAAAAATCGACTTTGTAAATTTTCATACTGAAAATGAATAATCAACAAAGTGATTATAATAAAAAAATATAACTAAAAAAGCTAAATAAAGCTGATTTCTGATCAGCATTCATCTTAATTCAGTACTATAATAATAAAACAATTAAATTATAAAAAACAGTTTTTGCAATTTTTGAGTTTTATAGTATACTTGGGTGTTTTATTTTTATTATGAGATAATAGAATATGGAAAATAAACTTTTTAAACATTATTCAAGTAGTACAAGATATTAAGGATATTAAAAATTCAGGGAGCGACCAATATTGCAAAGTCAGCTTTTGAAATTTTAATTTCTGAATCTAAAAATCAGACTTTTGCTTCAAAAGAAGAATTCCTAGAATTTATACAGCAAGCAATGCAAATGCTGATTGAAGCAAGACCAACCGAACCTATGCTTTTCAATGGAATGGATTATATTAAAGCACAAATTGCAACATTAAAAGAAGAAGATTGCCAACAAGTACAAAATAAAGTAATTGAATCGGCAACTTATTATCTCAATCTTATCAAAGAAACAGCAGAAAGAGCAATCCTAAATGGTCTATGAGTAATCCAAAATGGAGATAATGTATTAACACATTGTCATAGTACTTCAGCAGTAAAAACACTAGCTTTACATAAGATAAAAGGACTAAATTTTAAGGTTTTTAATACAGAAACTCGTCCTCTTTATCAAGGAAGAAAGACAGCAAAAGATTTGATAGAAGAAGGAATTGATACAACAATGGTAGTCGATGGAGTTGCTCCTTTTTGATGGATGAAGAAAGTGGAACTGATTTAATGATGGATTGTGTAATTATTGGTTGTGATGCTATTAAGTTGGATGGTGGAGTTATCAATAAAGTAGGAAGTTATGCAGTAGGGTTATCTGCCTTGTTTGCAAATGTTCCAGTATACATTGCTGGTAATTTATTAAAAGTAGATGTTCATGACACAATCCAGATAGAACAAAGACATTCTCATGAAGTTTGGGAAGATGCACCTGAAGGATTAGATTTTCTTAATTTTTGCATTTTGATAAAATCCTCCAAAAATTTATTCGTGGAATTATTACTGAATTTGGAATTATTAAACCAAGGGAAATTAGATCTTATATTGAAAAGTATTATCCTTGGATGAAAGTTAAGAAGGAGAAAAAAAGTAGAAAATAATAAAAAGAGGTCTAAAAGCAGACTTCTTTTTTTATTTGTATATTTATGATAGATTCTATAAGCTGGGGCGATTGACGGGAATCGAACCCGCGACCCTCAGGGACCACAATCCGATGCTCTAACCAGCTGAGCTACAATCGCCATCGCTCCACATAATGAGGGAATTACTCCAGGAAAATGCAAGCGATTTAATATAAAAATTCTTCCATTAAATCTTTAAGAAATAGAAACCTGATTTTTTTCTTCAGCAGATGAGAATGAACTGATAATATACTGTTCAAAAAAGAACTTGATATTGTGAAAGAAGATCGTCTAAGTCTTTTTCTAAACGAATTTCTCCATCCGGTCCATTTTGATCATAAAATTTTCCTGATGAATCTATAAATGCGACATGCTGACTTCTTTTTCATTATCAAAAAGTTGGAGTATTTTATACTCTTGTGAAAAAAATCATTTAATGAAAAAAACTTCCTTTATTGCATCTGAAGTATCCATAATTCTTTCATCAATTTTACCTTTAATTTCTGCTTTTCTAAGTTTTAAATCATCAATATTTTTAAAAATTCTTCCTCACTATTTTTTTAGTCAAGCATAAACAAAACCATAACAATTACTTGAAAAAAATTAGACATCTATTTTTCTATAAATAAAAGGAATATAATAAAAGTATATTCAGATTTTTAAATTTTTCAAAAATCCTTTTCTTTCTTAAATTTTGCAAAAGAGAAATCTGATTATACTTAAACAGTAAATTTTATATTTATATTTACAAAAAATGACAAATACAAAAGAACTCATGAAAACGCTAAATGCACATCAACTGCTTATGTTAATTTGGAGCTTCAAATCCAAAAATGGGCAATATATGCTTTGTGCCTTTCATTTACAACCAGGAAAAACTCAATATTCTTCAAGCTGCTTGTGAAGTAGCTGCTGAATCATCTACAGGGACAAATTTTCCTTGTTGAGACAGAAACTGCTTTTTCAAAAGAGATGAATGCTCTTGTTTATAAAGTAGAGGAAGAAAAAGAACTCGTATGGATTGCTTATCCATGGAGACTCTTTTGATAGAGGAGGAAATGTTCAAAAATATTCTCACTTATATTGCAGGAAATGTCTTTGGTATGAAAGAAGTTAAAGCTTTGAAGTTGCTTGATGTATGGTTTCCACCTGCAATGCTTGAACAATATGATGGACCAAGTTATACCCTAGCAGACATGAGAAATTATCTAGGAGTTCATAATAGACCAATCCTTGGAACCATTATTAAACCAAAAATGGGACTTACCTCTGCTGAATATGCTGAAGTCTGCTATGATTTCTGGGTAGGAGGTGGAGATTTCGTGAAGAATGACGAGACCTCAAGCAAATCAGGATTTTTTTGTCCTTATGATAAAATGGTAAAACACGTAAAGGAAGCTATGGACAAAGCAGTAAAAGAAACCTGACACAAAAAAGTTCATTCATTCAACGTCTCAGCTGCAGATTATGACACTATGATTGAAAGATGTGAAATGATTAGAAATGCTGGATTTGAACCAGGATCATATGCATTTTTGATTGATGGAACTACCGCAGGTTGGATGGCAGTACAGACCTTGAGAAGAAAATATCCTGATGTTTTCATCCACTTCCATAGAGCTGGACATGGTGCATTTACCAGACCAGAGAATCCTATTGGATATTCAGTACTAGTGCTTTCAAAGTTTGCAAGACTTGCTGGAGCCTCAGAATTCATACAGGAACAGCAGGAGTAGGGTAAAATGGCAGGTGATAAAGCCGAAGATGTAACAGCAGCTGAAAAATATTAGATATATGAAAAAAACTGGACATATTTTTGAACAGTCTTGGGGAACAATTCCTGAAACAGATAAAGACTTTATTGAGCTCGTTCAGAGAGACGAAGACAATGAAGAGGTTTTGAGAGATGATAGTTGGAGAGCTATTAAAACATGTTGTCCTATTATTTCAGGAGGGCTCAATCCTACACTTCTCAAACCATTTATTGATCTGATGGGAAATGTAGATTTTATTACTACAATGGGAGCTGGTTGTCATGCTCATCCAAAGGGAACTCAAGCAGGAGCTAAAGCATTGGTTCAAGCTTGTGAAGCATATCAGAAAGGAATAGATATCCATGAATATGCAAAGAATAAACCAGAACTTGCTGAAGCGATCGCATTCTTTGAAAAAAACCAGAAACAAAAAGAAAAATGAGCACATTGAGAATTGCTGCTTAGTTGAAAAAAACTCTCTAGTTAATCTAGAGGGCTTTTTAAATATCAATTTTTAAAAACTATTCCAATCCATAGATTTTTTTCCCTTCAGGTTTTTATGTGTATCTCTTTTTACAGCAGGATGCAAATCTCCCTTGGAAGAAATAAGAGGAAAGTCTGATTTTTTTCTTCATAGTATTTCTTTTTCGAGGACAAGTTTTTCAATGATTACTTTTTCCTTCAAAGAAAAATAAATCCTTGGCCAGAGAAAAACCTCTATATTTTGCATAAATTTCTTCCAAAGAATCAGTGAAAACGTTAACTTCACCGTCAGATTTTTTTCTATTTTTTTACAGCAAATTACCTTATTTTCATCTTGTTTTTTTGAGTTTTTAGATTATTTTTGCATAATTTCGTAAGGTCTGATTGAGAAACTTAGGTCAGATAATTTTGCATATGCTCAATACAGTCTTTACAGGTTCGATCAAAAGGAATTTCAAAACTTTTTTTGAGAGATGATGTCTCAGGTATCCATTCCTGCATCCATATGCATAATAGTAATTCCACTTTCCTTCTCTTGATTAAGAAAAATTGTTTTGGATAGGGACTTGCTCAGCGATATTTAGGAAGGAGAGATCAATGTACATTGATCGGTCAAAAAACAGGAATATCTAGTATATTTTTGAGGGATAATTTTTCCATAAGCAATCACTACAAGGAAATCAGGCTTTACTGCATAACCGATCAAAAAGTTTTTCCTTCTATAGATTTTTCAGGATTAATTTTTGTTGGAGTTTGAATCTTGCTATCACTAATCCCTAGTTTTTTGCATGAGTTTTTATAATATTTTCTTGAAGTGTTAATCCCCTTCCAACAGGTTTATCTGGCTGAGTAACGATTCCAACTACTTCAAATCTTGGATCAGCAACTAGTTCATCCAAAAATGGCGTTCCTATTGGAGCAGAAGATATAAATACAACACGATAGTGTTCTGGATCATAGATTTTTATGCATACTTGGTAGACAATGTAAAAATTCTGTCAATAGACATTGGAAATCAGTTCAAAAATCAATATCTTTTTAGCGTTCTAATTGAATATTCACTACAATGAGGTTCATGAGAACATATCTTGCCCTTAAAAATAAAAGGAGAGAATACCCTTGTCTGGAGAAATGGTTTTTGATAAATTTTTATTAGGAAAAATTACTATTTTGGGAGTATTTTTATCAAATAACATAAAAACTTCAAAAAAATAATTCAGATTTTTGGAGTTTTTAATTTTATTCATTTTTGCTATTTTTGATTAAAGAATTCAAATATCCTATTGTTAGTCAGTATAAACTAAAAGAATATATAATTGACCATGCTATCTTCAAAAACATGCAAAAATAATCACATTACCATCAATGCTAGGAGTCCCTGTTGTAATGCATTTAAGATATTTAATAATTTCTGGTGAATTTGATCTTCCTTTTTTTGTTTTTTTCTTTTATTTGTTTTTTTGCTCTTGAAAAAAATATTCCCATAACTGCACACCATAGAGAAAACCTATAGTTCCCATATCGATCATTAGCTGAAGATAGTAGTTTTCAGGAAGTTGTGTTCATCAATGATGAATTGCAGGTCAGGAGCTTCCTAGTCAAACTCATAGAGGATGTTCAATTACGCTACTAATTCCTCAGAATTTTTCAATGTGAACACGAGTTGAATCCCATTTCAAATACTTAATCCAATAACAGAAATGATTAAAGCGCTGATTCATCAAATAAGAATTTTTTTGTGTTTTATAAGTTTATTGAAGTTTACTAGAATTATTGCCAAAGCTCCTCATATTAAACCAGCTCTAGATAATGTTGCCCCAAGAGTAATAATCCAAAGAATAATAATTATAAAGCTGATCCATTCAGTCTTTTCTCGTTTCTTTTTGAAAAAAATATTATCAATTGGAAAGAGTTGCCAAAGGAGTGGAAGAAAAACTACTAGGAAGTAAGCATAATTATTTGGTCAAGAAAAAGTCCTTGTCGTCTCAAACTTCACTTAAAACCTGTTAAATAATAAATAGGGAGGATTAACCCCAAAATGAAAATCATCTAATCCTCAGTATCCTATATGGTAAAAACCATTCTGGTTTTAGAAGCTTTTAGAAACTGCCAAATTCGCCCGATAACAACAGTAAATACTAATCCCCATTTCACCAAATTAAGCCAGTTTATAACTCTTTTTCTGATCTATTATTTTCTTTCTCTAGAAAAAAAGCCAATACCAATTGATCATAAAAGGATAATAAAATATCGAAAACCATATTTTATTCCGATAAGGATATCTGTAATATTTTTATCAAAAAATAAACCATGAAAATAAAAGTAAATCAAATAAGAAAAAAATAACTCAGATTCGCATTTTTTTATTCGCTGAGAAAAATAGGTTTTTCCAAAAACTTAATATGTAATAAAAATAGAACAAATAATTATCCATATTCAATCTCTCATAATTGCTATTTTTTTCTGGTGTAATAATTTGAAGTCAAAAATCAAAAAAATAACAACAAAGATTTGATAAAAAATTTGACTTCCTATAAAAAGAAAAAAAGAATAGAAATCATCTTTATACACTTATAAGTAAAGATTACTCTGATAAAATTATTATAAAGTGATTATAAAATGCAAGGAAAAAAATAGGAACATTAGTATTTTTAAAAATTCTATTTTTGTGTGAAAATGTAAAAAGAGTAATAAATTCACAAATAAAGTGAAATTATTATTTTTTTGACAATATTGTGAAAATAACTATAATTAATTAGTAAAATATTAAATTTCGAGAAATATAAAAATTATAGAAATTCACTAAAATTGTGATAGTAGAAATGTGAAAAATGTAAGAAATTCTCTGTTTTTAGTGAATTAGTGAAATTTAATAATTTTTGTTTTAATTCACTACTTTTTATGAAAAATGCTTCATCCAGGTAAGGAAATTATGATGAGGTTACAGGATCTGGGGATTACTCAGAAGTCTTTTTCAGAAACAATTGGAAAAAGAGTTAGTGAAATAAATGAACTAATAAAAGGAAAAAGAAATATAACTATTGGTTGGGATTTTTATTTTATCTAATTTTTTTCACACAGAATATAAATATTGGGTTTTAAAACAAATTGATTATGATTATGAACAGTTTTTTTAGCTGAAATGGATTTAAAGGAGCAATTTATAGAGAGAAAAAGAGAAGAGATATAGAAGATAATTCTTCTAGAAAAGAAAATAATGAATCTATTTATAATAATATGGATAATTTTCAAAAAAGAGAAGTCTCTTGATGAAATATGTATCCAAGTGCTGAAAAATAGTGAATATTTAAATACAGAAAAGAAAAAAATTGAGTTAATAATTCAATAGAAGAAAAACAACAAAAACAATCTATCTCTACAAATTATCTTCAAGAAGATGTCTTCAAAAAAATTTCTAAAGATTATATGTAATTTTACTATTGGAAGATATTGGAGTAATATTTTTCAAATTTTCTGTAAACAATAAAAGAAAAATGAAGTCTAGATCCTATTCCTTCTTTACATTGAGAAAGTGTTTCAAAAATTTCGTTTAATGTATAGTTGGTCCAAATAAAAAATATCTTTTTCTCCATTAATGCCATGTTCTTTTTATGGTTTTTGTATCAAAATTTAGATCACAAGGGAAATAAATGATATTATCACCTTTTTACTTCTCATTTTATACTGTTCCGTTTTTTTAGGTCTAAAGAGGGACTAAGGTTTATGAGAATAGTATCTTTTTATAGTATTTTTCTTAGATTGCCAATATTCTATGATGTTGAAACTAAAAATCGTGATATTGTTCTAATTTTTTTACTCATTTTTCATAAAAATATACTGACAAATATGGAAGAATGTTCTTCTCTAAGTAATAAATATTTAGCTTTTTACTAAAATATTTGTCAATCGTTTTTGTTAATATGACTTCCTAGTCCTCACCAAAGCGCAAAATTTCCCTTTAAAAATAGTTTTCATATAGAGTAAAAGAATATTCCAGCCATTGTGAGGAAAATCTCTACTTTCATCTATAACTTCACCTCCTCCAAAGATTTTAAAAGAATCCTTAAAGGGTGGTTTCCTAGTATGATATTTAGGGTACATATTCCATTTTTTTGGCATTTTTGAAAAAAATTTTGTGCTGTTTATTGAAGTATTCTTCTGGACAAAAATATTTAATTTTTTTCTCGATCAATCCAAACTCCTCTTGTACTGTAAAAATCATTAAGAAAAATTCTGATTTTTCTTTTGTCGTTCTTGCATTCGATCAGTATTTCCCACTTCTATAATAAGTTCTTCTACTTTATAACGAGAAAAATTTCTTCAATAACCCCCAAAAAGGAGGAGCTCATCTCCAAAGTTTTTGTATCCATAATAGCCTTTGAGGGTAAATTCTCATGTTTTATTTCAAAAATATTTCAAAAATTGTTTTTGCAAGTATAATCACATTATCAAAGAGGCTTGCGATAGTTAGAGGTCCCTACACCTCAAGGAACTGGAGTAATGTGTTTTATCTTGTCTTTTACTGATTCAAAGTCAATATCACCAGCGGGCTTACCTTCTTTATGTCAATATCAAATATCAATCAAAAATTTGGTCCCCCTTATTATTTATATGTTTTTCATTAATAATGTCTATAACTCAAGTTCCACAGAAGAGATATTCAGCATTTTTACATCCTTCTTCAAGTTCTTCAGGAGTAGACGAGATATCAAAGCACTGAACGATAGCTCATCTTTTTATCGCTTCTAGAGCAAGAGGCTTTCCAACAATAATGCTCTGTCCAATAATTGCAACTCTTTTTTTCCTTTCAAGTCTCCTAATTGGGTACGAATCAAGCAGTGTGAAAAACTGCTTTTTGGTGTTGCTGGAGAAAAATCTATCATATCACAAAACCCTTTTCCCAATTAAACTTCCACCTAGTCAATCAATGTCTTTATCTTCCCTTATAGATTGTAAAGGTTTAGTTTATATTCAGAAAAACTATCAGGAAGTGGAAGTTGAATCATAATACCTATACATTTTTCATCTTCATTCAAAAAAAGATATTAGTTCAAAAATTTGATTAACTTCACTATATTTTTGAGTTCGATTTTTAGTTCAGGGAAATGACTAATGTCTTGTTCTTTTTCTTGTCAAAAATAAAGGTTTGAATTCATATTTCTTCTGCATATTTTTTTGCTTGTAGTGGACATAGGTTAACAAAGAAGAATTTTCTCAAAAATAAAATTGCTACATATTTTTGCATTTTTCCCAAAAAGGAGAGGAATCTGACTTTTGAGGTTATCTTTTATTTTTTTCAGCTATTGGTTTTCCATAGAGAAGCATTATTATTTAATCAAATTAGATAAACTTGAATTAAGCATATAAATACTAATCTAAAAATCAAGAATTTAATAAAAAAACTCGGGTATTTTACCGAGTTATTGTTTTTAATTTTTGAACAAGGATATCTTGTGCTTTTTGGAGTTGATTGTCTACTCTATTCATTAAATATCCAGTCATATTGAGTTCTATTTCATAGTCAGGTTTAATTCCTTCTTTATCAATGCTTGTACCTTTTGGTCCAAATCGTTTTCCTACGGTATACTTCAGAGAGTCTTGATTATCGAGTTCCTGTAGGGTTTGAATGCTACCTTTTTCCAAAAAGATTTTGTTCAAACAATAGTACTTCAGATTTGTTCTTTGAGAGCAAGGGTTAAAATTTCACTTGCACTTGCACTTAATCCATTAACAAGGATAACAAGAGGATAATCTTTTAGTTCTGCAAATCCTTCGCTCTTATAGGTAGTATCTTTATAATTACGATACTTACTAATAACGATATCTTCTCCCTTAGGAATAAAGTGTCCTGCGAGTTCTACAGCACTTTCTAGTAGTCCTCATCAATTCCCTCTCAGATCTAAGATAATCCCTTCAACTTTTGATTAAGAAATTCTTTAACTGCTTGGTTCATCAGTTTATTGGTTTGGTCTCAGAAAATTGAAACCTCAAGATGTCAAAGCTTGTGTCAACTATAGTTTATAACCTTTTCTCTTACCGAAGGGATATTGATGACGTCTCTTGTCACTTCTTTTTCAAGATATTCATTGCTACCTGAGTTTGTTGTTCTTTCGATAAAGAGATTTATTTTTTTGTGCCTTTTTCTCATCTGATTTTGCTAACGGCTTCACTTGTTGTTAATCCTTTTGTTTCGCCAGTTCATATTAAGATGATCCTATCAAGAGGAAGTATTCAAGCTTCAAATGCTGGAGAGCCTTTTAATACTTCTTCTACTTGGATATAATAGTCTTTTTGCTTACAACAGCTCAGATTCCTTCAATATGTCCTTCTCATTCAAGTTCTTGTTGGAGTCCAGAATAACTTTCAGCATCTAGATAGACAGTGTAGGGATCTCCAATACCATTTGATATACGCTTTTCATAGCTTCTTTTATCATTTCCTGTTGTCCACTTTGGAGAAGTTGTTTATCAAAATATTCTCTTTGGAGAATTTGGTCAACTTTTTCTATAGGGCTGTATTTTTCTAAAATATTATACAAATAGGAAAAACTTTTGATTTTTCTCTGATAAGTAGTAGGGCACAAATTCCAAGACTCACAATTGTCCCTGCTAAAAATCATAAAAGTTATTGATTGTCGTTTTTTTATTCATTTATCTTGTATCTGAGGGTAAAAAATCATATATAGTTTATGTTTTTTTATGGATTATTTTCAATAAAAATGAAACAAATAAATAAGTCAGATTTTTTCTTGTTTTTCTGTTTATCAGACAAATTTATATGATCGATTGAAGGTATTGGCAGTTATTACAATGATTATCGATCATTTTAGGATATTATATCTTCCTGAGTATCTGTATTTAAGATTGATTGGAAGAATAGCATTTCCAATTTTTGTTCCTTGTCGGGTTTAATTGAAACTTTCGCCGAAGATGGAGCTTATTTTTTTATAGCAATAGGGCTTCAGATTCTAATGCAAATATGGTGGAAGTCCTTTTCTCTGCCAGGAGTAACAACAGGAAATATCTTGATTGTGATTTTTTGAGCGAGGTTATTACTGTTGTTAATTAACCAGTTTAAAAAGGCCTCTTTCTTTTGGTATATCTTTTTCCCTTGGGTAATTTATATGTTGTTTTATACAGATAGTTGAGTCTTGTTTACTCATAATATTCAGTCTATATTAGATTATGGAGTATTGGGATTCTTGTTTACTTTTTCTGGATTTTTTTCTAAGAAAGAGTCAAAATATTTTTCAAAAAAATCATTTCAGTGTTTTCTTTAGGGTGGCTTTTTGCTTCTTTTTATTTCAAATATACAGATTTTTCATTTTTGCAAGTAATGAAAGTCAGTTGTTTTCTGATGGTGGTTTATATGCTTTTATTCTCTCTTTTCTTTTTACAAGATTATCTTTTCGTATAAAAAAGAAAAAAATCTGACTTTTTGATTGTGGTTTCCCACTTAATCAGATTTTTTTATTTTATTTCCCATTACGCATTACATATTTATCGATTTCATATTTTTAGTGTTTTTTTGATGTGGTCTTTTATCTTAAGAAAATAGTTTGTGAGGGGAGTTTTTGATTTGCATTTTTAAACAAATCGCTACAATAATACCGTTGCCTCGATAGCTCAGTAGGTAGAGCGCACCCATGGTAAGGGTGAGGTCGCCAGTTCAATCCTGGTTCGAGGCTAAGTTTGTTGTTAGTTTTTTTGAGATATTCCTGTGCTATTGTATAGGATTTTTGTTATTTTCAGTTTTGAATCTCTCAAATTTTTAGGCCAATACTTACGAGACCTAATTCTTTTTCCCATGGATCTTTTTCTTTCCATATATAGGGTCGCCTACTATGGGATATCCAATCTCAGAAAGATGACTTCTAATCTGATGTCTAATCCCTTTTTAATTCTAATAAGAAGGGTTGAGGTTTTTTATCTTTGTGGTTATATTCTCGTTCTAGTATTTCAGTAATTCACTCTTGAGGAGAATTTTTATCTTGTGGAGGCTAAGATCAGATGAGATAACTACCATACGATCTGTTGAAAATTTATGATGAGCAATTGGGAAATTGATGGTGTTTCCCTTTTTTCTTTGATATAGTAGTTAATATCTCACCAAACTTGAGCAAGATAATATTTTTCTACCTTACCTTCACTTTGAAGTTTTTTTATATTCTTTTTGATTTGTGGGTTTTTGCAAAAATAAAGAAGACCTGTTGTTGGAGTATCTAATCTATTAAGGAGTCAGAATTCTTCTTCTTTTCAAAAAAATAGTGACTACCATTTTCTATAATTTCCATAATTTTTGTCCTCTTTTTTTCATTTATCATTTCTTCTAAAAATGAGAATTCCTGTCCATATGTACTATGCTTACCAGCCTGTTTCCATAGATAATAACAATATTGATCTTCATAAACACAATAGGACATTTACTGATTTAGTAAAATAAAAACGTCTCTGAGTATAGTGCTTTTTCTCCGGAAATCAACGAATTTTCCCTTGAATTTTCTCATAAAAATAACTAAGTTCTAATCTAAGAATTTACCTTATTGTTATTGAATAATTATGGATCTAAATAAAAGTGATGCTGATGGGGAGGGCCACAGCGACTCCACAGCTTAAAAATAGATTCTCTGAATATCTCAGTTGTTAATTTTTACGCTTGCTACCAATAGAAGATATAAAAATAATGATGGAAATCTGCTTTGAAGATACAGAATATCATAAGTGTGTAGCTTATGAAAAACAAGCAGATCTTTTAGCAACTTATCTAACAAAAGGAAAAAAACTCTATGTAGAGGGGAAACTTAGGACAAAAAAGTGGCAAGACTCTCAAGGACAAGATCGTTTTACTACAGAGATAGTTGTTGATTCGTTTATTTTTGGATAAGAGATCTGATTCCACTGGAGAGCCAATGGATTTTGATTCATCAGAGGATATTCCTTTTTAGTTATTTATATGGTTCAGGTGATGGTTAATTGGCAGAGAAGAATTACAAAGATAGTATTAGATTGATTTGATCTTGTTGTATTTTTGGTTTTTGTTTTAGGAGTTATTCTATTTATTAGATTTTTATATGAACTCCTTATACCGTAGTAGGGTATAGTATGAATCCAACCTTTGATCAGGGGGACCGAATTTTTGTAGAAAAAATTACTCAGAGATTTTTGAACTTTAGAAAGAGGGGATGTAATTGTATTTGTTCCTCCTGGGAAAAATATTCCCTTTCATTAAGAGAATTATAGGACTCCCTGGAGAAACTGTAAAATTTGTAGATAATCAGACTTATATTTGTAATTCTGATACACTAGAATCTACAATAAAGTCAAAAAAATGGAAACTCATGTTTTAAGTTGGATGAATCTTATTTGGGAACAGGAGCAGAGACTATTCCTCAACAATGATGGGATGAATTTGAGGTAAAGGGAGGATATTTTGCAATGGGAGATAATAGGTGACATACAACAGATTCTTTACACTGTTTTTTTCGCATCAGTGCTATAAAAGGAGCAAATTATGTAGTACCAAGTAATTATATGATAGGGAGGGTTATGTTTAGGGTTTTTCCAAAGGCTGAGATATTTTAAGCAATAACTATTATCCAGATGAAAAATCTTTTCAAATTTCGATACCAATCGAAAACAAGAAGCCTATCAAGAGGCAGTAGATAAATTTTTGAGAAGACAGAGTTTTGTTGCTCAAAAAAAGAGTGGATTGTTTTTATAGAAAAGGTTTTTTTACCAGTTTTTCATGGACTCTACTTTTTAGCTCTTCTTCTTTATGGTTTTTTTATTGTGGGTTCTTCTCGAGGGGTGATTTGGTATTTTATTGTTGCTATTTTTGGGATAGCTTATCTAATTGTTATTTCGCCAAATATTAAATATTATCTTGATTATAAAATGGATTTTTTTCATTGGTGACACCAATGTTTTTAACTAGATATAATCAATCGGGATTCTTTAAGAGGGATATTAAGTCAAGTAGTGTCAAAAAAACATAAAAAAACTATTTCAATTCAAAAAGATTCTTTTTGGTATAATTTATTTGATAATGGAGATTTGATTTTTTTCTCAGAGTGAGATAGAGCTGATCAAGGAGAAATAACCCTACATTATATTTATGATCCTGAAGAAAAAAAGAAAACAGATTACCCATATTATGAGACCTTAGTTTATAATTTTTAATTTTTGTACTTAGACCTTATGTCAGATATACTTCAAATGCCAGAAATTCCCTATGATTTGTATGATTCACCACAGGAGATATTGATAATTATTCCTCTTGGATGAGTTAAAAAGACTCTCTTAGACTTAATATACAAGATTATAGATTATTTATTGAATGAGAAAGGACATTCTCATCTCTAAAAAGAAAAATTTAGTGCCTGTAAAGGAAGATTGTTATTGGTGAGGAATATCCCTTGCAATAGATTTGCCTTCTCAAGTCTATTTTGATCAGATACATAGTAAATTAACTCCAGAAAAATATTCTACAGATTATTATTCCAAAGGCAAATATTCCAGACTCTATTCCCCTAGAAATTTCAAGATTAAAAACAAGCAATTATGCTTGTTTTTTTGTCTATAAGCTAAAGAGTTCTTTTGAAAAAAATAGATTCCTTGTTTCCAGATTTGTTGCTCATATTTAGCTTGGTATATTTTTATCGAAATCTGATCGATTATATAGGTCTCCATAAATCTGTGTTGTTGTCTTCTTTTTCTTAAAGTCTTCTTTTCCCTCTTTGATAAGATTAAAGAGTGGCATTAAATCACTTTGATAATAGAGTGGACTATATTTCTCCTTAATCATTTGATTAAAAGAGTTTAAAAGGCTTTACGATACATAGTATTTTCTGCTTTTAAGTAGAGGATCTGTTTTAGACCTAGGGATATTACGACATTTTTAGTATTGTATTTTCATAGACAATACACCGCTGTTTATTTTTTTGGGCAAATTTTTATGAGAATTGCAAGATCTTCTGTTGACTGCTGTGATAGAATAGTTTTGTCTTTTTGTAATTATACTTCCTTCTTTTTTTCTTTTCATAACAAAAGGTATCCAAAATCTGACTCTGATGAACAATACTTACACAGCTATGGTCATTTGAGAAGGAGAAGTTTCCTGTGATTCTCTTTTTTTCTCATGCGAGGAGAGTTCCGTGATTTTTTCTTTGTTTTTCCCATTAATAAGGAGAGAGAATCAACTGCTTAGATCAACATCTTCTTGGATATAAGATTGAAGTTCTATAAACTCTTTTCCTTGGTCTTTCCCTTTGGGATTTGGTAATATTGCGGTAATTTTAATACTTTCAAGTCAGAGTAAGATATTGTGTTTTTCTGCTTGTTTTTCTTTTGGTTTGGTAACATGCTATATCATAGAGATGGTCTTTTTGGAAAAGAGCAACGCAGCTTGATTTTGTGTTTGGAAGACTAAAGTTTCCTCTTAGGACAAGAGGATTGGTAATTGTTTGTTGTCCAAAAATGGCTTAAATCTATAAACTTTTCCTTTGCTATTTTCTAATTCTTCTAGGTCTAACGATTGATAGTTTTCTGTCCGATCAAAGACTAAAAATTCCCCATTGTTTGCTAAAATCTATACTCAGAAATATCTTTGTTTTTATTGAATATAGAAAGGGAAATACTTTCATTATTTTTGTCTGCGCCTTTGGGATCATAATCTATATGAGTGACCTTGATGACAAGATTTTTGCTATTTTCTTCTGCAGATTCTTCATTTTTCAAGATTATTTGGACAGTTAAGAGGACTTCGGAGTCAGACTTTTTTAGCTTTTGCTTGTGCCTGAGCAGATTGGAAATCAGCCTGTTTGCTATAAGCAGTTTTAAAGGTATATTCTTTAGCAAAACCTTCAGAGATGAGATGTTGATTGATTAGGAGATCATCAAGCCAAACATAAAGCAAGTTGTCTTCCATAGCTGTCATGTTGGTGTTGATTTGGATCAAATTCTAATTTAATTGTTTTTCCCTTGATAAGGTTTGTTAGCGCTTGTTTTGCCTCTTTTCCATAACATTCAGTTTTTTTCTATATCTTGCAGTATTGCTTTCTGGACTATCTACTCAAATAAGTCTTACTGATTGTAGTTTTCAATTTGCTATCTTTGTATCTAAAGGTATCTCCATCAAGTACTGAAAATACTTTAATACCCTCTTTCTTGTTCTCTTGTTTTTTCTCTTTTTCTGAAGCTGATTTATCTCTTATTGAATAGATAAAAAGTATCCAAAATCTGATTTCAGAGTTTGAGCTGTACAACGATATTAGATTTATCTTTTTTTGATATTCGGGAATCAGAAATTTCCTACAAGAGTTTTGCTTTCTCAGTATTTTAAGATTCCATTAATCTTTTTAGTTTTTACCATCAATAACCAATGTTGTCTTTTTTTGAGATCGAGTCCTTCTCCTTTGGTTAAAAAGAAGAGTAATACTTTCTTTATTGGTATCTGAACCAGGAGGATCATAGATGATATCTTCAATCTTAACCTGATAGTCTTCATGTTCTTTTTGTTGGGAGAGCTGTTTCTCTTCAAGGTGCTGATTATTTCTCTCAAATATCCTCGGTATCTTGTATAGGGCTATCGTTCTTTTTGTGATTGTTGAGCTTTTTGTTTCAGGTTTTTCATCCTTTTTTTCAGCTTTGGTTGGACTTTCAGAGGATGGGACAAAGATCAGCTTTAGTTGGACAACTATATCCTCCTCAACCACCTCATTTATTGACATAGATGTATTCTACTCTAGGTGCTGTCTCTATCTTGAAATATTGTAAAAATTTTTCTGTCAAATCATGGAGAAAAAGTCTCAGTTTTGATTAAAGTTTTTTTAATACATCCTTCAGACTTTATTTCCATTAGAATAGCTCGATTTTCCTGTTTGTAGATCTTTGACATTTATGATGTCCAAAAACTTGTCGATCTTGTCCATTATTTCATTCTAAAAACGATAACTCAAGACTGGGAATTTATAGAAAAATTACTTGAAATAATATTGTCTATCCCTTTTTCAGATCGCTGAGTATTAGCGCTAAGTAGAATTGTTTTTCACTTTTCCCAGAAGTCTTCATCTTTGTAAAAGATGACTTCGTGATCAAATATTGGTCAAGAAAGTTTTGAGCTGAGAGATATCCTTTGGATCATCTACAAAATAGAGCTCTACGAAGGCAGGATAAGATTCATTTCCAGCAAAGACTTCTTTGATATTGATAAGGTACTGGTCGTTAATCTGCTGACAAAGTGGAGATTCCTCTTCTGAGGGATTTTGAGTATTCTGATTTTTTTGGGTTGAGAAATATCTTTGAGGTTTTCTCATTGAGTGAAATATATTCAAGGATTTGCCATAATTTTTCCCTCTAATATTTGCTCTTCTCTCCATATTCCTTTGTAGTGATTCGTATCTCATTGATCAAGAGCTTTTCAAAAGACTGATCTAGTCATTTGATTTTTTTAACTCGGTCAAGGTGTACCTTTTAGCTCATCACTCTGGCTTCCCATATGACAAGGTAAGGTTTAGGTCTTTTTTTCCAGTCGATAGTTGGGAAGGTTTTTAATATCTTAATTTGGTTTGCAGAAATAAGAGATTCATCAAAAAAACTTATTATTTTTTTGGCAAGGATAATGGTACTGCTTTGCAGGGGATAGAAATCTGAGTAGAAATTTTTTCTCGTTTACAAATCAGTCTATACTTATTTCCCCCTCAAATGGGATATTACTAATGTTGCTAATTTCAATTCGATTGTTATCTTTATTGAAGAAAGCTTCTGTTATGATGAGATGAGGAGAGGTAGTTGGTCAGACTTGTGATGTTTGAGAGGTGTTTGAATTTTTATCAGAGGTAGTACCTTGGTTGTTATCCTTGTTAGACTCTGTGGTTTTCTTCAACACTATCGGTCTCTTTGTTGAAGTATCATGGATTGGCAATAAAAGCCTTCTGGAGAATTCTGACTTCTTTTCTAAGGTTGTGGGGACGATCTTTCAACTCTGATTTTTATAGATCTTTTCAAATGAGGTTTTTATTGTCTCGTTTTTTTACAAGAGCTTGTTCTACATCAAAAAGTATCAAAGGATTCCATTTGTATCAGAGAGTTTTAGATTGATAGCTGAGTTGTCTGTCAGTCCAAAAACTTAGAATATAATCTCATGGGAAGCGAGAGTTTTTTTGTATGCAAGGACAGTGCTTTGATGGGCAGGAATTTGTAGGCTTAAAGATTGTTTTTTTATTGGTATCTTGTGTTATGGTGATGGTTCAATTATAGTCAAGGTCTGAGATATTTGGATATCTCAATAAATTCATCACTTCCGTCAAAAATATACCTCAGAAATGATCAGGTTTTTATTTTTCATTTTCTCAAATATTTAGAGATGTGGGTTGCTCTTCATGGTTTGTAGGAATTCAGATGTTTGTGAGAGGAGATTCGTGTTCTTGGGCATAGAGTAAAAAGAGTCCAACTTGTTGGACAAAAATAACGCAGATAAAAATCCGAAGTCTCAATTTGCTCATAGAAGGAAAAAAATTGTGATAAAAAGTAGAGGTCATACTAGCAAAAAAAGCTTTATTCAGTCAAGCAAAAAGAATAAAATACCCTCAAAAACGATGAAAACAGCTATTTTTGACTTGTCTTTGTGCTGAAAAATTGATATAGTAAGGCTGTTTTATTTGATGGAGAAATGCAAGATGTGGGAGTTTGTCCAAAAAATGTCAAAACAAGATCTCCTCATGTGAAAGAAAGTATCGAGGCGTACTTTCTGTTTTTGTCAGTATTGTCGGCATTTGGGTTGTATTGGATGAATGACCAAGCTCTCATCTCCATGGATATGGGGACTTTTGGTACTTCTTCTCATAAGATGAGCAAAAGAAATTTCTAACGCTTTGAGATGTGTTTTTGAATGTCAAACCAGGGGAAGCATCTTGTGACTAAGTGTACGCTGGCATTATTGGTATTGCTGCCATTTTTGGAGGGAGAAGGTAGATGGAGAGGTTATCTTCTTAATCTTTTGCTGTATTTTTGAGTGTTTTTTTAGGATTGAATGGGCGTTTGTCATTTTATGGCAGCTTTGGTGATGCTTGTTGGAACTCTTGGAGCATTGATTTTTGAAAGATCAAGCATTAGCAGAGCAATTTTTCTGTATTTTTTTATATTATTTTTCTGGTGATTGGAGTATTTTTGGGAGATTATAGATGGGAAGGGGGCTCGTTATCTTGAGTTAGACTTTTTCTCCAATAGAAAAACAAGATCAAAAATCTGATCCCATTCCAGATTCAGGATTTTTTTGTCTCATTGGGGTAAGTATCTAGGACTGGGAGTATATCTACTTTTTACTTTTGTGAGGGTGGTTTTGAGAGATATTTGTGGTATTGTGCCGGTATTTTTTTCTGGCAATGGTAGAACTTGGAGTGTTGGTACATGATGAGTCTTGGCAGAAGAAGATAGAGATTTTTGTCCAAGGCAGGGAGCTGTCTTGTATCGTTATGGAGAGATTCTCGTTTTGTTGGTGGCTATGTTTTATCGTGAGTCAGGGGATAGTAAATATTTGGGATGATAGATGGGGTTATTTCTTGGCTGGGGCGATGCTTTTGAGCGCTATTGACTTGGAAGGGAAGTTTTTTTCTAACTAAAATTATCCCTGGCTTAGAATGGTGTTTTACAAAAATTAAAAATGCTTTTACTTGAATCAGAAGAACAAGATGAAAGATAAAAGGCTGATTTCCTTGGTTATGCCTGCCTACAGAGAGGCAAAAAGTATTTATCCGATGTATGAGAGTCTGCAGAAAGTGCTGCTGCCGTTGAGGTGAAATTATGATTTTGAAATTATTTTTGTCAATGATGGGAGTCCAGATACTACTTGGGCAGAGATTTGGAGATTGGCTCAAGTAGATCAAGAGGTTAAGGGAATTAATTTTAGTAGAAACTTTGGAAAGGAGATTGCTCTAACTGCTGGAGTAGAACAGGCAAGAGGTGATGCAATCATCACTCTAGATGTGGATGGACAACATCCTGTGGATCAGATTCCAAACTTTTTGCAAGCACGAGAAGAGTGATATCAAGTAGTTTATAATAAAAGGCCTGCTATTCAATGAGCTTCGTGGATCAAAAAGTGGACATCAAAGTGGTTTTATAAAATTTTTAATAAAATCGCTGACATGAAACTTGAGTCTGGAACTACGGATTATAGGCTGATAGATCGTAGTGTGGCAGAGGTATTTAAACAGTTTGATGAAAAAAGAGGCTCTATCGTGGAATCATAGATATGATTGGATTTAAAAAGAAAGGTGTTGGTCTTTGATGCTTTGCCAAATCCAGAGTGAAGAGAGGTAAGCTATAGCTATCAAAAATTATTTGCTTTGGCTATGAATACTATTACAAGTTACTCAAGTTTTCCATTGAGGTTAATTGGATATTTGGGAGTGTTGGTTACGCTTTGAAGTTTCTTGCTCTTGATCATAATGTTTATAGACAGGTTTGTATATAGATTTTTTTATTCTTTGGTAATGTAATTATTGCGGTAGCAATCAATATCTTTTGATTGGGATTATGATGATAGGTATGGGGCTATTAGCACTGTATGTAGAGAGAATTCATGATGAAGTTATTGATAGACCACTCTATATTATCAAAGATAAATTGAATTTAGATAGATAAATTTTTATAAAATGAGTGAGAAGGAGTTTGCGATTATATCAATCTATTCTCCCAAAAGCAACTTTTGCACGGAAGTTGAGCAAGTGGGGTATGATCATATACAAAAAATCTCTTGACTTATATGGATAGGGAAATAAGAAAAGATTGTTGTATTGACTGAGATATTCTGAAAAAAATCCAAAGGGAAGTCTATGAAGAGGATGAAATGATTATTGATCGTTGTTGGGAGAGGAGAGAATGTTTTCTTGGATAAAAGCAGATTCTGACGACACTCAAAAAAATATCCACAAATAAAGACAATTCATATTCAGCATGAATTTAATATGTTTTGGTTCTGCAGTTACAATTCCTCTTTTTAATGTTTCTTTTGTTTCTTAGAAAATATAAAATTAATTGTTACCTATCATGGAGTTGTTGATATCGAGATAATTGATAAAGAATATGGGAAGATCAATGCACTTCCCTCGCTATTTCCACCTCTTTTCTTAAAAATTTTTCCTTTTGGTTTTTACAAAAGTAAGTTCCTGGTTTTATTGATACTGCAGTTGTTCATGAGGATTATTTTAAAAAGTACTTAAAAAGTATGGATTTTGAGGATAAACAAGTTGTAGTCATTCCTCACGGTGTGGAAGACCTAAGTTTGTCCATTACAAAGCAAGAGGCAAGAAATCAGCTTAATATTCCTCAAGATAAAAAGGTTATTCTCTATTTTTGATTTTTAGCAGGATATAAGGGGTTGATTTACTTTTAGATTGATTTGAGAACTTAGATCCAAATCAGTATTCTTTGATTTTTAGCAGGAGGTGCTCCCAAGAGGACGCTGAAAGATACTAGCTTTAAAAAAGTGGTATGATATGATAGATCAAAGAGCGAAAACAATGCCGTGAGTAATTAGAATATGATGATTTATTCCCGATGAGATGATCCTGTAATTTATGCAGCGAGTGACTTGTTAATTATGCCATATTTATATAGCTGCTAGCAAGTGGACCGATGGCTCTTGCTCTTGCCTATGGGCTTCCATTTCTTTGTAAGTGAGGTATTCTCTCCTGTGATTATTAATAAAAGCATGAGGTTTGACAAGACTCCATCAGATTTGGCAAAAAGTTGAAGCTTGGTGTCAAAAATCCCATATGCTTGAATCGCTGATCTTAGAGTTGAGAGCTGAAAGATTATGGGGAATAGTTAGTGAGAAGACTGTTTTATTATATAGATGAGGTTATTATGAGGATTTTACTAGGAGTTCCAGAGTTTCCTCCGCATCATATTGGTTGATGAGGAGCAGTATTTTGAAAGCTTTAGCTCATGAATATGTGAAACTTTGACATGAAGTTATAGGTTGTGTATGGTAATTATGATACAAGAACATGATTTGAGAAAATTAAAGAGTATTTTTAAAGATGGAATTTATTTTGTTCAAGTCCCTCTCATTCCTACACCTGGGTTTCTTCCCTTTCTTAAGACTGTACTTCCTACTCTTCCATATCATTTAGGAAAAAATAAAGAATATAATAAAAAATATTTGCTCCAGATATTTCACATTTGCATTGATATGGATTGTTATTTATTAATCAATTAGCAAAAATTTTTAGTATCAAATAATTTTTCCCTATATTTATACTCTTCATGGTGCACCAGTGAAAGTGCCGATAAAAAAATGATGAATTATTAAGATGGTTTATAATTTCTATAAAAAGACTCGAGGAAAAAGTATTTTGGAGAATGCATGTGATATTACAGCAGTGTCTCAGTATACAATAGATAATTTTTTTCAGAGTTCCTTCCCTATAGAGATAAAAATTAGAGTTGTTCATAATTGAATTTATCCAGAGGAGTTTGAGAAAAGGGTATGATTTAATATTTATGATAGATTTAATCTTTCTAAAGATGCAACAATATATTTATCGATTGGTCGTATTGAGTGGTTAAAGGATTTGATCAGTTTATAAAAATGATTCCACTTTTTGGTTAAAAAGTTGAGTTGATGCAAGGTATTTTTATAGCCGGAAGATAATGGTTTTTAAAGAAGAATTGGATAAGTTAATTAGAGTTAAAAATTGAAGATAGAATTTTTATCTTGGGTTTATATCTTGAGATGACAAGTTAAGTGCGTTACAGAATAGTGATTTTTAATTGTATCTTCATTTGTAGAAAATTTTCCAGCAGTTCCTTTAGAAGCCATGTCATCATGAATTATCCCTATTGTTAATAATGCATGAGGGATGATTGAACAGGTTAAAAATAAGAAAAATTGAATTATTGTTGATTTTTCAAATAAGGATAACTATAAAAATTGCTGAATATATGAATTTTTATCGCAGGATTTAAGGTGTTCAGTCGAAAAATATAAACGAAAAATATATTGCAGAGGAATATTTAGCTTATAAAAAGAAAAATAAAATGGGGTTTGTAAAGATGGTGTTATTTTTATTTGACAAGCTTTTTGGTATAAAATATAGTTGTTTTTGAAATTAGGGAGGGGAGAGTTCTGAACTAATTTAAGACGAAATTCTGGTCTTTTAAAATCAGTCTTTTTGTCTAATTTGAAAAATATGAAATAATGTTTGGGTTGGCGCATGAAATGTAATGAATGCTTTAAATGAGTATTGAAATAGGAAACAATGTTGTTAGTGCTGATTATTGTTGTTTTTGTTTCTACAGATCATCAGTATAAAGATCTTTCGGTTCCAGTTATAGATCAAGGATATACTATTTGAAAAAGAACAAAAATTATTATTTGAGATTGAGTTTGATTGGATTTAATTCTATAGTTACTAAGTGAGTTACCATAGGTAAAAATGCAATTGTGTGAGCATGATCTGTTGTTACAAAGGATGTGCCAGAAAAATGCAATTGTGTGAGGAGTGCCTGCAAGAATAATATCTTTTTAGATCATAAGATGTTTGTATGAATAAAATTGTTATTATTACAACTACTTTTTTTATCCTGATTTAGGGTGATGAGAGCTGTATATGTTAAACTTAGCAAAGGACTTGCTAAAACCTATGATGTAACAGTATTGTGTATTTCTTTACATAAGAGGTTAAAGATTGTATTATAGAATGAGTTAAAATTAATTACCTGCCAAAGTGGTTTTGGGAAAGATATTCCCTCTATTATTGCTCTTTTTGTAAGATAAAAAATAAATCCTGATGTCATTTATAGTTCTAGCCCTGGTATTGAAGATTTTTGATTAGTTGTAATGAATAATCTCTTTTTAAGGAAAAATTAATTATGACTTATCATGCAATGCATGATCAAACAAAATGGCGATTAAGATGGATGACTGCGATGTATCTTATATGTGTTCTCCCTTTTTATGATAGTATCATTGTAACAACAAAAAAAGTATTATGATATCTTAAAAAGAGAGGAATAAAAAAATATACATAATATTCCATGCGGAGTTGCTAGTGATAGGTTAAAATTATGAAATTTTAATAAAAGAAAATAAAAAGAATTGCTGTTTGTGTGAGTTTTGGATGAAAAATCATAGGTATAAAAATTTGAAGACTTTACTTGATGCAATGGTATTATTAGAAGGATATCATTTAACTGTTGTAGGAGGAGGGAGCATTAAAAGATAAATATCAACAATATTGCTTGGACAATAATATTAATGGAGTTGATTTCTTATGAGCAATTACTGATGAGGAGTTAATTTTGTGTTATAAAAAGCTAATACATTTATTTTACCATCTAATTCTTCTTTAGAGTGATTCTGAATTGTTTTTTACTTGAGGCTTTGGGAAATTGATGTAAAATTATTACTGGAGAATTGGCTTGATGATCATTTTTAGTTAGAGAAAAATCCACAGTTTTGATTTTTTTATATGATGGTACTGAAAAAGGATTTAGCAGATAAGATTAGAAAGTTAGAAGATAGTCATTCTTTAGCTCAAGAAAATATTTCTCAATATCTTGCACAATATCACTGGAGTAATATTACGAAAAAGATTTTAGATACACTTAATTAACTATATGAAGTGGTTTAATTATAATTTTATCAGTCGTTATATATGGCTGGTTATTCCTATCTTTTTTACAATATGTTTTTGTATTAACATTCCCCTTTTTCTTCTTATATTGCTGAGGAGATGGATTTCCTTTATTTTATACCAATAATGCACAGTTAACGCAATTGTATATATGGGCAAATTCTATTACATTTTGATCGGTAAGTTGACAAGCAGGATACATTATTTTACAGCCATTATTGTGGTTGTTCTCTGCTCTTCAGTTTATATTCTGAAAGTTATGGTGCTCAATATATATTTTTTTACTGATGTTTATTATAGCTCCATCTGGCGTTTATTTTATGTTAAGGAGTTTTCATTTTTCCAAAAGTTCAAGTATCTTGTGATCTGCTTTTTTATGGGTTTAATGTGCTGGTCTGGGCTGGAAATGACAAGAAATACTTTACATATCACAAATTTTTGTTTATACTCCTCTGATAATTGCTTTGATTAAGTTTTTCAAAAACATGATTAACGAGGTATATTGTTGGATTGATTATTATTGGAGTATTTAATATATTTATTTTTTTGTTAATCCATGGACTATAGGTATTCAGTTGTTACTTGTTCTTTGATTTACTGTTCAAAAAAATATCTTATAGGTATTTAAAAGTATATTTACAGTATTACTGGCAACTTATTGGTTTTCTGTTGTGTGAATTATTGCGCTTTTTTATGTTACTATTTAATAGTGCCAATATTCAACAAGATGAACGAAATAACAAAGTCTTGATGGAAGGAGCAATGCTCAAAGAAAGAAAAATTCTTCTGTAATCAATACTATTCGTGGATTAAATGGTGATCTTTTGATGTTTGGTGATATGTAGATTTAAATAAAAGTGAGGAATTTTATACTCCATTTCCTTATGCTAATATTTATAAAAACAAAGTTGTTTTATGTCATATCTTTTCTTCCTTTATCCTTGTTGATTATATCTTTAATTTCTTTTTAAAGGAAGGAGAAAGGCTGGAGCTATTCTTTTTGATTTGTTTTGCTTGCAATATTTTTTTAGTGAAGGGGTATGAGAACCCTTTTGATGAATCTTTGAGTACTGTTTAAATAATGTTCCATTGTGTGGTGTTTTTAGGTCTCCTCATCAAAAATTTTCACTATTTTATGTTCTAATCATTATATATAGCTTGTGTTATTATAGGGAAAAAATAAATGGTAGGAGACGTCTTGTCTTTGATTCTTTTCTTTGGACCTATATTATCTTAATGGGAAGTTTTCACTTTTTATCCTTATATTTCGCGCCAGAATATTATAAAAGAGATCCCTTCTACCTATAAGGGAGTTGTCTGTATATATTGAAGGGGAAAAAGAAATAAAGAATATTTTAGTTCTTCCTTTTTAACGAGTGAACTTGGACTAATACTGATTTTTGATTTGAATGATATCAACTATTTTCGTATCTTTTTGCCAAAGCATCAATTTTATGGTAGAAATGACTTGGCTTTTTCTTCCTTTGCCAAAAATATTCATGAAAAACTTTTGACCTGAAATTAATAAAAGGGAGATAAAAACACTAGAATATATGAATAAGTATTATATAGATACATTAATTTATGATGGATATACTGATAGGTATACTAGATTTGCACAAAAGGAGGAACATGAGGAAAATATAAAACGATTGAATAGTCTTACAGGATTAAATAAAGCTTTGAGTGTTTTGAAAATTACATATTTATCATATCAACTCCTATCCAATTTTTAATGTTACGGATTGAATATCATTTACAAGGATTAATCCAACTAAGTATAGTGTCTCTCTCCAAAATTTTAGTGGATCAACAGAGATTTCCTTTCTCCAGTCTTTTCATCCTCAGCGAAAAACTCTATCTTTCCAAAAAGCAAGTTAGTTGTCGCTCTGATGATCAGCTAAAATATAACTCATATAAGTATCTCACGGGTGATGCAGCAGTATATACTGGACTAGTGAATCTAACAGGACAAGTCAAGAGAGGAGACTCTCGAGCAAGACTTGCTCAACAAAAACAATCTCTCGATAGCTCAGTTGAAAGCTCTCAATCCTTCTACTGCTACTCTAGAGCCAAACCAAGAACTAGTAATCTGACAAAAACAAGAATTACTAACTCCAGAGACTAGAATGGTGCAAACAGGTACGGGCAATATTACAGAATGTGTAAATAAGGACTATGCTTTCTTTTGAGGGAGAAGAGCTTAAATATCTTCGAGAAAAAAACCTATTTTTGAAGAAACTCATCATCTTGTTAATAGATTATGCCAATGGTCGAACTCTCGATGCTGACTATATCAAAAAACTTTCCAAAAAGATTACTATAAGGAAAATCCAGATGGATCAATAGATGTAAATCTTACCCTATACTTTAAACCACAAAGCTACTTTTATCTTTTGACTTGGGTGAGTGGGTTAACTTTCCTTTGATTGATTGCTTGGCTCCTCGTAGATCGAAGAAGACAAAAAAATTTAGTTCAACAAACTTCTGCATGAATCAAAAATCTACATTAATTTCTATCCTTCGAATAGGAACTACAACACTCCTTGCTGGTGTGCTGAAGTTATGTCTATCATCCTCTGATGCTCCAGTTTATGAGCGTAGAAACCTTCGGAGAGTTCAGTTCTATGCTAGGGGTGTTTAATATCTTGGGGAGTCTTGACAGCAGGAATTGGACTGTTTTTGATGCCAAAGATTGCTCAACAGAGGAAAAACGCTCATGATATCGTTTTGACTCTATCAGTGGGCATTCCCTCGTGGTATGCTACTAGGGCTCCTAGCTGGAGTGCTGTTTTTGTTGGCGATTCCTTTTTGCAAAAGTATCTACACCTTCCCTATCGATTGCCTTTGGTTTTTGATTGGAGGATCGGTGGTATTGACATTCCCTGCTACGGTGCTGTCTGCCTTTGTCCAAGGGATGGAAAGATTTACATTTTTGGGATAAATGGAATTTTGTGATGAGTATTTAAAGCTGATAATTGGAGCTTACTTTAGCCTATTGTGGTTATGGAGTTTATGCAGCTATTGGAGGATTAGTAGGAGCTGGGGTGTTAAGTTTTGTGTTGGTATGGGCTTATGTGTTTTGGCTATTGCGTCCATATCAATTTAAAAACTCAAAAGCTGAATTTGGATCAATCGTTTTGTCTCAGAATTTTGATCTTTTTCATGCGGTATTGTTGGCATTACTCTTGGCTTTCTTTATGAATAGTGACTTGATCATGGTGAGAAATCTTTTTGATGCTCAGCAGGCAGGGGATCTATGGTGGGATCGCAGTTGTGGGAAAGTTTATTATCTATGTATTGGCTGCGATCGAGACTGTCTACTATCCCAAACTTACTCAATATTCTTCTGCTCAGCAGGTGCCATTCGCTTGGATCAAAAAATCCATTATTGCTTTTCTTGCTAGCTGGACTAGGGAGCAATGCTCGGATCATGGATATTGGGAGAGAAGGTGCTTTTGACTAATGAAACCAGAACTAGCAGGACAAGTAGGACTTTTGCTCTTAGTGGTGCTTTCAGGACTTCTTTATGGTATGCTAGGTTTTTTTATGCTAAAGTGTTGATTGCCCGAGGAGCAAGAAAGTCAATTATAGTCTTACAATTGAGCTATAACATTGCTAGGGGGTGTTTTATTTTTCTCTCAGTTAGTCTTGTGCAGTATACATTAAGTTTTGCAGCTGTAGAGTTTGTTTTGTTGATTTATCTTCTCCAAAGAATTTACATCTTGAGAAAGTCCAATGAAAAAATAGTCAGAAAAATCTGACTTTTGATTTTGATCGTCAGCTTGCTGATCATGGGGTTGAGTGGATTTATACTGGGGGTGAGTTTTTCTTCTAGATTATATCTCCTATCCAGTAACGGGGTGGAATCTTGATTTTTGAGGGTAAATTTGATTACGCTGCTAGCTGAGGGAGGAATGCGATTGTTAGGCTATCAGTTATTTTCAAAATTATTCTTTTTATTACCATTTTTGAGTGGGTGGCTTGGTTTTTGTACTTGCTATGCAGTGCCAATCTTTTTAAAGTGGGATCTCAGCATCACGCTCCCCTTGCTATGCAGGAGTGTTTTTGTTGATGCTCAATCCAGTTCTTTATGAGAGAATGATTACTCAGCCAGGAGTTTACCTGGCATTTTGTGCTAATGGGTTTCAGGGTTTATTCACCTTCTCAAGACTATTTCAGATTGAAAGCTAAAGTATTACCTTTTGCGGGACTACTATTTGGAGGAGCGATTGGGGTGTCTTCATACGGTATTTTATGTCTGGGATGTTTTGTTTGATCTATGCTCTTTTATATCTCAGGACAAAAAAGGTCTTGTTGGGACTTGTGCTTTTGATAGTGATGACTCTTCTTCCAAATCTCAACTGGTTGATTGGGGGATTTTTGGGAAACTGATCTGTAGTAACAGATACTTTAGCAACTTTTAATCAAGCAAATATCGAAGGATTCTCTCTCATGCTTTAGCTCCTTTCAATGTTGAATTGACGAGTTTGATGTTATATAGGTTTTTGGGGAGAGAGCTGGTCATTTGGTTTTTCCAGAGGATGTCAATCCTCTTTGGTGGAGTGTTTTCAGTGATTTTTGTTTGTAGTAAGTATTGGAGGGTATCGATTTTCTTACAAAAATCACAAAAATTAGTCTGATTTTTATTCTTGTTTTTGACTTTTTGTCTTGGATATTTGCAACAGGGGATTAGTTCCTCACGATTTTGAGCACTTAATCAATGGATGTTTGATAATATTCCTTATTATATCGGACTGCGTGAACCACAAAAATGGGTAGGGACTTTTACTCTTTGTCCGAGCTACTGGAATCTTGCTTGCCTTTTCAAAACTTCTTTTGCCTTCTTGATGAATTACGATGATCTAGGCGAGAAATGCAAAAAACAGATCGTCCCTCTTGGAGTTCTCGTACTTATTTTGATAGCAAATACTCCAGCGCTCATTTGAGGATTTTATGGACAACTTGTACTGAGTGATTATCCTACAGAGTATCAGACATATAAGCAAACTACCCTCTCCTGAGATTTAAAAAAGGGGAAAATCCTGATTCTTCCCCGACATTCCTATCTTGCATGTCCACGGACCCAAAGAAAAATTATTTCCAATCCACTCAAAGCCTACTTAGGAAATCATCCTCAGATAGTCTCTTCTGATAATATTGAGCTTACTAATCTTTTATACCAATAGTACTTCTTCTGAGTCCAGAGATATTGAAAGTTTTCTTGCAAAAAAAGATATTGCTCTTCTTTCAGGCTTTTCGACTGTTATTATGATGGAGAACTGTGCTGATTATCAGAATTATGATTTTTTAAAATCTCATTGAGGATTACAGATGGGATTTAGCTCACCATCGCTTAGTGTATATTATCTTAAATAGGAGTCTTTATCTCCTATTTTTTGATCAAGCAGGATATTTTGAAAATGCCTTGTTTTTGAAAAGGATGTTTATACTTTCAATTCTTTATTACTATATAAATATAACCATGCACGAAAACATTTGTACTTGCGAAGGAGGATGTGCAAGACTTGAATCTAAATTACCAAATTTTGATTTGACTCTTTACAATCCTGTTACTGATGATGTAGAAAGAAAGACTATGGAGGATCTCAAAGGAAAGTGGTCTGTATTTTTCTTTTATCCTGCAGATTTTACTTTTGTATGTCCTACTGAGCTTAAGGATCTTGGAAATAAGTTTGAAGAAATCCAACAAATGGGGAATGTAGAAGTTTTTGCAGTGAGTGTGGATTCTGTGTTCTCTCATAAGTCTTGGGTGCAATCAGAAGAATTGCTCAAAAACTTTAAGTTCCCTATGATTTCAGATAGAACTACAACACTTTCAAGATACTTTGGTATCCTCAATCAAGATAGTGGAAATTCAGAAAGAGGAACATTTATTGTTTCTCCAGAAGGAGTCCTCAAGACTGTTGAAATCCATACAGATGCTGTAGGAAGAAGCGCAAAAGAATTGGTGAGAAAGCTTTATGCACTTAAATATGTAACTGAAAAATAAAGGTCATGCCTGCCCTGCAAAAGTTGGGAAGTAGATATGAAGACTATGCAACCTTCTATCAAAAAGGCTGGACATGCAGAATCTGCAATGAGTTAAGCAACTATATAATTCCTTTTTATTTTTGTTGTTAGAAAAATAACCATGAAGTGATTTAATGCAAATATTGAGCAGTTGACTCTTGAAAATAATAATTTCAGAAAAAGTGCTCTATACTCTCCAAGGGATGCAACTTGTTCTTATGTCTCTCAAAGCCAGGAGAAGAAATCAGGGGCTGAAGTTCATCCTGAGAATGATCAATTCTTCAGATTTGAATCTGGAAAGTGAAAGGTACTGATTGATGAAAGTGTATATGAGGTAGAAGATGGTTCCGTTATTATTGTTCCAAAGGGGTCTAATCATAATGTAATCAATACTTCAGATACAGAGGAGCTCAAGATGTATACAATTTATACTCCTGCTCATCACAAGGACGGAGTTATCCATGCGACCAAAGCTATTGCTGAAGAGGCAGAGCATGCTGGGACTGATGAATTTGATGGAAAAAACAAGTGAATAAATCAGACTTTTATTCATCCTTCGACGCTACCATGTTGGTGGCGTCTTTTTTTGTTTCTTCAAGGGGTTTTTGTGTAGGGAGGTGTTTTGCCGATTGCGTATTGTGAATCAAAAATATTCTATACCACAAATGTGTTTTTTGTGTTTTTATATCATTGATGATGGATTTGTCAATTGAAAACAAAGGAAGATTGTAGTCAGATATTTTTATTTTCTCAGTATACTTGAATGGCTTTTTAAATTTATATGTGTGAATATAATGAACAAAATGAGACAAATCTTTGGTCGAGCAGCGATACTTGCTGTGTTTGCACAAAGTTTTTGCCTAGTTTTTACAGCTGTATATGCAGCAGGTTTGAGTCTTCGTTAGGAGATTCTGTAGCAACCCCAGCTCTTGTTGAATGAGCATGAGAGGGAGGATCATTTACTCCCTCACATAACGATGAAGAGAAGGATGAAAAAATCAGAATCTAATCTCGGAGATGCGACTACTTCAGCGGAAGAAGGTGAAGGGATTTTGTCAAGTGATAATCCAATAGCGAAGCCTGCTTCTCCTTTAGAGGGAAAAAGAAGCTTCAGCAAAGCCAGAACTTTCTGAAGAAAGGTCTTCTCTAGATAAGAATCTTCGCTCACTAGAGCTTGAAGAAAAAGACAGAGAATGATTCTAGTGAAGGTGTTGTAGAGTCTATTGCTGATAGTCTCACAGATAAGGTTATCAACCTTGCAGCTCCTATGACAAGGTTTTTTAGAGCTGCAATGCCTAGAAGTGCTCTGCCTACTCCAGTGACAGTGACTGAGAATGCAGTTGAAACGGCAGAAGGGCTAGCACCAGCACTTGATCGTGAAGAATTGATGAAGAAGGCGCCAGCTCTTATAGCTAAGGAACTTGGAATAAATTGGGATAAGGATAGAGCTTTTTATGCTAAGAAGGCTGGTATTGCAAACTATACTGGTACTGCAGAACAGAATGAAAAGCTCAAAGGAATATTTGGTAACAAATGCAAACAATTTGCCATCTCCAGATCAAGATGAGAAAGCACCAGAAGGAAAAGATTTAACCAAAAAGGAAAAAACTACTGTCGATGTAAGAGGCGACTCAGATGGATCTTTGCCAAGGACAGATTTTTGGGTAGGAGAGCAAATTAATACTAATGCGGTTATTGATAATTCGTGATTGGGAGAAACTCTTTATGCTAGAGCTAGAGCTTGTTTTGCCAAGAAAGTATCTTGCAGGAGAGCCAGTTTTTGTACAAGAAACAAATATGAGAGATTATGTAGTATCATCAGATACTGATAATCGATATGTGGATTTTAAGATCACTGTTGAAGACGGGAAGAAAGTTGCTCTTCCTGTGACATTTACTGTGCAAAATAATTCGACAGTTCCTCAGGGATTTAAGACTCCTATTACCTTTTCTCTTTATAGGGAAGATACAGATGAGTTGATAGATGAGCGTACTACTGTTTATACATCTAAGGTGTTAGAGACGAAAGTTTCGCTAATGCTATATGATTGGAGTGGAAAGCATTTTTGGAAGATTGATGAGAAGCTCACGGGACAGGAGATGTAGATGATGATGGAGATCCAAGAAGGACTGCTGTTATGAGGTTTGTTGATTATTCAGGATCTACGGCTGCAAAGCCAGATTTGGAAAAGTATACCGGTTGGGCAGATTATTATATTAGACAAGAAGTTGGTGGAGGTGCTCCAAGTGGTTTATGACGCTCTTTCCCAGATAATAATCATTTTGTTGTTCGTTTGCCACAGGGGGTTCGTCCTCTAGGTTCTCCAGATAGGGAGACATGAAAGTATTATTATCATTGGGCAATTAATCATTGTTGGACTTATGATGAAGACAATAATACTATGGAGATGGATGGAAAATTCTGAAATAATGAACGAGTTAAGCTATCATTGAGTTATGTTGATCAGCCTTATTATGATGATGCAGAAAAACAAAAACTCATTATAATAAAATTGAGGTTGCGGTAACAAGTAATCCAAATACAGAATATGAACACCACTATGGGGTAATGAAAATCCTCAATTGGGTGGGTTCCAAAAAATAGAGATGCTTCCACAGGTTTCTCGACTTGAAAACCCAAAAGGATGGGTTTGCTCAATCTCTTTACCATGGAATTCCATATACCACAAATCATCAAGAATATGACAAAAAGAATACACTTTTTTTATACTGTTGCGACAAGGGTAGGACATACCTTTGAAGATCAAGCTCTCCAAAGAGAGTATACTCTTTATTGATTTACAGATCATGCTCTAGATGATAGGGATGTATTACAGATCTCTATCTCGAAATAGATCAAGTCGACAGTCTTCCTCTGGAGGAAAGGGGATAAATGAAACTCCACATAAGATATACGGTATTTTGGAAAAATGATTCTGAAGTTTTATTGAAACAAGATTTGAAAGAGGGGAAGTTTTGCAGATTAATGATGTCGAAGATAAGTATAAGGCTATTAAAAGTAGTGTTTGATTCTCCTATTGTATCAAAAAGTGCTTAATTTTAATATGAACTTTTTATGTAGGGGTAAAGGAGTCTGCCTGGACAGATATAGAAGGTTCCTACTTAATATTGAGGAGAAAAACTTTCTGGTTGGGGAGATTTTTGAAAGAAAGTGGCAATATACAGATGAGTACGATCATAATAAGTTTTTAATTCAGCTACTTTTTGAGTATTCTGATCCAGATTCTACAGAGCATAAAACTGTAGATAAAAAGGGGTATCTCTTTTTAAAAAGACTATATCATGACCAATGCATTTTAAGTGGAATGGAGATCATGTTGTACCTTACAGTCTAAATCCGCTTCTTATGCAAAGAGAAATTTTTTTCTTCTATAGAAATTAGAAAAAAATCAGCATGATGGGTCTCCTTGGACAGAATATGCTAAAGACTCAGTTGAGGGGTAAATGGAGTTAAATATTTAGCTCTTTTTGCAGAAGGAATAGATTATATATCATGATCAGTTGGGGCTTTGTCTACAGTGGTGGATGGAGTTCCTCTTCCTGAGCCAAAAAGTTGTTCCCAAATTATAAAGATACAGGAAAAAAACAGGGTTGATTTTTGATCTATGAAATATTAAAAAGTAGATCAAGATTGGTTTGTTCATAGAAGACAATTTAAATTTAAAGTGCAGGTAACCAATAAGGCCAATGAAGAGGGATAATTTTGTAGATGGGTATTTTTATTGGGATTCTGCTCCAGGAGGATATCTTCACCGTGGGCAAAGTATGAAGATAGTCTAGACTTAGATAGTGATGGTGATATTAAAGAAGAGTTTCATAAGATCGCCTCGACTCGTATTACTTATGTGCAGTGGAGAGATATCGTTCTAAAAAAATTGACTTTCTCCATCGTTAACAGGAAATTTTTGCTTCTTCTGCAGTGTTGGATGCATCAGGGGCAAAGCCATACTACAAACTAAATCTTTTCAATAACTATATTGAGGATATGAAAGGTCTATCGCTTATTGCAACCCTGCCAAGAGTTAATGATTTAGCGATTGTTCCAGATCAGGACTGAAATTATCCTCCGAGAGGATCTGATTTTGGCTCTTTCTTTGAGTGGAAGTTTGGAGAAGGATCCAGCCAATGCTCCGCTTTTTAGATAAATGGGAGTTTTTGTATTCTACAGATCTTACCACAACAATTGATGCAACAAAAATGCAAACTGGGTTACTGCTGATCAAATCCAAGATTTTTCAAAGGTTACCATGGTAAAAATGGTTCAAAAATCAGAATCTCTTGTACGTCAAAAGGAAAATATGGACTTTTATTTTCCTATTAAGATGCCAGATAATTTGCCAGATCAGGCAAGATTTCTTGGTGCGTCTGCATCGGCAGCATTCTCTACTAATAATAAAACATATATAGAGTCAAATAAGATTACGTTTTCATTTGTTCCTCATTATCGTGTACAAGGAAAGGTGTTTGCAGATATAGATGATAATGGTAGTTATTCTTGAGACGTTCGACTAAAAGATTATAAGGTGTCTCTTCATTATGAAAATGGGGATGTAGTACTTGATGAAGAATGACATCCAATGGTGTCTACTACAGATGAAGATGGAGGCTTCTTTTTTAAGGTGCTTAAGAGGGGAAGATACTATCTCTCTATGGTCAAAAAATTTTGCAAATGAGAAAGTGGCAAAGCTCTTTGAAGTAAATGATGTTCATATAGTATGATCATGAGGAAATGATGCAGTTCTAGATCCTACAGATTTAGCTGAGATGACTCTTAGATCGGGTGTCTTTAATTTGGATCCGTATTCTGTTTCTTCAGAAAAACGATATTTATAAACAACCATCTTCGTTGCTAGCTATTCGTAATTTTGGACTGGTTCCTCAAAATGGAAAAATAAGAATAAAGCTGACTGATTTTGATGATCGTTCACAAAATATCGAGGGAGCTAAATATTATTTGTACAATGATCAGGGTGATAAGTATGTGTTGACAACAAATAAAGATGGAGAGGTAGAATCAGATATTATACCTTTTGGTACCTATACTCTTGAGCAGGTTTCTTCAGATGCTAGACATATGATTACGACAACTAAGGAACAGATTGAGTTATCATCAATACTTCAGACTTTGACACTTACTAATAAGGTTAAAAGATCAGGGATTGACTATAGAATTAACGGATTCAGTAGATGGTTCTATCAAGCTTAAGGAGTGAGTATATGAGCTTAGAGATCATAAGTGAGACTTGATATCAACATTGACTACTGATAAAAATGGAACCGCACATCTTGAAACGCTCTCGTATGGAGAATATACCCTTAAAGCAAATTACAGCTCCCTAAGCATTACATTCTTTTTCTGGAGTTGTAAGTTTACTTATTGATGGCCCATCTAAGCATCAGGTTCTTACAAATGTTCGTAAGTCAGGAAATATTACTTTGACTCTTAGCGATGCAAGAGATTCCAATAAGGTGTTGGAGGGAGGAAAGTTTTCCCTTGTTGATTCTAAAGGGACATGTGCTGAAAAACATGACTAACGACCGATAAGAAAGGACAGATTTCTGTTTCTGATTTGCCTTATGGGGATTATACTCTTGTACAATCAGAAGCACCAGCGGGTTATACAATAAATGGTCAAGAAATTAAAGTTGGACTTTTTGTAGATCAACAAGAATCTCATCATGTTAATAGAAAAAAAGGCGTTCAATTCATGAAGAAGTGCAGCCTCAAACCAGAGCCTAGACCACATCCTAAGCAGGAAATTGAGGAAGCCTATCGTGGTGCCTTCAGAGCCAAAGGAAGAAGAAAAAAATAATGATTCCGTCTCTCCCTACTCCTATAAAAAACAGTTTTTGCCAGATCCTAGTACTTATAGAGAACTACTTAAGGAGGTGGGAAGTTGTTCAGTCTGGGCACGGTAGTCAAAATTTGTCAAAAACATCAGATTCTTTGATTAAGACTTATGTAAAAAGATTACCAAAGACAGGTGCGCTTGGTGAGTCTCAGCTTCATAAAAAAGTAGGGGTTGTTTCGTCAAAAACATCTTCAAAGGTAGAAACCAGACTTCCAGGTGAAAGCTTATTTCGTTTAGCAGGGAGATAAAAATACTGATCTTTGCACATTGGTTGTCAGTATTGCCTTATTCAGAGAGGAGTGCTGATCAGTATGTTGTTTTGCCTACGCAGTGATTGGTAATGCCAATTCAAACTGTGGCTTCTGGATCGGCAGCTTACAATAACTTTGTCAATGGGTAAGAATGAAGATTTCTTGTCATATCTCCATAATGGGGCAGTGCAACCTGCTACATCAAGGGGAACTTATGGGGATTCAGGAAATAAGGTTATTGCTGGTCATTCTTCGTACCGAAAGTCTTCCACTGCAAAAATATAAGACCAACTTTCAAAAAGATTATTGGTATGGAAGCAGGAGAACAGGTGTGGATTTATAAAAAGAATAGTTCAGGGGACATTTACAAGATATGTCTACCAGGTTGAAGCAAGTTATAATACTTCTGCAAAGATGTTTTCGATCCTTTATCCAACAACTAAGGATCAAGTTACTTTGATGACTTGTACTCCTATTGGGTGGAGTCGTAGGTGAGACGAATTGTAAAAGCAACCTTTGTGTCTAATTAAAGGATATAATAAGAAGCAAGCTGACTCTTGATTTTAGGGGTTGGCTTGTTTTTTTGAAAAATAGAGTTTCCTGTGAAGAGAAAGTAGGGTTTGTTCAGATAAGATTGTCTTTAACTCAGACCCAAAAGGAGTGAGAGGGTAAGGATAAACTGAGTAAAAAATCGCACAAAAAACTTGCAATTTAGTAGGAAATATGCAATATGACTTCCGCAACCAAGAAAGAGAAGAGGTTGCAGAAGATGAGATCATAACAATAGCATAATATATTACACTATTTCTTAGTAGATAAATCTATTTAAAAAGCAATAAACGGATGCCTTGGGTAAAAAGAGGAAGAAGGACGTAGCTGGCTGCGAAAAGTCTTGATGAGATGCCAACAATCGCTTGGAGTCAAGAATATCCGAATGGGGACAGACCTATTCTCTATAAGAGAATACAAAGTTGACAATACTCGGTGAAGTGAAATATCTCAGTAACCGAAGGAAAAGAAATCGTAATGAGATTCCCTTAGTAGTGACGAGCGAACAGGGAAGAGCCCAAACTCTATTAGGTGTAAGCTTCTAGGCGTTGCTAATAAGAGGGTTGAAGGACTATTTGTGAAGAGCTAGAAATCTTGAATGGAGAGATGTTATATTAGGAGAAGTGCTTGGATGGCACACCATAGGAGGTTAAAGTCCCGTATCTGAAAAAATATGACATCACATTAAATAGCACCTGAGTAATGTCGAACACGAGAAATTTCGGCATGAATCTGCCCAGACCACTGGGTAAGGCTAAATACTTTTTACACCGATAGCGCAGAGTACCGTGAGGGAACGGTGAAAAGAACCCCAGGTAGGGGGTGAAATAGAACCTGAAATTTATTGCTTACAATTGAGTGGGGAGCCTTTGGGTGACCACGTGCCTATTGACGAATGGGTCAGCGGAGTTGTTGGTAGTAGCAAGGTTAAGGCAGTTATAGCTGGAGCCGTAGCGAAAGCGAGTCTGAATAGGGCGAATAGTTATTATCAATAGACCCGAAGCGGTATGAGCTAGACATGGGCAGGTTGAAGGCATAGGAAACTATGCTGGAGGACCGAACAGGTTGGTGCTGCAAAACCTTCCGATGACCTGTGTTTAGGAGTGAAAAGCTCATCGAATACCGTGATAGCTGGTTCTCTCCGAAATGCATTTAGGTGCAGCCTGTATTTGAAGGTCTTGAAGAGGTAGAGCTCTGGAAAGGCTAGGGGATCGAGAGATCTTACCAAACCTTACTAAACTTCGAGATGCTTCAAGGAATAATACAGAGTGGGACTATGGAGCAAGTTTCATAGTCGAAAGGATAACAGTCCAGACTTCTGATTAAGGTCCCTAAAGTAATGCTAAGTGGAAAAAAGAGGGTGTCTTTGCTTATACATCCAGGAGGTTTGCCTAGAAGCAGCAATCCTTTAAAGAAAGCGTAATAGCTCACTGGACTAGCGAAGATGCGCTGAAGATGTAACGAGGGCTAAGCATTATACCGAAATCGAAGACCAGTGTAGAAATACACTGTGTGGTAGGAGAGTGTTCTTACAGGATGAAGCTACACTGTGAGGGTGTGGTCGACTAGTAAGAAGTAAAAATGCTGACATGAGTAACGCTTATTGATGAAAATTCAATATATCGAAAACCCTAAGGATTCCTACGCAACGTTCATCGTCGTAGGGTTAGTCGGGGACCTAAGGCGTATCCTGAAAAGGATGGTCGATGGATAACTGGTTAATATTCCAGTACTTATTTATAGAGTGATGGGGTGACGCATCGAGATTTGTAAGAGCTTATTAAGGATTTGAGTCAGAAAGAGTGAGGTTTTTTATGACGTTAGTCGTAAAAGGTAGTTAGCAGGAAAATCCACAACTATTGATACTGAGCTTGATCGGGATTTAACTCCTCGGGTTAGAAATTCTTATCGTTTTGGTGCCGAGAAAAAAACCTCTAAACTTAATCTATATAGATAACCCGTACCCAGATCAGACACTTGTGGGGTGGTAGAGAATACTAAGATAATCGAGATAACTAATGGGTAAGGAACTTGGCAAATTAGCGGACGTACTTTCGAAATAAGTCCTGTCCCGAGCAATCAGGGATCGCAGCGAAAAGAGATGGGGGAACTGTTTATCACAAACACAGCTCGCTGCTAACTCGTAAGAGGATGTATAGCGGGTGATGCCTGTCCAATGCCAGAATGTTATGCTCTCTTGTGCAAGCTCGAGGGTTAAGCACTGGTGAATGACGGCCGTAACTATGACGGTCCTAAGGTAGCGAAATTCCTTGTCAGGTAAGTTCTGACGCGCATGAATGGCATAATCATCCCCATGCTGTCTTACCCTTAGACTCGGTGAAATTACAATCCCGGTAAAAAATGCCGGGTAGTCACAGTTAGACGGAAAGACCCTGTGAAGCTTTACTGTAGATTGATATTGGACTGTAGCATGTTTTGCTCAGTATAGGTGGGAGGCTTTGATGTTTCGACTTCGGTTGGGGCGGAGCCAAAAGTGAGATACCACCCAAAATATGTAGCAGTTCTAATCCCTGTGTTGGGAGACAGTTTCAGTTGGACAGTTTACCTGGGGCGGGTGCCTCCTAAAAAGTAGCGGAGGCGTGCAAAGGTTTGCTTACTACGGATGGAAACCGTGGTGAATGTGTATTCGCATAAGCAAGCTTGACTGTGAGACTGACAGGTCGAACAGATACGAAAAGTAGAGCGAAAGTGATCCGGATCTTCCGAGTGGAAGGGGATCCGCTCAACGGATAAAAAGTTACTCCGGGGATAACAGGCTAATGGAATCTAAGCGTTCATAGCGACGATTCCGTTTGGCACCTCGATGTCGACTCGTCGCATCCTGGGGCTGTAGAAGGTCCCAAGGGTTGGGTTGTTCACCCATTAAAGCGGGACGCGAGTTGGGTTCAGAACGTCGTGAGACAGTTCGGTCCCTATCTACTGTGACCGTAGGATATTTGAGAGATGCTGACCCTAGTACGAGAGGACCGGGTTGGACGAGCCTCTGATAGTACCAGTTGTTCCACCAGGAGCACGGCTGGATAGTTAAGCTCGGAAAAGGTAACCGCTGAAAGCATCTAAGTGGGAAACTTGTCTCAAGATTAGATATCCCTCTCCTTTATGGAGGTAAGACCTCTGGTAGACTACCAGTTTGATAGGCATTAAGTGTAAGCCCTGTGAGGGTTGAGCTGAGATGTACTAATTGGTCGAGCGGGTTTATCGTTTTTCTAAGAAATAGGTAATATATTATGGTATTGTAAGGATTGAAAAAGGGAAAGAAATCTGTTGAAAAAACAAAAGGAAATCAATAGATTTTTGATCTGAGATTCATTTCTAATAACGGTGGTACTGATGCGGTATGTGGAAACACCTGTTCCCATTCCGAATACAGAAGTTAAGCGCATATCGGTCGATGATACTGGTTCTATCAGGGGCTGGGAAAGTAGGTTAGTGCTACCATTAATAGAGATGGATAGTCTCTATGGAGAAAGTGATCATTAATAGTACTAAAAAGAGATAAAGTGTGAAACTTTTTGAAGAGTTTGACCCTGGCTCAGGATGAACGCTAGCGAAATGCCTAACACACTGCAAGTCGAACGGACCTTGCCTTGTGCTTGCACAAAGTAAGGTTAGTGGCAAACGAGCGAGTAACGCGTGCTTAACCTGCCCCGAAGATGGGAATAACTGCAGAGATGTAGCTAATTTCAATATGCTCACGATGGTGAAATTCCGATGTGAGGAAAGATTTATCGCTTCGGGAGGGGGTGCGTCCTATCAGGTAGTTGGTAAGGTAATGGCTTACCAAAGCCTATGACAGGGTAACCGGTCTGAGATGATGTCCGGTCGCGATGGGACTGAGATACGGCCCATACTCCTACGGGAGGCAGCAGTGGGGAATCTTGCACAATGGACGAAAGTCTGATGCAGCAATTTCGCGTGAAGGATGAAGCATTACGGTGTGTAAACTTCTTTTTTGGAGGAAGACGAATGACGGTACTTCAAGAATAAGAGACGGCTAACTACGTGCCAGCAGCCGCGGTAATACGTAGGTCTCAAGCGTTATCCGGATTTACTGGGCGTAAAAGTGTCCGTAGTCTGATCTGTAAGTCTGTTTTCCAAATCCTACGACTCAATCGTAGAAAGGGAATGGATACTGCAGATCTAGAAGTATCTAGGGGTTAGTGGAATTTCCGGTGGAGCGGTGAAATGCGTTGATATCGGAAGGAACGCCGAAAGCGAAAGCAGCTAACTATAGAATACTTGACGATGAGGGACGACAGTTTGGGGGAGCAAACAGGATTAGATACCCTGGTAGTCCAAACCGTAAATTATGCTTGCTAGATGTTTTTATCAGTTTACTGGTAGGAGTGTCGTAATCTAACGAGTTAAGCAAGCCGCCTGGGTAGTATATTCGCAAGAATGAAACTCAAAGGGATAGGCGGGGAACACACAAGCAGTGGATTATCTAGATTAATTGGATAATAAGCCAAGAATCTTACCTAGGATTGACATGTATTGTGTCTCAGGTGAAAGCCTGATATCCGTAGCAATACGGAGCTTTACACAGGTGGTGCATGGTCGTCGTCAGCTCGTGCCGCAAGGTGTCTAGTTAAGTCTGGAAACGAGCGCAACCCTCGTGTTTAGTTAGTATGTCTAAACAGACTGCTCGGGTAACCGAGAGGAAGGAGAGGATGACGTCAGATCCTCATGCCCTTACACCTAGGGCCTCATAGATAATACAATGGGTAGGTACAGCGAGAAGCAAAACCGCGAGGTGGAGCAAATCTTTAAAACTGCCCTTAGTTCGGATTGTACTCTGGAACTCGAGTACATGAAGTTGGAATTGCTAGTAATGTGCAGATCAGCCATGCTGCCGTGAATACGTCCCTGTTCCTTGCACTCACCGCCCGTCAAACCATGGGAGCTGAGGCTCTTTGAAGACTCATTATATGGGTTAAGGAGGAATCAGTGACTGGGGTTAAGTCGTAACAAGGCATCCCTACCGGAAGGTGGGGATAGACCACCATTCTAAAAACATTCAAAAATTTATACACTTTGTTCACTACTTTTATCTCTTTTCAGTACTATTGAATATAAAATCAATCTGACATAAAAAGTCAGATTTTTGTTTTTATTTTATTGTCTTGTAAAGAGTGTAAACCATATATGACTTTGTTTCTTTTTATATGTAGCTATTGTTTATTCTTGTTTGCACTTATATATAATATATATATAAAGTTTTATTAAAAATAAAAAGTCAGATATTTTTGTCACAGATTATTTTTGTTTCGTAGACAAGATTGCAAGGATGTAGTTTTTAGTGGTTTAGTATGCATGCTTGTGGTGAGTTCTTGTCAAGAATGGATTGACAATGTTTGTCAAATTATCCTCAAAAAGACTTGAATTTGCTATGAATATTACTAAACTACTGATTAAGTTGTCTATGTGGAGACATAGAAACGAATACTGGAGTATGGTATGTCCTGTTTTTATGGAGTTTGGCAATCCTGCAATCAACTCATTGAGTTTGTTGAATTGGAGTGTTGGACAAGATAGACAACATATTATATTATCTAGTACTACATTCATCGATGAGCGATCATCGAAAAAACTTTTATCTTTATTTATACACACAGAATGAACGTTAAAAAGATGTTCGCAGCTTCAACTGGAGTGTTGATGCTTGCTACTCTCATTACACCTGCAGTAAACGGTGCTGCTAATTATGGTGCTGAGCTTACTGGTGCATATGAATACGCTTTCTCAAAGGGGATTACAACTATGTCTTCTATTGATAATGCTAATATGTACGGTGAAATTACTAGAGGTCAATTGGCTAAGATGATCTCTAACTGGGCTGAAAAAGAGCTTGGAACTAAGGTAGACGCTACTAAAGTTTGCTCTTTCACAGACGCTAATACAGCTGAAGGTGATTTGGCTGCATACCTTACTAAATCTTGCCAAATGGGATTGATGGGTCAAGGAATTGACGCATTCAGACCAAACTCTAAAGTAACTAGAGCTGAATTCGGTACAGTTCTTTCTAGAGCTTTGTGGGGGAAATAAGTATGAAGGAGCTACTCCTTACTACGCTAATCACCTTCAAGCGTTGAAAGATGCTGGAATTATGACAAAGATCGAAACTCCATCTCAATTGGAGATCAGAGGATACGTTATGTTGATGCTTCAGAGATCAGCAACTGAATCTCTTATCAACAAAGTAACTACTGGAGAAAATAAAACAGACGTTAAGGCTGGTGATTTGAAAGTAACTGCTGCTGCAGCTACAAATAGAAGAATCATCCAAAACGCTGTATCTGATCTTGATACTATCACTCTCGAAGCTAGTCAGGATATTAATCTTGAAAAAGTAGTTCTCGAAAGATCGGATACTCATCTTCTTCTGATGTAGAAGCTGTTTGGCTTGAAAACTCTAAGGGTGAAAAAGTAACAAACGAAAGATCTCTTAATTCAAAAGATGAAGTATCTTTGACTATCAATAGAGATTACAGAGCTATTGGAAAGAAGTCTGACCTTACTATTGTAGTTAAGACTGCTGACAATGACTGTAAATAAGACTATTGGATTCAAGGTAAAAGCTGTAGAATCTTCTGCTAAGAATCTTGATCTTTCTTCTTACACTCCATTCACTTATGATGTAACTGCTTATACAGGATCTAAAGTGTCTGTTGAAATGAAGGGATCTAATAGATCTTACCACTATACAGCAAATAAAGATGTATGAAGTGGCTAGACTTCAAGTTAAGGCTCCTAATTCAGCTGTAGTAGTTAATGGGATTCTCTCTTAAGAATACATGAAACTTGGATCTTGATAGATATCTTGATAAGGTAGAAGTTCTTGTTGATGGAAAGGCTCTTTCTAATGTTTCTTACTCTGTAAATAGAGATAGAGACTTGGTTCTTTCTTTCGCATGATAAGACTATTGATATTAGAAAGAATGTTACTTTTGTAGTTAACGCTTCTTTTCAAGACTCTTGATAGATATGGTGAAACAGTAACTCTTCTTCCTAGAGATGACTCAGCTATTAATGCTGTAGAAGAAAAAACTAAAACTAGAGTAAGTATTCTAACTGTTCCAGCTGCTGGAAAAACTTATACTTTCAATGGAAGTGAAGTTAGACTTACTAATGGAAAAAAATATTACTTCTGTTGATGCTGCTGCAGGATCTGAAGATGTTGTTCTTGGATCAGGAACTGTAACAGTAAGTGATATTGTTAATATTACTAGCTTTGATGTTGTAGCTTCTAATACAGGAATTGACACTTTGTCTATGATTGTAGGAAATGAAACATTCGATGCTACTAGAGGTTCAGACAAGAAAACATTTACTTTCAAGAATGTTGTGCTTGAAAAAGAATGCTCCTGTAAGATTCGAAGCTGATCTTGATGATCAAGCAACTAAGGGAATTACTATTAACTTTACTCCTTCAACTTTCGGAAGAACTCAATTTGCAAACGCTAAGTATGATGAATCTAGAGAGCCTGTTGGAACAAATGTAGTTGGTTCTATTACACTTGCATCTATTAAGGTTCAAGCTGCAAAGGGATCTCTTATTAGAAATAATTCTAGAGATGTTGAATTTGTAAATGGACAAACTGCTGATAGAACTGTATTTGAGGGAACTTATACAGCTCAAAAAGCAAGATATCAACCTTAAGTCTTTTCGTTATTAATGGTACAACTCTTGAAGCTGATGAAAATGTAGAATTCCACGTATTTGTTGACGGAACTGAGGTTGGGTCAGACAGTATCGCAGCAGGTCAAAATAAAGCAGAAATCTTTGTAAATGATCTTCGTATCGCTAAAGGAAAATCTGTTCCTGTAAAGGTTGTTGCTCATGGATACTTTGTAAAAGATGCTTCTCATACAACAAATACTTACAACTATACTATGGAGTTAAAGGAGAAGATAAAGACGGTAATGCTGCTGGAGTAGCTTCTGCTTCTTTGGTAACAATTAAGAATGTAGATACTGGATCTGTTACTGTTACAGATACAACTACAAATAGAAGTAATGTAGTATTGAGATCTTCAAATCTTACTCTTGGTAAATTTATTGTAAAATCATCAAATAAGGCATCAGAAACTAATCTTGAAAATTTGAAGTTTACTCTTAATGGAGCACCTGCAATGACTGCAGATAAGTTCTCTGTTAGAGTGAATGGATCAGAAGCATCTGATATTACTGTTGCTGCTGGAAATGTTGTTACTGTTTCAAACTTGTCAGAGACTATTGGAGAAAAATGGAATTGAAGTTGAAGTTATTGTTAAGGATGAACTTAGCGCTGGAGAATACAGCTTGACTCTCAACGAAGTAAATGGACAAAATGTTACTAGAACAATCAACAAGAAAGTAGTTGATGTATTGGTTAAAGTTGTTAAGATGGAAAACTTGAATGGAGATACTAGATATACTCTTGCTGTAGATGAATATGAATCTGGTAAGGTTGTAACTGATCTTGTATTCAAGTATAAGAATGCTGCTGGAACTGTTGTTTCAACTGATCCTAAGACTAATATCTCTAACGGAGAAACATTTACTCTTGCTGGAGATCCTGATTACAACTGGACTATTACTGAAGTAGAATATAAGGTAGATGGTGCTGTTCAAACTATTAAGAAGGCTGACTACGAAGACTACTTCTCAATTGATGGAACTGCTTTGAAGATCTTCAGATCTTAATTGTAGTTTATCAATCAAAAGACACTCACGTAAGTGGGTGTTTTTTGGATGAGAGAAAATCGCTTGCAAACTCCCCTCCTTTTCTCTATACTAAGGAAAATTTATTCTTGATGATCTGTGATGAAAAATTTGATTGATTAGGTGCAACTAATGCTGGAAAAAATCTACGCTTTTTAATCGTCTTATTGGACAGTTTAGAGCAATTGTGACCGATATTCATGGGACGACAATAGATATCTTAGTACATACTCTTGAGGTGGATAGACTTGGAAATATTACTTTTTATGATAGTCCAGGACTAGGAGATTTTAGCGATGAACTCCCTTTTATTGAAAAAATAGTCAAAAATTCAGACTTCCTTCTTTTTGTTGTTGATGATAGTGTAGGGGATTACTGCAAAGGATCAGCATATTTTGGATATTGTTAGAGAACAGCGTATGCAGGACAAAAACCCTTCTCGTAGTCAATAAACTGGATATCAAGCGAAAGGTGAATGAAAATAGACCTTGCTATTGCAGATTACTATACGTTATGACTTGCTAAGGTTATTGGAATCAGTGCAAAGAAGGAGAGAAATCTTGCAGAGTTGGAAGATGAGATAGCGCAGTTCTATACTGAGCGAAAAAAAACGCATTCTGATGATCCACACACTGAGACACCATCACACAATGGAATCTGACTTGCTATTGTTGGGAAAGCCAAATACAGGAAAAGTCTACCCTTCTCAATACGCTTGTGGGAAAGAATTGGCTAAAGTAGAAGATAAACTTTGAACAACGAGAGATTATGTTGTAGGAGAGTTTAAGTCTCAAGGAAAGCGATATACCGTTTATGATACTGCAGGAATTAGAAAGAAAGGAAAAACTCATGGAATAGAAAAAATTGCCTACGATAAAACCTATGCAATGCTTGAATATACCAGGCCGGTTGTGCTTTTTATGATTGACTGTACGCAGGGATTACCCATAGGGATTTAACTTTGTTGGAAGAGGTTTCTCGTTTGGGGTTTGCCGATGATTTTTTGTCTCAATAAGGCAGATCTTGTGAAAGCCTGAAGCAATCAATGCTATGGTCAAAGGAGCTCAGTCTTACCTTGATTTTGCAAAGCATATTCCTATTGTGCCAATCTCAGCACTCAATGGAGATGGGCTCAAAAATCTCTTTAAAATGGTTGCAATTTTGCAAGCTGAGAAATCAGAAAAAGAATCTGAACCAATGAGCTCAATAAGGTTCTAGGCCAGGATCAAATGACTAAACCTCCTCGTTTTTCTAAAAATAAGGTTTGTAAAATTCTCTATGCTACGCAAATAGCGGTTGATGCGCCAACGTTTATGGTCTTTGTTAATCATAAATCTAGAGCCAAATTTTGCATTCAAAAAGTGGATTGAAAAATGCATTGAGAAGAAATTTTTGATTTATCGGAGTTCCTCTTGTGATCAAATTCCGTGAGAGAGGAGAGGGGACAGGAAGACCGCTCTGCTCCAGGAGTTTCTCTAAAAATCTCTTCGTAAGGAACAAGATGCTCGTCAGGCTAAGCAGGATCGTAATTCTGCTAAAAATCCTTGAAAAGAGAACAGAGAAAAAGGCTCAGCAAGAAAAACGCCCTTTTGAAAAAGAAAATCTGAATACTGATAGAAGATCTAGTCTCTGATGTCAGATTTTTATAGATTTTATACAAAAGAATAATGCTCTTAGAGAGATTTTTATGTTTTTGACAATTAGTTTGTTTTGTATTATAATGCCAGTACTATATTAATAGTATTTTTATCTTTTATTTCTTTATGAAATGGAAGAAGTAATAGTACTAGATTTTAGACACAGATGAGGTGTCAACAACAGAGCTTGGGACTTACGATACATCGAGTGAATTTATACTCTAGATGATGCTCAATTAACACAAATTTTAACGTAGGAACTGGTGTAGGATTTGGGAATGCTTGCTTTTGGCTTGCTATGATTGGAGTAATGATTGCTTTTCAGGATGGAAAGTCTTTTACTAAAAGCAAAAACTTCCAGGATGGGGAATCTTGATGCCAATTTATAATGTCTATTTGCAGTTTAAACTTGCAGGACATCCAAATTGGGCATGGTGGTTACTTTTCCACCAGTAGCTGCAATTCTCCTTATTGTTGCAAACTTTGAAATTGCTAAGAAATTTGGTAAGGGAACTGGGTTTGCACTCGGACTTTGGTTCTTGCCAATTATTTTCTATCCAATCCTTGCGTGGGGAGATGCTCAATATCAAGAAGAGCTATCTGAAGAGCAAAAATAATATAAAATAAAAATCTGACCTTTGTGTCAGTTTTTTAATTTTCAAAATATCTATGGTATTGTAATCTTTCTAAAATCCCTGCATATAAACATTATCGATTATTAATTTTTGACTTGTTAGGTATAATGTGTATTTCTCAAATAGTGTTAATTAAAAATAATATGGAGAACTATAATTTGAGAGGATGTAAAAGTAAATATAGGGCTTATAGACTGGAATTACTAAGATAAAAACTGAATAATGACCTGTGTCAAGCAGGTACTTTATAAAAAATCTCTTGATTTTTACTACGATTTTGATATATATGATTCGTTGGTCGTTTTTATTTCTAGGAAAAGGTGAAATTCCTCTTCCCATAATCAGATGGTGTGATTTGAGTTCTAAGGAAATTTGAAAGACGGCAAAGCAAAATGTGTTTTTAATTTCCCCAGGAAAGTTAAAAACCGCCTTGCGGACATTTTAATTTAGTTTTTGTTTAAAAAAACAATGCCAACTATTAACCAACTTGTAAAAAAAGGGAAGAGTAAAAAAAGACCTTTAAGTCAAAGGCACCAGTGCTTCAATTCGCTGTAAATAAATTGAAAGGAAATAAGAAGGTTGAGCAACCAGCTCCATTCAAGAGAGGTGTTTGTCTCAAGGTATCAGTTATGGGACCTAAAAAGCCTAACTCTGCTCAGAGAAAAATTTGCAAAAGGTAAGACTTTCAAATGGTGCAGAAGTATTGGCATATATTCCAGGAGAAAAGCACGGTCTTCAGGAGCATAGTGTTGTTCTTGTAAGAGGTGGTAGAGTGAAAGGATCTTCCAGGTGTGAGATATCATATTGTAAGAGGAAAAATACGATGCTAATGCTGTAGCAAACAGACAGCAAAGTAGATCTCTTTACGGAGCAAAAAGACCTAAGAAGTAGTCCCCTCTTTTTGATTGCTCAATAGTGAACAATTGAAAGAGAAAAGCAAATATTTTAAATTTCAAAGAAATTTAAAAACTACAAGATAGACATTTTTAATTTGTATTTTGTTATTATCCAATGGCAGTAGTTAAAAATAAGACTTTGGACACTTTCAATTATGAAGAAAAGTTTATTAACTTTATCATGAAACACGGAAAGAAAAAGTGTAGCAAAGAGAATTTACGAAGATACTTTGAAAGAGATTAAAGCAAATGGACATATGAATCCAACTGTTGTAGTGAGAACTGCTATCGAAAATGCATCTCCTGTAACAATGATCAAGTCTAAGAGAATTGGTGGTGCGGTTTATCAGGTTCCAGTAGAAGTAAGAGCTGACAAGAGATTCTTCTTCTCAACTAAATGGATCCTTGATGCTGCAAGAGGAAAGTCTGGAAAGCCAATGTACAAGAGACTTTCTGAAGAATTGCTTGCTGCATACTCAAATCAAGGAGCTGCAGTAAAGAAAAAGGAAGAAGCTCACAAGATGGCTGAAGCTAATAAGGCATTCGCTTATATGGCTAAGTATATTAACTAGTTTTTCTATCTTTAAAAAAGAGAAAAAAATCTGAATTTATTTTTGATTGTTATTTCTAATGTGAGATACTAATGGAAGAAAAATTAAGCATTTCCTGAAGGCATTGAATTTGCACAGACCAAAAAAACAGGAAATAAGAATGAAAAAAGCTGTAGATGGATACATCGATGTTTTTGAAAAAAAGAAGCAAAGGAAGGTACTACTGCTTGGGTTAAGAATGCAAAAGCTAAGGCTGAAGCAAAAGCTTAAGAAGTATGGAATTCCTATGAGAAAGGTTCAGGAAGTACTCACCTCAAGAGGGCTTCAAGATTTATCATCTAAACTAGCATAGAGCAATGACAAGACTTAAGACAAATGCAAAAAGAAAGCTGAATAAGGCTCTTACAAGAGTTGAAAAACAGTGATTATGGATGTAAGAAGAATGCTTGAACAGCAAAGAAAATGGAAAGCTAAAGTGATGAATAGCAAAGGAAGTAAATAATTTTATTCTTGAACTCAGAAGATATTATGAATTACGAGAGATTAAAGTTTATATCTGATGAACACGGATATAATATCCTTCCTGTAAAGACAGGAATGCAGGTAGAGCTTCATGAAAGAGTTGGTGAAGGATCTACAGAAAGAATTTGGAAATTCAAAGGATTGATCATTAAGGTAAGAAAGCCAGGATCTGCTGATGGAACTTTCACTATCAGAGGACTTGCTGCTGGACAAACTATTGAAAAAGTATATCCTCTTTCATTTCCAAAGTTTGAAAAAGTATTGTTGCTTGATGAATACAAGATCAGAAAAGCTAAACTTTACTACATCAGAGAAAAAGTTGGAAAGGCTGCTAGAATGAAAAGTAAGATCACAGCAGACAGAAGAGAATCAAATCTTTTGCAAAAATAAGAAGTTTAATTTTCTCAGGAAAATTAACTCCGCATTGCGGATATCTCATCAGATTGATATGGTTCATATTTGTCTGATAAATACGCTCCAAGTGGAGTAAGGCTGGACTGCCTTTAATTGTTTAAAGAATGCAGTATCGCTATATTTTTAAATCTTGTCATATCGAATTATGAAACTTACCGTTCAGCTTCGTGAAGAAACTGGGAAGAATGTGAAAAAGAATCAGAAAAAGACTGACTCGTTCCAGCTGTTGTATACGGAAAAAAATGTTGGAAACTCCTGTTCTTCTTAAGTGTGTAAAAACGACTTTATTAGAGTATATAGAACTAGTGGATATTCAACTCCTATTGAATTGACTGGTGCTGTAGATCAGCTCGTATTGCTTCATGCAATGCAACTTGATCCAGTGACAGACGAGGTATTGTCTTTGGATTTTTCTTGCAGTAGATAAGCATCAAAAAGTAACTGCAAATGTTCCTGTAGTACTTGTTGGAGAATCTGCTGTTGAAAAACTAAATCAAGGAAAGATCCAGTTGGTAAAAGATTCTGTAGAAGTATCTGCATTACCTCAGGATTTGCCTCATGAAATTGAAGTAGATCTTAGCAAAGTTACTTCAGTAAATGATGTAATCTTTGTAAGAGATTTGACTGTTGCTAAGAAGGTTGAAATCGTAGATGATGCTCAGCAACCAGTAGTGACTGTAGTAGAACTTGAAGGTGAAGAAATCTCAAGAAGCTACTCCAGCTGCTGAATAATTCCTAGGAATTAGGGATTGCAGGCAGATATTTTATCTTAAAATATGTGATATAATCATGGCTAGAATATGTTATTTTACAGGAAGAAAGACCCAATCTGGACAGACTAGATCTCACTCAATGAGAGCTGGAAAGAGACAGTTCAAGGTTAATCTTATCAATAAGTGGATTAAACTTGAAGATGGAAGTCAGGTAAAAGTAAAAGATTAACTCTAGACTTTACAAAAAAGTTTAAAGGTTTTTATCTAAGATCCTAACTTAAGGTTTTTGTCGGAGAATATTCTCTAAAAAGTCTTGAAAATGGACAGAAGAAAAATATACTGATTCCGTTATCAAAAGTTTCCTTTATTAGATATCTTTCTCATGAGGGGTAGTAGCTCAGTCGGTAGAGCAACAGCCTTTTAAGCTGGTGGTCCTGGGTTCGATCCCCAGCTACCCCATGGGAAGATATCTAGGGAAATTTTTGTTTAGTTCAGTTTTTCGTATTATGGAGTTTGTTGTCTATATTTTTGAAGGGAAAAGATATTATGTGGGATATACTGAGATTTGCAAAGGAGATTAGAAGAACACAAAAGAGGACAAACAAAAACAACTAGAGAGTTATGAGAATGGGAATTGGTAAAAGTTATCCCTTGTTCTAGTAAAACAGAGGCAATTTCATTGGAGAGAAAAATAAAAAGAGGCGGTCATATAGAAAGGCGGTTGTGAGCAATCCCGCTTTAGCGGGAGTGGTCCTGAGTTCGATCCCCAGCTACCCCATGGGAAGATATCTAGGGAAACTTTTTGTAATTTTTCGAAAATTTAGAATTGATTTTTTTAATGGAGTGTGTATAGATGGTTCATAGGGTATTTTTATTTCGGTTGACGATATAAAAGTTTGCCTTAAATTATTTATATATTTTTCATTAGAACAACCATGAAAATTATCTCTGCAACACACAATGATTTGCATTCAATCGCAACTTTAATGGTAAAAAAATACCAAAGGTTAAATGATTACCTTGGATATGATATGTATAAAACAGATTATGATTTGTTTCTTCGTGTTTGGAGTGAGAGGATTGCTGATCCTAGTTCTGAATATTCACTATTTGTTCAATTGGAAGATGGAGTATTTTGAGGATTCCTTGCACTTAATCTTCATAAACAAAAAAATGAGAAGTTTTGATGGTTGCTCTAGAAGAGGGGAAAGTCCTTTGAAATTCAGTGAATTGTTGGATTTTGCTGTGAGTCTTCTGAAAGAAAAGGGTGCAGAGTTTGTTACGTTTGAGTTATCTCCGTTAGAAAAAGAATTTCTTGAGGGGGACAACAAAAAAGTGCTAAAGAATTCTCAACAAAGTATGTTTTATAAAAGTCTGTTTATTATAATTTACGTTCTATGAAAAACGATTAACGAAAAATTTTACATGCCATCACTGCTGAGAGCAGATTACCAAGGCTCCTAAAACCTGCCGTAATCACTGCCCTTTTTGTTTTGCTTCGCTCCATGTAGATGGAGATGTCCTGGAGATAGAGCGACTGAATGCAAGGGAGAAATGTATCCGATCTCCTATGAGATGAAGAACTCGAAAATCAGAATTCTTTTTCTTGTACAAAATGCGGAAAAACAGCATCGAAATAAAAAGAGCTGAAGATGATGAAATTACGCTCTTGCCAGGTCTCATAGAAAAATATCGTGAAAAAGTTTTTAAAAAACTGATTTTTATGTCTTGGTTTCCAAAAATATTAAAAATCTCTTGATAATTCTGTGCAAATCGATACACTCAAAACATTCGGAAACATTTATTTGTTAATTTTTTTGCTCAATGAAAAAAAGGAATTCACGGAGCTTACCACAAAGATGTTACTGTAACATGTATCTGTGGAGCAACTTTTACTGTAAATACTACAGTTCCAGGACCAATTAAGCTTGAAACTTGTTATCAATGTCATCCTGCCTTCAATAAGGATAGAGTGGTAGTAAGACCAGTTAAAGGTATGATGGAAAAATATCTCGAAAAGCAAAAGAGAATTGAAGCGGCAAAGAACAAGACTGCGTAGTTTTTCTCAGAGAGGATGTATTTATGTGAATATTTTTACAGGGCAATGCTCAGAACAATACTTATCAAAAAATATGTCAATACCTCTGATATTCAATGGATTATTGGACATAGTCCAGTAGTTCATCTCAAAGAGGCGATAATTATGTTATCGCTCCTTTTTTTGTTCTACGTAGCTTATGCTGTGATCAAAAACTTACTTCCTGATCTTTATACTTCTATCCCTGTTCATTATTGGGATCGGGGTATGGGAATTATAGAATTTTTTGTTTATCAAGTGGGTGCTAGATTTTCTTAATTTATATCTAGATTGTTTGATTTTTGAGTAAGGATCATGCAATTTTTATTTCTTCGAGAGGGACGATTGGAATATAAAACAGAATTCTTCTCTTGGAATAAGATTAATACAATTTCTTCATCTCAAAATGGAATTCGAAATAAGATTTGGTCTGTTGGTGATATTGTTATCAAGCTTGAGTTTGATACAGAGTTTCCTTTTGCTGACGTTACCAATCCAAAGAAACAGGTTTCTAAACTCATTACCCTCAAAGAACAATTTATGGAAAGACAAAAGCAGGTTATAGAAAAAGGATCTTCATGAGGATGATCAAAGGTTTAATGTTCTTGTTGAGGCAATGAGTGAGGTTGTTAAAGATTATTTAGACAAGAGTCAAAAATAAGTAAAAAAGAAAAAAACTTTTTGTATCAATGATATTATTAAAATAAAGAAAAAAATCAGATTTTTATTTCTAGTTCTGTATATGAAAAAAATACTTAAGATTATCTGAGGAATATTTTTAGGACTCTTCCTTATTGGATGGGGATTCTATGCATTTTATTTCTTGCGTTCTCCTCTGCGTGATATTCCAGATAACGATCAGCTCTTTGTATCCCCTGCAAATGGAAAAGATTATAGCAATCATTCCTTTTGATGAGAATCTTACTCAAAACAGAGCTATATAAAAAACATAATGTAGTATTAGATGATTGGACACAAGGCTTTTCTTCAGGTGCAACATTGATTTCTATCATGATGACGCCTCTTGATGTGCATTATCAAAAAGCTCCTTTGGAATCTACGCTTATAGAGTCTTATTATGAGAAGGGGCGCTTTCTGAATGCAATGAAGAAAGGAAAAACCATGAATTCAACCTTTCAAAATGAGTATCTCTCCTCTCTTTTTAAGACTCCAGAAAATTACCGTTTTCGTGTAATTCAGATTGCTGGATTTGTCGCAAGAAGAATTGTGAATTATCTGCAAACCAGAGCAGACGGTAAAGCAATGAGAGATTATTGGTTTGATTAAGCTGGGATCTCAGGTAAGTGTGGTGCTAGATCATAACTTTGAAGTTCTTGCTAAGGTAGGAGATAAAGTTATTGATGGTGAGACAATTATTGCAAAGAAACTTCCTCCTCAGGTATCAGAAATAACTCAGTAATATAATGTTTTTATTCTTTTTATGATATATACAATGGCGCTATGGATTATTTTTGGGAGTTGTTGCTCTCGTATTGATTTATGTGGTAATGCTTTATAACAGATTAGTAGCCCTCAAAAAAATAATAGAGGGAGCGTTTTGCTGATATTGATGTACAGTTGCTCAACAGATTTGATCTTGTAGAAAAATCTTGTAAATACTGTTAAAGGGCTACTGCATCGCACGAAAAAGAAACTTTGCAAGGATAACTAATGCAAGGACTCATTTTATGTCTGCGCAGACTATAGATTCTAAGCTAGAAGCTAGTAATCAACTTTACAGGAGCTCTAAAGACGTTGTTCGCAGTATCTGAAAATTATCCAGATCTCAAGGCAAATACTAATTTCCTTCAGCTTCAAAAGTGAGATTTCAGATCTTGAGAATAAAGCTTGCAGCTGCGAGAAGATTTTTCAATGCAACTACTAAAGAATATAATACAGCAACGCAAACATTTCCTAGCAATATTATTGCCAATATTTTTGGATTTACTCAGGTAGAGTTCTTTGAGCTTGATGATGAAGCTGCAAAAAGGCTCCTAAAAGTGCAGTTCTAAGGAATAGAAAAACTGATTTTAGGCTTTGATTGATTAAATGACACAAGGGTTACAGCATTCCATTTGGAGTAATAAAATGAAGACTTGGGCATTGATTTTCTTATTTCTCTCTTTTTGGGAGGTGGGATTTTTATTGCCCTCTTTTTGGTCAGATGTTGATGTAAAGAATACAGTTTATAATGTTAGTACTGCTGTTGAGGGTATTTGATGCGGGAGGGATTATTATGAAACGCATGATATGGATTCTTTTAAGAATATAGAGTATGATCCAGATAGATATAGCCAACAGGTTGCAATTAAAGAAAGAATTGACTATGCAGTAGAATATACAGAAAAAGTCCTTGCTATTTTGTGCCCAGTTCTTATATTGTGGGTCTTGATTGCTTTTTCATTCCAAAAAGAATTGATCTTCGCATTTTCTGGAGCAAGACCTATTACGAGACAAGAAAATCCTGAGATTTATAATATTGTAGAGAATCTTTGTATCTCTCGTGGATTGGCTGTTCCCAAAAATTTGAATCATTGATCATTACTGAATGAATGCATTCTGCTCTGGGATGGAAACCTTTTAAATTCTCGAATAGTCTTTACAAGAGGGGTGTTGGAAAAACTTAATAGGAATGAGATTGAAGCAGTAGCGGCTCATGAATTGACACATATTATCAATAAAGATTCCCTATTGATGTTTGTAATGGTCATCTATATCTGAGGAATTAGCATGATCGGAGAAATTCTTATTAGAACTGGACGTGGAAAAATGAAATGAGAAGGGAAAGAGTATTCTTCCTTTTGATTTGATTAGTGTTAATAGTACTTGGTTATTTGTTTTATCCATTGATTAGGCTTTGCAATTTCAAGGAAAAGAGAATTTTTAGCTGATGCTGGTGCTGTAGAGCTTACTAAAAGATAATCAAGCTATGATTTCAGCATTACAAAAAAATTTCTGAAGACTCCGTTTGATTCCCTTAAAAAATGAGAAAATGGCTGCAATGTTTTATTGAAAATCCTCTTGATACTATTTCAGGGCTTTTCAGACACATCCAAGTATTGAAGAAAGAATCTCAGCATTAAAAAATTACTAACCCTCTTATCAAAAAAATAAAAAGAAGGTTGAATTCAGACTTTTTCACTTTTTATCCTTATTTGTAGATTATGTTTTATCTCTGGCAAGAAGAATTGGACCTCAGGCATCCCAAGATGCAGGTTTTCAAGTATAATCCTCAGCTAGGGGTACAGCAATATTGCAATTATCAAGATTTGAATGGTTCTATCAATCAATCTTTGGACCTTCAAGATTATGATCATTATTTTTTTGCTTGACGATAGTAGGTTTCATTTTTAGATTTGATGTCTACAGAGAGAAAGAAGAGCCCTTTACTATTGATGATTACAATACGATCCTTCAGGAGAGGATAAATTATCTTAAAACAATCACAAAAGAGGAGCTCCTTTTTACGACAGTTGATAATATTTATGTTCAGGGACAGCCTCAAAAGTTTTTGATCTGAGCAAAGGGACAGATTTTTTTCCGTCTTTGTTTGATTTATCTTAATAGAAATACTCTATTAGATTTCAATCATAGATATGGAGATATTTTTTTGAGCATAAGAATCTTCATATTTTTCCCTGAGTCTTTCAAAACAATTTCTTTCTTAAAAGAAGGTTGGAAAGAGATAACTTTTATCTGCTCTATATTAAAGAATCAGTTTGTAAAATTATCCAAGTACAAGATGGTTTTTATAAAAAGGATTGAGTCAATTAATCTTGGAGTTTCCTTTCTAATGCAAATGTATAGAGAAAATCAGATTGTTAAATATCGATATAAATCACAGTCAGAGATTGAGGCTAATCCGTTAGCTAAAAGTTTAATCCTGGAGACGACAGCATTTTATACGCAGCAACTCTGCAAGTGGCTTCAAGACCTTCAACTTACTCAACAAGATCTTTTTGGTCTCTCCAATTATTAAAAAAATCCTTATTTTCTTGAGCTTTTCAATAAGGAATATGGGAAATTGCATGGAAGATATATTATGCCGTTTCATTCTTCTTCTAAATTGCAAACCTTTGATAGGGAGCGAGATGCAGGAGATATTGATTTGCTTATCTTTCTCAATAGTAAAGCTTTGAAAACACAACTTCTTGAAAATAAAAAATAAAAGTCTGACTCAATATCTGAGTCAGATTTTTTAGTTGATATAAAGATCTTTTGTATTCTCCCCAATCTGTTTTTCGTAAACTATCTTCCTTTAGCCTTAGTATTTCGCTAGCATATTTTCCCACAACTTTGATTAATTCAGGGTGATTTATCTTTCCACGAAAGCCTTGTGGTGCTAGATAAGGAGCGTCTGTTTCAAGTACAATCTTACTCAGAGGGGTTGCTAAGAGACATTCTCTATTCTCATGAGATTTTTGGATAGGTTAAAATTCCGTTGTATCCAATCCAAATCTTTGGAAAGGTTGATAAGAGTATTTCAAGTTCCTCTTTATTATAGCTCCAACAGTGAAAGTAAATTTTAAGATCAGAATAGTTTTTAAGATATCAAAGGTTTCTTTGAAAAGCATCTCTTGAGTGGATAACAATCGGGAGTTGATTTTCTCTGGCAAGATCACATTGCATTTTAAAAATCTCTTGCTGTAGAAAGCAAGATAGGAACTGACTTCAGGATAGTAGAGGTCAATTCCACACTCTCCAATTGCTACAACATGTTCTTTTGTTTTCTAAAAGTTGCTTTTTGAAGCTTTAGATACTCTGTCTGTGTATCTTGACTAGTGTTTCTTACGTCACAAGGATGGATCCCAATGCTTGCCTTGATCCGTAGCTTTAGCAAATTTAGATTTTTGCTTGTTTTGCAATCGTTAAGGCATTTTCATTGTATTCTGCGTTTGCTCAAATATTTACCAGTCAAAAACCCTCATGCTTGTGCAAAACTTTCTAAATATTCTTCTCGATTAGAAAAAGTTCTGGATGGTTAAGATGAGTATGTGCGTCTCGCATAGTAGGCTATAAAAAGAGTAAATTTTATTTTCATTATATACTTGTGGCGGATTTTGTGAAATCAGGAATAGAATACTGATTTTTATCACAGTTTTTGTAGAAACTTATTTATATTCAATCTTTTCTTAAAATCAAGCTCTTAATAAAGAGGGGCTTTTTAGAGAGATAAAAACATCCTATTGAGGATGTTTTAATTGTTGAGATGTTTATAGAGGGTATTGAAGTATTGTTCTTTTTGCATAATTCATTGACTTTTGGGCTGAGCCGTGTTCCTTTTCGCTATTTTTATTATCTAGTTGATTAACCCAAAAAGGCAAAAACTCTCAGCATAATCCTCTTCTTTGTTTTCTTGAGAATAGTTGCTATAAAAGTCACGTTTAGTGCAGGTGTTTTGCTTGTCGTTTCGGCAGATGGTATTAAACTTTTCTGTAGTTTTGTCTCTAAAAAAAGTAAATATAGTGTCCTAATTCATGGGTAAGGATGTGTTGTAGTTGTCTTTCTAGAGACTTGACCTCTGGAAGAGGTTTGCAAAGACTGACTAAGAGCTCGATCCCTTTGGGCTACGACTTCAATCATCATTATTGATAAGTTGGAAGTTCCCACGTAGAGGGTTGGCATTTTTCTCGTATAGTGGATTTTAATTTTTTTGATTAAAGAGCTTAATTTCATCTCAATTTAAAAGCTGTTTTGAGAGAAGAAGGTCTAGTGTTTTGTATATTGATTGTTCAATATTTTCACCAAGCTTTTATTTCAGAGGGGATTTTAAAGGTTCTTTATCGTGATCAAATGTTAATTCTCTGGGTCAAATTAGTCAGGTTTCAACCTTTTTCTTTGGACACATCGGTAGAAGGCAGGGATGGAGAAGTTACTTGATTAATAGTTGATTTGATTTGTGATGTTTTTGTATTTTTGGTTTGCCTTAGTAGAGAGTGGTTGTTTATTGATTTTTTTGTAGTATTGTGTATTTTCTCAGTGTTGAATTTTCTTAAGGAGAGAATATCCCATAACCTTTTGTTTACAAAACATTTCACTTTCTTCAGTCTTAATATCAAGAATAATCTTTTTATATCTTTTGAAAAAGAGTAATCTTGCTTGAGAGTTGGTGCTTAATTCATCTTTTATTAGTGAGTATTTTTGTTCGCTTTCAGCGAGTCCTTCTTCAATACTTTTGACAGAGCAATATTTATTAAAAACCTTGTCAAGAGAGGAATAAGGGAGGTTCCTTCCAAGAGGGTAGTTTTTAGATCCAAGCTTTTGTTCGATAAGGGGTTGTATTTCTAGAATATTATCAGGTAGAGGAGATTCTGCATTTGAGAAGCTGAAATTAAGTATGATCAGTGATGCACTTAAGATGAGGAGTTTTTGTATCATATGAAGAATAAATATTTTATATTTTAAGTATAAAAATGAAAAAAATGTCAAGATATGGGAAGATATTTTAAAGGGGAAGTGTAAATATGAGAAATATTAGTTTAGAATTGTTATTTCAGAAAGGTAAAAAAAGTGTGGAGTAGTAGAGTTTTTTTCTTTAGAGGAAAAACTTCAAAAATCATTGCAATTTTTTGGCAAATCAGTATAAGTGACCAAGAATTAGTTTTTTAGATTTCAGGGAAATTTAAAAAAATACAGATATTTTACTTATATAAATCTGTATGTACGATGCCAAGAAGAATGATTAAGAACAGAAACATTGAAGTAATTTTTGCTTCAGGATGATAAGCATCTAGGTGAAAAATACGAAATCGTTGCAGTAAAGCCTATTTTTTGCTAGAAATGTACTTTTTGCCTCAAAAATATCGCAGTTCTTGCAGATAAGGCAAATAAAAATAAGTATGAACAAAAAAATGCAGGCAGCTATCGTAGCTAGAACAAAGAAGGCTGCATCTCTTGATGAACTTTTTGCTAAGATGGCAGAAAATGGTGGAGTAGAACTTACAAGAAAAGCAAATAAGGATAGAGTTTTTGTATGCTAAAGTAAATGAATCCGATATTGCTGAAGCAATCAAGGAAGCATACGGTATTGAAGTAGATTCTCACTTGTTCAAGCTTAAAAAGAAGATTAACGAAGTTGGTTCTTTTGTGGTTCCTTTTTATGTACAAGGATATGAAAAGAAGTAACTGTTGTAGTTAAGGCTGAAGCTTCTACAGAAAAGTAGAAGAAAAACTGAATCTACTCAAGAAGTTGTTGTAGAAAAGACAAAAGAAGAACTTAGAGCTGAAAGAGGGCAAAAAGCAGCTGAAAAAGGCTGGAAAAATTGCAAAAGCTTAAGGAAAAATATAAGTAAGATTCTAAGAATCTCAAGTGAGGCTAGAAATTTAGTCTTTTTCTTGTTTTTGAGGAAAAAGATATAGTATATCTAGAAAACAAAATGTCAATAAAAATAACCTATCAATGAAAAGAATATGGAACAAGGAATGTCAAGTTTCATCTGTTTTATAGATGCGCAATGGCACATTATGACTCAAGGTGCCCTCAACGCGTATTTCCCTGAAGATCTCAAAACTTTGCGATCTAATAATAGGGGAAGGGTCCTTGTCTTGGATGCTAAGACTTATAGTATGTTGGGGAGTCAAACCCCTAAAAGAGATTGCAGAGGTGGTTATACTTCCAGAGAAATTCGGAAATGCTGCTGTTTATCCTGCTGTAGATAACCTCTTTAATCAAGATCGGGACTTTTTCTTTGTTGGAGATATGTTACTCTATAATGCAGTTTCAGCCTCTATCGATCGTCTCTATATCACACAGGTTGACTGTCAGGTTGACGGTATGATTAAAGATTCAGATAGTATTTTCCCAGAAGGGGAGCTAGAACAATGGGAATGTGTTAGTTCCTCCCAGTATTCAGAAAGTAAGGGTTGTTCATATCCTTACTCTGCTGAGAATATAAGAAAAAGCCTTTAATCTCGCAAAAAGGGTGTTGTTACGTAATTCGTAATAATACCTTTCTTCTGATCTTGCTTTTTATCGTATTTTTGTATACTCAGAATGTTTTATTTGGTCAGCAAAAATTGTGATCGAGAAAAATCAAAATACAAATAGCACAAATACTTCCTCTACCTCCAAAAGTGTGACTTTTTGTCTCAGCTTTTTGATGAAAATGGAAAACTTATAACATCAAATGGTGTTATGAAAACAGATAGATCAATTGAGCAGTTGATTGAAAGTTTTTATCACGGGATCTTAAAAAGAGAAAACCAGATCAAAAGTCTGATTTTGATATTGTTGATCAACTTCAGTTGCAGAATGATCCAAATACTTTGTTAAGCTTTCTATGAAAGAGCGAGGATTATTTCTTGTAGAATCTGAGTGACAGAATAGTGGAGTGCTCTTTGCCAAATACCAAGGGGTTGATACTATTCAGCAATGACTTTCTGCAATTAAGCAAAATATAATTTAAAAGTCTCAAGTCTCGGTTTTTATTTTCAAAAACCAAGAGAGTAGTAATAAATCAGATTTAAGGTCTGATATTTTTAAAAAGAAAAATATTTTTAAAAGACTATGTATTGTTTGAATAAGAAGTCAAGGAAATATGTCGCTGAATTATTTTTAAAAATTAGAAAAAGAAAAATCTGACTATACTTAGAGGTAAGTATTTTTATCTTTGATATTGCCTATGTTGCAACGATGAAAGGACCTCTTGTTAGGATATACAGACTTAAAAAACATGTTCTAAAAGGGATTTTTGCTAGTAGGAGCTTCTTTCCTTGTTTTTCCCACATATTCCTGCTTTAGCAACGGCTGATGGATATTCCTCATCTCAAGAAATAAAAACTCAAGCAGATACAGAGAATGAGCTTATATCAGAAACGATGGCAAGTTTTCGCTTCCTTTCACAGTGAGTATATTTATTGCTTTGGCCTCTAGTAGCTTTGGCTGGCCTTGCTATGGATAATAATCTTGTCTACGGGGCTTATCTTAATTTGATGCACCACTTTGAAGGTTTGGACAATTGTTAAAAATCTCGCAAATTTTTGTTTTTATGTTTATTTTTCTTTATGAGATCTCTATTATGTTATAGATCCAGAAAGAAAGATGGCAAAAATCAAAAACTCCTGGAGAACTGATAAAAAAAGTGTTAACCGCTGGTGTTTTGGTACAATTAAGTTGGTTTTATTATGATGGTAGCCGTGGATATTTCTTCAGTTCTTACTTATACTGTAGGTGCATTGCCTCACCACCCTACTTTCTCAGACCGACGCAAAAATGGATACAAAGGTAGTAGGAGTCAGTGTTTTGTCTAATCTAGGATCAGTTGAGGGAAATGAACTCAAGATGATAGGGGCTTTTGAGTTATTATGTAACTCTTTCAGGTGTTCAGAATAATGTAGCTCCGTGTAAGTTAGAGTCAGTAAAAATTAATGGAAAAAGAACAAATGATTATTTTTGGGGAGAGAATTCTTTCTTTGGGAAACTGAAATAAACAGGAAAAAAATGCTTCCAGGATATTGTTTCTATAATGGATCAGTTTATTCATATAATGAACGAAATAATGAGCAGACTGCAGAAGCTCGAACTAAGGCACAGGCATTAAAAAGTATCTGCTTTAAAGGGTACTAGTGGTGATTCTATACCTCTCAGATGAGTTGATCATTTCAGATTTTAAATTTAACAACAGCATTTTCTCAGCAGCAAAGTGCTACAAATGCAGGATGTGCATGATATATTGGTCCAGTACCAAATACTCCTATTCAATGAAGCTCTGGATCTTGATTGACTTCTGGAGTATGAGAAAAAAGTATTATTGTCTCTATGATAAGGAGGAGTTTCGCTTTCTGAGCTTACTCAGAGGGCAACATGATGGACAGGGCCTTTTATGGCTTTTATATGGTAATATGATATCTTTTGCTCATATCAATGATGCTTTTAAGTCTAAAAACAGCAGCTAATGTCTGCCAGCCTAGATGTTGTATTCTTAATAATGCTCTTTTTGCCACTACTAATGATTGTTGTTGTGTTATTTTGGAGAATCTTTTCAACTATGGTTAGCTATTGCTCTTTCTCCACTAATTGTGCTGATGAAGTTTTTGAGATCTATTCTGAGGACTTGTAAAAAGTCTTGATATCTTTGATCTTGATAAGTTAAGAAGTCTGTTATTGGCGCCTGTGTTTATAGGATTTGCACTTAGTATGTCACTTATGTTTATGACGATTCTTAAGACTTCAATTCATCCAGGACAGACGGAAGCTGAAAAGCTTGCTGCAAAACAAGGAATCACTTGCTCACTGGTATGAAATGTGGAGATGGGGATGATAAATATACCTGTGACCTCATGGGATTCATCAAGATTACTTTTTAGCTCTGTGGTTATAGATTTATATTCCCTATTGATTGGCTTGTTTGGTATTGCCATTTCATGGGTTTTTACTTTTTGGGCAATTAAACAAACTTCATTTGGTAAGGAGTGGTGAGCAAAAATTCAGCAATTGGGAGAAGATTATCTTAAAACTATGCCGATTATTCCTGTTAAATGAACAAAAGTCTGACTTTTCTGCGATGGTAAATACTCCAAATAAAAATGTTAGAAAAGCAGATCGGAGAATTTACAAAACAAAGAATGGCTGATACCGAATTTTTGCTTGGAGATAAAAATGAATCAAGAAAGAGAAATGCTAGCTCATACCTAATTTCTGGGAATATAGGATATTACCAAAAAGCTTATAGATAAAGAGTCTTTAGCTAAGAAGGAGAATGCAGAAGAGGTAAAAGAGAGTTTAAAGGTTCTTTTATTCAGTTGCTAATAAGGATTTTGTAGATCAACTTCCAACGATTAATACAAAAATTTCTTGTACCGTATCTGAAGAATAGTGATATGAAACGAGATAGTATTCAAACAACCCTTAAAGAGTTTAATGTAGACAAAAATACATGGGATACTATTATGACTGCTGTCGGTGGGACTGCAGCCTCAGAGTATACCTCCCTGAAAGGCTCAGGAGTCACAGCATCACAATACAGCACAAACATAAATTTTATTTCTAATGTTCAGAGATGAAGATAAAAACATCAAAAATCTGATTCTAACTACAATCTCTTTGAGTTTGTGTGGGGTTTTTCTTGTCTCTGATGTTTTTGCAGCTGATATAGCAAAAGTCATCTTCTGGAGTGTTAGACTTTGCAACAATGCTTCGCGTGCTTTCAGATCTTTTTCTTGGTTTTGGATCGTTATTGCAAATATCGTAGGGAAGACTAATGACCAATTCGTTTGTTTATGGAGAGGCAATATATTTTGATGGATTTTTGTGGAAAATTTGGCAGATTACAAGAAATATTGCTAATTTTTGGTTTTGGGATTTATATTTCTTTATGAGATTCTTAAGTATGTAATCAATCCATCAGAAACAAAGACGCCAATGGGTATTATAAAAGACTTACTCAAGACGGGAGTTGCTATTCAATTAAGCTGATTTGCGATTATGGTCATTATTGACATCTCGACGGTTTTATTTGCGTTAGTCTCTTCGTTCTCCATCGCAGGTAATCGGTTCTGATGCTGTCTTCTCCCAAGCATTGAGTACAGTAATAGATTCATCTTGTCCAGATAAAATTACTGTAGATAATGCTCAACCACAAGGGAATGTGCTTTAGTAAGGGACAAAAAGAAGTTATAAGATTTATGGCAGATGCTTGATGAAGTAAAGCTTAAAAAATGCTTCAGAGGCAGGACTAATTACTGTTGAGATGAGAGAGGGGGATTAACAAAAGAGCAGCTTTTTGATGGTCTTTTGCCATCTCAGGACTCTCTTTCTTGACCTTTGATGTTTTATTGGTTTTGAAATATTTAAAACAGCTCAGCTTTCAGATTATTCTAAAGTTCAGTGAGTTTCTGAGTTTGAAAAAGATTTTTAAGCAGATTTTTCAGATTGTTTTGCATTCTGGAATGATGATCTTGTATACTCTGTCTTTATTGGTGTTGATGGTTATTTTAGTAGCTAGGGGGTATACTTTATGGATATTTATTGCAATTAGTCCAATCGTTGTTCTTTTTGAATTATTTAGTAAAGCCTAAGAAAGCATTTAACAGATGATATTTTTCGAGATATCAGGGAAGATGATAAAGCTTTTGCTTTCAGCCGGTATATTATGCAATGTTTATCGGTCTAATGATGATTATGCTTGTAATCTTAAATTGGGCATTGAAAGTTTAATATGACTAATAATGAAAGTCCTATTCAGATTACAGACTCTCAACTTAGGTTTGATAATAATTTGGTTAATGTTTCTATGGAATGAGGAACAATGAGAATCTATGATCTTTTTGCTGGGGAGCAATTACTTTGTTTTTGATGTGGAAACTAGTACACCTAGCTATTACTCAAGAGACATGAATTAAGGGTATTGACACCTTTTACAAAAAATGTTTCAAAGATGGCAGAGGGAGTTATTGAAACAACGCCTATTATACCAGTTCCTTGAACAAATATTAACGTTGGAGCATGAGCTTTCTTGAAAGAAAACTTGCTTAATAGTAAGCTTGATGCAATTACTGGAGAATTTACAAGAAAAAGAGATCGAGCAGTCAAGTACGCTTGCTAAAACTTTTGGGTTTGATACGGATGAGACGATAACAAAAAGCTGATAAAGAAAGCTTGTCTCGTATTCTTACTCAGACCGATCTCCTGCAAAAAAGAATAGATAACTATATAAATAAACTAAATACAATTAAGAGGAAGTTTTACTTTTCTGATGTTGAATGAGATTTGTTATCAATTTTTAGTGATAAGGAATACCAAAAAGTATTAGCATTGCCTTCTTATGATTTCTCAGGAGTTGAAAGAGTTACAGATGAGAAGTCATTTTATGAATACCTTGATCAAAATAATAGATGGAAAAACTTTATAAGGTTTTCTTTGATTCTGACAATGCTCCATCTTCCAAAGATGATTTAGTCAATAATAAAGAAAAAGTACGTTATTCAAAGAGCGTCATAATATTAAAAAAATTTCTAATCAGAAACAAAAAAATCTGAATTCATACGGGAAACCAAGTGATATTCAGATTTTTTTAAATTTGTTCTTATAAGTTTGCTGCAGTAAGTTTTGCTCCTTTTACACATCCATTGAGGAGACCTTTTATTTTCAGCAACATTTCGATAGTCGTTTTTTTAAATTTGAGGTCTTTTTCAATAGCCCAGTTGAGTGCAAGTCCCTTAAATACCATATAGACATCACAACTGATTATGTCATTTGGGTTAACAGCAGTTCCAATCATCCTTTTTTTCAAGAGCTGTTTTCATATAAGGATAGTCTGGACTTGTTGTATCAACATAGGTAAATTTGCTAGACTTTGATTTTGAAAGAGGAATATTATAGGTTGCAATCAAATGTTTTATCGCAGAGAGATAAGAAACTTGACCATTTGCATCAGTTTTTTTCTCTTCTACGGTTTGTACTTTTGTGGTTGGTGTAGGTTGTGTTATTTGTTGACTGGATGTTTGAATATTTGTCGTAGATTTCGTTGTTGATGCTTGAGCTGTTCAAGTTACTATTTGTTCGGTATTTTGAATTTTTTTGAGTATTCCTGTTTCATTATTCCCTGTATTGAGAGTTTGTGTTGAGATGAGATTTCCACTCAAAAGAGCTTCTGAAGATTCTTCTCCTGTTGTAAGCTCTCCTGTGAGAAGCGTCCCTGTCAGTTGATATTCATAACCACTACCTTCTTTCAGTACTAGATGTTTCAACTACTTCTCCATTAAGTCCTGCAAAAAAGTTGAAATCTGATCTTTAATCAGGATTTTTTTGTACTATTGCTTTCTTCAGTAAAGATTCCTAGAAGGCTTCCTGCAAAGACAGCGACAAAGAAGAGAAAATAAAGATTAGAAAATATGTTTTTCTTCCAAATATTCATTGCTTTATATACAATAAGTACAAATCCTCCCATTGTAAATGAAGCAATTGCCATTGCGATAAAATCAAATTCTTTCCACATAAGAAGCATAACTCCTCCTCGTCCTATAATTGCACACAAAAAGGTAATAAAACGAGCAAGTCCTCATTCTTGATGAGTTGGTTGGGGTTTAGACTTAACTTTGTTAAATCTAACTCTCACTTGTTCAATATTGTGTGGCGTTTGTTCACGGGTAGGAACTTCAATATCTTCCTCAGACAGAGAGTATTTCTCATCTTTGTGTTCTGGTTCATTGCGAACAAAGAAGTCAGATTTTTTTTCTTGTTCCTCCTCGTTTTCTGCGGTGTCTTCAGCTTTTTTGTCATTAATGATTTCTTCCTTAGGGGATTCCAACATGGTTTTCCCTTGAGTCTCAGGATGATTATCTTTTGATTTTTCTTTACAAAAACTCCAAGCTCCAACTGCCAAAGCAATTCCATTTACACCAGCCAAAACATAAAAGCTTGCATCAGACCAGAGATATCATACAATTCCCATCTGAATTACGAAAATATAGATCAATAAGTACCAGAGTAATCCGTTTTTTCCCATTTCTTTTCCGTCTCAAAATAAAACATCTTCTTTCATAACTATTTGACATCACTTTTCAAGACAAGATACAAAAACTCTTTAAAAATTTGCAAAAAGTTTTAAAAAGAATAAAATAAAAAGTGATAAAGGAGTTTGATCCTCCTCAATACAAAAACTTTTATTCTTTTATTAAAGAAAAATGATCAAAAATTGCTACCTTTATGATAGGAATTGGACTTATTACTTCTTCTAGCTTGGCATTTGTAAGTGCTCAAGGTAATGCTGCGCAAGGAAGCCTCTCTACTGCTGCTGGAGGATTTGGTCTTAATGCAGGTGTTTCAGACGGAATTAAGGGAGTTAAGGGAACTGGTCAAGATGGTGGAGAAGGTCTTATGACAGTAGTAAGAAATGCCATTAACTGGGTGCTTGGACTTCTTGGTTTTGATCACTTTTTGTGCTTTTGCTTTGGGGAGGTTTCAATATGGTTACCGCAGCAGGAGATGACAAGAAGTTTGGAGAAGGATTGAAAATTTTGAAAAATGCAGGTATTGGACTTGTGTTTATCGCAGTTTCATGGTTGCTGGTTTCAATGCTTTTCTGGATTATTGGAACGGTTGTTGGATCTTAGTCTACAAAAATATGCTCGCTACTTTATGGTAGCGAGTTTTTTATTTGCTTTTTGAGGAAAAAGTATATATGAACCTATGATGAAAGTCAGCTTTATTTTTCTTTTTATTATCTATGCTTAGTCCAAACTATCGCTATATTGCACTTGATTTTGAAACGACTGGTCTGGACTTGCAAAGTGATGAGCCTATTCAGATTGGGATTTTTAGAGTGTGATACAGAAGGGAACTTTATTGCAGGATATCAGTCACTTCTACGCCCTTCTAAACCAACCAAAGAACTTAAGACGGTTGTTGGCTTTATTACAGGTCTTTCTGCAGATTCATTGCAAGATGCGCCTACTCCAGCAGAAGTTGAGCCTGAAATTCAGCATTTTTTTTGACCAAATACGATTATTGTTTGACATAATATTGCCTTTTGATCTTCATTTTTTACAAAAGTTTTTCCCTTCATTAACATTTGCTGATGCAATTGATTCCTTTAAGCTTTCTCAATCTTTGTTGCACTATGTGCCGAGTTATGCTCAAGAGATTCTGATTGCCCAGCTCAATCTAAAGCCAGATTTTCAAAAAGTTTCTTGCTTCGCTAAAATTTAGTGGAGAACTAAATTTTCATGACGCTTTTGTAGATGCTAAGTTGTCATTGGCTTTTGTTTTGCTATTTGCTAGACAAGATTCAGATTTTTGATTGCTAAAATATCCTATTCTTGAGCATTTTATCTCTCAGAGTGAGTGAAGACTAGCACAGTTAATTCAAAAAAGTGGTAAAAAAATCAGACTTTATTGTCTTTTTCTCTCCCAGAACTCAAAAATTACCCCCCACACTCAGATGATCTCTGGAAAGTATCCTTTTTGATCTTGCTAAATATCGTGACAGAAAAATCTTATCAAATTAGAGATGTTGATTTTAAAAGATCTTCTTTCTTCACTTGCAAGTCAAAAACATTATTCTTGCATTTTTCAACCAAAGCAAAGCTTGATATCGCAAAAAATCTCCTCACTGATCTATGAATCAAGAATCTTTGATTTGCCAAAGAAGAACAGACACTTAGTACAGAGGCGCTTGATCGTTTTGCAAAAAAAGGAAAATATTCTGAAGCAGAGCTTGTTTTTCTTTTGAAATACTTTTCACATTTAGAGCAGGGGCTTGGGGTGCTTGACCTCAATTCAAAGGAAGATTATGAAATCTATACTGCACTCAAGGATCAGAGAAAGACTGTTAATTATCCGATTGTTTTGACTACACATGGAGGACTGTTTTTCTCTTATTGAACAAGGAAGGTATCAAGATTATTCAATTTTCTTTTTTTGATTCTTCTTGGCGGTACAAGAGCTTCAATACTTATCTTTCGCGCTCTTATGATCTCAATTATACGCTCAATTTTCTTGATATGCTTGCTTATAAGTATCATCTCGCTCTCGAATATAGTGACAAAACTAAAGAAGAAGTCTGAATTTTAACCTCATTTATCGAATTTTTTTACGGTTTTTGCAGGAATTTTAGGACAGGAAACTAAAAAATTCTTTACGCATACTGATGCTACGATGATGACTCTTGATCCGATCAAGGATAATGTTGCATTTTATCAGACCAATAAGCTTCTGGAGAGATTTTCTGAGTTTAAATCTTCACTTTCTCAGGTTCTTGATGAGGCAGAAATGCAGACTTTTGCGAAAAGCAGATCGATCATATGTTTAAGATTTTTGAATCAATATGTGTAGTAGAAAAGAAGATGTATTCGAGATCAGATTTTTTTATTTCCTTTATTCTGAGGAGGTAAAATTTACTACGCGAGCTGAATTTTCGGAAAGTTTTTGACAACACAAGACGCTTTTTCCTTTCAAATTATGATCTCAATTTGCCAGCTCTTATTGAGGTTCGTGGTCAGCAAACTCAAAAAAATCGAATGAGAAGAAGAACAAATGCAGAACTCTGATTCCACCACCGATAAACTTATGCATTTAAGTAAGACACCTTCTGTATTAAAAATTTCTTGAAGATTTTGATACTACAAAAAATACCAAATGCATTAATCTTTATCCTTTCTGTACAGAAGGATCAGTCAAGAGAGCTATTTGAAGAAATGATTCATAAAGGGTTAGATCAGAAGTATCTTCTCTTGGTAGAGAATATTACTTGATGAAGTGGTAAGAATCTCTTTAAAGGCAAAGACACAGGGAGCAAAAGTTATTATCTGAGGGTATAATTTCCTTCTCCAACTTTTTGCTCAAAAACTTGCAATTTCCCAGCTTATCGTGTATAATTCTAAAAGGAGCCCAACAGGATCTTATTTTTTTAATGATATAGTACGATATGGTAGAAAAAATCTTCGCTAGTTTTGATAAACGAGACTTCTGGAAGTTGCTTGGAACAACCTTGTTTTTCTTTTGTTGTTTTCTTTTCGAAATCGAGTTGGAGAAAAAGCCGGTATCGCTTTTGCAGGTGGATTATTTATCTCAGGATCAGGAATTAGATCGTTCTTTACAGGAGCAGGAGCATGGTAGTCCTGTAGATCCTGTTTACTTTCTCTCTTATCTCTGTCAGCAAAAACCTTCCTATTGTCAAAAGATTACTTATTCTGGAGATTTGTCTGACTTAGACAAGTTTGAATATACAACGCAGTACTTTACGATTCTTTCGTTTCTTGATCAAAATAAAAAGTTTGGAATCCCTGTCGAGTCAGCACTAAAAACCTTTATCATAAATTCGCAAAAGGGTAAGAGGCGCTGAGGAGCTACAGCTTCCAGAATTACAATCAATCTCGACTCTATGGGAGAAAAAGTCTGAATATCGAGGGGTGCTTACTCATGAATTTTGACATATTGTCGATCTTGGATCACTTCAATGATCTCAAAAAATAAAAAAATCCAGACTTCACAGAATTTGGTAAGCCCTAAATTTGCAGTTGATGATCCATCGCTTGAATATTATCGCTTCTCTCGAAATTCGGAGTCTATTAGAAAAAAAGTATCGCTCAGAAAAAGGATTTTTGTTCTGGCTATGGGATGTCAAATCCGTTTGAGGACTTTGCAGAGTGTCATAATCTCTATCTTAATAATGCTCATCTTTTTTTAGACAGATGGCGCAGGAATCTAATATTATGAAAAATAAATACAACTTTTTTTGCCAATCTCTTTGGCAATGCTAAGCTTCAGGACAATGAGGCAAAACTCCTTTATACGCAACGAAGGCCTCGAGATACGACGGTAATTTAGGGTTTAAAATTTTTGCTTGTTGTGTTGGAAGTGCTTGTATAAAAATTTTAATACCATATATATGTTCTAAAAACATATGCTTTCTTGAAAAGATAAGTAAAAAGGCTTAAAGACTGATTAAATTCACGACCACTTTTTCTTTGTCTGGCAAAATAAAAGTGATCAAAAGGAAAAAGTCAGACTTTTTTTCTTTTTTTAAAAACCAGGTTCTAGAGCCAATGCGAGATTTAAAACAACCAATTTTTTTATAAAAAAGTGATAAAATAACTAAAAAATCTCTTGATTTTTTTATTTTTATTTCCATATATATTGTCATCGTCATCATAGACAGACAGATCTGCGGATATGATGTAGTTGGTGTAGCATAGCAGACTTCAGCTCTGTTTGTACGGGTTCGAGTCCCGTTATCCGCTATTTACACTACATTGTAAGGTACAGATGTTTACAAATATTCTTCTCGGATTGTTATTATGTGGTGTGGGGCTTTCGCTTTGTTACTACGCTACTCAGCTTGTGGGTATCTTTGGTAGAAATGCACGAGCAGAGAGAAATCTTGGGGGAACCAGAATTATGATTGTTTTGATTGGGTTCTTTGTTGTAGTGTTTGGTGTGTTTGTGATGTTTGGAATGTATAAGGCTTCAAATCCTGTTGGTAGTGTTGGTTCGTGATTTGTTGCAAGATAGTTTTTGGGCTCTTAGCTTAGTTGGTAGAGCGCCTGCTTTGCACGCAGGAGGTCAGGGGTTCGACTCCCCTAGAGTCCAAATTTTTGTTTAATGGGGAGATGGCAGAGCGGTCAATTGCATCAGACTGTAAATCTGACGCCTCACGGCTACGTAGGTTCAAATCCTACTCTCCCCAGGTGATACTTTGTGTCCCTATAGTTCAATGGATAGAACAACAGCCTTCTAAGCTGTGGATCCAGGTTCGATCCCTGGTGGGGATAGGTTGTGTGTCTCTTGGGGGTATAAACTGATATTGAAAAATGAGTAGCTCTTTTTGGTGCTGATTGTTAATATTGCTTTGTATTTTCTAAATTCTTGTATTTTGGCTCTCGTGGTCTAGTGGTTTAGGGACGCCACCCTCTCACGGTGGAAATCGAGGGTTCGAACCCCTCCGGGAGCTGATTTCTTTATTGTTATTATAATTTTGTATGGAGCAAAAAACTTTTAAGCCCGCTGGAAATAATCAAAATTTTTGAGGGCAGAAAAAAGGTGCTTTGAGGTCAGAATAGGTCAGATAAGACAATGACTGCAAATTTTAAGGCAAAGATGATCTATGTAAATGATCAGATTAAGGCTCCAAATATTATGATAATTGATGATGAGAAAAAAATAATTTGGGAACTTTTTCCTAGAAGAGTTGCGTTAGAGATGGCTTCTGAAAAGGGGCTTGATCTTGTTCAGCTTGTGTATGATGCAGAAAAAAATGCTTTCTACTGTAAGATTGACAGATTATGGAAAGTATATGTATCAAAAAGGGTAAAGAGGAAAAAGAAAGGAGAAAGTCTCAAAAAGGAAAAGATATGAAGAGAGTTAAAGGTTAGTTATGCGATTGGGGACAATGATCTTCAGTTAAAAAGTAAAAAGCACAAGAGATTCTTCAGGAGTGAGATAATGTAAAATTTTCTATCAGACTTAAAGGTCGTGAGAGAATGTATGAAGATAAGGCTGTGCAAAAGTTAAAAATGATTCAAGATGCTTTTACTTGATTTTTGGGAAGTCTCAGTATGATACTCCTAAAAAAGGAGGCAAATGGATATAGTATTATTTTATTTAGTAAATAGTGTGGATTCGATGGCTAATAAGATGAAGTCTCATTCTGGGGCTGCAAAAAGGTTTAAGATTACAAAGTCAAAGAAGGTTGTAGCTTCAAAATCTTGTAATAATCATCTCTTGACCAATAAAGGAAAGACAAATAAGAAATTTGCTTATGGAAAAAGAGGTTCTAGGAGCTGCTGCAAAAATGCTAAGAAATTTACTTCCTTATAAATAGTTGATACAATGGTAAGAGTAACAAATGGTCTTGGAAGACAAAGAAAACATAAGAGTTTATTAACCAAGCTAAAGGGGTTTAGATTGGGAAGAAAAATCTTTACAAGCAGGTAAGACTTGCTCTTGTAAAAACAAGGACAACACGCTTATGTAAGTAGAAGATTGAAAAAGAGAGACTTTAGAAGATTGTGGATTGAGAGACTCTCAGCAGTAATTAGAGAAAGAGGTGGAAAATATTCTGTATTTGTAAACCTTATGAATACAAAGAATGTTAAGTTGGATAGAAAAGTTCTCTCTAATATCGCTGTTGCATTCCCAACTGTGTTTGATGCAATTTATGATGAAATTGTAAAATAAGAATATTAAGGAGGAAGAAAGATAAAAAGTCAGACTTCTTCCCTTTGTTCTGCCGGGGTGGTGGAATTGGTAGACACGAAGGACTTAAAATCCTTTGGGACTTAACTCCCGTGCCGGTTCGATTCCGGTCCTCGGCAGTCGCTATTGTTTTTAATTGTTATTGTTTATATCAATGGGATTTACCGTTCGAAGAACAGGAGATTTGAATACTAATGAAAGAATTATCTCTTTTTTTATAAAAAAGGGAGCTTTGGTCTTCACATATCTTGGATAAAGCTAAGAAGCAAGTGCATTATGGAACTAAATGGTATAGAAAATTTGTAAGTTACGATTTTTCCTTCTTCTAGAAGATATAAGAGAATGAGAGCGATTGTTTCAGATGCTTATAGAAAGACAAAGAGAAAAATACAATACTCTAGCACAACTTGGAAAGATTGTATAAATTTATTTTGATATTTTGTATAAAGAATGTATGCAGTAGTAGATTTACAAGGACATCAGTATATTGTTTCAGAAGGTGCTGAAATTGTAGTTGATAATCTTGGAGTTGCTCAATCTGAAAAATTCGTAGCAGACAAGGTGCTCGTAGCATTTAGTCAGGATGGTAAAGACGTAAAAAGTTGGAAAAGCCTACTATTGAAGGTGCGACTGTAGAATTTGAAGTAGGAGTTACTCAGAAGGGTGAAAAAGGTACAGGTTCTTAAGTTTAAGAGAAAGAATAGATATGCTAGACTTAAAGGGATTTAGACCGCTTCAAACTGTTTTAACTGTTAAAAAGATTAACGCTTAATGGCTAAATCTGGAGTACTAGAGCGAGATGGTGAAATTATTGAGGTTTTGCCTGCAGGTAAATATATTGTAAAGCTTAAAGATACTGATATGATGATCAACTGTTATAAGGCAGGAAGAATGAAACAATCTCATATTTCTGTTATTGAGGGAGATCATGTAAAGGTTGAGGTGAAATCAATATGATATGAAACAGTGAAGAATTGTCTATAGATATAATGTAGCAACCCAAACTCCTCAGAGTTAGGAGTCTTATTTACATAGTATATTAGATTGCGATGAAAGTTGTAAATTCTCTTAAAAAGAGATGTATGTATTGTCAGATTGTAAAGAGAAAGTGAAGATTGTACGTGACTTGTAAGAAAAAAATCCTAGACATAAAGGCTAGGCAAGGATAGTTTTTATTTATGTATTTTTTTGAGAGATGTTTAGATTGATGGGACATGTTCTTCCAGAAGAAAAAGTCTATTTGGATTGCATTAACTAATATTTATGGAATTGGTAGAGAAAGATCAAAAGAAGATTCTTGGAGCTCTTGATATTCCTTTCATGAAAAAGGTAAAGGAAATTTCTGAAGAAGAACAGAAAATGATTTCTGATGAACTCAAGAAATATGTTTTGGAAAAATGATCTTAAGAGAGGTTGCTTCTGCTATTAAGAGATTGAAGGAAATTAAGTGTTATAGAGGTATGAGACATAACCTTGGACTTCCTGTGAGAGGGCAGCTTACAAGAAAAAATGGTAGAACTGCTAAAAAATTGCTTGGAAGAGCTAAGGTAAGACCTGTGTTGAAGAAATAGTTTTTATTTAATGTTTTCTACTTAAAAATGGCAGTTACAAAGGCAAAAAGAAGGATATCAAGATTGTAAGTGGTATTTTGCATGTGCATACTACTTCAAATAATACTCTTATTACTCTTATCGATCAACAGGGAAATAAAATCCTTGGTGGAGGTACTGGTAAGGTAGGATACAAGGGGTCAAAGAAAAGTACTCCATATGCTGCAGAAGTATTGACAAAACAAATCTTGAAAGATGGACAGGGTATGGACTTAAAGAGATTGGTATTATTTTCAAGGGAATTGGAATGGCTAGAGAAGGTGTTTTCAAGGCTATCAATGAAGTTGGAGTAGTAGATATCGCTTATATCAAAGAAGAAACTGGAATTCAGTTTGGAGGATGTAAGGGTGAGAGACCAAAGAGAAAATTAGTCTCTTTTTGAAAAAAATAATCTTTGTCAAAGATCAGATTTATTTATCTATTTTCGTAGTGAATTATGAGATACACTGGAGCAAAATTTAGACTATGTAGAAGAGAAGGGGTAAACCTTTTTGGATCTCAAAAGTATAACCTTAAGAAAAGAAAAGCACTCCCTGGACAACATGGAGCAAATATGCAGAGAAATTCTGAATATGGAAAAACTTTTGAGAAATAAACAAGTTGTAAAGAGAAGTTACCTTCTTTCTGAAAAACAATTTGCAACTATCGTAAAAAGACAGCAGCAAAATTTGCTAAGAATAGAGGACTTAGTCACGACTTTGCGTTGTTTCAATTCCTTGAAAGAAGACTTGATGTAATTATTCTTAGAGCTGGACTTGCAAATACAATTATGCAGGCAAGACAGATGGTAGTTCATGGGCACTTCCTTCTTAATGGAAGAAAACATAATGTTCCTTCTACTTTTGTTGAAGCAGGAGATAAGATTACAGTAAAGAGAAGCTTAAGAATTCTCCACTTTATGCAAATGCAGCTTCTTCAGCAGCAAAAATCCCTTCTTGGATTAAGGTTGATAGAAACGCATATGCAGTAGAAGTTCTCGCTCTTCCTCAAAAAGGAGAAGTTGAACCATTGGGAGATCTTCTTAAAGTAATCGAATTCTACGCTAGAGCATAGTAATTATAATTAAGCCAAATAAAAAAACTTTATATTATCTTTCCATTGCCATGTTGAATATACAACAATTTATTGGAGTTCCAAAGATTACTTTTAGTCAGTTGGACAATGGAGCTACAAAGTTTGAGCTAAAATATGTCCCAAGAGGTTTCTGACATACTTTGGGAAATGCCTTGAGAAGAATTATTTTGGCTTATAATCTTGGAGGTGCAATCACAGGTGTAAAAATCAAATGAGTGCCTCACGAGTACGATGTAATCTCTGGAGTAAAAGAAAAATGTAATAAATATTCTTTTGAATCTTAAGAAGCTTCGCTTTAAAAATAGATGAAAAATACTGAGTCTATTCAGTGGGTTAGTCAGAAGATTAAAGGAATTGGAAAATATACATCTTCAGATCTTAAAGTTCCCTACAGGAGTTGAGTTGCTCAATCCTGAAGAAGAACTCTTTGAAATTACAGAGAGTTCTAGAGAAATTGAAATGGAGATTAGAATTGAAAAAGGATATGGATATTATAGTCTTGATTATCTTAGACAGAGAGATAGAAGTGGAGAGCAAGCATCAGAAGAGGTTGGTTTTCTTCTTGTTGATAATGACTTTTCTCTCGTTGACTATGTAAGATATGATGTAGAGGAGGTAATTGAAGATTTTAGTGGAAATACAAAAGATGTTCTTAATATAGAGTTAAAAGTAAAATATGATACAATCTCAGCAAGAGAGATTATGATGTTTGCTGGAGAAGTCCTAGCAAATTATGCAAAACTCTTTGTCTTTGATGGAGTATATATTGATAAATCTGTTTTGGTTGACTATGATGATTTGGTTGAAGAGACAGAAAAATGTTGTAGAGGAAAAGTGGATCTGTAAAAAAACAATGCCTATTGATGCTCTTCCATTGAGTGAGAGAACAAGAAATGCATTGATTAAGAATAATATTCTCTATGTTGAGGATCTTGAAAAGAAAAAGAAAGTCAGAACTCCTTGTGATGAAGGGGGTTGGAAGAAAAAGCAATTGATGAAATTACCTCTTCCCTATCAAATATTGGAAAAGTGTTGATTGGTTAGAGAGGAATAGAAAATTTATCATTTATTATATGTTAAAATGAGACACAAGTATAACAAGCTCTTACAAGTAAATACAGGAGCAAAAAGCAAGTCAGTATTTATGAGAATGCAACTTTCAAGCCTACTTAGAGCAGGGAAGTTGACTACAACTCCAAAAGAGAGCAAAAGGTATTGAAGATGTATACTGATGAATTTTTTTCTACATTGCTTAATATTTCAGCAAAATATGAAGAAAAAGATGCAACAAGAGAGGCTATCAGATTCTGTAAAAATCTGTGGTGTTTGGAGAAGCTGAAGGAAAGAAAGTAATTGAAACATTGCTTCCAAAATATAAAGAAGAAAAACAGAAAGTCTGGATTCACTACAGAGTTCAAACTCGGATATAGAGTTGGTGATGCTTCACAAAAAGATTATGCTTAAGTTAGCATAACTAACAGCTGAGTTATAATTTATAGAGTATTTGAGATTTTACCTCTCGAAGAGGATATTTTAGTTATCGTATTGACAAACAATGGAGTTTACTAAAAAAAGGATTTAAATAAGACCATCTGGATTAAGCAAACAGACCAGGAGAAGAATAGAAGATGGTATCGTGTTGATGCTACTGGAAAGACTTTGGGAAGATTGGCAGTAGATATTGCTAAGAAGTTGATGGGAAAAGACAGGTCTTACTATTCAGCTTTCTGGGATGCAGGAAGTTTTGTAATCGTAGAAAATGTAGAACATATTGCTGTTACAGGAAAAAGTTGACAGATAAGGTTTACTACTCATATAGTGGGTATAAAGGAAATTTGAAGAGCATCACGCTTGGAGAGTTGCTTAAAAAGAATCCTGGAAAAGCTCTATGGTATGCAGTAAGAGGTATGCTTCCAAAAAAATAAGCTTAGAGATGCAAGAATCAAGAGAATGAAGCTTATTAAGGGAACTACAACAAAGTACGATAATTTTAAACCACTTAACTTGTATAAATAATGGCAAACAGAGAATATAATTATGCAGTAGGAAGAAGAAAGGAAACTACTGCAACTGTAAAGTTGTATGCTAAAGGGAGCAGGAAATTTTGTATTGAAAACAGCAACAGGAAAGGAATATACTCTTGCTGATTATTTTGGAGGTAATCTTTACCTTTATCAAAATGCACTTGCACCTTTCACTACACTTGGAAATGATGTAGCAACAAAGTTTGATGCAGAAATTAAGATTGTAGGAGGTGGGATTGCAGGACAGTCTGATGCTATTAAAGCTTGCTTTTGCTAGAGCATTGATTGATTGGAATTCTGAACTTAGACTTTCTTTGAAACCACATGGTTTGCTTAAGAGAGATCCTAGAGTTAAGGAAAGAAAGAAGCCAGGTTTGAAGAAAGCGAGAAAGGCTCCTACTTGGTCAAAGAGATAATTTTTTTCGAAATACAAAGCCCGAATTTTCAACGGGCTTTTTAGGAGAATTTTGTTATTCGTAATAGAGCTCTTATAAAAAAAGATAAAATCTGATTTTTTTATTCTATTTTTCGTATGATAACGATGCAAAAGAAATAAGGACATTATTCTTTTTGGAATTCAGGGATCTGGAAAAGGGTACCCAAGCGGCAAATCTTTTGAAAGAATTCCCTAGTTATAAAGTATTTGGAGCCAGGAAATATCTTTTAGAGCTCTTAATTCTAATACTAATATGGTTTCTCAATACGTAAAAGAAACTATGAAAAAGGGGGATGGTAAAAAAATAGTTTTGGTATTTGATTTGTTTAATCTGTGTTCACATTTGCTTGAACCAAATGAAACATTTTTGATTGATGGATTCCCTAGAAATATGCAGCAGATGGATTATTTTCTTAGCTAATCAAGCGATGCATGATAGAGACTATGTTTGTGTTTATTTTGATCTGCCAAGAAATCTTGCTGTCGAGAGAATTAAGATTAGAGCACATCTTCAGGGGCGTGAAGATGATTTAAATATGGAGACAGTAAATAAGAGATTGGATCTCTTTGAGCAAGAAACAATGCCAGTAATTGAACATCTTAGATCTCGTGGAAAATTAGTGACTATTGATGCAAATCAACCTATTGAAGCTGTATTTTGCTCAAGTAAAGGCTGAACTAGAACTAAATAATAACTAGAAAGACTTGTCTAGTGTTTAAGAAATAAACTGACTTTGTGGTCAGTTTTTTTCCTTTTTAAAAAATAAAATATTATATCATAAAAAAAGAAAAAGACAAGGTTAATATAGCTTAAAAATAGATAAAAAAATGACAAATAATTTCTTTGGATTATAATAGTTTATAAAGATTTTTAAATTGTTTAGGCACTTTAAAAACTGATTTATAGATGTTTTTATTCTCTTTGATGTTATGATGACAAAGAAAAGATTATGTTCTAACCTTGTTGGATAAGGTAAAGGATCTTTGGGAGCCTGCAAGAGGGTTTGCTGTATTGTTGAGGTATAATGTGTTGAATGATATGCAGATAGAACAGCTCTTTGAACTTTTTCAAAGCTTGGTCAATCAGACACTCAATTCTCAGAATAAATACAAGATACAACAAGCAATGCAGAGAGTGGCTCAACTTAATAAGTATGAAGCATCAAATGCAAATCAGCTTGAGCAGGAATTAGATCAGATTTTAGGAGAAATATAGTAAATTTAAAACGAAAAAATATTTTTTTATTACTTATTATTAGTAAAGATGATGGACAGGTTTGATTTTTAATAAGGAAGCTTATGAACCAGTTTGAGAAAAAAATGACAAAGATTCCTGGAACTAATGACTTTGACTGAGGAGTATTAGAAGAAGTTGTTGTAATTGGGGAAAAAGCCTCAAAAAAAGAGGGAGAGGGTGAAAAAGAAGGAAAGTTTTCCCTCTAAAAAATCTAGAAGCATTAAATCCTGTGCCTTGAGATCTTGTTCAAAAAGATGCAGAGATTCTTTCAGATAAAGGATTCGTTAAACTTATTAGGGAAGAAGCTTAAAAGAAAAATGAAGCTAATATTCTTTCGACTCTTTCTGTGAAACAGATAAAAAGATGTCTATGAAAAAAACTTACTCCAGAACAGAGAAAAAATCTGGAAATGATTTTCAAAAAAGTTTAAAAACTAAAGAGAATGAAGAGAAGATTAGAGAAATAAATACTGCACTTCAATCATTTAAGGTGGAACTTGAGAATTTTAGAGGACAAGTTATGGCGCAAAAACGCAGCAAAAGGTTGAAAAATTTTAGGAATAAATCCCAAAATTCTAGTCTTGAAAAAAATCTACTGATCATAAGAAAGAAACAGTTGAACTTAACTCATCTAACAATCAAGAATCCATTTTCAAAAACAGAAAAGAAAAAAATCTGAATAAAAATCCTTGATGGAGATTTCCTTGTAGAAGAAAAAAATTCAATAAAGTTGAAAAAAGGACTCAGATCAGATTTTAAGAAGTTGATTGATTTAGTGGGAGAATACCACCTCTTTGAAAAAGAGTATTTACTATTTTGAAATCTCAGGCAGATGCAAAGAATTCACTTCCAGATTGGTCTAAACTTTTTGTAAAAAGAAAACGGTGAGCAATGGACAGAAAAAGAGCTTAATAAACTTCAACAAGCATATTTGGCTTACTTAGAGTCTAAAAAGGATAATGCAGATACTGCCAGATGGAACCGTGTAATGAATGCTCTTGAATCAGGAATCATCAATGGAGAGAAGAGCTTTAGATGTAATCTATCAAGAAAATGTGAGTAAAGCCAATTTCCAAAAAGGAAAGAAAAGCAAGGTCTCGAAGATGAACAATGGAAAATATAGACTTGAACTTGCAAAAAGATGGAAAAGGCAAGCGAATGGAAAAAAATAATTACATGCAGGAGCATGGAAATGAGATTCAAGATATGCAGCAAAATTGGCTTTATGAAGGATATTCTGGATCTGAGATTTCTAAAATGACCGAAGAATATCTCAATGATAGATTTGATGCATATACCAAAAAAGAGTGGAAAAACATCTCAAAGAAGAACAAAAAAACTGAATTCAGAAGTCAGATTTAGGTAATTTTAGAGTTTTGGTTGATTTTATTGAAAAAGAAGGGCAGAAAATACCTCCAGAAAAACAAATTTCTATGTTATTAACGGATACGAATTTTGATGGAGTAAGAAATCATCTCGATGGAAGAGGAACTAAAAGAGGTGATCAAATTGATCTTGCAATTCGTATGGCTCAGGCTGAGGGATTCTCTATGGATACTATTGTTAATAATATTGTAAGTCATTTTGACCAAAAAAAGGAGAAAAAAATTTGATGGTGCTGTTCCAGTTACAGCAGATTCCTTTGCTGCTTGGCTTAGATCGGATATTAAACATGCCAGACTTGTAGCAATCTGCACTCATGGATACACCAGAAAATGCAGTAGATATTATGAGATATGGAGAAAAAGCACTTAAAAAATACACTTGAAGCACAAAAACTTACTCCAGAAGAGTTAAAAACAGATCTCAGATAAAAATCAATACCGATCCTGCAACTAGAGAACTCTCTCAGCAAGCAAGAGATACGTTGATGGCAAATCTTTCAAGTTATCTGCTCTCTAAGATGAGAGAGCCAGGAGTAAATGCAAATGTCAATGGTCTCGGAGTTGGAGTGAATGTTCCATTAAATCAGATTTTGAAAGGACTTTCCTTTACTCTAGGAACAGGAGCATCTCTTGAGGGACAACCATTTGCATGAATAAGTGTTGCATGGAATACTGAAGTTGCTAAGTGGGATACAGGAAATGTCTCCGCTGGAATCAATGCTGGAACAACACTTGGAGTTATTCCAATTTATGGACTAAGAGCAGGAGTTAAACAAGATCTTAATGCTCAAAAAGTTCTTGGAAATATTGATCCAACTTCTCTTAAATCTCTCTGTAGGAGGAAATGTAACTATGCTTGGAGCTATCCCATCTTGGGGGGTATCTGCAGGCATTGATAAGGATAAAATCGGTGGTATCGAAAAACAATACGATCATATCAAAAAGGAGATTACTCCAATTATCGAGAAACTTCTAACAAAAAAAGAAGATGGTAGTTATCCAGATATTACAGCAACGCTCAAAACACTTTTTCAATACCTCATCAGATGCTGAAATCAAAAAGCAGCAGAAAAATCTGACTTCCGTGATTGAAAGAACTAAAGCGGAGAATTTAGATCCAAAAGAGGCGGCTCAACTTATCGGACAGCGATATGCAGAGAGTTGGAAAAACAATGCCGTACAGGGGTTGCCAAAAGGATGGAGATTTACAGGAGCATCTCTTGGAGTACAGTTCCTAGCAGGATTCTTCCCAGTAGCTACACTTAGTGCAACATTGACTAAATATAAGAACCTCTCACATAGCGATTCTCCAGAGTCAAGAGCTCGTCTCCAGCAAAGTATCGATGCAGGAAGGGGGATGTATCTAGAGAATCTGTTAAAAAGCAAGACTTTGATAATATCAGAAAATCAGCTTGCAGCAATGAACGTTCTTAATTCAAATGATAAACTAGAAATAAATCAGAATTGAGATCTTGTTTTGTCACAATCTCTTCTGAAGAAAAACTGGATTTAAGGTAAAAATCAATGAAAAACTTGAAAGGATATATCAAGTCAGAAAATGGAAATTTGATAATTCCAGCAGGAGTATCTTACCGTTTCTTGACTTCAGCAAGAACTAATGGTTCTATTTCAGAGCTTGATATTGGATATGAAAAATGATCTCAGAACCTGCAGTCACTTAGAGCAGAAAACTTGAAAGAATTTGTGGGAGAGAAAGATTATGAGCTTGATCACAATATTAAGGGACTTGCAAAGTCTTTAACAAAATTAGGTTTTTATGTCGCTACAAACGGAGAGATATTTAAGCATATAGCTCAAAAAATGATATAAGGATTGATCCAGATGGAAAGATTCGCCAAGGAACTCAAGATCATCAACGAAAAAGAAATTTGAATCCTGACTAAAGATTCAGGTCTTGCGATCGACAAGGATGGAAATGTCTCAATCACCAAAGAAAAAAAGGAAAAATTACCAAAGAAGTTCAGTCTGATTTGATAATCGATGAAGACTTGAATAATGAAGTAAATTCACTATTTGACAAAAATACTATCAATAGCCTCATAAGACTAAATAAACAGAAGGATCAATTTGAGCGCTTCAAAGGATTCCTAAAAAATGCAAAAGGCAATGAAGGCAGAATATGTTGCAGCAGCTGAGGAGTTGATAAAAATGCTTTCTTGAAAAGAGTACAACGGACTCAAGACGGCTATAGGGATTGTAGAAAAAGATGGTAAGAAAGTCTTTGCAAATCCTAGGGTTGGCAACTCAGATTATGGATAGATTGAAGTCCGTATTTGCAACTGTTTCTGAAAGTCAGAAATCTTCTAGAAATGCAGTAGTAAATCTTGCAAAACAAAGAAATCAGGAATATGTAAAAAATCATAAAAAAATCTGTTTTAGAGGACTTCTCAGGAGGTAAATTAAATATTGACTATATATCTCTGGCAAATCAACTTTCTGATCATCCTAAAGTTGTTTCAATGAATAATCTTGTTTGATTTACTGCATTTTACAAAAGAAAGGCTGGAGAAGCGAGAGGAATGTCAATGACAGCCTATGGGCAGACAAATGTACTTGATAAGACATTCCCTCTTGAAGAAACACTGCAATCTCAGGCAAAAGAATGGTTGTTAGCAGAATCTTGATAAACAGACCGAACAGTTAAAGAGTATTGCAAAAGAGCATTGGAAAATTTGAAGAAAAGTCTGATGCTTTTGACAAATGATGGATATCTTTCAGAAAAGTCTATAAAAGAACTATTGTCATGAAAATCTATTGACTTATGAAAGAAAAAAACATTACATTAAATATGCAAATTGTCAAGTACTTTTTGGCTGAGTGTGCAAAATGAATCTATCGGAATTCAGATTGATGGTATAACAATTGAAGATTCTCAACAAGTTGAACAACAGCCAACCAAGATGACCTTTAATGCTTCAGAGGCTACCGCACAGGCAAATATTGATAAGTCTCAGTTCAGTCTTGGGGTAAGTTTCGGATGAGGAAAGAAAAAAAGATCAAAAAGGGAAAACTCAGTGAGGAGAAGCTCCAAAAAAACTCAGTGAGGTGATGATGGAGAAAAAGGGAGATGTGAATAACTCAATAAATGTAGGTGATCATGTTGAAGGACATATCCCTACTGGAGGAGATATCTCTCAAATAATCCATGAAAAGTAGATGGAATTCCTTGAAATAATCCAATTTCTAAAGAGAATCCATTATGATTATAGAATACTTATTTTATCATTTGATAATTAAGAAAAATGAAACTAGTAAAATTAGCATTAGCGGTATTGGTAAGTTCGGTTTTGGGAAACCTTACCTCTTTTGCGGCACCTTATCCTGAGGTCTCTTGTAATAAGTTGCCTTCATCTAATAGCTGTTCTCAGTGTTTTGATGCTGGGGCTGTTTATGAGTGATGGTCAAAAAGGGGCTTTATGATGAATTCGTAAATGACAGTAGCGATACTTTTGTTTACTTTTGATAAGGAAAATCAGACTCCATATACGATCGATAGATTGCAGTCTACAACTGAATGGAAGACTTCAAATCCATTATTCAAATATGTAAATAATAGTCCTTATTCAGCTTTTTGGTTTTACTTCTAAAAGCTGGAGATTTGTATCATATTTTTGCTCCTAACTTTACGGATAAATATATTCAATCTGATGCAAATGATGGAATTCACTTGGTGTCTGTAAAGGATGGTACCAAATCAGATGCTCCAGCATTGGTATTGAGAGTACACACTAATTATCGTAAGTCTCTTTGAGGATGAAAAGTTGGAGATATGGTTAAGCATACTGAATGTTTTTATTACTGAGCAAATTGGTGTGGTGATGGGAAACTTCAGTCTGATAAAGGGTGAAAAATGTGATCCAAAAAGATCCAGCGAAAAAAGGATGGGGAAATAAGGGATGTAATGCATCTTGTCAGCCTATCAATGAAGAAGTAAAAAGATCTATGATCTTGCGCTTACAAAAAAACTATCCAAAATCAAAAAGATTCTTATACAAAAGGGAGAAAAATATTACCTTTTGCTATTACGGTTTATAATCAGGAGAACTTGTAGCAAGAAATATCGAAGTAACTGACTACTTGCCAGCTGGTCTTGAATTAAAGGATGCTAATTGGATACAAGAAAATGGAATGATCAAGACTACTATTGCTGGTCCTATCAATCCAGGACAAAGTAAAAACAGTAACCTTGACAACAAGAATTAAACCTGATTTCTCAGGGACAGATATTCTTAATTTAGCGGAAATCTCAAAAGATAACTCTGGAGAATATGGAACTACAGATAAGGATTCAACTCCAGATAAAAATAAGAATAATGATTGTTTCCTAGAAGGAAAGCATCTGATTACTGGAAATGGAAAGGCTGGTTCTGTAGCAAACTGTAATGATGGAACAGATGAAGATGATCATGATGGAGTAAGATTCCCAGTTCGTGATTCTAAAAAGCCAATTTACGATCTTGCACTCACCAAGCAGGTAAAAAGCACCAAGAAAGAATAGTTATTCTCTCGGAGATGAATTGACTTTTGTTATTACCGTGCATAATCAGGGAGAGCTTGTAGCCAGAAATGTTGAAGTAACTGACTACTTGCCAGAAGGACTTATTCTCAAGGATTCAAAATGGAATTTTAATCCTCAAACTCGTAAAGCTACCTACCAGATCCCAGGAGAAATCACTGTAAGTGGACCAAATTCTTCTAGATCTATTGAGATGACAGTGGTGATTGATGGAAACTTTAAGGGATCAACCATTCTAAATAAAGCTGAAATTAGTCGTGATAATGCCTCAGATTATGGAACTGTTGATAAGGACTCAACTCCAGATCAAGATCCAAAAAATGATTGTTTCTCAGAAGATTTCCTTCATAGAACTTCTGGAAATGGAAAAGCAGGAGGTGCTTGTACTGAAGCTACAGATGAAGATGATCACGATGGAGATATTATTACTATTGCAAAGCCAACTATCAAAAAAAGATCTTCAAGAACTTGGAAAAGTTTATCAAGAAGGAGATCTCGTTGGGTTTAAGATGCCATTTGCAAACAATACTAATGATGTAGTGACTAAAGTATCTATCAAGGACTTTATGCCACTCAATCTTGAGTATGTAAGTAGTGAAATTCATGGTGTAAATCCTGCATATCATCAGACGTACAAGAATGCACAAGGAATAACTATCGATGAATGGTCAGGTTTCAATCTTCTTCCTAGTCAAAATGGAGTATTGTATCTTACTGGTAGAGTGCTCAAGACAAATTTGGATGCAAGACTTAATACTGTTGGTATCTATACTAATGATATCTTGGTAGAAAAGGATTCTGAAAAATATGATCTCGGAAATAGAAAGGTAATTATCCAGAAGTTAGTAGATAAGCAACTTGTCGCATCTGGTGAAATTGCTCAATATACTATCAAAGTAACTGCTACAGAAGGAGCTTACGATGAACTTGTAGTTGTAGATACTTTGCCAAAGGGAGTGGTATATCAAGAAGGTTCTTACAAATTAGGAGCTCTAATACTCTCGTAACTATTGAATCAGCAACTACAGGGGTAAATGCTCAAGGGTTGCAAACAGTTACTTGGAGAGTTAAATTTCCTCAGAAATTAAGTAAAAATCAGACTTTCTCTATTGTGTTTGACGGAAAGTTGACCGTAGGTGAAAGAAAGCCATATACCAATGTGGCTTGTGTAGAGGATCCAAAGAAGCCAAATGATGCTCCTCTTTGTGATAAGGTAGATATTATCCCTCCTCCACCTCCAGGACCTAGACCTCATGAACCTACTGTTCAGATCAAAAAATATGTAAATAAGTCTATTGCAGAGTCTGGTAGAGAGGATGTTTTGATGACTGGATTTGCACAAGGGCAGACAGGGTACTTTACTCTAGAAGCTCAAAATGCTAGTGCAGCAATGAATACCTTTACTATTACAGACACTATTGAAGGAAATTTGAGTTATGTAGACTCTTCTGATCTTCTCAATAATGCCTTTACAGGAGTGCTTCTTAGAGGAAGCTCAAACTCAGCTTGATATAAGTACACAACTACTCAAACTGTAGAAAAATTATCAAACAATACTACAAGACTTACTTGGAAGGTGGTAATGACAGAAGGTCAGTTCCTACCAGGAGATAAGTATCAGGTACAGTTTAAGGTAAAGGTAAATGGAGATCAGAGAAATGTTGCATTTATCGAATATCCAGGTGGAAAGTGAAATGATGATGCTTCAGTAAAAACAGAAGATGTAAAAGCTGACTATCAAAAAGTATGTTTCTGATAAGATTGATGGAACATATAATGATGATGGTATTACGCTATCAAATAATACTACTGCATTCTTCAAGCTTGTTGTATCTGGAGCAACAAATTCTCTTACTGGATTTGTAGTAACAGATCGTATTGAACAAAACCTTAAGTTTGATTTCAGTTCAACAGGACTTGCAAATAATGCCTTCACTGGTGTGATTGCATTTGGAGCACAAAAATCCAAATAAGCCAGCTTACAAGATTACTCCTACGATCTCAGGAACTTATCCAACAGATATTGAGTGGAAAGTAGAGATGCTCAATGGTAACTTTATGCCAGGAGATAGTTTGACTATTATCTTTAAGGCGACTAAGCTTGGTACGCAAACCAATATCGCAACTGTTGAATATCCAAAAAGAGATGGAACAAAAGGTAAGTCTTCAGATCCAGCTTCTGTAAGAGGTGGAGGAGGTTGAGGATGATGAGGTGGCGGTGGATGAGGTGGCGGAAGTTATCTCCATCATGTGGAAATGGTTATAAGAATGGATATGAAATATGTGATCTAGGACCAAATGGAGGTACTATTGGATCAGATTGAAAAACTTTTCAAGAATGAAAAATATCTATGATAAAAAAATATGCCGGATATACATGTACCGCTTCTTGTGGTTTGAAAAACAATGGAGAGCAAGTAGCTCCAAAGTGTTTCAATCTCCAAAATGGATCAATTTCAATCATGAAGTGAGAAGTGTTGCCATTCTACTGGAATCTTGATGGTATGGCAGGAAAAAGCTACTCCAGTACAGAAAAAAGAATGGTTAGAGAAGTATTATGTAGAAAAATAAAGACAAAGCTGATTCAACACCAAAGATTGATATTTCTTCTATGAAATGTACCTTCAAGGTTTATGGTCCAGGGCGTAATTTGAGTAATGTAGTTTATGATTTTACAGCTCCATGTTTTAATCCTGATGGATGGCAGGACGCACTTCATGGTACTTACTCAAGTATCAAGGACTATATCAATCAAAAATAGAAATGGTTGGTTAGGAGGTTCTCATCTTGCAAATCAAGGACGAGTGAAAAATGTATTTGATACCTTAGACAATCAAGGACAATATCCAGTACTTTTTCCCACTTTCATCAAAAACTATTGATTACAGATTTTGGGGCTAGAAACAATAGTCTTTATAAGTCAAATGGTAGTGTTGAGAGATGGAGCGCAAGAAATATCCAAACCTTTGGAGAGTATAAGGTTGCTCTTGAAAAAATCGATTATAGTCTTGTGTCAAAAGATGAAAAAGGAAAAATAACTGAAGAAAAAGAAAAATCTTTGATGACAGGATTTGTGAAGTAGATTTCGCAGTGACAGATCACTATATGATTCAGAGAAGTCCATATGGAATCGGTAACAAAGCTACTACAGAACTTAATAATTACAGATTGATAAATGGAACAACTTTTATGGATCAATTCTTCAAGAACGAAAGAACTGATACCAAAGAGTATAAGACTCCAGCATCTATTAAATCGCTTTTCACAACTTTCAAAAATAAATATGCAAAGTTGGCGAAACCTCTTAAGAATGGTCTCTCAAAAGTTCCAGGAAAGGCAATTTATCTTGTATCTGGTAAAGAAATCAATCTTAAAAATCTGATTTCTGATTCTAGTAAAGCCTTTCACTTTGATTGCTACCGATCCAAGTGCAAATATTACAATCAAGGGAGATCTTAATACCAATGCGATGATTATGACACAGGGAACAATTACTTTCGATGCTTCTAATTCTTGTAATGGAGGAGATAGAAAAGTCTGGTCATGCTGGTCAGATCGTAAAGGGTATCTTCTATGCAGGAGATGGATTTAGATCTTCAGGAGATGCAAATTTAAAGAACACTTACGAGAAACTTTCTGATGGAGATCGATGTAATTACGGAAATCTTCATATCAAGGGAGTTGCTATCGGAGATCTTTCAGAGGTTGTAGCAGCGAGAAGATCAGAACTCTATACTTGGTTCCAAGGAAATGGAGGTGGTACAGCCGGAGGAGAAAAGGTACAGAAAAATAATCAACGGAGCTTCAGTGCTTGTTGATTACAATCCTACTCTTCGAGGAAATCTTCCTCCAGGTGCTAATGAATTTAACAAGGCGCTTGCTGTATATAGAAAAATAGCATAACTCTTAGAATACCAGAGAAAGTGGGCATTTGCTCACTTTTTTTCTGTTGCTTTATTTTCTTGCAAAGCAGTTATTTCTCTCTTGCTATTATTGACAAAATTGATATAGTAACAAAAAATAAAAAATCAGATTTTTATTTTGTTTTTCTTCTATAAGATGCGACATCTTGTATCAGTAGCAGTTGTTTTGATTATTGCGTTTTGAGGACTAAAGTGGTTTCAAAAGCGGGGAATTCTAGATAAAGCTCAGGATCAGACCTTAAAAATACTAGAGCTCCAGTACCAACTTTGCAGTGAGTTTTTGTGATTTTTAGCTGATAATGGTAGTAGTTGGAATCTGTTTTTCCTAGCTGGTATAGTTCTCCATTATTTTTTTGGGAATGCTAATCCCTTCCCTTTTGATTGGAACTGTAGAGTTTATCGAGGAACTCAGTTATCTTGGAAGATTTCCAAAAATCCCTCCTTTTGTAAGGTTAATTGTGCATTTGCTTGCAGCGGGATTGGCAATAGGGATCTGAGGAATGGGAATCAGGAGTTGATTTTTGCTGGTACGGTTTATCATATTCCACAGTGGCTCTTTTAGTATTGCATTTTTGGGGTGGACAATGTTTTTGTATCAATGCTATCAATCGATTTGATGGAATATATGCACAAGGAAGTGGGGTTTCTGCAATTGGATTCTTTACGCTCTTTGCCCTGATTAAGTGGGTGGTATTCAAGTCCTATGATTCTTTCCCAAATCTTGAAATCCTTCTTTTTGTTCAAAATATGTCCTTTATCCTTTTTGTGATTAGTTTAGTATATGCAGTGATAGAGTATAAACCACTTGGATTGGTAAGAGATGTTGGGATTATGGTTTTTGGCTTCGCTATTGCTTATTTGTCGGTATTGTGAGGGGTGAAGGTTGGTACAATTTTGGTAGCGCTTTCTTTGCCGCTTTTCGATGCAATTTGGGTTGGACTGTATAGAATCTTTGTAATGAAATCCACTCAATGGGGATTACACTCATTTTCATCATAGATTAATGGGACTTTGATTTTCTAGAGGTGAGACCAGAGGGTTTATTCGAATCCAGTCAATAATTATGATGGTATTGATGATTCTTCAGTGAGCAGATAGATTTTAATAAAATTGTTATTTTTATCCTGATGGCAAAGCCTCTTTTTGGGATAAATCGATATCTCTTTATTTATAAAAAACTCCCTTGTGGATTGCAAATCCAAAAAGAGAGATAAAAAGTCTGACTGAGGTCAGATTTTTTTAATTATATTATGTTCAAAATATTCTCTAATACGCTTCTACATAGATATTGCTATATCCTCTGGCTCTCAGCTTAGTCATAAAAATCCTTTGACCATCAAAAGGCACGCCACAGATGTAAAATTCCGTCTCTACAGGAAAAATCAATATTATCAATCTGAATTCTTCCATGTTCATATCATGGAACCTCTCTCTAGAAAACAGAAATATGGGTTTCTGGGATGTTTAGAGCTTTGATTTGTTCGGAGTAAAAAAGGTCTTTTCTATATGAAACAGAAAAGAAAAATCGCTTTTTTGATCAGCTTTGGTCTTCTTTTGCCATGCGATAGCAAGGAGCAAGTCCAGACCCAGTTGAGAGGAAAACTTTTGGATTTTGTGTATTTTTGAGTGTGAAATGTCCGTTTGGACCCTTCAAGTCCTACTTCATCACCAACTTGCAAAGATTTGAGCTGATTTGAGCCTTGTCCATTTTCCAAAAAGCTTGATCAAAAAAGGTCAAAATGCTGGATTCTCCTTGAGTTTCGCTATTAGCGATTGAGTAAGCTCTTTTGAGTGGCTTTTCTAGTCCGAGATAATTGATAAACATCCATTGTCCAGGGAGGGTATCGATTTTTGTTGTTTCAAGTTTGAGTTCGAGTATTTCATCAGTAAGCATAGTTTTTTTGAGAGTATTTTTGATGTTTTGCATTTTTGTATCTATAACGAGATAAAAAGGTCAGATTTTTTTCTTTTCTTTTTAGAAAAATATTGACTCCCCTAAGTGTATTGAATTTTTGCTTTTTGCAAATTTTTTTCGGGTTTGACTTGATTTTTCTCAAAAGCTTTATTTACAAGTACAAATGGTTTATTATTAAGTAGAAGGCTTATGTACAAGAGATTTTCTTTAGATGAGATTCAGAGTATTCAAAATGATTTTCTTCCTCATTTGCAGGAGATAATTAAGCGTGAAATTAGAAATCCGCGTGATCAAAATCTCAAATCCTTTTTGAAATTGGCTTTGGCAGAGGGAGATGAAGTATATTATTACTTTAGATCTGATGTGGTATTTTGGTTTTCAAAACTAAGGAAGGGGTAAGTTTTTGATGAAAGAGATAAGATTGAAGTTTTTTTGTACAGGATCTGATGAGATTTCCAAACTTGAAAGGATGCTACTCAAATTTGATGCAAAAAAAATGGCAAAAAACTGACAAAAGACGATTGAACAAATTTTGATGGATGAGTTCAAAACAGGAAAATATTCGACAATCTTGGGAAAGCCTTATCTTGTTTACGATATCGAAACAACCGTTGTAGATGATCTCAAATCTGCTAAATATCTCCTTGGCTATGCAATGTATCCAAAGTGAGATCGTATGGAGTATGAGTGTGTTATGCAAGAAGATCTCAAGGAATTTGTAGATCGTATGTTAGCTTTTGATGGATATATCGTAGGATTCAACCAGATTTGGTTTGATAATCCAGTTTCTATTTATAATGTTGGTTATGGACAAGCGGAAATAGATGAACTTAATCGCAAGAGTATCGATCTGTATGTCTTTTTCCTTCATTTGACCAAGAAGAGAATCTGACTTAATAAGCTTTCTGAAGCTCTGATTGGAGTAACAAAACCCTAAGCTCAGGAGCAGAAGGAGAAGTGCTTTGGAAACAATACCAAGAAATCCTGAAACCAAGAGCTTCTTGAGCAATTTAAAGAGTATTGTAAAAACGATGTGAGAATGACAGCTTTAGTTATGTTTTATTTCTTGCATTATCAGAGGATTTTTCCATGATGGACAAGAGTATACCCTATACTTTTACAAGAATTTGTTGATCGTTCTAATCACAATCAGCAAGATTCTTCAGAAGAAAAAGAATCTCCAGAATCAGTCAATCTTTGCATAAAAATTTTTTATTCCTTGTAAAAAAATAAGTCATGAAATGCCCAAAATGCCAAAACATGGATTCAAAAGTTGTGGATTCCAGAATGATAGAAGATGGTCAAGTAGTGAGAAGAAGGAGAGAGTGAGTTTTGTCACATAGATTTACAACATTTGAAAGGATTGGCATTGTAGAATTGATCGTAGTAAAAAGATGGGACCAAAAGAAATGTATGATCGTGCAAAAGCTCAAAAAGAGCGGTAATGCTTGCTTTTTGCCAAAGAGACCAATTCATCCAGAGGAGATTGATAAGATGATTTCTTCTTTAGAGATAAAGTGGCAGGCAGAGAGCCCAGAAATTTCAAGTAAGCAAATCTGATCTGATATTTTAGCATCTCTAAAAGATATTGATCCTGTGGTGTATGTAAGATTTGCCTCTGTATACCAGGATTTTTGATAGCTTTGAGGATTTTAAAAGATTTATTGTATAAAAGTTGATTTTCTCTTGCAATTTGTAAAGTGCGCTATCTTATTGCTATCAAAAAGCAAAAAAAAAGTCTGATTTTTCCCTTGATTTTCCTTTGAAATACTATATCTTGTATCTGAACAAAAATAAAACACAAGATATTGTAAAAAGAGAAATGCACATTGGCGAGAGTCAGGTTTTTATACCTTTAATTTTAGTATCCAAATGACAATCCAGAAGGTAATCAAGAGAAATGGTTCAGAAGTAGCTTATAATGCTGAAAAATTCACATTGCAATCCAGAAGGCTAATAAAGAAGTGCCAGAAGCAGAACAGGCGAGCGAACTTGTGATTGAAGAGGTTATTAGAGCTTTGGAAGCTGCAAAAAAAGGGACGGTTCCAATTGAAGAAATTCAGGATTTTATTGAAATGCAGCTGATCAAGCTTAATAAAGCAGAACTTGCCAAGAAGTATATTATCTACCGCTATCAGAGAGCTTTGATTAGAAAGGCAAATACGACCGATGATTCCATCCTTACGCTGATTAGAAATGATAATGTGGAGGTAGGGACAGGAAAAACTCCAATAAAGGATTCTGCAATTGCTTCTACTCAGAGGGATCTCATTGCTGGAGAGGTTTCAAGGATCTTGCTCGTAGAGTTTTGCTTCCAGAGGAGATTAGAAATGCACATGATGAGGGGATTTTGCATTTTCATGATATGGATTATTTTGTGCAGCCAATTTTCAACTGCTGTCTGATTGATATCAAGGATATGTTTGAGAAATGGAACCGTGATGAATAATAAGCTTGTAGAGACTCCAAAATCTTTTCAGGTAGCCTGCACGGTGATGACGCAAATTATCGCTTCTGTAGCCTCTTCTCAGTATGGAGGTCAGTCTGTGAAATATTAAACATCTTGGGAAATATCTTTTCAATACTAAGAAGAAATATGAAAGAAAAATATAAAGAACAATTCTGATCCGAACTTTCAGATGAACAGATTCAAAAAGCTCGTAGAGATGAGAGTAAAGGATGAGCTTTCCTCTGGAGTGCAGACCATTCAATATCAGATCAATACTCTTTATGACGACCAATGGGCAGTCGCCTTTTGTAACGCTTTTCCTAGAGCTTGATGAAAAAGATGAATATTTGAGGAAACGGCTCAGATTATTGAGGAAATTTTTGAAATCAAAAGGATTCAGGGATCAAAAACGAAGCAGGTATCTATATAACGCCAGCTTTCCCAAAGCTCGTGTATGTTTTGGATGAATGTAATGCGCTCAAAGGTGGAAAATATGATTACCTCACTCAGCTCGCTGTGAAGTGCTCTGCCAAGAGAATGTATCCTGACTATATTTCAGCCAAGAAGATGAGAGAAATCCAGGAAGGAAATGTCTTTGCTCCGATGGGCTGCCGTGCCTTTCTTTCTCCGTGGAAAGATGAAAATGGAAACTACAAATACGAAGGGCGTTTCAATCAAGGAGTGGTAACCCTCAATGTGCCTCAAGTTGCAATTCTCGCGAATCATGATGAAAAGAAGTTTTTTGAGCTTTTGGAAGACAGACTTCAGCTCTGTTTTAAAGCACTTATGTGCAGACACGAAAGACTCAAAGGAACGCCTTCAGACATCAGTCCTATTCATTGGCAGTATGGAGCGCTTGCAAGACTCAAGAAAGGAGAAACTATTGATAAATATCTGACTGGTGGGTATTCAACGATTACGCTGGGATATATCGGACTTTATGAGGCTTCAGTTTTGATTACTTGAGATTCCCATACCAAGCCTGAGGGGGAAGCTTTCGCTGTGAAAGTACTTCAAAAACTCAAGGATACCGTTCTTAGACGAAAAAGAAGAAACCTGAATCGGATTCGCCTTGTATGGAACCCCAGCGGAAAGTCTTTGCTACCGCTTTGCCAAGATTGATAAGAAAAAGTTTGGTGAGATCAAAGATGTGACCGATAAGGGCTACTATACCAACTCCTATCATGTAGATGTGAGGGAAAATATTGATGCAATCAGTAAACTTACCTTTGAATCGCAGTTTCAGAAGATTTCTTCAGGAGGATGTATTTCCTATGTTGAAATCCCAAATATGCAGAAAAACCTTCCAGCCTTGGAAACGCTTGTTCGCTTCATCTATGACAATATCATGTATGCAGAATTTAATACCAAATCTGACTACTGCCACGAGTGTGGATTTGAGGGGGAAATTATCATAAATGCTGATATGGGACGAGAATGCCCGCAATGTCATAATACCAATCAGAGAAAAATGAATGTTACTCGTAGAACTTGTGGATATTTAGGAGAGAACTTTTGGAATTTGGGGAAGACGAAGGAGATTTCAAAGAGGGTTTTGCATGTAGCTAGTTTAGTTTTTCCTATGATTAAAAGAAAAGTCTGCCTTAGGTGTAGGCTTTTTTTCTTTTTGAAATTTCCGTCAGGTCACTGATAAATTTCCGACCTGTCGTTTGTAAATTTTCGTCAGGTCATTTATAAATTTCTGTCAGGTCGGAAATAGGTATCAAAAAGGGGAGGGAGAAATCACTTATTTGAAAAAGTATTTTCTTGGAGTGGTTTTCAAAAGTCAATCTCCAAAAGCTTTTATAGAAATAGAGCTTTTAAGAAAGGCTTGCAATAGCACTTAAAAAGACTATAAAAGCCCTTGCAATAAAAATAAAAGAAATAAAATGAAGTTTGCCTCTACGATAGCGAGCTGAGCTTCGAAGTCATAGCGAGGAGGAATATTCCTGTAGTGCTTCGATTTAATCGCAGATAATTTATGTACACATATATCCCTCGGGAATTTCTTTTGAGATATATTATTTATTTCCTTTTTATAATGAAAAAAGATAAAAATTATTGTGACTTATATTGTTTTTTGTTATTTTTAGAATTACTGTTCCGTTTTATACAAATTCCTCAGATAGAGCGTCATATTTTTAGACTATAAAAATAATATTTGATACCCCTAACTTAATAGTATCTAATAAATATGATATAGAACTTGAAGAAATACTCTCTCCTTTTTGCTCATTGCATGGGAGTTTGCTAAGTTGTGAAGAGACCCTAAAGTTTTTAGAATGCTTAAAACATAGAGAGTCAAGAATATACGGGGTTATTCGATCAAAAAGCAGAGTATTCAACTATAGAACAATATCAAATTTTTAATACAGAAATATATCAAACTAGAGTGTATCCTCATGTTTTTCCTTGACAATATTTATTGTTTATAAAGGGCATCAGTATTATATTCAAATAAAAAAGATGCTCAATTAGAAGAACTATTTGTTCCATTCGATGTATGGTTTCCATCCGTTGGAATGGAAGAGTATATATGAAAACAATATGATGGTTTTTCAGTTATATCTTTTTCTACACTGAAGAAAAACAATAAAATGGTTTAATGTTTTATTCTGAAATCAATAATGCGGGTGCAATAATAAGAGTTTATCTATTTTTGTTTTTATGATGAGATGCTTTAGAATATAGAAAAAGTTTCCTTAAAAATCCTTTGACAACGCATTACATAACCGATACACTCAAGCTGTCCGATGTGAAGGACAGCTTTTTATGCTTTTACCGAGATGCTCATGCAATACAAACTCGTAGAAAAGGCAAATCCCTTAAGAAAGATGATAAGAAGTGGTATGCTAATCCTATTGCAACTAGGAAGGTAGGGCAAAAAGAATTAGCAAAAGAAATTGAACTTCAATCATCTCTTACCAAAGGAGATATTGGGAATGTGATAGACAACCTCGTAGAGAACTTACCAAAGCATTTAGTCAATGGAGAATCCGTGCAGCTTGGAGAGTTTGGGACTTTTCGTATCAGCTTTCTCAAGTGAAGGAGTTGTGGACAAGTCTAAATTTAATACCAAAAACTATCCAACCTAAAGTGATTTTTACCCCAAGTGTAGCATTCAAGAAAGCTTTGGAAGATATTCAATACTCACAGGCATAAAAAGAAAAGGTTCTTTCCCGGTCTTTTTGGAGGAAGAGCTTTTTGTATTTTGAAAAACGCTTCACTTTTTAGCTCTTCTTTTCTTCACTGATAAAATGCACTACTGAACCATAAAAACAATGGATACTGCCAATGGACCTGGGCTTAGGGTCTCGCTTTTTGTGAGTGGCTGTCATCATGCCTGCCCTGGATGCTTTAATGCTGAGGCTCGGAATTTTAAGTTTGGGCAAGAGTTTACACAGGCAACGATTGATGAAATTATAAAAATTGGAGCCTGACTATATCACAGGTTTGACCTTGCTTGGTGGGGAGCCGCTCGCTCCAGAAAATCAGTCTCAAGTCGCAGATCTTATCACGCAAGTTCGTAAAGCACTTCCTCACAAGTCTATCTGGTGCTATACAGGTTTTACGTACGATTTTTTGTGCAAGACAGACCCTGCAAAAGCTCCCATTTCTAGACTCGATCCTTTCTCAGCTTGATGTCCTGATTGATGGGCGTTTTGAGCAAGATTTGCTGGATCTTAAGCTTAAATTCAGAGGGATCCAGGAATCAGAGAGTTATTGATCTCCCAAAAACTCGCCAAAGTGGTGTTCTTACTTGGTCAAATGAGGTCGATGATCAGGATTTGTATCTTTTTAAACTTTCTCCAGAAAGGGAAAAAGTTTTCTCACCTCTTAGCCTAATTTTTATTTTAAGGATATCAAAAATGAAAAAAATCTGAATTTTGACTGCGATGTCTGAAGAAGCTCAGTATATTATAGACTCATTATGGTCTTCAAAAAAACTCATTCTTTAGCTACGATTTCTTTTTACGAAAAACGACAAAATTGTCCTTGCACTTGCAGGAGTTGGGAAAGTTCAGGCAAGTATTGCAACTACACTTTTTACTACAAAAATTTTCATCCCCAGTATCTTATCAATATTGGGATTGCAGGGAGTTTGGTTGGAAGAGATGCCAAAGTTGGCGATGTGTTTTTTTGATTGACAAAATAATTCAGCATGATATGTATTTGCTGTTTGAGGGGGCGCATTTAGATTATGCTAAGGGAGAGATTACACTACCATTCCATCCTTTATGTGATAGTCATAATTTTGATTTTACCCTTTATTTGTCTTGAAAGTGTCTTACTTGAGATCAGTTTCTTGATGATGATCAAAAAGTCCATCTCTTCGTAAGCAGCGAAATGCGCAGGTTGTAGAGATGGAGGCTTTTGCTTTTGCTAGTGTAGCTCGTGAATTTTGAAAAATTAGATAGTAGTATTGTGATCAAGGCGGTCTCTGATGGTGGAGACTCTGATGCCAAGTCCGCACATATGGACAATCTTGATTTTGCAATGCAGAATTCTTTTTATCGGTCTTACATAAAGGTTATAACAAGTCTAAGTTAGTAGCATATTAGCTTAGCTTAAAAACTTTTCAAAGGTGTCATCAATCTTTTTGTTTACACTATCTTTTGATTCCGTTCTTTGCATCTTCTTTGAGTTTTTTTGTATTGTTTTTGAGCTTCTTGTTTTGCTTGGTCTGCAACTTGAGTTGCTTGAGTCTGTGCCTGTTGGATTGCCTGGTCGGCAACAGTTTTTGCTTGTTGACCTGCATATTCCAATCCTGGAAGAAGCGAGAGATCAAATTTTATCGATATCTGGACTTTCGACTTCGACTCCACATCCAGCAAGGCTTCCGATTAGGGCTAATCCAAGGAGTAATCCTAGACTTTTTCATCATGCTAAGAATGGTGGAAGGATGTTTTTTTCTCATATTAAATACGAAAAGAACTAAAATTCTGATCTCAACTATGCGATTTTTCGTTGAAAATCAAGAGAGAATAGCTAGACTTATGCATATTTATTCCTTTATGCATGCTGATGAAGATTTTTGGTATCAATATTTCCAGAGATTTTTGAGAGTTTTTTTGCAGACTTCTCTTATAGCAAAGGCACAGGAAAAGGGAATCCTCGAATTTGAAATCATCAATCCAAGAAACTTTTTGTACCGATAAACATCAGCAGATCGATGATGAGATTTATGGAGGAGGAAAGTGAATGCTTCTCAAGGCGCAGCCTCTTATTGATACGATTAATCATATTGTAGAACAAAAATCAGCTCCAAAAATCAGATTTTTCTATTTTGTTCCCTTCACCTTCTCAACAAATTTTCAATCAAAAATTGCTTATGGACAGAGTAAAAAGATGCGTTAATTTTTGTTTTGTGGAAGGTATGAAGGGATTGATGCAAGATTTGAGACATATTGTATGGAGCATTATCCAGATCAGTTTAAGAAGCTTTCTTTAGGGCAGTTTATTTTGCTTGGAGGAGAGTTGCCAAGCTGTGTAATGATCGAAGCGATTACGAGGCTTATCCCTTGAGTAATTAAAGAAAAAACAGAGCCGAATCGATGAAAGTTATGCTATCAAAGATGGAATGGCGACTCTTGAAGCTCCAAATTATACCAGACCAGAAGAGGTATATGGGATGAAGGTTCCTGAGGTGCTTTTTGAACTGAGATCTAGAAGCAATAGCGCAGCGAAAAACTAGATAATATGACGCATCTTTAGCTCCTATTTCTTTCTATATGGCTATATCACTCAAGCAAAAAGGGCTATCAATCAGAAAACCTTGTCAAAAGATCATTATCTTAACTTAGGCTATCGCTTTCTTCATGCCAATCGGACTATTCCAGGAGGTGAGATTGATTTGATTTTTCGAATCAGATTCAGAGCTGATATTTATTGAAGTCAAAACCGTAGATTATACCGAGGACTTAGAGAATTATATCACAAAAAACCAAGCTTAAAGCACTGGAAAGAGCTGTAGGCTTATATCACAAAATATCCAACATCTAAGGATTTGAGGATTGATGTAGTATTTCTCCAGCAGGGAAAAATTATCGAAATCTATGAAAAATATAACGAATACTTAGTCAGACTTTTTATTCTTTTTGTAGTAATATTATGCTTGTTCATTACACAACTCCTGACCAAAAACTCAAGAAATCTGATTTGAGACTTTGATTTCCGCGGGTCCGTATACGATCCTCTATTTTTTTATCCCAAAGATAATACACCAGGTTGTAGTTTTAGAGGCAAGGACTTTTTCTTCATTGCTCCCAGAATTTGAGAAAAGGGGCATTCAAATCATTGGAGTAAGTCGTGATAGTTCAGCTTCTCATTGTTCTTTTATTAGCAAACAAGGATTAACTATTGGGCTGATTACCGATGTAGAACTTACTTTACATCGTCAGTTTTTCTGCTCGATGAGAGAAGAAAAATTATGGAAAAATTTATGAAGGAACAATTAGATCTACCTTTTACTTGATTCCAAAGGTCAAATCCTCAAAGAACGAAGAAAATGTCAAAGCTACTGGACATGCAGAAAGAGTTTTAAAGGAGATTCAATCTATACTCTAGTATATAATTTTGCATTTATATGCTATTGTAAATTACTTTATTTGACAGGATTTTGCCTTTTCTCTTGGTAGTCCAAGATTAGACCAAGCAACAAGTCCTCATTTGAGTGAATAAACATTAAATCCAAGCTGTGCTAAAGTATCTGCCTCAGAAATTGGATTTTTCAATAATTGCAGACAAGAAATATTCTTTTATCTTTATAGTTGATAAAAAGAGTTTTTTATCACACTGCTCAAAAGGAAGGTTAATTGCATTTTTGATATGTACATGCTCAAATTCAGCAAAAACTTGAGGTCAATTAAGATGTTTCCCTCTGCAAAATGTTGATTGTGTTCTTTGGTAAGTTCATAAAAAGGAGAGAGGATTGATCTCTACATTCTCATTATCGTGATCTCGGTTGTTTACTTTGTTTTGTAAGGAGTTCTTTGTTTTCTATTGAGGAAATCGGTCTTTTCTCACAATACTTGAAATATTCATCAATATACAAAAATGGACCGTCTGGACAGAGTACAACCGCTGAAATCTCTTGCTCTTGAGTGAGTCCCTTGAGTTTGTCTGATTTTTATTTTCTCCAAATAAGTAAAGAGTCAACAAAGAGCCATTCATGAGCTAGGTCAAACCAAAAGGGCCATTTCTGACCAAAGATAAACTCATCTCATATGCTTGTTTTTGTTCCAATGGCTTCCATTTCATCTAGATAGTGTTCTCGATCAAAGCTGACCTCTTGCAACAGGTGCTCTGTCCTTGGTCAAGGAATTGGGTTATTTGGCTTTCTCACAACACCAAGAGACAAAAATCTGACTTTTTCTTTGAGAAATTTTGAGATACCAAGAAAAAGACCCAGAGGTTCATAATCCTGCACAAAAAAATCTTTGGATTGAGATGTCATGCTCCAAACTGAAGTTGTTCTCGAATTTGAGGAGCTGTGAGATGATAGTGGATATCCGGATTTGCAAGGTTGTCGTATTGACCGGGATTGAGCCATCAATTGAGTTTAGCTTCTGCTTTTGCTTTTTGTATTCCGCTTTCAGGATCTTTTTGGGTTTGGGCAAATTTGCTCTTTGTTGATGCAGGATTGTACCCCAAACAGTTGAAGTAGTTTTAGTTTTCCTCAGTCACTTCATTGAGACTCGAGCTTTCATGGTCTCTATGCCAAATAATCTACCTAATACAGCAAGAGAAAAAGCAGTATTCCCAGAAGAATTTTTCAACAAGTCCTTTATATTGTGAGATATTTTGTACCTGATTCAACATTCCCCTGTACAGAAATAGATTTGATATTTGCCAAGGGGAGAAAAATTCTGCATTTTAAGAAAAATATGTACACCGTCTACCAAAAAGGGATTGAGAAACGCTGGAAGTTCGACTAGAGGTGTAATATGCTGTTCTGGATTGAGAAATTGTTTCAAGCTATCCGCTCCAGCAAAAAACATTGTGCATAGGTGATTTAAGAAGGAACGTAAAATCTGAATCTACTTGCTCATTCAAATCTCAAAAATCTCTGGACTATAAAATCTTGAGCAACATATTTTTGTGTAAATTATATAAGATGTTTAGTCTTTCTTGCGGGATTTTTGCAAACTGAAATCCAATCTGGAGAATTTTATCAAAAAGGGCTTTTGTTCTCATCCTCCAAACGATCAAAAATCAATTAATGTTTCTTGTCTTTCCAGCTCTCTCAAATACGCAGAGACGGTGAGCGTCCCAATCAGTTTATCAGCTGGGATGTTTTCTTGTAAAAAGGAGATATCGTCTTGGTCCAGACATTTATTTCCGATAGCTACGAGTTCGTGATAGACTCCTGCCTGTTGAGAGAGAGCGGCGTATTGATTCCAGACTTCGAGTCCTTTTTGTTGGTTCAACCGCAATGATTACCAAGTCAAACTGTGCATGTAAGCTTCCAGCAAATGCATCAGTTCCTGCCACCATATCTACAATGATGAATGACTCACGATCATCCGTATGAGTTAGGATGTTTTTCTAATGTTGCAAGATTGTTGTGATAGCACGATGCTCAAATCCCTCTGGAGTATAGGTTCTGACAACCATAAGATTTACTCAATTTCCCTGTTCAGAAAAGTCGCGATAAAAGACGTGATTTCAGTCCTTTGCCAGGAATAGTTGGCTACCTCTTGCAGGGGGTGTTGTTTTCCTAAAGGACATTAAGGAATCAATTCTACTATTGTTTCCTTTTAAGGTAGGTCTTGATTGTTGTTGTATTTTGGGGGTCAGAGAGCCACTTACTTTTTGGGAAGTGTCCACTTGGAAGGAATAGGGCTGGTTGGTGGATATTGAGATCCGCGTCAATTAGCAATGGCCATTTTCCTTGTTTAGCTAAATAAGATGTAAGTAGTGCAGAGATCGTAGTTTTCCCACTCTCACTTTCAGACAATTGCAATTTCTCATAATAAATTTTTAAGGTAATAAAGTATCTTTTGATTATTTGTTTTTGCATCAGCAATGAGTTTGATGTTCTTTTTCCATTTGATGAGACTCTAGAGGAGATTTTGTGTTTTTGATGATTTCTTTTGCTTTATGTCCTTGATGGCAGTATTCTTCGATGATTTGCTGCTTAAACTCTGGACTATAAGTTCCTCTTTTGCCCTCAATTGTGAAACTAGAGTTACAATCTCAGCAAAAACCTCTGTGAATCATATCTGCCGTGGCCATTTTTTTGTATTTTCGCTTTTTGCAGTTGATACAGTTTTGTATGATCTTTGACTACAAAAATTAAAAAGATGTTTTTACTTGTGTTGCTTTTTTATATTAAATTGTGGATAAAATGTCAAGAGAAAGCAGTTTTAGATTTTTCTTTATATTTGTTTTCTCTTAGTATTCGGGATATAATAGAGCTAAGTTTTATAATCTCATAAAAGAGGAAATGTCTATCAATAAATCTGCAAGATCTTCGGATAGTTTAGGAAAGAACCTTTTTAACGTTAATAAGGCTGAGTTTGAAAAGATGACTGTTGATCAGCTTAAGGAGCTTATTGAAAGTACAACAGATATTTTTTTCAAACTTTCTCCTTCAGAAAGATCTCAGCATATCCAAGAACTTCTTTTTCATATACAGAAGTTAAAAATGGCATTGCCATCTGAAACCAATCCTCTTTCTATAAAAATATATTAACAAACAGCTCAGGCTTTTTCTCAGATTATCAAAAACAGCTCGATTAGGAATGCTCTCTTGGCATATCTTTCTAAATATATTGTTGTAGCAGATTTTGATGATGCAGATTATGGAGTTGCTTTTCGCAAAATATTGTGAGAAAAATAATATTAAGAGAAAGGATGGAAAGCAAATTCCTTGGAGAGGAGGAATGGAACCAGGGATAGAGTATGTAGATCAAGAGTGAAATGTACTAACATTGCTCCCAGTTAAATGAGGCGCGGATCAACATGATGATACAGGTGCCTATACTCAATATCAATTAGTTAAAAAGGGGAAAGCAGATAAAAGATCTCAAAACCCTAAAGAGTGAGAAAATATTTCTAGCCCAACAGAAGATAAGAACTCTCCCAAAACCCAAAGAGTGAGAAAAATACTTCTAGTCCAACAGAAGATAAGAACCCTCCCAAAACCCAAAGAGTGAGAAAATACTTCTAGTCCAACAGAAGATAAGAACCCTCCCAAACCTAAAGACTGAGAAAAACAAGATCCTGAATATGTTTTTGATCTCTCAGCAGTTTTGTCCGATACACAAAATATTCATGAGGAACAGGCTCGTCTTGCTGCAGAAGAATTGTTGAAAGCAAAATATGCAGATATTAGTAAGCGAAATCTTTTCAGCAGGGGAGCTTATTTTTCTCCGAAGAGGTAGAAAAAGAAAAAGAGTTTATTAAAGATTTTATGAAAAATGCTTCTCAAGATGCCTTTGGTGATCAAGTAGAAAATGCTGCCTCTAGACATGCTAGAGAACTTCAAAATGGTCTAAAAACTATAGATCAAAAAGGCTGAACTGGTGTCTATACCAGAATTGAATCTTTTATCTAGGGGATTCATTGAGGGAAGTATTGATGAGGAAACCTTTCAAAATCAATTCAATTCCTTCTTGAGACCAATCCAAAGATCAAAGCAGCACTCAAAGAAATGACGTACAAAGGAACTGATATTTTGCAGAATCTTAAACTCGAAAAAGAGCAATATCAGCTCATAAAATGAACTAGCACAAACGCTTGATAAATGAGGAAAATGTAGATCAGGTTAGTGCGAAAATTGAGGATTTTATCAAAAAAATATCAACAAAATCCTGATTTTCTCAAGGCGATTTCCTCTGATCTGGATAAAAAAGATCTTGAGAGGCTCAAAAATACTTTCATCACCAAAAAGCCGTGAGAAAGATAGCTCTTGAAAAATCTTCAAATCAAACTTAAAGTCCTTACAGGAGGAAAAATCTGCATATCAAATCGATAATTCTGAGAATGAAAAAGTCGAGTTCATAAGCTTGGAAAAAAACTAGATAAAAGTTCCCTCGATATTTGCAGGTGCCAGGGTATGCGGGAGCAGGAGTATTGCTTGGACTCGCTGGAGGACCACTGGGACTCAGGAGTTGTAGGGAACTTCAATCTTGACGACGGGTACTTTTTGCGGCAACTTCGGGATTCACCAATTTTATCAAAAAAACGAACTCATTATACCAAAGAGCATAATACGCATGAAAAAAATCTGACTCATGATTTTGATGCTGAGCAGACTAAAATTGCTCAATGGCAGGAAGATTTAGAGAAAAAAATGAGCTAAAAATTGGCGAAAACGCTATAAGGCAAAAAGACAGCTTGATCTTTACAATAATTCAACTCAAAAGGATATTATCAAAACTGAAGATTTTACTAAGGATCTCTTTGTGATTTTGCTACATCATTAAGACCGCTTACGCCATGAGATAGAGAGTCCCTTTACTCATCTTTTGATGGAGGGGAAGGCGAGACTTGATGCGTATTATGAGACAGGGCACAACTTTTAGCCTCATCAAGTAAGGAGGTTGTAGAATCAGATATGCTCAAACTTCACAAAGCGCTTCAACTCTGAGCAGAAAAACTTGGTATTGCTTATGACGAAAACGATAATCAAAGCTTGATTTCAAAGGCTGAAGAAGAGAGAGCAAGAAATTTTATATAAGCATATCAAAGAACAGTTACTTACTGATTACTCAACAGCAAACAAACACTTTAAATCTCAAAGAAGACGACTTGCTAGCAAATATGGAGTAGGCTCTGCGCTACTCTCTGCTGGAACTGCTATTGGAATGCAATATATGATGGGAACTGGAATGTTCTCTACAGAATCGGTTTCTCATACGGTTTCTTCAAACTTCGAATGCATCCTCAAATGCTAATTTTAATCTCTGATCTCATCAATTAGCAGAAGGAAATCAGATTCATTCTACGGTTGCAGACCAGTTTTTCATCACTTAGGGGATAAAGCAAATGTGGTAGCTCATTATGGTGCTGGAACAGATGCGACATTAGTTCGTGCTGGTTCTCAGGCACTTTGAGAGTCTGCTTATCAAGCGAAAGGTAAATGCAGTTGCAGATCAGATTAAGCATCTTGCACTTTCTCCAGACCAAAAAGCTTCATTCCTAAAAAGAATTAACAAACAGACCATGGGAGATGGATCGATCAAAAGCCTTTACCAATGATTATCTCCAAGGAGATAGGTGTGCTGAAGGGCTTTTTGCAGATGGCAAAGGGACTTGTTGATTCAGGGAACCAAACACTTATTCCAGATCTTGCTTATGATGCAGGAAGAAGTATTGCAGGAAGTACACTACATAATTTAGGAGAGAGATCTTTTCAATCTCGGACTAGAAATTACTACACAAGCAGTTCAAAAATCAGCCAGGTAGTTGATCAACACGATTTGTGCCGATTGTTTCTTTCTTTAATACCTTTCAAAAAAACTCCAAAAATCTGAAGAAAAAAACAAGATAAAAAAATTCAGATTTAGATTCTACTATTCAATCAAAAGAACAAAAATTCTGAAGAGCTTTCTCAGTCTACATCAGATTTAGAGCAATCGTATATTGCATGAGATCAAGATAGAGAAAAAAATCAGATAGTTCTACCTCCACTGCAGCAAAAAGTTGCAGCAGGAACAGCAGTCACTGGAGCAGCTGCAGGAGCTGTAGAGGCCCAAAGAAATCCTTCAAAAGCTCGTAAATATCGAGAATCATTCAAGTCATGAGCTAAAAAATTTGGTGGAAAGATTAAAAGAATCTCGAAATAAAGCTGCTCTAAAGATTAGAGAAAAAGATGCCTACAATCAAAGAAAAAGTCTAAAAAGGGACGAGAAAAGACTAAGGAAATTACTCATGATGGGGTTGAAAAAAACAAAAGAAGTTCGAAATGCAGCTTCAGAAAAAAAGTAAAAAGAAAAATCTCCAGAGCGGAAGGAAAAAAGCAAAACAGGGACGAGAAAAGACTATGAGGTAGGTAAATCTGCATATTCAGCAGCTTCAGAAAAAGTAAAAAGAACTAAAAAGAAAGTTAAATAAAAAGATTCATCTTCAGAAAGTCAAAATTTAGATGATCTGAATGATACTAATGGGCATATAGCTCCAACAGTAGTTAGAAAAAGATTTTAATGTAGAAGATCTGGATTTTCAAAATAATATTTATGTTGTCCATCAGACCTTATCTAGTAATATAGATTCTATCATGCAAAATGGGCTAAGGACAATAGCCGGACTTAATGGAACCTCTCTTTTTGCAAATAAGGAACGCATAATAGAAATATTGAATATGATGGAAGGAGGGAGAGGGCATAGAGGTTCGGACGCTCTAGTTATTATGAAATTTCCAAATGAAAAGTTTAAAAAGAAATGGAAGGGCGAATTTAGATGATATCTCAGGACAATTGATTGATTTGTGAGAGTCTAAAAAATTTTTGAAGTTCCTCCGCAATATATCTCTACAATTGTAAAAGGTAAATGAAATTAGTTAGCTTGATGCAAAAATAATCCATTGATAAAAAGAGTGTGAAAAATACAATCTTAATGATCCTCATACGAAGGAATCAGCTTTTTACCCTTTAAATCTCCAAAAAGAATGAACGCAAACAATAATCAACACCTAGAAGAATCCCACGAAGAAGATTTCTCAATGATCTCTTTGCTTGAGGCTGGATTTGATCCGGAAGAAGATGACTTTGATCAGCTCAAGGCAGAACTAGAGCCTGTTTTGATGGATAGAATCATGGCGAGTGTTTTTTTGAGGCTCTTTCTGAATCTCAGAGACAAGAGGTGATGAAACTCTTTGACGCTGGAAAAGAAGCCGAGCCTTAGAAAAGATTGAAAAATTGATTCCAGATTATGACAACTTTTTGGCAGAGGTTTTTGCAAACTTTCACGATGAATATTTGGCAAATATGGAACTCCCAGAATAATATCATGCACTGATAATGAGATTTGTAAAATAGAAAAAAACCTGACTAAAAATCAGGTTTCTTCTTTTCTTGAAAGTTTCTCGATTATTCAGCTTTTAGCTTCTGCTTTGTCTTCCAAGTGTTTCATTGAAAGTCCGATCTTTCTGTTTTTAGGATCGATGAGGATAAGCTTTAGCCTTTTACAATTTGTCCAAGTTTTACGATTTCATTTGGATTGTTTACTGCTTTTTTTGAGAAAGTTCGCTAAGGTGAACAAGTCCATTGATATCGTCAAATACTCTCACGAATACTCCATAAGGTACAAATCTGATGATTTCTCCTTCGATAACATCTCCAACCTTGTACTTCTTTGGAAGTTCTGACCAAGGATCTCCTTTGAGCTGCTTTGCTTGAAAGAGAGATTTTTCCATTTTCAAGACCAATTACTTTAACTTGCATCTTGTCTCCGATCTTTCCAAGTCTATCGATATCATTTACGTGTCCGTAAGTAATTTCTGAGATGTGAACAAGACCTTCAACAGTACCTCCGATAGTCACGAAAAAGTCCGTATGAAGAGATTCCTAGAACCACTCCCATCAAATACTTTTCCAACTTCAAGTTCAGCAAGAACCTTTTCTCTTTCTTCTTTGAGAGCTTCTCTTTCAGAAAGGATGATTCTTCTGTCTTCTTCATCGATGTTGATAACTCTACCTTGATTTCTTGTCCGATAAGTTCAAGAAGTTTATCAAAGATTGCTTCTTGATCTCCATCTTCTACTCTAGGGTAGTGGATAGGAGCAAGTTGAGACAATGGGATGAATCCCTTGATACCGTGCATGTCAATCAAAAAGTCCTCCAAGGTTTGCCTCAGTAGGAACAACAGTGATGATTTCATCTTTTTCAAACTTTGCAATAACTGACTTTCCATACATCGTATTGGAGAAGTCTAGTCACTGAAACGATGTAGTATCCATCTTCGTGTCTTACAGCAGGATTGATAATTTCAAGTTCAAGTTCTGTAGATGGATTAAGATCAAATTGAGATCTTTTGAGTTCTTTAGCTTCTTTTTGAAAGGATGATACCAGTAAAAGCACCATTCTCACAGTTTACCAAAACTCCGTTCTCAATTTCTTTCAAGATTGTTCCCTTTTACTTTTTGACCTTCCTTGATCACAGGAACAGTGTAGTTGCTAGCTGCAACTGCTGTAGCTTTTTAGCCATTAAAATATAAAAAAATAATGAAATAAAAAGAATAAACAAGTAATAATTAACAATCTAAGAGATCAGACTTTTTTTCTTTTTAGAAGGAGACTGGATCTCAAAAACATTGTTCTACATTGATTTTTTTACCTGTTGTTTGGGACTATACCTTAAGTCCAATTTTCTTAGAGATTTTTGTATAAGTATCGAGATCTCTAGCCTTAAGATATCTAAGGAAACTTCTTCTCTTTGCAACTTTTTTTCAAAAAGACTTCTTTTTGCATCGTAGTCCTTTGCATTCGCAGCTACGTGAGCCTGAAGCATTGCAATTTCGCTAGATAAAAGCCCGATTTGCATTTCTGGAGACCCAGTATCTCTCTCGTGTCTCTGAAACACATTTTCTTGTGTTTGTTTTGCCATTTTAGTAATGGATTTAGAAAAAAATAAAATAAAGCTGAACTAATCCCACAGTTTCCTTGATATCAAGGATACCGTAAATATGGATGTCCTCTACTCCTGACCGGAATCGAACCAGTATCTCAACCCTTAGGACGGGCCTATTCTATCCATTGAACTACAGGAGCAAAACTGTGTTTTTCAAAAAAAGAGTTCCATCAAAAGTGGAATCATCTCTTTATACTGATTTGTAGGGTAAAAATCAAGTATTTTTATATTAAAGTGAGTAATATTTAGAATGATTAATATTTATTGATTTTGAGGTGTGGGATTGTGTTTTTATACGCTTCAAATCAGTATTGATTTAGTTCATTTGTAAAATACTCTAAATATTTTTAAATCATCATGGAGTTCCGTTAAGTTCAATAGAAACTGAGTCGACCTTGTTTTTAGTGTTGTGATGCGACTTGTGTCTGCAGTGTATTTTTTTGACAACGTCGTTAACTTCTTTAGAAAAATCTGGAATCTGACTCTTTTCTCCGTATTCGTATTGATCCAAAAAGTGTCCAATAGGAAATAACCTTTTGTTGCATAGTCTGTTCTGCTTACGTCAGGAATATCTATTGAGTGCATAGATCCAGGCATCTTTTCCCTTATCAGCTCCGTATCTTTCATACATATCTCTTAGAAACCTTGCAGCTACGTCTACAGCAAGTACAGGATTCCATCTGTCATCATATTTAGCAAGTTTATTGGTATCTTGAGTATGTTCATAAAGGGAAAGTATCTTTTTTCAGAGAATGGTGTCTTGCATGGCACGTGAGTTTTTCTCAAGGTTTGGTTTGAATAACTTTTAGTCCATAGTCCTCCGCATTTTGCCCCTTTGTATATGGATTAATCCAAGTCCTCAGTCAGATTGTGTGATTTTCTGCCCTGTTTTTCGTCTGTTTTTCGTCTCATAATATTTGGAAGAGTCGGATCTCAAAGTCCTTCCTGAGCCATCATGGCTAGTAGGAGGTTTTGCGGGATGCCATACTTTTTCTCCGCTTCATCTGTAAGGGCTTTTCGTCTAAGGCATCTCATTACCCTTCCTGCTACTTCATTGTCTTTTTGGGAAGTTGTGTAAAATCAATTTGTCTTTCTTTTCTCTACCAGCTGAATCCTGCTTGGTTTAGTTTTTGAGTAACTTTGTTCAAAAATTTTTTTCGATGAGAGTTGTTTGTATGATGCAACTTCTTTTTCGTTTTCTTGTTCATGCTGCTTTTCTGGGGTATTTTGAAGCTGTTCCGTTTTTTTGGAGTGTTCTTTTCTCTCTGGTGTCTGAGTTGTGTAGAGAATTCCCACGCCTCCAGTAGTGCTTGCTGCGGCTAAAGCGATGATTAGCTTTTTTCTTTTGTTTCTTTTTGAGAGCCGCTCGGCGTTCTCTTAGGTTGCTGTATGCCTTTTTCTGAGAGTTTAGAAATTTCTCTCCCTCATTGTTTAGTGAGTTTTCGTCAAAGTTTTGCTCCGCTTTTTGTTATATTTCGTCCGGCTTTGGCAAAATGTTTTTACATCTTCTTTTAATGCGTTATATTCTGCGGAATCTTTCATTACAACTGTTTTGTAGAGTATAAAATCTTATTTATTATATCTGTGATAGGCTAAAAAGCAAAAAGTGGACTTTTTGCTTTTCTTGGTTTTAAAAAGGGGATATTTTGTATTTTCTCTTGATTATGAGTACAATATTGTTAATTTTTAACGTATATACACGATTTTCTGCTCTTGTTTGCAGATGCAAACTAGGATGGAAGTCAGATTTTTATTTACTTTTCTTTCAAAAACTCATGGATATTAGAGAACTAGATAGTTTTTTTCGATTATCAATTGACCTTTTGAAGAAGATCCTGTTGAGATATTGAAGAAATTATTGCCTTGGCAAAAATATTTACCAGAGGAACAGATTCCTGAAATTTATCATGCCTATTATTTTACCAAAGCAGCTCATTCCGGGGTAAAAAGGTTATCTGGAGAGCCTTATATTGTTCATCCTCTTAAGGCGACTCTTTTTTTCTTATGGAGCTCAAGCCAGATCTTGCTTCTATTCAGTCTTGTATTATGCATGATATTATTGAGGATACTGAGATTACTCGTGAGCAGATTATCCAAGAGTTTGGACAAGAGGTAGGAGAGATTTGTGAGGGGCTTACAAAAGTTTCAAAAGTCAGATATCAGTGAGAAGATCGTCATCTTGAAACGATCAAAAAAACATTTCTGCTATGGCAAAAGATTTGAGAGTGATTTTTGTAAAGCTTGCAGACCGTATCCACAATATTCAAACTTTGCAGTTTCATCCAGAAGAAAGAAAGAGAAAAAAATTGCAGAGGAGACGATAAAAATTTATGCGCCTCTAGCAAAAAGGCTTTTGACTTTATCATTTTCAGCTCTTACTAGAAAAATGGATCTTTTGCAGTTTTACATCCTGAAGATTTTTCAGAGTATAGTAGCTCAGCTTAAAAAATATTTCTGAGAAGGTGAGAAACATACGGAAAAAGGGGGTAAAAATGTTAACCGCTATGCTCTATAAAGGAGGGAATGAAGAATTTTTCAGTAAGAGGGAGGTTGAAAAGCCCCTATAGAGTTTATGAAAAAACTTTCCAAAAAATATCAGGATACTGATATTACAACGGTTATGGACTTGCTTGCTTTTAGAGTAATTACCCAGAGCGTAGGTGATTGTTATTCAGTCTTGTGAGTTGTCCATAAATATTATATTCCGATTATTAAAAATTAAGGATTATATTGCAATTCCAAAAATTTAATGGCTACAAGAGTATCCATACTACTGTGCTTTGGGATGTTCCGTTTCCCTGTAGAGATTCAGATTAGAACTCAGGAAATGGAAAAATGTTGCTGAATATTGAGTTGCAGCACATTTTTGCTTATGCTGAGAGCAATGCTCCGACTGTTATTTCAGAACAACAGTGACTTTGGGTGCAGAGATTACAAAAGATCGTCTCTGACTATGTTGACGCAGAGCAAAAAGAAAAAGTTTAAATCTCAACTCAATATTGAAGTCCTCGATAAGACAATCTTCATCTATACCCCAAGAGGAGATATTAAAGAATTGCCTGTAGGATCTACCGTCTTGGATTTTTGCATTTAGTGTGCATTCCTCTATTGGACTTAGATTTAAAAATGCAATAGTAAATTGACAAATTAAGCCTATTTCTTACAAGCTAAAGACTTGAGATATTGTTAATATCAATACCTTCAAGAATAAATATTCGGCAACAAAAAACACTGGATGGAGTTTCTTCGTACTCCAACAGCAAAAAGTCAGCTTCTTAAATATATCAAAACTATTGAAAGAGATGTGCGTTTGCAGGAGGCAATTGCAGGGCTTAATAGCTATCTTAAGGATTGTGGATTGCCACTGTATGCTTCTGAAAAAGATAAGATTATAAAGTCTGCAGAGCCTTTAGAAATAGAAAAGAGATTACTGTCTATCCTAGATAAACAAGACACTTACTGAAATATTGTGAGAGAAGTCTATCCAGAATTATGAAAAACAGTAGAAGAAAAAAACGGTTATTAAAGATATAGAAACAGAAAAATCTGATCTTAAATCTCAGATTCAAGTGTCTGAATCAGGTTTTTCTTCTCGTGATATAGTTGTTGATTGAGATAAGCATTTGCATTGCTTTTTCTGCCCTGAGTGTAAGCCAACTCCTCAGACCAAAATTATTGCAAAAATTCTACTCAAGATGGGATAAAAATCCACACTACAACTTGTAAGGGCACTAAAGACAATCTCTCTAGATTCTCTAATGGAGGCTCATCGAAGGTCTCAAGAAGTTGTTCCTTACTTTCTTAATTTAAGGGTGAGGTTTCTTCCTAAGGACCTATCAGTGATGGAGTTTATTCAGCTCTTTGTTCAGTTTAATATTCAGCTTACAGAAATGTCTATTAAACATACAGAAAGTGGACTGATCCTTGTGGACTTTATCCTTGAGCTTGATAACCCTGCAAAGGCTTCATTTCTCATCAAAGAGCTTAAAAATATCAATCTAGTTTATATGTTTTGAAAAAACAAATCTCATAAAAGTGTGTTAATAAAAAAACTGATCTTTGAGTTTATTCTTTGCTCAGAGTTTATATTTATATCTTTCCCTATTACTTATGAACGATATTACTTCAACGCAGACTCTTTTTGCAACTTCAGATCAAGTAAATACTGGTGTCTATTTTACTGGATCTCAAATAGATCCCTCAGTTGAGAATTTGGTTATTTCTTCAGATTCTTCATCGCTTTTGGGACTTGCTACATCTCACCAGATTTGAGATATTTTTGCCCATCTGGTCTTGATGATATGAAAATTCTTGGATTCTGAATCCTTGGATTAGTTTGGATTTTGTGTATATTCTGGGTATTAAGAGATGCGATGGCTAGAAGTGAGAGTTGGTTGTATCATATTTTCTCTGCACTTTTGGTGACAGTTCTTTCTCCTGTAGTTGGATTACCTTTGTATCTTGCGTTTCGTCCTCTTGTTTACAAGTGGGAGAGAGGGTATTGGAGAGAGGCAATGACAAGAGGAGTTGTTGTGTGTCCACGTTGCCGCAGTCTTGTAGATGAACAGCATAAGGTGTGTGTTTTTTTGTGGTGAGAATCTCAAAACAGCTTGTAAGGAGTGTGAAACTCAGTTTTATCGTGGATATGGCTACTGTCCAGAGTGTTGAGCTCCAAATATCTCAGAATAAAAGAATGTTAAAAATCTGAATTTAATTTTTCTTCTCCTCATTATCGATGATTTTGATGACTGTACTGATTGTGATGTTTATGGGAATTGCCTTACTTTTAGCGGTATATTCTTCGTTTTTGCCATTTGTGCAAAAATTATGGAAATACTATTCAGTATACCACGGCATACTATGGTGCGATTTCAGCAATAGAGAGTGAGTATTAGCAGCAAAATCTTAGAGGCCCAGGATTTGATGGTGAGTCGTGATGGAAGTGGAACTGAAGCTTGTAAAACAATGTGGGGAATCCTGCTGATTCTAAAATTTCAGAATTTTATAACTACTGAGATCCAGACAGGACTTCTTCTTTGAAGGTTAATTCGTCTCACTAAAAATTCCTTCACCTGGTGATGGAAATGTTGCAGTAGACTTTTGGACTGAGATAATTCTTCTAAAAACTTCAATACGCTAAATTATAATATAGCAGAGGCGATAGCTCTTGGAAATGTTGAGGGTTGTTTGAGCTCAAGATTATTATAAAGCATCCAAGACTCCTTATGTTACTCCAAATGCCTCATTAACGATAAATCTTAGATTAAATCCGCTTATGAAAGAAAGGCTAGAGTAAAACAGACCTCAAATACGATAAAAATACTTTAAGTGATGGTCTGAGAAGCTTTCGCTTGTCAATTGGACCATCAAGGGACAAAGGAGATGAAAAACCATTTTCTATTATACCGAGAGAGTCAATTTCAGCGAACTCAATAAATGTAGATAAGGATACTCTAGTTAGATGAGGAAGGATGAAAGATGGGAAGGTTGATTTAACTTTTGCTAATAATCAAAAGCGTTTTTTTCAAGGAATAGACCGCTTGGTATTCTTAATATTATTTCCTCAGAAGAATCTGACTTGAAGGATAAGGGGTATTCCGATATCTTTAAATTGAACAACAGAAACAAATCTGACTTTAGATCTTGTTAATCTTCTTTTGTGACCAAAATCCCTCTATGAAAGACAAATGAGCAATTTATCCTTTCCTTGAATATCAAATTCAGAGTAATGGTGGGAAAAATTGCGGATAGATTCTTTACAATCCAATGAGAAGGAAGAGTTGGAAAATATTCTATCAAAATGCAGCTCAAAAACCGACACTTGAACAACCAGCTCTTGGTAACTTTTACTATTATTTTTAAGTATGCGCTCAGATATCAAGCAAATCTTGCTTTTTTTGCGGGTTTTGGTTTTTATCTCTTGTATCTTTGTTTTTTTGGGTTCCATGGGGAGACGATGAGCCTATAAGTCCTAATATTTCTGTAGATTCAGGATCTTCACTTACGACAGACTCTGAGGAGGTGGACGGAGTGAAAGGGTCCCTCATTTTTCTTGAACTTTAAAGATCCAAGTCGATGGAGATTTTCCATTATCCTGATTGAAGGTAATTTTATCTTGATTTGAAGAAAAAAATATGGGGGAGTATTCACCTTTTAAAAAACTTCTTCTTTCAAAGATTACTCCCAGATTTAATTCTTTCTGATAATCTTTTCGAATACTTGACTTTCATTAAATCTTTCAAATCCTGTTGAAGAGTATTTTATTACTGGATTGCAAGAGCTTTATTAAAACAAAAATCTGATTCCATTTGGTCTCGATCCTTTAATGGTCTATACTCATAAAAACAGGAATTACCGGAGATTTTTAGTTCGCGAGAGGTGCAGGGTCCCCAAAGTCAACAGCTTCTGGATTTTTCCTTTTGGTCTGATAAAGTGAAATTTTTTTGACCATCGGTTATTCTCAATTTTAAATCAATGGAACTCCTTATTTCGAACTAGAGCAGACCAACAATATTGGGAGGTTTCAGGATGTTGTAGCTTCTATGATTGATGTAGACCTAGGAAATAAACTACTAACATTTACTTCTCAACAATCAAACTGCCGTGTTCAACCTATTACCTGTATGATTGAAAAAGGGATTTCTGTGGTTGGATTTGCTTTCCGTTCACAAATAGCGAAAAATCCTGATCTAGTTTCAGATTTTTCCGTCTTCATTGGAAAAATCATTACTTTAGGGGCTTCTTTTTCTATTCCTTCAAAGAGTTCACATCCAGATTGGGCAAGGATGTTTGTTCTTTATTATCTTCAGCTTCAGGATCAGCAACTCAAATCGCTTATTAGGGACAGTAAATTTAATAAACCTTTTATTCACTTGCTTGATTCTGAAGATCAGGGTATGATGAAAAACTTCCAATTCTTTGAGGAAATAAATTATCGTCCAGGTCCACAAAAAATCAAAGTTGCTTAAAAATTGTAGAAAAAAAGATAAAACCTGACTTGTATTTTGATTCGGCTTTTATATACTAATTTAGTTTTTATTTATTACAAAAATAATATTATGATCGCAGAATTTATGGATTTTTGGCGAAATACAATGTTGTTGGAATGGCTGTTGGTTTGCTTATCGCAGGAAAGGTAGGTACTTTGGTAAAGGGGCTTATTGAAGATTTAGTAACTCCGCTCATTTTTAGTCCACTTTTTGGCTAAACTCAAGGTAAATAAGCTAGAAGAACTTTCTTGGAGAGGAGTACTATATGGAAGGTACTCGCTAATGTTATTGACTTTTTGATCACTGCTGTGATTGTATTCCTCGTAATTAGAGAACTCGGAGTAGAAGTTAAATAATTGAAAAAGAGTAATACTTTTTATCTTTTGATAATTTTTTTCAATACAATGGATTTTGGAAAGATGGGGAACTCAAAAATGTATGACAAATATAGAGAATTACAAAAAGCTCTCAAAAATTTGGTAATTAGAGCCAAAGAAGGCGAGTATACAAATGCAGAATGAGAAAAAACAAGCAGCTGTTCTTGTTGATATGACTTGAGAGATGAAGCTTAAAGATTTTAAAAATCAATGATGTTGCTCTTCTTGATCCTAGCTAAAAAGGATCAGCTTGAAGAATTGATTGTTAAGGCTTTTCAGAAGGCTCAGACTAAAGCTCAAGAAATTGCTGCAGAGAAGACTAAAGATATCCTCGGATTTGATCCTAGTAATCTTGCTGGGCTATTAGGGAGGAGGAAATGGTCAGGGGATGCCAGAAATTCCAGGTCTTAGTTAATTCTAAAAACAGGTATCGTACCTGTTTTTGTTGTTCAAAAAGAAAGAAGTCTGACTTCTCTTTATGTAGATTCTAGGGCTGATGTTATGCTTTGGAGTTCTCTAAGCTTTATTTATGTTGAGCATATCATAGTTTTTTTAATGATGGTGTTTTTGATTTTGTTGTAGATATTGTGTTCTTTTTGATTGCTGAGCGATAGCGAGCAAATCTTGTGGTTTAGTGTTGTGAGTGATGAGGTAGATACACTGTATTCACCAATACATGTTCTTGCTTTCTTTGCTTGATTGATTGCCTGGGTATAGAGTGGTTCCTGATTCATTGCAAGTGCTGTTTTGTAGTTAGTGTTTGCAGTGTTTAGGTCTCATTGACATGAAGCAAGTTGTGCTTTTATCATTATTGAGTTGGTTGCTTTTGAGAGTTATAGTGATAGTTGAGTGCTTGTTCTAGGTTAATCCCATCAAGAATATAATGAGCAAGCGCTTTTTCACGGTCAGAGACTTTAGGAGTTCTGTTAGATCGGTATTGATAAAATCTTCACTTTCTGATAACACAAATCGAAGATCAGAATTTTTTTAAACTTTTTCGATCGTGTTTGATTTTTGGGATAGAATGAAGTGCTATCTGAAAGTTCAAAAATGAAGTTCAATGATATCCAGAACTGAGGCTGAAACACTGCTTCATCCTACACAAATTAGGGCAATCAAAAGGCTAAAAAGTACATTTTCCTTTTTCACTCCTTTTCTTGATTGTTGATATAATTTTTTTCAAACATAGCTGTTTATCTATGAATAAAACTACATGCTGTTAACGGCTTCCATCATACTTGCCATCGGCATAAAGATTGAAGCTACGATTACACCTACGATAGTCGCAACAAACATCATCAAAATTGGATCCAAAAGCGCAACTACTACGTCAATGGCATTCCTAAATGAATTACGATAGTATAGGGCCATTTTTCAATACTTCAGGAGAGAACCTGTATTTTCTCCGACGTTGATAATCTGTACGAGAATTGAGTCAAAAAGTGGAGATGAGACCAAAGATTCAAAAAAGGGTGAAACCTGACTCAAGATCTGATTTTACCGCAAGCATTTTTTGCTTGTAATGATAGTTGTCAAAGATGTTTGCCAGAAGTCTTAGTGAAACCACGGGAGAAACTCCAGCATCATAAAACTGGGCCAAAAGATTTGAAAACTGATACATATAATAGGTTTTGACCGCATCTTTGATTCCAGGTGTCTCTACAAATAATCTATCAATAAATACTTTGAAGAGTAGAACATTGTTATATAAAAATAGATACCCTCAAACAATACTTACAAATCCCAATACAAATACATATCGATTCGCCTTCATATAATCTGAAAGTCCTAGCATGAAAGTCGTAATCCCAGGGAGTGAGTCTTGGTTAGGGAAACATACTTACAATGTTTGGCAAAACGGTTGTCAAAAATTACGATTACCGCCCCAATCGCAATGAGAAGTACCATTGTCGGATAGGTCATTGCTTTTTGATTTTTGATTGATTTCTTGTACGTTTTCTAGCTCGTCTGCAAGCTGAGCAAGAATCTGTGCCATATTACCTGTGATTTGTGCAGATCTTACTAGTTCAATTTCATCTGATTGAAAGAAATAGTTATAAGGTTCCATTGCCTCGGCCAAAGATCCTCCATTGGTAAGGGTAACGCTCATTTCCTCCATAATCCCTCTAAATACATCATTTTGTTCTGATTTTGCGATAGAGAGGATAGATTCTCTAATTCCAAGTCCTGTATTTTGAGAAACAGCCAAAAGTCTGAAAAAGTTACCTTTTGTTTCAGATTTGGCTTATTGAGTTCTTTCCACTTTTGCTCAATTCGGCTTTTGATTTAGTTTCATCTTTTTGTATTTGGAGGTAAAAAGAGAGTTAAAAAGTCAGATTTAAAATTTTTATTTATATCCTTTCTTTATTGTGATTAGAGTATAATAAGTATAGCTATTGGTTGACTATTTTTTTGTTCCTCATCCTTACAAATCTGTAAAGTTCTTCAAAATGTTGTTTGTCCATGGATAATTTTGAAAAATTCCATCTCTTTCAAGATCAATCATTCCCTTTTGAAGTGCATAATTCCCAACTTCAAAAGCAGACTTCCCATCAAGAATCATAGTCTTGATATCATCGGTATAATCCATAAGTTCATAAAGTCCGACTCTTCCTTTATATCAAGATCCACCACAGACAGGACAAACTCCTCCTGTTTGCGGATCCTTTCCAGTTCCTACGGTAATAATTCCTTCTTTGATAAAGTCATTCCACATTTGACCAGTAATCTCTCTGGAGATCATTTCGTTTTTCAGTGCATCTCTATCAAATTCTTTTAAAGGTTTCAATTGCATTGAGAAATTGAGGGTCGTTGAGAACTTTTACTTTCTGTGCACAATGTGAACATACCTTACGACAAAGTCTCTGTGCGATAATCAGATTAAAAGTTCCTGCTACCATATAGGGCTTTGCACCAAGGTTAAACGCTCTAGTAAGGGTTTCTACAGCAGAGTTGGTATGGATAGTTGAGAATACAAGGTGTCCTGTCATGGCAGATTCCATCGCCATTTCAAGTGTCTCCTTGTCACGAATTTCTCCCACCATGATTACATCAGGATCCTGTCTCAGTGCAGATCTAAGTCCCGAATGAAAAGTATATCCAATATCTGCTCTTACTTGTGATTGGTTGAGACCAGACATTTTATTTTCGACTGGATCTTCGTAAGTAATAATATTTCTTTCGATAGTGTTAATTTCATTCAAGGCTGCATAAAGTGTTGTAGTCTTTCCAGAACCTGTAGGTCCAGTATTGAGCAAGATTCCATTTGGATCTTTTAGATGTTTTTTTCGATTGCTACTTTATTCGATCCAATAATTCCAAGCTGATTAAGCGGTGGGATAGATTTTTGACTTATCCACGATACGCATTACGAGTTTTTTTCTCACCAAACTGTTGGTAGGGTATTGGCACGGAGATCGATTTCTTTGTTAGTTTGGGTAATAGAAGAAACTCTGGCATCTTGAGGAAGTCTCTTTTCATCTGGTCTCATTTGTCCAGACTCGATCTTTAAATTTTGAAATAATACTCTCATGCAATGAACGAGGATATTGGATGAGTTCCACCAGTACTCCATCGATTCTAAGCCTCAATTCTTGAGTAGTTTTCCATTGGTTCGATATGGATATCAGATGCACCTTCTTCTACAGCAATCGTCAAAAGGTTATCAAATATTCTTACAATATCTGACCTCAAAATGGATTGTTGGAGTTGTGCTCTAAATTCTTGAGTTTCCATAGTGCAAAAATTTTCTGCGAGTAAAATATACATATTCAATTCCAATTATATTCACAAAAGCAAAAAGCAAAAATCTGATTTTCTATGATGATTTATTGCTGGATTCAGATTTTTCTTTTTAAGCAAAAATGACGATTCTTATCCTTGTTTTACATTAAAAATCTGCTTTTCTTTTTCATAGATTAGAAAAATATTTTTTTAAGAGTCTTTTTTTAAAAAAGGAGCATTTACTCCTCCTTTTTATTAGTTTTTTTAACAAGGCCATAGCCTCCAATAACTGCTAGTCCAACTCCTACAAGTTGAAACGATACTTGTATGCCAAATATTCCTGTTAAAATACCAAATCATAGTGAACCCACTATTTCTCAAGCTTTACTCACGAGTTCTCCTAGTCCAGCCATAAGTCCTTTATCTTCGGGTCTTGCATAAGTGGCAATGAGTCCAGTTGAGATTGGTTGTAGGATTGCTACCATTAGAGAGATTCCAAAGCTAACTACTAAAAATAGCGCTAAATTCATTTAAACTTCCCATGAGGATGAAGAATAATGAACAGATAAAGAAAAAGTAGACTCATCAATAGTTTTTTTATTATATCTGTCTCCAAGATTTCAGATCAAGATATTAATAAGGTAGGGAACTTTCATTGTACCAAAGAGTAGCGCAATTTCAGAGAGAGAAAGATTTTTCTATGGCAATCAATGGGATAAATAAATATCCAATATAATTAATAAAATAAATTAAAGACTGAGCTCCAAGTGCGATTTTCATATCTCGGCTATAGGATTTTAGTGCAAAAGTGTTCTTTTCCATGCTTTTAGTGAAAAGATTTCTTTCCAAAAAGCTATGTAAAAATCAGTTCTACCCCAGGTAGTTATGAAGAGATTTTTAGGTCTTTTACAATTCTATAGTTGGGATTCAGTCTCGTTTATCAATATAGGGTTTTCGTTTAGGGCTACTTTGTTGTGAATGAAATCTTGAATATTGCTATCCTGTAAAATTGATAAAATTGCAAAAATCACAATAAATAAGTACATATATGGCAAATCTAACCATGCTACCAACCAGCTACTAATTATTGCACCAATCACATATGCAAGATTGATGCTCGAAAAAAATAGACGCCAAAAATCTGAGTTCTGTTTTTCGGTATGACTGTTGTTTCTGTATAGGCTATGATATGTTGTATACATTGTTCCACTTCAAACTCCATTGAAAAACAACAGCGGTTATTAACATTCGTACAGATTGATTCACCCCCAGCCAAAAATAAAAACAAGGCAGAAAATGCATAAAAAAATCTTTCCACTTAAAAGAAGATTTTTCCATGTCATTTATCATTAAGCGCTCCAATAGGCATTACAACAAGCAGTTTGACCAAGGGCAAAAGAGTTCCAATTAATGTTAGTCCAATTCCTGTACCAATAATTTTTTTAATATAAACAGAAAAAGTATCACCGCCAAGTCCCCATCCTATTGTAAAGAGAAATAGTGAAAGAGAAACTTCTCTGATTTCCATAGGTATTTTAGCAAGACTGAATAAGCGCTCTTTTAGGGGTGTTTGGTTTTTTGTTTGAGTTGCCATTCGGGTGTGTAAATATAAAGTATCATGCTTCAGTATAATAAATTTTTCAAAAATGCAAAATCGAAAAAGAGAAATATTAATTTCTCTTTTGCTCTTTTATGGCTTTGTACTTTTAAAAATTTAAGGTTTGCAGGAAGATGGCTTTTTAAATGTTTTCTAAAGTCTTCTGCTGGTTGGTTCTTAAGTCTATTAAGCCAATTCCTTAGTTTTTTTGAGTTGAGTTATCTTTTGTAGGAGGGAGGTGATATGTGTTAAGTCAGGAGATTAAGCTTTGTTATAGATTGAGAGAGTTCTCCTGCATTATTCCCATTTGGTATGGTTAGAGAAAAAGTTTTGTGCGATTGTTTGAAGTTTGCTATTTAACTGCTGATAAGACAGTTGGCTTTGAGTTGTATTGTTGGTATATAAAGCAATATAGAGCGTTTCAATTTCATTCGCAAGGAAGTTCCCATTTAGAGCGGCACTAATATGACTAAGTTGTGACTCTGTAGGGATTTTTCTCTCTCAAGGAGTATTGCATTTATCGCTCGAGATAATGCCAGTATTTACCTCTCATTACTTTCTTGCAGTAAGTTCTTTGATTGCTATAAGGTTATTATCTCAAGGTCAACCTTGCCAGTAAAGTCAGGTTTTTCCTCCTGTTGTAGCTTGTGTGTCATTTTGTTTAGCATTAGAGGTATGGGTGAGGTTTTCCGGCTAGGATTCCTTTAGAGAAGCTACTCATATCTTCTATATGGTTAATATCATTTTCTTGTACAGTAAGAATTTTTGAAGATGCAAGTGTCTTGGTGATGAGCTGCTGTTGCTTTGTCTTTTTGAGCTACAAGAAGGGGGATCTCATTGATTTTTTTGACCTGAAACTTAGTCGTAATTTTTGTAAGTTCAAGGTGAATTTTTGACTTTTCTGTTTCAAGCTTAATTTTCGGTGTTTTCGATAGTTAGTGCATCTTGAGATTTTTTTCAGTTGTGATTTTATAAAAATTCTCCATCAATTAGCTTGAGTAAATATCCGCCCTGTAACTTTCTGCTAATGCTAAATTGAGCAGGGCCTTTAACTTCTACCTGAGTATTTTCATTGATATTGAAGATAACCTTTGCATTAGGGTTTTAGCGTAATTAAATCTCAGTCAAAGAGTACAGAGTTGTGAAATTGTTTTTCCATCTTTTTCAATGATATAATCTCAGTTGATCTCTTTGAATTTTTTGCGATTTGATCAGCCTGTGCGCTATTAAGTGTTGGTAGTTTGTGAGAAAGAAAGGCTCTATAGTCTGTGGTCTCTAGATCATTCCAAAAGTAGGTCCCAAAAAATACGAAAATCATGGTCAAACTCATTAGAGAATACCATAAATGTTTCTGAAAAAAAGCTCTCTTAATTAGAGATGTTTCGCTCTTTAATTTTTGTTTGAATAGTATGGTAGAGTTGGAGCTATCTTTATCGCTCAGTCTTATGCGATGTTGCTCCTGAAAGTAAGTAGACAATTTCATAATACGATCATAGGTTTTCGAGAAATAAATGTGCTAAAGCATATTTTGAGCGAAACTTGAAAAAGGGGAAAATACCAAGTTTCTTATGTCAGTTTGGAATACATTCTTTGCTACATTCAAAAATACGAATGATATGGCATTTTGTGACTAAAAAAATCTAACTTTATTTTTCTATTTTCTTTATCAAAAATAAAAAGTCTGAATTCTGATTTCTTTTTATTTTTCCTTTTCAGTTTGACTTTCTCTTGAATTTTACTATGATATGCGCTAAATGTGTGAGTTTTATTTTTTTAAGATTAAGATGCAGGTGAAGGTTTTGAAAAACTTTGGGATTGTCTTGTTTGGTGCTCTATTTGGGCGAGGGCTCTTTTGATTGCTCAGGAGGGATGATTGATGACCGCTAGTGTTCTTGATATTGCAGAACTGAGTCAAATAAAAACTCAGGTCGAGATCTAGCATACAAAGCAGAAGATGGTGTATTTGAAATTTTCGGATCAGAAAAAGCTTCCCACAGAGTGAAGTTTGCAAATTCAACTCCAGTATAATCCTGAACAAATAAAAGATAAAATCAAGAGTCTCTTTCTGGTTTCCTCCAGACTTGGACATTTGATACAGGTCTTGTCAACCTTGTCCTTTCCGGATATGGGAAAAAAATGCGCTTGATCATAATATTTTCCAATTACAATTTGATGGAGATGAGGGGCAGATCTTAATAGCAGACGCTTATCTTCTTAATACAAAAGGAGAACAACTAGCTTTAAGTGTTGGAAATCTTTCTGAGCATCACCATCATGATGAATAAAATTTTATTTCTCAAATATTTCGTTAACGATGAAAAGACTATTGGTATCTAGTTTGATGATTACTTTTTCGGGGGTTACTTTTTGCTGTTTCTCCAGATGCTTTTCAGATTGAAGTCTCTCCTTCCTCATTTGCTGTTAATCAGGCTGTAGATTTTACAATCAAGGCTATAAAAACAAGCAAGTTATGAAAAATTACACCGGGATGGTTTTTTTATGTCTGTTGATGGTATAGCAAAGGATTCAGCCTCTAAGCTCAAGCTTACTGATGCAACCATTTCCAATGGAGGGATCCTAGAGATGGGACTTGCAGATCAGTGAGTTAAAAAAATATACTAAGGGCTTGTTAATTACAAAACCTGGTAATTTTACAGTAAGTGTGGCTGATTTTTACACAAGATACTATTTCATGATCAACTACAGTTATGGTTTCCTCAGACTTTAAGGCAGAGGTTAGAAATATTCAAATTCTCTCTCCTAGTGCATGATCGGAGGAGAATCAATCAACGATCAATGTTATGGCTACTGCAGATACCTTGCCAAATGCTCGTGTACAGATATTGCTCAATGATGCACTAGCCAAGGAAACTACAACAGATGCTAATGGTCTTATTAATGATACAATTTTCAGGGCTCAAAGTTGGGACAAATGTTTTACAGATTAAGGCTCTTTCTGAGACTAATGAACAGGTGGGATCTTCGGAGAAGCTGGTGTTTACTTATCAAGGACAGTCAGACAACCTCCTTAAATCTTTTTACAGCCACTCCAAATCAAAAATCTAAAAAGTCTGAAATAAAGTTCGTTTTGAACTTACCACTGAGGATAATGTAAGTTCTGCAAAAACTTATATTTCCTGATAATAAAGAATATCCACTGGATAAAGAAAAAGATGGGCTTTTTCCAAAGAACTTATGCTAACTCAAACAGGATCTCTTGATATCGCTTCAGAGCTATCAGCAGGACCGACTCTTAATAAAAATATGATAAAATGCTGACCTTAGAGGTCGCTGACAATACTCAGATTTGAGAGGTTAAGATACAGGCCTTGACCGCTTTTGGCAGGGGCTATTCAGCTTGATTGGAAGGTGATTGGATGATCGAGTCCTGCATATGCAATCCAATATGGTCTAACTAAAGACGACCTAGCTGGAACTGCTATTACAAAAGAAACTACCGCAACGCTTTCAGGATTCACTTACGGGAAAGATTACTTTTTCAAAAATTCAACCTCTTAATATTCAAAAATATTGCTGATGGACTTCCTTCTGATGTGCTTGAATTTACAATGCCTATTGCGAGCTGAACAGGGCCAAATCAAACAGCACTTTCTGCTTCTGGACTTGAAATGACTCCTGATCATCCCACAGCAGCACTTCCGACCTGTATTGTAAAGAATATCAAGGTATCAACTCAAAAAAATCGGTAACAAGTACTATCTTGTTCGAAATAAGATTGAAAATGCGACAAAATATCTCGTATACAAATCAGACTTTGCAGATAATTCTGATAAGTCATTCTTGGGAGAAACGGAATTAACGAGGTTTGAATATCCATTTGACAAGACTTCCAAAGAGGATGTTTACGCATATTATACTGTAGAGGCGCTTTGTGCTGATGGAAATAAGGCAGTACTTACTGAAGCTCAAAAAGTTAAGGTGGGGCCGGTAGAAGATATGATGCTGATTTTGACATTGACTATGCTTGGATATTTGATTTATAGGCTCTATTCATATCGTGAGGAATAGTTTTTCTGTAGCAATCCTAAGATTTTTCTAAATGTTTTTACTTATCTAAAATCTCATGGCTCTAAACAAAAATATAATCATAAAATCTGAAGTCTTCAAAAAACAATCCCAGAGATTGATGCTTATTATCCAATTATCCTACCAACTATGGATAAGGTATCTGCTCAGTTGTGGGAGAAAATTATTTCTTGGAAAATGTTTGCTCAACATACCGAATACAGAGAGCATAAAAATTTTTGTACCGCTTGTCTTCTTTTCACATAATGCACTGGCTTATAATGATTGCCTAAAGGGAAAGAATAGGCTTCCTTTTTGCCAAGAAACAGAGAATTGCACAATATCAGGCAAAAATATGAAAAAGAATGAGCAATGTCTTGTAGATTTTCTCTGAAAACATCAGACTTTTTCTGCTGATTATTTATCTAAGATACAAGCTCTTTGTGATGTTTTTGGGGAGAAAAAAATGCGAAAAAGTGATCATCAGCTTGTCTATCGAGATACTGTTTACCAAACTCCTGTCCATGCTCAAGATATTTTTCGAAAGACAGAAGATCAGCCTCTACTAGAGATTAAGTGTTTCGTAGAGGCAAAATGAGAGGTGTTAAATTTGGTGGTAGAGGATTTGACGACATTCTTTTTGATGTTGCAGTGCTTGTTCATAATAATGATAAAAAGATATAAGAAATATATAGGAAAAACTTGATTTTGCCAATCATCAATAAAAAGATTCCGATATTGTGAGCAGATGGTGTTGATACGCTTACAAATAACGGAATTATTCGTATCAACCCTATGATTTCTCCGCAGCATTTTGAAAAAGTTAAAGAACTCTGACTTCCAATTGATGAGCAGATCCTTGATGATAACGGTAATTTATGTGAAGAATTTGTTCAAAAAGGCAGTTGTGAGTAGTGAAAAAGAGTGAAAATGTAGGAGTAGAGTATAATATGTTACAAAATATTGATAATATTATTCTCTGATTGAGGGAAATTGGAAATTTGGCAGAAGAAAGAACTCAGGTTCAACAGGTTCCTTATTCTAGGATTTCATGATCTCGTTTGCTCAAAAAGATTATCCTCAACTTACTCTTGATTTTTCAGAAATCTCAGAAGATTTTTCTCTTGGATAAAAAGAAAATTATTGAGAGGAAATTGCCTTGCAGCTAGTGGGATCTGAGACTAAGATCCTTTGCACAAGTCAATAATCCTTATTGACATTATTTTGCATATAGAGATGGGAAGGTTGTTGTAAATCCTGCAAGTCTTGTTTGAACAAACTCTGCACTTTCATTTCTACTTGCAACATTGCTGTTTTGAGCAGAAAATCCCAGAAACTCTTCCAATTAATGATTTGATTGATCTTTGTTTTCTGATCCCTGATAGAGATTTAGATAATATTGCAGAGGCTTTTTGAAAAAGAGAAGAATTTTTGTCGCAGATCAATACTTTTTAAGCAGTCAACTGAGCATGAGCAAATTTCTTTTGCTTGATCTAGAAAAATCAGCATGCTTGAATTAAACTGGCTCCAGATCAGCTTTCTTTACTTCTTGATCCCAGCTTGTTATTACCAAAAGAGCACTATAGCTTGGGGAGTGCGAGATGAACAAGTTTTAAACGCCTTTTCTCTTTCTCTTCTGAGAGATGAATTGGAAAAACATTTGTTTTTCTACAGATGAGAGTCCACAGGATTTACAGATACTTTTGTTAATTGATTTTTTTAAGGTGAGATAAGAGAGTATATGAATTTGTTGATCTTGATTTTAGCTTTTGCCCAGGAGCTTTGGTCAGAAAAAAACTTTAGTGCGAGCTAAGGAATATGGACGAGATGCAATTACATTACTTCTTTCCCAGCAGATTAAGCCTACTCAGGAGTCCTTGGATCAAGCTTCATGGATATCTTACTCATCTGCGAAATCTCTTTAAGTGGCTTTATGAGCATCAAGCATTTCAGGATACCACAGCCGCAGCAACAGCAATGGATCTCTGGATTTTTGAGCAGTTTTCTCAGATATCAGATGCAGCAGAAAAATCAAAAAAATCTGACCTTCTTCTTTTGATTTTATTCAAAGGGTTCAGACTTTTACAAGGAAGGATTTTTCACGATATCTAGAGTGTATTAAGAAGTTGGAATCTAACTGAGACTATCATATTGCAGGAACTATTTTCCTTCAATTGATTGAGTTGCTTGCTCCGTATTTGCCTGGTTTAAGAGAGCAGATTTCTCATTTCGTTGGAGAAAAGTCAAAGGATTCTTCTTGTATCGATATGTCAAGATCAAAGGATTTTAAAATTTATAAGCTTTTTGATCTTATTCATAAGATTTCTGAGAAAAAGTGAGCTTAATCTCAAAAAACATCAAAAGATCCACCTTTATCATAGAGGAAGTCCCGAGACATTCAATTTACTTATAGAGAATCAGGCAGTACTTTCATCGCTCCTCTCTGTTGAGCAAATTTTTGATGAGTGAGAGAAATGAGCCAATACCTGCTAATTTTTCAACCTTTAGTTTGCTGGATGGAGAGTTGGGAGTTGCAGATGCAACTACTGAGTGTAAAAAGGATGAGCTTTCTGTTCTTGAGAAGGAATATCGTGATAAGCAGACCTATCTTCAGACGGTTAAAGAAGTGCTGATTATGCTTGAGAGCTCACCAGTTGCAGATCCTCTTAAGATTGATGAGAAGCAAGATGAATATGCTATGCTTAAAGATCAGCTCCTAACTTTGGAAATAAAAATTCAGAAGCTTAAAAATGCAGAAGAAGGCTTAGCACAGCTTTTCTTGTACAACAAATCAACGAGGAAATAGGAATAGAGAAACTTGTTTCTTTATAATAAAAATAAAAAGTCAGAATTTTTATCTTGTTTATGCTTCTCTTTGATGAAAAGGAAACGATGCCGAATGGGAACTGGGGCTATAATTGGTGTTTGCTTAATGTTGATAGTTCGTTTTGGTTTTAAGGTTTCATTTGCTCTTCCATGCGTATCTCATCAAGAGGTTATAGAGGATATTCCAGTCACATGATCTAATCTAATTATCAAACCAGTAGTTTTGACGGGAGGTGAAATGATTGATGTTGCGTCAATAGTTTATGGAAAAATGATTCGTCCACTTGTAGAGATAGGAACCGAAGTCAAAGGATGAGAACCAGTTTTGCAACTCCAAGATACTCAAATGCATTATGATCAACAGGCAAATTACGAACAAACTCGTCTCCAGGTAGCTCTTGAGGCTCGTAAGCGTTTGCCTGCGTTGCAGGAGCGTATTGATCTTCTACAAAAACAGGAAGAAAAGCTGAACAAGATTATTTTTCTCTTCAATCAGAGTGGGATAAACATCTCCAAGCTGATTTATCTTCCAGTGAACTTTCTTCCTTATCAGCCAAACTTCAGGCCGCTGAACAAGCTTTTGAAAAACAGTAAAATTTAATCATGCTCAGGCAAGATCAGATGCACAAAAATTGCAAAATGCTCAGCAAATTTCCTCAGCCAGTTTATCTTATCAAGATGCTCTTTATCAGTATGCAAGTTTAACTTTGAGGGCACCAGTTTCTGGAACAGTAGCTGAAATTTTTGCTCACAGGAGGTCAGGATGTTGAAAAAGGGACAACTGGCATTTAGACTTTCACAACCTCTTCAAAAGCTTGAAATAGAGCTTTGATCAGGAGATTTTTTTCTCAGCGAGATCAGGATTCTTCCGTTTTTCTCAAAACAAGATCTAAAAAAATCTGAAAAACATCTGTATTGGCTATTGTTCCTTCAGATATTTTTAACAGGGGCCTATCATCTTACCTTAGAGCTGTCCGAACCTCTACTTCCTAATGGAGAAGTTGCCCAACTCATTTTACGCAAAAATAATTTGCTATTGTATAAGGAATATGTATAGTTTAAGTCAGATTTATTTATCTTTTTACAGATATACAAAATGAAAAACAAGTACTTATGATCGCTCTTGCTGGTATGCTAGTGCTCGCAGGATGTGGGAATTCAAACACTACAACTGATTTGACAGGAGATCAAAAATTTATCTATTACTTCAACAGGAATGAATACACAACAAGCTATTAAAGATTATTTAACTGCAGCAAATGCGGATATCCAAAAAGCAAAAAGTGGCTTCTGGAGATAAAATTATCGTAGATTATATCGGAAGACTTGATGATCACAATGTATTTGATACGAGTGTAGAGTCTATTGCAAAAGCTTCTGGAAAATACAATCCACATAGAGATTATGAGGCAGGTTTGGAGTTTACTGTAGGAGCTGGGCAGATGATTGCAGGGGTTTGATGCGGGTGTAGTTGGTATGAAGCTAGGAGAGACTAAGACTTTGAAAATCCCAGCTGATCAAGCTTATGGACAGAAAAAGACGAACTTATTGGAAAAATTCCTCTAGAACAGGTAGGGGATATTTCAGGGGTTAGTGTAGGAACACAGGTGCTCCTCGGAGGAAACTATCCCAGCTACAATTACTGAAATCACAGACAAGGATATTACAGTAGATGCAAATCATGAACTTGCAGGGAAAGATTTAATTTTTGATGTGACAATCAAAAAGATTACTCCTGCAAAATAGTTTTATCTGATATTTATTGATCATGCTCAAGGTATTCAATGGCGAAGTCTTTGAGAGACCAAAGTGGCGATATGTACTCTTTGTGCTTGTACTTTTGGGGTTGGTTGTGTTAAGTTTTGTATATGATAATGTGGTTTGAGCAATTTTTTTGCTGTTTTTGATCTGAGGATATGCATACCTTCAGACGAAAGTGACTCAGCAGCTCGATGTTCAATTGTGAGACTTAGCACTTACTTTTGGTAATCGTCAAATACCCTTATTCTAACCTCAAAGGATTTCTCTTTGAATGAGAGGTAAAAAAAGTGGAAAAAAATTCTGAATTTTGTCCTTATTTTTCCCATCTCATCATGAGATTTATACGATCAATGACTCTCAGGAAAATATTGAAAAATTTTTGCACAAGAGCTTAATCAATACCTCCCTTTGCTGGAGTCTTATGATCAGTCAACAATTGATAAATTAATGAGAAAACTAAAAATTTAATATTATAAGACCGCCCTCTTGTGAGAGTGGTTTTTATAACACTATGATCTTATTTTTAAAAATAAAAAGCCACAATAGTGTGGCTTTTTGTATATAAGTATAATAGAGGTTGGGAGGTTAGAGGTTCCCATGTTTCATAAGTACATATTCTACAAGGATTAATATGATTGCGGCAACAGCTAAAAACACCTTGGATCAACCACATTTTCATGACAATTGTTGTTTCTTTTATCCCTCTGTGTTCGAGTAGATGATGAAAGGGAGCCATGGCAAAGAGTTTTTTCTTAAATACTTTTTTTCCAAAAAGATTTGAAGTCCACTAGAACAGAGTTCGAGAATAAAGATTCCAAAGATGATGATAAAATGGAATTACAATTCCAAATCTCATGTTGAGAAGATAAATGAGAGCTGAGAGAATTCCTCCAAGAGCAAAGGCTCCACTATCTCCCATAAAAAAACCTTTGCCGGGTTGATGTTGAAGAAGAGAAAAAGCTCCTAGTACCGCAACTAAAAATCCCCACAACTGTTGTAGCAATGTAGGTTCCATTTAGAAAGGTTACTAATCCAAGTGAGGTCAATATGATCATCATTAGACCTCCTGCAGAGTCCATCTAGTCCATCGGTAATGTTGATTGCATTCACGATAGCAATTGTGGCGATAAAGGTTAATATCGGAAACCAGAGTCAGATTTCAATCTTTCCACCTAAAGGCCAAAGGTTTATGTAGTCAACCCCTAATACCCAGTAAAACCAATAGGAGATCCAAGCAGAAAAGAGGAACATTCCTATGAGTTTTTGTTTTTCGCACTAAGTCATTTGATTTTTCCAAAGTTTTTGATATTGAGAAAGTCGTCTACTAATCCGATGAGTCCCATGCTAAAGAATCCAAAAAGAATAATATAGGGTTTCTGAGGATTCCAGAGAAAAAGTTGATAAACCCAAGTTTTTGGATAAGGAAACTGAGCGCAACCATAACAAGCATAATGATAATGAAGAGCCCTCCTCCCATTGTAGGAGTTCCGCTTTATGGGCATGAAGTTGAGTGAAAATTTCAGATTTTTCACCTGTTGCACTAACCTCACGGATTGTTTTCCCAGCTTTTGAGGTACTTTTTAATAGGCGAATATATCGTGGATATAAAACGACAGAAAGTCCCGTTGCAATCAAACAATACATCAAAAATATTGATAAACTTATGAAGAGCGAGCATTTTCTTAGTTAAAGAAATAAAAAAGTCTGATATATTTCTGCAAGTGTATCTTTTTATGGGTAAAAAGCAAGTGGAAATAGTGGGGCTATTCTGAGTGAGCTTGGCTGTGTCAGTTAAGAGGATATATACTTTTAAATAAAAATTGTAGAAGGTCAATCTATACTCGAAAAAAATATGGTTAGATTTTTGGCTTTTTGTAATTTTAGAGTATAATAGAAGAGATTTTATCTTTTCATATCCTTATTTATGACAAAAGTCTCCAGAACTATTAAGCAAAGTAGAGAATTTCTATCGGTCTTGAGCATCTTATTCAAGATGTGAACGAGACCAAAAATCTCTTGATGCTCTCAAACAAGAGAAGCAATTTTTCAGAGAAGCAAAAAGAAAGAGGAAATTAAAACACAGATTTCTATTTTTGAAATCTAAAAATTTCTGAAGCACTCCAAAAAGGAAACTGATGAGGTAAAAACAAAAGATTCTCGAACTTCAACAACAACTTGAAAGTACAGGTATGGAGCTTGGTCTTGAACAGAGATTGTTGATAAACAAGAAGCAGGAACTTCAGTAGAGAAAGAGCAAGGACTTTGGGATAAGGCAAAAGATTTTGTTTCTGAAAATTTTACTGCGGTAACTACTGCTGAATCTTGGAAGAAAGAAACTGGTATGAATATATTGAGATCAACTGGATTTGCTGCTGCTGGGTATGCAGCACGATCGGCTGTAAAAGGGAGCCTGGAATCGAATGTTTTGAGATGATGAGGAAGAGAAAAAGATAAAAAGTCTGAATCAGAAGACTCAGAAGCTTGAGAAAAAGAGAAAACTCTAAAAGATGAGGAAGTAGATAATAATAAGGATCAATCTTCAAAAAGGGATTAACTTGATGGAAGAAGGCTCTTATTTGAGTGGGCGGTGTTTGAGCTTCTGTTTGGTGATGAACTTGGGTATATAAAAATTGGGATCGTATTAAAATGACGGTTTTGAGACCTCCTTGGTGAAAAATTTAACGATGGAGGAATCCATTGAAAAAGTAGAGGCAGAAGTTCGTAATGGTAGAGTAGAAGCAAATAAAACAGGGGTGTTTTTATGCTCATTTTGATGGTATCCATTACAATAAAGAAACAGGAGATTTTGAATCTTATGGAGAAAAAATAAAGGTTGATGCAAAAAGTAAAACAATTGAAGGTCTTGATTTAAATTTTTCCAAATCGAGAAGAGTTGTTTCATGCTGCTAATATTGTAAAATTTTATGAGAAGTAATTTAAAAGTGATTGTGAGCAAACCAATCTCCATTCGGTCAAACATCGCTTTGATGAGATATTTCTTTTTAATTTTTCAAATACGGGAAGACAAAGATTAATGACTGCAAGCAATTCAGATGAGTGGAAGTATCTTCTTTGATTAGCTTGATGAACAGCAGGAGGAATTCTTGGTTGGTATTGTTGAGGAGTTAAATGATCTGTAGCATGAGTAGGTGTAGGTGGAGCTTCGGGTGCCCTTGCATGATCAGCCTTGGATAATGATTCAAGTCTTGCTAGAGCCTGCCAAACAATTAAATCATGAGTTAATTTTGACAAATTCCTAAACTTTCTAAATCGTCAAACAGATCAGGATAGTAAATCTTTATGGATAGCAAAAAGAAAAATATGAGGATCTGTCTGAGTCTCCACTACATTCAATAGGGAATAAAGTGCAAAAAAAGATATAGACGATGCTTACGGGACAGATAAGTGAATTTTAAGGGCTTGGAATCTTGATCAAGATCCCCAAGATCCTTCTCGTTTTATATTAAAATACTTACGGCGAGTCTATAAGTATTAAAATTGAGTGAAATAATGTGATAAAAGGATGGAAAAATAGACTACACAAATATAAAAAGCTTTCTCTCTATGAAAATATTCTGAAAATGATTGGGGAAATGGACTCCAATTGATTTCCCTCATGATGAAAAAGGGGCTGGAAGAAGTATTGAGAATTGCAAACCTTACTAATAAGCTTTAGGAGGAGTATATGTTTAAGGGGGCGGAGATGTATCCATTTTCTTATGGTACCTATAAATTTCCTTTTAATTTTGATTTTGATACTATATGAATATGATGAACTGCACTTTTGTCTCAAGAAGCACTTGAGAAAAATTTTCCAACTTTATTAAAGGATCTCAAACAACAAAAATAAACTTAGTAAACAAGAGTCTCTTCATGATCAGGCAAAAGCAAGATAAAAAGGAGGGATGTTCTCAGTATATCAAGTATCTTCATCAAATGAGAAATCAAGAAGATCAGCCGTACTGGAAAAAGTCAAGGTTAAAAAAATAGGAGGTAGATATCTCTCTTTTAAGAACAAAATTGCTAAAAGTCAAGAGAAAAATAGAGAATAGAGTCAGAATTTGGCTTTTTATAGTTTTAGAATATAATAGAGGTAAATTTTATGCTTTCATAGTTTTGCTCATGATGAATACTTTAGACTCACTAAAAAGGTGGAAAAATCCTATTGCCCTTGATCAGCTTGCTCAAGATGTGAACGAGACCAAAAATCTCTTGATGCGCTCAAACAAGAAACTCAGTCGACAGAAAGGGAGAAAAAACAGAGGTAATTAAAACTCAGATTTCTATTTTTGAAATCTAAAGTTTCTGAGGCTCTTCAAAAGGAGACTGATGATGCAAAAAGCAGCAGATTTGAGACCTTCAAAAAGCAACTTGAGACTACAAGTTCTGAACTTTTCAATCTCGCTCAGGATGTAGCGACTAATCAAAAATGAGTGAGATTTAAATACAAAAGAGAAAGGGCTTTTGGGATAAGACAAAAGATTTTGTTTCTGAAAAATTTTACCGCAGTAACTACTGCTGAGTCTTGGAAAAAAGAAACTGGTATGAATGTTCTGAGGACTGCTGGATTTGCTGCTGCTGGGTATGCAGCACGATCAGCTGTAAAGGGAGCTTGGAATCGAAATGTTCTGAGATGATGAGGAAGAGAAAAAGATAAAAAGTCTGAATCTGAAGACTCAGAATCTTGAGAAAAAGAGAAAAAGAGTTTTTGGAAAAACAGGGGTGGTGAAAAATTTATTAAATGGACATGAATTGGAGTATGAGCTGAACAGCAGGCTATTATTTAGGAAAATGGTTTTTGATGGTGGTGAACTGAAGCAGATAAATCGGATAAAGAAAAATTTGAAAATTATGAGGATTTTATGAAAAACCATCCTGAAGAGGGCCAAAAAGATATGAAACATTATGAGGAAATATTGATCAATTTTATACAACTCTTTATCAGCCAGAGCTGGCAGCAGGGTATCAAGATGAGCTTGAGATGGCAAGAATCTCCAAAGAGCAGTCAGAAAAATACAAAACTATACAAAGGGGTAATTCCTTTTTGTCTGGACGATAAATTTGGAAACGGTTGATGCGATCTTAGGACAAAATAGTTCTATGAAAAAAATGCGATAAGTGGAGGTTTAAATTCAATGATGCAGTATGTAAAAAAATCTAGGAACAGATTTTGTACAAAAAAATTTATTGATTCCTATCTTTCCAAGTTGCCTTCTTGATTCCGTTTGCAAATTCATCAGACTCTGCAGAAGAAAAGCTGGAAAAGTGGAAGGCTGAAAATCAGCAGGCAGAGAGGGAGTTGCAGTATTTCTTTCGTCAGTCTATTAGGGTGCAAAGTTATTTAATGGAGAAAAAGGAACAATTGATCGATAAAATTGCTACAGAACAAGCAACAGTAACAGGAAAAGCAAAAGAGGCCCTTCTTTCAGATGATGATCTCCGTGAAAAGTATATTATGAATGATGCGCAATATCAGGCTTTTATGTCTTCTCCTCTTAGATCGAGTACTAAAATTTTACAAGAAAAAGGAATTTTTGATGCTGTAATGTCAGATACTGTAAAAACTGAGGTTGAGATTCTTAATAAAGAAAGATCTGCTCTCCTTTGAGCCAAAGGTGGAGAAAAAGATATCTTTGCAAGCTTTGGCAGAAAAAGTTGCCAATCAAGCACCAACAGAAGAAGAAAAAGAAAAACTGACTTCATCGTGTGATGCTATTATCAAGGAGGTCGATGATAAGATTTATGATGCTGCGGAGGCTTCAGCTTGGAATATTTACGGAGATTTATTGAATACTCAAGACTCTGCGATTCGTGAGTATTTAGAAAAATCAGGACTAGAAAAAGATTTTTGACTCTTACAAACAAAAAAATTAGAGAAGCACAGACCAAACTAAAAAGAATGAAAACTTGATCAAAATCAGATTTTTTTGCTCTTTCTGATTCCATCAATAATATGCTTGCACTAAAAAGAGATAATGCTTGGAGCGTCTACAATCCACAAGGATATCGATGAAAATGGAAATATTATCTATAGAATTCCAGGTTTTTGTTTGGATTCATTAGGAAATCTTAAAAAAGTGTAGAAGCTTTCTGGGGTGGAGAATGGGTAGAGGCAACTTCTTATTTGGCATCTTCTACTCTTTGAGCTGGGGTTGCTCTTACGGTTGTTGGTTGAGTTGTCTATATTGGTTCAGGTATGAAGAGGGGAGGAAAAATGATCAAAACTTGACTTACTATTACTACACTTCCAGCTTCATTAGCGTGGCTTGGAGGAAAAAAGCTTTATTTCTAATTCAAGGACGGCTCAAAGATTTGTAGATAAGATGCATTATGGGATGCCGCGTCGTTATCTAAGCTGGACTGAATTTAAGTGAGAAAAAGGGGCCAGAAAAACTAATGGAAGCATTAAAGCGTGGTGATCTCAAACTTTCTAAAAGCAGCTAACGTTATGCAGGGAAAGACTTTGGGGACCGGGAACTGGTAAGTCAGAAAAATATGGACAGAGTATTTTGGGCTTCCAAAGTCTGAGAAATGAGACTTTGTAGTAGCAGAAAAAATCTTTGATAAATATGTCTCAGAGACTAAAACATCAGATACCTTCCTAAAAGAGCTAAAGCAACATCCAGATCTTTATCAAAAAGTGATTAAAAACTTTGATAATGGAAATGAGGTTAGGCTTGCGATTGCTGGAGATGAAGGATTAGAAAATCTGAGGACAATTGTTGATCGTGTTGACTCAAGAGTTGCAATACAGACAGGAGAGCGTGCTGCAGATACCGCTGGTGCGGTCGCAGAGCATGTAGCAAAAAATACAAATGTATACAAACAGGTTCAAAGAGATTTTGATAATGAATTAAAGATCCTTGAAGAAGATGTTTCTCAAGCTAGCTGAGCAAAAAGATTCAGATAGAAAAAGAATTGAGGCGTTAACTGAGTTTAGAGATAGCATTCTCAAAAACAGAAGCTGAAATTGCGAAATCTGAAGAACTTCTAAGTATTTTTCAAAAAAAGGAAAAAAATCTGACCTATGCGGCAGAGCAACTTCACAATCTCAGTAAACTTGAAGGTCAAAAGTTTGTTTTCACACTTTTCGATGCAAATTGAAATGCAATTGAAAAATCTTGATACTGTTATTATGAGTTAGATGATGCGGCACTCTCTCTTAAGGGAAAGGGTACCTGAGTCGCTGATGATGCACTTGAGGCGCTCGCAGATACTTTTCAAGGCAGCAAAAACACAGAAAAATCTCCTCAAAAATGGAGATGAAATCTTGACTACAGTTAAGACAGCTATAAAAATTCTTTTGCAAAAAATGACATAATTTTATTTTACTATATCCATCTGATAAATGGTAGCTATAGAGCAGTTAAAGTCGGAGATATCGGAAAAATATTTGGATGACTTTTAAAAGAGCAACTTTGATTTCTAAAGTCGCTTGTCCTTTTGCCAATTAAAGATGATATAAAAAATTCTAAGTTGAGAGGCTAATTTGCCTCAGAAGTTTGATGAGGTTAAGGAGTTCTGATGGTGGAAGAATATCATTAATTTTGTGACACCTGACATCGCAAATCAGATTTTTGCTTTTATGAAGGAAAAGAGAACAGAGATTGAGACCAGGAAAAACAGAAGAAGAACTTCAAGCGTTGAAAAATGAGATTTTAACTGGTGTTAAAAACACATGCCAAAGAAACTCCACAAATTTTAGCTTCAAGCTCGTCTAGTAACCAGGAAAATATGCAAGCAGTTTTACAAGCAGGGGAAGTTGCTTGAGATCCACATCAAAAATCAGATCCTCAATTTTTATCACATGATAAAAAGAGAAAAACATACTCAAGAATCAGAGAAGGAATCGCCTGCAAAGTCTATGGCTATGGGAGTTGCTGCTGGGGTGGCTGGAGTTTGAGCAACTCTTGGTCTTGATAGGGTTATTAGGGGATATGAGACAAGAAACCTCGTAAAAAAGCTTTCTCCAGAACAAATCAAGGATCAACTCAATTGAGCCTTAGAGACAATGAAAAAACAAAGATCTGCTTTAGAATCTCGTCTTAGTTCTAAGCAACTAAAAGTTTTAGATAAGAATATCGATGAACTTTCAAAAGGATTTGCAAATTTTGATAAAGAAGCCATTGATTTGCTAAAATCATGGGATAGTCTTGGTGGGAAAAATTCCAAATAAAATTTCTCTTCCATTTGAGATTAGATCCCAAGACGCTTAAACAAATTAGTCTTCTCTCAGATCAACTTCTTGGGGAAATCTCCATCAGACATTCAGGCAATTCTTAAGTCAAATAATATTTTGAATGTAGGAGATGATATTGTTGAAAGTTTTAGTAAAGCAGCTTCAAAAGCAGAATTAGAGTCTATGTGTACACTGCTTTCTCGTGGGACTAAACTTAGTAGAGCAATTAAAACCTTTAAAGGAGCGATGCTTTTTGATATGGCATGTCTTTGATTTGATGTATTTGTATATCTTGAAGATAATAAAGAAGCCGATCTCATAGCTAAAGTTAATGAAATGCGTGCGTCTAATAAATATACTAGAGCAAATGTACAATTAGGGTATAGGAGTTGCTTCTGTAGCAATAGAAGCGTTATTGATGTGTACTTCCTTGTGAAGTGCTTGAGGTCCAATTGGTACTTTGATCGGGGGTTTGAGTTGGTGGGCTAACAGCAGCAGCTGCAATCGGTGTAGATACCTTATATTTTGATGTAAAAAGATTTTTATCTGCAGAATAAGGAAGATTTTCTACGTCAAAAGAGGTCTCAACTCAATCAAACAATTCTCCAATGACTTTTACAATAAAGAGAATTGAAATACTACTCTTAATGAAAAACTCTGAGCACCAGAACTTACACAAAGGGCTAAATCCCTTAATGATGCTATTTGGTCAATGTTGTTTATAGATGAATTAGAAAATGGTGATTTATGAGGATCTAGTCAAATTTTATTTTCCTATCTTCAAAGTGGAAAAAAAGAAAAACTGATTTTGAGTCAGGGCTTTCTCAGCAAGAAAAACAGAAATTTAATTTAGAGCGAAAAACAGGTTGAAGAAAAAGGTTAAGCAGAGATTTGATTATCTTAAAACATTTTTTTGAGAGTGGAGCTGTTGTGAGGAAGATTGAAAAATTGAGGAGGAATGGAGTATTTAGATACTTTATTTAATCAATCTAGAGTGTATCAAACGCTAAAATCGCAGAATAAATGGAATACGGATCTTAATTTTTAATCAGAATTTAGACCTTTATCAAAAAAGAGTATTTTAAGGAGTTTAGTCCTGAAAAAAGTAAAAAACTTCAAAATTTAGAAAAACAAATCCTGAACTTTATCAGGAGATCCTTGTTACTTCAGACCTTTCTTCTCTCCTTTCAGAGGATGAAAAAAGATCAGAACTATACTGAAAAATGTGAAGCTCGTAAAGGCAATGCAAGACTGGGAAAAAACTAATTGCTTGAGATTGATTTGCTCGTCTTCAAATCCCAGATTCCAATAAGAATGTAGCTTTTATCGAAAAACCTTTTGCATAAGGATTTTTGATCTTTCTCAGGTGCAGTATCCCCAGCTGTGAAAGGAAGATGTTGCGACTATTGTAGAAAATAGACAAGAAAGAAGATGAAATCTGAATGTTTCCGATGATCCAATGCAAAATGTTTTGTATAGACTTGCCTGTGAACTATATGGATATACAGGTGAAAATGATAAAGCACAGTTGATGCAATTTTACTCTGAAGATGTTGCAAAATAATCATGGAATTTACTTTTTCTAGTGAGCGAAAGCTTAATAAAGACTGGTTGATAGATGGCGGTATTGATACGAGATTGGTTTCAGGATTTCCAGCAAGTCAGCTTGATGTAAAAGTAGAGCAAATCATGAAAAAAGACTTCAAAACCTCAACATCTAGTATTGATACTCCGACAGAGAATATTGATAAGAATCTTCAAAAAGGAATTTGAAAATAAGATCCGTGCAATTCTAAAAGTCAGAGCTCTCTTATCGTACTCTTGAGAAACAAAATGAGATCAAAAATCAGATTTCTGCTTTTTGTTTCCAAAAATGCTCAAGGAGGTAAGTATATGAGCTCCCTTACTATTTACTTTTTGCAGGCAAAGAAAGCGGGTTTTTGAGACCTCCAAAGACAGTTTTTCACTATGAAAAATGGTAAGCTTTGAAACATTGATTCTTAAGTCAGAATTAAATGAGAAAAAAAGGCTCAATGCTGAAGTTTCTTATCTTTCTCCACAGCGTGAAAAAGTTTTCAGATGAGGAGAAAACTTTGATTGCACGTGTAGAGGCGGCACATCAACAGCTTTTCTCAGCTTCAAGCGGTGGAATCTAGTTTTTCTAAAGAGGATGAACTAGATATGCCAAAGGAGATTGAGGTTTTGATTGCGGATAAATATAAAGAACGAGAAAAATTTAAGATAGATATCCTTTATTATGACGCTAGTGTAGTGGGAGCATCAGAAATTCTCAAACAGTATGAGAGTTTCGCAACTTATTTTGAGAATCTTTATCTATGAATAATGCTTTCTTTGACAAAGTTTAAGACGAACGATGTTGATTCTTTTGCACTTTACAATGCAGCGTTATCTTATGGAGAGTGAGATTTCTTCACTGCTGATGGGACTTTTGATGAGATAATTTCCTTCTCTTATTTACAAAATGCAAAAGTTAAGGATTATTATCTCTCTCCATAAAAACACAAAAAAATCTGAGAAAAAAACTATTGAGCAGCTTCGAAAATCCGAAAATCCAAAAGAAAAAGGAGCTGTGACGTCAGGCTTCTAAGCTGATTTTATCAACAATGCTTTCTGAATCTCTTTTGGGGAAAAAATAGTGACTGAAAGATTGAAGCTATCAAGGTAGGGGAAATTGGTGAGATACAGATGCAATTTCTGCATTGTCAAAATTCTAATAAGCTGTCTGAAAAATTGGAAAGAGACTTCTGAAACTTCCAAATATTTCTATTCTTGATACTCAAAAAAATTCAAAAAGTTGAAAAGAGTCGCCAGTGCGTGTAAAAGTAATGCCTAACTCACAAAAAGAGACAATCAAACAAATAAATCCTCTCCAAGAACAAATTGAGGCAACAAGCCCAAATATTGTATGGCAAAATCAAAGAGGAAATATAATCTATGATCCTGAGAGAGCTGTTCTTAAATCTTGGTGACATACGATTAAACTTGCAGAAAAATCAGGGAAGTTTTATCTTGATAAACTTGATTTATGATTATCTCTCAAAGAAGTGCTCCGGCTGGCAAACTTTGCCAATTGGATAAAGAAAACGTATAAGAGGGTGAGTATTGCTTTTGAGATAGAAGGACTTCATGATGCATTAGTAGCTAAAAAAATCAGGGAATGTTCTGAAGTGATACTGAAATTATTTCTCAGGATACGCTCAAAGAGCGATGCCCAATAGCAAAAAGACGATGCTGTAGCAAAAAAGATTGCCTCCTGGCTTACAGAGATGATAAAATAATTTTAATAATGTAATAGAAAAACATGACTTTATTCGAAGCAGCTAAGGATCTCATAGAATCTGTTAACGAAGATCCAGAAGTTACAAAAGCCCTCCAATCTCTAAAAAGAGATATAGCAAAAGATTATGTTACTCAGCTAAAAAGAAAAAGCCTGATTTTTTCTCACAATCCGCAGAAGACAAGGTAGTCGATTATCTTGTAGATGATGGAATCGCTGACCGACTTCATGATGCAATTGTTGGAAAGGCACTTGATTCTATGTCTTGATCTGCTGGAGAGCTCAAAGAATTTAGAGAAAAGCTCAATAGTGTATCTACCCAAGAGGAGCTTGCTAATCTAAAAAAATCAGATTTGATTAGAATCTACAAGTGCTGAAAAATCAAGAAAGCACGCAAAGTAGAGAAGAATGAGTTCTGAATCCTGAAAATTGAGAAGATCAAAATATAGAAAATTCAGAATTTATTGCCTGATGATTTTCGCGCTCTAAAAGAGCTTTTCAATGACGAGAGTTTCTGAGGATTTGAAGAACAAAGACCTTATATTCAAAGAGTCCTTGCTTCTGCTCAAAAAGAAATTGGTAAGCCATATGTTCGAGGTGGGGCAAGTCCAGGAGGAAAGGGATTTGATTGCTCAGGGTTGCGAAATTATGCATTTTGAGAACAAGGGATGAAATTCCCTACTCGTTTTACTGCTCAACTTTTTGACAAAACAGATGTAAGTTTAAGTCAGGATCAAGTAAGAATTTGAGATTTTTATGTACTGGGAACAGCAGCCAGGGGAAGAAAAACACAGTGAGATTTATCATATTGAAATGGTAGTGGGGAAGCCCTTTCTTCAAAATGGGAAATGGATGATCAAAACTATTGGCTCTTCTACAGATAGAGGGATTTTTAGATGAAAAATGGCAATAAAACAGATAAAAAATGGCGTAGGATATAGATTGAGAGAGAGATAAATGATTATCGTCATTTTGGGAGACCTCCATTTTATAAACAGCTTGTAGATCAAGAAAAAGGAGTATCTTGACCTTTACTTGCATCTACTAAAACTTTAACAACAGAGCAAAAACAAGAAATTCTTAGTTAATCTTTACTTCTAATTAAAAAAGAGTATAAAGAATCAGACTTTATACTTTTTTTCTTTATTATGACAAAAATCTTGCAAAAATTTTGTTCTAAGATGGAAGTATTTACAATTAAAATGAGAGGTTAAGCCAGACTTTCTACCTTTTTTTATGCCATGAGGGGCTATAAAAGTTGAAGTCTGATCTCTGAAATCGGAAATATCTTACGATTGTGGATCTCACAAAGTCTAATACTCAAAAAGAGATTCTTTGTTCTCAATATGGAGAAAAAAATAGAGTAGAGTTTGCGGTGCAGACTTGACATGGGAAGAAATCTTGAGGAATTTGCAACTTTGTTTTTCCAATGAGATTGGGAGTAATCAGACCAGTCTGTGATTTTATAGAACACCACTAGAGATTCAAAAGGCAAGGACCAAGGATCGAAGCGGGTTGCTTTTTAAATGGTATCGAGTCATCTAATGATAATGCGAGAAAGCGTGGAATCTTTATCCATCCTGCTGGAATTGATCAGAGTGAGGGCTGTTTTACTCTCCCAGAATTAGATGTTCCCATTTTGAATATGATCAAAGGGATTCTTTATTGTTTGCTTATTATCCTGATCAAGAATATCTTAAAAATTCAGAATTGCTTCAATAAATGCTTATTTTTATTTATAAAAATTAGATATTATGACACAAAAAGAGTTGATTAAACAGGCAATTGCATTAGCCGGGCAGCATATTGGTGTGCCTTATGTTCGATGAGGAAAGGATGAAAACTGATTTGATTGTTCGTGACTTTGGTTACGAGTTTTTCTCAGATAGGAATTGATTTTGCGGTTCGTTTTAGGACTGTAGAGTTTTTTGCAGATGCTAAGCCTATTGCATTAGAGGAGGTACAAGAAGGGGATGTGATGTTTTGGCATGAAGAACCAGGAAAAACTGAGCATAACTTTGTTTATCACATTGAAAATGATTGTTGATAAGCCTTTCTTGAAAGAGGGAAAATGGTTCGTAAAGACGATAGGAACAAAAAGAATTCTGATTCGACGGTCAAGGTCGTCAATTAGATAGTTATGGAGTAGCTTATTTTATAAGAGAAGTCGACCAACGAAAGAGCTTTTGAAGGTTTAGTTATTTTGATCAAATACTGAGTATCAAAAACCTGAGATGCAAAAGCATTTAGCTGTTGCAAAGCCTCAGGAAGTAAAGACTAAGCGAGAACTGTAGTTTTATTATTGTTATAGATTTTATATTGAAAAAGCTGACTAGAGTCAGTTTTCTTCATCTTGATTAAAAACTTCATCAAATTCTTCCTGAGCCTTTTTCTTCTCATCTTCATCTAAAATCTTTTTCATAATATTTAGCGAGTCCTCAAAGTGAGGTTTCTCTATACGCGCTACAAATATCTCTTCCTGTCTCCAGCATCGTTTGAACTACCTCGTCAAAACTAATCGTGTGTTTTCCATCTGTAGACATACAATATAGTGCAGTATTGAGAGATCTCGTAGAGACAATCGCATTTCTCTCGATACAAGGAATTTGTACAAAAACCTCCCTACAGGATCACAGGTCATACCAAGATGATGCTCAGAGTCCACTTTCTGCTGCATATTCAATTTGCTCTATGCTTCCTCAGAGGAAGTATACTGCCATCGCAGAGGCCATACTACAGGCAGATCCTATTTCTGCTTGACATCCTCCTTCAGCACCAGAAATTGTCGCATTGTGTTTAATGAGATTCCCAATCAATCCTCCAATCGCCAATCCTCTCAAAAACTTGTTCCTCACTTAGGTGATAGGCTTCTTCCATAGCTTTGAGCATCCCAGGGATTACTCTGATGAACCACAAGTAGGAGCTGTTACAATAACTCCTCCATTTGCATTTTTTCTTCCTCACCGCCAAAGCGTAAGCAAACATTTTATTGGTCAAGAGTAAAGGATCATGCTGAGAAATCGCATTTTCGTACATTTCTTTTTGCTCTTCTTTTTGAGTTTCAAGGGTCCAGGAAGTACTCCATCATTTGCTAATCCTCCTGAATCGCTTCATTCATTGCTTGATAGATTGTTCTCAAAAATCCCAAATATCCTTTCCTTCACAATATTCTACATACTCCCAAAGCTCTTTATTGTTCTCCTTACATCGCTCCATAATTGCTTCTAGACTGCGATGTGGGTAGGTTTGTTGAATGGAATCAGTCTTTTCTCCTATTTCTTCGATTCCTTTTATTGTTCCTCCTCCTACAGAAAAACAATCCAATCTCCTAACTCTTGATTATCTGCATCAAAAAGCAATAAATCTGAGTCCATTTGTGTGAAATTGTGTACAAAGTTTGGCTTCCAAATGATTTCTATATCTCTTGGTTTCAAGGTTTCAATAATGATCCAGTCTGTTAAATGTCCTTTTCCAGTTGCAGCCAAGCTTCCCAAAGCTCAACGATAAAATGATCAGCATTTGGGAATTTTTCTAAAACTGTCATAGCTGCTTTCGCAGGACCCATAGTGTGAGAACTTGAAGGTCCGCGTCCTATTTTATATAATTCTCTTATTGTATCCATTATTTTAATTTTTCCAATCAGATAAAAAAATTTTTGCTCTCAAAAATCCCAAAAGGCATAACAAGAGGTCTGAAATGTGATGGGATTTATAGATCAATTCAGATTTTTCTCTTTGATTTCGTTTTTAAGAAAAATTCATAATTTGTATATATTGTAATAACCTTGGAGATTAAAAATTATCAAGTTTCTTTACAAGTATAACTTATTCACCACAACCTTTTTATAGGTTGTATGCTCGTCTGTGGTGATCTCATGATTTGAGTAAGTTTCAATGATTTCCTTATTATCCAAGGGCGAAATCTCAGTATGAGGGAATCGTGATTAAAAAAATCAAGTAAAAATGTTTTAAATTTTAGTAGATATGCAAAAAGGTGCTTTCTTTACACCTTATTTAACTTTTTACTACTTTTTAATTTATACGCATGCTTTATGCTGTGAGCTTGTTTATTGTTTTTTTGTAGAGAGTATCCAAATCTCTTTAAAAATAGAATATTTTATTGTTCAAAATTGGTCATAATTGAGCAAACATTTACGACACCTTGATAAGGTTTGGTATAAAATACGGTTGAGCAGAAGCGTAGTTCTTTAGGAGATGAGGATTTACAAGGAGGGTTTGCTGTATCAGTACAGGTTAATTTTTTTGTCCAGTTGTTTTATCAAAGAGTCCTTGAATAGTAATTACTCTAGAGTATTCTCATAAGTTATTTTTAGTTGCATCAAGATATTCTGCTCAACAAGAAGGATTTCTTTAGGGGAATCTAAATAATATCCTCTTTCATGTCCAGAGATCATTCATAACGGTATCCATTTCCCTTTAAAAATATATTAGTTTAAATTCATCATTATTTTTGGGATTGTCACCATTATCTTCCCATCGTCAATTTTTTTATCGTCTCGTTGCCAAGAAGTAACATTTCATCACTGCGGGGAAAAATGAATCAGTATTGTTGGTTTCATTTGGAAAATAACCTCATTTCTGGTGATTATAAACACAAATATCTCCTTTTTTGTAATCAAAAAAATTCGCATTTGAGACTCCGTAAGTTCCTCTGAATATTCTCAACATTCTTCTCATACAGATAGCCAGCACTCATTTTTGTCGGACCATCTTCTCCAGTTGCTGTTACGAAGATTGTAGACCGCTTCGATCCCTTCTTTTTGCAAGATTGAGAGCTACAGTTCTTTGTGCTGTCTCTGAAAGGTAACGATGAGATTCGCTCATGCCCTTAATGATTAAGATTATCCCTGTTGAGAGTACAAAAATTACGATTAACATTTCTACGAGAGTAAATCCTTTTCTCATTTTCTTTCCTCAATCTAAAAAAATCAGTTTCGAGTATATAAAGATCTCAATCTTTTGCAAATCTTTTCTTTGAGTCAGCTTTTTAAATTTTTCTTGCATTAAGAAAAATTTTTTACTAGACTGGTGCTGATCTTTCTTAAATCTCTTATTTATAAAAATAAAATTCTGATGCTAGATTTTGATAAACTTATTTTGGAGGCTCGCGATGAAGTTTCCTCTTTCCTTGATCAGAATCCAAAGGGAACTGTTCTGATTTGGTGAGCAACCGCTACCGGGAAAAACCAAACTTTCGGTGCATCTTTCTCAGTTTTTTTGATATGGAGGTAATTAGCAGCGATAGTAGACAGATTTTTTTCGTAAAATGGATATTTGAACAGATAAAATTAGTCCTGAGATTAGAGCACAAATTTCCCCATCATCAAATTGATATCGTAGACCCAGATCAAACCTATACCGCAGGGCAGCGAAAAGGAGGCTTCTGATCGTATTTGTGATCAAATTTTAGAAAGGGGAAAAGTCCCTTTTTATCGTAGGAGGGACGGGGCTTTATATAGATACGATTTACAAAAAACTTCTCCATGCCTGAGTGCCCTCCAGATCTAGATTTAAGAGCTGAGTTAGAACAAAAGAATCACAAGAAGCCTGATATCTTTATCGTGAGCTTTCTAAAATTGATCCAGATGAGGCTCAAAAACTTCATCCAAATTCTATCAGGTATCTTATCAGAGCATTAGAAATTTTTTATAAAACTGGTAAAACCAAAACAGAGGGGTATATTCAGCAACCAGTTCGTCATCCACTCTTGATGCTTGGACTTTGGAGGGATAAGGAATCGACAAACCAGCTTATCAATGCAAGAATTAAAGAAAATGCTAAAAAGGCTGACTTATCCAGGAGGTTCAGGGCTTTTTGGATCAAGGATATCTTCCAGGAATGCAGAGTTTGCAAACGATTGGTTATAAGGAGGTCGTGGCATATCTTCAGGGAGAATATTCCTTTGATAAGATGGAGGAGCTTCTTAAGAGAAATACCCATCATCTTGCAAAAAACAGAGAACGCGATTTAGAAGATATATAGCAGAAGGACTACAATCTCCTAAAGAACATGTCTCCTATAAGGTACGAACTTTATAGTCAGATTTTTTTCTTTCTTTTTATACAAAAAGCACAATTTATGTGCTTTTTCCTTTTTGGTTGTTCTATGATTAAAAATGAGTTATTTTCTTTTTGATTTTCTGCAACGAGTTTTTCGTATTGCTGGTCTCAAGGAATTGGTGCCTATCCTGAATAACCCTTTCCCTATAGGCAACTCCATTTGTTTTTAGAGCTTGGAGAGCCGTCACTATTATACATAGGACTTATTTTTAGTAGTATCGCTAGAGGATCATAGCGTCTTAACACACAATTTACCGCTCTTTTGATATGGTTTTCACACTACCATTTCCACATGTCCACCACCTCAATTCCCCCAAAACATCAAGTCTCCAGCTCTTACACTTTGTGTCATTACTTTGTGTTTTACAAATTTTTGATAGAGTCCACTAGAGGTAAGATATTCCCTTGGAGCAAAAGCTCCTCAGGCTCTGAGAAGTAGTGAAACCAGTCCAGAACAGTCAATAGTCTTTCACGATCATCAGAGTTTGTAGAGTTTGTCAAAAACTTTTTGTCCTCCCTCAATCATTGATTTTAAGATAGGAATTTGTTTTGAGGGAACTCCATCGATGTTTACAAGTTTTGAAACTGATCAGAAAAATCGCTAAGTAGTTCGCTAGTATTATCTACTGCAGTGGAAATTTTGTCTGAAATAGTAGAGGCAGTTTCCTTTGCTCCAGAAACAATTTTGTTAAATAGTCAGTTGTCGCTTTTTCTGGTTTTATAGGGCTTGATTGCTGAATAATCGGTTTCAATCTCTGTTTATATATTGGATTGACATATCCGCTAATAGTATTGTAAAAGTGTGAGATTAGAAAAAGATATCTGATCTAATATTCATTCTATTTCAATATTTTTCATGATTTATAGTCTCCATTGAGGAGGTATTCAGCAACTTCATTTTCTTGTCCTTTTTATTAAAAAGCAGAATATTCGTTTCTAGTGCTCATTTAATAGTTGCGACAAGAGTTTCTTTTTCGAGACTGTTGAGGCTGTTTTTTTGTCGCTTCTATTGTTTCCTTCTCTGTGTTAAGAGGTTTGCTTTCTTTCCCTGAAACGTCTCAAGTCACATTTTTCTTTATAACTTATAAATAAAAACTATTTTAATTATATTCTATCTGATAAAAATCAAAAATCAGACTTTATTTTATTTCTTCTTGATAAAGGACGGCGATTGTATAAAATTACACAAATTACTTTTACTATCATTATAGTTTCTTATGACCGTACTCGTAAAAATTCAAGATAGCTCAGGTGTAGAAGTTGGTTCTTTACTGCAGAGGACAATAAGGGGCTTGCTGAGATGGCTGCAATGCATGGGATTGAGATTCTTGTTTCCTGTAATACCGGCTATTGTGGAGTATGTCTTTGTGATGCCCAGGGAGATACCCAAACTTTAAGCATCGATAAGATGGGGGAGCATACCTTCGATCTTCCATTTGATGAAAACAAAAATCCTAAACAAATCCTCGCTTGTGTTTGAGGGATTAAGCCAGAATACTTCACTGATAAAAAGAGTATGTAGTAACTCTTAAAAACTTTACTAATTTTCATAAATTATAATTTTAACGAGAGCAGACAGTAAACAGCTTTAAAATCTTAATTTATACCATTATCGTATGGTTCTCATAGAATTTGAAACGGCATTTTTGTTGCTGTTGATCCAACAAGATGAATCAGCATTTAATACTTTCTATCTCAAGACAGTAGATATTTTTCCGTTATCTTAAAAACAAATTACTTTTTAGATCAAGAGGAATGTGAAGATATTATTGCAGATTTTTATGTAAAATTTCGAAATGCGGTAAAAAGCTATGATATAGAGCAACTCATTCTCAGCATATACTTGGACAATTTTTTAAGAATGCGCTCAAAGACTATTTCAAAAAGACAAAAGAAATCAGATTTTCTCAACTCGATTCTCCAAATCCAGATTTTGAGAGTTTTGAAGATTCATTGGTAGATGAGTTTGATTATTCTGAATTGCTTGATCAAAACTTTCAGCTTGACATGATCCAAAGTGCAATGCAAGAGCTTGATCCAACTAGTAGAGAAATTATCTTCCTCAAGTTTATTGAAGATAAATCAAATGCGGAGATCGAAGAGATTTTACAGATTTCCCAAGAAGTAATCAGACAAAGAATTTCTAGAGCCTTTAAAAAGCTTAGAACCCTGCTCAATTCTGAGAGTTAAATCTTGAATTTTCCTATCATACAAGTAAGAGGATTTATTCCTCTTTTTATGAAAAATAACGCCTCAGCGTGCTTTAGCTGCTTTGCTATTTTCTCTTGTCTTGGTTCTGTTTTCTCCTTGAGTTGAATTTTCGTTTAGTCAAAATCCTCAAAAAGAAGAAAAAAGTCAGACTTTTTCTCTGCTTTCAGGACGAAGAAACAATTTACAAAAATATTACAGGAACTATTGTCCAAATGCCAAATAAGAACTATGTAACTTCTTATCTTTCCTCTCTTGAGGGGGCTCCGGAGATTGCTATTCAGACCTATGAACTTACAGAAAAGAGAGTAAAATCCTGGATAAAACAAAAGGCAGAATCGTGAACACAGTTTCGTATTATGCTAGAAAAATAATAAATATCAACAATTTCAAAATACTTTCAAAAAACTTCAGAATGAACGATCTTGACTGCAAAATATAAAACTCATTTCTGATGAGCATTTGCTGACAACCTATTTGCATAGCAAGATCACTCTTGTGCAAAGTGGTTTTTGGATTCAGAGTAGTAATCTTACTCATTCTACTTTTGCAAACAATCGTGAACATCTCTTTTGGAGTCAAAATCCTCAAGTCCTTTCAAGTCTCCAAACTCTTTTCAACAAGGACTTTTCATGAGATACCTTGCTAGCTCGTGACTTGCATCCAAACTTAGTCGTTTGTAATATTAACTGTCGTGCGGTGATTACAGATTTGCTTTCTTGAGCACGCAAGTCAATTACTCTGCAGACGCAGTATCTTACCGATCCACAGCTTTTTGATATCATTGCACAAAAGAGTAAAAGTCTGACTTTTTAGAGCTATTTTTCAGATACAGAGCATAATAAAAAAATTGCCAAACTATTTTTGAACCTGACAGGTCCGTTTGCTTACAAAAACCCTATGTTCATACCAAAATGATTCTCGTAGATGATGAGATTCTTCTCCTTGGAAGTATGAATCTTTCTATGAATAGTCTCGATAATAATAGAGAAATCTGAATTCTCCTGCTCGATCCAGCTCTTATCTCCCAGTTTAAGCATGAATTTGCTCAAGATTGGAAACCTTTGCAGCACAGCCTGTTTTTAAGAAGAAAAGACAATAAGCAGTTCTTTTTATTTTTATGATATGAGTCCTTATGGCAATTCCTTGAGATGTTAAAATGCAGGTCCTTTCTGTCTCTTCAAAAAAATCCCTAAAGGAAAGGTAACAACCTACAAAAATCTTGCCCTTCGTTTTTGATTGCATCCGAGAGCTATTGCAAGTATTATGAAGTACAATAAAGATCCAATTACCTATCCATGCTACAAGGTCATTTCTGCCTCAGGGAGATCTCAGGGTATAATACAGAGCAAGGCGTTCCAGAAAAAAATCGCAAAAACTTAAGGCCGATGGTATCCAAATTATCGATTGAAAAATCTCAGCAGAACGAATTATCTAAAAAAGAAAAAAATCAGATTTTTATGCTCGTTTTTATTTTTGATCATGGTTGCACATATATATTTCGGATTAACGATAGTGGAGTTGATAGGCTATTTTTTTGTGTATGCGACTCCTGCATCTCAAAGACAATGGTAAACATAGTCCTATTTTTCATACTATCGCAAAATACGCAAAGTGAGCTCACAAAAAGATATTTTCAGCGATCTCAGTGGCTCAGTATCCTCAAGAGTCTCTGTATGGCCTTTTTGATTTTTGGTTTTGGGATTATAAGTTTCCGTTCAAAGAGTGAGGAGTAATTTTACTTTTGATGTCTATTGTATGGTATGTTGGATTGTATTTTTTCTCACCACACAACAATAAATCCCTCCTTCGTCTCAAAAAATAGCCTCCATACCTTTCTCCCTATTTTACAATTTGCTTTTGCTCAGCTTTTTATGGCAAAATTTTGTAGCACTGTTTGGACAAACAAAAATCTCCATTGATTGAGGTTTTGCCTTTTAGTAGATTGGATTTCAAGAATCGGAATTTTTGGTGTAGTGATTGGAATGGTTGTTCCATTCTTTGGAAGATATGTTGGGCTTTTTGAGAGGATGTATTTGTATATGACTAATGTATACTTTTTGCTGGTATGTATTGTATGCTTTATTATAGGATAGTGTCTTAAGCTTGAAAAAAACTCTTTCAAATCGCTATCTTAAAAAAATATTAAAAATCCCTATTTGGTAGCGATGTTTTTTTATTTTATATTCCTTGCTGTTATGGGAGTATGTTATTACTGTAGGACTTGAGATTCATCTCAAACTCTCGAGTCAAACTAAAATCTTCTGTCCTTGTAAAAATGATCAGTCTCTAGAAGATAACCGTCCAAATACTCATATTTGTCCTACTTGTACTGGGCAGCCAGGTGCATTGCCTCGTCTTTCTCGTCAAGTTGTGCAAAAGGCCTTGCTTTTTGTGAAAGGCAATGAACTGTCAGTTTAATATTCGCTCTAGTTTTTGATAGGAAGAACTATTTCTATCCTGATTTGCCAATGGGATATCAGATAACTCAGTTCTACACTCCAATCAATGTCAAAGGTCAGGTTTCTTTCTTTTGGAAGGATTTGAAAAAGAGCTAAAAGTCTGAATTACCGAGGCACATTTGGAATGTGATACGGCAAAAATCATTTCACCAGGGAGGGCAAATGCTTCTAGATTTCAACCGTGCTGGGACTCCGCTTATTGAAATCGTTACTTGACCAGATTTTGACTCCGCAGAGGCTGCTGTTGAATTTGCCAAAGAGATCCAGAGAATCGCAAAGCGAAATGATATTTCGGATGCAGATATGGAGAAAGGGCAAATGAGAGTTGATGTAAATGTCTCTATTAGACCTAGCGTAGATGATCCTTTTGGAACGAGAGTTGAACTCAAAAATATCAATTCCTTTTCTGCGATCAAAAGAGCCATTGATGCAGAAGTTGCACGCCAAATTCAGCTCAAAAAGCAGGAGAGGTGCTTACCCAAGAGACTCGTCGCCGAGATGATCTCAAAGGAGTATCCTTTGCAATGAGAAGCAAGGAAGATGCGTTAGATTATAGATATTTTCCAGAGCCAGATTTGCCAGATTTGGTCTTGGATCAAGAGCTCTTGGACCAAGCAGAACAAGCACAGTTGCTTATCCCTTCAGAAAAATTAGAAAAATGAAGTCAGAATACTGATTTCATAAAGAGTTTATCAATGCTTTGATCGGTGATTTGAAGGTTCTGAACTTTTTGAAGAAATGGTCGCTCTCGGTTATGATCCCAAAATGATTGCAAAATGGATTGCAGGGACCAATTAGTGCCTATATGACGGCTAATTTTGTAGCTATCGATGGTCTTAAGGTTAATAAAGAGCAATTGATCAGCTTCTTCTCTCTTGTCAAAAAGGGATCCTTGATCGACAACCAGCTCAAACTCGTCATGGAGGAGATGCTACAAAATGGGGGAGATCCAGAGGAAATCGTCAAGGAGAAGGGGATTTGATGCTCCAGCATTTGATGAAAATGAACTTAAAAAATATTATCCAGTCAGTTCTCGATGCCAATGAATCTGTCGTAGAGCAGTACAGATCAGGAAAGACAAGTGTGATTGGATTCTTGGTCGGGCAAACAATGAAGCAAAACCGAAGGTAAAAGCCAATCCAAAAAGAGTTGCAAGTTCTAATCGCTAAAATGTTGGGCTAAGCTTTAATTTTGTCTTGATGCTTACTTACAAAAGGAGAAAAAGTCTCTCCTTTTTGATAAAGAGGAGAGGCTCCACTAAGATAGAGGTAATTGTATTTTTTTATCGATACAAAAACTCTGAATTAGTTCAGAGTTTTTCATTATATTTTTATGTAATTAGGGTATGCCCGCAGAAGGGACCACAACCATAAGTAAGAATAGTATCATTAGTTGTGAGTTTGAAGCGTGTTCTGATTTTATCCAAATCCCATTCCCCCATGTTAAAAGCGCTTGCATCTCTAGTTCCAAAACCCTCTTTTGTGGTTTGTACATCGTATGGCAGTATTCTTTCATCAACTATAGCATAATATGTGTCGTGAACTGAATCATTTGTTGCTAAGCTATAATTTTTAATCTGTTCATTTGCATCGCCCTTTGCGTTTAAAAATAAAATGTCTGTAGCGGTATTGTCACACTTCACGATAAAGACGGTCCTAGGAGGGATTCAAGCAGATTGTTGTCCAGATTTCTTCTCACAAGACTCCCTATGAGTAATAGGATCTGTCTTCTTTTTATATCCTGCATTACAGTTGAGCGTACATTTCTCAGAGCTGACCATCTTCCATTGGATCGAGTGATGGTTACTTTGGTTATTTGAGACAGTTCCATTTGCAGAGTTGATGTTTGTGTTATCACAAGCTACTTGTTTGGTATTTGCTACACAGGTAGTCCCTTCTAGATGTTCATTTGCCTTACATTTTTTTGCTTCAGCTGCAATAGTTGCTTCACATGTCATAGCATTTCCTCTTGAGTTGTACATCTCCATGTCTTTTTGCTCAGATGCTTTACAGAATGGATCTCCCTCTACAAAACAGATCGTAAAGCTATACTTTCCAAATCCAGCACTTGCATAGGATCCATTTGACTTTGCAGCAGCTTTTTTTCTGCATCTGTCCAGAATGTAGGGCGAGTTGATGGAGAGGGTACCGTTTTCACAGAAGCCTCTGTCTGATGATTCTTTCCATGCATTTGCAGTTGCTAGATAGTCTGCTGCATTTTTACCACATTTTGGAGTTGAGATTTGTGTTTCTGGGGTTGTGCTACATCAAAATCAGATTTCTCCTTTATTGACTCCTTTGATTCTTAAACATCTTGCTTCTGATATAATAGCTCATGCATTATCAGTAGTATTATGTGATACTTTTTAAACCACCATTGATTGTCAAGTCTACTCCAGCAGCTTTTTGACTATTGGTATTGATGATCATTCCTTTGTCTGCCATGATTTTGGTGGTATATTCTTTGTTTGAGGCTACTTCTGTATCAGTTCCATTAAAGATAAAGGAACCAGGATGGGTGATTCTAATTTTTACCTACTGCCATAGAACCGATGGTATTGATAGCGACATCTTCACTTGAAAAATACAATATTCCCAGTTCCATTGACTTGAGTACCAGCAGAGGAGCTGATAATGTGATTGTCCCTGCAAAAGTAATGTCTGAAGATGAAAGTACCGTATTCCTTCTCCTTGGCTACCTACAATGAAGCTCCTACGATGAGAGGTGTTTGCACTAGGTTGTTTTCTTCTCCAGCAAGGATCAAAGATTCCGCAGCATTAGTAATATTTCCGTGCCCTCCAAATGAAAATTTTTCCTTGTTTAGTAACGGTATTTGGAGCATCCTTGGCGCGTGGATCTACAGTTGTCAATGTGTCTCATACAATTTTCCAGAGATTCCAGCAGCACCACCGTTATTTTTCTGAGTGATATCTGGCATTAGATTAAGTTGTTTTGAGCTCCAAGTTAATATTTTTGCTTAACTTCACCTTTGAAATCAAGCAGAGAAACATTGTTTGAAGCAAAAGCTGTAAATGCAGCTAGTCCAGCCACAGATACGAGGGATAGTGTTAGAATTTTTGTTTTTGGGTCATGGTATAAAGCTTGAATATAAATTCACCTTTAAGTATAAATGAAAAAGTTTGCAAATTTTTTTAAAAAGAAAATAAGAAAAAAATAAAGTCTGATTTTTTTGTTAATCTTAGTCCTTTATCTCTTTTACAAAAAGCTGCCATTAAGGCAACTTTAATTTATGTTTTTCTTGCAAAAGGTAGATTGAGCGACATCCAGAGCTTGGTCGAGTTTTGTTAGATCCTGTGCAAAGAGGAGCGTTCATGAATTGATGCTTGATCTGTCCTGTTCATAAAACTGCTGAGCAGAGCCAGAATAACTTGTTAATAAGCGTATAATTGGCTTTTCATGCTGATCTAAAAGCTTGTTTGCAGTCCTGTAATATAAGCAAGAACAGCATTTTTGAGTGTTAAATCTTCACGATATCCAGAAGCGTTTTTGTGCTTTATCAGCCAGGGTTGAAAGGTTTTCTTGCATTGTGGTGTAGAGATCAGAGAGGTTCTGACCGTCATATTCATCATCAAGAGCCTGAAAATAGGGATTTTACTTGATCAAGTGCTGATTCTTGCAAGGAAATAAGCTCGTTATTGTAGTCTTGAACTGAGATTTGAGGTGTTTTTTTGATCCGCATCATGTCAAAATCAAACTCAAAGCTACAAAAAGAGACAAAAAATCAGACTTTTATTCTATTTTTTTCAAATAAAACGATTTGTTGACTTTTGCAGGCTGATACTTAAATAGCGATTTTGTAATCATTTTTGTGTTTTATAAAGAGTAAATTGCTACATACTTTTCTGGCAATTCGATTCCTAGGAGATTCAATGCATTTTGCAAGGTTTGATGCACCAAAACGAGTAGGCATAAAACGAGCATTGCTCAGTGAAGGATTTTGATCATCAAGAATCTTGACACTATGATAATAAGAAGAAAACTGTTTTGCTAGAGTAAGCGCAAACCTTGCAATAGTATTTGGCTTGTAGTCTTGAGCTGCTTTTTGTACGAGGTCTGGGAAATTAGCAAGCAAGAGGATCAGATTTTTTTCTCCTTCTGTGCTAAGTAAATTGTAGTCAAGAGCCGAGAAATCTGGAGCTGGAGCCTTTTTGAGAATTGATGAAATTCTTGCTCCCATATATTGTGATAAGGACCGCTTTCTCCCTCAAACGATAAAGCCTGATTTCGATCAAAGGTAATCCCTTTTTCAGAGTCCTGAAGAAGCATTCCAAACTTCATCGCACCAAATGCTACTTGATGTGCGATATTGTGTTTTCTGATCAACAGGAAGGTCGCGAGTATCCATCATTTCAGTTGCTTTTGGCAAGGAGTTGATCACGGAAATCTTCATACAATACTACATTTCCCGCACGAGAAGACATTTTCCCATCTACGAGATCTACGAGTCCATAAGATACATGGTGAAGTTTTGACTGATCAAATCCAATGAGATCTAGTGTTTTTAAAGAGCTGCTGAAAGTGATGCTCCTGTTCAAGACCTACGACATAGAGTGACTGATCATACTCTGGAAAAGTCAGCCTTTTTGATAGGCAAGAGCAATATCCTTGGTAGAGTAGAGCGAAGCACCGTTGGACTTGAGCAACAAAACACTCCAAGATCATACTCTTCAAGATTCATTACGATAGCTCCTTGGCTTTTTTGTGCGATACCTTGCTCAAGTAATTCATGAACCTTCTTGATACCTGGTTGTTCTACAGTACTTTCAAAGTATCGTTTGTCAAAAGTGTTCTGTTCCAAGTTCAGAAAAAGATTTTTGCATATCTTCTAGGCACATTGCACGGGTCTTTTTGCCAAAAATCAACCAAACTCTGATCTCAGTCTTCGAGAGCTTTTTGAAGGTCTGCAATTTGAGGTTTGTAAAGATCAGGATTTTCATCTACTTTTTGTCGCAAGAGTATAAATTTCTCCTACTCGCTTACTAAAGTTGTGATCTGGAAATTCTGCGTTATCGAGAAAAATTTCTGATAATACCAAATCCATTTTTGCTACATGAGCTCAGATATCACCAGGGTAGCAGGTTTTAATAACTTTATATCCAGCAAAACTAAGGATTCTTGCAATAGATTCGCTGAGGAGAAAGTTTCACATGTCCGATATGAATAGATTTGTGGGTGTTTTGGAGCTCGTCCTTCAAGCAAAATTGTCTTGTCTTGAAAAATACCAGATCAAAAGTCTGATTTTTTTGGTCTTTGATCTGACTAAGAACAGTTTCTGCAAGTTTTTTTGGATCAAAAAAAGCGCATTAATATACGGTCATACTGCTATTACTTCGCTAAAAATTCATAAATTATTTTTTTCAATCTGCTCTTTTAGGTCATTTGCAATAAGATTTGGTGCTTTCTCCAAACTTTTAGCAAGCTGAAAACATGGAAATGCAAGATCTCCAGCAACATTCTCCGGAGCAGGAACGATAAGAGATGTGATTTGATCCAGATCAAGGGGTAAATAAGGAGCAAGAAGCTCTGCAAATTGATATTTAAACTATTGAACATCAATAAACGACAAAAAAAGATAAAAAACCTGATTTTGAGGATAAAATCCATAAGAGTAAAACTAATTTTTAGGGTGATTTTCCGCACTCAACTATAGGGATTCAGAGCAAAAATGCAAAAGGAAAACATAAAAAAATCTGACCCATCAAAGGAAGTCAGACTTTTAATTATCTTTTCTTATTGCTGACAGAGAGAGAGGTTTTTGAGAGATCTAAGCACTTCAAATTTCTTTATAATCTGTGCATATGGAGAAAGATTTTGGGTATTCTTTAATATCTTCTTCAAAATCTTCCTTCAATTCAATAAGGTTGGCTATTCTAGATACTTTTCCCTCTGAGCTGTTTTCAGTAGTAGAGAGACGAGAAAGCTGGTCATTTACTTTTTGAAGTGCAGATTCTAGTGTCAACTGAGCTTTTGCACCAGATCCATAACATTGAGTAGTTAGGAGTTGTCCTAGCTGTTCAGCATCGCTATCAGAAATTCCTCTACCATAAATCTTAAAAGGAAACCCTTCCTGCATAAGCTCCCTGCTCAGCAAGCGTCATTCCGGTATCTTCTGCTTTATCAAACACGAAAGACTCAATTGCGATCAATGGTGGGAATATTCTTGTAAAAATCCTTGAGCAAGAGTACTTTTGTTTGTTCCATTCCTTTGTCCGATAGTATAGGGCAAGAGATGGTAGACTTCTATACTTATCTCTAAAGCGGAAATAACAACTTTCTTGAGATTCATTACTAGAGCATGATGCACTATGTCTAATTACTTGATCAATTACTTGTGCGTCCAATAATGGAGAAGAAGTCTGATCTTTGTCTTTGATAAATTCATATAAGTGTTGGGAAATTACTTTGTTGTTGAATATTCTTTGGTCGTCTCCTGAGATTTGTGAGATCTTGTACTGCTGAGCTAATGTGGCAAGCTCTGCGAGGCTTCTTGTCTCTTATTACTTCAAAGAGATGGAATGTAAAATCATTGAAAAAGTCCAATATTATGACATTTGAAGTCTGAGAAAGCTTGTCAACCAAGAGCAAAAATGCTCTCTTAGAATCCGACTTAAAGTCTATTGAAATAGGAATGTGGAAAAACCGTTTCCTTTTCCTCAACAATTTCTCAATCTGCATATTAACTACTTCGTTGACTCAGATATTTTTGTCCACTATCTCTAATGATTCCTCCCCATTGTTGAAGTAGGGTTTACGTCTTGATAGGGGTTGTTATCCAAGTATTTTTCCCAAGTAGGCTTAAATCAACCTGTTCAGTATAAGGGATTTTTCCAAATATTGAGTGAAGGAGGAGCAAATTTCTCAAGAAATCTGAATAGACGCTTCTTTTTAAAATCTAATTCAGCTTTTTACTTTATTTTTTTGATGCCTAGAGAAGAGTCGTAGTAATCAACCATTTGGTCAAGCGTTCTAAGTTCTGGAGCATCACTAGCCACCAAGCTATCAGACTTAAATGACTGTAAATTGTAATTTTTCTGTATTATTCAAATCAGAAAGACGAGAATTAAAGACTTACATTTTGATAACATGCAAACCCTATTAGTCCTAGTGCAACTGCCGCAACGGGCACCGAGGAAAGGAGAGTTTTGATATAGGAGTCCCTTTTTATTCCTAAAGAGATGATCTTGAATTTCCCTCTAGAGATCCTCCGCCCACTGCTTGAGAGAACCAAGAGTTGAGTTTTTTTCTTTTATTGTGTCTAAGTTAAATACTAGTGTTCCATATCCATATGTGGAAAAGATAAAATAATTGTTTTTGATTATTATTTTGCTTGATCTAAGACTGAGGTTGATAGTTTTGTAGAGTTTCCAGTTCCTGTAGTTTTTATTCTTAGATGACTGAGATCTCAGATTTTTCATTGTCCTCATTGATTGAGACAGATCCAGAATTCTGAAGGCTGTTTTGATGTTTTTACTTTTTGTGGCGCGTCTTCTGTAGAGTTCTGTTTTTATAAAAGGCTCCTGTTGAGTTGTCATTCGCATCATTTAGGATTCCTCAAATATTGTTTTCCATGATTTTTATCAAAAAAATACTTTTTGACTCTGGATTGGACTCGTGTTCCTGTTCATCAAGGGTGTTTTTATAGCTATCTACATAATCAAAGATTTCTCTCTTGGTGTTCTTTTGGATTGGGAGACTAAAAAGTTTTTGATGATGTATGATACTTATAGGTAGTGCCACCGATTTCTTCTTCTTTTTCAGAAACCTGCATTTCCTTGATATCAATAGACTTTCCAAGGATGAAGGTTGATTGTTTTAGGAGTTTTATTAGCTCAGAAACAATAAAGATATGAGGACTTTTGATTCCTTCTCTAATTAAAAGCATATTCATCTTCTTTGAGAGTATTAACCTCAACAGAGAATGAGATTTTTTCACTTTTGCTATCAAAATCATTAAACGTAATTGAGAAGGAAGGTAATTGAGCGCTTTCTAGCTTACGATCAATCATATCCATCATTGTTTTGAAGAATGTGGTATCAAAGTTTTGCTTACTCTTGCTGAGGCGATAGTAAGTATCAAAGTCTCAATAATACTACAGTTTGCAGGTTCATAGGGGTTGTTATAACAATAGTTAAGGTAGTTTTTAACGTCATTTTCCCTCTAGAGAGGAGATCGTTTAGTCTTTGCTTGATTTCTGATTTTTGGTATAGATAGCTCATTTTGAAAGTGATGTTAAGAATACATCCATAAGTGAAAAATACTTTCATGGCACTCGAAAACTGTAACAACTTCTAGTGAGAGTAGACTTCTCTGAATGGATGATACAGAGTTATTTTGTTTAAGAATAGATACTAGCTCTTCAGGGAAGAATCCATCTTTGTTGAGTTGATCGGTAATGGTCTTAATCTCCTGTTTTGAGTTCAATAGTTTTTGACCAAAGTTGGCAGAGGTTTCTTGAAGTAGGTCTTTTTGAGGGTAGTTTAGTCCTGGTGCAGAGATCAGATTTTGAATCTTGTTTTTCCATCAGTGGTTAGATCTATTGACTTGTAGCTATCAATATCAAATAACCCAAGCATCTGCCCGTATTCATTGTAATGATTAGAAAAAAGTTTCTACATATTCGTGTGGGGTTTTCAGTATTTGGGAGTGATTTTCACTCAAATACCAATTAAATATTCCAGCAAAAATTATAACAATACTACAAAATACAATCCCCAAAAATTGTATAATAAAAAGGAGTTGTATAGCTCTTTAATTTTCGTTTTTGTTTCAAAAGAATCAGAGGATTTTTGAGTCATCTAAGAAGTCAAATGATGCTGTTGGAGCATCAGGAAAGTCCTCTGAGTTCCTTCTTGAGCTAAACGAGATTCTTCCTCTACCTTGGTGATATCTTCATGGGAAAAATAGATGAATCTATCCCTTGAGGTTCTTCGTTGACAACAGGATTAGGGCATTTTATCTAAAGAGGCTTCCTGCTGGTTCAAAGATGCTTGTTCAAGCTGAGAAGCTAAAGAATCTTCTAAAAGTGATGTTTTATTTTCTTCGCTAATAACCATAGTGAGAAGGTTTAAGAATAAAGATTGTTTTTTTAGAGTATTCATAATACTTTCTCAAAGTATATTCAAAAACAAAAAGTCAAAAATCTGACTTTTTATTGGTTGGAAATATTCTTTAGACTTTTTATTCTACAAATGATTCATATTCATCATGTTCGTCTTCCTGAGGATTCTCCTCGAGATATTTTTCGCAGCTAGGACAATACTTAACAAAGGGGTCTTGCATCTTGATAGCATGGTAAACAAACTCTCAAGGTCTATCACTCCATTTTTACTATCAATTTGCATTACCTCTTCTTCTTTTTGTTCATCTTCAGTAAGGTCAGTACATATTTAGCTGTGTAATCAGAAATATTAATCTCTCTCTGATATTCAGTTCCACAACGATCACATATCTCACTCACCATGCAGCTCAAATTATCAATTGTAGCAAAAAATAGAGTCCTTCCCTATTGATTGAAGTGAAATTTCTCCTGAAACTCCTTCTGCGCTTAGATTTGGAATTTCTTCGATCATTTTATTTTCAAAGCTTAGTTGATCGGTTACTTTTTGCTTTTGAGCATATCGGATACCTTAACCTGAAAATCTGGATGTGACATATTTTGATACAACAAAAATCTAAAAATATATGCAAAGTGTTTATCGATATTGGGGCTCCAAAATTTTATGAAGTAGTTCTAGCTTTTCACAAAAGGAGTCATAAATCTGAATTGACTATAACGATTTAGTCCTAATTTTTCAAAGTTTTTTTGACTTGTTTTTATACAGAGAAAGGATATAGTCAGGATAATTTGCTTTTATATGTCAAGGAAGAAATGAGACAAAAGGGCTTTTACGATGATTGAAATTTTGGTGGTAATTGTAGTTTTTCGGGTCAGGGATTTTAGCTATTTTTGACAATGCTGACCAATAGTATTGGCTATTTTGATACGGTAAATATGCAAACCAGAGCAACTATGCTAGCAAAGGAGGCTCTAGACCTTGCATATAGTCATAGAGATAGCAATCTCGAACAGGGCTATCCTCGAAATTATGTAGGTTATGATGAAACCAATAATAAGGAGATTGTTCGAACTCCTTGAGAGGTATACAAATTGGGATTTAGTAAGGATGCTTATTATTTACTAGAAAAGAGTGAAAAAGTCCGACTTTTCTTCTAATTTTGATATGTTTAGAGTTGCACTTGAGATAGGAGATGGGAAACTGCCATCTTATTATCGTTATCTTGAAGAAAAAGATGCTAGTACCGATGTCAGCAAAGGTTTTTGCAAGGCGAGTAGAGTTTTCAAAGGTTGAATGAGGGATTTTTCTCCCAATAAGCTTTTTAAAAATTTCTTCTCATGCTCTTTATCAGAGAGGATCAACAACAGGGAGGTTGTTTTGGAGGGATTTATTGGCCTCAAAAGATAGCAAAGTTGAAGAGGCTTCTCAAACAACAAATTAACTTTATCATTGATTGAAACGATGACTGATTTACTTTAGCAGAGATTCTTATTGTTGTGATTCTTTTTGAATGCTGGCAGGAATTATTATAAAAACTTATACGACGATTTCTCAAGTAAGTTTTAGACTTCAGCAGGAAAAGGAGATAGCAAAGGAAGCGCTTGTTCTCTCTCAAGTTTTTGGATAATCTTGCACAAAGTACGACTATTGATTATGATCAATATAAATCATCTGATCTTGATCTTGTCGCAACCAATGGAATTGTCGATACTCTATATCTCAGTGGAGACACTGGAAAATATCAGATTTCTTCGATTAATACTTGTTTAACAGATCAAGAACTTTATGAACAGGCAGAAAAAAGTCTGAACCCAAAACAAAAATCAGAAAGAAGAAGCTCCTTGCCAACTTTTTGCTTACAAGCAGTAATCAAGATTGAGAAAACAACTCATCTTTTGCTAGATGGAAAAACTTTAAGCTTAGTAAAATGCAGTTTAAGATTATCCCTTTTTATCTGAAAAGGAGGATCTTAAGAAAAATCTTGCTTCTGAAACACCCCAAGACTGAAAGCCTGCATTTCGACTTCTAGGAACACTTTATAGTCATTTTTATAATCCAAATAAATGGACTAATAATATCTCACTTCCTTTGCAGTTTTTTCTTTTTCTCTACAGGGAAAAACGGAAAGCCTTTATTCAATTATAGATGAGAATGCCACACAATCTTCCGAAAGCCTAAGGGAAATATTCTTATTTTTACTATCTTTGTCTTGTTTGCATCAGCTTTACTGAGGATTTTTAGTAAGTATTATGATGAGAGATTTTCTCAAATAGTAACATGAAAATCGCTCACTATCACCAGGCAAATGCTCTCGCAAAAATCAGCAAGTGAATTGTGATTTATGCTGATAGGGAAAGCAAAGGCAGGTTTTGACTTTTGGAGTGAAATGGAGAAGGTTTGATGAAAAGCAAATTTTTTTCTTGTCCTCAGAGAAAAAATGAAAAAGAAGAATGCTGACTTCCTCGCTGTTCTCTTTGAAAATCAACGGGCTCAAAAATCAGATTTCTACTTTTTAAAACCTGGACAATCGCTTACCTTACCGACATTTTGGCATGCTGTGAGAGATTTTAAGCTTGATGGAATTCAAGAACGAAGCCATATTCCCACAGTGGATAATCCATCTGATTTTTAAGCACACTATTGTGCAAGAAGATAATGGAGAAACCTCTATCGTAAATCCTGAGACTTATCAACAAGGAGCAGATAATAGGGTATTACGTTATTTCAAATCTTGATATCACCAATGGAAAGCAACTTAATATTTCTAGTGATACTTGATCTCCACTCTTTGATGGAATTTTTAGTATGATCGTTGAGGGGAAGTATGGCGACAAGGTAGTTTCAAGAATATCAGCTCAACCAAACATTGCCTGACTTTTTACAAAGCGACAATTATCTTAAATAATGCTATAGCTACTAAACAAAAACTGAGATCTCTCTCTAGTTTTTTTGTTAGAAAAAGCTTTGACTGTTCCAAGTGTATTTGTTTCTCTCATTCTAGTGAGCTTGCTTTAGTCCTCCCTAGTTATTACATATTTTATTGTCTTAGTTTTTGTGAAATATGGGAGGATAAGAAAAAGTATGTTTTAATATGAGCACAAGAAATGGCAATATCAAACAGGGATTATGAAAAAAAGTTATATCCAAAAAGTATAATAAATTCACAAAAATCATTCTTTGTCAAGGAGATAGCAAACTAGGGTGTCGGAATTTTTGTGTGTGGGGTGTGAGTATACTAGAACTGATAGTAAAACTTTATATTTCTATAGTATTTTTCTCATGAAAACTGAAAATACCCGTATCCTCTTGTCAGCATCAAAGATCTAACTCTGAACCTATCCAGATAGCAAGAGAAAGCTTTTTGATAAGTTTAATCTTGAACTCAACAAGGGAGATTTTTCTTGTCGTAACAGGAAAGTCTGGATCAGGAAAGTCTACTTTGGTAAAATTTCTTATTGGGCAGCTGAGAGCTCCTAAAAAGATCTGTTTTTATAAGTTAGAAGATATGGCAGAATCTTCTGATGCAGAGATTCAGAGATATAGGGAGAAAGATTGGTACAATGTTTCAGGATTATGAGTTGATTCATACCATGACTCCTCAGGAAAAATATTATCTCATCCGCTTTTGCTTGAAAGTGTTCCTCTTACTCAGATCAAAAACTAAGTTTGATGCAGTAAAGTCGATCATCGATCTTTCTTCTATCCAGACTTCAGATATCAAGAGACTGAGTGGAGGAGAAAAAGCAAAAAGTCTCTATTGCAAAGAGCATTGATTCATTCGCCTGATTTTATGATTGCAGATGAGCCTACAGGAAATTTGGACTATGAGAGTACTATGCAGATTGCAGAGATTCTTATTAGAGCAAATAAGCTAGGAAACATGATTGTGCTGGTAACTCACGATACTGCATTGCTTTTTGAGTTTTTGCGCCTAAACGCATCGATTCAAATTCTCGAACTGGGAAGTTAGTCAGACTTCATCCTTTTATATCTCAAACCATATTTTCGATGACCAAACTGACTGTTTGAGAGCGTATAGCTGAGAGCATTAGTAATCTCAATATTGCAGGTATTCCAGGAAGAAGCCCTTGCATGTCTCAAATATTTTACGCTTCCTAAACTTAAAAATATAGATCTGACTTGTTTTTGTGAGTATCTTGTATTTCTCAATCAACAAAAATACAGAAAATTTCCTCAAGCTTATTGAGAGAGATTCCAAATCGCCATATTCTTATCCTCGTGATCTTGCTTATTTTTGCACCAGAAAAGAAGATTTCGATTAAGCAAAAATCCTATCTTCAAAAAGGCTGAGAGCAGGGCTTTCATTTGCTAAGTTTGATGCAGGGGATGAGAGGGCTTTTGCGTGCTAACGATTGATGAGTTTTTGTAATGCATCTCCAACAAGAATTGATATTCATAAACTCCTAATGCATGGCAAATTAGACAAGCCTACTCCAAAAACAAAGAGAGTATTAAAAAGAAGTGAAATAAAAGAGAAAAAGTCTGACTTTTCTCCTTTTTATATTTTTCTTTTATGTTTTTCTTATTTATTGCTTAGTGCTTCAGGGCTGTTTCCATACATCATGGCAATTACGCTTTCTCTGGTATCTTCTAGTCCTCTATGTATTCAGATAGTGTGATGCTATGAGTATAATTAGATTGATAAATGAGGTCTGATTAATGGGAATGTTGTCGTGGTAGGGTGTAGATAGTCTTCCCTAAATAGTCCACATATCATCTGAGGGTTTCGTGCGCTCTCAGGTTGCAGTCTCACTATATGCTGGCATAATCCCAAATCTCTGAGCATCCTGCAAAAAGAATGGCATGAACCAGCCATTACCATGGTATTGGCATCTTTTCTGGTAGGTAATATTGTTGTTGGATTGATTGTTTTTGTAGAATGTGTTGTATACTTCTTTTGATGATCTCCTCACTTTTGATCTCTGCGAGGAGAAAAACTCAAAAATTTTGCAAATTGGAGGTTAATTGCTTTTGTCTTTTGATTTGTTGGGAGATTTGTTTTGCTTGACGAGCCTGCTCTTGAGCCTGAGCTAACTTCTTCTCCTACCTGATTGATATCTTTTCTTACTCATCACATATCATCAATCCCTCCGAGTAGTTCTGTCATCTCTTTAGTAAACAAGATAAAGTCAGAGTTCTTCTTCTAATTTTTCCTTCATTTTCCTAAAATCAGAAGCCACTATAATAGAGAAAAAGGATAAACAAAAATAAGAAATCTGATATATTTTTATTGTTTTCCTTGAAATTCAAATCTATTTCAGATATAGTATACTACTGCACTTGGTGAGGTGGATGAGTGGTTGAAAATCAGCTCACTGCTAACGAGTCAGACGAGAGATCGTCTCGGGGGTCTCGAACTCCCCTCACCGAACACTTGAGGTCTGATTGGCAGTATTATGGCACTATAGCTCAGCGGTTAGAGCGCGCCTCTCATAAGGGCGAGGTCGGTGGTTCTGAGTCCACCTAGTGCCAATTTTCTTTTAATAAAGATCATCCTCAAAGTCATTCATATGGGGCGAAAAGCCTGTGTTTTATTTTTGTTTTGCTAAAAGGTATTATGGCCGCAAAAGAAAAAGGGGTGGAGTTGTAAAGGTTGCAATGGTATGTTCTGTTTGTAAAGCTACTAGTTATTTTTCACTGATATCAATAAGGCAACTACTCCAAAGCTTGCTCAGAGTAAGTACTGCAAACACTGCAAAAAGCATACTGAACATACTTCTAAAGAAAAAATTGAGTAATTTGCCGGATTTTATATTTTCGTAGGAAATTTTGACTGCTTTACGGATATTTTATATTTATTATTATACTTCTAGGATGTTGACTATTAGATTATCTAGACACGGAAGATCAAAGAGACCTTTCTTTAGAATCGTTTTTGACTGAGCATACTAAACCAGCTAAGTTTGGATATAAGGAAGTATTGGGTTTCATACTGATCCTCTGAATCATATCTTGCAGGCTGATGTAGAAACTATAAAGGCTTGGGTGAAAAAGGTTCTCAAATGTCTGAAAGAGTTTGCAAAGCTTCTTCAAACAAACAAATGATGCTCTTTTCCAAAAGTTCTTTTGAACAGAGAGAGAAAAGCTCTTCCAAAAATGAAAAATAATTAAGTTTATATTTTTGAGAAAAATCCGTTCAGGGATCTTTACTTTTGAAGATTAGGGTTTCCCATGAATCAGATTTCTTTTTATTCTTTCTCTTTTAAGTGCGATGATGACAGTAGATCAGATCTGAGGTTTTGAAGAGATGATTCTCTATATCCTTGGAGGGTTGATGCTTATTATTTTAGGGAGGATGTGTGTATTCTAGAGGCGATCTTTTTCATCTTTTCCGGGAGATGATAAACAGATCAAAGACTGCCTGGGATTCAATTAGGCATATGATTTGGGGTTTGTTTTTGACAGTTATGGTAATTTTTATGTCGCCGACTTTACTCAAGTTTATGAATGTTCAAGGAGCCGAGAGATATGAGGCAAGATCTATCTTTATGTATATGGGAAAAAAATTTTAACAGGAATTTCAAAAGTTAGGTAATGTTGTGACCGAGAGTCAGCTCAACAACCAGTATAATGGGGATATGTACTATGATCTTCAACTTTGATTCAGACTCAAGAATTTAATCTTATTAAAAATAAAAGTCTGACTGCCATGGGAGGTGAGTTAGATTTTTATTTAGAAGATTTTATTTCTCTTTTTTGCTTTTTATTCATTTTGAGTATAATAGAGGAGAACTTTATTTTTGAAAAATCTGATGCTTGCAAATATTCCCAGAACCAAAAGCTTGGTTTTGCAATATGCTGGCAATAATGACTTCTTTCCAGAGGGCATTGATTTTTCATTAGATTTGTATCAATGCTAGTGTGGATATGATGTCAAAATATTCTTTTCAAAAAGTCAATCGATCAAATATTATTCAATGAGCAGAAATTGATACTTATGATAATGATCATATGGTAAAATGATACCTCTTTTATTCATAAGATTAAGCTTCCAGAAACAACCTTTCTTACGCGTGCTTTGGTTTATATCCAGCTCAGTCACAACAAGGCAATGACGCTCAAGGAGATGGCATCATTTTTCTCGTTCTGTCCCTATGGTATCTTTGTTTATTTTTACGATATTGTTTTTCCTTATCCCAGGAGTGATAGGAAAAATTCTGCAAAGGATATCTCTCATTGCGATTCTGATTTTTGTACTCTTTTTCGCTTATAAATTTCTTAATTATTTTTATCAAACTTCGAGAAATAAAACAACATCTTTTGAGGGATCATAGAGTTACCTATCTTAATCCTCGTGATCTTTTCGCTCTTACGCCCCAGGTTAAAAGAAAAGATTGAGCAACTACATGCAGTTGGGGTAACGGATATTGCAATCGATAGGAATATGCTTTACCTTAAGCAGGATCTCCTTGATAATAAAGACAACGCTTATTTGAGAGCTTTTTGGTGTTCGTAAGATTCTTTGATGAACAGCAGATAATTATGGATCAGATGATTGACCTTTTGAGTGACTCAGACTTTTTAGCCCTTTTTACAGAACATGCTGACTAAACAATGGCGATCCGACCTGCCCAGTCTGATATATTCAAAAGTCAAGAGCTAATCTCTCGTTGAGAGGCAACTTTTCTATAGACAAAAGACAGGGAATTTGACCCAACTGCAATCAGCTTTCTACACTTTCTCCTTCAGCAAAAACCAGTTTAAAAACTTTCAGTATCCAATTCAAAATTACAATCTAAAGTCCATCTCCTCAGAGAGATCAATTTATTGGCTGAGATTACGGCTTATTCTTATCTTTCTCCAGAACAAAGACCATATCAGAGTATGAGATTTTCTATCTTGAACCTGCTTATAATTCTATTTTTCACTGTATTTATCTCAATCATCAGGAGAAAAATTTGTAGTATTGCCTATAGAGGAACTGATTTTAAAAATAAATCGGATCTTATTTGCTGATGCTCAGATCATTCTATGAGTCAATGCAATTGATCCGAGGGTGACAGGAAGTTTAACGCTCTTTGATCAGCTCAGAAAACCCATGGAAACTATCAAAAATGGATATACGGACATTCGCTTGGAGGTACTTTTATGTTATATGTCAAAACATAGAGAGGTAGATTATTGCTACTTTTTAATCCTGGTTCTGCTCCCACAAAATCTTTATCCTAATGCTCAAGACACACTTCTCAAAGCTCCTCGAACTACAAATCATTCACTACTTATAAGATTCTTTGAGATCCAGTTTCGCTCTTTTTAGTTATGTGGGAGAGACGGTGAGTTTTTGTGCCGAGTATGAGTGTGATGAAGTGCATAGTATGGATAATTTTTCTCTATTCCGTCTTGAAAAATAAAAAGGCTGAGAAATCTGATTTCAGTCTTTTTGTTATTGATAAGTTTAGGAAATTATCGTTCAGAAGTATACAAAAGGTGAAAAGTCTTTTTCTTTTTGACTCTTTCTGATGTCAGCTCAGGGCAAAAATAATAGACCTCGATCTTTATCGTCTCAAATAAAAATAGGATACTCTTTTCCTCCATTTCGAATAATTGCATTTTTGAATTCTCAACGATATTTGATATGAGAGTGATATCAAAATCCACTAAAATGATTTTTGCTGATAAAGATTTATTGTCTCTGCATCTACAGGATAGCCGATCGCAGGCAAAAACGATGTATCCGCTTGTATAGGATATTGTCCCTAGGTAAGATTGAATTCCCATGTTTTGTGAGAGGAATAAAATCAGGAAAAATCCTTGAGGTCAAACAATATCAGAACCTCGAAGTGGATAAATATATGAAGTATCATACCCAACCGAGGGGCTTGGCTTCTTTAGAAATTCAGGATCTCATTCTTTCCATTCAAAGGATGATCAAAAATGAATAAAAAGTTTTTCGATCCCTAGGTTTTTCATTGATTGGATAGATCTTTCTTTTCGATTAAAAATTTTCTATACACACTTGAGCTCTACGAAGTGGTAGGGATGATTTTGTAATTCCAATAGGATTTATTAAACGGATCCTTAAAATCAAAAAGGTTCTTTCAATAAAAATCGATCATCCCATACAAATTGATCATAGTGGCAAACTTTTTTTCAATGAGCCCATATTTCTCCAATCAAAGTCCTTGAAAGATATGGAGGAGGGTAAAAATAAAAGTGATCATTATACTAATCATGTCAAAAATGTAAAAAGGTTCCTTTTTATTTTCAAGAGATTTATTAGAAGATTGGTTATAATTCAAAATCCACCACTAATCTTTCTTCTCCATCCAAATAGAGCTCATCCAAATGATAGAGTAGATAACTTAATCCAAAAAAATCCTCAAACTGCAATAACAAGGCTGATAGCTCCTATTCCAAAATGCATGCCCTAGGGTTGTAAATACTATGAATAGAAATCCTACACCTAAAGCGAGAGGATAAGCTAGATATCGAATAACCTTTCTTAACTTTAAAAAGTATTAATGCAATTGCTCTGTTGTCATAAATGTACCATCGTTGCAACCAGCCCTCTTCCAATCAAATATCCTGATGAAACTTCATTTCCTCCTAATAGCATCAATATGAGAGCTAAACCATTTTTCTATCAAAGCAAAAGCGAATGCAACAGATAAGCTAAGTGCCAAGAGCTGTGATATGCTTGTTTGATTTTTCAGTGTTTTCTCGTATTGAGCAAGTGAAAATTTTAATAGTTCCTCAGTATAGGCAAGGACTAAGTAATAGGGAATGAGTATAAAAACAGATCCCAAAGACTCTCAAAAAGCTGATCTTACTGGTAGATCGAATCAATATTGCGAGAATGCTGATTCACATCCAATTGTTGAGTCAGATTTTATTCCTTTTATCAAGCTTCGAGCTATTCGAAGAATGATAAGTATCCCCATGCACCATAGCCAAAAACATCCCACTTGTCCCGCCGACCGAGTCTTTTATACTTATTCGTCCCATATACCTAAAAAGTCGCTCATAGCCTGCTAAGGCTCCTACTAACATCCAGAGAAAATCAATTGTTGTGTTTTTGAAATAGAGGTATTAGAAAAACGAGCAAAATCTGACTGAAAAAAATCGCGTCTCGAAAAAGCGTTATTATGAACAGTGCTGTTAAAGTCATAAGATCTGCACAATCGCCAGTTTAGCAAATAAAGAAAAATTTAGTGAATGTTGAGTTTTCGCTGTCCAAAACCCATTCAGCAACGACCTCTCCAGTTCCATCACGAGTAATTATAAACAGTTCCTGAGATGTTGATCCTTTAGACATTTTTGCTTTAAATCCAGTAACTGTCGGATATGAAATCGTGAAACGAAGCTCAGAGGAGGCTTTCTGTTGTCTGTGGATTCTCCTGGGATGATACGGGCAATTTGAGGATTTTTGCTCAATCCTACGAAGAAAATCGTGAAATTCAGGAAGGATGTGATGCTCAGTCTTACCTTTTTGAAATCCCACTCATCTCTCACAATAGCAATAAAAATCTGCTGCAAACCTATGGATTTGATGCAAGTGAGATTTTTCTCATCTGCTCAGCTTGAAATCTTCTATCAAATCCCTATTCTTAAAGAGAAAACCGATACTCACTAAATAACCATAGAGAAGAGTATCAATAAAAATCTTAAATCTGACTTTTTATCCCTTTTATGCTTTGGTGGCAACTATGAATATTCACGAATTTGAGCTTCACTATCTCCTCATACAAGGGATTAGATTTTAGATTGGGGTTGGGGCGAGATGAGGATACTTTGATCAAGCTTGTCAAAACCTCAGATAAAGGACAATTAGAAAAGTCGGTACCAGAGACCTCTCCTGATGATTTAAAGCGCTTTACTCACGAAACCTATACTCCTTACAAACAAGAGCTTATTGATAAATCTCGTGAGATATTTCCTCTCAAAACTTCCAAATATTCACTTGCAGATTATATTGAGAGACTCGAGTATGAACTCAAGGTAATCAGAGAAATGGGATTTAATTCATACTTTTTGATTGTATCAGATTATGTGAGATGGGCCAAGAGACAAATGATTGTAGTAGGGGCCAGGAAGAGTTCTGGAGCAGGAAGTTTGCTTGCTAGGGATCGAGATTACGGATGTGGATCCTATGCCCTTTGATCTACTTTTTGAGAGATTTCTCAATCCAGCAAGAATTTTCAATGCCTGGGTTTTGATATCGACTTTGAAGATACTCAGAGACAAAATGTGATAAATTATTGCACAAAAATATGGAGAGGAGAAGTATGTTCAATAGGTACTTTTATGAAAATAGCATCTAAAGCAGCTTTTCAAAAGATGCTGTACGTGCGGAGGTACCATTCGAGAGATCAAATCAGGTTTCCAACCTGATTCCTGAAAAAGTAAGCCTAAAAATCTGATCAAAAGATTCTGCTCCTGAGTATGAGGAAGTGCAAAATATTTATGAGTCAGATGAAAAAGTAAAACAGGCATTCGATTATGCAATGTCACTTGAGGGAAATATTAGACAGTTGGGGGTGTATGCTTGTGGAATTATTATCGCTCCAGAAGCTGTTTTCAACCCTATTCAGCAGTGCAATATGCAAAGGAAAATGACCATACGCTTGTTAGTCAGTATGATGGACCGACACTAGAACAGATTGGTCTTTTGAAGATGGATTTTCTTGGATTGAGAAATCTCTATCATCAAAAACTGTATCAAAAATCATTAAGAACAGATATGAAAAGGCGGGGAAAGAGTGCCTGAGATGTTTGTTCATTTTCTCAAGACAACTTCATTTCAGCCTGATATTACGGATGAGTTTACCTGTGATACGATTTTTCAAGGCGGGAGAGACAACAGGAATTTTCCAGTTCGAATCGCAAGGGATGAGAAAATTCCTTATCCAGCTCGAACCAAACTCTATCAATGATCTGGTAGCGATGAATGCTCTTTATCGTCCTGGGCCAATGGAATTTTTCGAGATACATTGAGAAAAAGCAAGGTCGTGAACCAGTAACCTATATGACAGATGAACTCAGAGCCGAGTTGACTAGAAAATATAGTGCTGAAGTCGCAGAAGAAGAAAAATCAAAACTGATTCAGGATCTTAGTCCTATTATGTCTTTGACTTATGGAGTTTTGCTATCTATCAGGAGCAGCTAATGTTTCTGGTGCAAAGCAATGGCAGGATTTTTCAACTTGGTGAGGCAGATATGCTCAGAAGAGGAATCGGGAAAAAGAAAAAGTAATCGAACAGCTTAGAAAGAGTTTGTTCAGAGAGGACAAACTTTTTAGAGGCTATAAACCAGAGACAACAACTTCGATTTATGAAAAATGATTGAGCCTGCTGCTTCATACTCTTTCAATAGAGTCGCATTCGGTATGTTATGCGATGATTGCCTATCAAAGCAACTTATCTCAAGGCGCATTTCCTCTAGAGTTTGGTGCGCACTTATCAGATCGGTAGAGGAAGATATCGATACACAGAGTTTTTATATTTCAGAGATCCAAAATTCTGGAATTAGGGGACTTCCTCCTCATATCAACGAATCGTTTAATCATGTGGCTGCGATCGATGAAGATGTCAGACTTTGATTCTTTTTCAGTAAAAGGGGTAGGGATCTGAAATCAGAGAAACGATCCAGCAAGAAAGGGTCCAAAATGGGAAATTCTCATCACTTGAAGATTTTTCTCAAAAAGATGTTCAAGTATTGTCAATAAAAATCAGCTTGAAAGCTTAATCAAGGCAGGAGCTTTGGATGGTTTTGAGATAGAAAAATGCTTCGGAAAATATCCAGGTAATGATCGATTGGAGTAAAAATATCTCTAATGCTGATTTTTGACTCTTTTTGACCTGTGGGATTGGATACTACTATCCAGCTTAAAGCCATTGATGAACCTTCGACTCTATGGAAGGTTGATGATGGAGCAGGATGTTTTTAAAATCTTTTCTTTTCAGGGAATCCTCTCGATGGTTTCTACCTTCATATCAAAAAGGATCTTTTTCTCAATCAGGTTAAAGCAGAATCTTTTCCAAAATTTATTGTGATTGGATATATTAAAGAAATCCAGAGAGCAAAGAAAAAGGATTTTTATTAAGATTGAAAGATATTTCAGGAGATTGGGAATTTTTACCAAAGATGTACTCAATTTCAGAAGTTTGATCTTATCATTCTTTATGGAAGTAAAAGTAACGGTAGAGTCTATATTGATAAACTTGTTAAAACTTCATATGAGAAGCTCAAAAAGTTGGCAGGGGAAGGTTTGATCCAGAGCGAACTGTTGTAAGAGCTAAGAAAGAGAGATATGGAGATATCAAAAAGCAAGAGCTTGAAGAATAAAGGCAGAAATTCAGAATCCAGTTGTAGAGACAAGATATTGAGATTTCTTCTGATGATTTTGAAAGAAAACCCAGCAGAGCTTTTGGATGAAGTTTTGCCTTCTGATTATGAAGAAAGAAATAATCGAGAATGAAGATTCTTTTGCTCAAAGAGGATGAAATCATAATAGAAGAAAAATGAAAATTCTGAATTTGAATTAGATGCTTCTTCAGAGCAGGAGGTTCTAGAAGATCAAGAATGAACTTCTTGAGACAGAAACTTTCCGAGATTTTGCCGGAATCTCTTGATCAAATTCAAAAACTATCACAATTATCAAGGTTCATCAAGGTTCGATAGAAATTACTTTGGGTGGAAAATCTTATAAGATATCTGAACAAGGACTGCAGGAGATACAAGATCTCTTGGGATAGGCTAGTTAAGGTGCTGATAGTTATAATGTAAAGAAATAAAAACTGATCTCAGATTGAGGTCAGTCTTTTTATCTATTTTTATAGTTATTATTCTGCCTTATTTGTTGCTAGAGTCTGTATCCTGCATAAGCAAGCACACTGATTGCTACGATAAGCATCATATCTTCTACTGGTCCAACCTTTGGAACAGCCTTGATTTCTGCCTTTGGTTCCAGATTCTGTTCTTGCATTAAGTTCGTATCTAATTTCCTTTTCCTTTTTCATCTCTAGGAATAAAGTTGAAGATCAATTCTTGATCAGACTCCTTTGCTTGATATTCAAACTTTTCTTGAGTCATAGGAACTGCTGCAAGTTTTTTTGAATTCATTAAGTTCCTTATCAAAAATCTGAATTTCAACATTTTTGCAGATGCAGCAAGTGCCTTCCAAGTAAGTATAACTTTATTTCCTTCTGTTACGGTATGAGAAATGCTAGCAAAGTCTCATATCAGCTCCTGCAGCTCCATGTTCCTCATCAGCTTCTGAAGATTCTGATGGAGTATCACCAGCTCTGCCAAAAGTCTACAAGCATCACCTTCTGCATATTTTTCATCAACAGAAATTGAAACAAAATTCCTTTGAATGAGATCCTTCTTGCACTTATCATCTGTAGGAACTACTACACCATAATAATTTGTTGCCTCCTCAAAATTTGCAGAGCTCAACTTAAGACTAACTTCTGAAGCCGCCTTATCATCTGCTGAAAGAAGATGCTTTGTCATCAAAATCTAAGTGTCAACTCTCCAGATGCTGTCTTATAAGAAGAGATAGGCTTTTTTAGAGATAAGATTGAGTATTCCTCAACTTCTACATCACTTGCATCCCTGTAAGCAAAAGGTGAAGCAATAAGAAATCCTTTGTCTTAGAATCTCCAGATCCATTTTGAAATCCCTTAACAGTTACATTTTGAGTTTCGGTGTATCCAAAAAGTAAGATTTTTCCCTCTCAATGCATTATCTAGATTGAGTACAGGAGTGGCAGCATAGGTTGCAGCCTGAGAGGCGAGCGTGATCAAAGCTGCCAAAGCAAGGTGTTTTTCATTTGTATAAATACTAATAAAAATAAATTACACCTAATTATAATCGAAATAAAAATAAATACATCAGACTTTTTCTCTTGTTTTTAAGGCTTTCAATATAGTGGAAATGCTGCTCTGGTCGTTCAGTGGATGGGACACAATCCTGCGAAGATTGTAACCCGGTTCTGACTCCGGGTCAGGGCAAACTTAAATGGAAGATTGGCCGAGCGGTCGAAGGCGCATGTTTGGAGTACATGTATGCGGGTAACCGTATCTGAGGGTTCGAATCCCTAATCTTCCGAACGCAAAAACACCGTGCAGAAATCAGATTTCGTTTTTATTTTTAGAATATTTAAAATGTGGAAAAAGATCATACCAACAAGTCTTTTTGATCCTCATTTCAGTCTCTGGATTATTCCTGAGTTTTTGGTATAATAATCCCACTATTGTTGAGCTTTCTTCTGGAAGCGAACTCCTCTTTTCTGGAGGAAACACTACAAAAACCTCAAGATGATGTAAATATGTCGTTAATGGTGAGTTATTTTTGGCAAAGACGGCAAAAGATTCTTCCCCGCAGGAGAGCGATTTACAGGGCAACGGAAGCCTTAACTACAAAAATAGAAAATTCTAGATCCCAACCTGGGAGAAACGCTCATCTTTGATGAAAAACAAGGAAGAGTTCAGCTTTTTGTGGCTAATGGAGAGGTAGTTATGACTGGGGCATTAGTCTTCAATGCATGACCACGACTCATTAAATGATGAAGAGAAAAATAACGACCTTACTCAGTCGATTTCTCATCGAAATACTCCTCACCCAAGGACTCTTGTAGCTCAAAAATGAACAAAAAGCCTTATCGTTGTTTTCAGAAATAATCTTACTCTAGATGAAGTTGCTGATGAGCTTCTTAAACTTGATATCCAAAAATGCAGTCAATCTTGATGGAGGACCTTCTACCTCAATAAGCAGCTCAGATCGAAGAGTTTTAAACTTTAATGAACAAGAAAACCTCCCGATACTTTTTGTATAAAATATAAAAACACTTGTTTTTGTCTAGGAAAACTATAGATTTATAGAAAAATATTACGTAAAAACAATAAAAAGAAATCTGACTTTTAAGACTATTTATCATACTATGGATAAGATTAGAAATTTTTGTATCATTGCGCATATTGACCATGGGAAGTCCACCCTTGCAGATAGAATGCTTGAGATTACAGAAACAGTAAGAAAACTCAATCATTCTCAGGTTTTGGATCGTATGGATATTGAGCAAGAGAGAGAATTACTATTAAGCTAACCCCAACAAGAATGCAACGAAAAGGATATGAACTCAATCTGATAGATACTCCTTGACACGTAGATTTTCAATATGAGGCTTTCTCGCTCACTGGCTGCGGTAGAAGGTGCAATTTGCTCGTAGATGCCAGCCAAGGAATCCAAGCTCAAACCCTGTCTACACTCTATCAGGCTATTGATCAAGGTCTTGATATCATTCCTGTTCTCAATAAAATTGATCTTCCTGCAGCGAATCCAGATAGAGTTGCTGGAGAAATTGAGAATATGATTGGGTTGGATAAGTCAGAAATTATTTGTGTCTCTGGGAAGACCTGAGAAAATGTAGATAAGGTACTCGATGCTATCATAGAAAGATTCCTATCTCCTGCAGAATTTTAAATCAAAAATCCAAAAAGTTTCATATTGACCAATAGTTTTCAACTAAAAAGACTGACCTCACTCTGAGATCAGTTTTTCTATTTCAGTATTCCGAGCCTCTCTAGAATAGAGGTCATCTTTAGGGATCTGATAGGGGAAAACCTTTTGTCTTTACTCAAAGATAGGAGGCAATTAAAAGAGGTGTAATCTTCCTGTGATGATAATATCTGCTCCTTTTACCTTCTGTAGAAATGTACTAAAGTTTTCTTCCCAATCGATACTCTCCATGGTTATATTAAGATCTTTTTCAAGTTGCGTTTTGATATTGAGGATCGTTGTAAAATAGGGACTCTCATTTGCTCACAGGAACATAAGCAAGCTCATAGCCCTCTTGGAGAAGAGATTTGCATTCAGCAAGAAGGTTTTGATAGAATCTTTCGCCATTTTTATTCAAATTGATGAGGGCAACTTTCATATCTGATGGACTGTCTTTTCAACAGTTGTTCGATCGTAGGCAAATCGACTCGTATCCATAAAGAATTCAGCGCCTTTATATCCAAGTTTCTCTAGTGCATGTACAGAGTCCTCATCGCGAGCATAAACTGCTTTTTGTACGCTTGAGCAACCATCCAAAGAGTTTGCAGTTGAGTGATTTTTGGGTGTTTGGATCCCTCCCATCAGATAGAGATTGATTTTTAATTTGTCTGCTGAGGGGAGTAGTGCAAGGTTCCAATATCGATAAGCATTTTTGCTTTCTTCTGTTAGGATTTCTCCACCTCAGATAATTACTGTATCAACTTGTCTGTATTGGATAATTTCTTTGATACGAGGAGAAAAAAAATAGTGGAATCCTGATCTTATTCCCTTGGGAAATTCATGAAGATAGGTGATATCCTGCATATCAGGAAACTGAGAAAAAGCTTTTCAACCATTCTGGATCATAGGCAGAAATCAGAATTTTTACCTTGTTGTTGTAAGAGGCGAATAGTCCCAAGTAGAATAATTTCATCTCCCATATTTTTATAGCTCCAGTTTCCGAGTATCAATACGCGCTCTCATTTTATGTTTAGTTGCTGGCTGATTTGCATTATTCTTTATCTCCCTTATGAATAAAAATCGCTTTTAGTCTATGGTTTCCTTCGTTTATGTCAAGGAGAAGTCAGGTTTATAATAGACTTGAATTTTCTATAATAGAGTTTCTGAGTATAAAAATCTCTTGATTTTTCTCCGATAAGTAGCTATAAAAATGCTATTTGTATGAGAAAAATATACTTCTTATACCTTTATTTGTTAAGCACTATGCTATGACAGAACAACAAAATACTTGGGGGCAGTGGAGAGATCTAGAACCCTAGAGCTCCTCGTGTTGCGCCAATGCCAGACTCGAGACCTCAAAAAAACCAGAGAAAGTTCCCTTGTGGATTGTGATAATGTTTATTTTTGCGCTTGCATTCTGTCTGTTTTGCGGTGTATAAGGCTTTTTATTTACAAGCAGGGGTATAATGAGGGATCGTCAAATCAGGAAGTAATTGATGTAAATTTTCAGCAAGATACAACAGGAGAAGATCTCCAAGAAAATGGTATCACCAATATTTTGACAGGGAGATGTAGCTACAACTGATCTCGCGAGTGGAGATACTGCTACTGAGCTCTCAGCTAATGTTCAGAGAGTAAATCCATCTCTTTCAGTATCTAGCAGAGAAACTTGAACTCAATCTGTATGAACAGCTATTGATCGTAGTGGAGATACAGCTTTTGATAGAACAGTTCTATAAGCATTTGGTTGCAAATGAGTTTGATGCGATGAATGCTTTGGTACAAGGGCCGTTGTTGAGAAGTAAGGCATGGAAGGATCATTGGAATGCAAAAATCTTGGAATCTTCAGTAGAAACCTCGTTGGCAATCTAAACTTAGATAATCTCTTTTTGTTGCCAATAGTGTCGATGAAGCCAAAAATCTAGGCAGTATTCCTATACACTTAGCTATACGATTCAGCCAGATCATCAATACAAAGAGGATCGAAAGATTACGCTAGTTACTCAAGGTACTGGTAAAGTGTTGATCTCAGAGATCATGTGTGGAAACAAGTGATGCTCTCGTTCTCCATTCTTTTGGCCTCAAAACCTAGGATTGAAGTAAAAATAATAAAATCTGACCTCGGTGTCAGGTTTTTAAAAACAAAAAAATCTCCTTAGAGATATCAAAGGAGATTTGAATCTCCATTAGAATACTAAAGGAGATTTTTGTCAGAGAGATGAAAAGAAGCAGGCAGAAAGTCTTATCAATAAGCATCTTATCGATTAGTATCTGTTAGGGACAGACTTCGATTCCTATATCAGCGTTTAGCCATTGCCTTTTCGCTACAGATTCTGCTTCTTCCACGAGCAGTACCTCCGATATAGCATCCGATGCCCATATCAGGAAGGTTAATCGTTCCTTCCCCACTGTAGGCTATGCACCCAGAGTTAGTAGGTTTAACCGGTTCATCCCCACTGTAGGCTATGCACCCAGAATGAACATAAGCATAGCGCGCTTCATTGGGATTAACTTCCTCAATAATTAAGCGCTCCGTTCTTCTTGTTTCCATAATTTTCTTGAATTAGTTGATCCTTACTATATAGGGATTGGGCATTTCACATATCGTTGAGAATATCTGATAAGATTTTCTGTTAATGAACCCATCCTTGACAGAGGATAGTATAATTATTTTATTGAAAATGTCAAGTAAAAGATATGTTTTTATGGACTAAAGTCAGGTGATTTTTATTTGACTTTAGAGGTGGCTTGAGTAGAATCATTCCGAATTTTTAGCTGAGAAAAGTTGATGAACTACGAACTTTTAATCATCAAGACAAAAAATCTATCTGATAAATATGCTCAGGGAAGAGAATCAGATTTTTTTCTGAGTTGTTTGAAAAAGGAGTAGAAAAGTATCTCAGAGCAGGCAAAAAATCTGAATCCTAATCAATAAAAAGGTCATACTTGAGGGGACAATTTGTCATAGCTGTGGGCATATTCCTCAGTGTGAAAATTGTTCGGTTGCGATCAATTATTATCTTCTCCCAAGCGGGCAGAAGATGGGGATTTGTCATATTTGTAAAGAGACAATATCTCTATCCACAAACCTGTGCTCAGTGTGGCAGTTCCAAGATCAAAGAATTTGGGATGGGAACACAGAAACTGCACACAGTTGATCAAAGAAAGGTTTTTGAGCTGAATCTCTCATTGTCGAGTCTGAAACCGTCAGATCTCAAAAAAGATAGAAAAAGCTGACTTCAGAGCTCGATAACCTCAAGTCTCAATCAAAAATCCAATAATTATTTGAACTTCTTTGCTTACTACTCCGATCAAAAATTGGAAATTTGATCTTTTGATTTTTCTCAATGCAGATATTGGCTTGAAATATCCCTGATTTTAATGCAAATGAGAAAAATTTTTATTTTTCTCTATGAGGCTTTTTGTTAAGCATCAATGCCCGACTTTTTGGTGCAAACGATGAATCCTGAGCATTATAGTATCAGAATGGCTTGCAAAGATGCAAAAATCAGATTTTTATGCTGTTGAAAAATGAATTCCGTCAGGGCTCATAATTATCCTCCTTATGGAGAACTTTTGCTTGATCTTGTACAAGGATGATTGAGGAAAAAGCTTTTTACAAAAAAGTAGATCAGCTTCACAAAGGAATTACTCTATTTGCAGGAAAAAGTATCAACTCAAAGATCTGGAGATTTATACCACACCACCTTTGATTTACAAAATCTTTTGGGTAAATATAGGTATCAAGTAGTGATAAAGGGAAAGAAGTCAGAAATTTTATGGATATTGTATTTTCCAAGCTCCAGCTCCACAAAAAAAGGCTTTAAAATCAATCGAGATGCGGAAAAGTATCGTGTAAAAACAGATAGAAGTTAAAAATATCTAACTTTCTCTTGATTTTTAGTAGGTTATAAATATATAACATATTGTTATGTATTTATAACTTTTTATGTTAAGAGATGAGGAAAAGAGAAAAGCTTTTTGAAATTTCTAGGATATTATTCATGGCTTGATTTTGAGTTTTGTTTAATATAATGTAAGCAAAATCCCTTTGATTTTGCTAGATCCAGCATATTTTGCAGTGGTAGGTTTGATGTTGGTATTGTTGTTAGGGAGGAGGGACTATGCTCCATATCTGCAAAACAGATGAAAAACAGAATTCTGTCATTGAGACTGATGAAATGTTTAAAAGGTTGGATATACTGCATTGGCGGCTTCATTTCAGGTATTTTTGATCCTTGTTCCGATAGTGCTTTGTTTGGATAGGTTTTTCTCATTTTTGACAAGATGAGCGCTAAAGATATTGTAACTATTTTTGGTTTGGATCTTTGTTTTTGGTGGTAAGCTTTTTCAGGATGGTATTCTCATCATCCAGACAAAACCTGACTTTAGGCTCAGACTTTTTAGATGAAATTATGCAAAACTATATCAAACAATTTAGGTTAGAACTGGGTTTGACGCAGCAAGAATTAGCACAAAAAGTTTGAGTAAGGAGAGAGACGTATTTTCTCGAAAATGGGAAGTATAACCCTTCGTTAAAGCTTGCTTTTTCAAATAGCAAAAATTTTTAATCGTAAGATTGAAGAAATTTTTGATAGATAGCAATGATGATTTGAAAAATTAACTAAAAATATTTTACTGTAAAAATATCACTTTTTGTGTTATTTACTCGTAAAGAATATCGCTTTGCGTTATTCACTGCAAAAATACCTCTTTCTAAATTATGGGAAAAAGAGCAAGGGTGACTTGCTCTTTTCGACTAGTGATTCACTAGAGATCGGTGGGGACGATTACTTCCCCATGTGTGATCTTTTGGTACTGACGATAATTCCCAGCTAGAATACGATGTTTTACCACATCTGGTTCTGTGAAAATCTTCTCAAAGTCGACTGCTGTATAGATCTTGCCATCAAAGGAAACTGCCTTATCCGTCAATCCATCTTCCAAGAATTTGACTGCATGATAGCCCATACTATCAGCAAGGATACGGTCTCCATTGGTAGGAACCCCACCCTTTGGGCGTGCCCAATATCTGAGGTTTTGACCTCATAGCCTGCTTTTTTCAGCTTTTCAGCAATTTCATCCGGGGTTCCTACTCCCTCTGCTACTACTACGAGTGCATAGGTTCTCTCATCTGACATCTTTGTTTTCAACATCTTGATGAGTTGTTCATCAGAACAAGGAAACTCTGGAAGCAAAATCGCTTCAGCTCCTGAGGCACGTCCAGCACGTAGTGCAAGATCTCCCTGCCTTGCGTCCCATAGCTCCAACAACAAAAATTCGTTGATGGCTTTTGGCAGTAGAGCGAATGTTATCACAGTGTTTGCTAAGAGTATTGGACGCTGTATCAAAGCCAATAGTCTCAGTAGTCCAGGCAATATCATTATCGATAGTAGCAGGAATGCCGATGACTTGTATGTCAGGGGCTTCTTGAGCGATGAGATGTGCAACCTTGATAGGAGCCATTACCACCGATGACGACAAGTCCTTCGATACCTTCTTTGCGAAGGTTCTCGATAGCGATAGCTCAGTACATTGGCATTGGTAAACTCTTCAAACCGTGAAGTAAGAAGAATTGTTCCCCCTCACCAATGATCTGACTTACAGATGCTGTTTGCATCGTTTCCGTTTCGTAGATTGGCGGAGCTACAAAAGTGATACTTTTCCAGATACTTTTCCAGAGTCTTCTCCACAAGCTTGTTTTTTTCTGTGTAGAAGTCACCATTGGTGAGTCCACGAAATCCACCACGGATTCCATAGACTTCTATGCCTAGAGGCACAAGCTGTACGCACTACTGCACGAATCGCCGCGTTCATGCCTGGAGCATCTCCACCTGACGTCAGTACTGCGATCTTTTTAATTTTCTGTTTCATTTTTGTTTTGAGTTGTTTAATCGTTTATTTATTTTTCGAGACTTGATTATACTTATTTTTGAGAGAATCAGAGTAAATATCAAAAATACCAAAATGTCAAGTAAAATAGTAAAAAGAAGTCTGATTTTTTTGTCTTTTTATTTTTTTGTGAGTATAATCACAGTAACATAATCACTTAGTGATAAGGTTCTACTACACACCCTTGCAAAATAGGTGACTATGTTGGTGGTATTCCACCTAAAACCGCTTTCCAGATCCACTACCAATACGATCGGACAGCACTAAGTTTTGAAAAGCTCCAAGATTTGTTTTGATGATAGTCTATACCTGTGATTTGCATCAGTAAATGATAAGTACCGATTATCACTAACTAAAATCGGGCTTAGGGGCTTTCGAAACGGAATGCTCCAGAGGTATTTCCTCTCGGAGTTTTTATTAAAAATAAAAATCTGATCTTTTTATAGCGATGTTTTTGTGCTTGACTTGATTTTTAGCAGCTGTTTTTATAGTTATGACCAATATTTACCTGTTAATTATGATTATTGTGAAACTTTGTTTTTGCTCCTATGGATGGGGTTACCAACTGTGCTACTCGTTTGATTACCAAGAAGGTTTTTTGATAACTATTATAGTAATAATGATACCTCCAGCTTTGGACCGAGTTTATGAATGCAGATGGTTTTATCATCAATCCAAGTAAAGTCATCAGACATATTATGACAACTCCCTGATCAAAAAGCCTATCGCCCAGATTTATGGAGGAAATCAAAAGACACTTTGCAGACTGCTGAGATCCTAGTCCATCACTATCAAGATCTTTTTTTCTGGTATCGAGCTCAATACCTGATGTCCAAGCAATACTGTTATGAAATGTGGTTGATGATCAGATATGCTTCGTCGTCGTGATGAGACCCTTGAAACGATAAAAGGACTCTCAACAATAGTAAAAAGCTCTAAAAATCTGACCTTTCTGTAAAATCTAGAGCCCTGACTTACCGAAGATGATAAGCCTGAGCAGCTCAAATTTTTGAGTGAGGTTTCTCGTTTTTGTGATTTGATCAGTATTCATGGGAGAACGCTCAAGCAACTTTATACTTGAGATGCTGATTTTAATTTTATTAAACAGGTAAAATCTCAGGTAAATTGCCCTAATGGCAAATGGAGGAGTGTCGAGCTATCTCCAGGCAGAAGAGTTAAGTAAACAACGAGGATTTGATGGGATTATGATTGGGCAATGAGCTATGGAAATCCTCGAGTCTTTACACCACATGAAGCAAGTTTGGATGAGAAGATAGCACTTATTAAAGAGCATTTTAGAGCTTATGATTGTATGTGATCTTTGGGTTTTGAAGAGCGAGGAGAAAAAGGTTGAAAAACTATATTTTCCATAATCCTCTGGAGTCAGATTTAGAACTATTGAAAAGCAAGATTGAACCTGATGAAGAATACCGTGCAGTTGTCGAGTTTAGGAAATACCTTTTTCAATATATTTCAAAGGTGCCAAATGCTCGCGAATGGAAACAGAAGGTGATTCCAATTAAAACGTTTGGAGGGATTATTGGAGTATTAGAGGAGTTGAGAGCGCAAAGCATTTGAGACTAAAAAGAAGTTTATGCGATAATTTATGCAATATGAGAATTTTTATAGATGAGGCAGGAGGGGGCCTTGCTTTGACCTTTGTATGTCTGAGTGGTAAAAAGAAGACAAGAATTGGGATTTTGATACGGTAGATCAGGGATTTTCAGGACAGTAAGGCGCTCACTGAAAAAGAGATTTCACTCTAGTGAGTTATTATCTCAGATGAGGCCAAGGGGCTACAATGTGCGACAGGACAGGCAAGTGCTGCTGAGATTGATCGCTCGGGGTGACAAGAGCGATCAATATGGCAATTATCAGAGGATTATATCAGATTTTTAGCCCTTTTTATTGGTGATCAGAAAACAAAAGTACAGACCTTTGATCAGGTGAGAGCTTTACTTTCCGATTATTTACAAAAACAAGATTTTTCATTGCTTATTGATGGAAAGACTGATTTTGGGCTCATGCATGATTTGCAAATCCCTGTGGACACAATCATCAAAGGAGATGCAAAAGATCAGAGGAATAGCAATGGCTTCAATTTTGGCAAAAGTAGAGAGGGATCAGTTCATGATTTCTCTAGCAAAAACTATCCTGAGCGAGAGATTTTGATCAGCACAAAGGCTATGGAACCAAAAATCACTATCTCAAAAATTGTTTCAGTTTTGAACTTGCAGTCAACATAGAAAAACTTTTTCTTAAAACAGATCTTTCCAAGTTTAACCTTCGAAAAGTTTGATTGAAAAAAATTCTACAGAAAAAGCCACTTGAGTAGTGGCTTATTTTGTTATTACTGTTATTAAAAACTATCTTCCAAAGAGAGCTCAGCTTCTCTAAGATCCTGCGCAGAGAGTCCAGCGGATGAATTTTGTGTAGCTTTCTTAACTGGAGATTTTGCTTTAGTTTTTGGTGTTGCTGGCTCAGAAATGACTTCTTCAGAATCAATATCGATTGCTTGAATTTCTGAATTAGCTGCTTCTGGAGTTTCCTTTTTAGTGAGATGATGAGTTTCCCTCAACTACTCAAACTTCATATTTCTCTGCATCAAAAGACGTAATTCCCAGCTTCATCTCTTTTCAATTCCTTCTTCAAGGAAGATTTCTTTTTGAGGTTTTCAAGTGTATCTCCACTCAAATTATTGGTGATATTTTCGAGAGATCCTGAGATGTTTTTCAGCTATATCCTCTACAAGAGTCCCACTTTCTTCTACTGTTCAACTAAGTGTTTCTTCGCTTCCTGTGCTGGTCTGGATTGTTGGAGTTTCAAGATTCTTTTTCCCAAAAAGAGAGGCAAACCATGAGTATTCTTCAGGATTCTTATCTCCATTTTCCAAGTTAGAAGAGCCTTGAACACTATTCCAAAGATTCATTGCTCTTTGTGGATTGATCAAAAAGAAAAATCCCTCCGATCATTGACAGTGAAATTAGGATGATCAAAAATCCTTCCTAGGTACTTTCTACAAAGGAAAAGAATAAACAAAAGTACAACAACTATTGCAATCCAAAAACTGTAGTATTCATAATATCGTTTATAAAAAAAGATAAAAAGTCAGATTTAAATTATTGATATTCCTTAAAAAGTTCTTCTCTCTTTCCCTTTTAGCATGAGGAATTGGAGTAACATCTCTTGCAGCTTGTCTTTCCCCTTCAGTGCTATCAAATTTGAGATTTTTGGAGGTCCTCCGCAAAGGTCATCAATATCTTCTTCAACGCTTTTGATTTCTTTTTCGTAATTTTTCCCTTTGTTTAAAAAGTGTTCTTATATCCAGCAAGATCTCCCTCAGATTGAAGTTCGACTAATTTTTCCCCATTGCTTCATACTCATCAAAAGTATTCATTATAGGCCTCTATGAGCACTTTTTGTTCATTACTGACAGCCTCAATTCTCGCTTCAGTAGCTCCTGATTCAAGTCTATCTTGTGCACTTGTCCATTTATCAGCAGTATGATAGATTGCTCCTGCTGCTAACAAAGCAAGAAAAGTATTCCTAATAGATTCTTTTGTGCTTTTTACCCATGCTTTTAATTTTAGATTCTTTGTTATTAAGATCTTTTTCTTGATTTTTCACTCATGATAATCTATTAAAGATTTAAAAGTCTGATTTTATCACTATTTTCTGATCAAGTAGATTATTTTTCTCAGAGGCAGTAGGATTATAGTTATTAGGATGATCTTTTTTTCGTTCTTTGTTCAGATAGTTGATTAGGTGATCTCTACCATCTCCTTTTTCAATTGTTGGATAGTCGTTCATATCATCCCAGCTAGGGATAGTAGATGTTAATACTTCTTCTGTAGATAATGCTCCTTTGAAGATAATCCCCTGCCATGCGGTAAAATTGTTCCGTCCATGAGGCTGAGCAAAGGTCGCCCATCTTTATCTAGCTTTTTGTGTGGTCTGGGCATTTGATTCCAAAAATTTAGCTTTTGTTTGATTTATAAATAGCGCAACATGGAGTAGTTCTTCATGGTTCTGTAACTGAATCTCGCTTCCATCACTACTAATAAATCCTGGGATCGTCAAAGTTTCTGGATTGATTACTACTTCCTTTGAATCAGATTGTATTTTTTTATTTGTTGTGCATCTAATGCAGTGAGTTTAATATTATTAAATTCTGAACTCTCTCAAAATTTTCTTAAAGCTGATTCTAGAGCTTGTTTTTGTTAGGAGAGATGGTTAGTTTTTGAATTTCTGCATTTGCAGGAATGTTTTGGAATTAGGAGCCCATCATCTTTGAGGGAAAGCATAGCTGATTCTGTAAGAACGCTTCCTTTAGCAATAATTTTTGCCCTGATCTCGTCCTTTTTCATGGTGCAATGATGAGATTATTGGTTTCATATATTGTTCAAGAATTTTTCTATTATTGTTATTTTTGTATAAGAGCTCATCAAGAGTCATTGTTGCATTATCTGGATTGGCAAGGTCTTGTGCCTGGATGTTCATGCTTGTGAGGGTTTGGTTGATTTGTTGGGTAGCATTAGGATTATTGATAATGTCTTTGATCGCTCAAAGTTGAGCTCAAAGCTGATTGACTTGTTCTTGAAGATTGGCAGCTCTTGCTTGAGTAATTTGAGCTTCATAGTAGCGTTGAAGAGCTACAAGGTCTATCGAACTAACAGGTCAGCTTTTGGGAGCTGTAAATTGAGCAAGTTGAGCATAAGGAACACCAAGTAGTGCCATTTGTGAGGCAGTTTGGTCAAGAGTAATTTGTTCGATTGGTTTTGCTTTTTCATACGTACCACTGGTGAATGGGTTGTTTCCTGTTTTTCGGAATTCATTTACAAGGTCTAGTGCTCATTTTCCCTGTAGCTGCTTGTGTAAGAGCGTTTCCACCAAAGAGAACTGCTGCTGTAGTAATGAGCTTTTTAGGGAGATAGCCCAAAACTTCGATTTCATTCCTTATCTTTATCTCCTAAGAGCCATTTGAGCCCGTAAAATGCTCCAGCGAGTACCCCGACGGTCGTGATTGCTTTTGTTGTGAATCTGGCTTGATCAAGACTCATTTTTGTGTTTTCAACAAGGAGCTTTTTCTACAATATTTACAGGTTGGTTACAGTTGTCGATCTTAGTTCAAAAAAATCTACTGCTTGTCAGATCATACTTCAGTTATACACTTCTACAGTACTTCCATCTATTGTCAGAGCAACTTTTGGCTGAAATCTAAGTTTTTCTCTATTTTTATAGAGTTCTAAAGCAAATTTTTGTTCTCTAGGAAGCTGAAGCTTTGCATCAAGGTAGGTTCAGTTTTGAAGAATGCTATTGATGCTAGCAAGGGAGTTTGCCTTAAGGAGGTTATAGTTATTGTGATTTGATACACGGGCCAATTTTTTCTTGAGTTTTGCGATCTTTTTAAATCGTTTGTCGCCTTTTTTCGGCTTCTGATTTGAGCTTCCAAATCATCCATATAGCGTTTACGAGCTTCAGGACTATTGATCAAAAAGTGCTCTTTCCTCAGCGCTTCATGGCAGAACAGGAGCTTGTTGAAGTAGCCCAGAAAGCTGATCCAAACTTGAAAGTTCTGCTGCTGAGATTGCGATACTATTTGATTCTGCTTGAAGGTTTCTAAACTTTTGCCTCAAAAAGATCCTAAGATTTGTTGAACTTGTGCAAGTTTCTGAGCCTCACTAAGTTGTGGTTGAATTTCAGAACTTTGAGCTTGTTGTGGAGCCTCTGAATCAGGTGATTTACTTTGACTTTCTTCAGGTTGATTTTTTCAGAGTTTGTTGAAGGTGCTTGAGTTGGCTGATGTGTTTGTGAAACAGGGTGCTTCGCTTTTGAGTATTTTGAGATGTTTCAGCTTGCTTTTTCTACTGATGTTGTTGATGGAGTTTCAGAAACTTTAGGAGAGTCTTCACCTTTGTGGAAGGTAAGTTATCTTGAGAAGGTTTTGTTTTCAGTATTTTTGAGCTGGAGTAGTAGTAGAGTGGAGTTGTTCTTTTGGAGATGATGGAGTTTGATCTAGCGTAGTGCTCGGTTTGTCCAAAACTAGTGTGAGAGAGGACGGATCTTTTATTTTCTTGAGCTGAGTTTTGTTCTTGAGCTGAGTTTTGTTCTAGAGCTGTTTGTTGAAGAAGATCAGGATTTTTCTGAGATTCAGAAGAAAGAGCTACAGATTCAGATCTATCTGTTGGATCAATTTCATCTGCTAGATCTCTAAGTTTTTGCTGCATATTCAAGAGTTACGTCTTTCTCTAGCTTCTTCCTTCCTTCTTTGGAGGATGAAATAACTTCTTCTGTTGCTTTCTCTTTTCCCTCTTCACTTCTTAGACTGTCCTGTTGCTCGTTAGGTTTAACAATCTTCTTTATTGCTTCATTCATCTTGTGTCTCCACAATATAAAAAAATCAAAATAATTATATTTACATTTTATAAAAAAAGTCAAAAAAAGTCTGATTTTTTTAATTTGTTGATATTTTTCTAGGAGTTTTTGTGTTTTTCTCCTTTGCTTTTGCAAACTAGCAGCATTTCTATAAGATAATGCTACATTTTTATTCCCTCTAGTTGAAAAATGATCGATAAGGATTTTGCAACTTGAAAGTTATGATTATGATTTGCCGCAGTCTTTGATAGCTCAGGTTCCTGCTCAGCCAGTCCATTCTGCAAAACTCCTTATTTGTCAGGAAAATGGAATCTGATGATATAGTTATACTCAAACCACTTTCCTTAATTTGCTCGAGCATTTGGATAGTAAATATTTGATGTTTTTCAATAGGACCAAAGTATTTAAGGCAAGAATCCCCCTTTCTTGAGTCAAAATCATCAAAAATGGATCTGAGGTTAGTTTGGATAAGGGGAAATTTTTATTTATAGTTTACTTGGTAATGATCAGTTTGAGTGTTTAGTTTCTGATGGAAAGCATTTTAAGCCTTGATCTGAGATTATTGTCGATGAAAAAGTCAGCTTTTTGAGTCTAGCTTTTACAGAAAAATGGAATTGCTTTTTCAGATCAAAGGGATGGATTTGTTGGATTTTCTTGAAAAGTATGGAGAAAATGCCACTTCCTCCCTACATAAAATATGAAAAAAAGAAAAGAGGAGCGATATCAAACCTATTTTTGCTAAGGAACTTGGTTCTGCTGCTGCTCACTGCATCTTTGCATTTTTCTCCACAGTTGATTGCTGGTTTGGAGTCGAGAGGGGTGGATTTTGAGCGAGTATGTTTGCATGTTGGATTGGGGACCTTTAAGCCAGTTTGGGAAGAGAATATTACCAATCAAAAGCTTCATTTTGAGCCTATGATCATTAATATGCAAATCCGAAGTCGTATTATGAATGCAAAACTTGCTTGAAAAAACTTCTTCCTGTTGGGACTACAATGGTGAGATATCTAGAGTCTTTACCTTTATATTTGGCACTTTCTTCAAAAAGAAAAAGTCTGATATCATCGCTCGATCCAGCTGTGGTTGCTTGGCGAGATGATCTCACTCAAGATCTAGATAGTTCAAAAGTTCAAGAATTTATTCCAGATCAAAAGATTGATTTTCTTGATTCTTGAGAAATCCTTATCCAAACAAGACTTTTTCTTAGACCTGGAGTCAAGTTTTTGCTCGTCGATGAACTGATTTCCAATTTCCATTTACCAAAAAGCTCGCTTTTTGATGCTGATTAGTGCATTTATGGGAAGAGAAAATGCCTTGCAAGCATATGAGTTTGCGATACAAAATGACTTTAAGTTTTATAGTTTTGGAGATGGAATGTGGATAAAACCTTGCAATTAAGTGAAAAACTATAGACTAAAATCTGTTATCTAACCTTGAAAAACTAAAATCATACCCTAATAATAACCAAAAAGCAAAAATCAGATTTTTATATCCTTTTCTATGATGGAAATTACGATCCAGGCAGATCAAGCCAATCAGAGATGTGACCGTTTCTTGAGAAAATACTGTAAACCCTATCCGCAAGTAAGGCTTTCGGATATTTATTCTCGAATTCGTAAGTGAGAAATTCGTATCAATGGTAGAAAGACCAAAGAAGAGGCGAGATTGGTGCTTGGAGATATTTTGACGCTTCCAGAAGAGTTGTTAGGCAAAAAGGATAAAAAGCTGACTTTGACACAGCAGGAAAGAAAAACTTCAGAAAATTGATTTAGATGAGGTTCAAAACTGGATTTTTGTATGAAGATGAGGATTGGATTGTTTTCAATAAGCCGGCTGGAATCGTTATTCATCCTAGTGCTCAACATCGAAATGATCCATGTATGAATGATTATTTGGAGTTTTATTGTCAGAAGCAGGGATATACCAAAGACAAAAAGTCAGACTTTTAAACCTTCTTTCTGATATAGATTGGATAAGGATACCTCAGGAGTGCTTATCGCAGCAAAAATTACGAATCTCTTCAATACATCAATAAAAATCATCAGAGATCGTGCAATAAGCAAAAACTATATGACGCGAGTCGCAGGGAAGTTTCCAAAACATCTTGTCATTGACAAGGCCATTGAGAAGACCTACAATGCAAAAATTTGCAAGAGCACAGATGCAGCTCAATGATAGTGATGGACTTGAGTCTAAAACAGAATGCCGATGTGAAAAGACGCGCAAACATCCTTTGCTCTGAGAGATTTCTCTCGTGAGAGTTAAGCTCTATAGCGGAAGAATGCACCAGATTAGAATTCATCTTTCAAGTGAAAATTATCCAGTGCTTGGAGATCTGATCTATGGAAAGCCTGTGATCAACAGAATCCTCAATAAGCAAATCGGTATCAAAAAGGCAGCTACTTCATTGTCGAAAAATATCAATTTACCAACTAGATGGGAGAATAATTAGTTTTGAAGCGCCTTTGCCAATTGACTTTGAGGAGATTAATTAGTATTTATTTTATAATAATATTATCATGAAAAACTTTTTGGACAAGTGTAGTTTGGATGCTAGCTTTAGCTGCTTTTTTGGTGTGCTGGAGAATGGACTCTTGAAGGGAGAGATTTCTGGATCCAGGTTATCCCAACTCAGGTAAAGGCTAGTCTTGCAAATCCAGAGCAAAAATCTCTGAAACCCAAGAAGAAAAACAACCAAGAAGATCAGCTTTCAGCCTTGTTTTCAGGAGAAAATGAAAAACACTACTGGAGAGAATCTTACGGGGACGCTAAGTGCTAATGCTGAAGAGGCAGAGCTTACAGGAGAGAAGGCTTCTGAGCCTGAATTTATCGTAGAGATCGCTTCAGACAAGAATGAAAAATCTGACTCTGAAGAAGCTCTTATCACAAAAAATAACAATCAAAAAGAAATTGCCGCTTTGCAAGCAAGAGTTGAGGCATTGGAATATCATTTGCTCATGCTCATGCAACTCTTAAAGCAGCCTCAAACTCAACCAACAGGAATTCCTATGAAATATCCAGTTTGGAATTATAGTTTACAAAAATTAAAAAATATAAAAACCTTTTAACTTGTTATTAATAAACCAGATGTTTCTTGCTCTTTTGCAGTTTTCATCCGAGTTTTTACGAGTTTCCAGTCGCTAGTATGGGGACTCGTTTTTGATTTTTGCGCTTATTGTGGCTACTCTCTTTCTTCTGATCGGTAAAAAGGTCTAAAAATCTGAAGCAAGCTAATCGGTTTGATCTTTGGAGCTTGGTTTATAGCCCTCTTGAGCTGTCAAATCTTTTGGCGAAATAATGCTCCTGAAATTGGTCAGAATTTTTGGACTTTTTGATGGCAAAAACCAGAGAAGAACCAAAAATGCAATCCCTTGTAGGCGATTTTCAGATCCTTGAGCAAAGTAAGCAAGATCGTTATATTGTCAAATCCGTTACTGATAATAAGGTTTTTACTTTAAAAACCTCGGAGCCGTTAGTGTTATGAGATATATACTTTATCGGAGCTTCTCAAAAATCTATTGATCGAGATAAGACTTATGCTGAGAGATTTTTCCATAGTACAAGTGGGGATAGATTTGATCAGATGGCTGATTTTCTTAGTTATGAATTTAGTTATGAGAAGCGAATGTTGATGAAGGGCTATCAAGGAGCCTTGTATCCAAAGTTTATCGTTAAAAAAATCAGCTTTTGAAGAGAAAAAAGATCGAATTCTGACTGCAAGGAGCTGGGTGAGGAGTCAGATTTCAGACTTTTTCAGTCCAAAAGAGTGAGCATTGCTCCTTGGAATGCTTATTGGAGATAAATCTCAGCTTAGCAACTCGCAATATCAGCAGTTTGTCGATAGTGGAATTGTGCATATTATTGCAGTGAGTGGAGGAAATTTGGTGATGATTGTGGTTTTTCTAAGTGCAGTACTCTTCTTTTTGCCTTTTTATCTGAGAAATGCAGTGATTATTTGTGGGGGTAGTAGCTTTTTGCTTTGATTGCTGGAGGAGATTCAAGTGTCGTGAGGGCGTTGATTATGTCTGTGCTTTCCTTACTTGCTCTGTTCCGAGGAGAGAGGTCAAGATATGGAGACTGATGAGTTATGCTTTTGTACTAATGCTTTGTTATAATCCCTATTTTCTTGCCTATGATTTAGGGTTTCTCCTAAGCTTTGGAGCACTAGTAGGAATCCTAGCAGTCTCAGAGCGATATGTTCTCAAACAACAATCCTCAATTGAGAATCCAATTTCAAAGAGTAAAAAGATCAAAAAGTCAGACTTTTATTCCTTGAAAAACTCTTAAAAGAATATGGATTACCTACTTTTTGGAGCAAGTCTGGGGACTTTGCCTATTTTACTTTTTGTGGGAAGTACTAATTTGACAGGTATTGTGGTTAATCTTTTTGTCGTTCCTCTTGTCCCTGTGATTACTATTGGTGGATTTGTCAGCCTTGTATTGAGTAGGATGACAGGATGGAGCTTCTGGACAGTTCCAATCGAGTGGTTGCTTCAGTTAGTGTTTTTGGCTTTCTCAACTTGCAGAAGATTTTGCTGTTAAAAATCCTTGTAGAAAGCATGCTAACGAGGCGAGTTTTATTGTTGATCCTGATAGGAGTAGTGCTATGTATTTTGCTCATAGTGAGAGAAAAAAGAGCTTCACTGCTAAAAAGGGGAAAGATCGTAGTAAATTAAATCTCTAGAATAAAAAAAGCACCTCGGATTAAGTTTTCCAAGGTGTTTTTCAATATTGATTATTAACAATAGTTTGGCAAATCTTCAATCTTAACTCTGATTTGTTCCATAGTATCTCTATCTCTAAGCGTAACTGTTCCATCTTCTTTACTCTGCTGATCAATAGTGATACAGTAAGGAGTTCAGATTTCATCTTGTCTTCTATATCTTTTTCCAATAGCTCCGCTATCATCATATTCACATTTACAAATTTTGCTCAGTTTCTTGAAGATATCTTCAGCAATTTGTACTTGATCGCCATCTTTTTGATGAGAGGAAGGATTGCAAATTTTGATTGGTGCGAGTTGTTTTGGAAAGTGGATAACCACACGAGAAGTTCAGTCTTCAAGCTGTTCTTCATCATAAAATTCAAGCATAGTTACCATTACTTGACGACCGAGTCCAAAACTCGCCTCAATACATCGAGGGATATATCTCTCTCCAGTAAATGGATCAGTATATTGCATGTCTTTACTACTATGTTCTTGGTGTTGAGTAAGGTCAAAATTAGTTCTGTTATGGATCCCCTGAATCTCTCCAAATCCTCGAGGATAAGCATACTCTACATCCACAGCAGCTGCGGCATAGTGGGCGAGTTTATCATGGTCTTTAAATCTGAGATTTTCTGGGTTGATCCCAATGATCTTAGTCCAGTAATACATACAGTCCTCTTTCCATTGATTGTAGATGGCCATTGCTTTATCAGGATCTGCAGGGTACAAAAGTATTCAATTTCCATCTGTTCAAAACTCTCTCGTTCTATAGAGGAATTGCCCAGGGAGTGATCTCATTTCTAAATGCTTTTTCCGATTTGTGCAAGTCCAAATGGGATTCTATTTCTTGTACTATCAAGTACTGCTTTAAAAGTCAGTAAAGAGTGACTGACAAGTCTCAGGTCTAAGGTAAACTTTTGAGCTTTTCATCAGCTACTGGACCAAGGTTGGTTCCAAGCATCAAGTTAAAGTTTTCTACATTCTGTCCATTCAGCAGGATTTCATGTCTCTGGGTTATTAGGAATGTGAGTTTCAATAAAAGGCTTTCATTCCTTCATTTCCTCGTGATTCAGGAGAAAGATTTGAAACCTGAAGTTTAGAGGCAAGATCCTCATCTGAAAGTCAGTTTCTTACTTTTTCAAAAATATTCTTCAATGATTTTATCAGCTCTAAATCTCTTTCCTGTCTTCTTATCATCGATCAATGCATCAGAAAATGAAGCAAGATGCCCACTGGCTTGCCAGGTCGTTGGATGTGCAATAATCGCCGTATCCATAAAAACTACATCGTCTCTCTCTTGAGTAAAATGCTTAACCCAAAAGGTCTGAGATATTTTTTTGAGTAAAGATCCATAAGGTCCAAAAATCCCAGGCATTTGCCAGTCCTCAATAGATTTCTGAGTTTGGGTATACAAATCCTTTTCTTTTTGCTCGAGAAACAATCGTTTCTAGGTTATACTTTGCCATATCTATAAGTGATCAACTAAAGAGATTGGGTTATTTTTGTTGAGAGTCAGTTTTATTTTCTTTTTTTGCTGCGGCTTTATTGAGGTCTCTTCTGAGTTCTTCTACTCCCTTGAGCAAAGAAAGATTGGATTCTTTTGAAAGCTTGGTCTCCAGCTTTTTGATTTCAGATGCTGAAAGAGCTTGATTTTCTTCGATAGGAGCAACTCCTCAAAGCACGATTTTGACCATCTTTTTATGTAAACTTTCTTCAAATCCCATTTTTCTTTTTGTAAAAATAAAACTGATCGCTATTTGTTTTCACTTATAGCAAAACCCTATTCAAAAATCAAGACAGAAAAATTATAAAAACAAGAAAAAACTTGCAAAAAGCGTAGTTTCGTTAAGCTAAGAACATACTTTTTATTTATCAAAAATAAACATTCTTTTATGAAAAATACAAAAATCTGACTTCTTTGCTAGATACACGCCAACATCATTGACAGCAGTTTGGGCTTGTTATCGACAAAATTGTAAATCTCTGTACTTATGGGAGTGATTCTTTCGATTGTAGGATATATGTTTGCTAGACTTCTCAAGTCTTTTGCCTTAATCTTTGCAGCAATTGTGCAGAGCGTAAGCCTTGGAAATTCTGAGAGTGTTGCAGAGGGAGTAGTCGCTCCAGAAGGTGTTATTCATGCAGTTCCGATTACAATTATTCTTGTTAAGGCGTATAAAAATTCTTTTGGAGTATGCTAAGACTCAACATGTAAATATCAAATACGTTTTGGAAATTGCAATTACAGCACCAGTTGTGGAAATTGTTTTCAACTTTTCAGAGTATGATGATATGCAGCTCTACTTTATGGGAGGACTGACAGTTTTGATGTCATTAGTGTATTTGTACTTTTATGATACGCTCAAACAAGTTGAGATTGACTATGCTAAGGAGCATAATCTCCAAGAGTAAACAAGATCAAAAATCAGATTTTTATTCTTTTTGTAAGATAAGCGATGGCATACATTCATTTGCATGGATATAGTACTTACTCATTTCTTGAGGGATTGAAGCCCAAAGATTATTGTGCAGACTGCAAAAAGATCTCTGACAGAATGCGATTGCATTGACAGATATGGGGGTGATGTATGGAGCAATTTTGCATTTCAAGGCGGGGAAAGAATTAGATATGAATGCAATTATAGGAGTCGAACTCGGATTTGTCCTAGATATCCAATCTGCAAAAAACAAAGAAATCTGAACTATGACCTTGTTATCCAAGGATTTTGAAGGATATCAAAATCTCCTTAATCTAACAACCTTTGCAGGGCAGCAAGGAGTAGAAAGATTCCCAAAAATCGACTTGGCAACGCTCAAGAGGTTTAATACCCAACTTATAGCGCTTATCTGAGGTACTCATTCTCGAATTGCAACTATGCTCAATAGTGGAGAATCTCTAGATAAGGTAAAGGAAATTTTGCTTCTCGTGAGAGATGCTCTTGGTGCTGAAAACTGTTATTTGAGATTACCGTACAGGATGAAAAAGACTCATCCTCAGATTGCAAAGATCAATCAAACCCTCCTCCAACTTTCTGAGGAGTTAAATATTCCTTGTATCCTTACTAACCATTATTTTTATCCTAAAAAGAGGACAAACCTACTCAAGAACTAGCAATGGCTATTAAGGATAATCTTAGGCTTTACGATCCAAATCATAGAAAAATACGATACGCTCAATCATATTATGTCTGAGGAGGAGATTCGCAGTATTGCAAGCAAAAATGGCTATAGCACTGAGCAAATCGATACTCGATGTGAGAATACAGTCAAAATTGCAGATCAGTGCCACACTAAAAATCGCAATGGGGCAGATGCTTTTCCCAAAGTATGAGGGAGAGGAGGAAGTTATAGCACTATATGAAAAATATAAAGATGAACTCGTGGAAGAAACAGCATAAAAAGCCTGATTTCTTTCTTCTTTAATTTTTATTTTGGTTTGTGAGATGAAGAGATTTATGGTAGTTCTTGTGGCTATGCTTTGATTTTTGGTTTTGGCAGGTTGTGGAGAATCCTCAGGGACAGAAACAGTAAATGAAAAGCCAGAACTTGCACCGATCTGTCCAGAAGGCTATTATTGGCTTGATACGATCAAATCCTGTGCGATTTTTGGAAGATGATATGTGGAGTAGAGGATCTTGGAAAAAAATGATTTTCCTTGATTTTTGGGTTTTAAAAGACTATATCAATTAGTGTAAAACAGATATTTCACAAAAACAATATCGCTTCACGTTGTTTACTTTGTAAACAATATCGTTTCGGGTGTTTACTTTGTAAACAATATTCCTCCTTGAGAGGAACACTATATGAATGTTTTTGCAATTTTCTCCTCTTTTATTATTTTGATAAGTTATGAAGAAAAATAGTTCTTGCTGTTTGCTTGAGTTTGATATTCGCTTTGTTTTTGATTGTGAGTTTATTATATTAAATATCCTGTTCGTGAGCCTGGATTAAAAGAGCTACTATTGGCAAATTCAGGGCGTGTTTATCTTGCTGAAGATTTTAATAGAGACTCAGAGTGGAGTCCAGAAATGAAAAATAAATTTAAATGAGGGATCAACTCCGCAACAAAAAAACACAATATCGAGGGCGACCGATCAATATTATCAGGATTAAATTATTTTCCAAAAGATAAATTAACACAATTCCCTCAAAAGCCTATTTTTTTATTATAAATAATGTTTTTCAGTGTCAATAATATCCCATATAGAGATATGTATCAATTTTTCAGGTAATGAAATAACGTTGTATGATGTATTGTGAACTGTAAACCCCATCCTTTCTTTCTCATATCCAGAAGATTCCCTTGGTAGTATTGGAGTTGGAGGCTGAGGCTGGGAAATTTTAGCTAAAAGATGGTAGTATGTTGTCTCTTTCGATTGATGGTTTCCTCCTTTGAGACTTGGGATTAAATCAAGAAGCTGTCTGTAGAAGTCGCATTCCTTCATCTACGATGTTTACAGGAGGCGGGGGAGATGAAATCTTTAGGAGGGAATGAGAGGCAGTAGTTAATGGAACAGTTTGGTATACTGCGGATAAGGCAGAGCAGATGGATTATGAAGGAAAGATGATTTATTCATATGTTTACAATCGATGTATGGTAAAAGCAAGAGCAGAATAGTCTCTATTATCTTACTCTGATCTCAGAAAAACCCTCTCAGTAGTGATTTCATTAGACAAATTACACCTACGCTAAAGAAATTTTTAATCCTTTTTATTTTCAAAGCGTTTTAGTTTAGAGATCTCAAATCCTATTGAATGAATATGTTGAGGTTTTTAATTTCTTCTTACTTAACAATGATCTCGAATTTCAATCATCCTTTTCTTTTGTGTTTTTCTTTTGCAGGATGTGTGCAAACTCCATCTTCTCCAGTTAAAAACTCCTACTCTAGATCAGTATTTAGCTGATATTTTCCCAGACCGTGTGAAAGTTATTTTTAGCGAGCAGGGTAGTGATATTGTTGACCGTTATTTTGCACCGATAACTTCAAAAGAGATCACTCTGCAAGAGGATTTTTAGAGCAGGGAAAATTGGTTTGTCAACGCATTTTATCCCAGGAGATCAGACACCGGTCAGGTTTTATGGGAACGGGATTTGTCCGCGGAAAAAGTTATTGGTCAAGATTTAGAAAAGTATTTTTTTGTAGTGATCCTAAAAAGGAATGTGAGTTAGATTTTCCAGGGGTAAAACGTCTTTCTTTTCAAATTTCAGAAACTAATTTACCTTTTTGACAGGTGGTGATCAGATTGGTATTGGGTGTTCGCTTTCTGGGAATGACATTCGCTATGTCAGAGAGATTATTAATTTTAAGGATCAGACCTATCAATATAAGATTAAAACGCTCAACTCTCAACTCACAAAACAGGTCCTTGCTGATCTTAAAAGCTGACAAGAAGCTACTTTATGAAGTGCAAATTGCTCCAAATGGAGAATTTTCTATGGGAGATGATCTCGTTTGTCCAAATTATTACTTCTCTCCAGCTTATAAGATAAAAATAAAAGGTTAGTTCTGACTACTTTTTGAAGTAAACTAGAAAAAGATAGCTTCACAACTATCTTTTTCTCTTGATCAATTTATTCAGCAGTAGGCTCTTGACCGTAAAGTATCAAGATTGATGAGGTCTCCTTCCATCTCGAGCTGTTCAAATTTTTGCTGATGTTTTCGCCTCTGTAGAGCCAAGTATCCATCCCATCAATATCATCAGACTCTAAAATATCTGCAGACTGAATAATTCAGAATTTTTTTATTTTTCCCTTGGATAAGGTAGTTGAGCTTAGCATTTTTCCCAACAAAAGCTTTTAATTGATCGTCCATGAATATCATATTCTCCTGGATAATCTACGATAATTTGTGGACTTTCATGATATCTCATTTCTGGACCTACTTCAGAAAGCAAGATTAATAAGCCCATTGTGGGTATAGGTATAACTGAAGAAAAGTTCGTTTTCAATTTGAAAAACCTCCATCAATTCTGATATTTAATGCCATAGTAGTCAAAAATAGGGATAAAGTCTGATGTTTGTCATCGATTGCCTTTAGTGTACGGTTTTTGCTGCGATTTGCAAGACTTATTGGTTGAGCTGTTCTCCTCTAGTTTGAAAACCACTCCCTTGATGATACGAACAGGTACTATCATTCAGATTTCAAGTTTTTGCTTGCTTCACAGGACTTGATAGTGATTTGTTTCATATTATCAGTATATCCAAAGAGATCTCAATTCTGAGCGGTTTCATTGATGATCATCGTTCTAGTATTCCCAATTTCAGCTTGATTATTTTCTGCAGAAATGCGGTAGAGGAGCTCATTAAGTTGGCTTCGTTCTAGCGTGTTTTTACTGCATAAGGGATATCATCTGGATATTTTCTATCTGCAAACGTCCCTGGACGATTGGAATAAATTCCCATATAAATCATATCAAAACGCCCATATTCAGTCAGTTTTAGCGTCTCTTGAAAATCCTCTTCCGTCTCACCTGGAAATCCTAGGATGATATCGGTATGATGGAGATTGGTCTCTTTGAGAGCCCTGATTTTATCGATAAATTCATAACACTGTTCTGCACTGTATCCACGGAACATTTTTCAATACCGGTGTTGATCCAGATTGAAAAAGGAATGTGGATATGAGGACAGAGCTTTTGGCTCATTTTCGTGGAGTGCGAGAAGTTCATCACTGTAATAGGTTGGATAGGGAGAGGTATATCTTAGCCACTCAAGCCCTTCAAGTTTGAGAATCTCTTTGATAATAGTGATGAAGTCTGGATGCTTGTTTACGATTTGTCCTAGGAGGGAGATTTCTTTGACTCCGTTTGCAAGGTGGATTTTTGCTTCGTTGACAATCTGCTCTACAGGAAATCGTTTTTCTAGTCCTCTAGCAAAAAGGTACAATACAGTAAGCACAAAATTGGTTACATCAGCTAGAAATAGGGATGTAGGCAGTTTTGTTGTGTGCATTCATACTAGAGTTTATTCCCTCTGGGACGATAGTTGAGTACTCGTTGGTAATTTCCTTGTCATAGCTTACTTCATAACCAAGTCTTTTGAGCATAAGGGGCAAAAATCCCGTATCATCAATACGGAAAAAGAGCTCGATATTTGTCCACTTTTGAGAGAGATTGTGGAAAAGAGGATTGAACGCGTGGTTAATCCCTACAATATCCGTGGTGTCAGACTTTTGGAGCTGATTGATCTCATCTGAGCTAAGACCTATGATTTTTTTGGCTCCTTGGTGAGGACAATCCCAGAAAAAGTTTCCAGTATTGAGGTTTGCAGGGATGTTTGTAGCTGAGGAAACCTTTTTATTTCTCATGTTGTGCTGAATCATGCAACCAGTGATCCAAACCTTTTTGCTGAGAGGAATCTCCTTGAGTTTTCAGGTTACTTTGTCTTCCGATTTTTGGCGAACAGAGCAGGTATCAAAGATGACAATTTCAGCTTCATCAATGGTATCTACTGGTGTGAAAACCACAATTTTTAAGAACAGATTTTTATTCTCGCAGTGTCAGAGTAGTTCATCTGACATCCGAGTGTGATAACGGTAAACTTCATTCAGATTTTTAGTTTCTTTTGGTTAAATAGCCCTGTCATGATAAGAATTTCCCACAAAAATGCAAAAATAAAAATCTGACTAGGATTTTTGTTCCTCAATTCTTTTTAGTTTTTCAAGAAATCTGCCAATATTTTGATCAAAGAAGAGATGTTCAGGTTTGATTTCTCCCTTGATTTGAAGTCCCTTTATGCTTGAAACTCTAGAAAAGTGCAGTATATGCTTGTCCTCAGACAAAAGTATCGCTTAGGTCGATTTGACAGCGATCCAGGTTAGCCCTTGAGATTTGTGGATAGTGATCGCATAGGCGAGTTGGAGAGGAAACTGTCTAAAAATAACCAATCGTATCTTCCTCTATTGTTCCGTCTTCAAGAATTCTTGTTTGGGTATTTTCCCGTGTAAACTTGGCAATTTTATGAATTTGACTGCCAATTTGGATTTCTAGGGTTTCTTTTTTGGGATCAATAGCAATGAGGGTACCAATGCTTCCATTGACTCAGCGAGCTTTTTGGATCATTGGTAGTAAGCATCACTTTTTGCTCATTCTTTGAGTATCAAGGTATCGTCTACAATTTTCATAGCATTGCTAAAAATTTTCCCTCACGTATTAGATTCAAATTCAAAGCGTTTCCTGGGAGCTCTTCAAGCTTTTTGCATATTGATCATATCGACTTTATTCCTGTGGGTAGAGAGGAGTATTGGATCAGAGTTGAGTTCCTTTCTTTGATTGTTTAAAAGTTGTAAGTCTGAATGAGTAGTCTGTTTTAATCTAATACGATCAAGGATTTCAGTCAGGATTTTGTCTTCTTTTTGTCTATAGTTTTTGAGGAGTTGGATCGGTTGAAATTTTTAGCTTTTTGAAAGTAAAGGAGTCAAAGAATCGTTCACTTTGATAGATATCTTTAAATTTCTGAATCCAATCATTGGTTTTGACAGGGGGGAGCTGGAATACGTCTCAAACAAAAATCATTTGCTTATTCCCAAAGCTTGCCTTGTTTACCCTGAGGTAAAAGGTCATCAAAACATTGATGCAATCTATAATATTGAGCTAAAGCATGCTGATTTCATCAATAATCACGAAAAGGAGCTTGTTTTAAGGAGTTTAATTTTTCTTTATTGAGTTTAAATTTTTGTTTTCACTATCTTGGACAAAATAAACCAAGTCTTTGAAATAGATCTGCTCTACTCCTAGTGCAAAAAAAGGAGTGTACGGTTTTGTCCTCAGATATTTAATGCAGAAATCCCTGTTGATCCCAGGACTACAGGAAATCTTCCTTGAGATTTTGCCTCTGAGATAATATCTTTGATGAGGGTGGATTTTTCCACTTCAGGCTTTCCCAGTCAAGAAAATATTCTCTTCTCCTTTTTCTACAAGGTCAAGAAACCTTAGTGCAACTTCGTTATCAGACCATTTAGTTTTGAGCTTTGAGAGATCAAGACCATTCTCTTCTTCGGGATCAATAAAATCAGAAGTCTGATTTTGGGTCTCATTTTTGTTTTTGAGTTTGATTTCAGCGATTCCAAGTGCATGATCGAGCAGATTGGTGGCTCTTGTCAGTTGTAAAAAGCAATCTCTAGTTGCTCTGATATCCGCCATTGCATCGTGCGCTCCCTCAAATGGTTTGCCAAAGAGAAAGGTGTAGAGTTCTTGGAGTTTCGGTCGTTTCTTTTTGCCTGGAATAAGGTCAGTAGCAGATTTCATCGTATCGATCCACCTTACTTGATCAAAGTTGAAATTGATGTTGAGTCTTTTTGCCTCTGCTTTAAGCATGTTTTTATCAAAATCTACATTGTGCCCAACGACAAAATCAGCTTCTTGAAGACATCACAAAAAGCCCATAATATAGTTTTCCATCATACCATAGCTTTTCTAGATCTTGTTTGTAAATTCCGTGAATTCTACTGGCTTCTGGTGGAATATTACCAGGGATGTTGATATATTGATTGAGTTCAAATCTCTGGGTAAAAGTCCAGCTCTCAGCGTCATATTCTCCAAAAAATTCCTCCAAACTGGATGATACGATCAAAAATAGGGATTTTACTCAAGTAGTTTCTGTATCAAAGAAAAAGTTTCATAAGTCTGATGTTTGATAAAGTTTGTTCCCTATGATAAGAAAAACACCTTTTTGATGTCAAAAGAAAAGATATTAGGAGCTTCTATATAATTATTAGCTATTTACCAATCAGCTAATCCCAAAAGATAAGAAATAAAAAGTCGTCCAGAATTGTAGGAACGACCTATTGTAATGGTTTTGTTGTTTTAAAGTCTCGAAATAGTCCATTTTACCACTTCACTTAGATCTGCTTGATCCAAGTTCCCCTCGTAAGTTCTAAGCACTTCTTGTACTTTGGTTGCATCGTAGCCAAGATTTTTGAGAGTTTTGACTACGGATTTAAAAAATTTTGTGCTTGGTGTCAATACTTTCAGCTTGTTGTAAGTCAAAAGTGCCTTTGAGTTCAAGAATGATTTTTTTTGCAAGTTTAGGTCAGATTCCAGGAATTTGTTGGAAAAACTTTGCATCAAGCTTGTCAATTGCCTCTTTGAGTTCCCCACTTGGCAACTGACAAATTTGAAATGCGGTCTTTGGTCAGACTCCAGATATTTTTAGCATCTGTTCAAAATTGCTCTTTTGCTCTCGAGTATCAAAAGCAAAATAAAAAACTGACTTCCTATTCTCGTCCATATACGGATATAGGAAAAATCCCCTTCCTTTTGAGTCCCTGCATAGAGTGCTTGAATACCGAAATTGTCAGAAATGATCAAGCTTTCAGATCAGATTTTTTGTACTTTTCAGTGGAGAAAATGAAACATATTTTTTTGCAGAGATAAAAATGATTAGTCTGTTTGTAGTGTTTTGTCTGAGAATGCAAGTTTTTGTTTTTGCTTGCAATTATTTCATAAAAGACTAAAAATATCCTGTGAAAAGCAAAAATACAAAACAGCTGTCTTTAAAGAGTGGAATTCTTTTCTTGGAAAGATGGAATGGGGTGTTTGACAATAGAATAACCAATAATATTCAATGATTATCAATAAAAAAATTGTTTGCAATGGAAACAAAAAGATGATCTTACTCATAGTAGTGAGTTTGGGACTAGTAACATTCTTGACAGGGATGTGAGCAAGAGCTCGTGGATAATGCTCCACAGGTTGAGTCTAAAGCCTTAGTGCAAACTAAGGAGACTGAGGACATGCTCCCTTGGGAAAAAGCAAGGTATGATTACTCTTATCTAGAAGACAAACTAGGAGAAGCAAATCAGTATTTGACAAAAATAAGCTGACTCTGGCAGATCTGAAACAGCTTCATGATGTTGGGAATCTTCTCTTTGGTGAGTATCGTAGAAGCTCGCAAAAACTGGGAAACGAGAACTCCAGATTTCATCGAGAATCTCATGGATAAGACACTTTTTGATTCTGAGTACGAAAGGAGAAATATCTATAGTCTGATTTCACTTGATTACGATAGGATATTAGAAGTAGAACAGGCTCCAAAATGTTCGTATTCTGACAGAACATATCGGAGAGAGGGAGATTATCTCTTTGTGACAGTAAGGGTCTATGCTCCACATTTTCTATGGTAGAGATTGAGGGGTATACGATTTTACAAGTAAAAAGAACTCCTGAGAACAAATACGGATGGAAAATCTATTATAATGAACAGGAGGTTCCTGGTTTTACAGATAGAAGTCAGACGGGGCTTTGGACAGTAGAGCTTAATGAACAAGATGATTTTAGCGATGAAGCTTGGAAAAACAGCAAGGTGTAATTACTGATCAGGAGTGGGAGACACGATTTACTAGGGTCAAGAGCAGTTTCTTTCAGAAGCCTTGATCATATGATGACGCGGAGTAATCAGTCTTCAAAGTACAATCGTCAGGCTGCTGCAAGCTATGCTTACACTTATACTCTGTCTTACAATCCTGATTATTATTTTTGGAAGGATGCGAATAATACTGACTGTGCAAATTTTTGCCTCTCAGTGCTTGGCCGCAGGGGACTTCCTCAAGATCCTACATGGAAGTATTTTTACAACAAAAAGATTCTAGATATTCATTTTCAACTCATGCAAATGACCGTAGAAGTCTAGATATTGCTGGATTAGATTTTGGGGATTTGAGAAGTAGTGCTCTAGGTGTAAAAATTGAATATTAATCTAATTTTAGGGAGGAGTTTTTTTCCTATTCTTTTTACAATTCTTTTTCTCTTGCAATCAAAAGCAAAATCCCTATCTTAGAGTCAGATTTTTATTTTTCTATTTCTCAAGACAAATGATGAATATGGTAAATGATATCGCAACTTATGCAGATAAGGAAGCTGGAATTCTCAATGTAGTAATTGATATCCCCGCAGGGAGTAATAATAAGTATGAATACGATCACGAAATGGGATGTTTTGTGCTTGATAGAGTAGTTCATCACTCTATGTTCTATCCATTCAATTACGGGTTTCTTCCTCAGACGCTTTCAAAGGACGGAGATCCTTGTGATGTATGTCTTTATACTACTAATCCACTTTTTCACAGGTGTGTAGTAAAGGCAAGACCTATCGGAATTCTTTATACTCAGATGATGCCGGAGAAGATCCAAAGATCATTGCAGTGCCAGTAAGTAAGGTTGATCCTAGATTTGATGAAATCCAGACGATCGATGATCTTGGAGCTCACAAGAAAAAGGAGCTTGAAATCCTCTTCAAAGAAATCAAAAAGCTTGAAGTGAAGAAATATGATAAAATTGTAATTGGAGGATTTGGAGATCTTGATGCAGTAAAAGAAGAACTTGAAACCTCTATTGCTAGATATAATGAAGAAGGACATCACTAAGATGTCTTTTTGAAAATTGCTAGAATGCCATCTTTGGAGAGTTGAATTTTTTTCTTTTGCTTGATTTCCATATGATGATTGTATATACTCATCACTAATTTTTATTATAAAGAGAAAACATGATAAATAGTAAAAAAAGACAAAGAAATCTGATTTTTCAGGTGTTAAAATTTTATTCTTGTGCGTTATAAGAGCTTCCCTTTTGGGCAATTTTGAGTATAGTAGGAAGGGTAGCTTCAATTATACTTAGTCTCTTGCCGGCGATTTATTATTCAGATATGATCAATATTATCTCACAAAGTCAAGTAGTAAGAGATCCGATAGCTCAGCATGCAATCGGGATTTTAATTGTTGTTTTTTTGCTATCAAATTTTTTTAATAATTCATTAGTTTATCGTATTTATGAATATGCCTTAATCAAGCTAGAAATGTCTATGCAGCAAACTCTATATGACGAGCTTTTTGCATTTACATAGCATAGCTATCAATACTTTATAGATCACTTCTCTGGGGAAAACTAGTTGCTCAAATTAGGAAAATGATTTGAGCTCTAGAAAGGTTTACGGATTTGTTAATTGAAATATACTTTCTTTTTTCTCAATGTATTTTTGGTCGTGATAATTGTGGCTCATGAAAGCTGGATGCTTGGTTTAGGGATGTTCATTTTTGTGGTCTGTTTTTCGTGCGTTCAATATTGAGTAGCTCGTTGGCTGCAATCCTACCCAGAAAAAGCCAATAAGCTTGACTCTGACTTAGGAGGGGTGTTGTCTGATACGATTGGAAATGCGTTAACGGTTAAGACTTTCGCTGCATTGCAGAGAGAAGCGCAAAATTTTGCTCAACTTAATGCTGAGGCGACAAAAAGCCAGAACCAAAACAATATTTGGCTTTTTAATCTTATGGGGATTGTCTTGCTCTATTATGTTAGTCTTTTTAGAGATTGCAACCTTGTGGTATGCTGTGATCCTCTGGTGAGCTGGTGGGTTAGAAGTAGGAATGATCGTACTTGTTCAGACATATACTCTCAGGATAATTGACCAAGTCATGTCTATGGGATTTGTTTTTAGAAGTTTTTTTCAAGAATTGTCGCTGAGATTGGAGAAGGGCTTGAAATCATCCAAACCCCACGAGAAATCAAGGATATAGAAAATGCTCCTTCTCTCAGGATCAATGAAGCAAAAATCAGATTTCAAAATGTTGATTTCTCTTATCAGGACGAACAGCTTTTTTTCATGGGCTTGATTTTGAGATCAAACTGGGAGAGCATGTGGCTCTTGTATGAGCATCGGGAAGTGGAAAATCAACAATCACCAAGCTCTTTTTAGATTTTACGATATTCAAAAGGGGAAAAATTCTGATTGATGATCAAGATATTTCCCTAAGTTACACAAGAGAGCCTGAGAACTCATCTTTCACTAGTCCCTCAGGATCCTATTCTTTTTCACCGTTCTATTAGAGAAAATATTGCTTATGCTCGTCCAGATGCAAGCGATGATGAAATCAAAGCTGCTGCCAGGATGGCAAGGTGTGATCTCTTTATCGATCATTTAGAAGATAAATATGAAACCTTGGTGGGAGAAAGGGGAATTAAGCTTTCGTGAGGAGAGAGGCAGAGAATTGCTATAGCTAGGGCGATTATAGAAAATGCGCCAATTCTGATTATGGATGAAGCTACTTCAGCATTGGATAGTGAATCGGAAAAAATATATTCAGGAGGCGATGGTAGAAGTCATGAAAAACAAGACCTCAATTGTTATAGCACATAGACTTTCTACGATTATGAAAAATGGATCGTATTATCGTAATGGATCAATGAAAAATAGTTGAGGTCTGAACGCATTCAGAACTTATCCAAAAACCAGATGGTATCTACAAAAAAATTACGAGATATCCAGTCTGGAGGATTTATTAAATAAAAAACAGAAACATTTGATGAAAAATCGCTATGCTACAGGCTTTTATAGAATACTTTCCAAAACCAGGAAAATAAGAAGATAGAGGATTTTTAAGAAAGAGGGATATGCAATTAATCCAGAATTATTGTTGATCTCTTATGAGATTCAATTAGATGATCTCATCCTCTTTCAAAAGATTGAGAAGATTGATGGTATATTTTTCAAAAAGGAGAAAGAGCTTACTATAAGGTACTCAATGATAAGGAACAAATAAGATATGACTGTAACCTGAGAAATTTTCTAGATATCGCTTTTGTTTAGTAAGTAATTTTTATTTTCAATTTTAATCGATGCAGAAGTCAGACTTTTTACCTCAAAGATTAGAAGGTTGAAAAATACGAGTTTTTCGATACTTACTTTTTAACTTTTTGGGGTATTGGGATTTTATCTTGATGATATAAGAATTTTTGTAGCATCATTATCTTCTGAGCCTCAGATTGTCTTGACCCACACTCCAAGAGAATTACGAGGAAGACATTGATGGAAAAGAAAAATTATTACATTCCTCAGTGGAAACTTTATTTTTCTCCTCTTCTGTGGTGTACAGATTCTGAAATGTCTCCAAGATTTCGGCATAAAACAACTGAAAGTAACTTTCTTATCTCAGGAAATAGTGTTGCTAAATATATCGAAAAAGATGGGAAAAAATATTTGCATGACTTGCTATAAAATATTTCCCAAATAAAGAACACAAAACCATTGAAGAGTTCAAAAAAAGAAGGCTATGAAGAAGGAGGGGATTATATGAAAACTTGAGAAATAGACAAGATCTTATTACGCTTACCAAGCCTTGAGAGCGATGAACTTATATTTTTCAAAGAAGGAGAGTTTCTTTATTATTTTTCTGATGATGGTCAACCAGGCGGTGATGGATGTTATGTTTTGCTTGAATATGAAGAGATAAGAGTTTTTACAGACAAAGCTTATTAATTAGGATCTTTTTATGTTACTGAAATCTTGTCCAAAAATCCCCTACAGAAAAAATCAAAATGGGCTCAAAAATCGCTTAATTTTCAAATAAAATCTATCGATTATATAAAACGAAAAACACTGACTTCAATCAGCGTTTTTCTTTTTATGGATTAGGAATTTTTTTGCGACAATCATCATTCTCTTGTCTGCAGTTCCGATTGGATAACATCCCATCAAGGTCAAATAACTCTCATTCTGTTCAGAGAATTGATGATAATAGTCTTCTACATTTTTGGTAAAACAACTTTTCTTTCAACCATTTCATAGGGTTGTGAGTTGACCATTTCGTACGACTTGAAATCTTTGTCCTACTTTTGAGTTTTGGAATATTCCTAAAGACTACACCGTATTCATTCTTTTTCCACCATTCAGTAGAGGTATGCCCAAAGATAAGGGTATTTCCTTTTGCTTCCTGGAGTAGGGGTGGTTGGATATTTTTACGACACCTTTTGTGAGTTCATCATCAAAATTTCTCTTGAGAAAAAAATCAACTCTTCCATTGCTTTCTGTATCTATAAGAGGAACATTGATGTTGAGGTCTGGGGATAATAAGTCTATTAGTTGGAGGGAGAATATTGTAGTTGAGGTCTTGAGACTTCCTTGTACAAGTTCGTCCATTCCTAGAGAGAGGATATTTCCTGTTGTGTGTTCATTTTGGATTTCAGCAAATCTTTTTCAATTTGTTTAATATTGTCTTCTTGTGTATTATCTGCAGCATTGTGCATCAGGGTTTCTGAAATTTGATGGAGCTCTGCGGCATTTACGCTAGTGAAAGCATCTTTAAAAGTATAAAATACTAGTTGTGCATTGGTGAAAAAGTAGAAAACACACAAAATACTTAAAAAGATAATAATCATTGCTTTTTGTCTCTTTGAAAAAGTTTTTTTCAACTTTTCTCTGAGTAATCAAAGGGTAAAAAGTCAGACTTATTCTTCTTTTTCTTTTCAGTCTTTTGTTTTGATGGTGCAAGAAAAACTCTAGGAGAATCTACCTTCTCTTCAAGAGTTGTTTGAACTTCAGTTTTTTTGCGTTTCCACCACCTGCTCTGGTATTACAGGAGTGGATACTTTAGGCGTAGCTTCTTGAGTCTTTTCTATAGAAACTTCAGTTTCTTGAGGAAGCTCTCCAAAGAGTATTGAAAAATGCATCATTGTTCATTTTTGCATCGCATCAAAGATAAATCACCTAAGTATATCTATCAAAAAGAGAAAATTCTGATCTCGTTTTTTTATTTGTTCCCTTGACATAAGTGTTAAGATATATCTACAATGCATATTGAGCTATAAGAGTAGGTAAGAATTGATTTTTGTTTAAAAGGTATTAAAAACTTTTCTTTAATTTGCAAAATAAATGGGAGATTCTTATACTTAAATTTTGGTGTGAAATGTCTGATCCGACTAAAAACGTATCGTCCATTTTAGACGAATGCCTTGGACACCATCAGACTTATTTTTATTTTTTTACTATACATGACGCTTATGACAACGATCGATGTAAGAAAAATTTGTCTATGAAAAACATCACTCCTTATACAGGAGACGCCTCTTTTTCTTTCAGGACCTACTGAGAGAACTAAGGAGCTTTGGGATGAAGTTAAAAATGTCTCAAAGAAGAAAGAGACGGAAACGGGCTCAGATCTGCTGATCCTGAAACAATTTCAACTATCACTTCGCACAAGCCTGGATATATCAAAAAGGAACTTGAAACTATTGTTGGTCTTCAAACTGATGCTCCATTGAGAAGAGGTATCAAGCCATTTGGAGGAGTAAGAGTGGTAGAAAAATGCACTTAAGGAGAGAGGAATTGAACTTGCTCCTAGAGTAAAAGATATTTTCCATTATGCAAAAAAACCACAATGATGCAGTATTCTCAGCATATGATGCAGAATCTAGACTCTATAGATCAAAAACATATCGTAACTGGACTTCCAGACAATTATGCTAGAGGTAGAATCATCGGAGACTATAGAAGACTTGCACTTTACGGAGCTGATGCACTCATAGCAGTTAAAAAGCTGATTTTGAGGCTATTGGTGGTGATATGACTGATGCAAAAGTAAGACTTAGAGAAGAAATCTCTATGCAAATCTCAGCATTGAAAGATATTGTAAAGATGGCAGCTGATCATGGATTTGATGTATCTAGACCAGCAGAAACTGCACAAGAAGCTATCCAATGGACTTACTTTGCATACCTTTGCAGGTATTAAAGAACAAGATGGTGCAGCGATGTCTCTTGGAAATGTATCTTCATTCCTAGATATCTATATTGAAAGAGATCTTCAATCTGGAAAAATTACAGAAGCTGAAGCTCAAGAATTCATTGATCACTTTGTGATGAAACTCAGACTCGTAAGACATCTTAGACCAGGAGCTTATGATGAAATCTTTGGTGGAGATCCTACTTGGGTGACTGAATCTATCGGAGGAATGTTCCACGATGGAAAAACAAAGGTAACCAAGACTTCATTCAGATTTCTTCAAACTTTGTACAACCTTGGCCCTTCTCCAGAACCAAATCTAACTGTACTTTTGGTCAAAATGCTTTTGCCAGAAGGATTCAAGAAGTTCTGTGCTCAGGTTTCTATCGATACCTCATCTGTTCAGTATGAAAATGATGATATCATAAGAGACCTATTAGAGGAGGTGATGACTACGGTATCGCATGTTGTGTATCATACCAAGAAATCGGAAAGAGAATCCAGCACTTTGGTGCAAGATGTAATCTTGGAAAAACACTTCTCCTTGCTATCAATGGAGGTAAAGAAGAAGATGAAGGAGTACAAGTAATGGATCCTACACTTTTTGAGTCAGTAGATAATGAAGATGGAAGTCTGAATTATGACAAAGTTTGGGCTAACTTCAAAAAGGCTATGGAAAATGTAGCAAGAGTATATGCAAAGACAATGTATATTATCCACTACATGCACGACAAATACTACTATGAAAAGGCTCAGATGGCATTTATGGACTCAAATTACGGAGTAGATATTGCTTATGGTATTGCTGGACTTTCTATTGTAGCTGATTCGCTTTCTGCAATTAGATTCGCAAAGACAAAGGCTATTAGAGATGAAAATGGAGTTGCAAAATCATTTGAGACTGAAGGAGAATTCCCAATGTATGGAAACGATGATGATAGAGTAGATTCTATGGCTGTAGAAGTACAAAAGTTTTTCATGGAAGAGCTTAGAAAGTATAAGGCTTATAAAGATGCTACTCCAACACTTTCACTCCTTACTATTACTTCAAATGTAATGTATGGTAGAAATACTGGAGCTACTCCAGACGGAAGAAAGGCAGGAGAACCTTACGCTCCAGGAGCAAATCCAATGCATGGTAGAGATCACTCAGGAGCTATTGCTTCACTCAACTCAGTCGCAAAGCTTGACTACCACTATTCTCAAGATGGAATCTCAAATACCTTCTCTATGATTCCAACCTCACTTGGACAAGCAAGAGAAGAACAAATTGAAAACCTTGTATCTGTAATGGATGGATACTTTGGAAAGGGAGCTCATCATCTCAATGTAAATGTACTTACAAGAGAAACACTTATGGATGCGTATGAACATCCAGAAGAATATCCTCAACTCACTATTAGAGTATCTGGATATGCAGTAAACTTTGTAAGACTTTCAAAGGCTCATCAGCTTGAGGTGATTGAAAGAACTTTCCACACAAAGATGTAGTCTATTCCCAATACTATCATAAAAACACTGACTTATGTCAGTGTTTTTATAGGTTATTTTTAAAAATTTTATACTTTACATATCCAAAAAGTCTCTCTTTAATCCTCTTATCTCCCAAAACCTTCATTACTGAAAAAGAGATCTGGAGTTTGCTTTGCTCAGCAGAGCTGGATTCTGAGGAACATTGCGAGATCTCCTACCTTTCCTACAAAAACCTCCTTGCTTAAATTCTGCATTATTTGCAGCAAATCCGTATTTTTTCAGATAGTCTTGAGTTGCTCAAATCGAGTAAGCACATCACCATCCAAGCTATAATTGGCTGCATAGTCTTCAGCAAAAGGCTTTCCAGGTCGTAAGTTCAATCCCTTCTGGGAAGTCAGCCTTTTCAGCTTTTATAGTTTCCCATTCACTATCGTAAAAAGAATTTAATATTCTTCTCAATATCGCTATAGAGGGTAAATCTCTTTGGATCCTTTTTCGGTATGTCTCTCGATATCCAGCGCAGCAAGAGTGTATTCAGCATCCTCAGTCATAAGTTGTGCTAGTGCAGGTTGATACTGCTGAGCTCGCTTGAGTCCTTGATTGTAGAGCTCTTGAGTCGAGAGAGCAGAGAGGGTAGTTATTATTGATACTTTGCAATTTCACAAAATCAAAGAGTGGACCAGATACATTCATTCTCCAAAAGAAAAAATCAAAATCTGACAGTTGACGATGTTCATCCTCTCTTTTTCGGTCTTCATAGCTTGGATCAGCAAGTGTCATAATGTATTCAAGTACTGCTTGAGGAGCATATCCTGCCTCAAAAAGTATTCTACATTTGCTTCAGGATCTTTTTCTTTTTGAGAGTTTTCTCTTCTTTCCATCTTCAAGCTTGCAGATTGGTGCTAGATGTCCGTATTGTGGAGCTGGGAGATCAAATGCAGCAAAAAGCTGTAAGTGGAGTGGTACAGAAGTTAACCATTCTTCTCCTCTAAAGTACCAAAGTTGTCCTCATCAAAGTATCATCAACCAAATGAGCAAAGTGGTAAGTTGGCAGTCCATCACCCTTGATAATTACGATATCGTTGTAATTATCAATCATATGATTTCCCCTCTGAGAAGATCAGAAAAAGTGATTTTCTTGCTGGTATCAGCATGAGAACGGAATCTTAAAACAGGAAAAACTCTGCCCCTCATTTTCAAATTTCTCTAAAAAGTTGGTCTGGAGTTGCATTTCTTCGTTCTGAATATTGTCCGTAGATACCTGGAATAATTTTGTTTGCAGTTTGAAACTCTCTGATCTCATTGAGCTTTTCTTCACTCATTCGGCATGGATAGGCAAGTCCCTGAGCTACCAAGTGTTTTTGCAAATCACGATAAATATCTCCTCTTTGAGACTGAGCATAGGGACCATAAGATCAGATTTCTTCATTGTTTTTCTCCGATAGGTCCTTCATCAAAGCTAATCCCAAATTTCTTGAGAGAGTTGATCAAGAGTGCAGTAGCTCATTCTACTTCTCTTTTCTGATCAGTATCTTCAATTCTGAGGGTAGATGGTTCCTCCTGTTTGTTTCGCATATTTCCAGCACAAAAAACTCGTATACAATCCCCCAAAGTGCAAAAACCTGTAGGCGATGGGGCAAAACGCAGAACAGGGATTGGTATTAGACCTGGCAGGATAGCGATCAAGGGAGATCTTGGATACTCTCTTTTGTGTCTGGGAAAAGAGCTTCAGCCAGTTGAGCTCGAGTCGTCATATTTCACAATATTAAAATCTAAAAAGTCCGTCAGTATTTTATGACTCAAAAAAACAAGCTGAAAAAAATCAGAATTATGTATTGCATTACTCCTTAAAATGGATATAGCTAAAGTAATCTTTATCTTCTAAAGTGATCGCCATGAATAAAATCAGATTTCTCTTCTGTTTGTTGGGGATTGGGATGTTGGCAGGTTGTTTGCCATCGACTTCAGTGCCTTCAAGCAATCCTTGAGTCCCATCTTCGAGTTGAAGTCTCTTTGGAACGACTTGATCAAATCTTAGCTATGAGAAGGCTATGAAAAAGCCTGACTTCTCACAGATGATCAATGGTCAAGATATCCAACAAGCAGAATATAACAAGCCATGGACTAGAAAATACTCTCTAACCAAGGAAGATGTAAAAACAGCTCAAAGAATGCTGAGGTCCAGCAAGCCTTGTTCCCTATCCTGGGACTTCAAGTATAGAAATCCCAGCAAAAGATCTCCAAGTAGGAAAAACTTTTACCCTTACAGGGGAATACGATGGTATCAATAATCATCCTCTCACTTGAACCATCATTGCTCAGATCAAAAAGTACGGAGTAGGGATTATGCCTTTTCAGTTAGGAGAATTTCCATTTCCAATCTATACTTCAGATATGGGGAGGTATGTGAGGGAAGAACGAGTGCAAAGAGTAAACGAACTTACTGATAATTCTTGAGAAGATATTGATCCAAAGCTTTATGTCGAAAGATATCCTTTCAATACCCTCTTTGTGACCAACGATCTTTTGCTCCATACTTTTCACAAGATTTTTCCAATGAGCTCAAGTATTTTTGAAGAAAGTTCTGCAAGAGTTACGCTTAGCGATTTGAGTGAGAAGGCTTTCAAGCATTTCTTAGCATTGTCCAAGTCTACCAAACAGGATAAAAATCTGAATGAAAAGGCTTCATTTCTCACTGCATATTGGGCGATTCCTTATGCACTTTTGCCAAGCAATGATGAACTCAAATCTCTTTTTGAAAAAGGCAAGAAGGACTCTATACTTCAGAGTCTACTGTGGAAGATCCAGAACTTGAGGGAGAAATGACTGACAACGAACTCAAAAAGTACCTTGGAGTCAGATTTGAATCTATTGCAAAACAAGTTCCTGCCAAATATCAAAGTGCATTGAGACAAACTTGGTTTGAAATCTGGAAAGCAGAAAGTTATGATGGATTAGATCCACTTTTGTTGGCATATAGTCCAACTGTTATCCAGCAGAAACAAATCAAGCAGGATTTCACCCAGTTTAAGCCAAGATCTCATTATACCACAAGCTCTTTTCTCAAAACCTACTTTATGGCGAGCAAATGGCTCATGAGAGAAAAATTCTACTTCTGAGACCAAAAATTAGCGGAAACCGCACTCTATATGATTAATAATATGGATTCTGATCTCCTTAAACCAATCCTTGCATTGCAGGAGAGTATTTGAGTTTTGATTGGAGATAGTGACGATGTTGGTATCCCTCAGCTCCAAAAATTTATTGAATCAAGAGATGGAAATATCTCGCTCAATGAGTCAGATTTAGAAACATTATCCAACTTAAAAACCTCAAAAAGATCGCATCTGCGCGTTATGTTACCCCAGCAGTTTGATCGACAGACAAAGATTCTGCCAAAAAGATGCTTGAAGGATTTGTCTTCTTTGGAGAGAAATTTACCATTGACAGTTTCATTTTTGATCAGCTTACCGCAGGAAGTGCAACCAAAGAAATACTTACTCTTCCTATATATGCAAACTTCTTTGATCGTTCCTGATGTTTTGAAAATTATCAACCAGCGCATGAGCTTGTAAATCTCTGGCTTTCAGAGAGATCTCAGTCCAAAAAGGTCCTAGAAAATGAAGATTGCTCAATAGGAACTTGCAAGCAAGTTTCCAGTTATCCTGCTGAGAAAATCAAAGCACAAGAAAAAGTCAAAAGCTGAACTCGCTGATGATTCCCTCCCTCAAGACCGTCTATCATCAGTGGTTAGCGATGCTTGGACAACTCTTTGTCCCTGTAAATAATGCACCTTACTTCAAGCAAATTCCACTCTACATTTACAAAAATCTTGCAACCTACCTAGGTTCCTACACAGAACTCAAGCACGATACGCCCTGTATACCAAGCAAGCTTATGCGGAGATGTGAGCAGGAGGTAATAGTGATTGTGATCTTACTGTTTATCCTCCGACCTTGCCAGTTCCAAAGGGATATATTGAAGCAGATACTGCTTTCCTTGATCGTCTTATCTCACTCAATGAATCTATGAAAAAAACTGGTTTGCTGATAAGGACAATCTTTGCTGGATTTGGAAAGTATTTTGCAAAAATTAGAGTTATGAGTCAAAAACAGATGAAAAATCAGACTATCTCCGATGATGATTTTGAACGACTTAGAACTTCATATCGTCAGCTTTCAGACCTTACTTTCCCAAGAAAACTCTTTGGTGAGCCTCTTGGTAAGGAAGAGAGAGGGCATTGATTGCAGATATCTTTACTTCAGAATGAGGAAATCCTCTTTATCAAGCTACTGGAAGGCCTCTCCTTATGGCAGTGATGATCGATGATGTTAATGGCAAGAGAGTAGTGATGGGACCAATCTTTTCTCATTATGAATTTTACAAGAAAGATAAGGTGCTTGATGGAGATCAGAGGTATTCAGATCTAGACTGGCAACATGCCTACGATGCTCTTTCTGGTACTCAAAAACCAAGGCTACAAAGCCTAACAAGCATGCGAGAACAGCTCAAAAAAATAACCTCACCAGCTTTGTCATATTTATGAAAAATAAGCAATGAAAAATACGGTATCAAAAATACAAAAATCTGATTACTTATTTTGGGAATGCTCTTAATCTCAGGATTGGGAGCTTCTCTTTCTGCTATCAAAAAGGAGGTGAGCTCAGATCGTTTATATTTGGCAGTTATCCCACACTTTATGATTAGATCTCAGAGAGTGTCAGATTTTTATAGCTTTTACATACTTTCCCACAAATTATCCAGATCAGATTGTTTTTAATTTCACCAAATCATTTTTCCTAGATATGCAGAGACCAGTTTCTGTCTGTGATTCGAGGAAGTGAAATTTAAAGATGCAACTTTGCTGGCTCAAGCACGAAAAAGATGAGAGGATTACTTGCATGAGCAAAATGTCTTTTTACCAACAGGGGAGCTCAACGATATACCAGAGACCATGGGATTGGGAGTCCATTTCCCATTTATCAATCGCTATTTTCCTTCTGTCTCAAAGGTTTTTTTATCCTCGTAGTGCCAGTTACCGTCTGTATCATTCTGGGTGGATTGCCGATCAGATAGCTCAATTTCACGGCAATACCTTGGTGATCGGATCTGTGGATTTCTCTCATTACAAATCAGAAGACATAGCAGATCAAAATGATCAGATTTCCTTTGGTCTCTTGTCTCAGACTGGAGATATCGAGCGCTTGAGAAATTTGATGTAGATTGCCCTGCATGTCTTGGGGTTTTAGATACGCTTGCTCAGAGACAGGGGCTGCATATTCATCAGCGATTGAGGGATTCCTCTAGCACGATTCTCGGCAAAGATATGAAAGAAGAAAAACACTTCAAGGCAATTCCTCTGGCGAGAGTAAATAAAATACAAAAGACTCTGACTTAGTTCAGAGTTTTTCTGATAATTGAAGGTATTGTATTAACTTTTTACCAGCTCTTCGAGTCTAGCAAAAACTTTTCTAAATCTGAGATATCGTTGTTGAGATAGGCGCTCATTCTGCAGGTTCCGCTAAGATGATAATGCTTATGCAGAGGATAAGCACAGTGTCCACCACAACGAATGCAAAATATTCTTTTTCCAAAAAATTCTCCAATCTGGTTAAAGTTTGCCTTTATCTTTGAGAGTGAAAGAAAACAAAGATACTCTCTGATCTCTTGGTCCAATGAGATTGACTTTATCTTGGAGCTGTGCAACTCTCTAAAGCATAGTTAGTAAGCTCTTGTTCATGAAATCAGATTTTTGCGATTCCTGACCTCAAACTTCAGTCTTCTCCAAGTCCTTTAATAAAATTGAGAGAAGCCTCGAGTGACACAGCACTCGATGATATTTGGAGTCCCAGCTTCTCGTTTCTCCGCATTATTCTGAAGAGAAAAAGAAGAGATACTGACATCCTTGATGGTTCCTCCTCAGAGGATAAGCGGAGTCCATTCCTTGATCCAGTGATTTTTTTCAAAGCCAGCACCCCGAGCCCAGTTGAAGCCATAATCTTGTGTGCAGTGAAAAACGACTGCGTCAGCTCCTAGATCTTCCATATCAACAATCATATTAGGGTACTGACTGAGATCCGTCAATAAGGAAAAAGGTTTTAGGGTCTGATTTTTGATCTTATTTTTCAAATCATAGATTGCACCTGTTACATTTGACACTTGCCCCATCGCTACTACCTTGACTTTTTCAGTATATTTTTGATCAAAATCATTCCAATCAATTTGATAGTTCTCATCCGTTGCGACAAACTGCACTTCAAATCGATCATTTCTGCTAAATTCATCCAGGGTAAGACATTAGCATGGTGATCCCGCATTCCGAGCAGCACCACTATCTCCCTTTTGCAAAAACTTGCTTTTTGACCATCGCTTGTGCAAGCAAGTTTATTGCATAGGGTGGTATTGTAGCTATAAATCACTTCTTTTGCAGAACATCAGAGTAGCTCAGCAACAAGCCTTTTGCTCTCATGATAGTGCTGTTCAGAAGCTTCTGAGAGTCCATACAATCCTCTATGGATGTTGGCATATTCATTTGCCATAAAAATCACTCATCGCATCGATAACAAGCTGAGGTTTTTTTGTGCTCGCAGCATTGTCCAAATAGATGATTTCTGGATGATTTTTGCATAAAGGGAAAAAGTTCTTCATATTCAACAAAAAGATTAAAAATCTGATAAAGGGTCAGTTTTTATTACTTATACTTAAGTACAAAAGATAAGAAACCTCTAAGGTCATAGTTTATCTATATTTTATAGATAAATGTCGAGATTTCAATATAAAAAAATCGTCCTTTTTATATATTTTGTCTTGACATTATATTGAAAAATATATAAAAATGTGTTGTTATCAACCACAAAATAAATATTTACGTATGAATAAGAATCAAAAAAACTTGTCAAGAAATTCCTAGCAGGAATCTAGACGGAACTCGAACCTTTGAGTACTTCACCTCCGAGAATGAAGAGGAAATCAAGAGAGCAGAGGAGGCAAGAGATAAGCGTAAAGAGTTCCTGAAGGGGTCTTTCAAGCCCACCAAGGAGGAATGGTTTGCGACTATTCTGATCCTGAGGATGTGTTTCTGACCACGAAGAACTGTCTTCAAGAGAGTCTCTGAATGGAGAAAAGCAGTCCCTATACCCAAGCATGCTCTATTGTTATAGAGTCAGGAGTACTTCGCTGTCAGGTCCCTATAGAGGGTAAAATTTGTGGGAATCTTGCTTCTATCAGAGTCTCTGGGAGAAGCTTCTTCTCCATCGAGAAGTCCTTCGCTATCCCTGAAGAATTTATGGGGAAGGATCCTCTCGAATGCGAAAGCATTTGCAGACTGGATCATTCAGACCATGATCATGCAAGGCAACTTCTTCGTGTGGGTTGTCCTTCAGGATGAACTCAACAGCTAGCAATTAGAGGTCTACCTCTAAACGCTATGAAAAATGATCTCTATAGGCACCCTATAGAGATCGTTTTTGTATTGGTTATTATTTAATATCTAATATAGAGTGCTCTCAAAAAAACAAAAAAAGTCTGATTCCCTCAAGAGGTAAATTCTACTTTCTTTATTCTTTGATAATGACTCTATTTTTGTGTCTGACTTCCAAGGTCGATTTCATAGATGCCAGCAAAGTTTTTATAGTTATTTTTGAGCCAAAAGATATTTTTGGAGCTGATAGTCAAGGTTATCTCTATGCAGATAGATCGTTTTCCCATTTTTCAAAGACGATAAAGTTTGGAGATCCAGCCAGATAGACAAATCTCTCAATATTCGTAAAGGTCTGTTTGATCTTTGGAATATTTTTGCTCATATCGTTCAAAATTTACCTCATAGAAAAATCCTGATAAACTCTCAGTTCCACTCAGATAGGCAGGGGTATCAATGGTCACTCCTGTTTGAGCTAATGCTCGTCAGCTTTGGAGTTCTTCGGTATTTTTCCCATTCAAACTCCCCAAAATTTCTCTCCAATCTTTACACGAAATTTTGGATAATCAAAAAGTAAAATCTACCTTGATAGATTGTGGGCTCTGATATTCAATCTTCATATTGCGGACAAAAGGGTATTGTTCTTGGATTTTTGAAAGGATTTTCCCTTTTTCTCCAAGTTGGATCGTGTTGAGGTATTGCCCTCTGAGGTATTTTTTGAAGTAAGGACAAAGAGTTCTGTATTTTTCGTATTGAGCTCTAGTTTCTGGGCTATAGGTGATGTTTTGGATAAGGTAGTTGGGGTTGTACCAAGTTCCTTTTTAGAAAAAGTCCAAGTAAGATCAAAATGATACTTACAATAACCCATCCTGCATAACTCTTGGCAACCAAGAGGAGAAATCAGTTTTTGGATGGTTTTTGCCCTTTTGCTTCAGATGATTCTTCCCGCAGAAAAAGAAGGAGTCAAAGCCTTCTTTTTGACAAAGGGTCTTGGTTGGACGAGTCCTCTTGCCATCTACGAGAAAAAGAAATAAAAACCTGAAAAACAAAGATACGAAAAATCCTTTCCTTTGCAATCTGAATAAGTAGTTTTTATAATAAGAAGTAGGAAAAAGTTTTTGTCAATAAAATTCTCCTCTAAAATAAAAAAATCCCATATAAAAATGGTTTAAACATAAAAAAATCAGGATTTTTTTCTCCTTTTTAGTATAATAAGATATAATTTATTCAGAATACTATCATTTTTCGATGGATCAAAAATCTGTTCAAAAGGTAAAAAGTCCTTCTTGGCTCAAAAAACTTCCTCCAAAATTGGGAAGTATTCTTTTCGAATTAGAGTAATTGGAGGAATTTTTGTTGTATTTTTGGGTGGGATTTTGTTTTTAGAAAGTAAGTATGGTATTAGCAAGCACCTTGTTACTTCTGTAAATTCTGTACTTTTCAACAAATCTTTCTGGAGAGCAGGAAACTTGAGTTCAAGCTACTGATTTTCTTGAAAATACCCAAAGCTGATCTTTTTTTCTGCGGATAAGCTCGAAAACTCTAGGATCACTTAAGGAAAAGATTGTTCTCCTAGAAAAACTCTATACTCAAAAATCCTACTGAGGAAATAAAACTTTTTGCTTATCAATACCTATCAGCTTAATCATCAGTATATTCAAGCTAGAAAAGCTTTTTATACCCTCACTCCAGAGGAAAAAAAGAAGCCTCTTGCTTCAGAATTTTTGATTTTTGCAAAGTTTTTTTCTCAGTCTTCAGCTAGTGAATATCAGCATCTCAAAGAGTTGTTTGATATAGCTGTCAAACAGGGCTATCTCAGTGGAGAAGAGGTGCTATTATCAGTCTGCTCTCGAGCTCTCTGAAGAAATTACCAAAAAAAGCAAAAATCTGATTGCAGAGCTCGTTTCTCCTCAATATCAGGATTACAAAAACGAGTATCATGACCGCATTTAAGCAGTACGAATCATTGCAAGACGTGCCGAGTTATTATCAGGAGGGACTGATTGCGCTGCAGCTCATGAATCATGGATTTTTTGGACTTGCCAAAAAAATTGCACTTCCTCTCCTTAATCAGCATTCTTCCCTATATTTTGCCTTATCAGGTACTTGCAAATGCTGATTTTGAGCTCGGAAGAAGGGATTCAGCACTCGTTTATTTCCAGCAGTTGCTCAAGCTTGACTATCAGCAAAAATAACTATCTTTATCATTTGTGAGTGCTTAGTTATGAGGTTGGAGATTATTCACAGGCAGTGATGTTTTTCTCTCAGATAACAGATCAAAAAGCTGACTTTGGATGGAGATAGGTATCTAGTGCTTAGTTATCTTGTCTCCAGCAGGAGCAAAAAGCACTTATCAGTTGGCAAAGACTTATTGGCTATACCGAACTGCAAAAATCAGACTTTTATACTTTTTCAGGAAGCTTTTTGGAAGCCGTATCGTGAGTGAAAAGCATCTTCTTATCTCGCAAAAGATCCAAAACTGGTCAAAACCTATCTCACTCAGTGTAAAAAAATTGCTCGCTGAGAAGGATCAGGTAGTCTGCCAGTATGGAGAACTGGGATATGCGATGCATACAGGAAAGACAAAGTCAGACTTTTTGCACTAAGCACATCGCCGAGCAAGGCTCTATCAACTTGCAGAATTTTATCAATTGCAATGAGAGATTTTTGCAGAGAAGTGACATACCAACTATGCACAGGAAAAATTATTTGCAAGCACTGAAACTTGTAGATTCTCAAGCTGAGCGTGAATATCTCAAGTCTCTTATTCTCAAGCTCTCTAGTGAGGAATAATACATACCGCACCTATTAAGTCCTCATGGCAGAAACTTCTTACTTCATATTGTTGATTGTTCAGCTCTAGGAAAAGAATCTTATCAAAAATACACCTGGAAAGATGGTTCTGAGGTGTTTTTACTTTTACGAGTTGAATATTCCAGATTTGGTCCAGATTTTTCTGTGTTGGTTGCTTTGAGGAGCGCTTCTTTTGCAGTCCAGAGGCGATAAAAAATTTTTCCCAACTTTCTCCTCAGAGAAGCTTGAGTTCCTTAGATCGTTTATCAAGAAGTGATGCAGATCTTGGCTTGACTTGTTCAATATCTACTCAAATCTTTTTCTGAAAATGCAAGGAATAGCCATTTACCACTATAAGAAGCAGAAAAAAGTCTGATTTTTTTCCATGATTTTTCTCTATTTGTTCAAGGAGAACTCAATCATTTTCTCAGAGCTGATAATGGTCAATTAGAATCTGATTTTTTTAGTCTGTTTGTGGAGAGCGTAAGGGGAGTCTGATTTTTCTCCTATTGGTTTATCAAACTTTCTCAAAAAAAGATCCATCTTGGCCTATTTCAATATAAAAATTGCCTTCAGTTTGGTGAAAAGGGACTCTTTTTCAAGGGAATATGAGTGGAAATATTGAGCGCTTTTTAAAATAAAAACTCCTCAAATTTTTGACAAAATACTTTTGTGCTGAGTATAATAGAGATGAAAATTTTATCCCATTATGCTTTGGATATGAATCAAAAACAAAATCTCAACAAAAATTTCCTCGATCAAAAAGTCAGGGGTAGCTACAGCGGTTCTCTCTCGGAGGTGTGTGCTTGTTTATAGTGTGGGGATGATCAATCCTCTCTATGCTTCTCAAAGAACAAATTTAGAGGTAAATGGAGTGCAAAATAGAGTTCAGTATCTCAATACTCTTATTGTCACTGGAGAAACCAATGGAGTAAAGCTGCAATATGATAAAGACTCTGTACAGGCTCTAGGATCTCTCAATATGCAAAATCTCGTTGTAGGAAAGGGAACAGTTCGAGTACAAGTTCTGTAGTTTTTGGAGGAACAAACAACGCAAATAACGGAGAAAAATTCATTTATTGCATGAGGAGAAGGGGTTAGAGTAGACTCTTCTGCCCAAAATGTTGCGGTGATTTCTTCTCAAAGAGCAAATGTAAATGCTTCTAATACTATAGTTATGCATGGAAATGATATTAATACCTCACAAGGAAGCTAATATTATGGTCTTGAATGCAGAAGACAAAACTATCAATGGAAATTATGTAACGGTTTTGGGAAACTCTTCGGCATCTGCAGATAGAACTTTTGTTCTCGGAGATAATATAGTAAATAAAAAGTCAAATACTTTCGTCTTTAATGGGAAAGATGGAGAATTTATTCCTGCTCAGGATTCAGCTTTTATGCTAATTCAAAGGTTGCTATCAATGCAGATAATGCCAAAGCACAGCTTGATATCAATGGAGGCGCAATGATTGAATAAGAGAGGATTTTTCAGTTCCAAAACTGAAATTATGAGGGAACTATTGCGCGTTTTGAGAGAGATGGACAACTAGGGCTATGTGCGCTAGATGGAAAAAAATAGTCATGAATTCCTCTTTCAGAATCAGCAAGAAAAATTCTGACTCTGTACAAAGACTCAGAATGTACCCCTTCCAAGAAATGCAGTAACAAATGATAGAGATGAAAATCTCCCAGATGTTTGGAATCAACAAACAAGAAGATGGCAAAAAGGGGCTCTGGGTATATGGATCTAAAAACAAGAAAGGACACTTTCTCTGTGCTGATGGATTTGTCCCAGATAATTCAGACCCTATTGGAAAAACTGGCGTAGGGTGTATCGCATGTGAGTGAGCAAAAATCAGGTGATCTCAACTGTGGAGAAAAAAGAAAGAAGAGGAAACAAAGAAAGTAGAGGAACTACTCGAAGTTGTCCAGAAGGAACAACAAGGTCAGACCCTCTTCTAAAAATGTGAAAAAGGAAACTACTTGTACGGTCTTTCCTGGGAAACAGGGAACGTATACTCCAAATAAAACTATAGAAGAGTTTGATGGGACTAAGTGGGTAGTAAAGCAGAAATGTCAGCTTACTTGTCCTACTGGATATCTAAAGAAGACAGATCCTGTTGATCAGGTAGAATATTGCGCAAAAATTGGAGTGGAAGTGTAATGATAGTGCTAAAAAGTTGTATAGAGAGAACTAGATCAAAAACTATAGTTGTTGAGGAGGAAAAACGTTCTACAGAAGAATATCAAAAAGTGTATTAGTAGGTGTGGGAAGTTGGGGAGTTATATAGAAAGGCATAGTTGTGAATTAGGGTTGTGAAAAATATGCCAGATAGTTTATATAACTGCAGGGAATTGAGTTATAGCCAGTGTATTGGAAATGAATGAAAGAGGAGGTGATGTTCATGGGGATTGGATGATTATGTGAATTCTCTTCAAATCGTTGTGAAGTACTTTTTATCTAAAGATTTGTGTGTGCAGAATCCTGAATGCGAGCGAGGATATTCCAGAGAGGAGTTTTGAGCAGTCACTGAAGATCCTGGAAAAATGTATGGCAGAAGGAATGCTGCTAGATCCATCTATTTGTCTACATAATAATATTAAAAATTCTTGTGTAAAAGAGGAAGAAGTTATATCTTATCAATGGAAGTGTCAGTGGATGACGGTAGAGGGAGAGTGTATAAGGATTATCCCGTGAGATTCATCCATACTTAAAAAAACAATGAGTTTTATCATCAATGAGCTTTTTGATATTTGGTGGGCAACAACAGAAAAGGAGTGTAAAGCTGAGGCTCCATATGCCACTTGGAGACAATATCCCTCAGGTAAAAACTTTAAAAAATGTACCGAAATGTACTCAGTTTGGGGAAGTAGTAGATGGCAGTATGTGTGATACAAAAAAACAGGTTTACCTGTAGTCAATCTATTAGCGTACCTTCTTTATAAAACTTCTAAAATATTAGACAAGAATATTCTTCTGTTGAAAGATCATTAAGATCAAAGTCATAAATCCTAAAACTCTGACCCTAAATCAGAGTTTTTAATTATTAACCAATAATTTTACCTGAGAAACCTGTCTTGCAAATAGTATCTCTATCATTGATGTTTTGTATGATGATTCCTTTTTAAGGGACTGGGAGGAGATAAAAGTAGCTAATCCTCTTGAATTATTAGTTGAAATCTTTATTATCCTTGCAAACAAATATTAATAAAATATACATATGAGAAAAACAAAGTCTGGAATAGAGTCCTTTATTATTGAGGGCTCTTGGTGCTATTTATGATAGTGCTGTTTGTTTTTGCAGCAGTATTGTTGCTAATTGCTCCAGTGTTATTGCTATTTGCCATACTGTTCACCACAGTGGCAAGCTTTATTTTTCGGGAGCCTTTACCTGGGAACATTGGTAGCCAAATATACTCGTTTGGCCTACCGAAGAATAGTTAGCTAGGAAAAATCAGCAATCCAAAAAGTCATAGGGCGAACTTGCTTCTATGACTTTTCTTATATAAAAAGAGAAGTCTGACTTTACTTCTCTTTCTTATTTTTGAGATCGGACTACTCTTTTGTTCTCCATTGACTTCTTTGATTTCTTGGAGCTTTACGAGGATTTTATCTCCGATATTATAGTACTTTTTCCAGTCAATTCCATCAGGAGCTTGGATAAGCTTTTTATGCAAGAGTCATTCTACTCCTTTTACGGTTACAAAGATTCCATAGTTGTAAATTAGTTTTACATACCCTTCGTATTCTTCTCCAATTTTGAGCTGAGAGAGGTCAAAAGGTCCCTACGAGGTCAGGCTTTTGGAGCTTTTTTTATTTCTTGAGGAGTGGATGGTGAATTAGGAGAGTCTGGCTCTGGTTTCGTATTCTTTTCCTCAAGAAGTTCTATATTTGGGATGATTTTCATAAAAATCAGTCGTCTCAGGATCAAGTCCTGCTTTTGAGATAGAGTTCTTTTGATTTGTTTTTCTACTTCTTCTGCAGATCCGACCCAGATAGTTAGAGGTTTTTATTACTTCCTATCTCTGTCATGTGCTGCCAGATATCTACAAAGAATTCTAGCTGAGTATTGGGATTAAGTTTTACAATTCTGCCTTTAGGAACTTGCAGTTTTGCAACATACTCAATAGCCTTAGGTTTTTCGTATCGTACGAGCTTGTGATTTCCTTGTTCGACATCTACAATCATTGCATCAGCAGGCTGCTCATCAATAAAGACCTCAGACATCAAACCGATATTTTGTTCGACAGTGAGATCGTTGAGATCTTGGACTTGTTTTGGAGTGAGTCCAAGTCATTCGAGTCTGGCTTTTTCTGCTATTTTTTTCTTTGGCAGAGAAAGATTTTTTTATTCCATGCATTCATGAGTTTTTTTCAAGTTTTCATCTTTCCATAGCATATCTTTGACGAGACTGTTTACGTACCTTTTCGATAAAGTCAGGATCTCCATCAGTTTGAAATGGAGGCAATGTCTTCATAGAAAAAGGATCCGAGCTGACTCCCTCTACCATGAGTCTCGTATATGCAGTAAATTTTGGGAGCGAAATCATATCATTTACTGAGACAATCTCCTTAAATTGAGAGGTCATCACAGAGGCATCATCATACCCGAGGGTAAAAGAGAATATCGTACCCTACATTTCCAAAGATCGCATCTTTGATCGTCTCATCTAGCTGGGAAGTATACTGATTGGCTACAATAAGAGAGAGCTTATACTTTCTGGCTTCTGAGAGAATTGTCGCAAACGATTTTGTCGCAAAGTTTTGAAACTCATCGATATAGAGGTAGAATGGTTTTCTCAAGTGTTTTGCCATATCAGCTCTTCCCATCGCATCGATCTGGATTTTTGTTACCATGAGCGAGACCAATCATATTTGCATTATCTTCTCCAATCTTTCCCTTTGAGAGGTTTACGAGAACGATTTTTTTCACTCATCCATTGCCTTTCTGATAGAGAGTTTTACTTCTCGGCTGTCCAAAGATATTTCTTACCAAACGAGAGGAAAGAAACTGACCTACTTTGTTGGTAATTGGTCAGACAGCTTCTTCTCTTTGTTTATCTTGCCATTTATTAAATTCATTATGCCAAAATTTAAGCAAAAGAGGATCTTTTACATTACTAATGACCTCATCACGAAATTCCTTGTCTGTCAGTACTCTCAAAATGTGCATGAGCGTTGCATTTGGATAATCGATGATAGAAAGCACTACATTTCTCAGGATATACTCAAGTCTTGGTCCCCATGAGTTTTCAAAGAGTTTCTGGAAGGTTGCAACCACTCCAGAGGCGAGCTTGTTTTTCTGTTTCGTTGTCCGCTTGCAAAAGGTTGAATCCGATCGGATATTCCGCATCTCAGACATCAAAGAGGATTACGTCATTGATGCGGTTTGGTGGGATATACTCAAGCAAATCATCTACGAGTTCTCCATGAGGATCCAAGAGGCAGAGTCCATTTCCGGCTCTCATATCAGAGATGATCATATTGTTGATAAAGGTGGATTTTCCAGTACCGGTCTTACCAACGATATAGATATGTCTAAATTTATCTTCTTCACGAATTCAAAAATCTGATTTTTGCCCTCTATAGTCGGTATCTCCGATCAGGGTAAGTTCTCTTTCTGGGGTGTTTTTCAGGTGTAGGAATAAGGGGTTGGGTAAGGGAGTTTCCTATATACGGTATATTCCAGTCCTTTGACAAAATTATTCTTTGTAGGAAGATGAAAAAGGTTGATTACTTGAGAAAAAAATTCACTGGCGTCCAGACGGCTTTCTTTCTTTTCCCAACTTCCTTTTGCCAAAAAGGAGCAAAAACTGATCCCAAGGTCGTTCCTACGCTTTCTTTTACATAAGGATCATTTCCTGAATCTGCCATCGCATATTCATAAACAAATTGACTTCTGTCTTCTTTTTCTTCAGGCTTTTTCTTCCTCCTTTTTGCCACTATTTCGCATATAAGAGATTACTTTCCTGGCTCCATTGAGAAACTTGGTCAGATCATCTTCCTCAATTTTTGAAGGTATATTCAAAAACAGATCTTTAAAACTGAATCCTTGTCCACGTTTTTGAAATACAGCAAAGATTTCATTCATCGGATCTAGGTAGGAGCCATCTCTGGTAAATTCTTCCTTGGTCTTGAGGATCCCCCTTCAGAAATTCCGAGGAATTTTCTTCCCTCGCCAAGAGGAATTTTCCCTACTTCAATAAGGTCAGAAGTTGTAAAAAGTGGTGTAAAAAGTATTTTTAAAAATAAGACTGAAAATCTCTAGGAAGCTTTACAAAAAGCTTGATCTCAGCCATATTCCCCATGATCATAAAGCTGATTTTTTTAGTTTTGAGAGAAATAAGGTTTTTGATAACCTTTTCCCCAGTATCCCACCCCAAGCTCATTGTCCTTAAAAGGTTTGATCTGATAATATACATATTGAGAGAGCGGTTGGCTCATAGCGCGTATTATCATAAATAAACTTCCCTTCTATTATATCCAAAAAATCCAAAAAAACAAGAAAAGTCTGATTTTTTTCGTCTTGTCAAGTTGAGATTTTGTTTTACCTTTTTATCGGTGCAAGCGGAGAGTGTTTTTCTTGATTTCCTTGATCATTTCCCTCTTGTCACAAACACTTTCAAAAATCTCTGAACTTCCTCCAAAAATCAGGCTTTACAGTTTTTTTCTTGCAAATGCAGAATGAAATCATATAGTAGGAGTGAATTTTTTACAATCTAAAATAAAACCCATGAAGCTCGATGGAAAAAGTATACAAATTGCAATGATGCATTTGGTCGAAGAATATAAGCTCGATCCTTATCAAGTACTAGAGGTAATCAGAAATGGAATCAAATCTGGATTCAGAGAGATTATCCTGAGTTTAGAAAAGCAGAAATCCTCGTAAACATCGAAAAATGATGGAACGGTAAGTATCTATAAAGCATTGCTTGTGGTAGAGGAGATTGAAAATGAGGATACCCAAATAAAGCTTGCAGATGCACAAAAAGAAAGAGCTGATATTGAAGTTGGAGAGCAAATGCTTATCAACATTACTCCAGACAAGCTTGAGCTTTCAAGAGTTGCTGCTCAGGTTGCTGCTCAAACCATTAAACAAGGAATCAAAAAAATATCGAAAGAGAAAAAATTCTACGATAAATTTCAAGATAAGGAAGGAGCTTTGCTCAAGGCAAAAGTGCTTAGAATTCATGAAGATAGTATTATTCTTGATATTGAGGGGACAAATGTGGTTCTTCCATCAGAAAGCCAAGTTCCAAACAAGCTTTTATGAACAGGGGGAAGAGATCTTCGTATTTCTCAAAAAAATCGGAAAAGATGCTGGAGGTGTGCTTTTTGGATATTACACAATCCTCACCTGAGTATGTAGAGGCGCTTTTGAGAACCTATATTGCAGAACTTGAAGAAGGATCTGTTGTTATTGATAAGATTGCTAGAATCCCAGGTAAAAAGACTAAAAATTCTGATCTCTTCAACGGTTGAAGGTTTGGATCCTATTGGAGTAATGGTTGGAGAAAGAGGAGATAGAATTGCAACGCTTACTTCACTCCTTGATGGAGAAAAAGGTTGACTTTGTACAAAATACTCAAGAACCAACAGAGCTTCTCATTAGGCTTTTTGCTCCTGCAAAAGGTGGAGTCAGTTTCATTCCCAGCAGAAGGGGAGGCTGTAGTTCGTATACAAGAAGACCAAAAACCCTTGCTATCTGAAAAGGGTGCCGTAAATATCAAGCTCGTATCTCAACTCTCAGGATATAGAGTAAAGGTTATCTAATCAATAAAAAGAAAGTCCGACACTAGAGGCGGACCTTTTCTTGTATTCAGTTTTTACTTTTTGGATGTAATTTTATGATCAATGTACATTCTATCGAAACTTTTGCGACTCAAGATGGCCCAGGGGTTAGGCTTGTAGTCTTTTTGCAGTGATGTATGTTTAAGTGCCTTTATTGTCACAATCCAGATACGATCCCATTTTGAAAAATCCTAGTGCAAAACTAATGTCTGCTGATGATATTTTTAGCTCTTGCCAACAAGCAAAGAGGGTATTTTGGCAAAAATGGAGGAATTACTTTTTCGGGTTGAGAACCACTTATCCAGGCTAAAGAACTCCTTCCTATAGTAAAAAGCTTAAATCTGAATGATATCATATTTGTATCGATACCAACTGTTTTATTCAAACTCCAGAAGCCAGAGAGGTGCTTGCCTTAGCAGATCTTATTCTCCTGATATCAAGCATATGCATTCACTCAAGCATCTTAAGCTCGTTGGACAAAAAAACGATAATACTTTTTCTACACTTGCTTATCTTGAGCAAATCCAAAAACCATATCGACTTAGATATGTGCTTGTGCCTGGATATTCTGATGATCCAGAAGATATTGCAGAGCTTGGGAAATATGTTGCGACCCTTAAATCAATGCTGAGAATCGAGCTCTTGCCATATCATAATCTAGGGAAAGAAAAAAACGAGAAAAAAATGGGACGAAAAATATCCGCTTGATGGTCTTGCTGCTGCTACTCGTGAAGATCTGGACAAGGCAAAAAGCTATTCTCGACCAATATACTGATAAAGTTTTTGAGAGGATAGTTTACTTATTTTTAAAGGGAAATGAGGTTATAAGTCAGTTTTTTCTGACTTTTTGTTTTTTTAGTTATTTATTTTGGAATAAGAAAAATAAAAATCTGATTTCCTCTTGCATTTATTTTTAATTTCTGTATAGTATCAGGTATCTTTGCCAGAGACAGTAGGTGAGGTCGTCAGATTTCATAAATCCTACCGAGGTTATTCTTAATTGTATTCAGACTTTTTAGAGCTTTTGCACTATTTGTCGAAATCTAAGAAGACTCAGGCATTGAGGTCTTTTTTTATTTCAAGGTTTACTGCACGATGACAATCTCAAAACAACAAAAAAATTGAGCTTGTAAAACAGTATGCGCAAGACCTTCAGTCTGCTAAAAATGTAGTAGTGCTTCAGCAATCTGGATTGCCTGTGACACTTTCTACAACTATCAGAAAAAGAAGTTATTGCTGCTGATGGTAAGTACAATGTTATCAGAAAAAAAGCTGTTTATGCTTGCTCTTAAAGAGGCAGGTTTTGATACTGTGGAAGAAAAACGATCTTGAAGGATCTGTAGTAGTGCTTTATGCAAATGAAGACGAATACGCTCCTATGAAGGTTGTAAACAAGTTTGCTAAAGAAGTTGCAGCAGATAGAGAGCTTAAGGCTTCTATCAAATTCCTTGGAGGTTGGTATGACAAGAAAATGGCACAACGCTGAGTATGTGACTGAACTTGCTAATATCCCATCAAGAGAAGAGTTGCTTTCAAAGTTGGCGTACCTTTTCAATTACCCAGTACAATCATTTGCTGCTGTGATTGATCAAATCGCAAAAAAAGCTGAATAGGCTTTCTCCTATTCAAAACTTAATCCAACTTAAAAACACTTTTTATTTGTTATGTTTTTGTAAACAATGGGATTTGACTAAAAATCAACAACAGATCTTGGATCTTGTAAAAGAAATGAATGCTGTTGAACTTAACGGGCTTGTAAAAGCTTTGGAAGAAGAATTTGGAGTAACTGCTGCTGCTATGGTAGTTGCTGGAGGTGCTGCTGCTGGAGCTGCTGCTGCAGACGCTGGTGCATCTGATGCTATGAATGTTGAACTTGCTGATGCAGGACAACAAAAGATCGCTGTTATTAAAGTAGTTAAGGAAGTTCTTGGACTTGACCTTAAAGCTGCTAAGGAATTGGTTGAAAAAGCACCAGTTATCATCAAAGAAAAATGTTAAGGCAGAAGAAGCTGAAGCTTTGAAGACTAAGCTTACTGAAGCTGGAGCAACTATTAACTTTAAATAGTTTTTAGTAAAAAATAACAGAAATCAGATTTTTGATTTCAATTTTTCTTGGGATACTAGGTTTATGGCGGAGCGATTACGCTTTTGATCATCAAACTTGGTATTTGCAAGATCTGTTTTATATTTCATATTACCTATACGAATGACAGTATCTGTTAATCAAATTCTTGGAAGCACAAGCTCATATAGGGTACACTCAAAACGAAGCTCATCCAAAAGACTAGCAAGTACTGGTCTGAGGTAACAAACGGAGTAGTAGTTATCAATCCTGAAATCCTTGCTCAGCAGCTCGAAACTGCAAGAGCTACTATCCAAAAAGCAAAGGCTGAAGGAAAAGAAATTCTCGTAGTATGTGAAAAGAAAAATGTACGCTACTGAACTCGAAGCACTCGCTAAGAAGTCAGGAGTATCTTTCCTCAACTACAAAGTATCTGGAGGTTTTCTCACAAACTTCGCTACTTACAAAAAGAGAATTGACTCTATCAACGAAATGGCTGAGTTTATGCAGAGTGACGCTTATGCTGCACTTACCAAAAAAAGAGCAACTTGTCTACAAGAGAAATTTTGATAGAGCAAACAAAGTATATAAGGGAGTAACTAACCTTAAAAAGAGACCTGATCTCGTAGTGATCGTTGATGGAGCTATGCTTTCAACTTTGATCGATGAGGTAGAGAACTTGAAGGGTAAACTCGATTCTATTATCATCGCTGGTACTAACTTCTCAAGATATTGGGCAGAAGAACAGATGGTAGTAACTAATATCAATAGTTATACTTCTCTTGATTTTTGTACTCAATTACTTGCTCTCTTAATTATTTCTTATCTTTTCCCTACTATGCAAGAAAAATATCTATTTGCCTAGTTCATCTGAGAGAAAAGAGCTATCACAGCCTATCTACTGGTAGGTGTGCTCTTTTTCGGGGAAGAGTGACTTGTCTGTGTATGAGTATTATCACTTTAAGCAGGCAATCGGGCGATATACAGCAACAATGTTTTTGTTGGTTTTGCTGTTTGTTTCCATTATTCCTTTTGTTCGTATTTTAGCCTTTATTCCTACGATTTTGGTGTTTATCAATCTCGTTTGGATCTGAATTTTGGTCTATTTTTGCATGGAAAAGGAGTATATGCGAGCAATGTCGTACAAGCACCTTTGGCGAAAAAGAATCTATGCTGATATTGGAGGGCGAATGCTTAATCTCTTTGATATCAAGAAAAAAATGTTTACGGAGAAATTTCAAAATGATATTTCATCGCAATTTCCGCCTTTTGTGAATATAAAAAAATAAGAGAAGTCTGATTTTTAGAGTCAGATTTTTTTCTTGAGAAAAATCTGTCTTATGTATATTTATAAGTATATTTTTCCTATTTTTGGAGAGAAATATATTTTCATGGATCTATATCTTTATTACTTCAGTCCTGAATTCATACCATTAATAATCAATTCATAGAAAGAACTTTTTGTTATATTATTTAGAATTAATGCTTGTTTATTATTATTAAAGTATTTTATAATATTTCTCGCAACAATTAAATCAAATTTTTGTCCTAGAAATAATGAATTTAGATTTAAAAATATCTAATTGTTGGAATATTATGTTCTGTTTATATTTGTCGGAAATATAGTTCTGATCAAAAAGATCTTTTTGCTATATCTGTGGGTAATGTTGCAATTAGTCAATCTTCATAATAGCCGTTTTCTGCATATTTTAAAAGTATGAATATTGATATCGGTTGCTAGAATCTTATAAGAAATTATGTTTGCCGTCTGTAATGCATATGTGAGAGAGTATACTTCAGATCAAGTAGAGCATCATAATACTAGAATTCTAAGATCTTTATTTTTGTAAGATGGGAAGATATGAGAGCAATCTCCTTTAGTAAGTTATCTCTAAAAATATGAAGTTGAAGGGAGTAAGGTATCATATTAATAAATTTCTTTTCTTTTTATTTCTTTTTATATATTGCGAATATTCATTGATGCTTTTTGATAGAGTTGTGATAATCCTATAATCAATTATAGCTCTTATATATTTCTGATAATTAGGATTTAGGTTAAAAAGAAAAAAGAAATGCCCATTAGGGTCAATTAAAAATATTATCTATGATTTGTATATGATTATCAAAAAACTGCAGATTTTTAAAAAAACTAATTAAGTTTGGATGGGATGTGTTTATAAAAGATTTTGAATATTTATAATGTTGAATTAAAAAGTTTCTAAAGTTGTCTTTTTATATTAGAAGTGTTTATATAAAAATTTTTGTTTTGCTATTGATCGATTCAATAGTTCTGTTCAATATTGTTGACTTATGATTTTTGTTATTTCGAGCAGAGGCATGTAGTAATTGTTTGGTTAAAAGATGAAAGTTCTTCATTAGTCTTGAGCCATGGAATAAAAATGAATTAGTTCTCATAAAGTAGTTTTTTTAACATAGTTAATGCTATCTTCTTCAAAGCTTTCATTTGAATGAAGCTCATCTAATACAATATCATCAAGAATGATACAATATCTTAGTTGTAAATATCATTCTCAATTTTTCAATAATATGATAGTATCCGAATAAATCACAATATTTGATAGAGTGAGTAAGCTCAGATAAAGATAACGAAGTTTCTTCATAAATTTCTCTAAAAGAGTTTGTAGAATCCTTTCTCCTGTTTTTTTGGTTTCCCTCAAGGAAGTTGTCGCTTGCTTTCAATCTTTGGAAACAATAATAATGCTATCTTGTTTTTATGTAAATCCGAGCATAAACTTGTTTGATAGGATAATGCATATGTTGAGGGATTATTGTTGAAAATCAATATCGTCTACGTTCTACCATTTTTACTTATAAAGATAAAAATAATTTTTCTCAATTTCCTTTTTGAATAACGTTAATATCTCATTTTTATAGTATATCATAGAATATGATCAGTAAGGCTACTAGTCATCTTTATTCTATTTGAACTTAAGGCTTTAGTATCAAGGCTTTTAACCGGAATAGACCAATTGTTGATCAATCTAGAGACTCATCTAATCCTTCTAGAAAGCTCTTCATAAATATGAAATTTTTATTTTTTTATTTTTATCTCGTTCGATTAATTCCAATACTCCTCATTTGACAACTAAAGGTTGGATTATAATTTTTTTATTTGTGGTCTTTGTTTTGAGTGAAGAAGTTGAATGTTTCAAGGGATTTTTCAAAAGAAATGCCACAAAGAAGGTTTGTTAAACAAGATATTAGTAACTCAATTTAAGATTTCTCCATTAGAGTTTATATAAATATTTTCATCTCAAAGAAAGAAGAAATTCTTCTTTTGAGCTAATTTTATAGCTAAACTTGTTTTTCCTGCTCCACTAATACTTCCCCAAAAATAGAATTCCTTTATCCTTATATGATATAGCAGATCAATGGATGGAGTATATTTGATGTTCTTGTCTATAGGCGATGCAACAATATTCTAATAATGTAATAATGTCTTCAATACTTGTACCTTGATCAAAGGTAATAATATATTGTTTTTTTCCTTTTTATAATTCAAGGACTATGTCATGTTCTCAAGATTATCAAACCTCATATCTTCCCTGGATTTTTCTATTTGTGAAAAAAAGGAAAAGTATTTTTTTCTAAAAATGGAGAATTTTGTATTTCAAAGAGCAGTTGAGGATTCTCACAAAGTAGTCCAACTATTAAATTTCATACATTAATATAAAACATTAAAGATTAAGTAATCATATAAATTTATTTATAGAAGTATCTCGAGACCGATTATAGACAATTGTTTTCCTTGCAAAAACTCCCTATCTGATTTCTATACTTTGGGGATTCAATTAGATGTTTTATACTTTCTCATAGCTTTTTGTAATCTCTCGGAGGGCAAAGGATCCCATTTTTTTATGTGTGATGAAATCCTTCATGCCACAACAATTATACGTTATTACTGGCGTTTCGCAAGCTGAGGCTTCTAATAATGTTGTTAACACTCATTCTTTTTTTATATGAAGGGAATACACAAATTTTTGAACGATTATAGTAAATAGGAAGCTGCTTTTTTTGAAATGACTCCAATAAAAGAAACATTATCTAAATGATATTGATTACTTTTTTTGTTTTTAGGGCTTGACAATATGGTCAATCTCATCAGATGGTAGTTTTCAATGAGAGTCAATATTGTTTTTAAGTAGGATAAAGAATCTAAAAGATCCTGAATTCCTTTATTTTTTTAAGTGTCTTCAAATAATATCTATATCTTTTTCACTATGTGGAAGTGGTCTAAAAAGTTTATATCAACTCAATTGTGAATAACATTAATTTTTGTACTTTTATTTAATAGTCTTTCCCATCATTCTTTGACAGATATACTAACGGCGATTTTATAAGTAGAAGATAATACTCATTCCATATCTTCTTTAGTAATAGTATCAGGAGTTCCGTGTAAAATAAACAAGATGGTGTTCCTGCCGGGATGTAGTTTCCTGCTGGAGAATAATGAGAGATAACTAAGTCAAATAGGTTCTGTTCAAGATATTTATGTAAATATTTACCTAGTAAATCATATAATTCATGAAAAAAATTTTTATGTGAAAGTGCTTTATTTTTCAATAATTGATTGTTTTATTTTATCTGTAGGTAAAAATACAATAGTTACTCATTCTTCTACTAATGTTTGAAAAGTTTCTGTAAACCTTCAGCTGTTAGAGATTGTAAGAAAAGTTATATCAAATCAATATTTTTTTAAATATCTTGCCTGGTTTATTGCTACGACTTCAGCTCCTCCAAGTAAATAGGATGCTGTTGGCATAAAAATGCATACTTTTTTTCATTGCAAAATTATAGATTTAAATGTTTTTATATAGTGTAAGATATTATAGTATTCCTGCTGATTATCAGAGGTATGTAAAATGTTATTTAGCATATTTTGCATTACTTCTTCAAATTCAGGTATGGAAAGCGTTTCTAGGATCTCTTTTTATATATTTCCTTGGAGAAAGCAGCAACCCTCTTAGTCAAAATCATTCTCTAATAATGTTGCCAGAGTGATCTAATAATCTTGTCTGGCCTTTTTAGATCTTTTAGTATTTCTTGTAGTTCATCTTGTGTACCTTTATAAGATAGTGTAAGTCAGATACTTTTTCACGAATATAACTTCTTTAATAAAGAAAAAGTATTCTTTTTATATTTTGAGGATATACAAGATCAAAAATCAGAATCAGGACTTATATTTATTTCCCGAATATCGTCGATAAATAAATTGAACAATTCTTTTTGTTTTTTTCTTTTAAAGAAATTCTTTTAATAAATTTATTATCTTCTTTGTGTTCTAAAAAAATCGATAATTATTTTATCTATTCCTTCTTTGACAGCATGCGATTTTATAATAATTACTCAATTACTTTGATTATGATGGTTTACCATTCTTAGGGACTAGAAAGTAAAGTTTTATAGAGTTTGAGATTTTTAAGTTCTTTTTTGAATGTTGATTGATCCGCTTCTAGGAGGATGTTTAATATGGTATACTCATGTCGAAATAATTGGAATAATAAAAAAACTCATTTTGAAATAGCTTCAGCCCCAAAAATACGCATCCTCCATGCCCCATCAAGAAAAAGATTCACAAAATCCATGATTGACGTATTTTTATTAAAACACATATTGTGCCCAGAAATAGTTAAAGGAAGATCGTAAAATCCAATAGCCCTTCCATATCATAATTTCTTAAAATAATTAGATTCAGAAACGACACGAACAATAGTTGGTTTTTATTGAATAGTATCAGATTTGTCAGGGGGTTACAAATCTTTCTAAACGGTTATCGTCATACTGTTCTGGAGGAGGTAATTTATTTGAAATTTTAGGAGTCAGAAATCTTTATTATTTATGTTTTTCTAAAAACTCATAAAAAAATAGCATAGGGGATGAGTGTTATACGAGATAGATTTTCTCTAATATAATTGTGAGGTATAATAATATCTGAGTCAAGAAAAATGATGTTGTCAAATTGTGCAACAGATAGTCAGATATTTCTTGTAAAAAGATCTTCAATGAGAATCATTGAAGCGGATGATGAGTAAGCTAAATTTAAAAAGCTACGATGTTTGTTAATAATGGTATCAACTGAGATATTAGATCAATCATCTATTATAATAACTTCTATATTATGATAATCCTTTATATTTTGAGAATTAATAGAGTATAGCGTTTTTAGAATTGTTGCTTCAGAATTATAGGAGGGATAATGATAGAAACTGAAGGAGTAATATATTCATCAGAAAAAGAATCTTCGGATATAAGCTGCTGCCCAGTAATTTGATAAAAAAATATCTTCATAAAAGCTAAAATCGTTTCAAATGAAGTCTAGTTTATCTTTTAGGCATTTCCCTTTCTGAAGTGCATTAATTCCTAGATCGTCTAAGTATGCTTTTTAGGGCGGGATGAAGAACTCCAAATTTATTAATAATATTTTTTTCTTCAGATGACTTGAAAGAGTATCCGCATTAATTAGCTTGTTAAAATTTGGTTTTTGTGTAAAAGGAACAATACTTAAATATATCTTTTTAGTTAGTAGTAAATCTTTTTCTTTTTGACCGGAAATTTTAATAAAAATGTCCTACTGGAGTATTAAGTCAAATGATAATATTTATCTTTTTGCTATAATATCTAATTTCTATGATTTCATTGATTACAGCTTTTTGAATCAGCATACGTTAAAGTATCACAAAAATCTTTTTATGTTTTCTATGGGAAATGGTGTATACGATGTATCTTGTTTTCATAGTTCACGAATTTTGAATTCTGCTTTTCTATTAATAAGACGAATAATTAACTCTTTTCAGTCTATTTTACTATATAAGCTAAGTTGCCTATTTATTTGAGGAAGTGAAATATTTTTATTTAAGATTTTTCAAAAGAGTGTTTAATCTATTATTGTTAATAATTCCGTATAAAAAAATAGGGCATAGAAATTATTAAATAAATAAAGAATACTTTTATAAAAACCATCAACAATATGGGTAATGAAAATCTTTTAGAAAATCAAGATTTTTGATAAAAAGATCCTAAAAATACAATAAAAATCCCTTTAGAATTTTTTTCTTGATTTTCTCCTAAAATTCAGTATAAAAAGAGTGTTATGACAAATGTTTGTCGCTTTATTTTTTTCTATATATTATATTATGCAAATTGATATTAACTTGGTAAAACAGCTTAGAGACGCAACCTTTGCTCCACTTGGAGATTGTAAAAATGCTTTGGTAGAAGCAGGTGGAGACCTTGCAAGAGCTCAAGAAATCCTTAGAGAAAAGGGAATTGCAAAGGCAGGAAAGAAGGCTGATAGAGAAACTAATGAAGGACTTATCAAGACTCACAATGATGGAGAGAGAACTTATGTAGTAAAAACTTCTTTTGTGAAACTGACTTTGTTGCTAAAAATGAAACTTTTCTTGCTCTTTTGATAAGGTATTTGCAGTGTTGAAGTCTGATACTACAGGAGATGTAGCAAATGTTGAAGCTCTTTCATCTGAAGTTGTAGAAAAGATCAATACTTTGGCTGCAGAAGCTACTGCGACTATCGGAGAAGCGATCAGACTTGGATCTGCTTTCATTACTACAGAAACTGTTTATGTTTATTCTCATGCTGGAGACAAGGTAGTATCTGTAGTTGTTTACTCAGGAGATGAAGCTACAGCTAAAGAGCTCGCTCTCCAAGTTGCTGCGCTCAATCCAGAATTCTTGAGCCTTGATGAGGGTTCCAGCTGATGAAAAAGAAAAAGCTTGCTGCAGAGTTCACTGAAGAACTCAAGGCTGCTGGAAAAACCAGAAGCAATGATTCCAAATATCGTAAAAGGTAAAAGTAGATAAGGCTTTTTGCTGATAATGTACTTTTTGGAGCAAGAATATATCAGAGATGGATCAAAGAAAGTTAGAGAAATCCTTCCTGCTGGATTTGAAGTTTCAAAGTTCTACAGATTTACTGTGTAGTTTTCAATATAGTATATAATTTTTAAAAGAGAAAAAGTCTGACGGTTAAAGACATGTTCAGACTTTTTATTTTATCTAAAATTAATTATTAAAGAAAAAATATAAAAATCACTTGCTTTTTGTTTTATAATCATTACTATCTATTGCAAAAGTTGTCCTATTCTTTTTGAGGCATTTTGCGATTTCTTTAGTTCGTACTTAATGCTGAGAAATATGCGGGGAAAGTATAGAGTTGTTACTATTAATAGTAGGATTTCTTATCTCACATACTACTTCTCTCTTACTAGAGGGGCAAGGAAGTCTCTTTACCGAACACAAAAGAAGTCTGATTCACATCGAATCAGATTTGTTTTTCTTTTTGTGAGAGGGGTAATATCTAGGGGAAAGTGGTATTTCTCTATTTTTTTCTTTTTCCCTAGAAGTCTAGCGTTATTATTCCTTTTTATTTGTTTATTATAAGAAAGAGATGTTTGAAACGAAAGTAGTTGCCTTTTACTCCTTCAAATACAAGGTTGGATACACTTAGACAAATGACAAAAGATGAGTTTATAGAGTATCATGGATCCGGAACTTTGCGTAAAAATACAAGGTTAGGAATGGCAAATCATGAACATTATTTACAAGAGCGTATCGCGTATGAGTTTGGTCGAGAGTTTAGAGTTGGTTATGCAACGAGAGTACTAGTATGAAAAGCAATTTCTGAGGGAGACAATAAATGAAATACAGAACTCTGATGGCATGCAGAGAGATATATAAATACGAGAGTTTTTGATGAAGATAAATGTCAGGTAGCTTATATTACCTATGAAAATGCAGAATGAGAGATTGTAGAGGGGAACTGAATTGTCTTATTAGAGACAAGCTTTCAACTGCCTCCATGAAGATGTGTGTTTGCTATAGTTCAAGAGTATGATAGGGCCACAGATGAACGAAAGTCAGCAGTAAATCCTTTTCTAAAAAGAATGGTATTGTATGCTAAAAACTTAATTTTTATTCTTTTATTGATAAAATTATGCAAAATTATTTTGATATTACGCCAATCAAAGGCTTATGTAAGATCATCTCAAATTTTTAAGTGAATATTCAGACCTTCTCACTGAATGTGAGATTATAGGTATCTGTGCTTATATATGAGAGACATTAACTGCATTGATTAAGTTAAATGATGGAGCAGTGTTCAGCTATATTCCTTTTTTTCTTCTTTAACACTTAAAAAAACAAAAAGCAAAGACAGAGGATGCAATTTTCCATCTTACTCCACAGGAAGCGGGATTCGTTAATTGTCCAGATTGTGAATTAGCAATTAGCTATCTTAAAAATTTAGACATTCCTCTTACTTATTATAGTGTTTTTACAAAAAGTTGGAATGTGGGACGTTATCTTTTGACAGTTGATTTTTGTGAGAGATAATGAGCTACTTAATTTGCTAGTAGATGAAAAACAGGAAATTTACTTTTTATTCCTTTTTCATAAGGTAAAGTTTGTTGCAGGAGAGTCTTTTAGATACTCGTGTAAAGCAGTATAAAAACAAAGAGATACTTATCGTGTGTTGTAGTCAGCATTATTTTTGTTTTTATTTAGTTACAATAACTAGAATGGGATATAAGAGAATTGAAATTGATGGCAATGATGGTACAGGAAAAAAACAACTCGTGTAAAGTTTTTTTGAAAAATGTATCCTGGGTACGAGATTTTTAGATAGAGGCTTACTTTCACAGTGGGTAATGGAAGATTTTTCGCTTTAATGGTTGATATCAGATTGATCAGCTAATGGGATTTAGAGAAGATACCTTATATATTACCTTGTATACCACAGTGGAGAAAAAAGTCAAGAAAGAATTGTAAAAGAGGGGATTCCTTGATGAGGAATATCACAACAAGGAAGATCTTCGTAAGTATAATGCAAGATTTTGCTTTTCTTGCTCAGCATGAAAGGGTAAATTTTATAAAGAGTGATGATTTTGTAGAGAGTATGGAACAAATTTGTTCTCTGATTGATAGTGATTAGTGGATTTCTTTGATAAAAACTTAGAAAGTCTGGCTCTTACTGTAGAGTAGTCTCAGGAGTCAGATTTTTTTCTTTTTCAAAAATATTTAAATTCACTAAAAAGCTTGATTTGGGAGGGAAAAATCATTATCCATCTACTATATCAATGGGAAACTTTTATTTATTTGTGATTGATAATGGAAAAGGTCGTATTCAAACAGCCCTTATGGGCAAGGATTGTGGATATCCTGATGTATTTATTCGGACTTGGGTTTGTAGTCGTTCTCTCCTATTTTGCATTGCAGCATTTCTTTGGTCTAGAGTGAGTTTATGGTATACCAACAGTGTATTTGACTGCAGTTATTGGGGTGATTGTTTTCCTTCTCATGGCAAAATCTGTAATCTCAGATGCTAAACTTCGCGTAGAAATTGAAAAATAATCAGATTACTATTATTGAGGGAAAAACTCCTCAAACTTTCGATATTGAAAGTTCTGGATTTGAGTTTGAATCGCATATTTATTCTGGAGATAGCCAGCATTTCCTTACGATTACAGATTCTAATGATCAAAAGCATAGTTTTGATATCTCAGGGCTAGGACAGATCGAGGTTCAGGAACTCAAAGCTCTTATCTCTTCTATCCAAAAAACCGGATCCAAACAAGATTCAAACACAAGAAGACTAAATTGTTCACAAGAAAACGAAAATTAAAAAAATCTGACTTCATTCTTTTTTTCTTACATAAGACGAAGTATTTATTTTTATTATCTTATTATCAAAATGACAGAAGTGGTAACAACAGGTGCAGAAGTAATCGCAACAGGAGCTCAATATGCTCAGCAAACAGGGGCTTCTCGATCGTATCTTATTTATGTGGGAGTAGCAATTTTGGCGATGATTATTGGTCATCAAGCTTATGTTTATTTGCAAAATAAAAAGCTCAAGAGCGACTTGAAAAATCCAGGAGCTGCTAAAGTGTATATCAAGTCTACTAACTTGCTCGTATATCAAGAGACTTTTGCGAGTAGCAAGTGTTGATGGTAAAAGCTCCAGTATTTTTCTATGAAAATCTCGGTTTGACCAAGGGATTTTACCTCACTCCTGGAACTCATGTAATTAATTCTACTTTCACAAAGGTGAGACCTGGAATTTTGCATAAGCAAGTTTCTACTACTTACGAAGCGTCTGACAATGAAGTAGAAGTAAAAAGCAAATGAAAGCTATGACTATTCATTCTCAACTTCTAAGGAAGTTTATACATTAAAAATTGAAGAAATAAAGCGAAGTTTTTCGCAGTAGGGACAAAGGCTTGCCTTTGTCTTTTTCTATTGATTTTTCCTTGATTTTAGTATTAAAAAGAGTATTTATGCACCATAAACAAATACTTCACAAAAACAATATCGCTTTGCGTTGTTTACTTTGTAAACAATATTCCTCACCAAGAGATATCAGGTAATTATGTAGGATCTCTTTTTAGCTTAGATGCTCTTTAGTTAATTCAGAGGGAGGGTATGTGCCTCTCTTTTTACAAAAATATGGCTTTATTATGAAAAAAACATTATATTCTCTTTTTCGTAGTTCTTGTATTAAGTTTCTGTTTATGAATTTTTGTTATATTTTGACTAAAAATCAGAAACAAAAACAGAAAAAAATCTGATCCAATCCTTGATAGTTCTTTAGAGCCTCAAGAAAAAACAAAAATAGAGCAAGGTGATCTCTATGAGACAATGCTCTTTTCTGGTCCTAAAGATGCTTTACTTCAAAAATTGAGGAACAGTAAAAGAAGAGAAGTGAAAAATTGTGCTTAATAATGTCTTTTGAAAAGAAATTATAACTCTTCATTCTCGAAAAGATTTTCTTGGACTTTCATTTTTCTCAATCTCAAAATCAAAAATACTTTTGCGACTCTATGATACTTTTGTATGATGACCCGCTCATTTCAGAAGGGCTAGAAATTTGATATTTTGATCGCAATGTTCAAAAATGACGATCAGGATCTCTAGGACTGGTAAAACAGAGATGGGAAGAAACAATGACTTATCTCCCATGGGATCATAATCAGTATCAATTTGAAAATCTTACCTCAAACTCTCCACTTTGTCATGGGCAAAAGCGTTGTTCGGATTTGCTTTATAGTGAAGAAATGAACTATGAAGGCTTGCACAATGGATATCAGCTTTCTCGTGTGATAGATTTTTGAGGATATGGATATTGGTTTGCTTTGAGAACAACAAACTCACTAGCTGAAGCTAAAAAACAAATATTTTCTATAACTATCTCAAAAAAATAATGGTCTTTATCTGTTTATGCTAAAAACCCAATGAAAAATCAGTATTCTTCTTTTCTTTTTTTATTTCTTGTAGGATGTCAGAGTTATCCTCAAGTATCTCAAGAACCTCCAATACCTCCAACCTCTTCGGTAGAGATTAGAAATATTCCCTATGCTCTCAAAAAAATATAGACTATAACTGTATTTGAGAAGAGCTTCCTGAAGAGGTAAAAAGTTGCAACAGGGCGAGAAAAAACAGTTTGTTTTTAAAGATTTCAAGCTCAAAGTCTCTAATCCTATCGAATGAATCTGCCGAGATTCTTTGACAAAGTATTTTTTTCCAAAAGGCGGATGTTCCTTACTATTATGCTTCAGGAAATAGGGTGTATTCCTATAATCTCTGATATATGGATGAGATTGATGAAAAGTGTTATTGAGCCATTTAGACAAAAGTATCTCTCAGGAGCAGATCTCTGAATATATGAAAAAGATGAAGAATCTGAGTATATCGAGTATGTCCTTACGATAAGCCGATTACTTTATCAGGATTTATCTCGGAAAATCATCTTAAGGTAAGTGGTGTTTCTACTTGAGCAAACTTAGCGACAGGAACTGGGATTTTTCGATTTATGTTGATCAAGATGTGATACAGTCAGCATATGTTATCAAAGAATGAAAAGCCTTATTATTATAGATTTCAAGGTGTTGTAGGTGGAGGTGGCGGAGGGCGACTTCTGGTTTTTGAGAAATAGAGTACTTCTTTGAAGAAAAAAATAGAAACGATCATTTCATAAGTTTTATCTATGATTCTTTTTGATGAAAAATACCTTATTATCGTCCTTTCTCTGCTTCTTCTCTGAGTTTTTAGAATTTTTGGATGGGAAGAATAAGACAAACATTTACCTTTGAGGAATTGACAAATCTTCCAGAATCTTCTGAGGGAATTGAACTCAAAAGAGAGACTTACTGGTGTAGAATCGCTGATCGTTATGATTTTTCGATTATTCCGCATCTTCCGATCCAAATACCTTCCAATCAGAAATCAGTCCAAACAGGAGATTTTTCGCCTATCCTCTAGCTGAGCTCTCAAGGGATCTTTTGTGGACAAGATTATCGCAGAGTATGAAGGGCAGACTTGAATCGTGATCGAGGAAGGCTTCAGGATCAGACCTGTCGATTCAATCGTTATCAGGCTAAAAGACCACAAAAAGAAGCCAGATTTTTGGACTTTTTATTTGCATTAGCTTATTTTGATACTCAAAAAGGCAAAAAAATCTGATCCAATCGTATGGTAATCTCACGCCATTTCGTATCTTAGATCGTTGCTATGCAGTCCAACTTTTCCCAGAGCAGGAGTCGCTCAAAGGAAAGGCGATTTGTGAAGACTCAGGAGGACCTGGGGTAGTTGATTTTGAACTTTTTGTTGCTGAGAGATGCTCTATTTGTACCATAATCTTGACTATGAAAAGGGGGTTCCTGAGAAGAGACATGAATGACTTTTCTCCTAGAGTAAAAATTACTTTCTCTTGATTTCTCTTGATATTTCTTTATACTGGACACCGATCGGCGAATCAAAAAGTATCTAACCCTTTTATTTATTATTTCGCAATTGTATGCAAAATTATGAATTGGTGCTTTTGCTCAATGCAAACACTTCAGAAGCAGATAGAAAAGCTTTCATGGCAGATCTTGAAGCAAAATTCACTGTAAAAGAAAAAGATGAAATCTGAATTCAAAATCTTTCTTTCAAACTTAGAGACAAGAATACAAAAGCTTACTTTGTATCATACCTTCTTAACCTTGATCCTCAACAAGTAAAGGAAGTAAAGGCAGCTCTTTTTGTATAACCAGATTGTTGTAAGATACGAAATCTACAAGATGTCTGCTGGACAAAAGTTCTACCACTTTGAAGCACTTCAGTCTGAATTTGACAAGGCTATCGAAGATATCAAGGACAAGAGATTTGGTCAAAAGATTACCTTCTTTGCAGATGCGAGAAATGCAAAAATATATCAACTGGAAGGCAATCCCTATCTTGAAGTATTACCTTACTAGATTTGGAGATATCAAGCCTAGACTCTATACTGGAAACTCAGTAAAGACTCAAAAAGCTGTAAGACAAGAAATCATCAGAGCGAGAACTCTCGGACTCTTGAATTTCATCAGCAGATAGTTTATATTCTTATTAACATATTCTCATGGCATCTAAATTAAGAAGAATTAGAAAAATACCAGTGGACAAAAAGAATGAGAACTCATGGTTTTCAGAGAGAGAATGAAGTCATGGACTGGTAGAAGAGTGCTCGCTAGAAGAAGAGCAAAAAGGTAGACATCAGCTTGCCGTTCAGAGACAGAAATAATTTTTCTGTCTTTTGACTTATTATACGCAATTTTGTTTTTGAGAGCTTGGTCATAGCTATCTCGAAGATAAAAGATAAAAATAAAGAAATCAGACTTTTTGTCTGTTTTCGCTTTATTGAGCGAGTTGTTGAATCCTGAGCATACAATGGATGTGGTCTTTTGAAAATCGTGTTCTCTTCAATAATAATAGCTTTTGCGGGATGGGAAACTGTCCACTTATTACTGTTTATTTCCTATAACATACTTGATGGTAAATAAAAAACAACCCTGCAGCAGAAAAAGGCTTCTAAGACTAGTAAGCCTGTTTCTTCTGTTAAAAAAGAAAAATCAGCTCAATCCTAAGGCTCAGGGAGCTTTTCAAGGATTATTATCAAAAGGATGGAAGAATCTTTTGGCTCAGCCAAGAACCTATGGAGAGATCCCTGATCTCCTCGGTTTTGCAAAAGAAAGGTTTTGATGATTTTATCAATATCTATCTTAATAAACTTTTTGCAAACGAAGAAAAATCTAGGGGATATCGCAGGGGATAAGCTCTATATCACGATCTCAGATTTGAAAGTATCTGAACCTATGGAGTCTATTGAAGTTTGTAAGAAAAAGAACTTACTTATGGTGGAATTATTACCGCTCAAGTAAAGCTTGTAGAGGTGGATAAGGATGAAGCAAATCCAAACAAAACCTACAGAAAAAGGTACTTTTTCAACAAGCGTGCAAATGTAGGAATTCTTCCTCTTATGACTCCTTCTGCATCATATATTGTTAACGGAGTAGAGAGAGTAGTAAATTCTCAGATCGTTAGATCATACGGAATCTTTTATGGACAAAAAGATTTCTGGTACTCTTTCAAACTTGTTCCAGAAAATGGACCATGGCTTGAGGTGAGTGTAGAAAAATGGAAAATAGTTGTTGCAAGAATCAATAAATCAAGAAAAATTCTCAATTACCTCTTTTGAGAACTTTTGGACTCGAGACTGATGAATCTATTAGAGAAACATTCAAGAACCTAGTTGAGACAGAGGATGATAGAGATTTTATTGATATTACACTCAAAAAGGATCCTACTGTAGACGCACTTTCTGCAGCAGAACATATTTATAGCAAGCTAAGACCAGGAGAATTGATTGATCCTCAGTCTGCTGGATTATATCAAAGGACAATTCTTGCTTGAGAGAGAATTACTATTGGATCTATTGCGAGAAGAAAGATCAATGCAAAACTTGATCTCAAAAAGCCTCCAAAGGACCAGAGGCTAATGTTTTTGATGGTGAAGATTTGATCGTAGCTATTAGTATCTTTTGAATCTTTGTAATCATAAAAAGGATTCTACGAAGATGATGCTGATCATCTTTCTAATAAGAGAGTGAGAACTATGGAGAAATCCTCTATGCTCATCGTGCAACCAGTAATGAGAAAATTTGTAAAATCTGTAAAAGAGCTCTCAGTTCTTAAGACGGATGAGGGAGATCATCAGCATAAAATTACAGATCTCGTAAATTTCAAAAATGATTGATAACTCAATCAAATCATTTTTGCAACATCTCAGCTTTCTCAGTTCTTGGAACAGATCAATCCACTTGCAGAAATTGAAAAATAAAAGAAAGATTACTGCCCTTGGACCTGAGGTTTGAAGAAAGAAACTGCAAAAGTTTGAGGTGAGAGATGTTCACCCATCACACTATGGTAGAATCTGTCAATCCAAACTCCAGAAGGACAAAATATTGGACTTGTAATTTATCAATCACTTTATTCAAGAATCAACGAAGAAGGATTCCTCGAGACGCCTGCTTTGAAAATTTTCCGTGAAGTAGAACCAAAAAGCTGACGCTCTCATCGGTCGTATCGCACATCGTGATATCTTTGATCTTGATGCTAAGGGAAATCCAACTACCAAAGTTTTGTAAAGGAGGATACTCATATTGATGAAAAAGGCAGCTAAAGCTATTGAAAAGACATATGGAAAGCTTCAAAAACCTGTAAAAGTAAAAGCCTTACTTTACTGGAGAAGTAGAATATATCTCCAGAAATGGATGAAAAATATGTAATCGCTGATGCGACTACAGCACTTGATGAATATAATAATATTCTCAATACAAGAATTGCTGCAGAAAGTATGGTGAAATGTCGACTTTCCACGTAAATGAAATCACTCATATGGACGTGAATTTGAGTCAGATTTTTTCTCCTAATACAGGACTTATCCCTTTTGTAGATCATAACGATGCCAGTGCGTGCCTCAGTTGCTTTCAAACCAGCAAAGACAGGCGCTTCTCTTCTCAAAAACGATGCTCCTCTTGTAGGAACAGGTATTGAAGGAGATATCATGAAGATGGCCCATGCAACGATCAAGGCTGAAGGTGATGGAGAAGTGATCGCAGTAGATGGTGCGCATGTTAGGGTAAAATATAAGGAAGGAATTAAGGATTATAAAGCTTTGTTGTATTTGAAAAATCAAACTCAAAGGCTGCAATCAACCAAGTTCCTTGTGTAGATCTTGGTCAAAAGGTTCAAAAAGGAACAATTCTGGCTGAAGGTCCATGTTCTGTAAATGGAGAAATGGCGCTTGGTAAGTCGCTTAGAGTTGCCTTTATGCCATGGAAAGGATATAACTATGAAGATGCGATCGTAGTATCTCAGAGACTCGTAAAGGATGATGAACTTACTTCGGTTATTATTTCAGATTATGAGATCGAGGTAGTAGAAACCAAGCTGGCCCTGAAGAAACTACTAATGATATCCCAGGAGTTGCATGTCAAAACTCACTAACCTCGATGAGGATGGTATTATTAGAATTGGTGCAACGGTTAAAGGTTGAGATCTCCTTATCGGAAAGATTACTCCAAAGGGAGAGGGAGAATTGACACCAGAAGAAAAAGTTGATTCAAGCAATCTTTGGTGATAAGTCAAAAGAATGTAAAAAGATACTTCTGCTCTATATGCCATCTGGATCTGAAGGAAAAAGTTATCGATGTAGTGATCCTTGATTCAAAGAAAGGAGACAACTTGATGGCTGGAGTAAGAAAAAGATCAAAAGTATATGTAGCAACTACAAGAAAAATTGAAATCTGAGATAAACTTGCTGGTAAGCATGGAAACAAGGGTATCGATAGCGATTGTAGTACCAGAAGAAAATATGCCATACTCAGCAGATGGAAAGCCTATCGATGTAGTACTTAACTCTCTTGGTGTAATTTCTCGTATGAACCTTGGACAGTTGTTTGAGTCTCAGTTGGGACTTATTGCACATGAACTTGGAGTAAAAATTTGCAGTTCCAACATTCTGAGGAATCGGGTAGAGGAGATTGTAGCTCTTGCTAAAAAGGCTGGTCTTGAAGACAAGCTGAGAACAACTCTTTACGATGGAGAAACAGGTGAACCTTATGCTCAGCAGGTAACTGTTGGATACATGCATATGCTCAAGCTTGTACATATGGTAGAGGATAAAATCCATGCAAGATCTGTAGGACCTTACTCATTGATTACTCAGCAGACCTCTTGGAGGAAAAATCCAGACAAGGAGGACAGAGATTTGGAGAGATGGAAGTGTGGGCTTTGGAGGCATACTCTGCAGTATATACGCTTCAAGAAATGCTTACTGTGAAGTCAGATGATGTGATCGGTGAGAAATAAGCTTTTATGAATCTATTATCAAATCTCAAAAACCAAAGATCTGAGGTCTTCCTGAGATCATTCAATCTTTTGACCTACCTTTTCAAAGGTTTGGGACAAAATATTGTACCTCTGACAGCAGATGAAATGGATAAAATTTACGAAGAAAGAATTGAAAAATCAAAAGTCTTGGACTTTCTGGAATTATGATCGACTTCCTCGAACAAGAACTTGCAACTGCACATCTAGACATAGATAATGATGAAGATGAAAGCAATAGCAAGGGAGAAATGATGGGAAAGATCGCAGAAGATCTAGAAGATTTTGGACAAATAGAGTAAAAATCTGATCTTTATCTGGGGAGACTTTTCTCCTCGGATAAGCGATTTACAATTCTAAGAAATGGACAAAAACTGCGAAGCAGATATTTATATCTTATGTTGCACTTTTGATGAATAATACAAAAATTTGATGGGTTGATGGTTACGCTCGCTTCAATGGAAGAGATCGAAAAATGGTCTCGTGGAGTCGTAGACAGCTCTGATACCGTAAACTATAGATCTGGAAAACCAAAGCAAGGAGGACTTTTTGTGAATCAATCTTTGGACCAGTAAAAACTACGAATGTAGCTGTGGAAAATATAAAGGACCAAGATATAAGGGAATCGTATGTGAAAAGTGTGGAGTAGAGGTTGCTTCTTCTCGTGAAAGAAGAGTGAGAATGGGACATATTGATCTAGCATCTCCTATCGTACACGAATGGTATAAAAAAATCTCCATCAGAGGTATCCATCAGTTGCTTCAGATTTCAGCTACTGAAATTGAAAAATTCTTACCTATGTAAAATATGTAGTAGTAAAAGATATCTCAGATCAACTAAAAGATGAAATCATTAAAAAAAGTAGATGCTGATTATCAAAAATACCCTTAAAGAACTTGATGCTCTTTTTCAAGAGAGAACAAGAAGAAAAAGGAGGGAAAGAAAATGGAAACAGTTAAAAACTCTATGAGGAAAAATAAGCAGTCTCTTTGAAGCTGAATATCATAGAATGAGAGGGATTATTGCAGATCTCAAGTTTGGAACGACAATTCTTGAGTCAGATTACAGAAACTTTTTCTATCAATATGCTAATAAGATCCCATTTTCATCAGGACCAGAGGGAATTCTCCTATGCTCAAGTCTATTGATGTTGAAAAAGAGATCAAAAGAAGAGTGAAAAGAATTTCCAAATATCAAATCTGTAGATCAGAAAAAGAAGATGATGAGTTTGATCAAATTGCTTATCAATCTCTATGTTTCTGGGGTAAAACCTGAGAATATGATCATTAGAAAACTTCCTGTGATTCCACCTGATATTAGACCTGTGGTTCAGCTTGATGGAGGAAGATTCGCATCTTCAGATGTAAACCTCTTCTATAGAAGAGTATTGATGAAAACTCAAGACTCAAGAAGATGATCCAAGTTGGAATGCCAGATATCGTAAAAAGAATGAAAATCGAGACTTCTTCAGGAGTCTATCAATAATCTTTTGGTTGGAGAAAAATCCAGCTGGAAAGGGTGGTTCTGGAGTAAAAGTCTTCAAATCTATCTCAGATATGCTTTCAGGAAAGGAAGGAGTCTTCAGAAAGAATTTGCTCGGAAAGAGAGTGGATTACTCAGGAAGATCTATCATTACTGTAGGTCCAGACCTCAATCTTAACGAATGTGGTTTGCCAATCTATATCGCAGTAAAGATGTTTACTCCATTCATTATTGGAAAACTTATCGAAAAAAAGATCGTTTATACACCAAAACAGGCTGAGAAACTGATCAAAGATGGAAATCCAATGGCACTCAAGTTCCTTGAAGAAGTAATCAAGGACAAATATGTTTTGCTTAACCGTGCACCAACACTTCACAGACTTTCAATCGAAGCCTTCAAAATCAAGTTGATGCCTGGTAAGACTATCAGACTTCATCCTCTAGTATGTCCTGCGTTTAACGCCGACTTTGATGGTGATCAGATGGCGGTGCATCTTCCTATCTCAGATGAAGCACAAAAAGAAGCACGCGAACTTATCGCAGCTGATAAAAATATTATCAAGCCAGGTTCTGGAGATCCAACGATTACGCATTCACAGGATATGGTGCTTGGAATCTACTTCCTTACTGATACTTTCAGTGAGAAATATCCAGACTATAATACTGAAGAAGAATGGGAATCTAAAGTTTTTGCCAGTTGCTAGATATGCTTCATTTCAAGAGGCAATTGATGCTTTCAATAACAAGCAAGTAACTCTAAAAGACAAAAATCGTAGTTCTCGAGGACAATCAACCTATTCAAAACAACTATTGGTAGAGTAATCTTCAATTCTATCTTGCCTGAGGACTATCCTTATGTAAATAGAAAGATGGGAAATAAGGATCTCAAGAGACTTCTCTGATATCTTTGATAAATATGATATGCAAACTACCGTAAAAGTTGCTGATGCAATCAAAAATTACGGATTCAAATACTCAACTATTGCGGCTACTTCTATCAATATCCTTGACATGAAGGTGCCAAAGGAGAAGGAAGATATTCTTAAGGCAGGAGACCTTGACAATAATGAGGGTGCTCAAGTACTATTACAAAGGATTCTTCTCAGAAGAAGAAAAGCATAGACTCGTAGTAAAGATCTGGACTGATGTAAAAATCAGTAGAAAAATCTGAAATCAATCATCGGTGCTGGTAATAATCTCTATACTATGATTGACTCTGGGGCGAGAGGTTCTCAGACTCACCTTACACAGATCTCAGGTATGAAGGGGCTCGTGGTAAAATCCAAAAAGGAGAAATTATCGAACTTCCTATCAAATCATCATTTGTAGAAGGACTTAAGCCTATTGAATACTTTATTTCAGCCCACTCTGGACGTAAAGGTAAAGCCGATACTGCCCTTAGAACTGCTGAATCAGGATACCTTACTAGAAAAACTCTGTGATGCGTCTCAAGAACTTATTGTTAGAGAAGTGGACTGTGGATCTAGTGAATATATCATCTACTCTAGAGAAGAAGCTGAACTCAAGGGAGAAAAATTTGCATCTCTCATCTATGGTAGAACTGTTGCTGAAGATGTTATTGATGAAAATGGAGTAAAGATCCTTCGCGCAGGAGAAATGATCAATAAATCAGCTTTTTAAGCCTGATTGAAAACTTCAAAAATCTCTACTATCAAAGTAAGAAGTCCACTTACTTGTCATTGTATCTCTGGTGTCTGCCAGAAGTGTTATGGAATGGACCTTGCTACAAGAAATATGGTAGAAGTTTGAGTTCCTGTAGGAGTGATTGCCGCTCAGTCTATTGGAGAACCTTCAACTCAGCTACCCTTGATACTTTCCACGATGGTGGAGTTGCTGAGCAGCAGAAGCTTCAGGTATTGATAGAGTTAAGCAGCTCTTTGAAGTAAGACCTCCAAAGAATCCAGCCATCGTAGCTCCATTTGACGGTGTGATCTCATTTGAGGAAACTCCAGAAGGAGGAAAGTTTGGAAAGATTAGACTTACTGGAGAGGTTCAGAAAAGATCATACCTTGTAAAAGAAGGATATACCGTAACAGTAAAACCAGGTGAACTTCTTGCTAAGGGAGCATCTTATGCAGCAAAAGGATCTTCAAAACTTAAGATCAAAGAGGCAGGTAAGGTGCTTGATATCAATGAAGATTTTATCACTATTGGAGTAGAGGAAATCTTTACTAAATCACTCGTTGGTCTTACACCAAAGAAGACTAAGGTAGGAGCTAGAGTTTACAAAGGTGAAATCTTGACTACTGGAGCTCTTGATGTGATGGAATATAAAAACATCGTAGGAGATCTTCAGGCTCAGAGATATATCATTAGTGAGTCCAAGAGAGTGTACGCATCTCAGGGACAAGACCTTAATGATAAGCATATCGAAGTAGTGGTAAAGCAGCTCTTCTCAAAGGTCTTTATTGAAGATGGAGGAGATTCAAGCTTTATCCCTGGTACTTATGTAAAGTATGAAGAGTATATCAAAGTAAATGCTCAACTTGAGGCTCAAGGAAAGAGACTTGCCCAAGGAAAGAGAGTTGCTCTAGGATTGACAACAATTGCAAAGGAGAGTGATTCTTGGCTTTCTGCTGCATCATTCCAGGAAACTATCAGAGTAATGGTAGGAGCTTCTCTTAGAGGATCTATTGATACGCTTTCAGATCTTAAGTCAAACGTGATTATTGGTAGACTCTTGCCTGTAGGTGAGAACTATAGAACAATGCACGGATTCAATGACCAAGATCAAACAAATAACTAATTTTAAAAATAAAAATCCTGACTTCAGACTTGGTTTTGACCTTTGGAGTCAGTTTTTATTTTTTTGGGGAAGTATTTTTATTGACTTTTGACATACGAATATATACGATGTGATCGTATTTATTTTTGCCCCTTCAAAAATATGGAGAGAATAAACGCTCAAAAGCCAGAAGGCTCTAAAAGAGGTAAACAAAAATATTTTTAAACTTTTTCTTTTTGATACTGAAGCTACAGGTATCGACCCACAAAAAGATTATGTTATCCAGTTCGGTGGGATTTTTGGAGAGTATAATCTTGATACGCAAGAATTTAGAGAACTTGCTGTGATTAACCAATATATCAATATCCCAGATAGTGTCCAGATTCCGATCTGAGCGAGTAAAGTGCATGGAATTTATAAAAGAGGATCTTGTTGGTTATCGTCAGATGAGTTATTATATCGAGGATTTTTTTGGAATATATGTTAAAAAGCTGACTTTGTCATCGGTCATAATGTAGAGTTTGACAAAAATATGCAGTCATCTGAGAGGCAGAAGAAACTATTGCCCTTTTGATCCATCTAAGATAAAATGGATTGATACGATGCTGCCTTGCACCTGACTCATTCCTACTATCAAGAACAATAAACGACCAAAACTACAAGAACTTCATACCTATTTGTTTGGAGTTCCTTTTGACTGAGCCCACGATGCAATGGCAGATATCAGAGCTACTAAGGACTGTTTCCTCAAGCTTATTGAAACAACAAATATTTATGATGCAACATTAGGGCTAAGCGAGAGTGGAAAAAGTGAGGAGATGACAAACTTGTCTCTAATTCTACATCAAAAACACCTGATCTCAAAAAACTCAGAACCTAATAATGAAGTCAGTTTTAAGAATTTTTGCTCAAGATCAGCAACCATGAAAAATACATCAAAATACTCAATTTCAACAACCTGAGGAGCAGTGGGAAGATGATGCAGAATTTGAGCGATCAGAAGAAAAAGCAGCAGAGATTAACTTTATCCGTTCTTCTTGGAAAAAACAAAAGGAGAGAAAAGCGGTACAAGAATTTCTAAGAGACTGGTGAGAGGATAATCAAGAAGATGAAATGGGTAGTGTTCCTTTTATGCCACTTGAGATGGGGAGATTCGGGTAGAGATTATTCCCAAGACAGAGAAGCATATGAAAAATGGAGACTAAAAGAAGGAAAAAAAGCTGATCAATATTGTAGTGATCAATCTTGCCATTTAGATTCTTCAAATAGATCCCCTGTGATAAGAAACGAGGAATTACTCACTGAACAGCCAGTTTCAGAACTTAAGTTGGCAAATAGATGGATGAGATTTTGGGCATCAAATTTGGATTATTTTTCTTATTAACAATTATTTGAGCTGTAGTAAATGTTACCTTGGTGCTTGCCGAGGAACGACGCTCTGATATCTGATCACAGGAATTGAGCTTCAAGATGAACAAGGGAAAAAGCTAGCTCCATGTTCAAGTAAAAGTTTATGGAGACTATTTGTATATCAACCAATATTTTATTCTTTCTGCTTGGTGTCTCTTTGACTGATTACTTTGATATGGGGATTCGGAGGAGATATTGAGAAACTACTAGCATGACCATGAGTTGTTTTGATTATAATTGGAGGGCTCATTGGGCTATGATTTCGAAATCTTTGGGGAACTCTTTGGGCCAACTCAAATGCTCGAGAAATGACTCTAGGTACAAGAAGAGTACAAAAATAATCCTATTATTTGGCTGATTGCTGGCTTGATAGGGGTACTTTTTGCGATTACGATTCCTTCTTCAAATTCTTCCTATGATCAATTTTCTCATCCGGATTTTTATGGGATAAGATTTAATGATGTTCCAGAGATTATTGAGGTTATGGTACAGTTGACCAAGTAGGTATCAAAGGAAACTAATGAGAAGATCAGAGATCGGGATATTAATTCTTTAAATATGGCTCAAATGATGTTAAAAAGATGTTAGCTTTTTAAGTTACAAAAAGATAGTATGGTTGAATATTATAAAAATATCAATTATTTAATATCATTAGGAATCAGTTTGAAAATAAATGATCCACAATTACAAGTCATTTTGGATAGGTTAAAGAAAGTATATCCAGCTGTTATAGACCTGACTTCAGACTTGGTTTAACCCCTAGAGTCAGATCTTTTTTTAAAAAGATTTTTATCTTATACACAAACAAGTTGCTAACAGAGCCTTTTCTTAAGACTCTCTTTTTATTATTTACTTCCTTTGAGCAAAGCAAGATTTGCTTGAAGTTTCTCAATTTTTGTTGATAATCAGCAAGATTTGCTTTTTCTCTTTCAATAACCGCAGCTGGTGCCTTGGATACAAAGGTTTCATTGCTGAGTTTTGCATTGGTGTTTGCAAGCCCTTGTTCAAGTTTTTGCAATTTGATCGAGGATTTTTGCTTTCAGCTCCAATATCCAAGAGTCCAAGCAATGGAACAATGATTTCTGAAGGTCCAACGACTCTAAATCCAGAGAGATCAGGCTTTTGGAGCTCTTTTTCCAAACTCAAGAGAAGAGAGCTTTGCAAGCTTCATCAAGAATGCCTTATTTTCAGAAAGGATAGATAATTCTGACTCAGATGCTGTTTTGATCAGTGCAGAGACTTCCTTTGATGGAGCAACTCCTGCTTCTGCTCTGATATTTCTCAGTGCAGTGATTACTTCTTGGATATAGCTCATTGCACCATCTACCTCTGAAGAAATAAGGGGTTGATCTGCTTTTGGAAAGTCCGCAAGCATAATAGTTTCTCCTCAAGCTTGATATGTTGCCAAAGCTCCTCAGTGATAAACGGCATAAATGGATGCAAGAGCTTGAGTGCACTTTCAAGTACATCTCTAAGGACTCGTTGAGCGGTAGTTTTGGATCTGAGGTCTTCATTAGCATAGAGACGAACCTTAGCCATCTCCACATACCAATCACAGAAATCTCCTCTGATAAACTCATACACGGCTTTTGCAGCTTCATCAAGGGTGTAGGTATTCAGGTTTTTTTATTGACTTGATCAATAGTTTCATGAAGTCTTGAATAAATCCACTGATCTACGAGTTCAAAAATCAAGGTCAGCTTTATTTACTTTTTTTGCATCAAAATCCTTCTAGGTTCATGAGTACAAAGTTGGTTGCATTTCGTACTTTGTTGGCAAAGTTTCTTCCCATTTCAAGAAGTTTCTCGCTGAAATGAACATCTTGCCCAGCAGAAGTATTGTAAATCATCGTAAATCTGATCGCATCAGCTCCATACTCATCGATAAGTTTGAGGATCAGGGGAGTTCCCTAGAGATTTAGACATTTTACGACCAAGATCATCTCTCACGATTCCATGGAAAAAGCACATCATGGAAAGGAACTTCCTTCATCTGGTAAATTCCATCATCACCATTCTCGCTACTCGGAAAAAGATAATATCTGCCCCAGTTACAAGCGTAGAAGTTGGATAAAAACGCTCCAAAAAGCTCAGTTTTTTTCAGGCCAACCCATAGTATGAGAACGGCCAAAGCGCAGATGAAAACCAAGTATCAAGCACATCAGTTTCCTGAGTTAGCTCAACTTCATGTCCATAAAAGGCTAAAGCCTGACTTTTTGCTTCAGTTTCACTCTTTGCTACAAAAACCTTCTGATCTGGTCCGTACCAAGCTGGGATTCTATGTCCCCATCGGATTTGTCTAGAGATACACCAGTCTCTAATATTCTCAAGCCAGTTGTAATATACTTTCTCCCATCTTTTTGGTTGAATGGTGATTTTCCCTGATTTTACGGCTTCTAGAGCAGGAGCTGCAAGAGGAGCCATTTTTACAAACCATTGGCGAGAAACTCTTGGTTCAATCACAGTATTACATCTATAGCAGTGTCCTACTGCATGATTATGTTTTCTTACTTTTACCAGGTACCCTTGTGCTTCTAGGTCAGCTACGATTTGCTTTCTTGCTTCAAAACGATCAAGTCCTGCATATTTCCCTCCGTTCTCATTGATTTTAGCATCTGGAGTAAGAACAACCAAAAGATCAAGTCAGGTTCTTTTTCCTACTTCAAAATCGTTAGGATCGTGAGCTGGAGTCATTTTTACCACTCCAGTTCCAAAATCCATTTCTACATAGCTATCAGCTACGATAGGGCACTTTCTCTTCCTGTCAAAGGAACAATAACCTTTTGCCGATGAGATGCTGATATCTGCTATCATCCGGATGAACTGCGACTCCAGTATCTCCAAGGAGTGTTTCAGGCCTCGTTGTAGCAAGGATAAGGCTCTCATCAGTTCAGACAATTGGATATTTGATTTCTCGGAAGTTTCACTCCTTATCGAGCATCTCTACTTCATCATCAGCAAGTGCAGTTCCACAGCGAGGACATCGATTGACCATATATTCTCCTTGATAGATGAGTCCATCATTGTAGAGGTCTACAAAAGTGCTTTTTCACTGCTTCAGAAAGCCCCTCATCCATAGTAAATCTTTCTCTCCCAGTCGAGTGAGGCACCGAGTTTTTCTTTGTTGGGTGGTGATGATTCCTCCGTATTTTTCTTTTCGCTCTCGAGTTTTTTTGCAATGAAAGCCTCTCTTCCTATGTCTTCTTTCCTCTTCCCTTCTTCTGCAAGAGCTCTTTCCACTTTATTTTTGGGTTGCGATACCAGCATGATCAGTTCCTGGCTGCCAAAGCGTATTGTATCCAGACATTCTCTTTCGTCTGATCAAGACATCCTGAATACTCGCATCGAGGACATGTCCCATGTGCAAAAATTCCTGTCACATTTGGTGGAGGAACTACAATACTATAATTAGGCTTTTGGGGGATCAAGAGTAGCTCAAAAATAGCCCTTTTCTTCCCAAGTCTTTGCCCAGCGAGATTCTAGAGACGAAGCTTGATATTTATCTAACATACTATTGAGATAATAAGGTTAAAAAAGCAACAAAAGTCAGATTTTTAATTTTGTTTACAAAATCGAACAAGGCAAAGCGATATTCTTTGATCTTTTTTGCTGACAAAAGAGCTGGATATTTTGCATTCCAGTTTGCCTTTTATAGTATGGATTTGAGAGTCAAAAAGCAAGAAAAAGACCCAAGGAACTCCTTGAGTCTTTTTGTAATTAAGGGATATATAAGGTATCCCCTCGATACTGTTTTGCTAGATCAACGATCTGCTTAAGCGCCTCATTGAGCTCTGAAATCCAGCGATCTTTGAAAGATTTCGGAGCTGGACAAAACTTTATCCAACGAAGCTGAGTATCTAAAGTAGATAAAAAGCTTATACAACTCTGGCTTTAACTGATATGCATTCCCACCATTGAGGCCGTATGCAAAGTTATTTTCCTCTCTCATATGGAAATAAGAGTCTGGAGTATAGCTGGGTAGATATTTGAATATCCTCCATTCAATGATGTCGATTCTTCCTCGTATTGCATTAGGTGAGATATGCAGATCAAAATCCTCTACAATTTCAGAGAAGAATAAAGAGGTTTTTACCTCCATCCCTAATCTGCGAGCAAACTCGGGATCACTTTCGAGTTCTGGATACTTGTAGGAGCTATATCTTGCGGATATAAACCTGGTCTTTTTTTCCTTTCATAAGAGTTATTTGTAGGTGAATATTTGTGTTTACATTGACATAATGTATAAAAATAACATAAAAAGTCAAGATATTGATATTTTTATCTAGAAAATATAGTATTACAAAAAAATCTGACTCAAAAGAAGTGTTGATCTCTGAATCAGATTTTAAATTTTTTTACAAAACTATATAGCACAAAGCGATATTTTTGGACCTTTTTTTGCTGACAAAAAGCTGGATATTTTGTATTCCGGGCTGCCCTTTAAAAATATGGATTTGAGTAGCAAAAAGTAAGAAACAAATTGAATAACTAACATAAACATTAACTAAAAACTTGCCTGATTTCCAAATTTTACTATAATTGAAAACTAATTATTTTATCATATTCTCTTTTCTATCATGGCAGAAGTTGAAAAAAATAGTTCTCCAGAATGATCTCAAAAAGAGCTAACAAGTTCGGATAGTGAAAAAGAAACAGAGAAAGTTACAGAAAATATTAAACAAGAACTTTGAGATCTTAAAGATCAAATAGCTCAAAAATAGGTCAACACCTGAAAAAGAAATTACCGCAGAAACTCAAACACAGCTCTGAAATCTCGCAAATGAAATCATCTCAAAGATTCAGCAAGATCAAGATTTCTACAAAAAGATGTTGATTTTTCTCCATTCTATGGGAGAGAAACTCCAAAAAGGAATATGTTCAAGCCTTTCTTGAGCTTATACAAGGGCTTTTCAAAAGTTTTCTCTTTCTTCAAAATCTGGATTTAAAACACCTTGAATCCGAGATTCAAAAAACTCAATCTCTCGGGAAAAAGCACAGCAGAATTGCATGAACTCATTTCCCAATTTGAACAAGATATTAAAAATCAGAATTCTTCTTTGAGTGATCTCACGGATAAAAACTTTTTTTGATGTCGCTCTGCAAGGATAAAAGCACTAGAAAATCAATGTTTAGAGCGTCAACTCCCTGCTCCAAGTCCCTATGATAGACTCAAATACCAGCTCCTCACTCCTAAAAGATAAGGCAGTTGGGAAGGTTTTGCTGTTTAATGTCTGAGCCCAAGGAAAAGGAAATGGAGAATTAAACACTATGATGAAAAAGTCTGTCTTACATCCATTAACCCAATCTACGAGCGGATCCTGATTTCAGCATGCAGTCATGATCTCAAAGGTTGATTCTGATTGAACAATCTATATTACTCATGCCAACTCAAAAGGGAGTAAATGAAGAAAAAAACTCACAGACTATTTTGCCAGAGACAATACTATGATCGATGTCATGATGCTCAATCCTCCTGAATGATACGGAGAAAAAGGCTGTAGCCTTTGCACAAAAGCAAACTTTGAGCAAAAATATGATACTGCCGGAATGGCTTATGATACCCTTTCATGAGGAAGAAAAAGTGGAGAGAAGGGGGCTATCCCAATGCTTGAAAATAAAAGCGATCTTTTTACTGTAGTGAGCTTATTTTTTTGAGTGATTTGAAGCTGCTGGACTAAATGCAGAAAAAAATCCTCTTTACTCCTGGAGATCTGATGAAACTCCCTCACTCCGAGTTACTGTAGTTCATTTGACTGTAGCAAGCTTGAGACACAGATCTCACTTTTCTGATTATGAAAAAAATTTCTTCGTAGAAAAATGATCAATAGTGTATCACCTATCTCTTGCCAATAAAAAGAAAAATCTGACTCCTGAGGATATTCCCTCTTTTGAATCAGATTTTTTTGTTTTTAAACTTATTTTACGAGTTCATAAGTATCTTTTTGCGATCATAAGTTCTTCATTGGTTGGGATAACCCAGATTTGAACCTTAGAATCTGGAGTAGTGATTGCTTTTTCTTCTCCTCTAAAGTTGTTGAGACTTTCATCAAAGTGAGCTCCGAGCCAACCAAGTTGACTAGCAATAAGTCTTCTTTGAAGCATTGAATTTTCAAGTACTCCAGCAGTGAAAACAATTGCATCTACCCCTGGAGTAAAAGCTACATAGCTACCAATATATTTAAGGATAGCATTGGTATACATATTCATTACTGTTACTTCTCTTTCTTTACCTTCATTGTATCCACCTTCAATATCTCTGTGATCACTTGAGATTTGAGAAACTCCAAGTACTCCTGATTTTTATTCATAATAGTATCAATCTGATCTGGAGTTAGGTTTTCTTTTTTTCATCATAAATGGTACGATAGCTGGATCAATATCTCCACATCTCGTTCCCATCATAAGTCCCTCAAGTGGAGTAAGTCCCATAGATGTTTCGATAACCTTTCCTGAGTCTACAGCTGTGATAGATGCTCCATTTCCTACATGACAAGTAATGATTTTGAGGTCGTTTCTTCCCTGTGATTTCAGCGAGTCTTTCTGATACATATCTATGTGAAGTTCCATGGAATCCATATCTTCTTACTTTGTAGTTTCTCATACCATTCATAAGGAAGAGGGTAGAGGAAGTGATCTGGTTTCATAGTCTGATGAAAAAGCAGTATCAAATACGGCTACATTTGGTACTCCTGGCAAAAACTTTTTCACATGCTTCGATTCCCATAATATTTGCAGGATTGTGCAATGGAGCAAGTTCTACGAGTTCATGAAGAACTTCTTTTACTTCTGGCGTAATCAATGTAGAGTGAGCAAATTTTTCTCCTCCATGTACAACTCTATGTCCTACGGCATTGATTTCATCAAGACTCTTTACTGCTCCAAATTCAGGATTTACCAAGATGTCCAATACCTTATGCAAAGCTACCTCATGATTTGGCAAGTCAAGTTCAAAATGGGTGTTTGTCTCCGTTTTTGGTTTTTGTGAGTAATTTTTCCACCATCGATTCCTACTCTTTCTACGAGTCCAGAGCACAAAACTTCGTTGTTCTCCATATCAAACATTTGATACTTGAGGGAGGAACTACCAGCATTAAGGATCAGAATTTTCATCTTTTTCATAATAATAAAAACTAAAAATACAAGCTTAGCATAACGAAATCACCACAAAAAGCAATAAAAAACAAAAAAGCATTTCTATTGACTTTAGTGATTTTTGATATAAGATGAGTGTGATACAAATATTTATTTATTAAATTAAAAATTATGAAACAAAAAGACTCTTATTATTCTTAAGCCTGACTGTGTTCGTAATGGACACATGGGAGAAGTGCTAGCTCGTTTTGAAAAAGGTAGGATTTAAGGTAGAAAGCTATGCAGATGATGCATGCAAGTGATCAGCAATTGACTGCTCATTATGAGGGAATAGGTAAGCTGCTTACAAGACTCAAGGAAGGAGTCCCAGAAAAGGCGGAAAGGATCTTCAACGAAGTGGTTGACTTTATGAAGTCAGGAGCTATCGTTCCTCTTGTTTTGTCTGGGGAAAATGTAGTAAACGCTACTAGAGCACTTGCTGGTGCTACACGCCCTTGGGAAGCAGAAAAAGGGTACAATCAGACATGATTTTTGGTCGTCATGATCCTAACTTGCCAATCGAAAATGTGATCCATGCTTCTGCTAATGCTGAGGAAGCTGCAGCAGAAATTGCCCTTTGGTTCCCACAGAAGTAGTTGCACTCAGCTTCCCAGGGAGCTAATGTCTATTGGTTTCCAAATAAATGAAACCAGAAAAAAGTCTGACTTTCGTCCTCGGGAGTCAGATTTTTCTTGATTTTCAGTTTTTTTTTGGTATAATAAAAGAGATGGGGGTGACTTTGGATTTGATAGAAGGAATCCGTAATCCTCGATAGCCATTGCTCGATGATCGCAGAGCATAAACTCGATCAAACAAAAAAATGCTAACTCAGCAAAATCTCTCCTTGCGAGAGCTGAACTTGTTAAAGCTACGCTTAAGCTTTCAAGCCAGTAACTAACCTTGCTACTGACTCCTGCTAGAGCAAGGCCGATTTGAGCAGGAAAACCAAACCTTGCATTGATCAAATTGAAGAATCGCGTTTGTTACTTTTCGTCTTCTCCCTCTCTCTGCAAGGCTAAAAAAATCAGGTTAAAAAGCTGACTATAATGGTAGAGTTCGGAGCATTATGCCTTTTAGACCAGGAGTTCAATTCTCCGCACCTCCAAACAAGGAGATTTTTGATCAAAAATAGCGTTAAAAAGTCGCATAGATACTGGCATCTTTGGGTGTTGTAAAAGCGACTTTTTCGAATACAGAAAAAGTGGTATTTAATACAACACCAGATAATTAAAAAAAGACTTGACATTTCTATAAAAAGAGTATATAAACTACATCGTAATATAAACATACTAAACATAAACAACTATGAACTGGGAAGAAAAAACTGCAAGAAGTAGTGGAAGAATCTACTAAACAACGTGTACCTCCTCTTATTTACTTTCTTGTAAAGAGGGCTGGTCAGGACCGTCCTGAGCAGATACCTGATTCGGAAGATGCTGCATTAGTTGAGGCATGGATTAGTCAGATATTCTTTGATTATCTTGCACAAGACTTTTGCACTCCACTAAGCTCATCTACAGTGGGAGGCTGAGTCCTCAGCCTATCCTCTATGATGAGCAGGCTCAAGATGTGTTAGACTTTTTATTTGACACTTTGTGTGCCAAATCAAATGTCAGAACAAGAGAAAAGAGACAGCTTTGCTGAGCTCATTCAGTACGGTAATGCCACTGAGATCAAGCCTCTGATCTATGATGAGTTGAAGAAGCTTAAGACTCAACTCTGTAATGTCTCAGGGTTCAATGCTACGAGAAAGCAGGTCTTGGGCATCAAGGAAACTCTCAAGCGGATCGTGAGATCTTGCTGGAACGTATGATGCGCAAGCATCATCTAACTAAGACTAGAGCCTCGGGAAACTTCCTGAGGCTCTTTCATTTAAAAATGAAGTTAAGAGAGCTATAGTCAGGGAGAAATAAGAGCTTGATATTTATGTGAAAAATATATAATAATATGCTGTAATATAAATATAGTAAAAACAAACTTGACCTATGAAGTATTTATTTGACTGTCTAGAAAAATATCTAGATAATAATCCTCAAGAGGATCAGAAGAAGATCTTGGAATCTTCTCTCGAACTAAGGCGTTTGCTCTTAGTGGCAAAGGAGGATCCTCTGTATCAATGATAGAGATTGATAATTTAGTCTCTCGATGTTTCTTCTCATCTATAGCAAAGGATTTTGATCTTATAATCTCTCCTATTCGATCGCCTTATACTCCTAGCAGAGAGTCTCTTAGTCAGTCTGTAGACTACTATATGAGGATCGCTAGTGATGCTCCACAACAGATAGGGGATGAGTATTCCAGAGATGACTTTGCTTGTCAGATCCTCGGAGGGAACTCAGCTGATCTTAAGGGGAATATGTTTAATCTCCTCTCAGCCTTGAAAACTCAACTTGCAGCTTTTGAGGGTGCTAGTTTCTTTCGCAAAGAGTGGCAACTCTATGCTCAATAGTATCGTAAATCTGCAAAGCAGTATCATGCTTAAGCATAGACGAGGGTCTCGGGAAAATCCCTGAGGCTCTTTCTTTTATTAAAAGGTGTTTATCTTGTTCTGATAAAGATAAAAATAATTGACATTGGTGCAAAAATATATAAAGTAGTAGCGTAAAATAAAAACCATAAATATGACAAAGATTAAGATTCAAAAATGGAGTAGAAAAATAAAACTTTCTTTGGAGCATTTCCTTGCTGTACGAAGGAGCTTTGCTTAGTTCGGGAGCGTGTTCTTCTGAGCAGAAAACTCCCTATGATGCTATAGTGTCTCGGAGATTTTTTTAAGGGGATAGCTGGAGATTTTGCTATTTGTTATCAAGGGATTTCTCCCATAGAGAAAAAGCTTCGAGCTACCCTTCTTGAAAGGATTAGCTACTATATGAAGAGCTGTAATAGAGGATCTTCTGCCAATCTAGCGAAAAAGAATAGTTTTTGCTTGTGAAATTCTCGGAGGCAATTCCTCACGCCTCAAACCTCTGATATTTAATGATCTACTAGAGCTGAAAGGATTACTTTCAGATCCGATCAAGTCTTTTTCTGAGGCTGAAACGATACAAAAACTCCTCCCTACAGATAGTAGATACTGCGCAGTCTTATCAGTAATACTACTAAAATTTAGAGCCTTGGGAATTTCCTTGAGGCTCTTTTGTCTTATTGGAACAATAAAAAAACTGACTCTGGATCAGGTTTTTGACTTTTTTTTGTGGAGGATAATATATTTTTGATTGGTAGCTATTTCTCGCATGTTCTCATTGTTTTCTTTTAGCTAGAAAAAAACGATGCCCACTATATCCCAATCTTTTTAAAATACCAACAAAAAGTAAACTTTTTCACCTCTTTTGTCAAGCCAAGATGGCGGTAAAGGTTGATTTATCTTGATTTCTCTATTCAAAGTACTATAAGCAGGGACGAACACATGGGCAAGAGGTCCTGTTGTCATTTCTTTATTTTTTTATACTTATACACAATGAAAAATTTGAAAAAGGTTTTTACACTCGTGGAAATGCTCATCGTAGTGGTTATCATCGGTATCTCGCAGCAGCGATCTTGCCCTAGACTTCAGGGGCTCAGGGAGCTACTAGAGATGTAGCGAGAGAAAAGGGATTGACTGATATTTCTACAGCTCTAGAACTTTATGCAACAGCAAAAGGTGAATATCCTGCAGAATCTACAACTAAAAAGATGCAGAAGGTGCTTTGAAAAGAGATTCTTGTTGATCAAAGAGGTTATCTAAAAGATTTTTCCAAAAAGATCCTCAATCTAATGCACCTGCAGTTAAGGTAGGATCTCAAGATGGGACAATAGGACAATATACTTATTTCAGAATTTGGAGAAATGCAGTAAAAAATGCAGCTTATATTCTAGCATCAAAATCTGAAAGCTCTGATAAGGCAAATGCAACACAAGCGATGTTGGAGGGTGTAAAAAGTTTCACCTGCTGCTACATATACTCCTGGTGATACTGATTTTAATACATTTCAACTCTGTTCTTCTGTTGTTAAAACAACTGGATGTGCTCCAAAAGGAAGTACTGCTCCAGCAGCAGCAGATGGTGCAGGTCTCAAAAAGGAGAATGTTGTGTAAAAGATAATGCTGAGTTGAGATTTGTAGTTGTTAGATAATTCTATAAAAATAATCAAGAATCTCACACGATAGTGTGGGATTTTTGTTTATAAAAACTCCTGAGACTCCAGTCCCATCGTCCTCACTTGTGAAAAATCATAAAACCTTTATACTTAAACAGAAACTCCTCAAAAATCTGACTTTTTATCCTCTTTTCCCTATGATGAAGCGATTGGCTAAACTTTTTCTTTGGTGTGTGAGATTTCGTTATGATATTCAGATCAAAGGACTTTCTCAGCTAAAAATCTGCACAGAGCTATCTGGTATTACCAAATCATAGCTCTCTTTTGGAGCCAATGATTATTTTTCGCTTTTTGTCCCTAAGGTACGCCCCTCAGGCCAGTTGCTTACCTCTGCCTTTGCCAACAATCGTTTCTCAAGCGGTTTTTGATCGTATTGGAGCGATTGCGGTAGAGGAGTCTTCAAGCAAGGATAGTCAGCTTCTCGCCTCTCGCCTCAATCATTCGCTTGATCAGCTCCAGTCTGCACTAGAGGTGGGCGATTCTGTCTTGCTTTTTCCTTCAGGACAGATTGCCGGGCAGGGGAAGGAATATCTCTGAGCCAAAAATCAGCCTATCTTGCACTTCAATCCGCCCTCTGAGACCAAAGTGCTAACTGTGAGGGTTTCAGGACTCTGGTGATCAATGTGGTCCAATGCTTGGAATGGCGCTCGTCCTAAGCTTTTTCTTTTACTTTTTGTAAAGGCGGTCTGGTATCTTATCGCAAACCTTTTTATTTTTTTCTCCCAAAAGAAAAATCCTGATCGAAATCCTAGATCAGACTTCAACTCTTAAGGACTTGTCTCAAGGTGATTTAGTCAGTTTCAATCAGTATTTGGAAGATTTTTATAATCAAAGAGGGGAGGAGAAGCTCAATTATCTCCCACATTACTTCTATTTCAACGATGTTAAGCATAAAAAGCTTCCTTCTACCATTACCAATTCTATCGCTTCTTTGCAAGATATCCAGTCCTATGATACTTCCAAGTTCTCAACTGATATCGTTGATTTTGTCTCCCTCAGAACTCAAAAAGATCAAAAATCTGACTCCAGAGACCAATATTTCACTCGATCAGCATTTGGTTTTTGACTTCTATCTTGATTCTCTCGATATGGCAGAGCTCAAAACACCATTCTCTCTACCTATCCCAAAGCTTCCAATACTCCAATCTTGAGCTCAAAACTGTAGCCGATATGGTAGCTATGGCATCGGGACTGACCAAGAGCGAGAGTCAGCTTTTTAAAGCCTTGTGATTGGCATATCTCGACACAGAATCTCTCTCGAAATCTCGATCCTGCGCAAAAATATCCTTCAGCATTTCAAATCTCAGTGGAAGTCTGACAAAACTGCATCACAAGTCTACGATCAGCTCTTTGGTATGCAGTCGAGAAAGGATATTGTCCTCAAGTCGCTTCTCATCTCCGATTATCTCAAATCGATTGAGGGGCAGTATATTGGGATTATGCTCCCAGCACTTTGCAAGTACTTCAATTCTGCTCTTGGCGACCCTATCTTGCTGAGAAAAATTCCTCGTAATGATGAACTGGACGCATTCCCAGCCAGCTTTTTGAGCATTGTGTCAAATTTTCAAAAACCAAAAATTCTGACCTCCAAGGCCTTTTATCAAAAGATCAATATTGCTCGATTAGATCAGTATGAATTTGTCTTTCTCGAAGATCTCCTCAAAAATATTCCCCTTTCTCGCAAGCTTTGGGGCATTAGCGCGCTCGCTTTTACTTCCCTATCCCAGCAAAGCTTGATCCTACTGCCGTTATTCTCTATACTTCTTGAAGTGAAGCCTTGCCAAAGGCAGTTCCTCTCACGCATCGCAATCTTATTTCCAATCTCCAGTGAGCTTTAGGAATCCTTGATATCAAGCATGATGAGAGACTTTTGGGCTATTTGCCGCCGTTTCATAGTTTTGGATTTACGGTAAATACGATTTTGCCACTGGTGGCAGGACTGAGATTGGTTAATACCCCTGATCCCAACGACTCTCTAAGCGTTGCTCGCCTGATTGCGCATACTCAGCCTACACTCCTTGCCACTACGCCAACCTTTCTCCGCAATTTATTAAATGTTGCCAGTCCTGATCAGCTTACCTCACTTCGTTATGTGATTACCGGTGGAGAGAAGTGTTCAGAGTCCGTCTTTTGAAAAAGCCAAAAAGCTGATTCCTTCAGCAGTTATCCTCGAGGGCTATGGGATTACTGAGTGTTCGCCTATTATTTCAATCAATACGCTCAAAAAACAAAAACAATCTGCTGGAATCTCAATCTCCAATGGAGAGATAAAAACTTGATCTTGAAAAGCCTGGAGGAAAAAGCTCTCTCAATCAGGAGGGAATGATCTATTTTTCCTCTCCAAGCGTTTTTCTGGCTATCAGGATAGCAAAAATCGCCTCTCCCTTTATCACATTTCAAGGCAAAAAGCGATACAAAACTTGAGATCTCGGATATCTTGATAAAGATGGATTTTTGTATATCACAGGAAGACAGAAAAGAGGTTTCTCAAGCTTGGTGGTGAGATGATTTCGCTCCCTTTTTATTGAATCCTTGCTTTCTGCAAGATTTGGCAGCTCCGAGGCTCTTAATCTTGCTATTGAGGGAAAAGAACTAGAATCCTGAATCAGAATTGTCCTTTTTACCGTAGATCTAGATCTAAAACTCTCAGAGGTTAATGACTTACCTGAGATCTCAGGGGTAAATAATCTCATCCAGATCGATGAAATCAAGCCTATTTGAGCACTTCCGCTCCTCTGAACAGGAAAAGTCGACTATAAAGTCTTGAAAGATCTTGTTAATCACTACACTTTCAGTTATTTATCTCTTTCCCAAAAAGATGAAAATTCTGATCAGTGTGCAACTCCTTGAGAGCTCAAGACCGTAAAATCTCAGATCAAATCCCTTAATCTCAAAACAAAGCTTCAGATCGACTACCTGTGCACAGGAATGGGAAACTATGCAATGATCCTTACTTTGACCAAATACTTGACTCAGCATACAGGAGAGGAGTTTTTTTCCTCGTAAATATTTGAGTCTGCGGATATTATACTTCGTCAATTCCCTCCAAAGCTTCTTCAGATCTGAAGAATCAAAAATCTTGCAACGAGCAAAGAGCTTTTGCCACCACTTCCATTTCTCTGTGGAGAAGTAGCCAGTATTTATTCCTCAGAGATTCCCAAGACAAGATGGGATATAGACTGAGAAGGCTTTGTAGATATGGAGAGCTGGGGATTTGAGCTGAGTTGCAGATCATTTTAGATTTCCCTCGTTTGCTTCTCAAAGTTCCTTGTGATAAAGTAGGGAGAAACTCTGAATTTTGATCGCACGCTTGCTCTTTCAAAACTTGCTCAAGGAATAAATTATCAAAGATCTAATCCAGAAAAATTCTTTCTCGGGCAGAAAAATCTTATCATTAAAAAGAAGTCAACTTCAGACTTCTTTTTATTTTTTAGATGGTTATTAGTGAGTTTTGCATCCGCAGTGATGGTCATCATCACATTCGCATTCATCTCCACAATTGCACTTTCCTTCTTGGTCTTTGCATTGGCAGTCTTCTTCACAATCGCAGTGGTGGTGTTCGTGGTGATGATCACATTCATGACGTCTTCTCCACAATCGCAGTGGTGATGATCACATTTACTAAGCGTCTTCTTCACAATCGCAGTGGTGGTGTTCGTGGTGATGATCACATTCACAAGCGTCTTCTCCACAATCGCAGTGGTGATGATCACATTCTAGCGTCTTCTTCACAATCGCAGTGGTGATGATCACATCCACAAGAGTCTTCTTCACAATCGCAGTGGTGATGATGTTCGTGATGGTGGTGATCGTGACCACAGCATCCACATCCTTCCCCCTCTTCTTCAGGGAGTTCTACAGCATTGAGCATACTTCTAATCATAAAAATCAACAACTTGATCATCATTTACACTTCTCCTGCCATATCTTCGATAGCAGCTTTGAGCTTAAGAAAATTTTCATGAGTCTCAGGAGTGAGTTCGAGTGTTGTTTTTGTCATGGTTGTATTGGTTAACAAATAAACGATCATAAATATATTGTTTTGGGAAATAATTGCAAGTTTTTCACTTTCATTTGCATTTAATGGTCAGAATTTTTATACTTACAAGGATTTTTGGTGGAATAAGCTAAAAGTCTTAATCTCTAGACTAATCAATCTCTAATGTTGGAATATTCACCCATTTTTGATGAAACATTCTACCTATAGAGCTATAATTTTTTTATGCATTAAACGATGATATAATGCCAATACTATGATCGATCATTACCGCTGCTGTCTCACTAGCTATAGGAGGAGCAGCTGGATTCTATGGATACAAAAAATCCCTTAGTGAAAAACAGCTCCGTTACAAAGCCAAAATTGGAGAGCAAGAGAAACCGAAGAAGAAATGCTCAAAGAAGCAAGAAAAAAAGCTGAATCAGTGCTCGAACAGGCTGAGATCAAGGCTCAAAAATCGAGGATCAAGAGTTAGCTAAGATGGAAGAAATCCAGAATCGTCTCCTCATCAGAGAAGAAAAATGGATCAAAAACTTGAAAAACTCGAAGAAGAAAAAATCAAAATTATAGAAAAACAAAGAGAAATTGACGAAATTATTGCTCTACAAAAGGAAAAACTCTCAGAAATAGCAAATATCAAGCCAGAAGATGCAAAAACTGAAATTTTTCAAAGAGTTGAGCAAGAATCACAAGCTGAACTTATTAGATATATTGAAAAATTTAAAACTATCAAAAGCAGAAGAAGCTCAGAAAAGAAGCAGCGATGATTATTTCTCAGGCCCTTCCAAGAATTGCTGCAGATACGGTAAGTGAATTTACTTCCAAGATGATCGATCTCCCAAGTGAAGAGTTTAAGGGAAAAGCTTATCGGTAGAGAGGGAGAAATATCTCGCTCTTTGAAAAATTGACCGGAGTTGAGCTTCTGATTGATGATACTCCTTTGAGTGTTAGAATTTCATCTTTCGATAGTGAAAAAGATTTATCAGCAGCTAAAAACCTTTGAACTGCTTATCAAAGACTGAAGAATCAATCCTTTTTATATTGAGAAGGTTTACAATCAAGTTGTGGCTGATCTTGAGGTGACTTTTGGTTGAAAAAGGGAAAAAGAAGCATTGACTGTTCTCAATATCCCTATGATGAAGCCTGAAAGTTGTGAGAACGATTGGTCAGTTCTTCCTCAGATATAGTTATGGACAAAATTTATGGATTCATTCATTAGAGGTAGCAAAAAACAGCAGAAATGATCGCTGTTGAATTGGGTCTTGATGCTTGAATAGCAAAGAGAGCAGGGACTTTTGCATGATGTAGGAAAAAGTGCTAGCAGGAGCAGGAGAATCCCATACTAAGGTTGGTGCTGATATGCTTCGTAAGTGAGGGTATGGATCCAATTATAGTAAATGCTGCAGAATCACATCATTATGATGTAGAAATGACTCATCCAATTTTCATGGATCGTGGCAGCTGCAGATGCTATGTCTGCTTCTAGACCAGGTGCAGATTTGATACCAAAGGAGTTCTTTATAGAGAAAAGATGGGTGAACTTGAGAAAGCTCATTCTCGAGGTAGAAATGAGTAGATAAAGTACATATTATGCAGGCTTGAAGAGAAATTATGGTTTTTGTTAATCCAAAACTTATTTCCGATATCCAAGTAGAGTGATTATTGAAAAAGATTGGAGAAAAAGATTGAAGAACAACTCGATTATCCAGGAATTATCAGAATTACTGCTCTTAGAGAGACAAAAGCTCGTGCAGTATCTCAGATAACCCGCTTATATGTTTATTGTTTGCTATGTTTCCTTATATTGAAGTCTTTGGCGTAAAAGTGGTATATGACGGAATTGGAATTATCCTTGCAGGGATAACCTTCCTGATTACTGTCTATCAGTTGAGCAAAAAAATACAATCAGGATTTTTGTGAAATTTTTACTCGATTGCCAGTTTTGTTGATTTCAACTTATATTTTATGACTATATAGTACATTTGTACTCAAAAATCAAACACTAATCCCTACTTCATTTTGGAGTTTTTAGTCCATACGGTTATCGTTTCGGACTTTTGGGACTTTTTAGTTGCGATTTTCGGATCAATATTGTACTTCTCTCTTGATTTAGGAGGAGTGAAAGTAAAAATATGGATGGACATCTTTTTCTTTGGATTGATCAATGCAATGGTTGTTCTCTGAGTGTTTCTAGTTCTCGGAGATACTTTTTGTAGGAAAGGAATGTCAGAGCTGGATGTGTGTCCAGGCGCTTGTAGCTGAGAGTGATCTGATTAAGTATACCAGTGGAGTCTATCCTATCGGAATCTTCCTCTCAATATGAGCATTACTTATCAATGTTTTGATTACCTTTTTGGAAGATGACGAGCCAAAAAAACTGACTTGGGATTTGGGGGATTTATCTTATTCCTCAGGTCTTGCTTTTGATCTTACCTTTTGGAATTATCCAGCGCATGGAATTATTAATATGGGTATTGTCCGTTTTGATCTCTATCATATCGTGATTTTGGTTCTGATTTGTTGGCTTTTTGTGCTTCAAAGGGAGATGGAGAAAAGCCATACTAAACTTTTTATTTTCTCTCAATGAGAGGCGAGTATGAAACTGTTTTTCCAAGACCGATAGTATTTACAAAATCTTGAAAATTCTAGAAAAAAATTCCTTCAAATAAGCAGGTTGAGATCGCTATCGATTCTGAACATGCTTTTTGATAATCAACGATGGGGGAGGCAGGTTCAGGAAATTATCAATACTAGACAGCTTAATATTGTATTTAAAGCTGAAAAAAACTTTAACAGAACCTATTTTGAGCAAGTAGGACTTAGAGTCTTGGAACAAAAACAAAGACCTATCGTAAAAATTCTTAGAACGCTAGGGTTATTCCTCTTTGATAGCAAAAGATTTCATCTCCTGACGCAAAATAAGCAACAATATCTTACTTATCTCATCTTTGGATTAGAGGTGGTAGTTGGACTTGCTCTGCTTTGGGTTGTGTTACTATTTTTTATGCCATCAGCTACAGTAACACTTCTTCCTGCCCAAAATAGTGAAGATATTATTTACAATTTCCGTTATTATCCTCAAGGATTCCAAGGACTAAGCGGAGTTATCAGGCAGCTAAGTATTCCTTATCAGACCTGATCAATTCGTTATCAGTATCAGATGTCAATTAGCACGGATAATATTCATCATATCAGTAATCCCTCAGAGGGAACCGTAAAATTTATAATAGGACTCCAAACAAATTTGATTTACTTGCAAATACAAAGTTTATTGCCTCAGATGGGACGATCTTTGTCAGTAAGGAGCCAATTTCTATTCCCTGCAGGAGCTCCAGACAAGAGCATCTGAACTAAAGGTTAAGCTTTACTGCCTCAGAATATGATGAAGCAGGCAACCTTATCTGAGTCAGAGGAAATATCGCTCGTGGTAGCAAGCTGACCATCAAGAATATCAAGGAAAGTTATCTTTTAACCAAGATCTGGGGCAGAAGCAATAGAAGACTTTAAAAGGCTGATCTACGACTTCGCTCTGAATTGTATCAGAAAAGATCATGCTATCCTCAGACAAAAACCAACTGATAGCGTCTATCAAAAATAAGCTTCCACAGTAAAACAGCAATTCCAACAAAAATGCTGTGGTATTTCTTAGCTCTCCATTGGTCAAAAACAACAATAGAAAATATTGTTATTGATGGAAAAATCGGAGATAAGGCAACGAGTCTCAAAGGATATGCTCAGGTTTCTTTTTCTTTTCTATGTTAATTGGGAGGATTTAATGAATGCGTTTAGTGAATATGTTCGTGCAAGACAGGCAGACAGTATTCACCTAATTAGTATAGATCCCAATTCCTTAAGTTTCCTTTATGAGAATTTAAAATCAGAAACTCTAGTTGCTCAGCTTTTCAGGGGAAAAATCTCAAATCTGATCCAATGCACTGTATATTCTACCGACAAAGGTTTCTATTCTTCAAGGTTACGATTTCAAAAGGGATATCAAAGGTATTCTTCCTCTATCAAAAAATCTTGTCTCAGGAAAGACGGTTTCTGAGACGCAAAAAGTTGATACAATCCTATCCAGAAATATCAAGCTCTTCGATAGACTTAGGATTATTTGGTGGGGATCGTCTCCCAACAGTAAAATCAAGGATCTCAGTAAAAGTATCAGAGTAAAAATAAAAAAGATCTCAGATATTCATTTCTGGGATTTTTCTTTTTAGGAAAAAGGTTATTTTTATTTATCAATATTTTTGACAATTGTTAAATAATAGATATTTACTTGATTTTTGTAGAAAAAAATAATAATGTCAGAATGTTTTTCATCTATAAAAAAATAACAAAGAATCAAAAAGCTGATTATGAAGGATGGAATAATTCATAATCGCCAATCTTTTACTCTTTCCCAACTTTTTCTCTATGATTATGCAGACCAAAACCTTTACGAATCTCTGATTGATTGGACATGAGATTGTTATTGAGGCAGATTCTAGTAAGGCACTTCCAGCTATTGAGATTATTGGACTTCCAGATGCGAGTATCAAAGAAGCAAAAGATCGTATTAGATCAACTTTTAGAAATGTCGGTATTGACCTTCCAAAGAGAAAAATTTATTCTCAATCTTTCTCCTTCTCACCTTAGAAAAGTAGGAACCTCTTTTGACCTTGCAATGGCGGTTGCACTATTGGGGTTGATTCATGAAGGAAGACTCAATCATGCAGAGAGGATGGGGGAGTTCTTGTTTTTCTGAGAGCTTGGAGCTTGATGGAAAAACTCAAGAGAGTAAATGGACTTCTTCCAAGTGTGATTTCTGCTAAAACAAAAGGGATATCAGACCTTTTTCATCCCTCGAGAAAAATGCTTATGAGCTGGAATATATCAGCGATATTACGATTATTCCTATTACACACTTTTCACAGATTGTAGACTTTTTTTCCTCAAAGGAAGTCAGCTTTCCTACTTTCGTAATGCCAAAAATTTTTCAGAAATAGGAGAAAATGCTGATTCAGATGCCAATGATTTTAAATATATCAAGGGCAATTATTTGCAAAAAGAGCCTTGAGTATTGCAGCAGCTGGATTGCATAATGTACTCATGGTGTGAGCTCCTTGATCCTGAAAAACCATGCTAAGCAAAGCCCTGACTACCATATTGCCTCCTCTAGGTTTTGATGAGATCCTTGAAGTAAGTCAGATTTATTCTGTAGTTTGAAAGCTCAATCAGGATCTGCCTTTAATTGTGCGTAGACCTTTTAGGCAAGTGCATCATACCGCATCCAAGGTTTCAATTATCTGATGAGGGGCAAATCTGACTCCAGGTGAGGTATCTCTAGCTCACAAGGGGATATTATTTTTCGATGAATTAACTGAGTTCCCAAGAGAGGTATTGGAAGTTTTGAGACAGCCCCTTGAGGATAGAGTAATCAATATCTCTCGTGCAAGTGGAACGGTTCAGTATCCAGCTAATGTCATGTTTGTCGCATCAATGAACCCTTGTAAATGTGGATTTTATAAAGACCCAGACAAAGCGTGTTCTTGTTCTCTTACAGAGATCAAAAGATATCAAAGTAAAATTTCTGGACCATTGCTCGATAGAGTAGATATGATCCTGAAAATTCCTAGAGAATATCTCAACTCTCCTCGAAAAATCTGCTTCGCTTTCTTCAGCAGAGCTTTTTGAAGGGTGAAAAAGCCTGGAAAATTCAGCAGGATCGTTTCAAGTGAGGAGATATCCAAGTCAATGCTTATATGAGAGCAAAGGATATTGATCAGTTTATCACCCTTGATAGTGCGAGTAAAGATTTTCTTGCAAAGGCGACTGAGAAATTTTCTCTCTCAGGGAGAGTGGTTCATCGTTTGCTCAAGTTGGCTAGGACGATCGCAGATATGGAGGAGAGGAGAATATTGTAGTGGGCGATATTATGGAGGCGCTTCACTATAGGAGCAAGACAATGTTTATTGAAAATGAATAAAACAAAAACTAGAATCAGATTTCCTTTTTCTTTGTTATAAAAAACACTTGACATTCTAAAAATACATATAATAAAAATGTAAAAATAAATATGTCTAACGAAAAATTTTTACGAGTATGAAAAGTCTATTTAAAAACTTGGAAAGTTATTCTTTTGGAATTCTCTATCAGCAGCTATTCTTGGGGGACATCTTCTTTATGGAATGGCTATTCAGATTGATGCAGGGTATGGAATATAACTCCTCTGGGGCAGAACATGGAACTGTAGGATATCTATTCTTTAGCCTCCTCTTGGGTGTGCTGTTCTTAGTGACTATAGTGGAAATATCTTCTTCGTATTTTGGTGTTATGTGAGATCAGCTAAGATGTGGTACAAACATCCAGACAAGAAACAGAAAGTACTTTTAGGCTTATCTGACTTGATAGTAGGTATTGGCTGTTCGATTGTGGTACTATGTTACTTTAGTCAGTATTCAGCGATAGCCTTTTCTTTTATTGATTGCGCCGCTAGCATTCCTTATTAATAAGACCCATTACTTATTTACTTGTTTGAAGTATAAGTTCTATAAAAAAATCCTGACTGAAATTCGATGAATAAGTTCTACAAAAAGCCTGATGCTCTTGAATCAAGAATGTCAGGCTTTTTCCTTTTCTATGAGTTTGTGATCATAGGATTTTTGATAAAAAGATAGTAGGGAGATATTTTGATTGACATTTTTATAGAAAAAGTGTATGATAAAGATATAAAAATAAATATGTCTAACGAAATAAATGTTATAGGTATGAAAGAGTACTTAAAAACACTTGGAAAGTTCCTCTTTTGGAATTTTCTATCAGCAGCTATTCTTGGGGGAGTCTTCTCCTTTATGGGATGGCTATCGAGATTGCCAGACCCTCAGAGGAAAGTGCAGGGCTCTAGAGACATCGCTCTGTATCCTCTGAGCTGGAACAAACTTTAACCAGACAAGTTTCATTGGTGGAAATCTCCTTTGATATACTGCGCCTGGGGATTATACTGGGAACTATAGCCTTAGGAGTTTGGTGTTATATAAGACCATTTAAGATCTGGTATCAACATCCAGATAAGAAACAGAAAGTGCTTTTAGTTTCATCTGACTTGATAGTAGGTATTGGCTGTTGGATTGTGGTACTCTGTTACTGGAGTCCGTATCTAGCGACACTTCCATGGATCTTCGGTTTTATATTCGTTGTGCTGCTGTTATTCTTGTTTGTTGGTAAGATCCTTTGCTCGTTTGATAAATAAGTTCTACAAAAGCCTGATGCTCTTGAATTAAGAGTGTCAGGCTTTTACCTTTATATACTGATTATCAAATTTGATAAGCATATCTAAGTCAATATTTAGAATTCAACTTCTTCGTCTTCATCGTGATGAGCTTCAGCTCTAGCAGCGAGTCTTGTAGGGGTCTTCTTTTGCAAAAGTCTACTTTTGATTGCTCTTCCCCAGAGTTCTTGTCCATCCATTTCTGCTCTAGCTTTTGCAGCATCTTCTGCGTTTTTTTAAACTCTACGAACCCAAATCCCTTACTTCTTGGTGGTTCTCCTTGTTCTCTTTGAGTGAGGTTTACTCTCGCAAAATACTACTTCTCCATACTTTGAGAATTCAGTTTTTGAGATCATTACCTCTCATTTTCCAATTCAATCAACCTACGAATAGTTTTGTCTGGCTGATAATCATTCCTTCCGTCATTTAACCACAAAATAATAAATTAAAGAATCGCCGAAGATCTCGGCTGACCACAATATACGACTTATCTATAGTTTTGCAAGGCTTTTTCCCAGAAAACCACGAAAAAAATTTGCTTTTACAATCTTTTCTAAATATAATTAATATGTTTTTATCTTTGTATATGATGAGTAATGTCAGATACTACCGCTACTCCAAATCCTTCACAGATTACTCCACAGGCGAGTACTCCGGCTGCACAAACTGCAAAAGCACCATTTTTGAGGGAATGCCGCAGTTTTTGAAAATTTGGATAAGTTTGAGCAAATTTCAAATCCCGTAGGAGAGCCAAATTTTGAATTCCAATTTGAAGATGTTGCACCTCAAATGCAAAATGAAGAAGAAAAATTCTGACTTCACCCCTGTTGTTCCTTCTTCAGATCATCAGTCTGTAGATGAGAAGCTTCCTGATGAAGCTGCTGTTCCAGAGTTTTTCAGCAGATGATTTTGTGCAAAATACTCCAGTTGAGGAGACGATTCCTCAGGATTTAGTTGTTGATATGGAACCTCAGACTTCAACTGAACAATCAGCCCCTACTTTTGAGCCTGAGGTACAAGATACAGTTTCTCATGAGCAGCCAGCTTCTTCTTTTGAAGACAGCTCTGATCAGTCTTTTGTAGAAACTCCAGTAGTAGAGCAGTATTTCCCAGAAGAACCAATTGTCGAAACAGAAAACTCTGAAGAAAGCGATCTCCTAGATCAGCCTTTTCAACCTATGATACAGGGAAGAAGCAATTCCAGTTGTAGATACTGATATTGCTGAAGAAGAAGCTCAGTCAGTCGATCTAGATGCTGATTCTCAAGAAAAATTCGCTTCCGGATCAAGATTTACAAGCACATCAGCAGCTCGAACAGGAGCCGGTTTCTCAGCAAACTAAACTCATGCAAAAGTTTCATAATTTGCTTTCTTCAGCAAAGGAAATCCTTAGACTTCAACGCAAGTTGCAGCAAGATCCAGATGTTTTTGAGCTTTCAGGAGGAACGACAAGCAAGAGTCAGGTTTCTTATACTATTTCTCTTGATCAAAATGCTGATATCCCAGTTTTGAATATCAAAAAAACAGAACTCTTTATTGATTCCCAAGAGCAGGAAGAGCATCTTTTGTCGCTTACTTCTGAATCTCCAGATGAGAATTTAAAAATCTCGATTGACAACGAACCTTTGTATGTGGAAAATATTGATTTGATTGAGGGAAATAAGCCAGTATTTGTCTCTGAAAAAACTCAATAAGTTTGAATTCTTTTTTTCTCAGATAAGGAAAAAGAGCTTTCTGAACAGCGAGAAAAAATCAAAATTGAAAAAGAAAAAGCCTGACTCAATGCGATCTTTAGATCCTTTTAGTTTAGATTTTTCTTCTCAATGATAAAAAGCAGGATTAATTCCCTGCTTTTTATGCTTTTTTTGACAAATTCAGATTTGAGCGCCATAGCTCATATTCCTTCCACTTTGCAGTCAATATTATGCTCTCCATCAACAAGTCTGATATTTTTGACTTTAGTCCCTTGTTTGATACTTCATCATTTTGAACTTGAGGTCTTTAATTATGATAATACTATCTCAATCTGCTAGTCTATTTCCATTGCTATCAATAACAATCAATTCATGAGCATCAGACTTTTTCATCTTCTTTTCGAGTGTGATCACAGTTTGAGCAAATTCGATATTCTCAATTCTCATACGGGAATTCAAAAATTACAATTTGGACAAATTGGCAAATGCATAGGATGGTTGTAATGAAGTAAAAACTTAGCAAGAGTATTTTTGGAGTTTCTCATTCTGCTGGAATCGCACAAGAAGTATTGGTTAGTGGACTCATTGCATCTTGGAGAATAACTTGAGTTTAATCTTCTGATCACTGGTGAGTGGAGTATGAGGATCGGTCTGTTCTGGAAGGGTTTCAAAATGATGGTTTACAACCTTCCCATCTTTGATGATCAAGACAGTAGGTACATAAAAGCCTTTTGATCTTAGGATTGTTGAGACCTTCATATGTAGGCAAAATCTTATCTAATTTGTCCAAAAATCCACTGATATTCTGGACTGGTTTCTTTTTACGACAACTTTTTCCGTCTATGAGTTCCTTTTGATCACGAAGCTCTTTGGGATTAAAGTAGTATAAATCTTTAACATTGCTTTTCTCCATCGCAGCAAAGAGTTCAGGAAGGAGGTTTCTACACCATGGACAGCTTGGAAAATCAAAAACAAAATTCCACTACCAGAGTTGAGCATTGCTTGAGTCTGATCAAAACTTAGTATATGAATATTGAGCTTCTCAGGTACATTCATATGCGGATGCTCATTATCATTGAGTGCTTCATATTCAGCCTTAAAGGTTAATGTACCACTTGTTATCTGGCTTCCTGTTTGAGAAATTTCTGTAGCATCTGTAGTTTGTTCAGGAGTATTGATACATCCAGTCAGCAAGAGTAAACTTGTAAAACCCAGCAAAAAAGTATTTGTTTCTTCATAACTTTTTCAAAAAGATAAAAAAATCTGAATCTAGATTAGGGTTTTTAACCTTTGATTGCAAGAGAAAATAAGAAATCATCTTGAAAATAGCGTGAAGCTTTAGCTGAAGAAGTCTGTATTCTTCTTTTTGCTGAAAGGATTGCTTTTTATTTTTTTCATATCTCTTTTAGGAAAAAGTCAAGTTTTTATTTCAAGCGATATCAGACAAAACTTGCAAAAATCCCTTGCTAAGTATAATTGAATTGAGTTTTTATAACTTTCTTTGATCAAGAATGAATAAACAAAAAGTCAGACTTTAAGCCTATTTTTCAAAAAAATACTTTTTGGGATCTGGGGTTTTTGCTTGTAGGACTTGGATCTCGAGTTTTGGCAGCTAGTTCTACCAATAACTCTATTGTCCCAACTGAATATTTTGCTAATTATAAAAATCCAAAAACAACGAAATAGACTTTTTGGAGATTTTTGTAGAAATTGATGCAGATTCTAGAACAGGAAAAGTCTGACCTTCAAGCTTGTATGCAGAACTTTATACGATCATGACAAAGATTTTTTTCCTTATTTTCCTCAGGAATATACTTTTCAGGTAGTGTACAAGCAGTGTCAGCAAGCAACAAAAACTATGGCAGCTTCAGCAACCAGAGAAAACTTTAATTCATTTAATGAAAATTGTAAAGTTCCTATCACTGCTATTACCAATACTATCCAAAAATAAATATGCAGTTAAGGCTTCCGCTTCACTTTCACCAAGCTCTGGACCAGCTCCTTTGACCGTGACTTTTGATGCAAGAGCGAGTACAGATCCTTCCAATGAAACTATTCCATCAAGAAATTATTTCTGGTACTATAGAGATATTGATGGGACAGATAAGCCTATTGGTTATGGACCAGTGGTAAATTATAAATTTAATGAATCCTGAACCCTATATCGTGCATTTGACCGTTAGAAGTTCTAATACAGGAATTTTTGATGGAGAGGCAACAGTTTCTGTAAATGTTAGTCCAAAATCAGCTAATGTCATCGTCTATACCAATGGGAAAAAAAGATGACAAAGCAAAAAGCCTCTCAAAGTAGGAGTTCAAGAAGCTAAAAAGGGAATTGTCTTTGACGGATCAGCTACCTTGCCTATGGGATGAAGAGAAATCCTTTCTCATCAGTGGTCAATTACTTCTAGAGATGGGTTTAAGTATTCTAGAGTAGGAGATTGAAAGCCAGGATATATTAACCTTCCATTGCCATCACAGGGAGAGTTTATCGTATCGCTTTCTGTTGCTGATAATGAGAGAAATACAGTTACTGAAAACTTTTCTCTTGCAGTATCTGACCCAGTAGCAACGATTCAACAAACTCCAGATAAGGGGACAACCTCGACAACTTTCAGCTTTTCAGCTGCTGCTTCTTATTCGCTTACCTCTAGGATCAAGCTTTATACTTGGGAACTCTTTGATTCAGATGGAAATAAGCTTGATACCTTACAAGGAAAGGAGATCAAGAAACAGTTTAAAAAACCTGGAAATTATACCGTTAAACTTACCGTCGAAGATGAAATTTGACAAAAAAATATTGATACTGTTAATCTCTATGTAGAATCAACCGCTCCGATTCCTCAGTTTACCATTACTCCAACGAGTACCTGGCTTTATCCATCAGAATTTACCTTCAATGCAGATTCTACCAATGATGTCGATGCAACCAATGGCTACGATGCACTTACTTATGAATGGAAGTTCTCTAGTCCAGATGTGGTAAAATATGTATCAGAGCAAAATGATAAAAGAAGAGTTACCGTCCTTTTTAATGAGCCAGGAACTCACAAGGTAACTCTTGTAGTTACGGACAAATACGGACAAATCTCAGAAATCAGCAAGGATGTAGTCGTGCAATCAGTGCTAGACCTCAGCTTAAAAGCTACTCCAAGGGCAGCAGTATGGGAGTCGTATATCACTTTTGAAGCTTCAAGTAATAAGAATATTCTTAGTTATGAGCGAGATTTTGGAGATGGATCTACTATCAGACAAAAATACTGAAGCTATCCAAAAACACAAGTATTCAAAAAGTCTGAAACTATAGAGTGACCCTCAAAGTTACCGATGATTCTTGATCTACCAATACCGTGTATGAAACCGTATATGTAGGAGAGAAGGATTCTCCAATCATCTCCTATGCTATCAAAGATGAATATGGAACAGTTTTAGGAGAAAATGATAAATGTGAAATCTGAAGCTGACAAACGGTTTCAGCTTATAGAGTCGATAGACAAAAAGAGATTCTCAATTGATACATCCACTTCAGTTAATTCTCAGTGAGTAAACAATAATCTCCGTTATTATTTCCAAGTCAAAAACGATGAGATTATTCAGAATCAAAAACTTTTTCTTATAAGTTCCCTGCATTGTGATGTCAGTATATTGATTATACTCTAGAGGATACCTCACTTGGAAAAAATGTTAAGCAAAGGATTTGGTTCCGCGTGGTAAATGCATTGCCAAAACTCTCAAATGTAACCTTACTTTTTGCCTCAGTATGGAAATGAAATCGGAATTGGATTTCAGCAAACCGCAAACAAGGCACAAGATATTTTCAATACCAATAAAATTGACCCAGTAATTGTGAAAGTCACAGCAGAAAATGCACAGGATTCTGATGGAGCAATTTCTATTTCAAATGGTACTATTATCCAAAAGATAATCCAAATAAAATCTTAGAAACCAGGGTTTCTCCATGAAATATTCCTTATACTTATTTTTCTATTCCAAGACAGCCTTGAGAGTTTGTCTTTGGGGTGAAGATGTTTGATAATGATGATGGAGTTCAGACTTCAGAAGATATTTTGTGAAATGGTCCGCTTATCATGTTCCCAAATGATGGAACGCAGCCAGATATTCCTATTGTGACCCTCAAAGCGAGTACAATCGCGACAGAAGTAGGGCAAGAAGTAACCTTTGATGTGATTAGTAAGGTGCTTTCGGATAGACCAGATTTTGTGAAGAGTAGAGTGATTCATATCGATTTTGATGGAGATGGAAATGATGATCTTGTTACCAAAGATGATCGTATTACTTATACTTATACTACTCCATCTCCTGCAAATCAGCCTTACAAGCCAGTTGCCAAGGTCTATTATAGAGATTATATGGGGATAGGGGAGTCAGCTCCAATTACTGTGAGAAATGCTGTTAAGCCAGCATTGATCTATGCAAGTATGGGAAATACTGTTCTGTTTAAAGACGTATCTCTTGGGACAATCATCGAAAGAGAGATTTGCCGAGATGTAAGACAGTGTGAGAAGGGGAATCAGGCTTATCTTGATGTCGCCAAACTTAATCTTAAAGATGCCAATGCAACACTCAAGAAGACATTTAAAATGACTTATCCTAAGGCAGGAACCTATACTGTTCGTATCAAAGCCAAGGATGCCAATGCCAATGAAGCTTCTAGTACTATTGATGTTAAGGTTGGATCTCAATCTGCTTTTAACAACATTGACAACTGGGCTTCAGCTCCTCACTTTGCCAGAAGCAAGTAAAAAAATCTGATTGAACTCCTGAGATTTTTCTTGGAAAAACAGCTTAATAACGAAGTAATGCTTTATGTAAAGACAGCTTCCTCTACGGATAAGTGTCGAATAGATACGGATATTACTGTTGATTCCAACTTGGATACCAAACCAGATAATGACCCAGAATTCTCTTGTAATAGGATTATTAATAAAAATCTATCAGCCAGTTTTCAGAGTCCATTATGGGAAGAATCTATTATCAACCTATAGGTTCCAAAAACTCTTTAAAAAAAGGATTTTTACGGTAACCTTTGCTGATTATGAAAAATAAGCTTCTCGACGATGATCTTAAACTACAGTATACAAAATTAAATCAGCTTATTGCATGAATTGATGATGCAAAAAAAGTATCGCCAATGCTGATCTGAAACTTCTTTTTAATCTCACTGAGAAATGACCTCGGAGATGTACAAAAAGACCAGAGGAAATGTAATCCAAGTCGAAGATTATCTTGCTAAAAGACTACTAAGCTTTCCAAAAAAGCAGCAAGATTTGCTTAATTCGGTATTGATTGCGCTTTCAGATCATGCAACGATAGGTGCCAAGTGAGGTTCTGCTTATGAAGTTTCCAAGGCTGCTATCTTGCAAATCCTTCCACTTACGCTCCAGCAGTCAACCAATGCAAACTTCAATAAGTTTGAGAATGCTGATTCTGCCGTACTTTCTGGAAAAAAAGTGTACAAGACTTTAGACTTGATCTGCTCAATACGATCTATTCAGAGATCTGAGCAAAATCTGTAGAAGGAACCACATTCCGTGATGATGAGATTGATAGAGCTGACTTTAAATCAGAGATTGTTCCAAATCTTTGTACTATAGCAACGAGTTATCAGATTGTCCCTGATTTTTGTAAGGATCAACTTCAGTGATCTGATAGTTTCAAGGCTCCTCCTACTAATGTTATTGAAAATACAGATAATTCTTCAACTTCTTGAGGACTTCCAACGGCAATTAAGGTTTTTGCTCTGGATTGTTGGTATTGTGGCTGTATGATTTGTGGGAGTGATTTCATTCTTTTGCTATCAAGGCAAGAATTAGACAAGCTAAAGAAGAGGAGGAATAATCTCCTCTCTCTAGCTAAAACAAATGCTCAAAAATCAGATTTTTTTATCCTTTTTATCGTTATTCAACGATCAAAAAGTTATCCTCTTTATCTTCTCGCTCTTTGCTATTTCTACGATGCAAACTTTTATGCGAGTAGCTCTGCGACATCTCTTTTCAAAACGATACTCCTGAGAACTTTTCTCAACCGTATTGTACAAACCTCAAATTCTAATTTTAAGTCTCAGAAGACACAGCTTGATGATGTTTCGCGACTTCAACTTGAGCTCCATGATCCAAATACAAGATAACCTCAACACTGGGAAATATTTCAATGCAAATTGAACCCTATTTGCAGTGGTTGACCTTTATTGGACTTACTGGTGCCGTGATTTTGCTCATGCGAAATGGCTTCAAGCTCGTAACCAATAGCTCAGAATGGTGGATGGATGAGATATCAAGACTGTAAAGGGAATATTCAAAATATTATAATAGGAGTTGTAATTCTGACTTGATTTGTTGCGATTATCAAAAATCGTAGTCTGACTTCTCAACTTTTTCTTCTCCAAATAGTTATTTTATCCCATATATTATGTGATTATGTTGCATAAAATTAAGAAAATAAGTCTGATGTTGGTGCTAGGAATGCTTTTTATGATTCCGTTTTTGTCTGTTGAGGCGAGAAGCACAAGACCTCCTACTTTTGAAGATCACTTTTGCAAAACCTTTGATTGAGTGAAAAACTGCCGATGGTCAATGAACAGAAAGAGTTTTTAATATCGCATCTGTTAGTAGGGATAAAGATATTAGGAGAATATTGAGCGCTCTTTTTTTCCCCAAAATGAAATGGAGGAGCTTTGCGAGAAATCTTAAAATATATGGGATACTTCCTCGTCTTTATCGTAATAGTAATGGCAGCAACCAAGCTTGTTGTTTCTGCAAAAAGCCAGATGATCTCAAAATGCACTTGCATCCTTTACTACTATTTTAGTTGGTTCTGCACTTTACTTTTTGAGTGGTTTGGATATTTTCAACATTGATCAAGATCCAGGGATCAATCAAACTTCAGGTCTGAGAGATACCGTAATTAGTGGTTCAGGTTTACTTTTCTTTGTTATGTCTTTGCTTAAAAGCAGGCGCGTTCTTTTTATGCGATTGTGATGATTGTATGGACAGGATTTCAAATGATGAATCCGACATCTGGAGAAGAGTGAGGTGGTAAAAATTGATGACAAATCTGACTGGAGTCATTGCAGCATTGGTTGGTCTCAAGGTTGTTGATTTCCTTTTATTATATCGCTTCTCAGCAAAAATTTTACACAGCAGGCAGGTGGTTTTTATTCTGACCATTGCAAAAGTTCCTCGCATATCTCAGTGGAACCGTAATTGTTCTGATGATTATTTATGCAGGATATCAGTTGGTGATTGATGGAGAAAGTGAGAAAACTTCAAGAAAAGCAAAAAATACACTGATCAATATCTTGTTGGCAGTCGTGAGCTTGTTTTTCTTCCTCTTTGTTCTATATCAGATCTTTTGCTGAATTTAATTAATATAACAAAAGCTCTCTAGAATTAACTTTTTCTAGAAAGTTTTTAATTCAGTTTTCTTGTCCAAAAAGGTGCATTTGTCTTCACCATTAAAAGATTGGTTTTGCACTTCGCTTTTCAGAATTTGGTTTTACTTGGTCAAGCTCGTAATAATTCCTCCAAAACTCTTTCTCATCAAAAACTTGAATAAAGCTCCTCATATAGAGATTTTGAGGTCAGAGGATACAATTCTTTTTCCCATAGGGAGGATTTGAGATGATCCAGTGATCAGCCGACGAAAAAGGTCAAAAGTCTGATTTTTGAAACCTTTTGATTTCAAAGTGGATGTCATTTTTCTAGTCCCTCGAGAGCGAGCATTGTCTTTTTGCGATACGAATCATATGAGGATCCATATCACTAGCATAGATTTGGTAATCCCCATCAAAGATTTTACTTATTGCCTCTTCTTTAAGCCTGCTCCATAAATGTTGATCAAATCTCGAGAATTTTTCAAACGCAAAATTTCTATGAGATCATGGAGCGATGTTTTTTGCAAGGAGGAGTGCTTCAATTGCGATTGTCCCTGATCAGCAGAATGGATCGATTAAAGGAGATTTAAACTTCCAGCTTGAGAGTAAAACAAGTGCCGCAGCAAGATTTTCTTTGAGTGGGGCAAGTCCTGTTTTGGGGTCCTATAACCCTCTTTGATGGAGTGATGGACCAGAGCTATTCAATAGTAAGGTAGCTTGATCTTTTTCGATTAAAAAGCAAAAGCTCTTCTGTGTATTCTTGTTCCTTTGAAAAGTGGGTGATCCGCTCCAACAGAGCCTTATGAGCAACCGATTGAATCGCTCTTTGTGCTGAAAGTTGCGAGTGGTGACTGGTAACTTTGAGCGAAATGTTTGAGTTGGATGATCGCTGTCCATAGTCAGATTTTTTTACCATATCAAAAAGCTGATCAAAGTTCTTCGTTTCTCAGTTAGCAATTTGGATATAGACTTTATTTGCAATCCTTGACCAAAGGTTGATCCTATAGAGCCCTTCTAGGTCAGTTTCCACCCAGCTCCCTTTGGCAAAAGTATTAAATGGTTTGAGTTGAAGTCTTTTGAGTTCACTAGAAAGCAAACTTCCCTAGACCAGCAGGGCAGGATACCAATAATTTCATATTATAAACAAAATAAATTCTGATTCTTGTGTTAGTTTTCTTTATATTATTTCGGTATAGATTTACAATGAAAATTTATCTTGAGTATATAATTCCTTCCAATAAAGATCACAATGGCTAATACATAAGATTAGAGAAAATAAAAAGCTCTCTATACTTTTAGAGAGCTCTTCTTTTATTTAACTAGCTTCCCATTATCTAATCTAATCACATGATCTGCAAATTGCAAAATATCTTCATCATGTTCAATCATCAAGATCGTATCACCTTTTATCCAAAAATCTCTTTAATACTTTCAAAAGTTTTTCAATATCTGCAGGATGAAGTCAAACTGTAGGTTCATCAAGGAAGTAAACAGTATTTCCTCTATATTCTTTAAGGAGATGTTTTACGAGTTTAAGTCTTTGAGATTCTCCACCGGAGAGTATGAGCAGGTTGTCCCATCTTCAAGTATCCAAGTCCAATTTCTACCATAAGTTCAAGCTCCTCTTTGATATGATCAATTTCAGAGAAAAATTCTAGTGCCTCCTCGATATACATATCAAGATTTGGCTAATTGTTTTTCATCTCCAAGTGATGGCAAGGATCTCTGGTTTGTATCTTTTCCCATGACAGAGGTCACAGGGACATACGTATCTGGCAAAGAATTGGAGTTCGATTTTTATATCCGTATCCACTACAAGCAGGGCAGGCTCCTTTATCCGAATTGAAACTAAAGTGTGAGTTATTAAATCCTAGATACTTTGCATCACTTGTACCCGCATACAAAAAGTCTGATTTTATCAAAAACATTTACAAAGGTCGCAGGACAACTTCTCGGAGTTTTTCCTATGCTTGACTGGTCTACATAGATTGTATTTTTTTGATCCATTCTTCCCCTTAATCGTATCGACTCCCAAATCTGCATAAAAACTCTTGTAATGCTAAGTTTTTCGAAATGATGATATTCCTCAGCTCTCATTACTGGAGCAGCAAGGATTTCTTCCCAGCTTAATCCTTTTTAAGCAGTTGAAGTCTGATATAACTCTGGACAAATTTTTGTCTTTCGTTCAAAAAGCGATACAAGGTTGTGTACATCAGTGTTGTTTTTCCAGCACCAGAACCTCCAGTAATAACGGTAAAACTTCCTAGATTAAGCTTTACATTGATGTTTTTGAGATTAAACTTTGCGAGCATTTCTGATTTCACCCGCTTATTTGTTGGTCTATGGGAAAAATCTACGCATACTTTTCTTTCCTGTAATGAAATCTGGCAGTCAGTGTTTTACTTTTAGAAAATCTTCATAACTACCTGTTGAATACCATTCTCTCCAAAATCTCCAGCCCTAGGTCCGATTTCCACAATCCAGTCTGAAGCTTTGATAAATCTTCATTATGCTCCACTACGACAATAGTGTTTCCCATTGCTTGTAATCTCTTGATTGCGGTGATGGCTTTTGATCTCTCAGCTATCAAGTCCAATCGTCGGTTCATCCAAAACATAGATAATCCCTGTCAATTTGTTCCCAAGTTGTTTTTGCCAGTCTAAGTTCTGGTTTCTCATCCTGAGATAGTATCAACACTTCTGGTCAGCATCAGATATCCCAAGCCGAGTTCCTCAATTGAGCTTGCCCCATCTAGAAGAGGATTAAGAATTCTTTCAAGAAGATTTCTAGGTTTAGAACTTGTATTTTGTAAAGCTCCAAAAATCTGATTAGATTGGTCAGTCTCCATTTTTGGAGATCCCAAATATTGATTTTGATGAGATTTTCATTTTCTGGCTTGTCAAAGCCAATATCTTCTCTATTGACAAATAGTGTAGGAACAAGAGACTTAAAGTCAGACTTTGACCCCTCTTCCAAACTCAAGAAACAGTGCAGCTTTCCTTTTTAGTCTTGATCCAAAACAGTGGACAAGTCCTCATATTCAGCATTGCCTGAAAATCCACCGTCAAAGAAAGTCCTTTATTGTATTGGTCTTTGATAATTTCTTCAATTCCGTTGTATTTGATAGATGTCCATTTCCCCCCAGATTGAATTCTAAGCAATTCTTGATCACCTTCTACGATTACATTCAAAAACCAAGCTGGTTGATCTGCCCATTTTTCAGGGTCCATGCTGTATTTTCGCAGAGCTTACTCAAAATACTTTGTCAGAGTTACTATCTCCATGGTAAAATTGCCTCCATTACTGGACTTTGAGTCTATTACTTTATTATAATCTACTTGTAAAATTTCTCCTAGTCCCAAACATTGTTCACAAGCTCCTTCTTGTCTGTTGGGGAGAAGTGCTGGTGGTAAATTCTGGATAGGTAATATTGCAGTTTGGACAATACATTTTGTCGGTATATCGCTGAATAGCTCACAAACGAGATCATCTGATTTTTCTTCTTGTTTTTCTTTTCTTCGAACTAATCTCAATATTCCCTCAAAATCCAGCCTCTACTTGTTTATTGCTTGATACTGTGCTGCTTTTCAGATGCAGATCTGTTTGATAGACTCCAAATTTTGCTTTTCAGAGAGGATTTTGATGATATCTTCCCTTGAGTCTTGATCGTTTAGTCTCCTCTTCCAGGTGATACGATCGTAAATTCCATAACTATTGATAGGAAAATAATTTTCTGGAATATTGGGATCTTCGAGATAGAAATATTCGATAGGATCTGATTTTTCTGGATTTTGAGAGAGGAGTAAGTATCCAGTAAATCCAGTTCCCTTTTCTACTTTTTGCTTGTTGCTTTTTTGACAAATTTCAATAAATCTGCTTTGGTTGCAAAGTTCCCATTCTCTTTAGGAAAGGTAAACTCTTTTTCCCATCATAGTTTTGCCTCATAGAGTCAATGATTTGTGGTCAACAGTCTGAGGTTTGATTTCACTTCAACATTTTAACAGTAGGTGTCTCCTACTTTTTGCAAACAGGAGCCTGATATAATCATCGATCTCTGTGAGAGTTCCTACAGTTGATCTAGAGTTTCAGCTTCTTTTGTTTTGTTCAATTGCAATAGCAGGAGAAAGTCCGCTACAATAGTCAATCTCTGGTCTATCTCATAAATTGAAAAACTGCCTCAACTAACTTGAGAGCGACTCAATATATCGTGTATTGACCTTCCTTATAAATTGTCTGAGAGCAAGTGAGGACTTCCTGATCCGCTCACTCCAGTGATAGTGATGAGCTTTATTTTTGGGGAGTTTAAGATCAAGGTTTTTGAGGTTGTTTACTTTGATTCCTTCCAAAGACGAGTTCTCAACTACTACTATGAGTTTGATGAAGGAGTTGTTCAAGGTTCCCTGTGTCATTGTTATACTTTATTTTAGTCTAAAATAGTTTTTAGATACTCTTATCTCAATAGTTTGAGGTATTTTTCTTACTCAAAAAGTCTAAAATCAGACTTCCCCAAAAAGGTCATCTCTCAGCTTAGTTATTTGTATACAAAATGCAAGCATACTAGTCAAAGGACTGTTCTCTACTCAGGTATTTTTCAATCGACCAGGTTTTTCTCTTTTTGCTTGCATTTTCCACCTGATTTTCTTATACTGAAGATCAATCAATTTTGGATTTATCTTTTCTTTTTTATGCAAATTCCTTTTCAAACCTGGATATAAGAGACTTATTCATCTGCTTATGTTGCTAGTACGATTTTATTAGAAAACTTGATCTGGTTGATCTCGATCTCCAGCTGCCATCAGGATTCCCCTCTGAGTCCTTTTTATTGATTCTTGGAGTTATTGGACTCTATATCCCACTGATCAATGGGAATGATTTTGATGATTATTGGTGCAAGGATGATAGGGAAGAAGACCTTTATCAAAGTCTATATCTGGCTTATCAATACTTTTTCAAAAATATAAAAATCTGAAATCAGCACTCTTTCATACCTTAAAAGATTAGTTTTTACTCTTTTTATTTTTGCTTTTTATGCTACTGAAAATACCAAACTCCTTGCCCTCCTGGATACGGTTATTGAAACCCTATTTGCAAAAGGGAGAGCCTGTCTGATCCAAATTTCTCAATTCACTTGAGGCAGTGGATTATGCACCTTCTACCCTTAGAAAGTATCTCAATATCCTCGAAAAACAAGGAATGGTTTATCAACCTACAATTCTTCGGGTCGATCTCCCGACATTAAAGGACTATCTGCATATGTAGAATCAACCTTGGCTCAGTCTCCCTCAAGACATTGGATCTCAATCTTAATTCTACCAGAGCTGAACTCAAATCTTTGTAGAGGCATTAGGAGAAGTAACTGATGGGAGTAGTGATTTATTAGAAATGATGAGTATTATTATCTGGGAATCAACAACCTTTTGCGTGATGATATGATTGATGAGTATCATGACAAGAACAATCATTCGTTTTATCGAGGAAAAAGATCGTTCCTTTTATTGACATCCTAAAAATGGAGAAGTGTATTATACTTTTGTCAATGATCAAGATACGCTGATTTCTTGTGTATACGTAAAGATTTTCACTCAATGACTACGATATGGTGCTTTCTATTGTCGGTCCTCTCAGAGTTGATTACAATATTACCATTCTCAAAAAGTTTTTAGAAACCTTTTGGGAAGATAGTATGATAGAAAAAGAAAATCAGAATTCAGACTTTTGATCCCAGGAATCTTTAAAACCAGGAGGCGCTATCTCGAAGAGAAACCAAAGAGCCGAGCTCCAAAAAGATCCTCAAAAACCAGCTTCAATCGCTTCAAGAGGAGCTGAAAAATAGCTCTAGTGTTGAGCAAAAATAATCAAAAATCTAGATCAGCTCAAAATTTAGATGCAAGGATTCAGTCTTGGATGCATTAAGGGGAGAACTTTTTGCACTTCAGTCAGAGAAGATTCAGGATGAACTTGATGCCTTGAGGTCTCATGGAATGATCTCTAAAAAGAGATATAAAGAAAAGTAATCCAAGTTATTTTGCTCAAGTCAAAAACAGCTTCCTGAGCACAATCCAAAAGCAAATACTGGAAGGTGAGAAAGTATAGGGAAAAGATTACTTCTATTACTCCAAGAGATTGAGAAAATCTAGTTGCAAACTTTTGCAGCATGAATTATTCAAAAATTAGCTTTAAATTTAAAAATTAGATGAAAAATCAGACTTTTTACCTTAATTGATACAAAATAAAATGGCTGAAATAGTACAAAGTGCGGGGGAATTATTTATTATCATGAAAAAGATTGATCTCCCTCGTTATTTGTTGATCAAAAGATTGGCACTTTCCTGAAAAATCGAGCGAGTCGCCCCAAAGGAAAGATTCAAGCTGAGAAACTGCAGAACAAGCAGCAGTGTGAAGTTGGAGAGGAGTGGAAATAGCTCCTTCTGATCTCAAATTAGAATAAAATCTGAAAACTTCTCTTAGAAGTTCCGAGACAAAAAGAGGTCATCTAGATAAGGATGTAACCCTATTTTTGATGAATTATTCTGGAGATCCAAGCGCACCCAAGATTACTGATGGTGAGTGATATGTTGGGATCTATAAGGGATGAGTATCCAAGAAGTTTTTAGGATTGTTTTACTATGGGGATATCCGTGAACTTATCAGAAAAGCATCACCTTCTCCATCAAGGTGATGAAACTTCAAAGATAAACGAAAAACAAAATAAAAGTCTGATTATTTAGAGTGCTCTCTTTGTCGGGAAGTTTGTTCACAAAATGAGGAACAAAAACCATTCAGACTTGCTGCTTTCCATAAGATAGATACGAATTTTATATTCTATTCAATAAAATGACACAAGAACTCTTGACCGTAAGTGATGTGAAATTTAAGTTTGTTAATGTTACTGAAAAACATGGAGGCTGATATTAAAAAGCCGTAGAACATCAGCTTGCAAACAAAGGACAAACTATCCTCAAAAATCTATACTAACAATGTAGATGCTAAAGTAACTATCGAATATACTATTGAAAGAAATAAAAAGCGGACTTTACGAGGCAGATTTTATCTTCAATTTTGGTGGAGAAAAGTTTGTAGTAGAAAACCACAAAGGGATTTAAGATTGCAACTAGATCTTGTAGCTCATGCATTTGATAAGCGAAAGAGAAAGGTACTTGGATTTTTGGGGAGCTTGTTCACTCAGATAATCCTTGATACTTGAGCTTAAATGCAGATTGCTATTTAAGGTTTTATTTTTGCATCAATAAAATATTATGAGTAAAAATTTTCTTACTAGAGAAGGGTATGATAAATTGATAGCTGAGCTTCAGGAGCTCAAACAGGAAAATTGCCTGCCGTATTGGAGAGATTAGCAGAAGCGAAGGCTATGGGAGATCTTTCAGAAAACTTTGAGTACAAATCAGCAATGGAAGATAAAGACTTTATCAATTCTAGAATTGCTGAGATTACTAATCTTATTGCAGATGTAGAGATTGTTGAGAAAGATAAGATGTAAGTAAAGTAGGAAAAGTTGTTGACTTCGGATCTAAGGTAACGGTAGCTATCAAGGAACAAGATGGAGAAGAAAAACAATATACCTTCACTATTGTCGGAACTGGAGAAATTGGAGTTGAAGATGGTCTTAAAATTTCCTTTGAGTCACCTGTTGGACAGGCAGTTAGAGGAGGAAAAAGCTGGACAAACAGTGAAGATGAGACATGAGGGTTCTAGAAAAGATGTGAAAAATCATTGCAGTAGAGTAGAGTTCTACTGCTTTTTGGTCTTTATTATTAAAAAGAATCTAGCTAATGTACAATCCTTATGATTTCTATTTCAAAAAGCTAAAAAGACTGATATAAAGCTCGTTCTGCTTTTTAAATTGGAGGAAATTCAAGATAAAGTTTCTCTGATTTCATCATCTACTAAGAATGTCCTCGATATAGGATGTGCTCCAGGAGTTGATTCAGTATACTATTGCCCAGCTAAAAAGCTCAAGGTTTCAAGCTATCAGGTGATTGATTTGACTTAAAGAAAGTAGAGCTCAATCTACCATGACTTACTACCTATGTGCAAGATGTAACTGAAATCGAAAAGGTAAAATCAATCCTTCAAAAATCATCAGATTCCAGCTTTTTGATTTTATTCAATCGGATATTGCTCCCAATACTATTGGTCTTAAGGATATTGATGCCATGAGATCTATTGATTTGTTGAGAGCAGACCTATCGAATTTACTGATCAGCTTTTGGCTCCAAATGGAGTATCTGTGATCAAAGTCTTTATGGGGACCTGGATTTGATTAGTTTGTTACTACAGATCAAAGAAAAGGTTTTGAGCAAAAATATCAAGCTTTTTAAGCCCAATTCATGTAGAGCAAATAGTAAAAGGAAACCTATGTTATTAAGCTTCCAAACCAAGAGTTAATATTGGAGGCTCGTGAGTATTTTATAGAAAAATAGCAAAGTGTCGTCACGGCTGCTCGCTATTCTTTCCGCAAAATGCTATGCATCCATAGCGTCACTTATAAGGTTCTACTACACAGTAGATATTATATATCAAATTATAAAAATGTCAAATATTTGATAACAAAAATAATAGTCTGATTTTTGAAACTTTTGTTTGTTGATAGATTGACGACTATTTACTTCATTATTTCTACTAATGGATAAGATTAAAAGAAGCTCCGAGATGAATTTCAAGATGAAATTAATGAGACTAAAACGAACATTTACAATTGATGTTGGAGGCAGGAGTCACTAGGAAGGGTTGATGAAGAAGATTTGCTCTCAGGTAGATGATCTTGATGAAAATCTCAAACTTCGAGAAATTTTATGATCTCTGTGAAAAAGCTTAGTATTAAGATCGTTACTGTAGAAGAAGTGCTCGAAAGGAACAAGAACACTACAAAGCCAGAGGCTCTGTCTCGGAAAAATTACCATGTATGGTGCTCCTGGTAAGATTTGAGGTGCCGGTAGATGGAATGTATAGGATTTTATCAAAATCTACTTTTTCTGATGTAGCAAGAGTTCCTTTTACTCACTCCAGATGAGGAAAAAGAGATTGCAAGAAGAGTGAAAAAGGAGATGAAGAGCGAGCTGATTGAATCTAACCTTAGACTCGTGATCTCACATTGCAGAGAGATTTCTTTTGGTGCTCGTCTTACTTTTTCAGATCTTTATCAATGAGGGGAATATGGGAGTTGGCAACAGGCCATTGAAAAGTTTGATCCAGATAAGGAATTTAAATTTCTCAACTCTATGCAACTTGGTGGATTAAACAGTCAATTACTGACAAGATTGCGTTGATATGGCAAAGAATGTAAAGATTCCTCTTCATATTCTTGAGGAGATTAAGACCTATAATAAAACCTATCAGGATCTCTTTGAAAGTTTAACCGTGAGCCTACTGATAAAAGAAATGAGAAGTCCTTACTCGAAGTATTGAAAAGATCAAAAACTTAGAAGAAGTAATTTTTGGTAATATTTTCACTAGATAATGCAGTAGAGAAGAGGGAAAGAAAACACTTGGAGATATTATTGAAGATGAAAAACAGTAGGCCAGATCAGATTGCGGAGAGATCGGCACTGAGTGAAAAATCTAGAAGATCCTGGTATGCTTGATGATCGGAATCCAAAATTATCAAAATGAGATATGGAAGATGGACCAAAGTTTACTCTCGAACAGGTGGAGAGGAGTTTTGAGTAACAAGAGAGAGAATTAGACAAGTAGAGCAAAAGGTCTTGTAAAATTAAAGGGCATCCAGAGTTGCAAAAGATGCTTGGAATTGAAGATGAAATCGACAAGATGAATAGTATATAGGCAGAAAAGAGGAAGAAATACAAAAGTCCAAGTCAGGAAGAGGATCTTTGATGATGATGAAGACGATGATTTTTAATCTTTTGTAGAGTTGGGAAAAAGCAGAGAGTTTATTCTCTCTGTTTTTATTTTTAATGCAAAAATAATAAAAGAGTAATTCAAAAGAATTTTATCTTTTCCTATTTATACAGATGCAAATGCGTTTTGAAAGCTTCATCTTAGGGTGAAATCTAAAATCCTTCTCTCTGCAATAGCACAATGATGGTAATGGGTGGAGGCTGTCTCGGTGGTGAAGAATCAATATTTCCTACCTGAGAACAAGAATCGAGCTTATATCTGAAGCTTTTGTTGGGAATTGCTGTTTTATTGTGTGATGACGCAGCTCTTCCAAAGGAGCTTGATGAAACAATCAACTCTCATTGAAAACTTTGCTTTCATACCATGTCTCCTCTCTATGCTGAGAAATCACGAGAAATCAGTGATAAAAATCTGAATATTGTTGATCAAGTAAGTCAAAATAAATTATTGTGCGTTACTTTCAAAGCCAAGCAATATCTTTCTGATCTTGACAAGAAGAAGTGCTTCTTCATCTTGATGAAAACAAAGAGCTCAAAATTACCTATTTATCGTAGCTTCAACAAGTTCCTTTTTCTTAATCTAGCGGTCTTTTAAAACAAAACTTTTGATATCAGGGTTGCTCGTTGATCTACCTCAGAAGAAAAACTGGTATGGTGGCAGCACTATTTCTTGGCAGTATCACTCCCAGAAGGGAGCCGCGACATCTCAATGACTCGATTGTAAGGCAGATTGAGTCAGTTTGGGATAAAGAGTTATCTTAGGATGTGGCACTCGCGTGCCGTCAGGAATACCCTTGAAATTTGAGAATGAGTGAGACCTTTGGAAAAGATAAGGGAGGGTTTGCCTATATTTTCAACTTTGGAGGCGGGGGTGGGAATGCTTTGGCCACTACTATGGTTGAGAAAGTGGGCGGACAGGAGCTTAGTAAAGTGTATATAAGCCAACTTATAATTTACTTCTAGTGGGCATACTGATCCATGAAAATCCAAATTATGCAGTTGGCTCAGTATTTAGGAGTTCTATCACAACTCCAACGACATCCCAGTAGATGCTTTGGGTTAAGGGGATTGTACATCATGAAGATGGAAATAGTTTACAAAGCTCCTTCTTAAGGATGCTAAAGGTATCATTTAGTAGAAAAGAGCTCAAAGTCTGATTTTTGCTTTTTCTGAAAGATAAAACTTGCATTTTAAATATATATATGTATAACTATGTTGTTTTATCTGAGACTCAGTAGAAGATGCAGCAAGCTTTCTGTGTTACAGGACTCAAAAACTTAGAAGGTTTTATTGATATTTCTTCAGGTAAGTGCCGAGCAAAATAGAATTAAAATTCTCTTGTCTGGCAGATGCTTATAGCAAATCCAGAAAATCTGTAGCTGTCCTGACTGTGACTGTCCTCTTGTCGGAGGATGTGTGTATGCGAAATAACAACGCTCCTAGCCAAGCCTCGCACTAGTTTCACATCATCTCAGTATGCTCAAGAGAGTCCAAATTGTTTCTACCAAGAGGGTTGGTAAAAATCTATTACCTCCTCAATAAAGAACTTTTTCGAGTCAGTTTCAGAAAAACCTTAAAACCGTCTTTTCTATCAAATAAATCATTATTTTATACTCTAATAATATAACAATAGCAGTATAATATGTAAATACTAAAGCTGAATTTGGACAACATTTTGTCTACTTTTGATGGAGTAGTTTTGGCAGACTGCTACTTGGTGGACCTTGTAAATGCTTTCTCCAATCCCTTGATGAACTTGCAGAAGAAGTAGATCACAAAGTAAAAGATCCTCGCATTGATATTGACGAGGCTCAAGAACTTGCGCAAGAATATGGAGTTATGTCTCGTGCCTGACAGTATTTGCAGGACAAATCATGAGATCAAAGAAGGTTTCCTCGGAGCAACTCAGATCTTCATAGGAAAAGAGTTGAACAATATTCTACCCAGTCTCAAAGACAGCTTGTAAGTCAGCCCAAACCTGACTTGTAACTCCTGCTTGTGAATCAGAGCAAATTGATAAAACGATAAAACTCTGACTGAATTCAGGTTTTTCTTTTTAAATATTTTAAAGCGTACCTACTATTCTAGATTACTCAACTCAATAGCTAATCTGATTTTTGATTTGAAAATGCTATAGATTTCTTTATACTGCAGGTCTTTATTATCACAGAGATGACAATGAATATGAGAAAAGTTGGATTGCTCTACTTAGGGGAGACTTGAAAAGAAAAAGCGTTTTGATCTGATTTTTAGATATGGTGGAAAAATATGAAAAGAGCTCCCTTTGAACTCTATATTTTTGGAAAGGGGGACTTGAGAAGCAAGACTCTTTAGAACTCCAGTACAAAGCAAATTCACTGACGAAAGCCTCTCAGTGAAGCTGGCAAGATATTTGGAAAATATTGATTATTGTTTGATGCCATCTTTGTGTTGAGACTTTTTGGTTTGAGCCGTGAATGTCCTAGACTGAGGAATCCTGTTGTTGTGATTTAAAATGAGGGCTAATGCCTTTTATTAGAGAGGAATATGATGTGCAAGATGTGAGGAAATCTTTGCAGAGAAATTTGAAAACCCAGTTGAAAAGTTGATCAAAAGAGTACAAAAATCAGACTCAGACTCTTTTTCTCATTTATCTCAAGAGTGTAAACAGACTGCACAGCGCTATAGCAAAGACAGGCGATTTGGAAAATTTCACCAGATGAGCTTTGATTTTAAGTGCAAAAATCCTTCTGTAAGTGATTTTATCAACCCTATTTGAGAATTGGAGACCTATCTCCACGAGTCAAAACCTTGCTTATGAGCAAGGGATATCAAGTGAAGCTTTTGAAGTCATTGCCCTAGTGATTTTGGGGAAGGGTCAAAAATACCTTGATTGAGTCTGAGTTTAGCAAACATATTTCGAAGCACATAGACTCAAAAATTTGCAGAAGGAGAAAAAGCCTGACCTCATCTGGTTTCACAGTGTATTGAGGTGAGAGTGACGAATGCCAGTCTCCTGCGCTTGATACCATTAAAAGTACTAAAACGAATGATGTATCATGATTTGGGATATTTTCATCCTTATCCTAGTAAAGTGCAAAATCCCTGAGGAAGTGGAGGATCTTTCTTTCACATCGTTTATCAAAATGGCAAAGACTAAAAATCCATTCAAACTGGTTTTTGTTGCAGGAAATGGCTATCTCTAAAGACTTTTGAAAAGACTTTCAATACTCATATCGATAAGCCTGGTGCCTTCAAAGCTTTTACATTCCCTCGTAAGAGGGGCTATTGGTGTGTCAACAGATAAGATTCAGACACTAGAGCATTTTATCCAAAAAGTAGAATTAAAGAGAGATATTATTGATCAATGAGAGGAGAATCCTGATTTCTTCTCTTGATTTTTCTATTTTCTAGGAGAAGATTTTTCTCCTGCATTTTTGGCAAATAAATAGTTATAATAAAGTGTTTATAAAAATCATTTATAAAAATCATTTATAAAATGAACACCAGCTTTCAATTCTCATAAGAATCTCAGAAGCTCTTGAAAAACAGGCCCTTCAATGATTTTTGCTGATCACGAATTTTTGCAGAGCGGTGTAAAGCACATGTACAATCTTGTCCTTATTTTGCCAAGGAAGAACGAGAAGCTCTTGAGGAAAAGTCAGATTTTGGAGAAGTGGCAAGATTGCTGCTTTTTCTCCAGCAAAGATCTTCAGCTTTGGGAGATTATGGATATTATCAGGAAGGTTGACCAAGATGCTTTCAAGAGGAGCTGGGAAACAAAAAGCGAAAAGAGCAGATCAGCTACATAAACTTGGATGGAAAGTTTGAAAAAGCTGGACTCTATCATTGCAAATTCTTTCCTTCAGACATGATGAAAGCCAAGACGAAACTTGCACAAGAGACCTAGCTCAGCAGTGACTACTTACGGATGCTCTCTTCAGCCACAAAATCTGATGCTCTTCCATACAGGAGATCTTACTTTCTGTGAGGAAGAAGTTAGCCAGGATTGATCAGCGATTGCTTGGGAAAAAGCCTATACCAGATTCTCGCAAGACTCTGAGGAAAATCCCAGTAAGAGCAGCTTGATGAGTAATATTAGGAAAGAGCTTTTAGCCACTGCTTCTCGTGCTCCAGATGCTCCAAGGAAATAACAAATGAGACAAGCCACGAGAACCCAAAAAGGTCCCTATTATAAGTTTCAAGAAAGGTGTCAAAAGCAGATTTTGAAAGACAATCCAAATGCCTGAGATAGAAGCTTCTCTATACAGCAATACTTTCGTAGAGGAATTGGAAAAGCTTAATCAGTCAGCACATGCTACCTCCTGAGAACTAGGGAGTTTGATGAGGATCTTAGAAAAGATTTAGGCTTTGAATTGATAAATCTAGCAGATGCGCTTAAACTCTCCAGCACTGAAAGCCGAACTTGAAAAAGTTAGACAAACAGGAGATAAAAGCCTGATTTCTGGCGAGAGTTAGAAATCGCAAAAGGGTCAAGAAACAGCAAGCAGCACTTGGACTATCAGGAGAAGTCCAAGATCGCTCACAGATGGTAAAAACTACAAAACTTAACTGTCTTGGAGCTGCTTTATTAGGAGGACGGATATCTCATATCTTGCTGACTTACCTGACCATGCAAGTACGATTCTCATTACTTCAGATGGTAAATGGTACCGACAAGAACCTCTTGAACTGCAAAGACAAAGCGAGAATTATACAGTACCAGCAGATAGTTGAGAATAAGCCAAGAACGAATAAAACTCCAAGTAGAGAAGGTGTTTAGTATTGTAAATTGGAACCTTATTCACATATATTATAGGTCAGATGCTTGTTTATATTTCTAGTCCCTGAAACGGCTAGTCAGTAGTCTGATTATCCATATAGTAATCGCGAAAGTTCTCTGCATGATAATCCTTTAACTCATGTAGCGGAAAAAGTACAAATCTCTCCAAATTCAAGAGCTAATGCAAAGTTTTATAGTAGGTTGGCAGCGACTTTATCTGCTTTTAGAAAAATGTGAGGAGCAGTCGATTGTTAATCAGCAATTGAATTAGATCCAAATTATGCACTGGCTATATAATAATCTAGGAAATACTTTTTATCTGCTTTAGAAAATATGAGGAAGCGACTCGATTGTTATCAAAAAGCAATTGAATTAGATCCAAATTATACACATGCGTATAATAATAATGGCAGCTGACTTTATCTGTTTTCTTTAGGATAAGAGAGGACAAGTAGTGACTGTTATCAAAAAGCAATTGGACTAGATCCAAATTATGCAAAGGCTTATTATAACTTTAGGAGAAGTTTTGAAAGCTATATCCTGAGGCGATTCAGCGTATCAAAAATTTTTATTCAATTTGCAGATCAAAAAGATAAAGCCTCGAGTTGAAGTTGCAAGAAGAAGTTGAAAAACTTCAAGAAATGCGATTGGCTGATGAAGAGTAGTTATTTCATACATCAAAGACTCTTGCTTTCTTAAATTATCTGATTTGATGGGTCCTCCCTGTAAAAATCTGGGAGAAAAACTGAATCCTCCAGTCAGGTTTCCTGATAGAAGAATATATTGACAATAAAGTATAAAATGATACAATCTTAACAATCTTTCTTTATCTCCGATTCTGGAAATTTTAACACTTTCTCAGTAGATGTTTTGATAAGAGTTTTTGAGACTTGATTCTCTATCAGCTGGCTCTAAAAGATATTCTTTGAAACAGTGAGTGGGTAGATTATCATGAAAGGTAGAGTCATTGTAAAAAGAAATTTTCTAATTAATATGGATAATATGGAGAAATTAGATATTCTTAGTCCCAAGAATTGGAACTCTAAAAGTATGCAGCGAAATAGAAAAGTGTATGTGAGTGTTGATATTCTGAGACTCATTTGAAAGAAAAGTGAGCAAAGACAAAACTTTTGGTGAAAAGCAGGGAGGCATATTTGCACAAAAATCTCATTGCTTATAATCAATGGAGCCGAAATGGCTTTGAGCAGAATGCAGGAGAATTAGAAGCAATTGGTTATGCTGATTTTTCTCAGATGCAGCAAAAGTTCGAAGAAGAGTTTCTGAGAGACTTAATTCTCTATCAGCAGTGCCGCCTCACCTATGAAAGAGAGGGTAACCGATGATGATGTTGGAAACAGAAGAAGTGGACTCTCTACAAGAAGAACTTGAGGCCTGGGAAATCCTTTGATTTGGAATGGGAAAATATTGAGATAAGTGAGCAAAAAGCCTATCTAGATGGAGTTGAAACCTGGGAGTAACTTTTTAATTTGGAAGGGAATAATATTGAGATGAGTGAGCGAAGGCGCTAGCTCAGATGGAGTTGAAACCTGGGGTAACTTTTTAATTTGGAAGGAATAAGATTGGAGATGGTGAGCAGAAGCGCTGGCTCAGATGAAGTTGAAACCTGGGGTAACTTTTAATTTGGAAGGAATAACGTTGGGATCAAGTGAGTGAAGGCGTTTGCTCATATGGAGTTGAAAACCAGGTGTCAAGCTTAATTTGGATGAGAATAATATTGGAGATGCGGGTGCAAAAAGCACTCTGCTCAGATGGAAGTTGAAAGAGGTGTCGTTTTAAATTCAGGATGAATAGATTGGCGTAGAGTGAGCAAAAGGCTGGCTCAGATGAAATTACAACCTGGAGTAGACTAGATTTGTGGTATATAATAATGTTTGAGAGATGAGTGAGAGCACTGGCTCAGATGGAATTACAACATGGAGTAATACTAGATTTGTAGGGCATAATAAGTTGAGATGAGTGAGCAAGCACTTGCTCAGATGAAGATTGAAAGAGGGTAACGATAAATTTGAAGATAATATTGCAAATGAGTGAGCAAAAGCGCTGGCTCAGATGGGCTGAAAAGAGGGAGTAACGATAAAATTGCCAAAGAATAAAATCTGATCTGAAGGAAAAAGCTATCTTGCAAAAATGGCAAGATGATGCTCATACAGAGGGGTTAACTGTAGGGTTTATCGATAATGAGTTTCTCTAGACTACTACCTTTTATTACTCTCCATCTAAATCTCAAACTCCAGTTTGATATGCGGTGAGTTGCATGGGTTCTTTGATTCTTTCCATAGAGATAGTCTCCGAGGATTGGCAGTCCATGAGATGAGAGTGGTATCTGATCTGATGAGTTCTCCGGTAAAAATCTGGAGAAAAACCTGAATCTTCCATCAGGTCTATTTTTGGATTTGTGATGATTCAGAGCTTATTTTGAGGATTTGAGGACTTTTGCTTTGACGATTTCTGAGATCGTGAAGGCAGTTGAGCACTGATTTTATCTAAAAGATCTGCCCTCAGGGTAATCTCGCATAGAGCTCTATATCGCTTCTAGTGGCACTTTTAGCTTTGGATTCTAGAGTTTCAGATTCTGATTTTTCTTGAAAGAGTTTTGAAATGCTGGAGTCAGGCTGCAGTTTTGCAATAATCATGAGTCCCATCAGTATCCTTGTCCAAACGATGCAAAAGCCCAGCCCTGATAAAATTTCCAATGCTTGGTAGCTCTCTTGTAGTGATGATAGAGAAAACCCAACTACACTTGGCTTTACTAACATCCCAATGCTGTTAGGGTGAGACAAAACCTTTTGGGCTTAGTCATCATAAGATAGTCTGTAGTTTCTGAGAATCGAGAATATCAATATTCTGAGCTTCTTCAAGAAGAACTGGAGAAAGATATCTCCAAATCATCAATCATCACTCAGATCTCACGGTTTGAGTTTGAGTGATTTTTGCTGCTACTATTGACGAGAATTCGCTCCTAGACAAGATAGCGATGAAAAATTCTCGAATAGGAAATTGTTTTTTAGCCAGGTACAAGTCTTTCCGTCGCTCACTCAAAGATAAACTCATGCATCCAAAAACAAAAAGTACTAAAAATCTGATCAAAATAGCTTTTCTCCATTGTAAGGGTCCTTAGAGAAAATCAAGGAGACTGCTCTCCTTAAGAATTAAATCTCAAGACTCTTTTATATATACACCTCAGAGTTCATCTGAGGCGAGTATTTACTCAGGTAGTATTTGAGTTTGTCTGCTTGACTGAAAGTTCAAGATAGAGTTTTTGAGAATGCAATCTGTCGATAGCAGAGGTCCAGATAAATCCTAATGAGGCAAGAGTAGTCCCAAAATATTCGAGAAGAAAGTAGATGTGAAATCTTATTAAATCCCAAAAATGATTTTTCAGTAATCTTCCACTGAGTATTTGAATCCTTCGATTATTCCTAAATTTTTATCTGCATATGCTAGATTTTACAAAGGAAAACCTGATTGATAATAGAGACAAAAGCAGCTATTCCAATGATCAGCTAAATTTGACTTGCGTGAGAACTACCTCGGCCACTTCCAATCTCAGTATCTATTGCTCTATGCAAGCATAGCTCAAAAGCAAGACTAATCCCGCTAGAATAATGCTAACAAGGACTTTGTGCTCTATAATCTTGTTAGTTTCTTTACGATCGATCGTCAATTCTAAAACCTCGATCTTTTGCCCAGCCAAGTTAGTAGGACAAACATTGCTGTTGTACTAGCTCTGCACCTCTTGAGATCAGTTTAACATTATCTGTGATGTCTGGGTCCCATCCGGAATATCAGTTCCAACACCTGCTCCAACTCCTAAAAGAAAGCCAACATAGTCAAAGGCCAATCCAGATCAGCTATGGTTCCTCTTTCAGTTTTGTTCAGAGACATTTTCTCGTCCAAGTGAGTTTAAAGCTCTTGAAGATTCATTTTTCGATTGTTTTTGCATGAGTGTATAGTTGTATATAAATAAAGTTTGAGTATATCATAGACGATAAGATACTTATTCCTAGTAGCAGCAAGATGCCTCGATTACCTAAGTCTCCGAAAAGACTAGGGTTGGTAGCTGTAATACACTGTTTCATGTGTTTTCGAGAAGATGTGCAGCTCGAACAATTTTTAGTATAAACATCTTCTATCAAATGTCAAGAGAATATGAGAGCAAACAATAGCTAGTTGTACTATGGCCTTTTCTCAGAATCAGTTTTTCATATTTTCTCTATTTTGCTTAGTTTACTCGCATCCAGTAGGGTATTCAATGTAACGGTATCTCCAACTTCTTTTGTGAAGTGGTGCTTCGAATTTCCATTTCAAGGTTTCAGTCAAATTGCAGCTTTGGTCAGGATTTGAGCTCCTATTTTCGTCTGATGCAGGAACAGTCTCAGTAATTACATAGAGATTATGAAGGAGAGTACATTAACACATTCCCTTTCATAGATTTAGGAATATATACATCAAGATTATCTTTGAGACTCATATTATCCTCTGATTGTATTGTCTGCTGGGATGTCCTTGGATTTCTCCAGTATCATGTTCCATAAATGAGTAAGTATATCTCCACTATTGTAGAGCATACCGCATTTTGTGAGTAGCAATATCTGCTTGATCCATTGTTGTCCCTGACTTAGCAGTGTCTTTTGCCTCCACGTTTGTAAGAGGTTTCTTGCTTGTAAAGTATAAGATCCTTGTCTTTATGTTGCATCTGCATGAGAGGTCAAGAACATAAGAGCCTGCTCCATCCATTTCAGTACAGTTCCCTACTTCTGCAGCATCAATTTTCATTGTTCTGTTAATCAATTTAAAAGTCACTCATTAGACTACTGAGTTTGAACAAGATTTTCAAGTCAGGAGAATTTTATTTCTTATGTAATCTCTACCTACGACAGATCCAATACTATTGCCTGTTTATTCATATTGACTTTCATATATATGTATGGATGCTCAAGAGCTCGTACTAAAGCCAAAATCAGTATTCAATAACTAACTCTAAATTTTCACGTAAAACAATGACGGCTTTAAAAGACCAGGACAGTAAGGCCTTTATCAAAGGCAACATATTGAATGCAGAGTAGGTGTTCTTCAGGGTTTTCAATAAGCATTTGTAAAGAATCAACTCTTAAAGACTACCGGCTTTTGGTTGCATTCTCATGATTAACTGTTACTCCTGTATCTGTTTCGAGGAGGCAGGGACAGACTCTTTCACTGGGTGAGAGGCTGAGGCACGCTTGCTAGTGCAAGGGGTTCTGTCTATGCCATGGTCAGGGGGCATATTCTATGCCCATGGTTGAGAGATCATGTGCCTATACCATGGTGATGGAGCTGAGGCGTGCCATGGTCAGGGGGCATATTCCTATCGTATGGTTGAGGTCGTATTCCTATAGCATGATTGAGGGATCGTGTTCCTTGGTACACAACACCATTAGCTTCTTAAGCTAAATTAAAAATCCTTAGTAATTCTAAAGGGATTAAATCTCTTAGGAGGATCTCTGAGGGATTTTTATTTTATATAAATTTTTCTATTTTGTAATTTATAGATTATCAAAATCTAGAATCTTCTTTTTATTTTAAACAGTTCTTTGAATGGCAGCTTCCGCTTTTCTCGTGGAAGGTCCTCTTTTCAAAGTGCCCATAACAAGCGGTTTGTTGATAGATTGGATCTTTTGAGATTGAGGAGTTAATAATGCCTTGAGGACTGAGATCAAAAATGCTTTTAAAATAGTTTCAAACGCTGAGATCACATTTCGCAGTTCAGCCTTCGATAAAAATACTGCAGCTGCTGCAACTCCTATCGCATGAGCTGATCCTGAATCTCACATTTCTCACAGAGGCCGCTTGCAACGATGTTTTTGCTAGATATCTTGCCATGTGACTCAACTTCTGTCAACTTTTTGATTTGGATCCTTCCCAGAGAATGCTCCACCTCCATGTCTGCTCATTCCACCATAGGTGTCAACGATAATTTTTCTTCCTGAGTCCTGTATCTCCACTTGGTCATCAGATAAGGAAAATCCCAGTTGGATTGATATAGGTTTTTGTTTGCTCCGTAGTGGTTCTCAGCAAATGGGTTCGATAACCTCTTTCTGATTTGCTTCGAAGTTCTGCAAGAGAAATTTCTGCTGAGTGTTGAGAGGAGATAACAATCGCTATCTATGTGGAAATTTGCCCATCTTCGATACAAATCGTAACTTGAGTCTTACCATCAGGGGCCAGTTGAGGAATAACTCAGTTTTCTGACTGTTTCGAGTTGATGGGCAGGATTTGTGTGCTGAGATCAATGCTCATTGGTAAAAAGCTGCTTGTCTCGTTGCTTGCATATCCAAACATAATTCCTGATCTCCTGCTCCTCAACTATCAACTCCGATTGCAATATCTGGAGACTGAGTTTTGAGATTATACATTCAATTTCAGCTTCATCTGGATTAAAAGCCGCTATCTCGACTATCATATCAGATCCGGTAATCACTTGTTTGGCAATGGCCTTGTAATCCACAAAAGAGCAGTAGTTGTGATCTCTCCTGCGATTATCAAATGTTTTCCGCTAATAAGTACTCACTGGCTACTCTTGCATTTTTGTCTTGTGCAAAGAGCCAAGCATCTGAGGATAGCATCTAGAAGTTGATCACAAATCTTGTCTGGATGCCCACTCGTTACGGATTCACTGGTCAAAATTGTTTCATCTGAAGAAAAAGAATAAAAGTCTGATCAATATCAAGATCCAACCTTATTCTCTGAGTAAAGACATCTTTCCCATAGCTAGGAAAGTTTTTGTCAAAAATCGAATTTTGTCATATCTTTCCCAAAGGGTAGGATGGAGCACCTTAACGATTGTCAGGTTGCTGGGATATACAAACAGCCTTGTCTCTTTATCCTCTCTTGATATTTTTCATTCAGATGATATTTTTGCTTAATTTTTGCAGAAAATTCCTCTTAACGATTTTTGTTGCTTTGGAGATCTGTTCTCGTATATTTTGTTGACATTCTTTGGCAGAAAAACTATAAAAGAATTGAGGCATGACTTTCTCGCAGTGAAACCGCTTATCAAAAATTCTCGACTTATTTCATGGGAGTAAAATCTATCTCCAAGATAGTGAGGAGCTACCCACCTTTCCTTAGGAGAGATGATAGAGTATTGCTACGGCTAGTCGGTAATAGTTTTCTTAGCTCATGCTGATTTATGTAGAGACCAAGGCAAAGCCCTTTCCCTTGACGCAGAGGATTCTTAGTAAATTCCCTTGAGCGCAGGTCCTAGAGATTGATCATTACAAAAATATTTTGATAAAAATATTGGCAATCAACGCCTTGCTCCTGCAATTATTCTTGCTACTCAAGATCATATTCCCATACTTCCTGTTCCAAGAAAACTACGGACGAGCCCAGGAAAATCATTTTTCTTTAAAACAAGTCTTAATTGTGTCTTTGATTGTGAGTATTGTTATCTCAAGGCAAATTTCAAGACTCAGCATAGTGTTATTTTTGTCAATTATGATGAGATAAAAGAAAAATCAAAAATCAGATCCTTTCCTTGAGAACAGAGGGATATCAGGGACAGATTAGCTTTTATGCGAGTAATTATGGTGATATTCAAAGGAATCGATACTTACAGAGTTTAATCAGACTTTTATTCCTTTTTGAGCAGTTTGATTGAGTCTTGATGGAGACAAGAACGAAAAGTCCAGTCATTAATTCAATTTTTCTGCAAATGAGGGAAAATACCTCAAAATACTGAGTTTTCATTTTCGTTTAATCTGAGGAGATTATTCGTAAATATGAAAAGGGGACTGCTCCTTTAAGTGCAAGATTGACGCAGTTAAAACACTAATTTCAGAGCTACAAAGTAGGACTTAGATTCCTTCCGCTTTTTGCCTGTTGCAAATTATGAAAACCTTTATCGTGAACTTTTTGAGGAACTTAATATCTGAAATAGATTTTTCTAAGATATCATCAGTATTTATTGCCTCATTAATTTACAATCAGGAGATTTTAAGCAAATGCAGATCCTAATTCTGATCTTTGGAGCCTGGTTCGTCAGCAGGATTCTGGATTGGTCAAAATTGATCAGCCAGTTTGGGAGCATTTCTTGCAAATCTTTGTAGAGGAGCTACCAGGAGTTAAGCTGTATTTTGACTATATTTTGGTACTTTTTAGAATCTAGTTATTTACCTATCTTCTCTTTATTAAAAATACTTTATCATAAAAATAAAATGGCAAGAAAAATCGACTTAGGTGGTCTAATACTTTTTGTTTTGTTAAAGAGTGAATTGTCAATGAAAATGTAATTTCTTAGGAAATTAGTAACGTTATGCGGATATTTTTTAGCTCTTTACATATGATCAAATGAACGAACTTAATACTCACCATCAGCTTCTATTACTAAAGGTGTCTCCACTTTTGGATAGAATTTCACAAACTTGTGATGCCTCTTTGCTGTACTGATATGACAAGTGAACAAACTGCACTCCAGTACGGAGGTATTCTTTCATTCTTTCGGTCTGAATTTTGTTGATGTAGTGGTAAAAGCTAATCGTTCAGTTGAGACTTTCTACTAAGAGATTTACAAAGACAGCTTGCACCTGTAGATTAATCAAAAATGAAAGCTGATCTTGTACTACACTCAGAGGAATGGTCGTCATCGATATGGTCGATCGTTCCTCTCCTCCAAGATAGAGTATCTTAGGGCAATAATTTTGCTTTCGCTTTTCCGGAGATTCAGCAAGAGTTGAAGATACTTTTCAAAATATGCAAATCATGTAAAAGATGCAGGTATTTCTTTTATTAGAAAAGGAGCGAGTTTCAGCTCCTCTTTTCTCGAGAGGAAGACAACTGGAGTAGCTACAAGCGCTTTTTGAGATTTTTGAGAATCTCTTTTGCAAAGGTGTAGTAAAGATAATACACCATAGCTCAACGAATATGCAAAGTGTTTTCTTGATGAGCTTACAATATTGTCTTCATACCATCAGTGCGGCCCAATTCAGATGCGGAATCATCGGAAGGAAAACAGAAGAGAAGTCTGATTTTTGACTTTTGTTTCTGATCATGTTCTCGTTTACTCCATATAGAGATAAGGAGAACAGTGAGTAACTAATAGTTGAGATCGACGACAAGATTGAGAAGAGTTCCATACTTGAGTGAAAACAGACTATACATTACCAGTACTGCATATTGCGATACGTGAGTGGCAAAAAGTACCTGATAAGATAAAGGAAATCGCACTTTAGGAGCAGTTGTGTTGTTCTTTCGTACTTTACATTTTGATATAGTATAGATCTTCAATATATAAATCAGCAAACCTTGGCAAATACCTATTCAAAAATATCATTTTAAGAAGTCTTTTTATTAAAGATTCGTAGGTTTTAAATTTCATTATATAAGATAGTATGTCAACAAAGTTATTGTGAAACTCTCACTCATTGAACTCACATATGCTGGTAAAGGATTCAGGTTTCATCTCGTGTTTCCTCTTGAGAGACGAGAGATGATATGTCTCTGTATTATAGTCCTGGTGTTTGCACAGCCTTGTTTAGAAATAGCAAAATCCTGAATCAGCCTATCGACTATACTCGAGCAAGGACTATCTCGCTGGTTGGTAATTGGAACCGCAGTGCTTGGACTTCCAAATATCCTGAGGACTTGCTGGTTTGCGGTAATGGAGTGTGAAAGGCTATTCTTTTTAAAGAGTTTGTGTAGATGCGATTCCTCTTGTCTTAAAACTCAAGATCAGATGAAATTATTTCAGTCGTTATGAAAATGTACACCAACTTTCGGAGGATCAATCTTGAAGATATTTCGGCGCAATTGGCTACTATATCGAAGATGAGTTAAAGAGACTCAATATCCCAGTTTTTCATCGCGGTGATCCAACATGGAACAGCTATCGTCATGCTTTGCAGGAACATCAATGCTCTTAAATTAACAGGAGTCTGATCCATCCAAAGATCGTGCTCGCAGGAGCAGGGCAGCTGGTCTTTCTCTGACTAGACTTCTGCAAGCATGTAGACCGTTAGCCTATCATTATCACTGATTCCAAGTGATCAATTCATTTCCAAGAGAACCGATCTGAATCAATACAAAAGCTCACTCAGTGCCTGCAATCTCAGCGATCGAAGCCGGAACGCGCACGCACTGCGACGGGCCTGCGATGTTTTGTAGGGAGTAAGTAGACCATGATCTGATTTCATCCGATGAGTTCGTACTACTGAATCAGGATCTAACACTTTCATCAGAGCCTGAAATTATGCAGAAGGCCTATGCTGGGTGCTGCTTTGTTTGGGATCAGATTCCAAATCAAG
>BNJS01003677.1_pt1:382500-430585 | contig 430585 bp, 476 predicted proteins | sample 8540461 | NCBI WGS metagenome assembly BNJS01 (sample SAMD00202454, study PRJDB9452) | human saliva metagenome | isolation source: human saliva | place: Japan | reverse complement strand
GGTACTATGTCTCCTTGCCAAGGAGAAGGTCGCGGGTTCGATTCCCGTCTCGCGCTCTCAGAGATTAGGAAGAAGCCTGATGATTTCAGGCTTCTTTTTACTTTACAATTTCATATCGCTCTATTATACCGCTTGATAGTAAAAGAGGCTGTAACAAAATCAAATTAATATAGGAATTCTTTGCAATACATTTTGATTTTTTACAGCCCCTTTTATCACTCTTCTTCTATTTCCTTTACATCAGAACAGAAAAGCATTCTGTTTTTAAATTCTCTTTTGCCGCTCTTCTCTTAGTTATCTCCTGCATCATCCTCGGATACGGTATAGGTAAATCTCTTCTTAATATCCTCATCGGATGCAAGGTACTCATCATAGGTCGTAAGCTTGTCAATCAGCTTTCCGTCAATGATTTCCATGATACGGTTTGCGGTGGTTTCCACAACCTGATGATCACGGGAGGCAAAGATAATCACACCCGGGAAGTTCTTTAAGCCGTCATTCAAAGCGGAAATCGCTTCCATATCCAAGTGGTCTGTAGGCTCGTCCAAGATGATGACATTGGAACCCGAAATCATCATTTTCGAGAGCATACAACGGACCTTCTCTCCTCCGGAAAGGACATTGACCTTCTTCACGCCGTCATCCCCCTTAAAGAGCATTCTGCCAAGATAACCGCGGACAAACTGGGTATCCTTGTCCGGGGAATACTGGGTCAACCACTCTACAATGGTGTCTTCGGAATTGAATTCCTTACTATTGTCCTTTGGAAAATAGGACTGGCTGGTTGTCAGTCCCCACTTATAATCTCCGGAATCCGGCTCCATTTCTCCTGCAATAATCTGCATGAGTACCGTCTTTGCAAGCTCGTTCGGGCCTACAAGAGCCACCTTATCGGTACGGTTTAAGATAAAGCTGATGTTATCGAGAACCTTTACGCCGTTAATCGTCTTTGTCAGGTTATTGACTTCCAATACATCATTTCCGATTTCCCGGTTCGGCTTAAACTGGATATAGGGGTACTGTCTGGAAGACGGCTTAATGTCATCGAGCTCAATCTTCTCGAGCGCACGCTTTCTGGAAGTCGCCTGCTTGACTTCGAGGCATTCGCGGAGAAACGCTGGATAAATTCCTGTAACTCCTTAATCTTCTCCTCTTTCTTTCTGTTCGCTTCCTTCTGTTGACGAACAATCAGCTGAGAAGACTCAAACCAGAAGTCGTAGTTTCCGGCAAAGAGGGTAATCTTTCCGTAGTCAATATCCGCAATATTGGTGCAAACCTTATTCAGGAAATAACGGTCATGGCTGACTACAATGACCGTATTTTCAAAGTTAATGAGGAAATCCTCGAGCCACTCAATGGAAACCAAATCCAAGTGGTTTGTCGGCTCGTCGAGAAGAAGGATATCCGGATTTCCGAAAAGGGCCTTCGCAAGAAGCACCTTTACCTTCTCGGAGCCCTTCAGCTCGTTCATCATCTTGTGGTGCAGCTCCGTTTCGATTCCCAAACCGTTTAGCATGGTCTCCGCATCCGCTTCCGCATTCCACCCGTCCATCTGCGCAAACTCGCCTTCCAGCTCCGCCGCACGAATGCCGTCTTCATCGGAAAAATCCGGCTTGGCATAGAGGGCATCCTTCTCCTTCATCACTTCATAGAGGCGCTTATTGCCCATGATTACCGTGTCCAAAACGGAGAAATTGTCATATTTAAACTGATCCTGCTCGAGAACAGACAAGCGCTGTCCGGAGTCAGGATAATCTCTCCGGAGGTGGGCTCCAGAGCACCGGAAAGAATCTTTAAGAGGGTAGACTTTCCGGCACCGTTCGCACCGATTACCCCGTAGCAGTTTCCTTCCGTGAATTTGATGTTTACATCCTCAAAGAGGGCCTTTTTCCCCACTCTGTAGGTTACATTACTTGCAGCAATCATGTTTTACCTCTATATTTCCTCATAAAAATACGCTATATTATCCTCCGACAATATAGCATTTATAAGGGGAAAAGGGAAGGGCAAAGGAAACGGGAAAATGATATCTAAAATGATGAATGAGAAAATAATGGAAGGGATTCGTGCGCATATGCAGGACCTCTCCGGATTTGACCGGATAGAGCTTTTAGAAATCGAGCCGGGTCACAGTCTTTTCAAAATCGAAGTCACGGAAAAGATGCTGAACCACTACGGGGCAGTGCATGGCGGGGCACTTTACACGCTCTGCGACATGGTTTCCGGTATGACCGCCTATGCCTACGGCGTAACTAATGTCACCCTCTCCGGAAACATCAACTATGTCCGTCCGGCAGGGGTCGACACGCTATATATCGAGTGCAACACCCTGCACAAGGGAAGAACAACCATTGTGCAGGATGTCACTGTTCGAGACAAGGAAGAGAAGCTCCTTTGCACGGCCAGAATGACCATGTATATCACGGGGGAAGTAGAATAATATGTAAAGGTATTTCGCTTATTCCACGTCCTCTTTCAAGCGATCATAGGCAAAGCTTGGATTCAGTGTCATGCTTCTTCCACCGGATACTTCAATCGTTGTTGCCGTCATATAGCTTGCGGCATCGGATGCCAAGAACACGATTGGCTTTGCAATTTCTTCCGGTTCAGCCATCCGTCTAAGCAAGGTTCCCATAGCATTTTTCTTTAGCTCCTCTTCCGGAATGGCGGCCTTTGCCAGTGGTGTTGCTGTAAAGCCCGGCATAATGCAACAGACGCGGACATTGTGAGCACAGTATTCTCCCGCAAAGGTATTGGTCAAATTGTTAATTGCGGACTTTAACGGACCGTACAAAGTACTCCGTCCCGCCGAGGAACAGCGTGCAGCCAAAGAACTTACGTTCACAATGGCGCCTCCGCTCTTTTTCATATAGCGAAAAGCAGCCTGACAACCATATACCACAGACTTAAAGCAGGTATCCACCATGAGGTTAATCTCTTCCTCATCATATTCTTCCCCTTTTTTATATCCTGTCGTACCTACATTGTTCACCCAGATATCCAGTCTCCCAAAATGCTGGAAGACTTGCTCTGCAAAACGATAATTCTCCTCTCCCTTAGAGACATCCACCACTTCCGCATAAACCGGCCCAAACTTCTCAAGTGCTCCTTTTGCTTCTTCCAGCTCTTCCTTCTTTCTGGAGCAAATAGCAACTGAAGCTCCCTCTTTTAAAAAGGCCTCTGCCGTAGCATATCCGATTCCCTTACTGCCTCCGGTTACGACTGCTACCTTCCCTTTCAATCCCAAATCCATATTATCCTCCTTATCTCAATCCCCTTCCCTGCGCGGGTTGAATTTCCTTTGCATATCGGGATTTCCCTATTTCAGATTACTTTAGGACAAGTCATTTCCCTATTTCAGATTGTTCCAGAACAAGTCATTTCTTTATTTCAGATTGCTTTAGAACTTAATCCATCCCAGTACACTTGCCACGGAGCTAAATAGAATAATAGCTACAAAGAAGGGACAAAGATACTTAATCATGAAGTTGAAAATAGCTTTCCTCTTAAACGGTGCACCATTTTTTTCCACTTCATCCGCTATACCCTTAACCGTAATGACACGAACCACCAAAAGACAGGTTGCCATAGCGGCAATCGGCATCATCACGGAGTTTGTTAAGAAGTCAAAAAAATCCAAGAAAGGCATACCCTTAATCAAGTTGATTCCGGAAAGCGGACCATAGCCTAATGCACTCAAGGTTCCTAAAGACACCATAATAAGCGCCAATACAAAAGTGGATAGCTTGCGATTCCATTTCAATTCATCCTGAAAAGTGGATACAGCACTTTCCGCAAGTGCAATCGCAGAGGTAAGCGCCGCAAAGAAAACCAAAAGGAAGAAGAGGAATCCCACGATTCTTCCAAATCCCATACTGACAAAGATTTTCGGCATAGTGATAAACATAAGGGAGGGACCTGCCTTTAAGACCTCCGGATCGCCGCCCGAAAAAGCAAAAACAGCAGGAATAATCATAAGACCGGCAAGAATCGCGATAGCTGTATCAAAAATCTCGACATTGCCTGTGGACTCTTCAATGGAATGGTCCGACTTCATGTAAGAACCGAAAGTCACCAGTATTCCCATAGCAATAGAAAGAGAGTAGAACATCTGTCCCATGGCGGACACAACCGTCATCCAAGAGAAATTCTTTACATTCGGAATCAGGAAATACGCTACACCTGCCAGTGCCCCCGGTCTTGTAATGGCATAGATTGACAAAACAAGAGCCAGTACAACAAGGACAGGCATCATAAAAGTAGAAACCTTTTCAATTCCATTTTCCACACCCATATAAATGATGAGCATAACTAAAAGCGTAAAAACAATAAACCAAAACTCAGTCTGCATCCCGTTTCCGATAAAGCCGGTAAAATATTCTCCTGTTGCTACCGCCGTTTCCTCTCCTCGAACATAGGCAAAGAGGTACTTTAATACCCAGCCGCCGATTACAGAATAGTAGGGTACAATGAGAATCGGAATGACCGCATTGATCCAACCGCCCAAACGGAACATCCAGTCCTTTCCAAAATGCGCATAGGCGCCGACCGGACTCTTTCTTGTCATTCTGCCGATGGCACTCTCCGCAATAATCATGGTATAGCCGAAGGTCAGTACCAAAACAAGATAGATCAGAAGGAAAATCCCTCCCCCGTAGCGCGCAGCAAGATAAGGGAAGCGCCAGATATTCCCAAGTCCCACAGCAGAGCCTGCCGCAGAAAGCACAAAGCCCAATTTTGATGAAAATTTACTTCTTTTCTTTTTCTCGTCCATCTATACTCCTATTCCATTTCCAATAAAACAAAGAGCTCTTTGATTTATCCATATACTATTTTTTAACTCACTATTTTTCAGCTTCAATATTCCAAATTCATTATTTCAACTTCAATATTCCGGCTTCATTATTTCAGCTTCAATAAAAGGATTTAGCCGGATTATATCTCCTTGCTAAAGAGCTTTAGGGACTGATACAGTCTTGCAACGGGTAAGCCCATCACGTTGTAATAGTCTCCTACTATTCCCTTCACAAAACGGGAAAATTCCCCCTGTATGCCATACGCTCCCGCCTTATCCATGGAATCCCCGGACGCAATATACTCCCGAATTTCCCGCTCGGACATCTTCGCAATATACACTACCGTCTTTTCAGAAAAACCCATTTTCTTCTCTCCATACAGGAGACAAACCCCCGTATAAACTACGTGCTCCTTTCCAGAAAGGGCGGAAAGCATACGATAGGCTTCCTCCTCCGTCTTCGGCTTCCCGAGTATTTCTCCGGAAAATACCACGGTATCCGCTCCGATAATCAGCGTTCTATCATCAAAATGCTTTTGCACTTCTTCCGCCTTTAAAAAGGCCAAACGCTGTGTAAGGATTGCCGGGTCCTTCTCCGTGCTGTTTTCATCCGCCTCACTCGCGTAAACGCTAGGGTTCAAGCCCAGAAGCTTTATCAACTCTATCCGCCTTGGAGAGCGACTGGCAAGCACAATTTTAGGGAATTTTTCTGAAACACTTCCCGTGTTCTGTAACTCCCCCCTGTTCATTTCTATTTCTCTCTTCTCTCTAAGCCTGTTTTTCCAGACTGTCGAGTTCTTTTTTATCCATCATTTTTTGTCCTTTTTTCACGTTTTTTCATAAATGTCGCCTTGCATTTTCCTCTTCTTTGTACTATTGTGAAAGCAAATCGACTGATTCACATTTCTAAAAGAAGCAAGATCAGTTTGGGACGGCAAAATTCACTTCATATTGCCATATTTTTAGGAGAAAGGGAATATAAATACCATGAAAATTGAAAATGTAAATAACGTTGAGGGCTTATTTAATCTATTAAACGGTTTAAAAGGTAAAGTAGAACTGATTTCCGAGGAAGGAGACCGCATTAACTTAAAGTCCAAGCTTTCTCAGATGCTTATGATGTCGCAGATGCTGGATAAGGCCTATATTAAGGAGCTTGAGTTAATCGTGCATGAGCCGGAAGATATGAAAAAAGTTGTAGAATTCATGATGGGTGACGCTCATAACTAAGCGTTAAGGAAATAAGACATGCAAGAATATACAGACGATAAATAGTATGATTGCATCGTTGTTGGCGGCGGAGCCTCCGGGCTCGCCGCCATTTCTGCTATGGCGGACCTCGGCGTAACAAAAACGATTCTCCTGGAGAAAAACAACGAAGTCGGCGGCCAACTCTTAACGGATGCGGAACCGATTGTTCTTTCCGGAAAGACCTTTTCCGGAAAAGAACTTTTAGCACAGTTTTTAAGACTCATAGAAATCTATGAAATAAAGGCTGCTCCGCATACTGCGCTTACATCGATTCAGATGAACAAGAACAGCGGAATGAAAGATGCCTATTTTACAATCTCGGTGCAGAACTCCGAGAAAGAGCCGGAAGAGTTCTACTACTGCAACTATATCATTCTTGCAGTGTCGGACGATGATCTTACAGCTTTGCATGCTGATTCAGACAGTCTTTCCGATCCAAGGGTGAAAATCATCCCAAAAAAGAGCCCGGCTTCCATTGCATTAGAGTTTGGCGGGAAAGCCGGGAGAGAGATGGGAGAACTTCTCCTCCGTGAAAACAAGAAATAAACTAAAAGGAAAAATGAAACCGGATATCGCAGTTTACTTCTCTGCTTCTTCTTCCTCTTTCGCCTTCATAGCAAGCTCCCAAAGTAAGCTCTTACCTTGTGAAATCTGTAAATCCACACCGGTCTCGTTCGGCTCATCTTCCTCGAAACTTGTAATCCTTTTCCGGAAGAACTGCATTCAGAATAATTCCCACCAGGGAACCGGTTGCAAGGCCGGAGAAAGCAATCTGTACACCAAAAATATCGAAAGTCAAGGCTCCTGCACCGGAATAGTTGATTCCTATAGAAAGAACCAGAATCATCGCCGCTACGATGATATTTCTGCTCTTCGAGAAATCCACCTTGGTCTCTACTACATTTCGTACACCAACTGCAGAAATCATTCCGTAGAGCACTAAAGAAATACCGCCGATAATCGCACTGGGCATTACTTCAATCACCGCAGAAAACTTCGGACAAAAGCTTAAAAAGACAGCAAATACTGCAGCTAAGCGGATAACTCGGGGGTCATAGACCTTGGTCAGGCTTAAAACTCCGGTATTTTCACCATAAGTTGTATTCGCCGGTGCACCGAAAAGAGAAGCCAAGGTCGTTGCCAGTCCGTCGCCGGTAAGGGTGCGGTGCAGGCCCGGATCCTTCATATAGTTTATTCCCACAGTGGAAGAAATAGCGGAAATGTCCCCGATATGCTCCATCATGGTTGCAAAGGAGATGGGGATAATGGTAAAACAGCTGCTAAGCAGTAGAGCCGGGTCCAGATTTCCGCTTGTAAAGAGGGAAAATACCGTTCTGTTATACTGTACCGGGAAACCGAACCAAGCCGCATTTGCCACAGGCTCAAAGTCAATCAATCTCAAAACTGCCGCAAGTACATAAGACACCAAAACACCAAGCAAGATAGGAATGATTTTTACCATCCCTCTTCCGAAAATATTGCAGACAATCACGACCACGATAGCCGTCAATGCTAAGGGCCAGTTGCTGGAACAGTTTTCCACCGCCGACTTGGAAAGATTTAAACCGATTGCGATGATGATGGGTCCGGTTACTACAGGAGGGAAGAACTGCATAACCTTTTTTGCCCCGAATGCCCGGAAAGCAAATGCAAGAAGCAGATACATCAGTCCGGCAAGAGCTACACCAAAACAGGCATAAAGAAGCAATTCCGGCTCCTTATTCGGTGCAATACTCATATATCCCGCAAGGAATGCGAAGGAAGAGCCCAAGAATGCAGGAACCTTCTTTTTCGAGATCAAGTGGAACAGAAGTGTTCCAAGCCCCGCAAAAAGCAATGTAGCGGAGATAGGCAAGCCCGTAAGTAAAGGCACAAGTACCGTAGCACCGAACATTGCAAAGAGATGCTGGAATCCTAAAACAAAGAATCTCCACCCCCCTAAAGCTCTTGCGTCAAAAATAGCCTCTTCACCAAACTTTTTCATCGTCTTTACTTGCTCTTTCACATCTTCCCCCTTCTCTTTAAAATACAGTACCATCCGCTTGCTTGTTTAGCTCAAAAATTGCCGTTCCCTATCATACTCCCTTGCATTTTTTCTGTCAAAGAGAAAGAGTATATATCTCTAAAGAAAAAAGTTTATAAAAGCGTTACTTTTATCTTTATAGATTTAGTGATAAAATATAGGCAATAATCTACATCATAAATTCAATTTTCAATTTTATAAGTATTTTGCGCTAATCGAAATAACTTTTATACTTCTATTTCCACAAAAAGGCGGGGCGGGGGTATATAATACTAAAGATAATGCTTGGAGGTATGACATCATGGAAATTAGACAGCTGCATTCTTTTATAAAAATCGTTGAGTTGCAAAGCTTCTCCAAGGCAGCAGAAGCTCTGGGTTATACCCAAGCCGCTGTCACCATCCAGATTCGTCAATTGGAGCTGGAATTTAATACTCGCTTTTTTGATCGAGTAGGAAGACACGTGGAGTTAACGCCTCCCGGAAAGAAGTTTCTTCTCTATGCCAATGAAATATTAAGGAAGGTAGATGATGTACATACCATTTTAGGCACAACGGTGGTACGTGATCATAAGTTGCGCATCGGCACCTTGGAGTCCCTTTTAAATTTTAAGCTGCCCGAAGTCATAACTTATTTCTATCGTCATTACCCCTCCATCTCGTTAGAGATTAAGTCCGGTACACCAAAGGAATTGAACGAGATGTTGGATCATAACCAGATTGACCTGGCATATTATATCGATCAAAAGGTTTACGGGCAAAACTGGGAAAAAACTCTGGAAGAACCGGAGTCCGTTATTTTCGTTGCCGCAAAAGATGCCGATTTGCCGGAGAAGAGTGAATATCTTCTTCCGGAACTATTAAATCTTCCTTTCTTCCTAACGGAAAAGGATTCCAACTATCGTTTTGCACTGGAGCAAGAGTTGGCATCACAGCACCTTACCATTCGTCCATTTTTTGAGACCAGAAATACGGAAGTCATTATTGAATTGATTAAGGAAAATAAGGCAATTTCGTTCCTGCCTTACTATGCCGTACAGAAAGCCATCGAAGAAGGCTCTCTGCGTAAGCTGGAAGTAAAAGATTTTCAGCTTACCATGTATCGTCAGCTGTTCTACCATAAGGACAAGTGGATGACGGAAGAAATGAAGAAATTTATCAGTTTAAGCGATGCATCAATGTTATAAAAGAATGTAAGAAAACCCGGCTTGTGGACTTTCCACTAACCGGGTTTTTTTCTATATTTAGACTTATAGGGACTAAACGTGTTGCTATTTTCCCTTGTCTCAGGGCGCATCGCTTTTTCTCTTCGCTTCTACGAGCGCTTCAGTAAACGCATTGCATTTACAATACAAATCACGGTCACTCCCACATCGGCAAAAACAGCCGCCCACATATTGGCAAAGCCGAAAGCACTAAGCAGTAAAACGAGGATTTTTACACCAAGAGCAAAAGCAATATTCTGTGTAGCAATACTCACTGTTCTTCTTCCTATGGAAATCACTCTTGGAATCTTAAGCAAATCATCATCCATAATAACAATATCCGCCGCTTCTATAGCGGCATCCGAGCCCATACCGCCCATGGCAATCCCTACGTCCGAACGGGAAAGTACCGGCGCATCATTGATGCCGTCTCCCACAAAAGCAAGATAACTGCTTTGTTTTCCATCCTTTTTCAATCCCCTAAGCAGTTCCTCTACCTTTCTACCTTATTCGCCGGAAGAAGTTCACTGTACACCCTATCCACTCCCAGAATTTCACCTACTTCTTCCGCCACAGGTCGACTGTCTCCTGTGAGCATTACGATTTCCTTAACGCCTTCCTCCTTCATTTTCATAATGGCCTCATGGCTATTTTCTTTTATTTCATCCGCAATATAGATTTTTCCCAGATAAGAGGAATCTACCGCTACATGGCATACGGTAGCACAGCTTTGCTCTCCTGCCTGATAGACAATTCCGAATTCCTCCATAAGCTTTTCATTTCCAACCAAAACCCGACTGGACTGCACCTTTGCAATAAGTCCCTTACCGCTTCTATTTACGATTTCCTCCGGCGTAAGAAGCTCCTGATCACCAAACCATCTTTCCTGATAGGCCTGTAAAATCGACTGTGCAATAGGATGCGTGGATCCGTTCTCCACGATTGCTGCCGTATTCAGAAGCACATCCTCGGAAATCCCTTCCTCCGGACATAAGCTTTTTACCACAAAGTTTCCCTTGGTCAGTGTTCCCGTCTTATCCGTTACCAGAATAGACAGCTTGGAAACAAGCTCTAAATAGTTCGATCCCTTAACAAGAATTCCCTCCCGGGATGCTGCACCGATTCCGCCAAAGAAGGAAAGCGGAACAGAGATAACCAAGGCGCAGGGACAAGATACAACAAGGAAAGTACAAGCTCGATAAAGCCAGGTGATTGGCGGGTGCATCTTCCAAACCACCGGTGGAAAAACACCGATTACCACTCCGAAAAGTAAGCCTAGGTTTGGAATAATAGCCAGTGCCAGTGCCGCAAATACAACTATCGGTGTATATATCCGAGCAAAGCGAGTGATAAAATTCTCTGTCTTCGATTTTTTCTCCGAAGCCTCTTCGACAAGCTCGAGAATCTTCGATACCGTGGAATCTTCAAAGCACTTTGTGGCCTCTACACGAAGAAGACCTTCTCCGTTAATACAGCCGGAAATAATAGTATCTCCCGGAAACACGGAGCGCGGTACGGACTCCCCTGTAAGGGCTGCCGTATTCACCATACTTTCTCCACTCCGCACAATCCCGTCCACGGGTACCTTTTCTCCCGCTTTAATGAGAAGAATATCTCCGATTTTAACCTCATCCGGGTCAACCGTTTCTATGCTGCCGTCTTCCCGTTCTACATTCGCATATTCCGGAACGATATCCATCAGCTCTTTAATCGACGCACGACTCCGCCCGACTGCATAGCTTTGGAAGAGTTCTCCGACCTGGTAAAACACCATTACCGCAACTGCTTCCGCAAACTCACCTGCAAAAAAAGCACCGACGGTAGCAATGGTCATCAGTAAAGCTTCATCAAAGGGACGGCGATTTTTAATCCCAAGAAAGCACTCTCGAACCACATCATATCCACTGATAAAATAGGGAATAAGATAGAGTGGCAGAAAGAAAAGCGGATGCTCATTGAAAATGGGAATCAGCTTCACTTTTTCCACCAGTATCAAAAGTAAAAAAAACGCCACTGATACCGCAACTCGATTTCTTTCTTTTTTTAACTTCTCCGACATCTTCTCTCCCCTTAATTCTTTCTACTCCAAAACAACCCCTTTATCTCATCGGCTTTTTGTCTGCATTTTTATCCGGCTCCATGTCTGATTTTTTTCCGGATTTTTGTCCGGCCTCTTTTCCTCATTCTATCTGCTAAAAAAGCTTCTTATTTTTCAAGCAGAGAGTCCTTTTTTTATACTCCCATTACCTTAAATCCGGCTCGATGGTTTTTCCGATACGGATTGCCTCTTTCAAGATTTCGTCAAAGCGTTCATCTTCTGCTTCCAAAGTAAACTTCTGCATCATAAAATTGACCTTTGCAGACTGCACTCCGTTAATCTTACTGATTGCATCCTGTACCTCTGCAGCGCAGTTTGCACAATCGATTTCACAATCATATTTCTTTTTCATTTTTATCCCCTCCTTATTTCTTCGACAAAAGTTTCGAAACTTATTCCTCTATGTGTTCTATCCCCATAGCGATGATTGTTTTGACATGATCATCCGCAAGAGCATAAACAATGCTTTTCCCCTCTCTTCTTCCCTGCACAAGCTTTGTCGTACGGAGTATCTTTAGTTGATGAGAGACTGCTGATTGGTTCATTTCCAGATCTTGGCAGATTTCCGTGACATTTTTCTCGCCCGAAAAGAGGTCATACAAAATCTTAATCCGGGTAGAATCTCCAAATACCTTGAACAGTTCGGAGAGGTCATAGAGCGTATCCTTTATTTTTTTTAGCTTTGTCTCCACATATCCCTCCTTTCCTTTTGGATTTTACATACCGAAGTTCTACATGCACTTGTTAAAAATGAAATCCTGCACTCTTAACGAGCTAAATCCGCTAAGAGCAAGGTATCTAAGGCTTCCTCTGCTCGGCTTATAAACAACAAATAGAATTGATACATGAATATATTATCATATATTGATTCTATGTCAATTCTTTTTTCTTTTATTTCGTTTTTTTAAAGGAGTAGGCAGATTGATAAACCTCTCTTCCTGCAAGAGATAAGCGGCTTAGAAAATCTTCCCTTAGACAAATACATATTCCTTTAGCCGCCTGAAAGCCTCTTCCACCCTGCTCTTCGGAAGCGCGAGATTCATGCGAAGGTGCGTCAATCCGTGGAACATCTTTCCGTCCTGTACGGCGACTCCAACCTCCCAGCATCTCTTCTCCAGCTCCTCTAAGGAAAGCTTATGACTCTCCAAATATTTAGCGCAGTCAAGGAAGAGCATATAGGTTCCCTGCGACTTCATTACGGAAATCCCCGGGAGATTCTCCTTTATAAAAGCACAGGCAAAGTCCCTGTTTTCGGAAAGAACGGAAAGAAGTTCCTTAAGCCACAGTCTCCCCTCCTCGGAATACGCGCCGATAAGAGCATGCATGGAAAGAACATTCATGGAATTATAGTGACTTAAGGAAGCCTCCTTTTCCATTCTGTCCTGCAAGGTCTTGTTGTAGCAAATGTGATAAGCCCCGACGAGACCTGCCAGATTAAAGGTCTTTGACGGCGCATACAGGGCGATAGTATGCATTTTGGCATAGTCGCTCACAGACTGTGTCGGGATATGAGAAAAGCCCGGCATAATGATATCCGACCAGATTTCATCGGAAATGACCTGCACATCATACTTTTCGTAAAGTGCCATAGCTTTCTTAAGCTCGGAACTTTCCCACACTCTCCCCGAGGGATTATGAGGAGAGCAGAAAATAGAAGCATGGATTTTTTCCTCCTTCAGCTTCCTTTCCATATCATCAAAGTCTATCCTCCAAATCCCCTCTTCATCACGATACAAAGGACTGGAAACGATGGTATAGCCGTTATTGATAAGGCTTCTTGTAAATCCGACATAGGTCGGAGAATGCAAAAGGACCTTATCCCCTTTAGAGCAGAAAATACTTAGAGCGGAAAGAAGACCCCCGAGAACCCCATTTTCGTAGGAAATGTTTTCCGGAAGGAGACTCTCCACCCCGTTCTGCGTATTCTGCCAGTCCATAATCCCCTCATAATATTCCTTACTCGGCTGAAAATAGCCGAAGCAGGGATGCATGATTCTGTCCGCCATGGCTTTCTGAATGCAGGGTGCTGTAGGAAAGTTCATATCCGCAACCCACATGGGAATCGCATCAAAGCCCTCTTTCGGTGCCCTAGGTGCAGCCGGCAGCTTCCCGATTCCGTCAATCGCTGTCGCATCTTTCCCGTGTCGATCGATAATGCTTGTAAAATCAAATTGCATCGTTTGCTTTGCTCCTTTCTCTTTTTTCTTCTCTTCTTTAGCCTTCTCTTCTTTAGCCTTCTCTTCTTTAACTCTTCTCTCTTTACACTTTACTTTTTCCTTTTCTCTTTTCTCCCTGATTTCCGCCTATTAAAGCACTTTTCTTATTATACCTAAAAAATCCTCTTGCAGAATAAAATCTCCCACCTTTCTTTCGTACTTTTAGTAGCGAACGATATTTTAGAAAGGTCATTCCTCTCCCCTTTATATTTTTTTCTCTCCTGCCGATAGGAAAGGCACGGGGAGGCGCTTCTCTTACCCTTCCCTTTTCGATGCGGAAACAGGGAGGAATAGAATGAAAAAGAATATAAGGAAAAAAACAAGGCTTTTCCGTGCGACGATGAGTCTTATCCATAGCTTAGGAAACTCACTCCGTGTCTTACCGGGCTCACTCCGCGTCTTACCGGGCCTACTCTGTGCTTTCATGAGTTTCGTCTTTCTTCTTTCCGGTACTGCACAGGCAGACTGGGTAAAGGGAGAAAGTAAAAATGCATGGTGGTTTGATTTTGGAAATGGGGATTATTTCAAGTCCTCTTGGCAATGGATTGACGGCAATCAGGATGGCATTGCAGAATGTTACTGTTTTGATGAAAATGGTTGGATGTATGAAAACACTATTACCCCTGACGGATATACTGTTAATGGAAATGGGGCTTGGACAGTAAGCAACATTGTTCAAACTAAACCCTCAGATTTGATTCCTAAGAATAATACGAATAATAGTGTTAACACCGTAAGCAATACTTTCACAGAAACACAAAACAATAATCTTGCCGAAACAAGAAGCTATGAAGAAAATCAAAGCAATGAAGATTTTAATGAAAAGCAAGATGAATATCGGGCAGATCTTTTAAGAAGAGTGAACAAATACAGAGATAGGCAAGGTTTGAACACTTTGGAAGAAAACGACTATCTAAACGAAATGGCACAGATTAGGGCTGAAGAATTAAGTATACGGATGTCTCATGCTAGACCAGATGGCGAAATTTTAATGGGGAAATATGGTGTGAATGGTGAAATTGCTACAAAAGGACCGAAAACTCCAAAAGATGCTTTTCTTGCTTTTAAGGTAAGTAAACAACATAATAAAATTATGTTAAGCAGAGATATATTGACTTTTGGTTCTGGATATTATGTTGATGGGAATGGTAAGTCTTATTGGGTTATTCTGTTTAGTACACATCCGATGCCAGAAAATTTGAGACAGCAATAATCCACAAAAAAAGAGAGGAATTCCTCTCTTTTCTTTTTACATCTCAATATGGTCTACATCGTAATCTTTTATTTTGTTTACGATATCGGAGTGATTCACGGAACTAATGATGATGTTATCATACTGTTCTTGTATATCTTGATCCGTAACAAATTTCAACAATACCTCAAAACTCTCCTCATCTAAATGATCCGTATCATCAATAATTAAGAAACCAGAACCAGAAAACAGATTAACTAGATCTGTCATAAGAACAATCGCTAATATCTTTTCCCCAGCAGACAAAGAAGTATAGGGTAAAAATGGTTTTAATTCTCCAAGTTGAAACAACATGGTGAGTCCATCCTTTACCAACAATTTCACCTCCATCCCCGTTTTTAACACGGTTGCCCTTTCATTACATACATCTTCAATGGGTTCAACAAGGGTTCTGATAAAATCAGAAACAACTGGACCTTTGATGTCTAAGGACTTTACAATGAAGTTAAGAACATTATCGTGCCTTAAAACCATATCCGAATATGGAGTATAGGCATTTTTTCGGCTACCTGCTATACTGGTAAAAGACGCAAATACGGTTCTTTTATCTTTTCCTTTTTCACCTTTTCTTTTTTCGTCCTTGAATCTTCTATTTTTCATTTCTTTTTAGTTTTTTCTATCTCCATATTTTTTCTATTTCATCTATTTCCGTTTTTTCATTTTATTTTTTACTGTTCTAGCTATTGCTATATTCATTCTATTTCTGTACTCATGCTATTTCTATGCTCTACTTTTATTTTTGTAATCTATTTTTTCAATCTGATTCTATTTCCATTCTCTTCTGAAAGGAGGCAGTCTATGCCTAGTGTTAAGGGGTTTTCTAAATCCAAAGAGCATCTTAGTCCGGAGCAGAAGTTTTTGTCCGAGCTGATTCTTATGGACGATATTTTCATGCGAATCGTTTTAAAAGATAGGAAATGTACCGAATTTATTCTACAAACCATTTTACAGAAAACGGACTTAAAGGTTAAAACGCAAAGTATTCAAAGTGATTTAAAAAATCTGCAGGGACGCTCTCTTATTTTAGATTGTCTTTGCAGTGATACAAAAGGCACAGTGTACAATATAGAGGTTCAAAACGATTCGCATGGAGCAAGTCCAAAGCGTGCCCGCTATCATTCCGGACTCATTGATATGCATATTTTAAAAAAAGGAAAAACTTTTGAAACTTTGCCCGAAAGCTATGTTATATTTATCTGTGCAAAGGACGTTTTAAAAGAGAACAAACAGATTTACCATATTTCCAGAACGATTCAAGAATCAGGCAGTAAGTTTCCAGACCAATCGGAAATCATTTATCTGAATGCAAGTAAAAGCAGTGATAATGAACTGGGTATGCTGATAAAGGACTTCTATACTAAAGATCCGAAGAAGATGCATTCCAAGGTTCTTGCAAAAAGAGTCGCTGATCTAAAAGAAAACCAAAAAAATATAGAGAAGGGAGAGCATGACGCCATGACAACGTATTACGATCGATTAAAAAAACAATGGGAGAAAGAGGGAAAAAGCAAAGGGAAGCGCGGAGAGTGAAAGCAAGATGGCTAAGCTGATGGGTTTACTCGTAAGAGAAGGAAGAATTGCGGACATTGAAAAAGCCTCCGAGAGCCCAGACTACAGAAAGGCTCTGCTCCAAGAGTTTCAGTTGTCATAAGGGGATGCTACTAAAAACGATCGAAAACAAGTTTAACGGTAGAAAATAGTCGCCAATCTAAAAGAAAATAAAAATGTAGAGAAGGGAGAGCTTTCCCTTATCTGTTATTACAAAAATTTTAGAACTATAAAGCATTTTTTCGTTGCAATAGGCCCCGGCTTCCCGTATTGTAAAACACAGAATGTACTCGAGATACCGCACGCTTTGCGAGCGATACTCGCTGTAAAGAAAAAGGCTTTATCTTTAAATGAGATACTCTGCTTTTACCGGATAAAGCCCTGTTTTTGAAGAATATGGAGGAAAATATGGCTCAAGTAAGATTTTTTTATGTAAACGGTTGCCCCTACTGCGCACAGGCAAGAAAGGCAAGAGAAGAACTCATTTCGGAGAACCCGGAATACGGCAAGGTAGAGTTCGAAGAAATTGATGAAGGACTGCACCCCGAGATTGCCGATCAGTACGATTACTGGGCAACCCCGGCGATGTTCGTAAAGGAAGAGAAGATTTACGAAGCACATGTCGGAGAAAAGTACGACGAAGCAAAGGAAAATGTAAAGAGAGTGCTGGAGGCAGCATTAAAGGCATAAAGAGAAAAAATAGGCTTGAAAACAAAGCTGTAGTAATTTGCTGTGCAGGTCCGTTGCAGGGTAATCTGAGCCCGTGGGTACTTGCGAAAAACAAATGTAATGCTGTTTTTCGCTTAGTATCCCCTACTGGGCGAGGTTAGCGAGAGCGTGCCCTGCAACGGACCTGCACAGTGTAAAAAGCTTTGATTTTATAGCCTATTTTTTGTGTATCTATCTCTTATCTTCTCCGAAGCGAAACGCTTCCGGAGCCGTTCTACTTCTGAATACAATCCGCAAACTCTCCCCTAAGGAAGCTGACTAATTCTTTCGGAGAGAGGACAAGCTGTGCTCCTCTTCTTCCGGCAGAGATAATGAAGCTCTCCCGTTCCCTTGCATCTTCCTGCACAAAGGTCGGGAACTGCTTTTTCATTCCGACAGGACTGCAGCCTCCCCGGATATAGCCGGTAATCCCCTGTAAATCCTTCATCGGAAGCATTTCCACCTTTTTATTTCCGGAAAGCTTCGCGCACTTCTTCAGGTCGAGCTCCTCAGCTACCGGAATTAAAATCACAAGGTAACCCGTTTTATCGCCCTTTAGGACCAAGGTCTTATACATACTCTCTGGCGGAACACCGAGCACTTCCGCAACATGCACGCCGGAAAGATCATTTTCGTCTACAGGGTACTCCCTTTCTTCATAGGAAATCTTTGCCCTGTCCAATATTCTGCACGCATTGGTTTTTGTTTCTTTTCCCATACTATTCTCCTAACTTAAGAAACTCGCCCCTTCTCCATCTCATAAATTCGGTCGGCGAGGGACATGGTAGACTGTCTGTGAGAAACCAGCACTACGGTCTTTCCCTCTTTTTCTTTCTCTAAGGATTGCAAAATAATGCCCTCATTTAAAACATCCAGATTACTGGTAGGCTCGTCGAGAAGCAGAAGCTCCGCATCGTGGAGAAAGGCTCTCGCAAGGCCGATTCGTTGCTTTTCTCCGTCAGAAAGAGAATCTCCAAGCTCGCCCACCTCTGTTTCATATCCTTTAGGGAGGCTCATAATAAAATCATGAATGCTGGCTTTCTTTGCCGCATTTTCAATCTCTTCCTGCGAAGCGGAAAGCTTTGCGACCGCAATATTTTTTGCAATCGTGTCATGGAAGAGAATGGTATCCTGTGTCACATAGCTCGTCATTTTACGAAGGCAGTCCGTATTGATTTCCTTCACATTTTTTCCGGAAAATAAAATCTCTCCCTCTTTCGTATCCCAGAAACGCATGAGCAGCTTTAAAAGAGTGGATTTCCCGGAGCCGCTGACACCGTGAATCCCAAGAACCTTTCCCTTCGGAATATCAATCGAAACCTGCTTCAGAATGATTTCATCCTGATAAGAAAATGTAAGTTTTTCGACGTTTGCACCGTTAAATGGAATCTCTTCTCCGTTCGATACCTCTTCAACCACCGGCTCTTCCTCTAAGAGGGAAAGCACCCTCTCTCCGGAAGCCAAGGTCTGGTTTAAGGTATTGGAAAGAGAAGAAAGTGCTACAACCGGCCCGAAGGAACTCATCATGGCAAGGGTGGAAAGGAGCAGAGCGGAAAAGCTTACGGCATGGCTCTGATAGAGGAAAAGCATGGTAAAAAACATTCCCCAGGAAAACAGCTGAATCGCAAGATTCGTCACCGCACGCTGTGAGCCCTCAAAGGAGCTTAAGTTTCTCTGGAAAGCGGAGAGTCTTTTCGACCTTTCGTCCATTTCCATAGCTTGCTTTTCTCCCACATGGTATTGCTGGATTTCATCCAGACCGTAGAGGCTGTCCAAAACAAAGTTATTTAACTCTCCCATCTCGCTTCTCAGTGCCATGCCGGCTTCCGCGCTGCGCTTTCCATTCCATATGGGAAGCAGCACGCCGACAGTAAGATAGGCAAAAAAAGCAATCCCCCCTGCCAGAATATGCTGCTTTCCGATAAAGAGAAGCAGAATCAGCGAAGTCAAAAACGCAATGGCTATCGGGGAAACGGTATGCGCAAAAAAAACCTCTAAGAGCTCGATATCCGAAGTAATCACGGAGATGAGATTTCCCTTCTCCTTTCCTTCCAGCTTCGCAGGGCAGAGTTTTCTAAGAATCGCAAAAACCTTATGGCGAATCATCGCAAGTATCCGAAAGGCAATATAGTGGTTACAATACTGTTCACCGTAGTGCAGAATTCCACGCGCTACGGCAAAGAGGAGAATCACGGTAAAGAGCTTCTGCCATGAGCCTGTAGCAAAAGAGAAGAAGCCCCCCGGCATAGATAGGTCAGCCCCGGAAAAGCCATGCAAAGCAGGAAGCTCCAAAATCCCCTTTAGGATTCCGTATCCCCCGAGAATGGTAAGGAAGATTGCACATAAAAAGCCCAAAACACCTAGGACTATGCCGGTCAGCATCACTCCCGTAAGAGGCTTTACAAGAACGATAAGTTTCCGCATAATGGCCAAATCCGACCTTCTTTTATTCATGCTTTTCCCCTCCTTCCTTTATATCTTCCCTTTCTCCTCTTTGATCCTGCAAGTCTTCCATATGCCCCGGTTCTTCCATACAAGTATCTCTTAGTGTTTCTACAAAACTTTCTTTATGTCTTCCTGCAGAACTCTCTTTGTGTTTATCCGAATAGCGTTCCAGCTCACTCTGCTCCCTAAACAAGCGGCTGTAGCTGCCTCCCTTTTTAAGGAGCTCCTCATGCTTTCCGGCTTCCGCCACTCTGCCGTTTTCCAACATGAAGATACAATCACTCCCTACAACATTAGCCAGTCTATGGGAAATCAGGAGTATCGTTCTGCTCTTTGCAAGCTCATGAATGACCTCCATAATCATTTCTTCACTTTCCGCATCGATATTCGAGGTCGCTTCATCAAAGATATAGACCGGAGTATCGTGGAGGAGTGCTCTTGCAAGAGAAAGTCTCTGCTTCTGCCCTCCGGAAATATTGCTGCCGTTCGAGAGGAGCGGCATAGCAAGCCCCCCCCTGTGCTTCCACGAAAGAGAGAAGATTTACCTTTCTTAAGGCCTCCTTCATTTCCTCCTCTGTTGCGGAGGGCTTTCCGAGGAGAAGATTCTCCCGCACAGTCCCCTTAAAGATCCAACTGTCATGCCCGATCATCGTCATTTTATCGAGGATAGAGCGAGAGGAAAATTCCGTAAGCTCTCTTCCGTTTAACTTTACGGAGCCTTTGTAGCCCTTATTTTTCCCCATAAGAATCCCGGCTATCGTGGATTTTCCGGATCCGGAAAGACCCACGAGGGACACAAAGGAACAGGCAGGAATTTCCAATTCGACATCACGAAAGATTTCCCGACTCTCCTCATAGGAAAAGCAAAGTTTCTCCATAGAAATCCGTATTTCTTTTTCTTCCAGTACAGCTTTCCTGTCTTCCGCTTCCGGAAGATCCAGAAAAGCAAAGATTCGGTCACTTGCCTTCATGCCGTTCATGCCGATATGAAAGAAGCTTCCGAGCAGTCGCATGGGGAGAAAGAATTCCGCCGCAAGGAGGGTGATCATTAAAACGCCGGAAAGAGAAATTGCCCCTTTGGAAATTGACCAAGTGCCGAGATGATCCCGACCGCCGCCCCGCCGTAAGCGATAATATCCATCACCGAAGTACTGTTTAGCTGCATGGAAAGCACCTTCATCGTGATTTTCCGGAAAAGCTCCGCTTCCCTGTCCATGTCCTCCGCTGCAGCCTGATCCGCCTGATAAATCTTTAAGGTGGTCATGCCCTGTAGCTTTTCCAAAAAGCTGTCGCCAAGTCCATAATAGATTGCAAAATAGTTACTGAGCAATTTTTTGGCTACAATCATAACAAGCATAATGACAATAGGAATAAGAGGCACAGCAAGTAGGAGGAGCAGTGCCGTTTGAAAACTGATGCGCGAGAGGATAAAGAAGAGGGTAATCGGAGCCAAAAGGGAGTAGAAGAACTGACTTAAGTACCTTCCGAAATAAGTTTCCAGCTGTTCCACGCCTTCTCCTGCCATTTGCACGATTTCCGCACTGTTTACGCTTTCTCGGTATGACGGCCCGAGAGAGAGCATTTTCTCATAAATCTTATTCCGAAGAATTCTCTTTACATCCGCACTGGCATGAAAGCTCGCCTTGGCATAAAGGCGGTCACAAAGAAAGCGAAAGCCCAGTCCGAGCAGAACAATCCCCATAGTCAGGGCTATTCCCTCCATGCTTAATTTCTGCTGCCAAGCATTCTCTAAGAGATGGGCAATATTGTACACAATCACGACCTGTGCAAGGAGCGAAATCCATTGCCATACTATCTGCTGTACAATATACTTTCCGGCCCCCTCTAAGAGCCGAATCAAACGCATTTTAATCATTAATTCTCCCTTTTCTTTTATCTATTTACACTTTCCTTTTCCATCATTTCAGTTTTATCCCCTAAGCATCCGGCTTTTTTCCCGCTTTCTTATTTTTCATTCCCTCTACCGCATGAGAAATCAATAAGAGCGGATGATGGAGCAGCATACTCGGTCCGCTTACCCGCATGACCGTCCGAATCTTCTCCCGCATTTCCGGGGAATAGCAGTGTACCGGGCAATAACTGCAGAAACTCTTTTTCCATAAAAAGGGCAACGGGCAATCCTCGATATGGCATAGTCCGAAAGCGCCTTACATTCTCCGCAAAGTGCCCCGGAGCTACCGTGCTTCTTCTTGCAGTATAGAGAAATCATCTCCGAAATCAAACGGATTTCACCCTGTCTCTTCTTTTCGATCTGCTCTGAATTCATAAAGCGCACTCCCTTTCTTTGCCGACACAGATATTCTTTCCGCCCTATTTATGCTACAATATCGAAGTATTTATGATGCAAAAAAAGTTTTCGGAAAGGTTTTTATGAAAAAATATCTGCGCTTTAGCTATCCTATTTTGGCTGTGCTTTTCACGCTGATGCTTTACTTTATTCTTTTTGTCAGTGCTTTTGACTTAGCTTGTTATAACAACTCCTCTTATTATAGAAAAGAATTTAAAAAATTCAAAGTAGAAGAAAGTCTTAAGGAATATAGGGGGGAGGAAATTCCTCTTTCCGATTTGGAAAATGTGATGCGGGAAACTCTGCGTTATCTTCGGGGAGATCGGGAGAATCTTTTAATTCCCGTTTCGGTAAATGGAGAAAGTACGGCGTTTTACCAAGAGGATGAGGCTTCCCACATGGCGGATGTTCGGGTGCTGTTTACGACAAGTCTTACACTACGCACCATGTTTATTCTCTCCTGCCTCGCCATTCTCTTTCTCCTTCTGATTTTGGAGCACGGAAGAGCCTTCTATATTCTGGGAAAGGGCTTTCTCTTTACTTCTATAGGACTGCTTTTTCTCCTGCTGCTTCTTTCCCTCTATTCCGTAATGCATTTTGATACCGCGTTTACAGAGTTTCATCATATTTTCTTCTCACAGGGAAACTGGGAGTTTGATCCTAGCCTGAGCCGCATGATTAACATTATGCCGGAGGAATTTTTTGCGGATACCGCTTTAAGAATTCTTATGCATTATCTTTTCCTCCTGGTCTTCCCCTTCCTCGTAAGCTTTTTCTTTGTAAAAAGAGCTAAGGGCTGGGGTTATCCCAAAGAAGTATAAAGGAGTTTTATGGAAGAATATAAAATCGAAGAAAGAAAGGCCGTCTTAGTCGGTGTTCAGTTTCCGGACAATAAGGATTTTTCTCTCGATATGGAGGAGCTTTCCGGACTTTGTGAAGCTTTAAGCATTCGTCCCGTAACAAGCCTTAGTCAGAGCCTTGTGAGAGAAGACAGCGCAAGCTTTATCGGAAGCGGTAAGGTGGAAGAGGTACGAGAAGCCATTCTGTTCCATGAGGCAAATCTCGTTATTTTCCAAAATCCGCTTTCCCCCCTCTCAGCTTCACAATCTAACAAAAGCACTTCCCTGTGAGGTTTTAGACCGCACACAGCTTATTTTACAAATCTTCTCGGAAAGAGCGAAAACCAAGGAAGCGAAGATGCAGGTAAAGTACGCCACACTCCAATATATGCTTCCCCGCCTTGTCGGCTTACGGGAAAATCTATCCCGTCAGGGTGGTGCTTCCGGCTCCCTTTCCAACCGTGGTTCGGGAGAAAAGCAGATCGAGCTGGATAAGCGGAAAATTCAGGAGGAAATGGCTATCCTCCGTAGAGAATTAAAAAAGCAGGAGGAAGTGCGAAAGGTAAAAAGGCAAAAAAGGGATAGGTCCGCCATTCCAAGGGTGGCGCTGGTCGGCTATACCAATGCAGGAAAGTCCAGTCTTATGAATGCACTCCTTGCCCTCAGTAAGGAAAATCAGGCAGAGGGCGTAGAGGAAAAAGATATGCTTTTTGCCACCCTCGACACCACCATTCGAAGAATTGTACAGGAGAAGGGGGAAGAATTCCTGCTTGCCGATACGGTAGGCTTCATCCGTTCACTTCCGGACAAGCTCCTCGATGCCTTCCACTCCACCTTGGAAGAAGCAGTGGAAGCGGATTTGATTTTACAGGTCGTGGATTACAGTGATGAAAATTATCAGAAACACATGGATGCCACGCTGGACACTTTAAAGAAGCTCGAAGCCGGGCATATCCCCATGCTCTATGTGATGAATAAATGCGATAAAGTTCTTCCCTTAGAAGAGCTTCCAAAGCTGCGGGGCGAAAAGCTCTACATTTCCGTAAAAGAAAAGCTGGGCTTACAAGAGCTTGTCGAAAAGATTTCACAAGTCCTCTCCGAAGGCCTTAGGCAGGTAAACATCCTTCTCCCCTATTCCGCTTCCGCCTATGAAAGCAGAATCCGAAGCGAAGGAAAACTCCTCTCCCTCTCCTACGAAGAAGACGGCATCCTGATTTCCGCCAAAGTTCCCGCTGCATTGGAGGCACAGCTAAGGGTGTATGCCGTATAGAAAAGCTCCAGCCATACTCTTTTGTAAAGGCGCTCTCGCTTGGGCTCCGACGCAACGATACTAAATTCACACTTCGTTTCACTCGTGTTCATTAAGTGCCGGCGTCTCCGCACACTTTACTTAAGAGTATGGCTGGAGCTTTATCACTACATAGCCCCTAAACATACCGCAAAATCACCGCTACAATCCGTCCCTTCTTGGTATTCTTCTCCACCCCGATATAACGAAACTTTCCAAGGCCGCGGACGGAGATTTTTTCTCCGCCCTTTAGACTGCTGCTGCCCTTTACCGTTATTCCGTCCCGGAAAACGAGTTCCTTTTGGAAGTACTCCTGCGCATTTCCTCTGGAAAGATGGAAAACGGCGGAAACAACGGCATCCAGTCGCTCGGAAGGCACAAAAATCCGCTCTTCAACCTCTCTTCTCTCTATCCCTTCCGTATCCATAACTTCCCTTACTTCTACAGTAGTGTGTCGGATAGTCGTAATATTTTCCGCAACATAGTCCTTCATTTTCCGTAATAGAAAAAGGTAGGAGATGCTTTCCTGAAAAAGGATATCCCCGACCTGTTCTCTGGTAATTCCCAGATTCATCACTGCGCCGAGAACATCTCTATGAGAGAGCTTTTCTGCAAATTTTTCCTGCTTTCCCCTAATTTCCAGGATAGAATAGGGCGCATTTTCTCCTAAAAGAGAAGTTCTACATTCTTCTTCCGTCATAAAACTCGGATAAAAAACAAAAAGCTGTCTTTCCCCATTTTCCGGCAAAAGAAAATAGGAGGCGCCTCGCTCCCCCTTGATACTTTGCAGGAACTTTGCCCGTTCCTCTTCCGACAGAAAGGCGCTTGTTGTCGCGTAACCTCGCTCCTCCGCCATGCGCCGTAAGTCTTTAATGTGAGACAATATATCTTCTTTTTCTTTCATGATGGCTCTATCTATGGTCTTTCCATTCTTTCATGCCGCTCTATGTATTTTCTTCCGATTCTTTCCGGCAACTCTGTCTATTATGTCTATTATCTTCCCATTCTCTTATACAACTCTATTTGTTTTCTTCCAAAAATTCCATTTCCCCCTGCATCCATACCGTTCCCTTAAAGCGTCTTCCGATAGCCGGAACGCCGAGAAGATCTTTCTCATTCATGCAGACATGGAAAATGGCATCATTACACTGTACTTTAAGTCCAGCACATTTTCTTGTGTATAGACATTGCTCTTAATGCGTAAAGAAATGATTTCTCCAAGAATGGCATACTGGTCACATTCCACGCCGGTGGGCATAAAACTACTCTCTACCAGACTGTAGAGGTCTTCTTCCTCAATCCTGCGGTTAATCTCCGACATAATATGCATATCGGTCTCCGTCAAAGTCTCGATTGCGTCCTCATCTCCGGCTCTTGCAGCATCAAACAGGCGTTTTTGTTCTCTCTTTCTCTGCTGGAAAACATCTTCGTCTTCTACTCTTTTTTCGATTGGTAAAATGATTTTTCCTTCGACAGCCATGCCGGTTAAAAATACCTGCTTGGGCTTAATTGGTACACTCATCCGCTTTAATTGTCTTGCCTCCAAGGAGTTACAAAGATAAAAAATCAGGGTAATACCTGAGCTGAAATCTTCCATGATACCGGCATAAGTTTCTCTCTCTGTATGTCGCTCAATCCCCGCTTCCTCCGTGCGCGTACCCTCATAAGAATGCATATATGGAAAATAATAGTCCCGAACAAACACGCCGTCCGGATCCCTATGTCCCACCACCGTGATTCCCATTGACGGTGCGACCGGAAGCTGGTACTGCTCCACTACTCTTCCGGACTCCGCGGCAACAAAGGCAGTACGATATTTTTCATGGATTGCTCTGTCTAAGTAAAATTCCGTTTCTCGATCGTTCTGTAATGCGGAAAATCCTATAGACCGTAGGAACTTGTGCATTCTCTCTCCCTCATCCTTGGTCCTATCATCGCATAGTTACACTGCATCTTACGATATATTCTCTCTCCTTGCAAGATACTTCCCTATAATTGTAAGAAAAAAAGGGATTCAGCCTGTATTAAACTGAAATCCCTCTTTCTTCATAACGAGTATCATTCATAACGAGTATCACTCATAAAGATTGCGATATCTCGTTGTCCTTATTTTCTCTTCGGTGCGGCATGCACTGCTTCGGAAAATACATCTTCCAAAGCTTCTCCAACCGCTTCATTATAAGTCGGGTGAGCTCTCATAGCCTTCAGAAGTTGCGGAACGGTAAAACCGTTTGCTACCGCATTCCCGAATTCGCCAATCATATCGGTTGCACGAGCACACATCATCTGGACTCCCAAAACTTTCTTTGTTTCCTTGTCAGCCAGAATCTTCACAAAACCGCGCTCTTCCTTGGAAATCAAGGACTTTCCGTTTGCACTCATCATGAACTTTCCAACTTCAATCTCTATTCCTTTATCCTTTGCTATGGCTTCGGTAATGCCGACGGAAGCAATTTCCGGAGAAGTGTAGACACATGACGGAACTACGGAAAGATCTATGCTTCTCTTTTCTCCTGCAAGCTCTTCCATAAGACAAATCCCCTGTGCGGAAGCAAGATGTGCAAGCTGCATTCCCGGAATCAGGTCTCCGATTGCATACACACCGTCCATAGAGGTCTTAAAGTGCTCATCTACAATCACCCTGCCTCTTTCCATGCTAAGGCTTACCCCCTTCTCCGAAAAGTCCCTCTGTTGCAGGAACTCTTCCTACCGCACAAAGAACATACTTAGAACTAACACTCTCCTCCTGTTCCTTATCCAGATAAATACAGGAAACTCCGTCGGCTTCCTTTTTAATTTCCTTTACCTGTACACCGGTGTGAACCTCTACTCCTCTTTTCTTTAGAATCATCTTCAGATTCTGTGCAAAATCCTTATCCATGTTGGCAAGGATGCTGGGAAGAGCCTCCAATATGGTAACCTTGGTGCCAAGCGCCGCAAAGATAGAAGCAAACTCCACTCCGATAACTCCGCCTCCGATGATGCTTAAGCTCTCCGGTACTGCTGTGAGTTTAAAGATTTCATCACTGTTCAGAACTCCCTCGCTATCGAGCCCCGGAATCGGTACTGTAGCCGGCTTAGAGCCTACCGCAAGAATGGTATGCTTTGCTTTGCAGTGTAGTTCTCCCTCCACAGAGTGAACCGTTACGGATCCATCCTTTTCCAAGGTTCCCGTCCCCTCCAAAAGCTCCACTCCGTTTGCCTTAAAGAGCTGTCCTACACCGGACACAAGCTTATTAATCACATCATCTCTATAGGATAGAATCTTTTCGTAATCGTAGCGAACATTCTCCGCAAAAATGCCGTACTCCGCTGCCGATTGCATTTCTCGAAACAGCTCCGTAGCATGAATCATGGCCTTTGTCGGAATACAGCCTCTGTTTAAGCAGGTTCCACCCGGCTTGTCCTTCTCTACTACCGCAGTTTTAAAGCCGAGCTTAGCAGACTTTAAAGCCGTCACATATCCTCCCGGACCCGCACCGATTACGATTACATCATACTGTTTATCCATATTTCTCCTTAATATGCAGAGTACTATTCCTGCATAAGCAGAAATAGTACTCTACTAAAAAATCAAACAATCTTATGTCCACTGATACCGAAGTACCGGCTCTCTTGCAGCCTTTACCTCATCCAGTCTGCCGACCGGTGTCGTAACCGGTGCATTGTGGAGCGCTTCCGGATTCTTTTCAGCTTCCTTGTAAAGCTTTCTGAATACTTCAATCGCCTGATCCAATGTTTCCTTCGACTCGGTTTCGGTCGGCTCAATCATGAGCGCTTCATGAACGATAAGAGGGAAGTACATTGTTGGCGGATGCATGCCGTTGTCTAACAGACTCTTTGCAATATCCATTGCGGACACGCCGGTTTTATCTTTCAGATCCTGCAAACTCATAACAAATTCATGCATACATACTTCATCATACGCCATGGTATAAAGATCCTTCAGCTTATAGCGCATATAGTTCGCGTTGAGAACCGCATTCTTACAAGCCTCGAGGGATTCCTTCCTTACCTAAGGTAAGAATATAGGTCAGAGCTCTTACTACAACCAGGAAGTTGCCGTAGAAAGCCTTCATATCTCCAATGCTCTTTACCGGCTTAACGAAGTGCTTGTCCTGCTCTCCTTCCACAAGTACAGAAGGGAGGAAATCGGCTAGAAGCTTCTTACATCCTACAACACCGCTTCCGGGACCGCCGCCACCGTGTGGAGTGGAGAAGGTCTTATGGAGATTCAAGTGAATAACATCGAATCCCATATCTCCCGGACGAACTACGCCCATAACGGCATTTAAGTTAGCACCGTCATAGTAGTTTAAGCCGCCGCAATCATGAATGAGCTTTGTGATTTCCAGAATATTGTCATCGAAAAGTCCGACTGTGTTCGGGTTTGTCAGCATTAAGCCTGCCACATCATCTCCGAGCACCGCCTTCAACTTCTCCATATCCACTAAACCGCGCTCGTTCGACGGAATGGTTACTACCTTATAGCCTGCCATAGTCGCACTTGCAGGGTTTGTTCCGTGTGCCGCATCCGGAATGATGATTTTATCTCTCTTAAAGTCATTTCGGCTTTCATGATATGCCTTAATCAGCATTAAGCCCGTAAATTCTCCATGAGCACCTGCTGCCGGCTGTACAGTAAGTCTGTCCATTCCGGTGATTTCACAAAGCAGCTTTTCGATGGTCTGGATTACTTCCATAGCCCCCTGTACTGTACTCTCCGGCTGTAAGGGGTGAATATCCGCAAAGCCTTCCAGCCCCGCCATATCATCATTTACCTTCGGATTGTACTTCATCGTACAAGATCCCAGAGGATAGAATCCGTCGTTTACACCTCTGGATTTCTTCGATAACTCGGTGTAATGTCGGCTGAGTTCCGTTTCGGAAAGCTCCGGAAGATGCAACTCGGTTTTTCTTCTATCGCCTTCAGGAAGAGTCTTAAGCTCTACGTCACAAGGGGGAAATAAGCTACATTGTCTTCCTGCTCTGCTTTTTTCAAAAATCAGCATACTTACACCTCCTTTATAAGCTGTACTGCCCGGTCAATAGAGGCTTTGTCATTTACCTCCGTGCAACACCAAAGGATTCTCTTCTCATCCAGTGGATATCCTCCGAGGATGTCTTCCTTTTCCAAAGCAGCCAAAACCTTATCGGAAGGAATCTCTGATTCCGTAACAAATTCGTTGAAGAACTCTCCGTCCTCTGTTCTCTTAAAGCCAATCTTCTCCAGCTCGGCAGCCATATAATGCGCCTTGGAAAGACAAAGCTCGGCAGCCTGCTGCAGGCCTTCCTTTCCTACTGCCGCAAGATATACACCTACAGCCAGTGCGCAAAGCGCCTGGTTCGAGCAGACGTTACTGGAAGCCTTTTCTCTACGAATGTGCTGTTCTCTCGCCTGTAAGGTCAGAACATAACCGGTTCTTCCCTGATGATCCTCTGTCGCTCCTACGATTCTTCCCGGAAGACTTCTCTTCATGGCATCTGTACAAGCCATAAAGCCGATGTAGGGACCTCCAAAGGAGATAGGAAGACCAAGGGCTTGTCCGTCTCCAACGGCAACATCCGCACCGTACTCTCTCGGGCTCTTAACTAGACCTAAGGAAATGGGGTTCACGCTCATTCCGAACTTTGCACCCTTTTCGTGTGCGATTTCCCCGATTTCCTGCGCCTTTTCCAGATTGCCATGGAAGTTCGGATGCTGAATGAATACTACTGCCGTCCCTTCATCTGCATGAGCCTTGATATAGTCTATATCGGTCAAACCGTTCTTCTCGGGAATGATTTCCACTTCCATTCCATTTCCATGGCAGTAGGTCTTTATAGCGGAAATGTAGTCCGGATGCATTAAAGCGGAAACAAGAGCCTTGCTTCTCTTCCTTTCCCGACACATATTTACCGCCTCGGCTGCAGCAGATGCTCCGTCATAAATAGACGCATTGGAAACATCCATGCCGGTGATATCGCAGATCATCGTCTGATACTCAAAGATAGACTGTAATACACCCTGACTGGTCTCTGCCTGATACGGGGTATAGGAGGTTAAGAAATTCTCCTTGGAAATAACACTCTTAACAATAGCCGGAATAAAGTGTCTGTAAGCACCTGCACCGCGGAAAATCACGGGGAAAACATGGTTTTTCTTTGCCATACCCGTCATAATCTTCCGAACCTCAAGCTCCGACTTGCCTGAAGGGATGTTTAATTCTGCACTCAGCTTTACTTCCTTGGGTACATGAGAAAACAGCTCATCAAAAGACGCAAAGCCGATTTCTTTTAACATCTCTTTTTGCTCTGTACTCGTATTGGGAATGTATTTTCCCATAGCCTCACCGCCTTTCTTATACAGTCTTTAAGAACGCCTCATATTCATCCGCTGTAAGCAAATCTTCCTTATCGCTTACATCCTTAACTTTGATAAGCCAAGCCTCGTACGGCTTTGCATTCATGCTCTCCGGAGCATCAAGTACTTCTTCATTTACAGCGCTAACGGTTCCGCTTAAAGGAGAAAGTACATCGGAAACCGCCTTAACGGACTCTACATCGGAGAACGGCTCTCCCATGGTCACTGCATCGCCAACTTCCGGAAGGTTGATGAAAACCAAATCACCCAACTCTGCCTGCGCATAGTCGGTAATACCTACTAAGTACTCTCCGCCTTCTTCCTTCACCCACTCATGAGATTTTGTGTACAATAATCCCTGTAATACTGCCATTTCTTTATCCTCCTTGTTTTCTTTATCTCTAGCACGGGGTATCCCCTTGCTAATCTTTGTTCTCTTTTATTCTCTTTTGTTCTTCTTTGTCTTACAAAGCTTTTCTCTTTTGCAATGATTTTACTCTTTTACAATTATTTAGCTCTCTTATAGAAGGGAAGCGGAATGATTTCTACTTCTACCTTTCTTCCGCGCACATCTACTTCCAGCTTTGTACCGACTTCCGTATAGCGTGCATCCAGCAAAGCCATACCTACCGGCATATTTAAGAATGGAGCCTGCGTTCCGGAAGTAGTGTGTCCGATAACTTCTCCGTTTAAAGAACATCCTGTTCTTCACGGATAATTCCTCTTCCGATAACCTTAAGTCCCACTCTCTGAATCTTCGGCTCTCCCTTTGCTTCAATGGCAGCCTTACCGATAAAGTCCGGCTTATCCATCTTCACTGCAAAATTCAGTCCTGTTTCAAGAGGAGTAATCTCATCATTCATCTCATGTCCGTAAAGCGGCATGGATGCTTCCATACGAAGCGTATCTCTTGCTCCCAATCCGCAGGGAACAAGTCCTTCTTCCTTACCGTTCTCCAGTAAGAGATCCCACATCTTCTCTGCATACTCATTCTTTAAGTAAAGCTCCACTCCGTCTTCTCCGGTATAGCCTGTCTTGGAAACGATGCAGGGCATGCCGCCAACCACTGCGTCAAATACTGCATGATAGTACTTTGTCGGGACGTGCTCTTCTTTGGTCAGCTTTCTTAAGATGTCCATAGCCTTCGGGCCCTGCAACGCAATCTGAGAATACTGATCGGAAACATTTTCAAATTTCACATCACCGAACTGGTGCTTTAACATCCAGTCAAAGTCCTTCTCTTTATTTGCCGCATTTACAACAATAAAGTAGTCGTTGTCTTTTCTCTTATAAACAATGAGGTCATCCACAACGCCACCCTTTTCGTTACACATCAGACTGTAACGGGCTTGTCCGTCAACCATATTTTCAAAGCGGTTGGTCAAGAGCTTCTCCAGATTGGCTAAGGCATCCTTACCCTGGCACAAAATCTCTCCCATGTGGGAAACATCAAACAGTCCCGCCTGATTTCTAACCGCTAAGTGTTCCTTGATTACACCGGTAGGCTCATACTGTACCGGAAGGCAATAGCCTGCGAAAGGAACCATCTTTCCCCCTGCTTTCACATGGGCATCATACAGCGCTGTTCTTAATTCCATAGCATTCCTCCTTTATTTTGTCTTAAAAAATGTATCTATCCCAAAAACTCCGCAATTTCTTCCGCGGAAATTCTGTAGATTTTTCCTTCCAGATTTCGACTCTTTAAGCCCTCATAGAGAGAGTCCTTGTCGAAATACAAGCCGATAAAGGCTTCTGCAATTTCTTTTTCATCCAAGGTACTGAAAAAGTCTCCGCTTACTGCGGCTTCCTGAATTCTTCCCTCCTTTACTTCAAAAGAAAATTGCATCTTTCCTCCCGGAAAGCGTCCGGTTTTTTCTATCGAAAACTTGGGATTCTTCCCATACAGTTTTTCCTTATTTTCAAAATGTTCCCTTGCAAGTTCGGAAACCCGCTCCCGCTCGGAAGGCTCCAGCTTGTATTCCCTGCTCTTCGAATCCGCCGCCATAATGGCTTCTATCATTTTTCTTTTAAAGACTTCCGGACTGATCTTTTCTTGCAGGTGTTCGGCGATATTGCAAACCCGCTCCCGTACCGATTGAATACTTTTGGATCGAATCTTACACTCATCCACCTTGGTGGAAGCCACCATTTGCTCTATATCCGTATCAAATAAGAGGGAGCCGTGGTGAACGATGCTCTTTCCCAAGCGATACTGTGCATTTCCGGAAAACTTTCGTCCTGCTATACACAGGTCATTTCTTCCATTAAACTCTCCATGAACCGACAGCTTTTCCAAGGCATTTAAAATCGGGCTCAAATATCCTCTGAAGTCAATTTCCTCTCCCCTGTCCCGGTCGATGAAGCTGAACTGCCAGCCTCCAAGGTCGGTGTAAATCGTTCCGCCTCCGCTCATTCTCCGAACCAGATGAATCCCTTTTTCCCTGACATAGGGAAGGTTGATCTCTTCCATAAGATTCTGGTACCTTCCGAGCATGAGTGTCGGTGTGGTTCTCCAAAAGAGAAAGACAGTTTCCTGAAAGAGCTTCTCCATTGCCAGATAATATTCCAGACCGAAATTTTCATAGACATTTGTGCTATCCAGCTCAATATAAATCATGGACATCCTCCATCACTTCCCAGGCCTTATACGAGCTTCTGGCAAGCGGAGCCGAGGCAACAAAGCGAAAACCGATGTTCAATGCCTTCTCCTTATATCTTTGGAAATCCTCCGGGCTGGCATAGCGCGCCAAGGGATAGTGTAACTTTGTCGGTTGCAGGTATTGCCCTATCGTTAAGATATCACAGCCGGTATCGTAGACATCCCGCATTAGCTCTTCAATCTGCTCTTCCGTCTCTCCAAGCCCCACCATAAAACCTGTTTTCGTGCGGATACTCTTTCCGTGCTCCTTGCAATACTGTAGAACAAAGAGAGAACGCTCATAACTTGCCTTGGAACGAACAGCCCTCTGCAATTCCTTTACCGTTTCCACATTATGATTTAATACATCGGGAGCAGCCTCCAACACGATATCCAAAGCCTCCGTATCTCCCTGCATATCGGAAATCAGCGCTTCCACGGTCGTTCCCGGGCAAAGCTCCCGGATTGCCTGAATGGTCTTTGCAAACTGCGTCGCTCCCCCGTCCGGAAGATCATCTCTTGTGGAGCAGGTAAGCACGACATGCTTTAGATTCAGCTTCTTCGCGGCAAGCGCTACATTCTTCGGCTCCTCCTCATCGGGCGGCTCCGGTCTTCCCGTACAAACATTACAAAAACGACAGTTTCTGGTGCAAATGTTCCCAAGAATCATAAAGGTAGCCGTATGCTTTCTATAGCACTCCGCAAGATTCGGACAGTTCGCTTCCTTACAAACCGTATTCAGATGCAGGTCTTTCATCAGACTTGCCACTTCTTCCGTAGCTTCCTGATTGAAGCGAACCTTTAGCCAGTCCGGCTTTTTCTCTGAAAAGGCTTTCTTTTCTTCTATTCTTTCCAAGCTTTTTTCCAATGCTTTCTCCCTTACAACTATGCTTCCTCGATAAGGCCTACAACCTCTTCTACCTTTACTTCATCCCCTTCTTCGAAATACACTTCCTTTAAGGTTCCGCTAAAGGGGGACTCCACCTGAGTCACTACCTTATCCGTTTCGATTTCAAAAACCGGCTCCCCTTTTTCTACCTTATCGCCCACTGACTTTACCCAAGAGCACAATACTGCTTCCTGCATCTCTTCCCTAAGCTTCGGTAACACCAATTCCATTTTCATTGCCTACTCCTATTCTGTCAAAAAATCGTTCTTTCCTCTATGCGCTCCCTTTGCTATAGCAAAAGAGATAGCAAGGCTTCTTTTTCTCTGGTGGACTGCTGCCCCAGAACTTTTTCTACATTTTCTTCGAAAAGCGAAAGCTTGTATCGTTTGCCCTGAAATAAATCTCTCGTCTTCTTTTCGTCCAACAGGGGAGAGTGCATGGCAAAGTTCTCTATCATCCCCTTTTGCACATGGTAGTCTATAATCAGAGGATAATCCTTATATTGTGTTTCTCTGTGGAAGTGGAAGGCGGGTGACTTTCCAAAGGTCCATTCCCATGAACGATACTTTTCTTCCGCAAGCTCCTCTATTTCTTTATGCTCTTCTTCCTCTAAAACAAGGTGTTCTCCATCCCTTCCCAAAAGTTGCCGAAAAAGAAGCTCCATGAACTCTTCTGTCGAAGGGGGCTTCTCCATCGTTTTTTCCCATTCTTTTTTTATATTGGTTACTTCCGATATCGCGGAAACAGAGGCCTTGGAGGAAATATCCTTACTCTTATGCGCAGTACATATCTCCGATAAAAGCGAAAGCTCCGCATCATACAGAAGCGTACCGTGATGTAAAACACGGTTTCCGCTTACCTTCTGTGCACTGCCGGAGATTTTTTTCTTTCTTATACAGAGGTCTGAAACCTTATCCTGCTCCGCTTGAATGCCCAAGCTTTGCAAGGCGGAGAGAATAACAGATAAAAAACGTCCATAGTCCAGACACTTTTCCCGATCTCGCATCAAGCTGTAATTGATATTGCCCAGGTCATGATAAACCGTTCCGCCGCCACTCATTCTTCGTACGACCGGAACCCCCTTCTGCTTTAACTGCAATAGATTCACTTCCTGGGAAATGTTTTGATAGCAGCCCACAACCACCGAAGGACGATTTCTCCAGAGTAAAAAAACGTCCTTATCCTCTATCTTCCGGAATAAATATTCCTCCAGTGCCAAATTGTAAAAAGGGTCCAGTGTATCACTCAGTACGCCTATCATCTTTCACCCCTTCTGCAAAAAGCAGACCACTCTCCAGTACTCCCAAATGGCATGAAAGCCAATCCGAAGTTATATGAATCTTACTATATTTCCTATTGTATACTAAGTCACAAGAAACATGAAGCATTTTATCCGGATAATTAATAAATATTTTTGCTTTTCATCAAGTTCGTTTATTAATTATGCACGAAAGGATAGTCCTCTATTTTTTTCGGAGCAAAATTGAATTGTATAATTTATACATCGTTAAACAGTTTTTATTTTATTTGAAAAATATTCTAAAAAAAACTGCGAAAAGAAAAGTTCTTCTATACGAAGCTTCTCTTTTCACAGTCTTCTCGTCTTTTTCTTGCTTACTCAGCTTTTCAGTCAGTTTTTTAATCCGGTTTATTCTTGCGCTCAGCGCTGTTTAGAACTCTGCTTCTTACTTATACCATACCCTGGCTAAGCATTGCCTCTGCAACCTTCTCAAAGCCGGCCACATTCGCACCGACTACAAAGTTTCCTTCATAACCGTATTTCTTTGCGGCTCCGGATACATTCTTATAAATGTTCTGCATAATCCCTTTAAGCTTTTCATCCACTTCCTCAAAGCTCCAGGAAAGTCGCTGTGAGTTCTGGCTCATCTCCAAGGCGGATACGGCAACACCGCCGGCATTCGCAGCCTTGCCGGGCATATAGAGGATCTTCTTCTCCAGGAAAATATCTACCGCATGCTCATCGGAAGGCATATTTGCGCCTTCCGCAACGCAGAAGCAGCCATTCTCGATTAAAGTCTTCGCTTCCTCTCCATTCAGCTCGTTCTGTGTCGCACAGGGCAATGCCACATCACACTTCACAGCCCATGGACGCTCTCCCGCATGGAAGCTTGCTCCCGGAACACGGTCCGCATATTCGGAGATTCTTCCTCTCTTTACCTGCTTGATATCAAAAAGTACATCGAGCTTAATGCCCTCCGGATCATAAACATAACCGCTGGAATCTGAGCAGGTCACTACCTTTGCTCCAAGGTTCTCCGCTTTTTGAATTGCATACTGCGCTACATTTCCGGAGCCGGAAACCGCAAGTATCTGTCCCCTCAGTTCTTTTCCGGCAGCCTTAAGCATCTCATCCACAATATAGATTAAGCCATAGCCCGTTGCCTCCGGACGAGCAAGAGATCCGCCGAAGCTTCTTCCCTTTCCGGTAAGAACCCCCTCATAGAGATTGGTAATTCTCTTGTACTGTCCGTACATGAAGGCCACTTCTCTTCCGCCTACACCGATATCTCCGGCAGGCACGTCTTCATTTGCCCCGATATACTTATAAAGCTCTGTCATAAAGCTCTGACAGAAGCGCATAACTTCCGCTTCCGACTTTCCCTTCGGGTCAAAGTCTGCGCCGCCCTTACCTCCACCGATAGGAAGCCCTGTAAGAGAGTTCTTTAAGATCTGCTCCATACCGAGGAACTTTAAGATTGCCTGATTTACGGTCGGATGGAAACGAAGTCCTCCCTTATACGGTCCGATTGCAGAATTAAACTGTACACGATAACCGATATTCACATGATTTTTTCCCTGATCATCCGTCCATGGCACACGGAAGCTCACAATCCTTTCCGGCTCCACAAAACGCTCCAGTAATGCGTTCTTCCGGTATAAATCTTCATTGGCCTCCACGATAGGAGAAAGGGACTCCAAAATTCTCTTTGCAGCCTCCAAAAACTCCGCTTCATGAGGATGTTTCTTCTCCAGTGCCTGATATACTTCACTTACATAAGACATACATTTGCCTCCATTCTTTCTTCATTTACCGCTAAACTATAGCACCAATTGCGGTTTTCCTACAATAGAAAATAGCTTGCATTCCGAAAAAGAATAGTAATTGTACCCTAAATGGAATACAGTATCCTTAAAGCATAAGCATCAAGAGAAAGGCTACCTTTCCCATCTGTCGTATAGGAAAAGATAGCCTTTCTTTTTTCTTTATATCGGTTACCAAGTGGGCACACCAGAAAATGATGGCGCGAACAGAATTTTTGTCCTTAAAGAGAACGCCCCTAATCTATATTATAATTTAAATCCTTCAGATCTCTCTTTCCCTGAAGATCTTCCTCCAGAAAATCAAACTTAGCCATACCCTTAAAACCTGCCACAAGGGAGGTGGGGAAACTCACTATTTCCTGATTGATTACGCGAACATTGCTGTTTACGATGCGTTTTGCCGCTGCAAGGTCCTCATTTTCCGAAGCAATCTCCTTCTGGAGTGCTAAAAACTGCTCGGAGGAAAGGAGGTCAGGATAGTTCTCCGCCACAGCACGAATCTGTGAAAGAACATCATTTTGATTCGCAATCACCTGGTTGGTGTCCTTCATACTGCCACCCTGTCTTAAGCCCACAAGCTCCGTAAACACCTTCTCTTCATGCTTGGCGTAGGCTTTTGCTACCTTTAACATCTCGGAAATCGTGTCATAACGCTTTACCAGTGTGATGTCCACCGTCTTCTTGGATTCCTCGATAGAAACCACATAGCGATTTAACTTATTGCTCTGTCCGATAAACCAAAAGAAAACCACTGCCAAAACAATAATCGGAATTAAAACCATTTTTTTCTCCTTTTCTCTTCTTTTTATGGAAATGCGCTTTACTTCATTTCTAAAGTATACGCTCGTTCCAACACAACGCTTTATGTAAAGATCTCCGTAAAGCCTTCGATAAAATCAATCTCCGCCCGAAGCTTCTTATACTCTTCCACCATGGAAAGCTTGTCTATCGCCTCTACCGTTTTGGGAACAGGGAAAAGCTGATAGCCCGTATAACGGGAGATATACATGCTGCTGTCTTCTATATAGATTGCCGTCCGGCTTTCGGCAATATTTTTGTCAAACCACTCTAAGACAGTCGGGTTTAAAAAGCGCCTCGCCATGAACTCGTCGGTACAAAAAATATTGTAATGTTCGTTATGTCTGATGTCCTCCGTATCAATCTTCAACTCATTTTTCTGCTTTCCGGGATAGTTCTGTACCTCTCTCTTCAAAATAGCCGTTTTTTCTGTAGGAATGATCCGGATATGTCCTGAAAAGGGTCGCGAAAAACGCATCCGGAAAACCTGTCCGTAGAAATCCGTTACCTCTTTTCTCGATGTCCTTCCTTTGCTGTCCGTGCTTTCCACAACATGATAAGCGTAAAGATTCATTACGGAGAGTTCTCTACTATCATGAAAGCTAAGTTCCGTATTTCCCCGGTAATTAGTGGAAGAGGGACAAACCTTCTTGACAGGGTCCAGAAGAAAGTCCGGCGTGACCTTCATTTCTCCCGCGGGAAAGATCTCTTTTACAATGGGAGATAAAAACCTTTCCACGTAGAGGACTTCGTTGTTCTCTTTCTTTTCACGAAAGAGTTCCCGCTTCCTTTGAACACGGGATAGACGAAAATGAATCCTAAAACTGCTGCAATACCAAGTCCTACAAACTTAAACATGGCAAAGAGTAAAACCGCTCCAATCACCATGGCAATCTTATACATCTTCCATCGAAGGTTTATTTTCATCTTTTCCCGAAGAATTTGTAGCTTCTCTTGATACTCGGAAGAAGCTTCTATTTGCCGGATACGTTCAAGCTCTTCTTCTCTGCTCTCTCTTATTTCTTCTGCCATTCTCACTCCTAAGAACTCACTCCTAAAAATCTACTCTATTGCTATCCGGAACTTTCCTGCAAGACTCGTCTTTTTTACGACTAAGGTGCAGCCAATAACGAGGAAAGTTGAATTGGAATCAAATTAATAAATTATATAATCTGACTGTTTTTAAGAATAATAAAGGAGGAAGGTACTGTCAAGAATAAAGAAGTAAAATACTCATTCTTTTTCAAGCAGTATGAAGCGGAAATGGATTCCGATCTAGAAGTCTGTTACTTAGCCCATAAAGATTAGGGCAATCAGATTATTTTCCTTAATGAAATAGGCAATGCTTCCTTCCTTCGAAAAGCCCTCTACAATCCACAAGCTTAGAAAGGACTCGGGAAGTAAACTGAAGAGAATCAGAAATACCCAGATGAAGAACAACCACTCTATTCCACCAAGGCAGAGTCCCAGCATCCTGTTTCCGAAATTTAAGACGGGGAGTTTAAAGATATATTCGAGGATTTGTTGCACAATCTTAAAAAGCAGCCTAAAAAGAAAGTACAAGATAATAAAAAACAGAATCCCGTTAATAAAGCTGATAATCTGCTGCGCAAAATAATCCTGCCATTTTCCCATTGTCTCATATAGGCCTCCGAAAAGAGGCGGTGCCGTAGGCTCCGGCTGGGAGGGCAGAAAATCGTTGATTCCCTTCGGAATAGCTACAATATTGTTTTTTACCGGAAGAATAGCGGACCATATTTTGCTAAAGATCCCTTTTAAAAAGGCACTCTCTACTACCGCTCTGATTGCAAAGGGATAGAGGAGCTTTGCCAATATAATGGACGCAAAAAGAGAAAGAACGGAAAAAATCTTCTTTACCGCCCCTTTTTTATACCCTATTACTGCAAAAATAATAAAGGAAAGGAGTAGGATGATTCCTACTCCAATTTCACTGCTTCCCATCCATTACCCCATAAAGTGTTCTTCTCTCAAGATGAGTTTATCATCCTTGTCATACTTCGGGCGGAAAAGAGAGCCAATCTTCTTACCTATGCTCGGCTTCTCTGCCTGATCCGCAGTATCTTCAATCAAGTCTCTGGCACTTTCCTCATTTAAGACGATGCCGTCTTCCTCCATAAGCTGGATGCGCTCATAGAGGGCGGTGATGCCCTTCTCCGTAATACTGCAATCAATGCTCTTCGCATAGTTGATTGCATAGTCGGCAAATTCTTCTATATCCATGGAAGAAGCGGATTTCGGAGTAGCCTTTTCAGCAGGGCGAACGTCCTCCTCTATCGCTTTTCTATCCTTTCTTACCGTCGGAAGAATTTCTTCTTCCTCCTCTTCTTCATTTTCCTTATTTGCCTCTTCTAAGACCTCGGTATAGGGTCTTGCAGGGCGTTCAAAGATAGAAGGCTTATGTGGAACATACTCTTCCGGCTCCTCCGCGTCTTCAGGCTCATCGAGATATTCCTCTTCGGATTCTTCCTCACCCTCTTCGTCATAAGGAGCTTTTTCCGCGCTTTCTTCTTCGGGGAAAGAATCCTTTTCCAGATCTACCTCTTCCAGAAGATCATCCTCTTCCTCTTCATGATCGGATACGATATCAAAATACTCGATGAACTTCGGTCTATCCTCTGCAAGTCGATCGAAATGATCTACTTCATCAATTAAAACAACGGAAGAAGCATCCTTCGGATGAAGAATATATTCCTCAATTTCATCTAAAACGGAATATTTCAATTTACCGGCATGCTCAATGATTAAGTCTCTCTCCTGCAATTTATCTGCAAAAACGGCAAAGCCCTTTTCATTCAGCTTATCTGCACTGACCTTTGCCACTTTAAAATTGAGATTATGTTCTTTATGGAAATACTTGATTTCCTCTACTGCAATATGAAAAGCTTCCTCTATCGTTTTCGCTTCAACAATCATGTGGTAGTTCGGGAAAGCTTCCCTTTGTCGGCTCATTTTCTATGGAAGCACTCTCTACAGCCGGTTCTGAACTTGCTTTTGTTGTAGCTTCTTCTAAGTTAGCCTTTTCCGGTTCCGCTTCTCCCAAAGAAATTCTGTCATCTGACTGTAGGTCCTGCTTCTCTTCCGCTACAGAAACTTGCTCTTCATCGAATGAGGGCTGCTCCACATTTTCCTCTTCAGGAGCAATCTGCTGCATCTTCGGAAGTTCGGAAGCATCCTCTTCCATGTCTTCATCAAGGTAGCCTTCTTCTGAATCAGCTTTTACCAAAGTCTCCTGAACCACTGTCTTTGGCTCCTCATTATATTCTTCTTTTACAATAGTACGAAGTGCTTCCTCTTCTTTCAGCGGGCGGTAGTGGAGCTTTAAGTCCATTGCCTTATCCACATATTTTCCCATACCGAAGAGTAAAATCATCTTATCGCAGGTACGAACACAATCGTCCTCTCTTCCCGCCTCTCCGTAAAGCTTTGCCAATTCGTAAAGCCACTGCTCTTCCAGTTCCGTTTCCGTGAACTGTTCCAAAGGACCGACAAGCTGTTCCGCCCTTGCTCCCTTGGCTTTCAAAATCATATACTGTAAAAGGAATTTGCGAGGATCCTCCGGACTTACATCCATAAACTCTCTGTAAAACTCCACCGCATCATCAATAGCACCGGAGCTTAAGGATAACTCGGACAGCTTATATAGGAAGCGCTTTCCGACCGGAGCTCTTTCAAAGGCAAGTAATAAAATATCCTTTGCTTCCTCATACTCTCCGTTTTTTTCATAAATTTCCGCAATTGAAGAAAGCAAATTTGCATTGCGGACTCTATTCCAGTCAATGGTGTCGGCAATCTGCATCGCCGTCTTATAGTCTCCCTGCCCGCTTAACTTTTTAATTTGCTCTGCTTTAATGCTAAACTCGTACTTATCCATATTTCCCCTTTTTCCTTTATAAGCTGACTCTTCCGTCCAATGCTCTAAGGAGTGTTATTTCATCTATATTTTCTATATCTCCCCCCACAGGAACTCCTGAAGCGATACGGCTTAGTTTGATTCCCAGCGGTTTAATGAGCTTTACGATGTAGCTCGCGGTAGTTTCCCCCTCTAAAGAAGAATTCGTGGCAATGATTATCTCTTCCACATCAGCAGGCAGGCGTTGCATAAGCTCTTTTAAGCGAATATCATCCGGTCCGATACCCAAAAGCGGTGATATTGCTCCATGTAGGACATGGTAAACTCCATTGTATCTTCCTACTCTTTCATAAGCTCCCATATCTCTTGGATTCTCTACAACCATGATCTGCCTGTGATTTCTTCCTTCATCCCTGCATACCGGGCAAAGCTCTTCATCCGTCAAGGTACAGCAACATTTGCAGTAGCGTATGCTGTCTCTTGCTCTTTTTATACTGTCGGAAAGAGCATAGGCACTTTCCTTCTCTTCATTAATGATGTGATAAGCCAAGCGCTGTGCAGACTTCGCACCGATACCGGGAAGTCTGGAAAGCTCCTGCACCAGTTTATCCATATCTTTGGAAAAATATTCCATTAAAATCCTAAGCCCATTCCCCCTGTCAATCTACCCATTTCTTGACTGGAGTCCTTCTCTATCTCAGTTAACGCTTGGTTTACCGCAAGCGCAATCATCTCTTCCAAGGTCTCTACATCCTCCGGATCTACTGCATCCTTATTAAGGCTCACCTTTAAGACTTTTTTTTCTCCACTGATCACAATCTTTACGGCACCGCCGCCGGCCTGTCCGGTATATTCCTTCTTGGCCAGTTCCTCCTGTGTCTCCTCCAGCTTCTTCTGCATCTTCTGGTATTGTTTCATCAGATTGTTCATATTCATGCCGGGCATTCCTCCGGCAAAACCGCCATGCTTAGCCATTATTCCTCCCTGGAAAAAAATTCTTTTTACATAATCAAAATCTTTGCTATTTTATCATGAATCCGATAGATAAATCTATTACTTTTCTTATTTTTACCTTACAGCAGAAGCTTTTAATAGATTTTGCCTGCAAAAATGCAATAAAAAACGATTCAAAGCTAATTATCCGTGATTTCTATGGGCATATCGATTTTTTCCAGTTCTTCATCGGAAATATAGCGGGTACTCCGTTCTCTTTGCTCCGCAGCCCCGATATGAAATGATATTCTATACGATACTTTTCCTTCAGAACTTCCTCCAAGGAATTATTGGAAGATAAAATATTCCGGCTGACATCATCCATTGGAATAATCAGCATGGATTTCTTATCCTTCCCGGGATAAATACGGGACTTCACAAGAGCCCCTCGCATGGGCTGCGGAAAATAGCTGGGCACAACTGCCCAGTTTTTCTTTAACTCCTGGTAATCTTCAAACTGTGCTTGAGGAAGTTTTACCGTCTTCTCCTGTTCTGTCTCTACAGGGTTTTCCGATACATTCTTTCCCCCTCCCAAGACAGAAGCGCCCTCCACAATACGAACACCCTTCCGAAGCCCTTCTTCAAGCTCCTGCATACGTTGCTGCAAAGCATCCGCTGTTCCTTCCGTTTCCGGATAAGCAAGCTTCATTAAGCAGGTTTCAAGGAGTACCCGCTTTTGATTGGCATAGCGAAACTGCTGTAAAAGCTCGGAAAAGAGACGAATACCTCTAAGAATCTCCTCCATGGGCATGGATTCCGCATCCTTCAAAAGTCTGTTTTTGTTTTCCTCTGATAAATCCACTAAGCCTTGCAGATTCTTAACGGACTTCGCAAGCATCATATTCCTAAAATAGCTTAAAAGATCCGAAACATATTGGCTAAGCTCCTTACCTTGCTCAAGGACAGTCGCAATATTTTCCATAACCGCTTGAATATTTTTATGCCGTAAAGCGGAGATCATATCGGAAAATACCGCAGTATCAACGGCCCCCAATACCTTCAAGGCATCTTCATAGGAAATTTCCTGTTGAAATCATAGCTTGCGCACTGGTCCAGAAGACTAACGGCATCTCGCATGGATCCGTCTCCCATACGGGCTATATAGTCCAAGGCTTCTTCGGAAATGGCAATATTCTCCTCTTTGGTAATCATTTCGAGTCTTTTTGCTATTGTCTCTACAGATATACGCTTAAAGTCATAGCGCTGGCAACGTGACAAAATGGTAATCGGTAAAGAGTTTGGCTCCGTAGTTGCAAGAATAAAAATTACATACTCGGGAGGTTCTTCCAAGGTCTTTAAAAATGCATTAAATGCTGAAGGAGAGAGCATATGAACTTCATCAATGATATAGACCTTATATTTCATATCGACAGGCGGGTACTCCACCTGTTCCCGAATCAAACGAATGTCGTCTACTCCATTATTGCTTGCTGCGTCCATCTCATAAACATTGATACTGGTATTTGACAAAATGGACTTACAATTCTTGCATTCGTTGCAAGGATTCCCGTTAATAGGATGTTCACAGTTTACTGCTCGGGCAAGAATCTTTGCCAAAGAAGTTTTCCCGGTTCCCCTTGTACCGCAAAAAAGGTAGGCATGACCTACCCTTCCGCTACTTACCTGATTTTTAAAGGATCTTGTGATAGCATCCTGTCCGACTATGTCATCAAAATCCTTGGATCTCCATTTTCTATATAAGGCTGTATATCCCAATAAGCTGTCCTACTTTCTTATTTTTCATCACCGAAGGAAATACCCAGCAATCTTGCTTCCTTAACAATTCCTGATTCCGGATCCACGGTCTTTAATTTTCCGGCAATGTCAGCAAGAGGAACTGCTACGATTTCCGTATTTTTCAAAGCAAGCATATAGCCGAATTTTTCCTTCTTAATCAGTCTCGCCGCCTCTGCACCGATTCTGGTTGCAAAAACCCTATCATAAGGAACAGGATGTCCACCTCTTTGTGTATGACCCGGCACGGTAACTCTTACTTCTGCACCTGTTTTTTCTTCAATCTCCTTTGCCAGTTTATAGGCAACAGAAGGGTGCAGCTTTCTTTCCTCTGCAATCTTCTTTTTTAATTCCTTCTTTGTCAGCTTGGAATCTTCTTCGGAAATAGCCCCCTCAGCAATTGCAATAATGGAAAAGCGAGAGCCTCCGGCATGACGCTCTGCAAGCTTCTTACAAACAGAATCTACATTGTACGGAATTTCAGGAAGTAATATGATGTCTGCACCGCCGGCAAGCCCTGCATACAAAGTAAGCAGCCCAACCTTATGTCCCATAATCTCTACAATAAAGACTCTTCCGTGACTTGCCGCAGTTGTATGAATGCAATCAATTGCATTGGTAGCTACCTCTACTGCAGAGTAAAATCCGAAAGTCATATCTGTACCATAAAGGTCATTGTCAATGGTCTTCGGGCAGGCAACAATATTCAATCCTTCTTCGCTAAGAAGATTTGCCGTCTTTAAAGAGCCATTTCCTCCTAAAACGACAAGACAATCCAAGCGAAGCTTTCTATAGGTATGCTTCATTGCTTCCACCTTATCCAGACCATTTGCATCCGGCTCATGAATCAGCTTAAATGGAGTTCTGCTGGTCCCCAGTATAGTTCCGCCTTCCGTAAGAATACCAGAGAAATCCGACTTTTCCATTCTTCGATACTCGTCGTAAATCAGTCCTCTATATCCATCTATAAAACCATAAATCTCAACGTTATCAAATAAGTTAAATAAGGATTTACCAACACCTCTCATAGTAGCATTGAGTGCCTGGCAATCCCCTCCACTGGTTAAAATACCAACACGCATAATTCTCCTCTCCTACTTGAAAAACTGCAGTTTACTTGTAGAACAAATTTTTCCGAATCAATCTTCTATTCTCACCGTATAAGATTTCTCCTATACAATAGAGTATAGCGGATTTCATTGCAAGTATATCGTTGTTCTATATTAGTTTATTACCCTATTTTAGTTTATTATTCTATTTTAGTTTCAATTTCAAAAAAAAGGAACCCCTTAGGGTTCCGGAGTTGCGGGAGATGGATTTGAACCAACGACCTTCGGGTTATGAGCCCGACGAGCTACCAGACTGCTCCATCCCGCGATGATATGGAAATGGGGCCTACAGGGCTCGAACCTGTGACCCTCTGCTTGTAAGGCAGATGCTCTCCCAGCTGAGCTAAGACCCCATATAAAGACATTTCTGTCTTAGTGGATGGAGGTGGATTCGAACCACCGAAGTCAGTGACAACAGATTTACAGTCTGCCCCCTTTGGCCACTCGGGAATCCATCCATATATAAAAGCCCTTAGGCTAGCGACCCGGAACGGATTCGAACCGTCGACCTCCGCCGTGACAGGGCGGCGCTCTAACCAACTGAGCCACCGGGCCATTTCGTACCTGATAATTAAAATCTATAGCTAAGGAACAGACTGAACCCCAAAGTACAATACAATGACATCCGCCATTCCTAAGTAAACAACATATCAAAGAAATAACTCTAGAAGTAAAACAAATTCAATCAGACGCATTGGATAAGCCCTCGACCTATTAGTAACTGTCAGCTGAATGTATTGCTACACTTACACCTCAGTCCTATCTACCTCGTTCTCTTCAAGGGGTCTTACTCTTACGATGGGATATCTCATCTTGAGGTTGGCTTCACGCTTAGATGCCTTCAGCGTTTATCCATTCCCAACTTGCCTACCCTGCGATGGGATTGATTCCCAACAGGTTCAGCAGAGGTCAGTCCATCCCGGTCCTCTCGTACTAAGGACAGATCCTCTCAAATATCCTACGCCCGCGCCGGATAGGGACCGAACTGTCTCACGACGTTCTGAACCCAGCTCGCGTACCGCTTTAATGGGCGAACAGCCCAACCCTTGGGACCGACTTCAGCCCCAGGATGCGATGAGCCGACATCGAGGTGCCAAACCTCCCCGTCGATGTGAACTCTTGGGGGAGATCAGCCTGTTATCCCCAGGGTAGCTTTTATCCGTTGAGCGATGGCAATCCCACTTTCATACCACCGGATCACTAAGTCCGTATTTCTACTCTGCTTGGTCCGTCAACCTCGCAGTCAGGCTCCCTTATGCCTTTACACTCTTTGGATGGTTTCCAACCATCCTGAGGGAACCTTTGAGCGCCTCCGATACTCTTTCGGAGGCGACCGCCCCAGTCAAACTCCCCACCTGACATTGTCCCTTGACCGGTTTACGGCCTAAGGTTAGAAATCCAATAACATAAGGGTGGTATCCCAACAGCGACTCTGATAATACCGAAGTACTATCTTCTCAGTCTCCCACCTATCCTGTGCATACATTACCGAATCCCAGTATCAAGCTGGAGTAAAGCTCCATGGGGTCTTTCCGTCCTGGCGCGGGTAACCAGCATCTTCACTGGCACTTCAATTTCACCGGGTGCATTGTTGAGACAGCGCTCAAATCATTACGCCTTTCGTGCGGGTCGGAACTTACCCGACAAGGAATTTCGCTACCTTAGGACCGTTATAGTTACGGCCGCCGTTTACTGGGGCTTCAATTCAAAGCTTCGATTGCTCTAACCTCTCCTCTTAACCTTCCAGCACCGGGCAGGCGTCAGCCCATATACTTTACCTTACGGTTTCGCATAGACCTGTGTTTTTGCTAAACAGTTGCTTGAGCCTTTTCTCTGCGGCCCAGTTGCCTGGGCACCCCTTCTCCCGAAGTTACGGGGTCATTTTGCCGAGTTCCTTAACAATGCTTCTCCCGCCGGCCTTAGGATTCTCTCCTCATCTACCTGTGTCGGTTTGCGGTACGGGCTTACTAAACACTATAGCGGCTTTTCTCGCCACAGAGTTAAAGAGCTTCTCTACTTTATTTCGATCCGCATCAGGTCTTCAGATTGTATAGCGGTTTTTCCTACTACACTCCTACCTCCCTTGCACCGGTCTTCTCATTCCCGGCTCTCTCTTTCTCCATGTGTCCCCACATTTCTGATTTAGTAAGGTACTGGAATCTACACCAGTTGTCCATCGACTACGCGTCTCCGCCTCGCCTTAGGCCCCGACTTACCCAGGGCAGATCAGCTTTACCCTGGAAACCTTAGATATTCGGCCTGGAGGATTCTCACCTCCATCTCGCTACTCATTCCGGCATTCTCTCTTCAAAACAATCCACGGATCCTTTCGGTACCGCTTCATCTCGTTTTCAATGCTCCTCTACCGATGTATAAATACATCCCTAAGCTTCGGTGTCATGTTTTAGCCCCGTTAATTTTCGGCGCAGGACCTCTCGACTAGTGAGCTATTACGCACTCTTTGAATGTGTGGCTGCTTCTAAGCCAACATCCTAGTTGTCTATGAAATCCCACATCCTTTACCACTTAACATGTACTTTGGGACCTTAGCTGTAGATCTGGGCTGTTTCCCTTTTGACTACGGAATTTATATCCCGCAGTCTGACTCCCGCTTATATCTTACCGCCATTCGGAGTTTGATATCTCTTGGTAGACTTTGACGCCCCCTCAAG